>Ga0207694_10000010_pt1 | contig 439722 bp, 469 predicted proteins | sample KBSC34metaG_FD_184353 | JGI IMG/M metagenome (GOLD analysis project Ga0207694, IMG submission 184353) | Corn rhizosphere microbial communities from Kellogg Biological Station, Michigan, USA - KBS C3-4 metaG (SPAdes) (version 2) | ecosystem: Host-associated > Plants > Roots > Rhizosphere >... | reverse complement strand
TCGGCGGTCACGGCAACTCGATGGCCGGCCTCATCGTCGACGGCGGCAAGTTCAACTGGGGCAACGGCAAATTCCCGACGCTGTCGGAGCCCTGCCCGTCCTATCACGGCATGAAGATCTGGGAGACTTTCGGCGACATGGCTTATGCCATCGCCTGCCGCGTGCTCTCGCTGCGCGATCTCGGGCCTTCGCTCGCACCGATGAACGCGTTCCTCATCATCACCGGCACCGAAACACTGCCGCTTCGCATGCAGCGCCATTGCGACAATGCGCTCGCCGTCGCCACATGGCTCCAGCGCCATCCCAAGGTCGCCTGGGTGAACTACGCCGGCCTCGAAGGCGATGAAAGCTACGGCCTGCACAAGACCTATTGCCCGAAAGGCGCAGGCAGCATCTTCACCTTCGGCGTCAAGGGCGGCTATGAGGCCGGCAAGGCGCTCGTGAACAATGTGAAGCTGTTCAGCCATCTCGCGAACATCGGCGATACGCGCAGCCTGATCATCCATCCCGCCTCGACCACCCATCGCCAGCTCGAATCCGAGCAACGCGCGGCGGCCGGCGCCGGCGACGATGTGGTGCGGCTCTCCATCGGCATAGAGAATGTCGAGGACATCATCGCCGATCTCGATCAGGCGATGTCGGCGTAGCGGAGTTCGAACGCGAGCCATGTGGCGCTGCAGAACAAGGCTGCAGCCGTCACCTGGTGCGCGGCGGCAAGCGCAAGCGGTGCTTGCGTGAGCAAGGTCACGATCCCGAGCACGACCTGGAACACAGCGAGTCCCGCCACCACACCAGCGGCGTTGGCGGATTGCCCGCTTGGCTTCCTGCTCCGTACACGGAAGGAAAGCATTAGCGCCACGAAGAATACGATGTATGCACCAATGCGATGGTCGAATTGCGCGAGGCCCGGATCCTCAAAGAAGCTGCGCCACCACGGCGTGACGCTGATCGGATTCTCCGGAAACACGCGTCCGTCCATCGATGGCCAGGTGTTGTAGATCAACCCCGCGTGCAAGCCCGCGACCAGCGCACCTAGCAGCATCTGGATGTAGACGAGCGCGATGAGCACATAACCAAACATGACTCCCGCGCCCCCGCGAAGCGGGGGGCGCTTAGCGACAGCGTAGGCGCGGTGGGGTGAGGGGGTGTTCGGCATCGAGCGCGCTGCAGCCGCCCCCTCACCCTGCCCTCTCCCCCTCAAAGGGGGAGAGGGTAATCGGAGATATTCCAGCGCCGTCCATAGAATTGCGCCGAGGAGAATGATGGCGACACCGAGATGGATCGCGAGGCGGTATTGCGAGACGGCGACGCGCGTTTCAAGCCCGCTCTCGACCATCCACCACCCGACGAAGCCCTGCAGTCCGCCGAGCGCGAACAGCAGCAGCATGCGCGGCCATTCGCGGCGCGCAATCGCGCCGGTCCAGGCGAACCAGACGAACGGCACGAAGAATACAAAGCCAAGCAACCGCCCGAGCAAGCGATGCGTCCATTCCCACCAGAAGATGGCCTTGAACGCATCCAGGCTCATGCCGTGATTTTCGAGGCGGTATTGGGGGATGAGCTGATACTTCGCGAACGCGTCGTGCCACTGCGCGTCGCCCAGCGGCGGAATGGCGCCCATGATCGGGTCCCACTCGGTGATCGAAAGCCCCGAACCCGTGATCCGGGTGAGACCGCCCAGCGTAACCATCCCCACGATGATCGCTGCGACCGCGAACAGCCAGATTGCCACCGCCTTGCGGCCGGGCGCGCGCCAGGAAAATGAGGAAGTTGCCGCAGGCGTCATGGAAATCGACTGATAGTCGCTCCTGCCGTCGCAGTCCAATCGCTGCGCGACTCATCTTGTCGCATGGCGGCAGGGGGCGCATCCTTGCGGTTCCTTGGGGAGAATCACCATGAAATCCATCGCCACGATTCTGTTCGCCACCTGCGCGCTTACCGGCGCGGCGATCGCCGCCGATAACATGCGAGGCATGACGATGGCGGACCAGCCGTCTGCCATGGGCGGCATGAACATGAAGATGACGCTGCCGCCGATGCCCGCAGTGTACGCCGGTGTGCCCGACAGAACCGGCGCGCCCTTGTTCGACGGCTATGGCGATCACACCCACAAGATCACGACCACCAACCCGAAGACGCAGGCCTATTTCGATCAGGGTGTGCGGCTTCTGTTCGGCTTCAATCATGCCGAGGCGATCCGTTCGTTCCGCGAAGGCGCGCGGCTCGATCCAGACTGTGCGATGTGCTGGTGGGGCGTGGCGTTCGCGCTCGGCCCCAACATCAATCTGCCGATGCAGGGCGACGCGGTCGCACCCGCCTGGGCCGCACTCGAAATGGCGCGCGCGCTCGAACCGAAAGCATCGCAGGAAGAAGTCGCGTGGATCGAGGCACTCGCCGCTCGCTATGCAAAGACGCCGCCTGTCGACCGCCACCCGCTCGATGAAGCCTTTGCGCAAGCGATGGGCAAGGTCTGGGATTCCTATCCGAACGATCTCGATGCCGGCGTGTTCACCGCCGAGGCGATGATGGACACGCAGCCTTGGGATTACTGGCAATCCGACGCGAAGACCCCGAAGGGCCACGGCGCGGAGATCGTCGAAACACTCGAGGGCGTCCTCAGGAAGGAGCCGCTGCACCCGGGCGCGCTGCACCTTTATATCCACGCCGTCGAAGCCTCGACGACGCCCGAACGCGCCGAGGCCGCCGCCGACAAGCTGGAACCGCTGATGCCGGCCGCCGGCCATGTCGTGCACATGCCGTCGCACATCTATTTCCGCGTCGGGCGCTATGAGGATGCGGTGAAGGTGAATACCCTCGCGGCGCAAAAGGACGAAGACTACATCGCCGCCTGCAAGGCGCAGGGCTTCTATCCCCTCGCCTATTATTCCCACAACATCCACTTTCTCTGGACGTCGTCGGAAATGCTCGGCCGGTCCGCGGCGGCGCACGACGCGGCCCAGCGCCTGATCAAGGCCTCGGATGCGGGCGTTCCGATGGCGGCGGGCCTGCCGCCCGTACAACTCTACCGTTTCGTCCCCGTGGTCACCGCGCTGCGCTTCGGCAAATGGAACGCGGTCCTGGCCGAAAAATTGCCGCCGCCGGATCTGAAGATCGACGTTGCGATGTTTCATTACGCCCGCGGCTTTGCGTATGCCAACAAGCGCAACTTCAAGCGCGCCGCTGTGGAGCGTTCCGCGCTTGCCGCGATGATCGCGAACAAGGAGTTCGCGGCCATCGACGCCTTCGGCGTTCCCGGCACGAAGATGGCTGAGCTCGGTCTCGTCCTGATCGATGGCGAAGTGGAGCGCGTGAGAGGCCACCTGCTCAAGGCCCTCGCCTCGTTCAAACCCGCGAACGATCTTTACGAGGCCATCCCCTACACCGAGCCGGATTACTGGCACCAGCCCGTCAGTCACATCTACGGCGCGGCACTGCTTCAGGCGCACAAGCCGGCGGAAGCCGAAGCGGTCTATCGCCGCAGTCTGATGGATCACCGTATCGACGGCTGGGCGCTGTTCGGCCTTCATCAGGCGCTTACCGCGCAGGGAAAAAAAGCGGAAGCCAGGAGCGTCAAGGTGGAGTTTGACAAGGCATGGTCGATGGCCGATGTGAAGCTCGCATCCTCGCGCTTCTAGATCGTTGGAATGGCGTTGAGCACATTCTTCGTCATGGCCGGGCTTGACCCGGCCATCCAGCAGAGTGGCACGCGGAGCCGCGGAGAACACAGAGGAGTCGCGCTCCGCGATACTCCGCGTCTCCGCGTGGACAGACTTTCTTTGTGGATGGCCGCCTCAAGGGCGGCCATGACGAATGAGATAGGTGAGATCCAGGAAAGTTCATGACGCCACGCACCAAGAAGCTTATCGGCGCCATTGTCACGCTGATCTGGCTGCCCATCTACGCGCTGATCGCGGCGGGCGTGGGCGTGCATCTCGCACACGCGATGCCGCACGCGCCGTGGTTCGTTCTGTTCCTCTACTATGCGCTCGCGGGCACGCTCTGGATCGTGCCGGTCGGGCTCATGTTCCCGTGGATGTATCGCGAGCCTGCAAAGAATCCACCCTCCCCTTGAGGGAGGGTCGAAAAATTCAAGCGGCGCGAAGCGCGCGCAGGATTTTTCGGGGAGGGGTACTGCTTCAGGTGCGGAGCGACTACCCCTCCCCGAAATTTGCTCGCTGTGCTCGCAAATTGTCGACCCTCCCGGCTCCGCCTGAAGGCTACGCCGTGGCAAGTGAAACTCACTTGGCCCGCCGTAGCTTCAGCGTAGGCGGCCCTCAAGGGGAGGGTTGATCGAGCGCTATACTTTTCCCATCGACCGGCTTGCCCGGCTGAAGACCGAGCAGCGACATCACCGTCGGGTGGATGTCGATCATGTCGACGCGCTTCAATTCCCGGCCCGGCGCCACGCCCGATCCCCAGGCGTAGAAGATGCCGTGCATCTGCACGATGTGCGGATCGTAACCATGCGTCGCCTTGAGCCCTCCCGTGAACGGTGTGAACGTGACCGGCCAGACATGCGTGACGCCCAGCCAGTAAGCCCAGGGCGGCATTTGCGCGGCGCCCACGACCCAATAGGGCGGCTTCGCCACCAGCAGAACATCACCCGCGCGCGGCCCGTCGCCCAGATGCGCGAAGGACGGATAGTGACCTTTCTTGTAGACATCGAATGCGTAGGAATAGCCGCTCAACGCCTTCACCACGCGATCGGCGCTTTCGCCCTTGTCGAGATAGAAAAACGCGGTGCCGCCATCCGACGCCTCTCGGCCATGAATATCGTAGAGGCTCATCAGCCGGCCGATATTGATGATCGGCCCGACATCCATCATGCCGTGATCGGTGCCGATGACGAGCGTGCCTTCGCGGCCGGCGGGCATCGATTTGATCGCCGCCATGAGCTTACCGATGATGGCGTCGCATTCGCGCACCGCGTCCTGCGTCTTTGCGCCCGCGACGCCGTTGTAATGCGCGACGTCGTCCGGAATGTCGAAATAGAGCGCGATCAGACGGGGATGATTGGGGCCTGTGTCGTGGAGCTGGAGGATCGCCTTGTCCATGATGACGTCGTTCGACTCGCGCATGCTCCACGGCACATTCGCGTTGGCAAAGCTGGCAAGCCGTCCGCGCTTCGTCGACCAGCGGCCGACCCAGTTGAACACTGCCGACTTGACGCCCTGCCGCTCGGCCGCTTGCCACATCGCCTCGCAGCCGGTGTGCCAGTCGGCGTCGGAGACATTGCCGTCACCAAAGGCGCCGCGCACCGGATCGATAAAATAGTTCGATACGACGCCGTGATGCGCCGGCCAGCAGCCGGTCTCGAACGTCGTATGATTGGTCATCGAGAGCGTCGGGAACGCGGGGATGAGATTGCGCGACCACGCGCCCTCGCGCTTCAGCCGGTCGAAGTTCGGTGTGTTCTTCGCAGCGTCCAGCTCGGCGGGTGCGAAGCCGTCGAACATCACGACCACGACCGTGCGCTCTGGCGCGGCACTCAAGGGCGCCGCGAACATCAAAGCAATCAACAGCGCGCAAACGCCTTCGACAAACCGTTTCAAATGCTTCCCCTGCCGAGTCTAGTCCGGATGATAGTGGAACACCCGCTCCAAAGGGTAGCCGAAGACCTGTGCAATGCGGAATGCCGCTTCCAGCGAAGGCGAATACTTGCCCTGCTCGATGGCGTTGACCGTCTGGCGCGTCACGCCGATCCGGTCCGCCAGCTCCTGTTGTGTCATCTCGTTATGCTCGAAGCGCAGTTTGCGGATTTCGTTGCGGACGTGCGTCTGCACCATTTCACACGCCCCGGCGCGTGAGCACGAGTTGGGCGGCGATCTTGAACACCTCAAACATCACGAGCACAAAGAACAGAACATTGATGACGAAAAAGCCTTTGGCGTCGAAGTAGAGCGCGCCAATGGCAATGACCACGCCCGTCGCCAGCACATAACCAGCCGCACTGTTGGCTTTGAGCTTGATAAGCTTCTCGCGCTCGTCTTCCGGCGTCTGCGCGTCCTTCGGTGCGCCGATGGCGATGATGATGGTCAGCACCACGGTGACCAGGACGAAGAGCACGACGGATTCGCTCAACAGTCCCACGAAGCGCCCGCCATCTGCCACCCCGCGCGCGACCGCCAACGCCACGTTCGCGAAGTAGAAGCCGTAGATCGTCAGATAGGCCAGCAGCGAAATCCAGGCGCTTTTCTCGCGGAAAGACATGGCCACTCCATATCAAATATACTAGACTATAGGTAAATTATATTTGATATATAGTCAAGTAAAGTGGACATAATTAAAACCAACATAAGTCGGATCGGGCACCTCACGAGGCGGGAATTATTAACCATTTTATGTGTCGGTAAGTTTTACAGATTCGGTTCCCGCCGGGAACTCGACGTAGCGGAATCCTGGGTGGCACGGAACCTGCTCAGCTGTGGGTCGGGACGTACCGTGATATGGAAATAGGGGTTACTGAGATGCGATCATTTATAGCGACTTTGGGCTGTTTGCTGGGCTTGGCGATGTTCGCCACGCCGGCTTCAGCCGACTTGATGGTCTGTGGTTCGCTGACCTCATGTTCCTACAGCCTGGACACCTTCATCGGCTCCGGCACTCCGCCAGCTGGTCCCTATGGCAGCATCACGATCACGCAGAACGGCGCCAACGTCGATGTCTCCGTGACCCTCTCTTCCGGAAATTACTTTGCCGTGACCGGTGCAGGCGAAGCGATCCTTTGGGACTTCTCCGGCGATCCGGCCGTGACCGTTCAGCTTACCGGCACGAGCGTCGGAAATTTCACGCTGGATCCGAATGCAGGCCATCAAGACGGTTCCGGAGAGTGGAACTACGGCATGATCTGCAGCGCCTGCGGCGTAGGCGGCAGCGCTCCCCACATCGGCACCCTGACCTTCACCATCGACAACGCGACGTTGGCGATGTTCATCAAGAACGGAAATCTCAACAACTTCGCGTCGGACATTTGCCTTGGCTTTACCGAGCGCGGTGGCTGCCTCGTGACGGGTGACGTGCTGGCCACTCTCGACAATCCTACAGCCGTACCAGAGCCCGCGAGCATGTTGCTGCTCGGCGTCGGATTGGTGGCCACCGGGTTTGTGCGCCGGAAAAAGTCAGCCGCTCGGGGATAAGCCGCCTCGGTTTGAAGAATCGGCATAGACGTCATATTCCCTGCATAGTTTGCTCACTGACCGCGCGTTGCGGTCAGTGAGTCTTTGCGGACGTAACGTAATCTTCTGCTCTTTGTATGCGATACAGAGATGCAGAGATGAGGTTCATCCCGACGATCAGTGGTCCGAGGTAAACCTCACGCCGCAAACCGGATCGTCGCCAGACTTTTCGGAATGGGCCATCTGGAACCCTTTCCTATCTTCGAGAACGCACAAGAGAGTGACGGGATCCGTCCAACTCGCACTCAAGTGCGGCGGTTGATCTGGACTCGTCTACGCCCTGGGAAGCATCGCCGGAAACGCCGCGGCTTGGATTTGACCGCAAGCGAGGATCGCCTGGACCAGACCTTCCGCGACGCTCTGTGTGCGCATCGTCGCGGTCGCGTTGGCGACGATGGTCTCCCATGTGCCCGGCGGTGCATGAGCGTGCGCATCGCGTTCGGCAACGATCTCGAGGTGGCGTTCGGCCAGCGACGCGAACAGCATCACGCCGTTATGCTCGGCATCTTTTGAAATGAGGTTGGCGGCATATTGGTGGCGCGCCATGCGGGCCACCGCCGTGCGCTTGAAACCGGTCGGCACGAGCGCCAGGCGGATCGGCCACCATTCGAAGATCAGGCTGAGCACGATGAAAAGCGTCGCGTTCACGATGAACCCCGCGCCGATTCCAAGATGTGGCCGCACGAGTGCGAGAGCGCCGGTCAGCAGCAGCGACACCGCGGCCGCCCACACTTCCGCGAAGAGTGCATAGTGATCGCTTGCCGGCACGGCAACGAACGCGAACTTCGCCGAAGTTGACGCGCGTGAGTGGTCTATCGCGGCGCGAATGCGATCGCGGTCGGCGGGGGGAAAGTGATGGAGGTTGTCTACCAACTCCCCGAGGCGCCCCCGCCGCCGAACGATCCGCCGCCGCCGCTGAAACCGCCGCCGCCGGAGCCACCGCTCCATCCACCGCCGCCACCGCCCCAGCCGCCGCGCCCTCCTCCGCCCAGCCCGCCAAGGAAGAGCAGCGGCCAGAACAGACGCGAGCGGAACAGCACCAGCATAATGATGACGAAGACGATCCATCCGATGCCGGGGCTGTGACTGTCATCGTCACGCGGTTGAGCGGCGCTGAAGTCGGGCGCCGTAAAGTTGGTATTTCCCAGTGTCGCCAGCACGGCTTTCGTGCCGGCGAGAACGCCTGTGTCGTAATCGTTCTTCTTGAACGCGGGCTTCATCTCACGTTCGATGATGATGCGGCTCTGCGCGTCAGTGAGATCGCCTTCGAGGCCGTAACCGACTTCGATGCGCACACGGTGCTCGGTGGGCGCCACGATGATGAGCGCGCCGTTGTCCTTGCCCTTCTGGCCGATGCCCCAGGCGCGGCCGAGCTGGTAGCCGTAATCGGCGATGTCGTAGCCCTGCAGCGATTTCAGCGTGGCGACGACGATCTGCCGCCCGCCGAACTTCTGCTGATCTTCGGCAAGGATGCCGGTCAACTGCTGCTTGGTCTGATCCGAAAGGACGCCCGCCTCATCGACGACGCGTCCGGTCAGCGGCGGGAACGTGGGCGCAGCATACGCATGGCTCAGCGTCAGCCAGACAAGCGAGAAGATACCCGCCAGCACGTAGCAGACACTGAGCCAGACGCGCTCGAGCATCAGAACTGGACCTTGGGCGCTTCTTGCGCCTTTTCGGAGATCGTGAAGGTCTCCTTGACCTTGGCGTCGGGATAGAAGATCGCCGCCGTCCAGCGCGTGGGAATGGTGCGCAGGATCGTGTTGTATGCCTGCACCTGCTGGATGTAGTCGCGGCGCGCGACCGCGATGCGGTTCTCCGTCCCTTCAAGCTGGGACTGCAGCGCCATGAAGTTCTCGTTCGACTTCAGATCGGGATAGCGTTCGCTGACCGCGAGAAGCCGTCCGATCGCGCTGCCGAGCTGCGCCTGCGTCTCCTCGAATTTGTGGAAGGCTTCTGGATTGGAGGTCACGTCGGTAGGAAGGCTCACCGTCATCTGCGTGGCTTTCGCGCGCGCTTCGGTGACGCCGACCAGTACGGATTTCTCCTGCGCCGCATAGCCTTTCACGGTCTGCACCAGATTCGGGATCAGGTCGGAACGGCGCTGATATTCGTTCAGCACCTGGCTCCATGCGGCTTTCACCTGCTCGTCCTGCGCCGGAATCTTGTTGATGCCGCAGCCGGAAATTCCCATCAGCATGAGGCCGAGTACGGTGACCTGCCCGGCCCGTTTCAGGATCGACGTAAGCATTTTCCGAAAACCCCTTATGAATCAGCCCATAACCTACCACCGGCAGGCGACAAGCATCCGACATATCGGGAGGTTGGGGCGGTTTTCAAGGCCCGCCGAGGGGGGACCTATTCCTCGGTTACGGCACCAGCGCCTTGAGCAGCGGCGTGTTCCAGGCGTTGCGCTTCATATCATAGGCGGCGAAGTCGGTCTCGAATTCCCACAACGCCCAGGCAAAGCCGTGGGCTTCCGCGATGCGTGCGACGGTCGACAGATAGGTCACGCGCGAAGCGAGGTCGCCCTTTTCATAGGTCCCGAATTCGCCGAGGAAGACCGGCCGCTTGTGCGCCCGGCCCCACGCCGCGACCCGATCGAAATCGGCCACGATCTTCGCCTTCTGTTCGTCCGAACCGAACGTGATGCCGGACAGATATTGAAAATCGGAAATCCACGGCACCCCCTGATGGGTGAAACGCAGCGGCCAGTAATAGTGCACGGTCACGATGATATGCGGATCGTTGGGCAGATCGAGCGTCGGAAGCTGCTCGACACTGGAGTAGCCTGCAGGCCCGATCACGACGTCGCGCGTGGGATTGGTCGCGCGGACGGCTTTGAGCATCTCGCGCAGCATCTCGTTCCAGATCGCCGCCGTGACGACACCGTGGGGTTCGTTCATGAGTTCGAACAGCACCGCATCGGGCTCGTTCTTGTAACGGGCCGCGATCTGGCTCCAGGCGAGCGGGAGCTTGCGGCGGCACGCGGCGAAATCCTTGTCGCAGGCGATGTCGTCATGCGCGTCCAGGATGACGGTCAGCCCGTCGGCGAGCGCGGCGTGAACATAGCGGTCGAGGGTTGCGAACCACTGCGCATCGACACGGCCCGAAGCATCCGTATGTGGGAGAACATGAAGATCGATGCGCACCGTGTCGAAGCCCGCGTCGCGCAGAAGATCGAACTGTTCCGGCTTGAACCACGCCTTCCCCGAGCGGTCCCACACCGGATCGCCCTCCATGATGTTCATGCCGCGATGCATGCGGGAGAACTGGTCGGCCGCCGCCGCGGATTGACAGCTCCCCCACGTAAATATGAGAATGAGACTGAATTCCAGAAAAAACAGCCTGCCAAGGCCTGAAATCCCTGCGGTCATGCGAGATTTTGCTCCAGAGCATGCAACCTAGCGTCATGACCTTGCCGATCAACAGATTTGGCCTCGCATCCTTTCTGGCTGTGTTTGCGGTTGCACCGGTGAGGGCCGAGCAGCCCCACATCGAGACCGTCGTGGTGACGGCGAGTGCGCTTCCCGGCGGCGCCGTCGATCCCAACCGGATTCCAACGGCAACCCAGAGCCTCACCGCCGCCGATCTTACACGCAGCGGACCTGCGAGCCTGCTGCGTGCGCTGGACGAAAGCGGCAACGGCGTCTCGATTTCGAATGCGCAGGACAATTCGTTCCAGCCCAATCTTTACTATCGTGGATTCCAGGCCTCGCCGCTCGCAGGCGATGCGCAGGGACTCGCCGTCTATGTCGATGGCGTGCGCTTCAATCAATCCTTCGGCGACGGGGTCGCGTGGGACCTGATCCCCGACGTCGCGATAAACGAAGTGACGGTGGAAGGCTCCAATCCCGTGTTCGGGCTGAACGCGCTCGGCGGCTCGATCTCGCTGCGCATGAAAGACGGCTTCGACTGGGACGGCACCGAGCTTGAGGGCAGCGGCGGATCGTTCGACCGCTGGCAGGGCTCGTTCCAGTTTGGCCGCCAGGACGGCGATTTCTCCGCCTATGCCGCGGGCACCGCGATGCACGAAACGGGATGGCGTGATTTCTCGCCGTCGCGTCTCGGCCAGGTGTTCGCCGATATCGGCTGGCGTCATGCGGGCGCCGAACTGCATCTCGATCTCATCGGCGCCGACACGAACCTGACCGGCAACGGCACGACGCCCGTCCAGCTCCTCGCCGTCGACCGCGCCGCGGTGTTCACCTGGCCCGACAACCAGAAGAACACGTACGGTCTCGCCAATCTGTTCGGCACCTATCAGGTGAATTCCGCGCTCTCGCTGCAGGGCAATGCCTATGTCGACCATCTGCGCCAGCGCACCGCCAATGGCGACGTGAGCGATCTCAAGTCTTGCCAAGACGGTTCAGGTTTCCTCTGCCTCGAAAACAACGTCGCGACGGATGTGAACGGCAATCCAATTTCGGATTTCCTGAATGGCGGCACCTATGCGCAGCTCAACCGGACATCGACGCGTTCGACCGGCTTCGGAACGGCACTGCAGGCGATCCATCACGCGCCGCTGTTCGGGCACGACAATCAGTTGCTGGCGGGCGTGAGCTATGATGGCGGCCGCACCGGCTTCGCCGCGTCCTCGGAGGTCGGCGCGATGACGATCGCGCGCGGCTTTCAGGGACCGGGCATCGTCATCGACCAGGGCGACGGCTCGATCACGCCGGTCGGCGTATCGAGTGAAAACGATTATGTCGGGCTTTACCTGGCAGATGTCTTCAAGCCTGTCGACGCACTCGCGATTACGGTTTCAGCGCGCTACAACCACAGCAGCATCGCGCTGCACGATCGCCTCGGGACGGCCCTGAACGGCAATCACGAATACAGCCGCATCAATCCCGCCATTGGCGCGACCTACGATATTTCCTCCGGCGCCACGTTTTATGCCGGCTATGCCGAGGCCAACCGTGCGCCGACGCCCGCGGAATTCTCCTGCGCCGATCCGAGCGCGCCTTGCAGCCTCACCAATTTCTTCGTCTCCGATCCCGCCTTGAAGCAGGTCGTCGCCCATACCGTCGAAGCCGGATTCCGCGGCCACGGCGATGACGGCGCGGGCGGTGCGTTCTCGTGGCATGCGGGCTATTTCCATGTCGACGCCGACGACGACATCCTGTTCGCGGCCAGCGCGATCACCGGCCGCGCCTTCTTCGAGAATATCGGCACGACGACTCGGCAGGGCGCGGAGATTTCAGGCGCGTATACGCGTGGCCCCTGGCACGTCTCGCTCGGCTACACCTATACCGACGCGACATTCGGCAATGCGCTGACCCTCAACAGCGCGGACAATCCGCGGGCCAACGCCGACGGCCTTATCTTCGTGAAACCGGGCGATCACCTGCCCGGCATCCCTGCGGATATGGTGAAGCTATCCGCAGACTATCAGACGACGCCGGACTGGACGATCGGGCTCGACGGACGCTACGCCGACGGCCAGTGGCTGCGCGGCGACGAATCCAATCTCAATCCCAAGACTGCGCCCTATTTCGTGCTCGACGCCACCACGCGTTATCGCATCGGCCCGCATGTCGAACTGTTCGCGGCGATCGAAAATCTGCTCGACCGGAAGTACGAGACCTTCGGGAGTTTCTCGCCGACATCGGATGTGCCGATCGTCGAAGTGCCGAACGCCAGCAATCCGCGGAGCTTGAGCCCCGCGACACCGATCTCAGTCTATGGCGGCATCCGCGTGAGTCTGTAGGGAACATTCCGGCAGGCGCGTTGTGCGCCTGCCGGAAGATCGTTCGCTCTAGATAAAATTCCCTGTCGACAAGCTGCCGAGGTTTGTCCCGCCTGTCAGGTCGATGACGATGTCCTGCCCGGCCTGGTATCCGGCGGTGCCGTTGATGTCGACGACGAGGAAGGTGTGGCCTGCGAGGTTGCCGCTGTCCGCGGTGAAGAGCACAGCGTGGTGGGCAGCGAGCTGAGCGGCACCAACGTCGGTTGCAAGATTGGCGTCGAAATGCGCGCCGCCCTGGAGCAGGCCCGAGGTGATTGCGGTGTCGATGCCGGTGACGCTCATGCCGTTGAGATGGAAGAAGTCGGCGTTGGCATTGAAGGTCGTGATCCGGTCGTAACCGGTGCTCGTGGAGTCCGAGACGGCGTTGTAGACGAAGGTGTCGGCACCCGCCCCGCCAGAGAGGATGTCGGATCCGCCGCCGCCGGTGATGGTGTTGGTGCCATCGCCGGCCTTGATGACGTCATTGGCCCAGCCACCGGTCAAGGTGTCGTTGCCGGCCCCGCCGGAAATCGAGAGCGTGCCGCCCGAGGTATCGTGGGAGCCGTCGAAGACGAAGCTGTCGGAAGCACCCAGCGCATTGCCGGCTACGGTCAGAATATGGCCAGCGGTGACCGTGGCATTGTCGATGGTCAGGTTGTAGCTGGCACCGGCAGTCAAGATGATGCGCTCGATATTGCTGACGGTGGTGGCACCCAAGGTGAGACCGGCCGAGTAGTCTCCGGCCAGATAGAGCGTGTCGGTGCCGCTGCCGCCATCGATGGTATCGGCCGCCGTCAGGCTGGCGCCCATATTGATGGTGTCGTCGCCGCCCCCTGCGTGGACGGTGTCGGTGCCCGAGCCGGGGTTGAAGGTGTCGTTGCCGACGCCACCGGTGAGCACGTCGTTGCCGGAGCCGCTGTAGACCGCGTAGTTGCCGCCCGCGGTGTCGGCGGAGGCATCGAAGGTCAGTGCGTTCGCAGGTCCAAGGCTTGCGCCGCGCACGCTCATGGTGTTGCCGGCAGCAACCGTGGCCGCATCCATGGTCAGATTGTAGGTGAAGCCACCCACCAGCACGAGGGTTTCCACACTGGACAGCGTGGTGGCGCCAAGCGTCAGCCCGGCGCTGTAGTTGCCATTGAGATTGACGGTATCGTCGCCGGAGCCGCCGTCGATGGTGTCGGCTGCGGTCAGGCTCGCGCCCATATTGATGGTGTCGTTGCCGCCGCCGGCGTGGACGGTATCGGTGCCCGATCCGGGATTGAAGGTGTCGTTGCCGATGCCGCCGGTCAGCGTGTCGTTGCCGGCGCCGGCGTTGATGACATAGTTCCCGCCCGTGGTGTCGGCGGAGGCATCGAAGGTCACCTGATCGCCAGCACCCAGGGTACCGCCCTGGACCGTCAAAGTCTGGCCCAAGCCCACCGTGGCGTTGGCCATGGTCAGATTGTAGCTGTGACCGGCCACAAGGCCTAAGAACTCGACATTGACCATGGTAGTCGCGTTGAAGGTGAGGCCGGCGGAGTAGTCGCCGTTCAGGGTGACCCTGTCGGTGTTGGTGCCGCCATCGATCTGATCGGAGGCAATCAGGTTGCCGCCCATATAGATCTTGTCGTCGCCGCTGCCGCCGTTGAACGTATCGGTACCGCCGGACTTGCCCGCGCTGGTATCGAGCGGGTCCTTGCCGGCGTTCAGGCCGTTGTCATCATAGATGACATCGTCGCCGATGCCGGCATTGAGCGTGTCGTTACCGACGGTGCCGATCAGGGTGTCGTTGGAATCCACGCCGTTGATCGTGATCGTCACCGTGACCTGCGAGCCGCCATCGACCGTGTAGGTGAAGCTGTCGGTGGCAGAGGTGTCGCTGGCGCCCGAACTCGATGCCGCCAGATAGTCGAAGGCATGGTTCGGGTCATAGGTATAGGTGCCGTCGGCATTAAGGGTGAGCAACGCACCCGAGGCCAGCGCGATCTGGGTGCCGACATTGGCGCCGGAACCGTTCACCTGGGTGATCGTGATCGCATCGCCATCCTTGTCGACGTCGTTGGCCAGCAGGTTCGGATTGCCGCCCGAGCCGTTGACGGCATTGGCGTTCTCCGCCGTGCTCAGGCTGTCCGCATTGGCCACCGCCGGACGGTCGAGGGTGACGCTCAAGGTCTCGTTCGAGAACCCGCCGAACCCATCGCTCACCACAAAGCTGATCACATCGGTCAGGTGTGAGCCGGTCGGTCCGGCATCGATCGCCGCGGTGTTGTCGGCATTGTAGGTATAGCTGCCATCGGCATTGAGCGTGACGTGGCCGTAGGTCGTCGCAAACGAATTGCCGACATTGGCCGTGTTGCCGCCCACCGAGAATACCGTCAGGCTGTCGCCGTCCCGATCGCTATCGTTGGCAAGCACGCCGCTCGCCGCGTTCACCAGACCCGTCGATCCACCCTCGGCAAGCTGGCTGCCATAGGAGTCGTTCACAACCGTCGGCGCCCGGTCGAGCGTAACCGTGATGGACTGGGTCGCCGTCCCGCCGTGGCCGTCGCTTGCCTGGTAGGTGAACGTATCCGTCAGGTGCGAGCCGGTCGCCGCGCCGTCGATCGCAGCGATGTTGTCGGCGGTATAGTCGTAGCTGCCGTTCGCGTTGATCGTGATGTGGCCGTAGGTGCCGGCCACGGAGTTCCCAACATTGCCGCCCGAACCGTTCACCTGCGACACAACCAGACTATCCCCGTCGCGGTCGCTGTCGTTGGTCAGCACATTGCCGGTCGCATGCGTCCCGCTCTCCACCGCATCGCTCGACGGTGAATCCGATACAACCGTCGGCGGACGGTCCAGCGTGACCGTGATCGTCTGCGTGCTCGTACCGCCATGGCCGTCATTGGCCGTGTAGGTGAAGGTGTCGGTCAGGTGCGAGCCTGTCGCCGCACTGTCGATCGCCGCGGTGTTGTCGGCATTGTAGGTATAGCTGCCGTTCGAATTGATGGTGATGTGGCCATAGGTGCCCGCGACCGAGTTGCCTACATTGGCGCCAGAACCGTTGACCGCGCTAACCGTCAGGCTGTCGCCGTCCCGGTCGCTGTCGTTGGTCAGCACATTGCCGCTACCCGACGCGCCCTCAACCGCGGCGCCGGAATCGACCACAACCGTCGGCACCCGGTCGATGGTGAAGGAGGCGGTCGTGGTCGTCACCCCGCCCAGACCGTCGCTCACCGTATACGTAAAGGTGTCGACAAGATGCGAGCCGGTCGCGCCGGACGCAATGTTCGCGGCGTTGTCGGCGATATAGGAGAAGCTGCCGTTCGAGTTGAGCGTCAGATGGCCATAGGTCCCAGCAACCGAGTTGCCGACATTGGCGCCCGAGCCGTTCACCGCCGTCACGACGATCGCATCGCCGTCCTTGTCGTTGTCGTTGCCCAGCACACCCGTGCCACCGGTGCCGGACGTCCCTGTCACCGTCGCCGCCTCGACATCCGAATAATTGTCCGCCGTCAAGGTCGGTGCACGGTCGATCACGACCGTGGTGATCTGCTCGTTCGAGTCCGCGAGCGAGGCATGGACGTCGGTGACGCCATCGTTGGCCGTCCAGTTGATAATGCGGGTCGGATGCGAACCGGTCGAGTTGTCCGTGCCGGAATCCTGGAAGCTGATCTGCGACAAGAGCGTCTGATAGGTCGCAAACGAGACATCGCCCGAGAGCGTCAGCGCGTGGGTCGACGAGTTCCAGCTGATCGTCACGCCGGAGATCGTGCCGCTCTGCTGACCGTTGCAGAACAGATTGTCGCCCGACTGGGCGTTGGTGATCGTGATCGTGAAGTGATTGAGGTCGACGTTGTCGACGTCGGTGATCGACGCCGCGGCGGTCAGAAGCGTGATCGCCGAACCGCCCTGCACAGCTTCCGTTGTCGTCGCGGAGAGCGAAGCCAGCGTCGGCAGATCGTCAAACACCATCGAGTTGACATAGGCGCCGTCGCTCGTGTGATTGGTGTCGAACAGCGCAAAGTTCGTCGCGCTCGTAAAGCTGTGGCCGTCCGCCGACAGTATGAACTGGACAACCTCTCCCGTGGTCTGATCGGCGTAATAGAGGACATGGCTCTTCGGATCGATTTCGATATTGTCGCCGAAGAAAACGGGATAGGAAACCGACACACCGCCCGGAATCGTCATCTTCGTGGCGGTACCACCGGCGATCGGCATCCACCAGATCGCGTCCTGCGACGTGTTCACGCCGGGACTCGAACTCGATGTGGTGAAGTAGATAATGCCGCGGCCCTCATCGACCGCAAGCCCGGTGATGTAGCCGCTGCTGTCATTGACCGGGAATTGGGCCTGGCTGGAGAGCAGCACCGGCGTCGGCGCGTTGCCGCCGCCGACCGAGCCGGACGTGCTCACCTTGAATACGCCGTTTGTCGAGAAGCCCCAGAAATTGCCCGGATCGTTGTCGTTGTCGTCGACATAGTAGAGTGTGTTGCCGTCGTGGCTCATATACATCGCGCGCGCGTCGGCATAGACGTGGCCGGTCGAGGTCGAATCGATCAGGACGTTGTTGAGATTGATCGAGAACGAATGAGTCGTGTCGTTCCAGGAATAGGGGTTCGTGATCGCGCCGGTCGTCTGGTTGTAAGTGATCTTGATGATGTCGCCGCCATCCGAGAGGTAATCGTAGCCGAACAGCCCCGCGAAGAGCGTGTTCGTGACCGTGTTGACCGCGAAGCAGTTCATCACGTCCTGGTCGGCGGTGCTGGCGACGACCGTGTCCGTCAGGAACGCACCCGTGTTGATGTTGCTGACTCTCAGGTGAAAGTCTTCGCTCAGCGAAAAGAACAGCCCTGCAGACGTATCCAGGCCGACCGACTGATTGATACCGCTGGCGTTCTGTTCCTGCTCGACGATCTGGTCGTCGGCGAGGCCGTCGGAATCCAGATGCTCAACGCGGAAATCGGAATGTCCGTCGGGATTGCCGATGCCATTGCCGGCGCCGCCGATCCAGAGCTGGCCTGCGACGGGAGCCGATGGCGGGAAAAAATTGGGATTACCTCCGCCGTGCGAAGCGGTGTCGAAGTGGAAATCGCCCTGACGCGAATCGGAGATATCGACTCCGAGCTGCGGTGCCGCGACGACGGACATGCCGGCAGCACCGGCGAAGGCCTGCGGACCCGACATCGAGAACAGGGCCGACGCGGCACCCTGGGCATCCACGGATGGAGCGACGATCGCCGCATTGAATGTGTCGACGATGGCCTGCTGACTGCCGTGATCGCTCTGCGCGGATGACGATACGGCCGTGTGTTCGCGCGTGTAATCGTAAGAGACAGTCCGATGCAATCCGGAAACATCGTGATTCGCGACGCGATGCTGCTGGAGCTGGGAAGGCAGCGCGTTGGTGTGCGATTGCGCGGCAGGAGCGGCGTGCTCAGCCAGTTCCGGCATGACCAGCCGAATCGATGCGACATCTCTGTCGCCCGACAGCGCGCCGAAATCCTGCATTGAAAAATTAAGCAAGGAACCGTCATTACGGCTACGCGTCGAATCCATAGCAAACCCCTTCGCTATTACGCTTGAGCGTCACGTCCACGTGTTCCAGCCGGTTGTCGCAGCCAGCCGATACGAACAGTAGGTTCAGACTTTCGCGAATTCATATCATCGTGAGCATGTTGCTACAAGGAATTGCAAACGCAGAGGAATGCAGACGCCGATTTATATTTTCGCTTTTATTCAAACATTGTCTTTGTCATGCAAAGTTCAAAATATCTTAGTGGTCATACGAAAAACGCATAAGCTTATTCAAAACGAATTTTTGTTTAAGCATCACATCTCAATCGCGAACAATGAGAGGCGATTAGCAACACGCGCGACACCGATTCATCGATGCGATAGCGGCTGAACATGTTCCCGACGTGATTGTAAACGGCAAATCCCGATGTTAATGAGAGTCTGGGTGTCGGAGGAGCGCGCATGTCCCAGCCATATGTTGGCCAGATCCTTATGTTCGCGGGGAACTTTGCGCCCGCGGGGTGGATGACCTGCCAAGGTCAGACGCTTCCGATCTCAGAAAACGAAGTGCTGTTCCAGCTGATCGGCACCACTTATGGCGGCGACGGGCAAAGCACATTCAATCTCCCGGATCTTCAGGGCCGCGTGCCGATCCATATGGGTCAAGGCGGTGGGCTTTCGAATTACATCATCGGCGAGAACGGCGGCGTTGAGCAGGTGACCCTCAATACGCAGCAGATCCCGCAGCATAACCACCAAGTGCTGACGTTCACCGGCGCGCCCGGCGGTAACAGCAGCAAGGTGACCAACACGACCTATTTCGCGGACCAGGCGGCCACGGTGCCAGGCGGCGGCGCGATTTACTGCTACGGCGCCGGCGGAGGGGCTCAGCAGCAGATGTCGCCTTCCATCGTCGGCGGCACGGGCGGAAGCCAGCCGCACGAGAATATCCAGCCGGTGATGACGTTGACCTACGTCATCTCGCTGTTCGGCGTCTTCCCGACGCAGTGACGTCCGTCATTCACCGCAACCGAAACGGATAACCTCATGTCCGCACCATTCGTAGCCGAAGTCACCATCTTCGCGTTCAACTTCCCGCCGAAGGGTTGGGCGTTCTGCCAAGGGCAGCTCCTTCCCATCTCGCAGAACACAGCGCTGTTCTCGCTTTTGGGCACCAACTATGGCGGAGACGGCAAATCCACCTTCGGCCTGCCCGATATCCAGGGCTCGGCTGTTGTCGGCCAGGGCCAGGGCCCGGGCTTGAGCCCCTACTTCGTCGGCGAAACCACGGGCGTGGAAACCGTGTCGCTTCTGCAGAGCGAAATTCCGAACCACCCGCATCCATTTAACGGTCTCAGCACAGCCGGAACGACCATAACCTCCGCCGGAAACCAGCTCGCGGCGGCGACGAGCGGCGGCGGCAAGCAGGCGAGTTACACCGGCAACTATCTGAGCACGGCGAGCCCGCAAACGTTCATGAACCCGAACACGGTCACGCCGGCCGGCAGCGGCCTTCCCCATGAAAACATGCAGCCCTATCTGACGCTGAACTTCTGCATCGCGATGCAGGGCGTCTTCCCGGCGCGTCCGTGATCCGAAGGAGATAGACCATGTCGACACCCTTTCTCGCCCAGATCGAGCTTTTCTCCTTCAACTTCGCGCCCAGGGGCTGGGCGCTGTGCAACGGTCAGCTTCTGCCGATCAACCAGAACCAGGCTCTGTTCTCGCTTCTGGGCACGACCTATGGCGGCGACGGGCGCGTGAACTTTGCCCTGCCCGACCTGCGCAGCCGGGTACCGATCTCGTTCGGAAACGGCCATACGCTCGGCGAGCGCGGCGGCTCGGAAGGCGTGACCATCAATATCTCGACGATGGCGGCTCATAACCACCTTCTGAATGGTGACGCCGACACCGGCACCGTCGCCACCCCCGCGACCAACACGGTGATGGGCGTCGGCAATGGCGTCGCCAATCCGGGCGGAAACTTCACGATCTCCCTCTACAGCTCGGCCGCGCCGAACAACTCGCTGTTTGCCGGCACGATCGGCAACACCGGCGGCAGCCAGGCGCACACCAACCTGATGCCGTATCTTTGCGTGAACATGTCCATCGCCCTGCAGGGAATCTTCCCCTCGCAGAACTGAGCGTTCAGTTGAAGACCGCCTGGTAGTCCTGCCACTCGGGCTCGGGCGTGAACACCGGTGTTATATACATCGAGTATGTCGGGCCGTCCTCGAAGGCGCAGTCGCGCATGCCTTCGGTCATGTAGTGTTCGAGCTTGGGCGAGCGGAAGATCAACATGAAAGGATCGCGCTTTGCCGTCGCGAGGAACTTCTGGCTCTTGATGATCTTGACGAGCGGAAACGTGAACGGCGAGTTCGAGAAGGTCACGTTCTTGCCGACCAGCGGTTCGAAATGATGAACTTCAAGAAATACGTCGTCGGCCATTCGGTCCTCTCCTCGCGTGATGTGACGAGAGTGCCCCATCGGCGCGGCTGAAGGAAGAGTTTCACGTGTCGCGATGCTATGAAACCCGATGCGGCACCGTCACGATGCGGCCCGAGCGCGCGGACGACGACGCCTTTCTGTTCGCGTTGTTCCGCAGTCACACCGAACGCCCGCTGCGCCGCGCCGGCCTCGCCGATGCCGCGATCGAGACCATGGTCACGTTTCAACACCGCTCGCAGACCGCCAACAACCGCGCACTGTTCCCGGAAGCGGCGTTCTCCATCATCGAGATGGACGGCGCGCCTATCGGCCGGCTGATCGAGCATGACGAAGGCGAGACGGTCTATTTCGTCGATTTCGCATGGTTGCCGGAACACCAAGCCAAGGGTCTCGGCACTGCCTATATCGAGATGGTTGCCGACGAATGGGCCGCGAAGGGCCGCGCGGCGCGCGTGGAAGTGCGCTATGACAACGCCCATTCGCTCAAGCTCTGCCAGAATTGCGGCTTCGTGCGGCAGGAGGACAGAGGGATGGGATTTATCAACCTGATCCGGCCAGTAGATCCGGCACAACGCTCAAAGCCGTGAGCCGCAATTGGGACTGATCGTCGATACGCCGCAAGGCCCCTTCACGCTGGCGCGAAGCTGCGACGGTTGCACGCTGTGCTGCAAGGTCATGGACGTGGGGGAGCCGCTCAACAAGCCGATGAATGTGATGTGCACGCATTGCATTCCCGGCCAGGGTTGCGGAATCCGCGAAACGCGGCCGCCTGTGTGCCGGCACTTCCACTGCGTATGGCTGATGGATGGTAACCTCGGCGAAGAGTGGCAGCCCGAGCGGTGCCATATGGTCTTGTGGCTCGATCTCGACGGGCGGCGCTTCAACGTCAATGTCGATCAGGATCATCCGGACGTGTGGCGCGGGGAGCCCTACTACACGCAACTCAGATCCCTCGCGGCGTATTCGCTGCCGCGCGGCGGCCAGGTCGTCGTCTATGTCGGACGGAACCTGTTCGTCATGCTCCCCGACCGGCACATGGAGCTGGGTCTCGTCGTACCCGGCGAATTCATTTTCATCGAGGACAAGGGCGGCGGCGCATGGGATGCGCGCAAAGTGAACGCGGACGGGGCCCGCGCCCTAAAGGAAGCCGGGCTCGCGCCGTCTTAAGCCGCACCGCGGGGCGCATCGCGCCGCAGGATTTTGCATTGCAGCACCAATCCCGCCCGCCTATAGTCCGCCGCCTTTCGCCACCCCCGGCCTCCCTGACCGGCAATATATAGAAGTGAGCGAAGTCAAAACGGCAACGGAGCGTGGCGCAGCCTGGTTAGCGCACCAGTCTGGGGGACTGGGGGTCGTGGGTTCAAATCCCGCCGCTCCGACCAATGAATTCAGTGCTTTATGAGTTTATTCGTTAAAGACATTTTCTTATCAGGGAATAAGCGGGGAGAACAATCCAGGACTTTGAATAATGAATGAAATTGGCGAGCTGATCGAACTGGCGAATGCGGTATCGAACGAGCGCGCACAATTTGACGAATATCGCGGGCCTCTAAATGCGCTCGAGACAGCCGCAACCGAAGTCGGCCGCGCGTGGTCCGGATCGAACATCGGCTATCATGCCTACGTGTACTACGCCGGATTTCAGCCCGCTCCCCCAGGCTCTTTCAGCGCTGAGTGGGGCCTATTGGATCGTTGGCCAACTCATCAGCCCGATAGGAATTGGGGAATTTTCGATGCTGATGTCGTACGCGCCGAAGTTATCCGGCGAGCAGCCGGATTCGATCCGCGACTGGTCGAAGATCTATTGGCCCCGATGCGACGCGTTTTTCAGGTTCAGAAAGAAAATCTAGTCTCGATCCTCAGCACCGCAACGGCGAAAACCAAGGACGCATTTCTCCAGAAGCAGCTAGCAAGGGTCGAAGAGCTCGATTCGCTCACTCCGGGTATGGTTGCGCGACATATGCTGCCGTCCGGCCAAGTCTGGTCGAGAGACTCCCGTGCAATGAGCGAGGGACTGCAAATTGCGCCGCATGAAGTCGTGCTCTCGGTCCCAGTTTCGGCACGGATGCTCGACGATAACTTTACGCGCCTAGAAGAAGTCGCGCGGTTAGCAGCAAGACATATTCAACGACTGAATCCGGAAGGGAGAGGTGGCGTGCAAGTGGGTGGGGCGGTGACGTTTATAGGACATGGGCGCTCATTGGTGTGGAGGGAACTCAAGGATTTTCTCAAAGATCGGCTCGGCTTGGTCGCGACCGAGTTTAACGCGGTTTCTGCTGCGGGAATTCCAACCGTCGAGCGGCTCCAGGACATGCTAAATTCCGCGGCATTCGCATTTATCGTCATGACAGGAGAGGACGAACAGGCAGACGGTCAACTTCACGCGCGCCAAAACGTGATCCACGAAGCAGGCTTATTTCAAGGCCGCCTCGGATTTGGCAAAGCGATTATACTTCTTGAAGAAGGGTGCGCGGATTTCAGCAACATCCACGGGCTTGGGGTAATCCCCTTCGCAAAGGGGAAAATAAGTTCTTGTTTCGAGGACGTCCGAAAAGTCCTCGAGCGCGAAAAGATTATGGCTGAAAAGGCGTAACACGAACGTATGCGCTTCTACGTCGGCCGCACAGTGACTTACGTCGAGGTGGGCCGCTATCGGATTCCATTCCGACGCTCATCGGCTATTCCGCCGGCAGAGGCTTGATGCTTTGGGTCTTGTCGAACATCATCAAAGGGCGGCTGGACATGCTAACAGCGTCCTTGCCGTGAGCGCCTTGCACGCTCCAACAGGAATCGCGAAACCAGGTATCGGGATTCACTTCGGGTGCAACGTCGGCACGCCACACGACACCCCATTGTGTGTTCCGCGTTACCATGCTGCGCACGAATTTCCACCCAAGTTCGGAGGCCGTCTTTCGCGTGAATGTTTCGCATTTGGCGGCCACGCCGGAGGGATCGTTCGACAAGCGCGGCTCCGTTCCAGGATCGGGTGGCGGCTCCAGCGGTTGCTCGTCGGCACCGATTACCCCTTCGCGTCTCAACCGCCCCATATCTCGAATCCAATGCGCGCGGCGGCTTTGCAGCTTGGCGCAGAGAAGATCGGGATCGGCGACCACGACCGCCGGTCCCAGGTCGGGCGGAATTCTCAGCGTCGAGCCTTTGACCTTCAAAGGCGCCAGGTCGGAGCCGGATCCTCCGTTGGTCACATACGTGTTGGTGCGGAGCGCCGCATCGAAAACAACACGGCAAACATCGAGCGTAATGCGCTCGAGCCAGAAATCGTCGTTCTTGAAAACGAATTGCCCACCGTCTGACAGGCGCACAAGGCCGTGCGGGGCAAGCTGTCCGCCATTTTCCTGCACCGATCTTTCAATCGCCATCTTGTAGTGCGGAGGGGGCGCACTGACGTCGGCAGGCATCAGCATAATGGCAAAAGACATCGAAGAATTTCCCACGAACGCCCGCAAGCGTATCAGGCGGCATTCCGGTTTGCAGTGTTCTGCTATCGCGGAAGCGGAACAAGGGGCGAGAGTTCTCAGTCAACTCAATGCTGCCCAAGGAAAATGCCCTATCGGTTGAAGTGGTTATGGGCGCAATAGACTCGAGAGATTGTCTTGATCCCGGTGCTTCCCGGCTCGTACCATAGACCGCTGATGGAGCACCCCAAATGACGACCTATAGCAAGACCGACGAAGCCATCTCCAAGCTCACGCCGGAGCAGTATCGGGTGACGCAGGAAAGCGCCACGGAGCGGCCGGGCACGGGCGAATATCTGTACAACAAGAAGCCTGGGATCTATGTCGACATCGTCTCGGGGGAGCCGCTGTTCGCGTCGTCCGACAAATTCGATTCCGGGTGCGGCTGGCCGAGCTTTACCAAGCCGATCGAGTCTCCCGGCCAATCGTCCAACGTCAAAGAACTGCAGGACAAATCCTATGGGATGGTGCGGACCGAGGTTCGCTCCGCGCATGGCGACAGCCACCTGGGGCATGTCTTCGAAGACGGCCCGCAAGACCGCGGCGGCTTGCGCTATTGCATCAATTCCGCCTCGCTGCGTTTCGTCCCGCGCGAGGACATGGAAGCCCAGGGCTACGGCGCCTATCTCAACCAGGTGGAGGACATTCGATGACCACGGAACGCGCAATTCTCGCCGGCGGCTGCTTCTGGGGCGTGCAGGACCTCTTCCGCCGCTACGACGGCGTGATCTCGACGCGTGTCGGCTATAGCGGCGGCGACGTCCCGAATGCGACCTATCGCAACCACGGCACCCATGCCGAAGCGATCGAGATTATCTTCGATCCGGCGAAGATCAGCTTTCGCCGGATCCTCGAATTCTTTTTCCAGATTCACGATCCCACCACGATGAACCGTCAGGGCAACGACGTCGGGACGAGCTATCGCTCCGCGATCTTCTATACGAGCGAAGAGCAGAAGCGCGTGGCGCTCGACACCATTGCCGATGTCAACGCGTCGGGGCTGTGGCCGGGCAAGGTCGTGACCGAAGTCGCGCCCGCGGGCGATTTCTGGCAGGCTGAGCCGGAGCATCAGGATTATCTCGAACGCATCCCCAACGGCTACACCTGCCACTTCATCCGCCCGGACTGGAAGCTTCCGGTTCGCCAGAAGGAAGCCGCCGCAGGGAATTGATAATTAATACTGCCGTTACGGTCCGATTTGGCTAAACAGCCGGATTATACCTTTGGACTATTTCGCGATGTCGGATCGGCCGCTATCGTGAGATGAGCATTATTAGGGGGAGCCAGGCATTGACCAGGCTGTTGCTCATTGTCCTGGCATTGCTGCTGGTCGCGGGCTGCCGTCCGCAACCGCCGGCACCCGCAAAGCCGCATGTGAGCGCGGCCCATCCCATCGTGCGCCGCGTCGTAGACTGGGACGATTACGTCGGCCGCTTTCAGGCCGTGCAGGATGTCACCGTCACGCCGCGCGTTTCCGGCACGATCACACAGGTCCTGTTTCGAGACGGTCAGGACGTAAAGGCCGATCAGCCGATCTTCATCGTCGATCCGCGCCCCTTCCGCGCGGTCTATCTCCAGGCCCGGGCCAATCTCGCCAAGGCGCGGGCGGCGCAAGCCAATGCCGCGATCCAGGCGGCGGATGGCGCCAAGCTGATCAAGGCAAACGCGCTCAGCCGGGAAGTCTACGAGTCCCGCGTCGCGGCCTCGCAATCGGCGATCGCCGATACGGAAGCGGCGAAAGCAGCGGTCGAATCCGCGCGCCTCGATCTCGAATTCACGACGGTGCACGCACCGGTGGCGGGTCGGATTTCGCAGCGCCAGGTCAGCATCGGTGATGTCGTCGTCGCCAACACGACGCCGCTCACGCGGATCGTGACGCTCGATCCGATCTGGTTCGCGTTCGAGGGCGCGGAGAGTTTCTATCTCAAATATGTTCGGCAGGATCAGCTCGGTGAACGGCGGTCGTCGCGCTATGCCGCCAATCCGGTGGAAATCCAACTGGCCGATGAAACGGACTATCCCCACCGCGGGCACATGGCCTTTGTCGACAACGCCATCGACACGCATTCGGGCACCATCAAAGCCTATGCGGTATTGCCTAACCCCAACAGGTTCCTCACGCCCGGCATGTTCGGCCGGGCGCGGCTTTTGGGTTCGGGCACATACGAAGCCATGCTGATCCCGGATGAAGCGATCGTGACCGATCAGACCCGGCGGCTGGTCTATGTGGTGGACAAAAACGGCGCGGTCGCCCAGCGCGCCGTCGAAACAGGCCCGCTCGTCATCGGTCTGCGCGTCGTCAGAAGCGGTCTCAAGGGATCGGACATTGTCGTACTCGATGGCCTCGCAAGCCTGCAGCCCGGCGCGCAGGTCGACGCTTCGATCGTCAAGATAACCGCCAGAGCGGCCGATACGTCGCCCCGATCCTCACCGCTGACGGCGCCGCCTTCCGCCGAAGCGTCGCCGCGTTAGCGCGATGAAATTCCCGCACTTCTTCATAGAGCGGCCGATCTTCGCAATCGTTCTATCGGTGCTCATCATCGTTTTCGGCATCGTCGCGTATCCGAACCTGCCGGTGGCGCAGTACCCGGAAATCGCGCCGCCCACCGTCGTCGTGACGGCGAATTATCCGGGTGCAACGGCGGAGACGCTGGCCGAAACCGTCGCCACGCCGCTCGAGGAATCGATCAACGGCGTCGAGAACATGCTCTACATGTCTTCGTCCTCGACCGGCGACGGCGTCGTCACCATCACCGTCACGTTCGCGCAGGGCACGAATGTCGATCAGGCACAGGTGCTCGTGCAAAACCGCGTCTCGACCGCCGAGCCGCGCCTGCCGGTCGAGGTCCGTCAGATCGGCGTTACCGTCGCCAAGAATTCGCCCGATCTGCTGCTGGTGGCAACGCTGGTGTCGCCGGATGGATCGCTGCCCCAGCAATATCTCTCGAACTACGCCACGCTTCAGCTCCTCGATCGCCTCAGCCGTGTCCATGGTGTCGGTGGTGCACGCCTGTTCGGCGGACGCGACTACAACATGCGGATCTGGATCGATCCCGGCCGCGCTGCAGAGGTCAATCTCACGGTCGACGAGGTCGTGGCCGCGGTCGCCGCACAGAATGCGCAGGTTGTGGCCGGCGCCATCGGGCAACCGCCTTTCAACAAGGGCGGCACCGCCTTTCAGCTCGGCATCCAGGCCAAGGGCCGCCTCAAGACACCAGAGGATTTCCGCAACATCATCCTCAAGACCGACGATCAGGGACGCCTGACCCGGCTCGGCGATGTCGCGCGCGTGGAACTGGGCGCCCAGGACTACAGCATCAACGCCTATCTCTCGGGCAAACCGACCGTGGCCATGGCCATCACGCAGCTGCCGGGCTCGAACGCGCTCAGCACGGCTGAAGCGGTAAAGGCCGAACTCGATGACGCCTCGCACAGCTTTCCGCCGGGCATGAAATACCTGATCCCCTACAACCCCACGGAATACATCGCGCAATCGATTTCCGCGGTCGAGCACACGCTGTTCGAGGCGATCATTTTGGTGGCGCTGGTCGTGCTGATCTTCCTGCAAAGCTGGCGTGCCGCGCTGGTGCCGATCATCGCGATCCCAGTATCGCTCGTGGGATCGTTCGCCGCCCTCTCCCTGCTCGGGTTCTCGCTCAACAATCTCTCGCTGTTCGGGATGGTGCTGGCCATCGGCATCGTGGTCGACGACGCGATCGTGGTCGTCGAAAACATCGAACGCCTGATCGAGGAAAAGGGCATGACGCCGCGCGAAGCGGCACATGCCACCATGGACGAAGTGTCGGGCGCCTTGATCGCGATCGCGCTCGTTCTCATGGGCGTGTTCATCCCCACGTCGTTCATTCCGGGCATCTCGGGACAGTTCTACAAGCAGTTCGCTTTGACCATCGTCAGCGCGACGGCGATTTCCGCTTTCGTCTCGCTCACGCTTTCGCCCGCACTGGCCGCGCTGATCCTCGCGCCCAAGAATACCGCCGAAGAAGAAGTCGAAGCCGCCAAAGGCTGGCGCGGCTTTCCGCGGCGCTTCGCACATGCGTTCAACAGCGGCTTCGATTGGCTGGCGACACGATACGGCGCCCTCACCGCGCGCGCCGTTCGTGCGCTCGGCATTGTCGGCATCGCTTATGTGGTTCTGATCGCGCTTGCGGGCTGGCGGTTTTATGAAACACCGACGGGCTTCATTCCGGCGCAGGACCAGGGCTATCTGATCGGCATCATCCAGATGCCGCCGGGATCGTCACTGCAGCGCACCGACGCGGTGCTGCGTCAGGCGCAACAGATCGCCCTCACCGTCCCCGGCACGCGTGCCACCGTGGCGTTCGCAGGACTCGACGGCGCGACATTCACCTCCGCCCCCAATGCCGCCGCCATGTTCGTTGCGATGAAGCCGCAGAGCGAACGCGACAGCGCCGACGTCGTTGCCAATGCGCTCCGGGCCAAGCTCTCGGTCATCACCTCAGGCGCGGTTCTGCTTGTCCCCCCGCCACCCGTGCGCGGCATCGGCACCGGCGGCGGCTACAAGATGCTGATCGAGGATCGCAACGGCAAAGGCTACAAGTCCCTCGAAGACGTGACGCTGCGAATGATGATCGCGGCGAACCAGACTGCGGGTCTCAACCGGGTCTTCACGACCTTCAGCACGCATACGCCCCGCCTGTTCGCCGATATCGACCGCGAGCGCGCCGAGAAGCTCGGCGTGCCGGTCGCCAACGTGTTTTCGACGTTCGGCACCTATCTCGGTTCGACCTACATCAATGACTTCAACTTCCTCGGCCGCACCTACCGTGTGACGGCGCAGGCCGACGCACCTTACCGCGATCAGGTTGGCGACATCGGCCAGTTGAAGACGCGCTCCGCGTCCGGATTGATGGTGCCGCTCGATGCCGTTATGACATTGCACAACGACAGCGGGCCATACCGGGTTGTGCACTACAATCTCTATCCGTCGGCAGAATTACAGGGCGATACGGCACCGGGCTATTCGAGCGGGCAGTCGCTCACGTCCATGGAGCGCCTGGCCGCAAAGCTGCTCCCGCAGGGATTTTCCTTCGAGTGGACCGAATTGGCGCTGCAACAGAAGAGCGCCGGGAACACCGCCATCATCGTCTTTGCCCTTGCGGTGCTGTTCGTCTTCCTGCTGCTCGCGGCGAATTACGAAAGCCTTGTCTTGCCGCTGGCTGTCATCCTGATCGTGCCGATGTGTCTGTTGGCGGCCATTACAGGCGTCGACGTCATGGGGCGCGACAACAACATCCTGACCCAGATCGGGCTGGTGGTTCTGATCGGTCTGGCGGCGAAAAACGCCATCCTCATCGTCGAATTCGCGAAGCGCGGCGAAGAAGAGGACCACCTGGAAAGGAAGGAGGCTGCGGAACATGCGGCCCAACAGCGTCTCCGGCCGATCCTCATGACCTCGGTCGCCTTCATCCTCGGCACGTTGCCGCTTGTGATCGATACGGGACCTGGCGCCGAAATGCGCCAGGCCCTCGGAATTGCGGTGTTCTTCGGCATGATCGGTGTGACGATCTTCGGACTGCTATTCACACCGAGTTTCTATGTCATCTCCCGGAATCTGGGCACCAGGGTTTCGGAGTTGATTGCGCGGTCACGCGGGCGACCGCGCGCCTGAACCCGTTGGCCTTGCCGGCAGGAAGCGGCTGTTGCGCAGCAATCCGGCCGATACCAAGGACACGAGCACGCCGACCGGGAATATCTCGATGAAGGTCATCGGCCAGCGGTAGAGCGGGTTGGCGTACTGGATTTTGAACTGTTCCATCTCGGCGGTGAATTTCGCCAGTTCGGCACCGCTGACCCCGCTCGCCTTCTTATCGGCGATCATCGCTGCGGCGTAGTGGCCGGCAAAGTCGAGATGGGTGATTGCAACCGCGCTCTCCCAGGACACGACGTACAAGATTCCGGCGACGACGCTGATGCCCAATCCCAGACCGAGCGCGGGCCAGAAACCGATCACGCCACCCAGGTCGGCGTCGCGGTGGCGCTTGATCGCCACGAACACCGTGCTGAGGCCGATCAGCATGGTGGTGTAGCCGATCAGCATGCCGTAGCGCATGTCGTGGCCGTGCATCGTGATGACGATGGCGGACAGCGGCACGCCGACGATCAGACCCGCGATGATGCCGTAGATGAGAATTTTGCGAAGCATGGACATCCCCTTCGTGACAGGTTGAGCCGTCATCAGCCCCGCCGCAACCGGGAAAAACAATCGCCCGAAAGGGTGATTGGGACGAAATCACCCGGAATTTGGCCCTCTCAGGGGACTATCCCAAGCTCGCGCGCGCGATTGATAGCGTCCGTGCGCCGTTTGGCGCCCAGCTTCTCGAACAGCCGCGCGACATGGGTCTTGACCGTGTTGGGGGACACGTTCAGCTCCGCCGCGATCTCCTTGTTGGAGCGGCCTGCCGCAAGCTCGTGCAGGACAGCGAGTTCGCGCGGACTGATGCCGAGACTGGCCTGCGCCTGCGGATTACCGTCGAAGGCTTCGGGCCGCGGATGGGCAAAGATGCGCACGCCGACAAAGACCCCGAGCGCCAGAAACCCGGCCGCGATCAGGAACATATAGATGTCGCCCGGATAGGCCCGCGCCAGGCGCTGGTAGTCGAGCCACTGCAGCGCGAACGTGCCCAGCGCCAGAAACACACCATAGGCGGCGACCCGCTTCCACATCTTCCCTTCCCTGAACGCGGCGCGCGACCGTAGCGGCTCCGGCCGAAGACGTCTAATTTGGCGGCGAAGCACCCCGGCCCATGTCATGAAACTCGCCACCTGGAATGTAAACTCGATCAAGGTCCGGCTCGAGGCCGCGACCGCATGGCTGAAAGAGGCGGTCCCCGACGTCGTGGTGCTTCAGGAAATCAAATGTGTTGATGAGAATTTCCCCACCGCGGCGTTCGAGGAGCTTGGCTACAATTGCGCGGTTCACGGCCAGAAGACCTATAACGGCGTCGCCATCCTGTCGCGGCGTCCGCTGGAAGACGTGACGCCGAGACTTCCCGGCGGTGACGGCGACGACCATGCACGCTACGTGGAAGCAATTGTTCCGGGCGACACAGGAACGGTGCGGGTCGCCTCGATCTATGCACCGAACGGAAACCCGATCGGCACCGAGAAATTCCCCTACAAGCTCGCCTGGCTGGAGCGGCTCACCACCCGCGCCAAGGCGCTGCTGGAGCTGGAAGAACCGCTGGCGCTGATGGGCGACTACAACATCATCCCCGAGCCTGACGATGTCTGGGATCCGAAGGCATGGCTGGGCGATGCTCTGTTCCAGCCCGAGTCGCGCGCGGCGTTACGCAGGCTGGAGTATCTGGGGCTCACCGACGCCTTCCGCGCCTGCCATACGGAAACCCATCAATACACGTTCTGGGATTATCAGGCCGGCGCATGGCAGAAGGATCACGGCATCCGCATCGATCACATCCTCCTGTCGCCGCAGGCCGCAGACCGGCTGAAAGGCTCGGGAATCGACAAGCACGTGCGTGGCGGTGAAAAACCCTCCGATCATGTGCCGGTGTGGTGCGAACTCGCGATTTAAAGCGGATTGCGACCACATCCACCGTCGTCATCCTGAGGTGCGAGTGTAGCAAGCCTCGAAGGATGGAATCGCTACGGTGCGTGCTTCGAGGCACCGCTTCGGGGTGCCCCTCAGCATGACGAAATTTGAGATCTGCACACCGAGTCTAGCACGTCACAACATGCCCTAAACGGTCACGTCCTTCACATCGCGCTGCATGATCGCTTCCAGGCTCGTCAGATTCATGCCGTGCTTGAGGTAGTTATAGGGCGTCAGGTTCACCGCCTTCACCAATACGCGCCGCACATTGCCGATCCCGCCGAGATCGAAGTCGATGATGTTGACGCAGCCGGTGTCCTGTTCGAACGAACTCATCGCGCGCAGCCCCGCATCGCAGGCCCAGCTCAGGAGCAGGCGATTGATGCCCTCATGCGCCACGACGAGTGCGGTGTGCCAGTCATCGGTGCTGAGCAAGCGCTCGATGGCGCTCACCGCCCGCGCCTGCGCTTCAGCGAAGACCTCGCCGCCTTCGTGATTGGTGGCGCCGGGTTCGTGCGCGCGAGCGAAATAGACATTCATCATCCGGATGAGTTCGGCGCGGCTTTTGACCTCCGGAATTTTTCCGCCGCGGATCTCGACAAGATCGCCATCGATTTCGAGCGCCGGCGCATTGGGCACGCTTGCGAGGACGGTTTCCGCGGTCTCTCTGGTCCGCGGCAGGCCCGAGCAGACCGCACGGTCGAAGCGGATATGGGAGAACGCCCTGCCCGCCGCTTCCGCTTCGCTGCGGCCACGCGTGGTCAGCGTAACCAAATGGGTGTTGCGGCTTTCCACGACATGGCGTGCAAAATAATCGACATGGCCGTGGCGCATCAGATAGATGCGGCGGCGATCTTCTGTGCCCGGCAGATTCATCGCACGCTCAGATCGCCCCTGCCGCCGTCAGCGCTTCGATCTCGCCTTGCGAAAAGGCCCAGGCTGCGAGTGCAGCCGGACTGTCCGCCGATTCTGGCGGTCCCTGCACTTCCGCCACCGTGCGGCTGAAGCGCGGCGCGGGTGCGGGCTGCACGATCCCGTCGAGCTCGATGAAAGTCTGGCGCGCAACATTGTGCGGGTGTCTCGGCGCCTCGGCTATGGAAAGCACCGGCGCATAGCAGACATCGCTGCCCTGCATTATCGCGTCCCATTCGTCACGCGTCTTGGTCTTGATCTTCGCGGCGAGCTTTTCCTTCAGCGCCGGCCACGCCTCGCGATCCATCTGCGCCGCGAACGCCGGATCGTCGATGCCGGTTCTTTTCAAGAGCTCGGCGTAAAACTGCGGCTCGATGGAGCCGATGGAGACGTATTTGCCGTCCTTCGTCTCATAGGTGTCGTAGAAATGCGCGCCGCCGTCGAGCATGTTGGATGAGCGCTCGTCCTTCCAGAAGCCCGATGCGGTCATCGCGTAGAACATGGTCATCAGTGACGCCGCGCCATCGGACATCGCAACGTCTACCACCTGCCCTTTGCCGGACGATTTCGCTTCCAGGATCGCGCACACAAGACCAAAAGCCAGATAGAGCGCACCACCACCGAAATCGCCGACGAGATTGAGCGGTGGAACGGGCTTGGCATCTTTCGGACCGATCGCGTGCAGCGCGCCCGTGATCGCGATGTAATTCATGTCGTGCCCTGCGGCTTGCGCCAGCGGCCCGGTCTGTCCCCATCCTGTCATGCGGCCGTAGACAAGTTTTGGGTTGCGTTTCAGGCACACATCCGGCCCCACGCCCAGCCGCTCCATCACGCCGGGCCGAAATCCCTCGATCAGTGCATCGGCACGGTCTATCAACTTCAGCGCCGCCTCTATGGCCTCCGGCTTTTTCATATCGAGGGCAACCGCTTTGCGGCCACGCATATAGATCTCGGTTTTGCTAGTCTGCCGGCCGCCTGACTTTCGGTCGATGCGGATGATCTTGGCGCCCATGTCGGACAGCAGCATTGCTGCAAACGGCCCGGGCCCGATTCCGGCAAATTCCACAATACGAATTCCGTGCAACGGACCCATGCTTGCTCCCATCCAATTTGCGCCGCATTTTTTGGTTAGACGCGGATCGAAGGTATCAGACGGAATAGCTCTTTCAATGCGCCTGCTTGCGCTCACGGCTGCTGCGGCGATTTTGCTTTCCGGGCAGGCGATCGCCGCGCCCCAGCTCATATATCGCGTCGACAGTGCGAGCGCGGTGATCGTGGGCAATCATCTCGTCATTACCGCGAACGGTGCCGTGGACAGCGGTGGCTGGTCGAAGCCGGAACTCATAATTCTGAAACCTTCCGTTTCGGAAGCAAAAGCCCTCAGGACCAAATTCTTGGCAAAGCCCCCCGCGTCGCGCGAAACCGTCGTGCAGGCGCTGCTTCCGATCCATGTGCGGAAGATCGCACCGCTGCCGCGCTACGGCGCGATAGAGGTCGAGGTCACCGCCGCGACCAACAGCCTGATCGTGCAGATCACGCGCTGAGCTGCTCTTCGTTTTCCAGCGCCTTGTCGATCACCTGCACGAGCACCTCCGCCTCGCGCGCGCCGGAGATCACATATTTGCTCGCGAAGATGAAGGTCGGAACACCCGTGATCCCCATCTCGCCGGCGAGCTTTGCCTCGCGCTCGACGGCCGCTTGGTCCGTATCCTCGGCCAGCAGTGCCGCGACCTCGATCGAATCCATGCCGGCATCGGCGGCGAGGAATTCGAGCACGCCCGGATCGCCGATATCGCGCCCCTCCAGGAAATAGGCTGCAAACAGCCGCTCCACCACCGCGTCCTGTATGCCCGCATTTGCCGCCCAGCGGATCAGGCGATGGGAGTCGATCGTGTTTGGCCTGCGATCGATCTTCTCGAAAGCGAAGGAGATGCCCTCGCCCAGCCCTTCGGCCTTCAGCGCATTCGACATCGCCGCGACGCGCGGGCCGTCGCCGAACTTGGCCTTCATATAGCTCGCGCGATCCACGCCTTCGCGCGGGATATTGGGATCGAGCTGATAGGGCCGCCACTGCACGTCGAACGCGATCTCCGGCCGCATCTCGAGCGCACGCGCAAGCCTGCGCTTGCCGATGAAGCACCAGGGACAGACCGTGTCGGACACAACATCGATTTGCATTCTCGGACCTTAGCACAATTGCGGCGCCAGTGGGATTCGCTGTAGGGCCGCGCTGCATCTGATCCTGCGCCAAAGGCGTACACGCTATCTTCCGGTCCGTCCGACGCAATCCTGAAAATCCCTTCACGTCGGAGGCGGGTTTGCCCGAGCCTGCGGACTAAGCTCCCTCGCCGGTTGCGGGGCGGCGGTCCTTGTCCTAAAAACGACGCCAGACCACAGCAGCGGATAGGTGTGAGCATGGCGGAAAAAGGTGCTAAAGCGGTCAAGGCCGCTCCCAAGGCGGGCGACGAAGCCAAGGATATGAGACATCGCAGGCTTTATCTGGTGGGCCGCATTGCGAGCTTGAAGAGCGAACTCAGCGCGCTGCAGAAAGAGCGCACGGAGATCGACGACAAGCTGAAGGCAAAGCCCGAGGTGGCCGAGGAAAAGAAACTTCGTCAGCGCAGGGTCTATGTCGCGACCCGGCCGAAAGATCTGCGCACCGAACTGGCCGCCGCCGGTGCCGAGTTGAAAGAGATCCTCGGCAAAATGAAAAAAGCTGCCTAGGGATCGATCTTTCCTTGAACGCAATGGCCCGCTTCGGCGGGCCATTTCTTTTGGATCTTCGCGCGCAAAAAGACGCCGGCTGCCCCGGGGGGAGGCAGCCGGCGAAGTGAACCCTTTAGGGGGTTGGGGTTCAGTTCGGGGTGATGAGACCAAGCAGGCCGTGCTTTTCCCTCCTCAACCCGGCTGAGAACGTGATCGAACCGTTGCCGGTGTCGTCGAGCTGCCAGAGCCCTTCGAGCGAAATCATCTGGCCGTTCTGCGTCTTCAGCGTGCCGACCAGCGCTCCGGTGCTGGGATCGAAGGCATTGATGTTGCCTTCGCCGCCGAAATTGCCGACGAGAAGCTTGCCGGCGAAGTCGCCGAAATTCGCCGGTCCGATTGCAAGACCCCAAGGTGCATTCAGGGGGCCGTTAGCGATGAGCGTTTTCTGAAGGACACCCGCCGTCGTGAACACGTCCACATAGCCGAGCCCTTGGCCTTCGGCGGCATCGTCGCCCTTTTTCTTGGCGAAGGTGACATAGAGCAGCCCGTTCAGGACCGCGACGTTAAACGGCGCATACTTCTTGGGCAGATTGGGATCGGTGAACGAGGCGATCCTTGTGAACGTGTTGTCGAACACGTCCACGCTGTTGCCAGCGATGTTCGCGGCAAAGAGATGGTTCGTGCCGGAGTCCCAGGCCAAGCCTTTGTAGTTCGCTTCCGGATCCTGGAAAGCGACGATCGCGTTATTGGTGTCTACGCTCCCACTCCAACCTTCGATGGCGCCATTCTCGGTGGCGAAGATGAAGGTAGCGGAACCCGACTTGTTGCCTTCCGTCACGGTGAACCCGTGGCCTCCGGGAACTGCGACCTGTCCCGTCGGCGCGCCGCCCGGGATGGTTACGATCAGCCCGGCCTTTACGCCGGTGTTGGGATCGTAAAGCGTGGAAAGACCGGTGTGGTTGTCGGAAACCCAAAGCGCCCCGCCCGGGAATTGCGAAATTCCCCAGGGGTTCTTCAAATCCGGGTCGATGTTTGGGGCGCCTTTCTTATCGGCGACCAGAGGATTGACCGTAAACGACGTGGCCGCCAGAACCGGCGTCGTCAATATTGAAAGTCCTAAGATAATGGTGGTTACTAATTTCATGCGGCCCTCCTTGGGCGTTCCCGGGGTCAAGTTTGCAGAGGCGCACCAAGAATGGAGAGCGCCACTTTCCAATAGACGGCCATGTGCGGGATTTATTCCGGGCGGCACGCGAAATTGCGCGGCACGGCCTTCAACAAAGCGTCGTAAATCAAAGGCTTGACGAGGACCGGTTAAGCAGCGTCGGCGACCACGCGGTTGCGGCCGCTGCGCTTTGCGCGGTAGAGCGCCTGGTCGGCGCGGTGCAGAAGGGCTTCCGCCGTGTCGCTCTCGCCTTCCCACGCGGCGATACCGATGGAAATGGTGATGGAGATTTTGCCCGGCGCACGGCTGATCTCGATCGGGGTCGTCTCGATGCTCTTGCGCAGCCGCTCCGCCACCGCGTAGGCGAAGGACGCGTCGGTCTCGGGCATCACAACCACGAACTCTTCGCCGCCATAGCGGCAGGCGAGATCGAGTCCGCGGATATTGGCGCCCAGGCGTTTGGCGAATTCGCGCAGCACCTCGTCGCCGATGTCGTGGCCATGGGTGTCGTTCACCGCCTTGAAGTGATCGATATCCATGATCACGAAAGCGAGCGGCTTGGACGATTTCGCCGCCTGCATCATCAGATTGTCGAGATGGCTCGTCATATAGCGGCGATTGTGCAGGCCGGTGAGCTGATCGGTGATTGCCATCTCGAGAGAGAGCTGGACGTTGCGGCGGAGACGGTCGGCGTACCGCTTCTTGCGCAATTGCGTGCGAACGCGCGCGACCAGCTCATTGCGGTCCACAGGGCGCGTCAGATAGTCGTTGACGCCCATCTCCAGTGCCTGCGTGAGCTTGCGGCGATCGCCTTCGCTCACCACCACGAGGATCGGCGTGTTGCGGGCTTCCGGGATCGAACGAAGCTGCGAACACAGGCGCAGGCCGTCGAAACCGCGCATGCCGAGGCTGACGACGATGAGGTCGAAATCGCCGCCGCGCACACGCACCAGCGTTTCCTCGAAGGTATCGACGGACGAAACCTCATTGGCCGGCGCGAGCGCGCTTGTGAACCATTGAACCGATTCCGGCCGGTCCTCGATGATGAGGATGCGCCCGGTCGCGTTGCCGTCCTGCAGCGCGCCGATCGGATCGAGCAAACCCATGCTCTGGCCCGTCGTTTCGCGCATATGCAGCTCGTCGGTCATCATCTTGAGGCGCACGAGGCTGCGGACACGCGCGAACAGCGCCGCGTCATCGACGGGCTTGGTGAGGAAATCGTCGGCACCGGCGTCTAGACCGGCGACGCGATCGCTCGGCTGGTCCAGCGCCGTGACCATCACGACCGGGATATAGGCCGTCTTGGGATCGGACTTGATGCGGCGGCAGACCTCGAAACCGTCCATGCCGGGCATCATTACGTCGAGGAGGACGATGTCGGGCGCGTGCTCGGCGATCTTGGCGAGGGCTTCCAGACCGTTATAGGCACTGACAACTTCGAAATATTCCGCCGACAGCTTCGCTTCGAGAAGCTTTACGTTCGAGAGAATATCGTCGACGACAAGTACCCGCGCGGTCATGACCTACCCAATGGGTTATGTTGTCGCTAGCCGATGAAGCGGCGCACGGTATCCAGAAAGCTCGTCACGGAAATGGGTTTCGAAATGTAGGCTTCGCAGCCACCCTGGCGGATCACCTCTTCGTCGCCCTTCATGGCGAACGCGGTGACGGCCACCACCGGGATGGATTTCAGCGAATCGTCTTCCTTGAGCCATTTGGTCACTTCCAGCCCCGACACTTCAGGAAGCTGGATGTCCATCAGGATCAGGTCGGGGTGATGCTCGCGCGCGATGTCGAGTGCCTCCATGCCGTCCTTGGTCTGCAGGATGTTGTAGCCATGCGCGTCCAGCAGGTCGTGGAAGAGCTTCATGTTCAGCTCGTTGTCTTCCACGATCAGAACGGTCTTGGTCTTGGCATCCATTGCTTGACTCTCCGAGGCGCGCACGCGCCCAATCGCGGTCCCACCAGTAGCCGCCTGCATAAGAACGGCCACGGCCTGGCGCTTTCAGTATTAGATCGGATGTCTTAACGCTCTCTTGATAATGGTCTTAAAACCCACCCCCGACCAGGCTGCGACCATTGCGCTCAAGGCGTTGGGCTACTTGGCAGATTTCGAGCAGGAGTTGCACCGGTTCCTGGATTTTTCGGGTGCCTCGGCCGCCACACTCAGGGCGCGCGCCGACGAGCCCGAATTCCTGGGCGCCGTACTCGATTTTATGCTTACGCATGAAGAGCTTCTGGTCGGTTTCTGTGACACCACTTCCATTCCCGCGCGCGACGTCCACATGGCGCGGTATGTGCTGGCGGGCCCATGAGCGAAGCCTTCACCCTGGGTGCCGCGCTCTTGCGGCTCGAACGCGGGCGGCCGCTCGTGATCGTCGATGCCGATGAGGTGGTGCTGCGGTTCGTCGACGGTTTCGACCGTTACCTGCGGCGGCACGGCCTCTACCTCGATCTTGGCAGCTACCGGCTGCATGGCAATGTGAAGCGAATCGACGACGATACGGCGGTGCTCGATGTGGAGGTGACCGCCCTGCTCGAGGAGTTCCGCGGCGATCTGGACTGGCTCGAACCGGTCGACGGTGCGCGCGAGGCGCTGGCGGCGCTCAGCGCGCGGGCACAGCTCGCCGTTCTCACCAACATCACCCCGGCACAGGCCGTGCCGCGCGCGCGCAACCTGTCGGCACTTGGGATCGATTGTCCGTTGGTTTCCAACACAGGCCCCAAAGGTACAGCGGTGAAGCACCTCGCCGAGCATGTTTCATCCGCAACCTTCTTCGTCGACGACATTCCGCAGCACATCGTCTCTGTCGCGCAGACGGCGCCGCAGGTCACGCGCATCCATCTGGTCGGCGACGAGAAACTGAAACCCCTGCTCCCGCCCGCCAAAGACGCGCACTTCTACGCCCCGGATTGGCCAGCGGCACAGCGATTCATCGAAGACCGGCTCGACGCGGACCGATGAGCGCCTTCTGCCGCAACTGCTTTGCCGATACCGCGGATGGGGCGTCGCGATGCTCGAATTGCCACGGACATCGCATAGTGTCGCACGCCGATTTGCATGATCTGTCCATCGCGCATCTCGATTGCGACGCGTTCTATGCCGCGATCGAGAAGCGCGATGATCCCTCGCTTGCGGACAAGCCGGTGATCGTCGGCGGGGGGAAGCGCGGCGTGGTGTCGACCTGCTGCTACATCGCGCGCATTGACGGCGTGCGCTCCGCGATGCCGATGTTCAAGGCGTTGAAGCTCTGTCCCAAAGCTGTCGTCATCAAGCCGCGCATGGCAAAATATGTCGAGGAAGGCCGCCGTGTGCGTGCGCTCATGCGCGACCTGACGCCGCTTGTCGAGCCGCTGTCGCTCGACGAGGCCTATCTCGATCTCTCGGGCACCGAAAAGCTGCACGGCCAAAGCCCCGCCAAAACAATGGCAGCGCTCACCAAACGCATCGAAACCGAAATCGGCATCACGGTTTCGATCGGACTTTCCTGCAACAAATTCCTCGCCAAGCTCGCGAGCGAACTCGACAAGCCGCGCGGGTTTGCCGTGATCGGCGCAGAGGAAGCGGTCGCGTTCCTGCACGACAAGCCGGTCGGCATGATCCGCGGCGCTGGCGCCGCGCTGCAGGCGAAGCTCGCGAAGGACGGCATCACGCGCATCGGTCAAATCCAGGACGCCGACCAACGCGACCTTGCGCGTCGCTACGGCAGCACAGGGCTCTGGCTCTATCGCCTGGCGCATGCGCAGGACACGCGTGCAGTCGACCCATCCGGCGAAATGAAGAGCATTTCGTCCGAAACAACCTTCGACGAAAACATCGCCAGATTCGACGAACTCGAAAAAATCCTTTGGCGCCAATGCGAGCGCGTGTCGGCGCGCGCGAAGGCGATGGACCTCGGCGGCCGCACCGTGGTGCTGAAGATCAAGACCGCCGACTTCAAGATCCGCACGCGCAGCGTCTCGCTTGATGCGCCGACACAGCTTGCCGACCGCATCTTCCGCGTCGCACGCGAGGCGCTGCGCCGCGAAGCCGATGGCACGTCCTATCGCCTGCTCGGCGCGGGCCTGCACAACATCTGCGCGGCGGGAGAATGCGATCCCGACGATCTGGTCGACAGGGATGCAGGCAAACGCGCCAAAGCCGAGCACGCGATGGACAAGGTCCGCGCGCGGTTTGGCGGCGATGCCGTCGCCAAGGGTCGCGGTCTCGGTGGCCGCCGGCATGATCAGCTCTCACCAAACCGGACCGGTCGCTGAATTCCTCAATTTTTTTGTTAAATCTCTGGAGCTGCCATTGGCTCTGGGCGTATCGTCCACAGGCATCGGGGTCTGGGATCATGCGGCAGAAAAACTGGCGACTGGTGATTGTTGGTGCGGTTCTGATCGTTCTGGCGGCGGGGTTCTTTCTTTACATGATGGGCATGGCGCCGAAATCCAACGATCCCAAAACGCTTATGGAGACAGTTGGCACGGTCTCCGGCGGCGTCATCGGTCTCGCGCTGGTGATGATTGCGATGGGGCTGATCGGTAAAAAGAAAGCCGTCTAAACTGCTTGGCCCGCCGAAAGCGGGCAGATCGCGAAACCCTAACCCACATCGTCATCGCCGGGCTTGTCCCGGCGACCCATGATCTCTGTCTGCGGGACAGATCGCTTCATCCCGATCAGAGCTGGATACAGATCATCCCAAAAAAGGATTCTCCCGCTCGATCAGATTGATTTTCCATTCGCGCTTATACTTCTTAATCGATTTCTCACGTTGGATGGCTGCGACCATGCTTTCGTGCTGTTCGTACCAGACGAGTCTGTGAACGCCGTACCTCTTCGTGAAACCTGGCAACAGGCCTTCTTTGTGCTCATAGACCCTGCTTAAGAGTTTGCTGGTCACAGCGGCGTAAAGCGTCCCATGCCGCCGGCTCGCCATCATGTAGACAGCGATGAGGAGGTCGTAACGGTCGCGTGGGACCATTTTTTCAACATCGTGCTCATGGGTGGCCGGGACAAGCCCGGCCAAGACGGTGCTGTATTATATCACCTGCCGTCGTGGCCGCCGATAACGCTGTACAGATCGGGACGCCGATCGCGGAACAGACCCCATGACGTCCTTGCGCGCGCGATGGCGTCGAGATCGAAACTCGCGGTGACGACGCCCTCTTCCGTGCGGCCGAGTTCGGCGACGATGCCGCCGGTTTCGTCAGTGATGAAGGACGAGCCGTAGAAGGTCATGTCGCCGTCGTTTGCACAGCTCTTTTCGGTGCCGATACGGTTGGAGGCGACGAGCGGCACCATGTTGGCGGCGGCGTGTCCCTGCATCGTGCGGCGCCAGTGATCGCGGCTGTCGACCGGCGGCGCGGGGGGCGGTTCGCTGCCGATGGCCGTCGGATAGAACAGCACTTCCGCGCCCATCAGCGCCATCGCGCGCGCGGTTTCCGGAAACCACTGGTCCCAGCAGATGCCCGCGCCCATCACGCCGAATTTCGTCTTCCACACTCGGAAGCCAGTGTCGCCGGGCGTGAAATAGTACTTCTCCTGATAGCCAGGACCGTCCGGGATGTGCGACTTGCGATAGACGCCGAGCATGCGGCCGTCCGCGTCCACCATCGCAAGCGAATTGAAATGGGCGTGGCCAGCCTTCTCGAAGAAGCTCACCGGCAGCACAACGCCAAGTTCCTTCGCAAGCTCCGACATTTCGGCGATCAGCGGATTGCCTTCCGCCGGCGCCGCGAGCTTGAAGTGATCGACGAGCTGGTCCTGACAGAAATAGGGCGTCTCGAACAATTCCTGGATCAGGATGACGTTCGCGCCCTTTGCTGCCGCGGCACGAACAAGCTCCATGGCCTTCGCGACATTCTTCGGCGCATCCCAGGAACAGGCAAACTGCGTGGCTGCAAGTGTTACATTTCTCATGCCGGTTCCTGCTGGGTGATGCAATGGATGCCGCCGCCGCCTTCGACGATGTCGAGCGCGTCGATCTGCAGGATGTCGCGATCGGGAAAGCAATCGGCGAGAACGGCCCGCGCCTTTTCGTCGTTTGCATCATCGAAGGCCGGCATGACCACGCCGCCATTGGGCAGATAGAAATTGACATAACTCGCCTGCAGCAGCCGGCCCCGCGCGTCTTTCCGTTGTTCCAGCGGCTGTGCGAGTTCGATGATTTCCAACGCGCGGCCATGCGCGTCGCGCGCGGAGGAAAGCCGCTGGATCGCCTCCATCACCGGCTCGTAATCGGGATGCGACTTCGATGAAGGAATGCCCACCAGCACGCGTCCGGGCGCCACAAAACAGGCGATGTTGTCGATATGCCCATCGGTTTCGTCGTCCGAGAACCCTTCTCCCAGCCAGACGATCCGCCGCGCGCCCACGTAGAGCGCCAGGCTTTCCTCGACATCCTGCTGCGTTAGTTCCGGATTGCGGTTGGTATTGAGCAGGGTCTGTTCGGTCACGATCAGCGTGCCTTCGCCGTCGCCATGGATAGCGCCGCCCTCGCACACCAGCGGCGCGTTATAGACCCGCACATCCACGGCCTTCGCGATCCGCGTGGCGAGCTTCGCATCCTCGTCATAGGGATGATATTTGTTGCCCCAGGCATTGAAGCGCCACTGCACGGCGGCGCGCGTGCCGTCGGCGGCACGCAGAAATGTCGGCCCCATGTCGCGCGCCCAGGAATCGTCGAGCGGAACTTCGAAGAGTTCGGCCTTGCCCGCGGTGGCGAGACGCGCTTCCGCAGCATCGTGCGGACGCACGGCCATCGTCACCGGCTCGAAGGTCGTGATCGCGCGGGCAACGCGCGCAAAGGCCTGCTTGGCGTGCAGCAGTGCTTCCGGACCGCCCCACGCGTCGGTACGGCATGGCCAGCACATCCAGGTGCGTTCGTGCTGCGCCCATTCGGCCGGCCATGTGAAACCGTCGCGTACGGGGCAGGGATCGTCGGCGTCGAGAACCTTCATCGGCTTTCTATAGCGCGCCGGACGCGGGCGCGGTAGCTTCGGCGTTACCGCAAAAGGAGCCAGCATGTCCGGCAAGATCGACGCACGTCTCAAAGAACTCGGTATCACGCTGCCGGAGCCGCCCGCCCCCGTCGCAAGCTATGTGCCTTATGTCGTGAGCGGCAATCTGGTGTTCGTCTCCGGCCAGATCACGCTGTCCGCCGAAGGGCTCAAATATGTCGGCAAGGTCGGCGCGGATATCTCGCTGGAGGACGGCAAAGCGGCAGCGCGGCTCTGTGCCGTCAACGTGATCGCGCAGGTGAAAGCGGCGTGCGGCGGCGATCTCGACCGTGTGAAGCGCTGCGTGAAGGTGGGCGTCTTCGTGAACGCGGTCCCCGATTTCACCCAGCATCCCGAAGTCGCCAATGGCGCCTCAGACCTGTTCCAGGACGTGTTCGGCAACGCGGGCAAGCACGCGCGCGCAGCCGTGGGCGCCGGCTCGCTGCCCCGTGGCGTGGCGGCGGAAGTCGAAGCGGTGTTCGAGATCGCGTGACGGCAGACGCGTTTTCCGCACGCTTGGCAGGACACGCCGCAGAGATCGGGCGAACGGCGTGGAACGCCTGCGCCAATCCCGGCGGCCTCGCCGATCCGCATCCCTTTACGCGCTACGAATTCTTCGAAGCGGTGGAGGAATCAGGCTCTGCCACGACGCGCACCGGCTGGCGGCCGTTGCATCTCGTCATCGAACACAACCACCGGATCGTCGGCCTGCTTCCGCTCTATCTGAAGAACCACAGCCAGGGCGAATATGTCTTCGATCACGCTTGGGCGGATGCGCTGGAGCGCGCGGGCGGTGACTATTATCCGAAGCTGCAGGCCAGCGTGCCGTTTACACCGGCCACCGGGCGACGGTTGCTCGTCGCAGACGGTGACCGCGAAGACGCCATTCGCGCAGCGCTGCTCTCTACCGCGCAAACCGCGGTCCGGGAACTCAAAGCCTCCTCTTTGCATGTCACGTTTCTGACCGAAGAGGAATGGCGGGCGGCCGGTGACGCGGGCTATCTGCTGCGCACCGATCAGCAATTCCATTGGGTGAACCGCGGCTATTCCGACTTCGCCCAATTCCTCGGCGAGTTGTCGTCTTCGAAGCGCAAGAATTTGCGCAAGGAGCGCGAGGCGGTGCGCGCAGAGGGCGTCGAATTCGACTGGCTGAGCGGGAGCGACCTCACAGAATCCGTGTGGGACATTTTCTTCGAATTCTACATGGACACCGGCGGGCGCAAATGGGGCCATCCCTATCTCACGCGCGGTTTCTTCAGCCGCGTGGGCGCGAGCATGGCGGATCAGACGCTGCTGGTGATGGCAAAGCGCAACGGACGTTATATTGCAGGCGCGCTCAACTTCTTTGGGGACGGCGTGCTCTTCGGACGCAACTGGGGTTGCACGGAGTTCGTGCCGTTCCTGCATTTCGAGACCTGCTATTACCAGGCCATCGAGTTCGCGATCGCGCGCGGCCTGAAGAAAGTCGAGGCTGGCGCCCAAGGCGAACACAAACTCTTGCGCGGCTACATGCCCACGACGACCTACAGCGCGCACTACATCGCCCATCCCGGCCTGCGCCGCGCGGTGGACGATTATCTCAAACGCGAACGCGAAGCCGTCGCCAAGCACATCGAAGAACTGGCAGAACATGGGCCATTCCGGAAATCACAGGTGAGCGATGAAGATCGTGGTTAAGGGGCCAAGGTACTTTTCGCCGGGGGACGAAGCTGCTTTCTTTTCCTGGCTTATGTCGATTGGCTGCGTCGAGAATGTGACCGGGGAACTACGCGACTTAGATATCAAACTCAAACGCCGGCCAACCGCAGCACAACTGAGAGAACTGGTGGCTCTGTTCTTCCGTTACCGCATGAACATGAAGCCGCTCGCCGCATTGAGGACTCCTACCAATGAAAATTGGTTCTATAAGGACACCAACGCTTTCTGGCACTCACGCGTATTCGCCTGATATCGCCTCGTGGAGACTTCCATGCCCTACGACCCAAATAACATCTTCGCGCGCATTCTGCGTGGCGAGTTGCCGAAGATGGCGGTGTATGAGGACGAACACACCCTCGCCTTCATGGACATCATGCCGGCGGTCGAAGGCCACACGCTGGTGATCCCGAAGGAACCGGGCGAGACCCTGTTCGACATCTCGCCCGAGGCGGCGAGCGCCACGATCCGCACCACGCAGAAAGTCGCGGCCGCCGTGCAGAAAGCGCTCGGCGTGCCCGGCGTCATGCTGGCACAGCTCAACGGCACCGCCGCGGGGCAGACCATCCCGCACGTCCATTTCCACATCCTGCCGCGGAGTTTGGGCGCCGATCTTCACTTCCATGGCAAGGCGATGGTGAAACCCGAGGTTCTGGAACCCGTCGCGGCGAAGATCCGCGCCGCCCTTTAACGTGGCGGAAGCCGCCCCTATATCTGGACCACGATGATCTACCTGCTCGCCTTCTTCTGTCCGCCGCTGGCGTTGCTCCTCACCGGCAAGCCATTCCAGGCGCTCGTCAATCTGATCCTCTACATTCTCTCCATCGTGTGCTGGGTCACGATCCTGTTCGCCCATGCCGGCTTCGTCTTGTGGGCGATAGCGGTGCTGCACGCGGTTCTGAGTATCAACAATGCGCGTGAGGAGCGCCGGGCGCGGCGCATCATCGCGGCGAGCCGGATACGATAAAGCGATACAAATTTGGGCTTCCCGCCCCTTCCAGCCCGTCTTAGCCTTCCTCGACTCGGCGCCGAATCCGGCCGCCCGGCAAGGAGGGTAGAATGAGATTTACAAACCTGGTGATGGGCCTCGTGGCCCTCGTTGCAGTGTCGCTCGGCGTGAGCGCACCGGCATTCGCCGACAGCGCGCCTTCGACAAAAGGTGACGCGGCCTATTGCGTGAAAAAGGGCGGCGTGGTGCAGACGCGCATTCCCGAATACGGCACCAATGGCAACAATCCGCTGACGCTCTCCGGTAGCGCGGATTTCTGCCAGTTCACGTCGCAGAGTGACGGCAGCCAGATCAACGTGCTCCTGAGCACGCTCCACACGGATCAGCCGTCGCTGGCGGCGCTCGCCTATTATGCGCAGGTCCCGCTCGGTACCTGCCAAGGCAATCCCGGATCGTGCTATTGCACGCTCGTCGGTGGTACCGACCTGTTTGGCGGCATCAATGCGGCCGGTGGCGGCTGGGTGCTGAACACCGATCCCAATGACGTTCTCGAAGCCTGCATCTTCCCGGACTTGTCTTCGATCGACTCGTGGGGACTCGCCTATCATTCGGCAGGCATCATCCGCGGCACGAACCTCGCGCACGCGCTGAAATACAAGAACCCCTACAACGCGGCGAAGGCGCCTCCCAAGCCTGGCCAGCGTTCTTAAGCGGCGAACTTGGTTCCTTGCAGCTCCACTCGCGGAGCTGCAAGGACTGAGGCGGCATCACCGGACAGGCATCCGGTCAAACACCGTCACGCCCTCCGGGACCGCGACCCAGGGCGCCTTCTCGCTGCCGAAGATCGCCATGGTCGGCTTGAATCGCGAAGGATCGTCGAGCGAGCCGGCATAAATCGTGTGGCTGCTCACCTGCCCCACCACACCGCCATAAACGAGGCTTCCGCAGGCCGCGCAATGATTGCGGTCGGCAACGCGGCCATCGCTCAGCCTGTGCGAATGAACAAGCACCGCGCCTGTGATCGCGAGTGCTCCTGCCGAAAATCCCATGAAGCCGATATAGCCGGAGCCCGACGCGCGGCGGCAATCGTTGCACAGGCAATAGCCGGCATAGGTGGGCTCGCACCGCGCTTCGTAGCGCACCGCGCCGCAAAGGCATCCGCCGGTGATTGCGCTCTCCATGACATCTCCGTTTCGCCGTCCGCTCGTATATAATTCATCCGACCGAGCGGGGGAATTTCGCCATGCACACAGGTTCGTGTCTCTGCGGCGCGGTGCGCTTTACTGTCGAGGGCGAACTGAAGCCGCCCGATGCGTGCCACTGCACGATCTGCCGAAAAACGTCGGGCCACTACTATTCGGGCACCGACATCCCGCGCGAGCGCGTGATGATCGAGGGCGGCGAGAACGTCACCTGGTACCGCTCGTCTGAGAAGGTGCGGCGCGGCTTCTGCAAGACGTGCGGCTCGCCGATGTTCTTCGATCCCATCTATCGCGACTGGATCGGACTGGCGATGGGCGCGTTCGACAAGCCGACGAACACAAGGCTCGCTATCCACATCTTCGTGGCGGACAAGGGCGATTATTACGACATCGCCGACGGTCTGCCGCAGAATGCGCAGTGAGCTTTCGCCTCAGGACGCGCCCTGTCCCCTGCGCGGCTCGGTACGGACAAGCAGCCGTTGGATGTTGGCGCGGTGGCGTGCGATCCCGTAGATGCCGCGATCACCAGCACCGATAGGGCAACGGCTGCTCCAGAGCGCACACAAGCGCGATCGCCGTGAGCGTCAGCCGAACTGCGATTACACCACTCTGAGAGGCCCGCTGATTTGCGCGATGTGCCAATAACCCCGCCGCAATGCGTATCATTTCGTGTGCCGGTCCTGGGGCACAGGTTCGGTCTTTCTCTGCCGCTCTTGAGAGGCGATTGCATGCTTACGAGCCCGCTGAAGTCAAAACATCATTGATGCACGTCAAGGACGGAGATTTTTTCCAATGATCGGATGACAAATATACTGAGGAGGTTTGACGTGAAATCAGTCGCAATTCTTCGGGTCGCCTTGCTCGTCTCAGTGGCGTTCGCTTCGGGTTCGATCGCCGCAACCGTGCCTGGGAAAAAGCCGGTCGCGGTCGATGTTCGTACGCTCGCCAACAGTTGCGCCATCTGCCACGGCACGGATGGCAAGCCGCCGCAAAACGGTCTTGAGAGGTTGGCCGGAATGAATAGGCGCGAGTTCATCCAGGAAATGCGTGAGATGCGGAAGAGCCCTGCCAACAGGCATTTGATGGGCTATGTCGCCGGGGGCTTTTCGGATGCAGAGATCAGCGCCATGGCGGACTACTTTTCCAAGATCAAATAGGGATAGTGAGCAATGGGAAAATTCAGCAGACGCGATTTCGCGGCGCTCATCGGCGGCGCGGTCGCAATTCCGGCCATCGCCGCGCCGTCTTTGTTGCGCGCCGGCACAGATCCACGCGTCGTAGTGATCGGCGGGGGTTATTCGGGAGCGACCTTCTGCAAGTACCTGCGACGCGCGCATTCAACGGTGCAGATTTCCTTGGTTGAGCCGGTTAACAAGTTCATCTCTTGCGTCTACTCGAATGAAGTCGTGGTCGGTCTGAACGGGCTCAAGAATCTCACGGTGAACTACGACAAGCTCGTTGCCAATTACGGCATCGCGCATCTCTCCACAAAGGCGGTCGCGATCGATCCCGTGCAACACACCGTCCGCCTCCAATCCGGCGATTCCTTGTCGTACGATAAGCTCGTCATGGCGCCAGGCATGACCTATCGCTTCGATACGATACAGGGCTGGAGTAAGAAGGTCGCCAAGCAGTTACCGGTGGCTTGGCACGCAGGGCCTGAAACATTGGCATTGCAGAAAAACGTCGCCGCCATGGCCGGCGGCGGTACCGCGATCGTCAGCGTTCCGCCATTGCCTTATCGTTGCCCGCCTGCTCCTTACGAAAGAGCGAGCCTGTTGGCTTGGTATTTCACACAGCACAACCCGTCGGCAAAAGTGCTCATCCTCGATGCGAACGAAAACTTCGCCATGCAACCTCTTTTCGAGGAAGGCTGGGCAAACCTCTATCCTGGCATGGTGACGCGCATTCCGCCGTCTCAAGGCGGCGCCATTCAGGCCGTAGACGCCAGCGCGATGACCGTGACCTGCGGCGCGGGCACCTTCCATGGCGACCTTATCAACATCATACCGCCGCAGAAATCCGGACCGCTCGCGGAAGCAACAGGACTAACCGATTCAACATTATGGTGTCCGGTCGAGGACCTATCGTTTTCCTCCAAGCTCCAGCCCGACATCCATGTGATCGGAGACTCGGCCGCGAGCGGCTTGCCGAAATCGGGAACGTCAGGAAACGCCGGCGCGAAAGTGGCCGCGCTGGCAATGGCGGAAACCTTCTTGGGGCATCAGGTGACGGATCCAATGTTCATTAACACCTGCTACAGCCGAATGAATCCGGACTATTCCATCGGCATCATCGATGTGTTCGGACTTGATGCGAACGGGGTTCCCGTGATCCGCTACAATGGTGGCGGTACCACGCCGCTCGGTGCTTCGCTCAACTATCATAAGGCCGAAGCGCAGGTTTCCGACAAGTGGTTCGCGTCCCTGATCGCCGATACGTTCTCCTGATGGGCACGAGCTAGAACCCGTATCCCGATGCGCCGGCGTGTGCGCCGGATCGTGCATTGTTGGCCGCCGATCGGCTTCGTAGGCTGTGTTGAGCATAAGCTCCGCGGAGCCGCGCTTCAGCCAGACCAAGTTACAATGCCGATACGGCTTATCAAACCAAGGCGCGTGCTGGTGAATCTCGAACCCAAGCACGTCGCAATAGAACGCCAGCGACTCCACCATGTCGAAGACCTGTATCAGCGGACAAAGGTCTTCGATCTTCGGTGGATGGGAAGCGCTAGACGCTCTCTTCCGGCTCGGACTTCTTCTTGCTGCGTGACGCGGGCGGGCGCGGTTTGGCGTCGGCGGGGATGAACTCGAAGGCGAGTTTGTCGTTCTCGCGATCCAGAAGCACACGCACTGTGCCGCCATCCTTGAGCCTTCCGAACAGGATCTCGTCGGCCAAGGGCTTCTTGATGTGGTCCTGGATCACGCGCGCGAGCGGCCTCGCGCCGAACGCGTCGTCATAGCCCTTCTCGCCCAGCCAGCGCGTCGCTTCCGGCGTGAGGTCGAACGTTACGTCGCGATCCACAAGCTGCGCCTCGAGTTCGAGCACGAACTTCTCGACCACGTGATCGATCGTATCGCGCGACAGTGGTGCGAAGCCGATCGTCGCGTCGAGGCGGTTGCGGAATTCCGGCGTGAACAGCTTCTTGATCGCTTCCTCGTCCTCGCCTTCGCGCTTGCCGCGGCCGAAGCCGATGGCGTCCTTGGCGGCGTCCGAGGCACCCGCATTCGTGGTCATGATCAGCACCACGTTGCGGAAATCGATTTTCTTGCCGTTGTGATCGGTCAGCTTGCCGTGGTCCATCACCTGCAACAGGATGTTGAACAGGTCCTGGTGCGCCTTCTCGATCTCGTCGAGCAGCAGCACGCAATGCGGATGCTGGTCGACGCCATCGGTGAGCAACCCGCCCTGGTCAAAGCCGACATAGCCCGGCGGCGCACCGATCAGGCGGCTGACGGTGTGGCGCTCCATGTATTCGCTCATGTCGAAGCGGATCAGCTCCACGCCCATGATCGCGGCGAGCTGCTTGGCGACTTCGGTCTTGCCGACGCCGGTGGGACCCGAGAACAGATAACACCCGATGGGTTTCTCCGGCTGGCGCAGGCCCGCGCGCGCGAGCTTGATCGCCGACGCCAGCGCGTGGATCGCCTTGTCCTGGCCGAACACGACGCGCTTCAGATCGTCTTCCAGGGTGCGCAGCGCCTCGGCGTCGGTCTTCGACACCGATTTTGGCGGAATGCGCGCCATTGTGGCGATGACCTCTTCCACTTCCTTGACGCCGATAACCTTCTTGCGGCGCGATTCCGGCAGCAACATCTGAGACGCGCCGACCTCGTCGATCACGTCGATGGCCTTGTCCGGCAGTTTGCGGTCGTTGATGTATTTCGCGCTGAGCTCCACCGCGGCTTTGATCGCCTCCGCGGTGTAGCGGAGCTTATGGTACTCCTCGTAATACGGCTTGATGCCTTTGAGGATCTTGATCGTGTCTGGGATCGTGGGCTCGACGACGTCGATCTTCTGGAAGCGGCGCACCAATGCGCGATCTTTCTCAAAATACTGGCGGTATTCCTTGTAGGTGGTCGAGCCGATGCAGCGCAGCGAGCCCGCCTGCAAAGCGGGCTTGAGAAGATTGGATGCATCCATCGCGCCGCCCGAGGTGGCGCCGGCGCCGATCACGGTGTGGATTTCGTCGATGAACAGGATGGCGCCTTTCAGCCCCTCCAGTTCCTTCACAACCGATTTCAGACGCTCCTCGAAATCGCCGCGATAGCGCGTGCCCGCGATCAGGGCGCCCATGTCGAGCGCGTAGATGACGCTGCCGCGCAGGACTTCCGGCACTTCGCTCTTGATGATCTTGCGCGCGAGTCCTTCGGCGATGGCGGTCTTGCCGACGCCCGGATCGCCCACGAACAAGGGATTGTTCTTCTGGCGGCGGCAGAGGATCTGGATCGTGCGGTCGACCTCGCGCTCGCGGCCGATCAGCGGATCGATGCGGCCCTGCTTCGCTTTTTCGTTCAGGTTCACGCAATAGGCTTCGAGCGCCTCATTGCCCTGCTTCACAGTCTTCTCGTCGTCGTCATCGTCGGAGCCTTTCACCGGCTTCTGCTGGCTCATGCCAGGACGCTTGGCGATGCCATGGCTGATGTAGGACACGGCGTCGAGCCGCGTCATGTTCTGTTCCTGCAGGAAATAGACGGCGTGGCTCTCCCGCTCCGTGAAGAGCGCGACGAGCACATTGGCGCCGGTCACTTCATCGCGGCCGGAGTTCTGGACGTGAAGAACCGCACGCTGGACGACGCGCTGGAAGCCGGTGGTCGGCTTGGCGTCCTCGCCGTCCTCAATCACCAGCGTCATCAGCTCTTCATCGATGTATTTCTGCAGCGAATGGCGCAGCGGGTCGGTCTCGACGTTGCACGCCTTCATCACCTGCACGGCATCCGGATCGTCGAGCAGCGCGAGCAGGAGATGCTCCAAGGTCGCGTATTCGTGATGCCGGTCGCTCGCGAGCTTGATGGCGCGGTGAAGGGCCTGTTCCAAACTGCGGGAGAGTGATGGCATCGATCGGTTATTCCTTTTCCATGGTGCATTGCAGCGGGTGCTGATGACGGCGCGAGAATTCTATCACCTGCGCCACCTTCGTCTCCGCAACCTCGAAGGTGAAAACGCCGCACACTCCCACTCCATGACGGTGAACGTGCAGCATGATCTCGACCGCCTGTTCGCGGCCCTTGTTGAAGAACTTCTCCAGAATGTGCACGACGAATTCCATCGGCGTGTAATCGTCATTCAGGATCAGAACTTTATATAGTGACGGTTTCTTGGTTTTCGGGCGCGTCTTCGCGACGACGCCGGTTCCGGTTCCCGAACCGCCATTGCCATTTGTGCCGCGCTCGTCACGCCTATCTTTCATCGCCAAAAACCGAAGCGCATTGCATTACTTAACGGGATCAGCCCCGCCCATTGCAACCGCAATCCTCACCGTCAGATTTGTGACGCTAATGTAGGCGCGATTCGCTTGAAAAAAAGCGAAAGGGCCCGGGCAAATTGCCCGAGCCCTTCCAGAACGTTCCGCTTAATGGGGGGAGGAACCGCGGAACGAGCTTTTTTTATTTCTTTAGGCTGCGCGCGCGCTCTGCACGGTCTCGACCCAGGCCTGGACCCGGCCCTGGAGGGGCTGGATCGATTCCTTCGTGGTCGCCATCATCAGCTCGCTGATCTTGGTCATCTGGCTGACATAGCCATCGAACGCGGTCTTTGCGAAATCGCTCTGAAGCTCGAACGCCTCATGCACCGACTTGGACGACATCACCGCCTTCGTCGCGGCAACGGTGTCCTCGAAGGACTGCCTGGAATAGGCAAAAATCTCGTTGTGAAGCGTCTCGGCGCCCTTGCCGGCCACATTCGCGGCCTTCAGGTATGCCTCAACCGTCTCCTTGCCGAAGCCGAAGAACTGGTCGTAACCCTTCACGGCCTTCTCGAAACCGGACTTGAACACCTCGGCGCCGTTCTTCGCCACCGTCTCAAAACCTTCTGCCGCGTCGATCGTCTTCTCGCCGGCCGTCTTTGCTTTCGCCATGGTCTTTCTCCTAGTTTATGGCGCACCGCCGCGATCTTCGGGCCTTGACCCGCACGACTCTGTTGCAGTGCAACATGACTTATATGCAGTGCAGCATATTGGATGTCAAGGGCGCGGAGCGGCAAAGCAGGCGGGAACTATGAAACGAAGTATTAACCCTTCGTAAATGCCCGTAACCTATGATGTATTTCAGTTTTCCGCTTGCTTTAACTACTACTTTTTGATCTTTTCGCGACGGTGGGGTCACGAAATTCTGTGCGTTGAGGCTGTCAATGATTGACGGAGCGCACGCCCGATGGGTGTGATCGCAAGGACCCTTTCGGTTTCTGCCGCCCTTTTCGGCCTGGCAGTGGCCCTTACGGCTGCGCCCGCCTCTGCGGCTCACCATCGTTTCGCTCACCATTGGGCCCGGAGAGCAGCTATGCCGGTCGGCCGGACAGATCCGGCCAAGGACGCGGCCTTGGTCGTCGATGGCGCCACAGGCAAGGTCCTTTACGCCCGCAACGCCGATGCCGAGCGTCACCCGGCGTCACTCACCAAGATGATGACGCTATACCTGCTTTTCGACGCTTTGAAGAAAGGCCAGGTCAATTTCGCGACGCCGCTGCCGGTGTCCTATCACGCAGCGATCCAGAAGCCGACCAAGTTGAACCTGCGTGTGGGCGATTCGATCCCGGTCGACCTCGCCATCCGCGCCATCGTGGTGCGCTCTGCCAATGACGTTGCCGTTACGATTGCGGAAGGTTTGGGCGGTACTGAATCGCACTTCGCCGAAATGATGACGGCCAAGGCGCGCCAGCTCGGCATGCGCAGCACGTTCTATCACAACGCATCGGGCCTGCCCGATCCGCTTCAGATCACGACCGCCAGCGACCTTGCGATCCTGGCGCGCCATGTCGCGTACGACTTTCCGCAATACTTCCACTATTTCTCGCTGCCCGGGTTCAGCTATCGCGGTGTGACCTATCCCACGCACGACAATCTGATCGGCCGCTATCAAGGCGCGGACGGCATCAAGACCGGATATACCGGCGCCTCCGGCTTCAATCTGGTTTCGTCCGTGACACGCGGAAACACCCACATCATCGGCGTGGTGATGGGCGGCGTGACCGCGCGCCGCCGAGACGCGGAAATGATGTCGATGCTCGACCAGACCTTCGCCAGCATCGGCCAGAACCCGACACTGGTCGCCAGTGCGCGTGTGCCGTGGCAGAGCGTCGCGCAAAACACCACCCCGATCACGAGCTTCGATCTGACACCGCCGGGCTCGGGCCAGGTCTACGCGTTGCCGCAGCAGCGCGTCGCCTCCGCCGACGCGGAAGACGAAGATGCCGCCGAGGCGCGCCCCGATGCGGATCAGCAGGTCGCAACCGCGGCTGCGCCGCCCCCGCCCGCGCCGGCTCCCATTCATTTGCAGCCGCCGCCGCCCGCGCCAACTCAGCAAGCACCGAAGCAGGTCGCAAGCGCGACACCCGCGCCAGCACAGGCCTCACCGCCTCCTCCACCGCCGCCGCCACAGCCCGCCGCGAAGCAGGTCGCGGTCAACGTCCCCACGCCGACGCCGCGTCCGCAGGTGGAAGTCGCGGCAAATTTGCCGGCGCATATTCCAACGCCGAAGCCGCGTCCGATGTTCGTTGCCGCAAGCGCCCGTCCGATGCTGATGGCCGCAAATACCCAGATACCGACGCCGAAAGCCAAGCCTCAGCCTGAGATTGGCGAAGGGGACTATGGTGGAGAGCCAGGGGCGACGACGCCAACACCGAAGCTCAGCGCGGGAGACTGGACGATCCAGATCGGCGCCTATGCCGACAGCAAGCTCGCGCGCGCGCAACTCGCGAGCTACGCCGAGCGTTCGATGGACGTGCTCGGCCAGGCCGCCCGTATCGTCGTGCCGTTCCGCGGCGTAGATGGACAGACCCTGTTCCGCGCCCGCTTTGGCCCCTTCGCCGAGCGCGAAGCCCGCGCGGTCTGCGCCGCACTGACGCAACGCGGCCAAACCTGCTTCGCGGCGCTCGCGACACGCTAACCGAGCAGCACGTCCTTTGCTTCGTTGATCTTCGATGCGAGATAGTCGGAACCGCCGCGGTCGGGGTGGTTCTGCAGGATGAGCCTACGGTGCGCCTCGCGGATATCGTCTTCGCTTGCACCAGCACCGAGCCCAAGCACCTTCAGCGCCTCCTCGCGCGACATCGTGCTGGTGCTGCGGCGCTCGCGTGGAATCCCGGCGCGCGACCAGTTCTTGGGCAACAGGCGGCCTTCTGTATAGAGACTCCAGGCAATGCCACCGAGAAAAACCGCGGGCAGCCAGCGCTCGGTTATGGAAAAGAACACGATCAGCAGCAGAAGCAGCGCGATGCCCGCATAGCGCGCCACCGCAATCAGCCTTCCCGGATCGGCCGCGACGAACACCCGAAACAAGAAAATGCACGCGATCAGCGCAATCAGCCCAAGCAACAGCGGTCCCATCAGCCTGCGCTCAGAAGCGCGGCATTGCCGCCCGCCGCTGTCGTGTTGACGGTGTAGGTGCGTTCGAGCGCGAAGCGGAGCATGTAGTGCGGTCCACCGGCCTTCGGCCCGGTGCCCGAGAGACCCTCGCCGCCGAAGGGCTGCACGCCGACGACGGCGCCTATCTGGTTGCGGTTGACGTAGAGGTTGCCCACGCGGATGCGTTTGCGCACATACTGGGCCGTCTCCTCGATGCGGCTGTGAACACCAAGAGTCAGGCCATAGCCGGTCGCGTTGATGGCATCGCAGACCTTGTCGAGCTTTCCGCCTTCATAGCGGATGACATGCAGCACGGGGCCGAACACTTCGCGCTTGAGCTGGTCCAGCGATTGAAGCTCGAAGGCATGGGGCGGGAAAAAGACGCCGTTGGCACATTCGGGACCGAGCGTCAGCCTGCGCAGGAGCTTGCCCTCGCGCGTCATGCGGTCGGCGTGTTCCTGAAGCGTCTGGCGCGATGCCTCGTCGATCACGGGGCCGACATCGGTCGCGAGCAGCATCGGATCGCCGAGTTTCAATTCGTCCATGGCGCCCAGGATGATCTCGATCATCCGGTCCGCCACGTCGTCCTGCACGAACATCACGCGCAGCGCCGAACAGCGCTGACCGGCGCTGTCGAACGCGGATGACAGCACATCGCGCGCGACCTGCTCGGGCAGCGCGGTCGAATCCACGATCAGCGCGTTCTGGCCGCCGGTCTCCGCGACAATCGCCGGCAGCGCGCCGTCGCGCGCCGCTAGCGCGCGGTTGATGGTGATCGCGGTCTCCGTCGATCCCGTGAACGCGACGCCGGCGAGCCGATTGTCGGAGAGCACTATCTTGCCGATTTTCGAGCCGCGACCGGGCAAAAGATGAAGCGCGTCTGCCGGCACGCCCGCCTGGTGCATCAGGCGCACGGCGGCGGCGGCGATCAGGGGCGTACGCTCCGCGGGCTTCGAAAGAACCGCGTTGCCAGCCGCCAGAGCGCCGGCGACCTGTCCGATGAAAATGGCGAGCGGGAAATTCCACGGCGCGACGCAAAAGAACGGTCCGCGCCCGTGCAGCGAGAGATGATTGGACTCTCCCGTGGGACCGGGGAGCTCGATCGCGTTCTCGAATTTCTCGCGCGCCTGGGACGCGTAATAGCGCAGCAGATCGACGGCCTCGCGCAATTCGCCAAGCGCGTTCGGCAGGATCTTGCCACCCTCACGCACCGCGAGCGCCATGAGCTCTGCGCTGTTGTCCTCGAAAAGATCGGCGGCCTTCTCCAGAATCGCAGCGCGTCTGTTGCCCCTGAGCGCATCCCAGTCGTGCTGCGCATGGCAAGCGGCATCGAGTGCGCCCACGACATCGGCTTCGGAAACCTCGGCGACCTTTCCGATCAGGCGCGTTCGATCCGACGGATCGAACACGTCATGGAAATCGCGGCCGGTCTCCTTGCCCGACACGATGGGACCGGCGGTGGGAAGCGTTTCCAGCGATTTCATCATCGCGGCGAGCATCGGCTCACTCTTGGCCGGATCGGCCCAGACGAAACCGGCGGAATTCCTGCGGCCCGGCAACAGTTCCGCCGGGAGCGGAATACGGGGATTGCGCAAGGGCGAGTCGTGGGAAAGTTGAACGACCGGATCGGCGATGATGTCCTCGAGCGGCGCTTCGTCGTCCGCAAGCCGGTTCACGAAGGACGTGTTGGCGCCATTTTCCAGAAGACGGCGCACGAGATAGGCCAGCAGATCTTCATGGCTGCCGACCGGCGCATAAATGCGCGTCCCCGCGCCTTTACGCAGGTCGCGATAGGCGTCGTGCAGTCCCTCGCCCATGCCGTGCAGGCGCTGATATTCGAAATCGCTACGGCCGGCGGCCAGCGTGTGGATGGCGGCCACGGTATGCGCATTGTGGGTCGCGAATTGCGGATAGATCGCGTCCTCCGCCGCCAGCATCACGCGGGCGCAGGCGACATAGGACGTATCCGTCGCGGCCTTGCGCGTGAACACGGGATAATCGACGAGCCCCTGCTCCTGCCCGCGCTTGATCTCCGTATCCCAATAGGCGCCCTTCACTAGACGCACGGGAATGCGCCGCTGCTGGCGGCGCGCGAGATCGACCAGCCAGTTAAGCGTCGGCAGCGCGCGCTTCTGGTAACCCTGCACCGCCAACCCGAGACCGCTCCAGCCCTTGAGTGTCGGCGCCTCACCGGCGGCTTCGAAGAAGTCGAGCATGAGATCGTGGCGGTCGGATTCCTCGGCATCGATGGTGAGCGCCAGATCGTTCGCGCGGGCCTGCTCGCCGAGCGCGACCACGATGGGCAGAAGCTCGGTCATCACCCGCTCGCGCTTGATCCATTCGTAGCGCGGGTGCAGCGCGGAGAGCTTCACCGAGATGCTAGGCCGTTCGAAGATCGGCTTACCGTCGCGCGGACGCGCCGCCGCAATTGCGCTCAGCGCGTCGCGATAGGATTGCGCATAGCGCTTTGCGTCGTGCGCCGTGTAGGCCGCCTCGCCCAGCATGTCGAAGGAATAGCGATAGCCGTCCTTTTCGTAGACGCGCGCTTCCTTCATCGCCTCGCCGATGGTGCGGCCGAGCACGAACTGCTTGCCCAGCACCCGCATCGCATACATCACCGCCTGGCGGATCACCGGTTCGCCGGAGCGCGCGACCAGCTTCCGGACGATCCCCTCGAAATCCCATTTCGCGGTTTCGTCGAGCTTGACGATCCGGCCCGTGAGCATGAGCGCGAAGGTCGACGCATTCACGAACAGGGATTCGGATTTGTTCCGGTGGCTGCTCCAATCGGCGGAGCCCACCTTGTCCTTGATCAGCTTGTCAGCGGTTTCGTTGTCCGGGATGCGCAGCAACGCTTCGGCGAGGCACATCAGGGCGACGCCTTCCGGACCCGAGAGCGAGTATTCCTGCATGAACGCGTCCACGCCGCCACCGCGCGCGCTTTCCTTGCGGATGCGCAGGACAAGCTGTTCGGCGAGGGCATGCGTGGCGCGCGCCTCGTCGGGCGTGAGCCGCGCCTGCGCCATGCGCTCCGCCACGATCCTGTTTTCGTCGGCGAGATAGACGTCGGAAATGGCTTTGCGCAGTGGAGAGAAGGTCATCGGGATCGGGGATTTGAATCGCGGCCGCATCCTAGCGGGACGAACCCGGCCACGCTAATGTTCCGGCGCATGAAAACAGCCGAAATTGTCACGTCTGTCGCGGCGTTGCGCGCCCATGTCTCGGACTGGCGCAAGGCGGGCGCGCGCGTCGGGCTGGTGCCGACCATGGGCGCACTTCACGCCGGGCATCTGTCGCTGGTCGAGACGATACGAACGCGCACCGACAAGGCCATCGTCAGCATTTTCGTGAACCCGGCACAGTTCGCCCCGCACGAAGATTTCGACCGCTATCCCCGCACGCTCGAGACCGACACTGCAAAGCTCGGTGATGCCGCCGATCTCATTTTCGCACCTGCGGTTAAGGAAATGTACCCAACGGGGTTCGCGACCCGGCTCGAGGTCGGCGGTCCGTCCCAGGGCCTTGAAACCGACTTCCGGCCGCATTTCTTTTCCGGCGTGGCGACGGTCGTCTCGAAGCTCCTGATCGCGGCGATGCCCGATGTCGCGATTTTTGGCGAGAAGGATTACCAGCAGCTTCTCGTGATCCGCCGCATGACGGCCGATCTCGGCCTGCCGATCGAGATCGCCGGCGCACCGATCGTGCGCGAAGCCGACGGGCTCGCGATGTCGTCGCGCAACGCCTATCTGGCTCCGCGCGAACGCGAGATCGCGGGGCGCATGAACCTGATCCTGCGCGACGTGATCACGCGCGCGAAACATGGCGATCCGATCGCCGTTGCCGAGCAGCTCGGGAAAAGCGATCTCCTGGAAGGCGGATTTTCCTCGGTGGACTATGTCGCCTTCCGCGATGCGGAGACATTGGAGCCGGTGAGGGACCTCGCACGCCCCGCCCGCGTGCTCGCTGCCGCAAAGATCGGCGCCACGCGCCTGATCGACAATATGGCGGTCTGAGTGTCGGACAACATCGCAGACAATCTGAAGAGGTGGGACGAGGATCACGCTTGGCCGCAGCGCGGCGACGAGTGGAACCGGCAGGCTGCGGCTTGCGGCATTCCGTATGACGATTGGAAAGCCTCGATGGTTGAGCATCTGATCGCGCCGCAGGCTACAAAAGATTTGCACGTCCTCGAGATCGCATGCGGCCGCGGCCGCTGGACGGAATATCTGGTGGAGCTTTTCGGGCACGTAACCGCCGTCGATCTCAGCCCGAATTGCATCGAATTCTGCAAGGGCCGGTTCTCCGGCAAGACCAATATCGATTATTTCGTCACCGATGGCACGTCATTGCCTCCGGGTACCGGCATCGACTTCGTATGGTCGTTCGATGCTTTCGTACATATGGACCGGATTGTGGCCGCAGCATATTTGAAAGAGATCGCGCGCGTCCTCAAACCCGGCGGCAAGGCTACAATTCACCACTCCAACGTGGCCGATATCGAAACGCATCGGCAGGCAGGCGCAAAAGGCTGGCGTGCACCGATGACGGCAGAGCTTTTTGCGCAACTGTCCACGGATGCGGGACTGACGGTCCTCGACCAGATCGTCTATTGGGACAGTGAACGCCGGATCGGCGTGCCACGCCTCGGCGACCGCATCACGCGTTTACAGAAGCCCTAGCTCCGCGAGTTCGATTTTCAGCTTCTCCGGCAAATTGCCGGCCTTGATGTCTTTCACATCCTGCGGCGCATCCTTGGGATCAAGATAGCGCCAACCCTGGAACGGGCGATGATGGCGGCGCAACACGGGAATGAGTTTCGGATCATAGACCAGCGCGCAATGCGGCTTGCCTTCCTTCTGCACCGGCTTGAGTTCGAGCAGTTTCTGCCGCGCCGCAATCTGTCCCTTGATCACCCAATAGAGCGAGCCACCATCGAGCACCTCGTCAGCCTTTTTCGGCGTCATGCGCGTGACGTGCTGAAGGACGAGCGGCTGCTTCTTCCTTTTGCGTTCGGCGAGACGCTGCTTCTGCCACGCCGCCAGGTCTTCAAGGGAATCCACGCCGACGCAAAGTTTGATGATGTGAAGTGTCATACGTACTTTCTGAACTAAGCGGCCACTTTCGCAAACTGCACGACGACGGTTTCGGCCGGCACCTGATCGCCTTGCGCGACATTGACGCTTTCCACCGTGGCATCGGCGGGCGCCGCGAGTGTGTGCTCCATCTTCATCGCTTCGAGCATGGCCAGCGGCTGACCGCGCTTGACCGCATCGCCGGCCTTCACCAGCACCTGGATGATCTTGCCAGGCATCGGGGTTACGACACGATCCGCGGCCTCGCCACCCTGCTCCGCCGCCTCGAACGGATCGAACGGTTTGAGCGTGACCGTTTCGCCCGCGCGCATCACCGCGATGTCGCCGTTAGCAAGACGCATCACATCGACACCTGATGCGGTTGCGCCGTTAAGCGCAGCCGTGACGCGCTTTCCACCCGCGGTAAATTCGACAACCTGCCGCGCCGCACCACCAAGCCGGAAGCCGTCACGCGCGTTCCAGGGATCGGCGGAGTCCTTCGCATGTTCCTGCGCAACGAACTGGGCCGCAGCCTGCACCACATCCGCGCCGATCTCGGCACGCGGCACGAGTTCGTTCAGATGCCGGTCGATGAAGCCGGTATCGACATCGCCCTTCACGAACGCGGTGTTCCGCAATGCGCGGATTAGGAACGCGTTGTTGGTGCGCACACCCGCGATCTCGGCGTGCGACAGCGCATCGGCGAGCTTCGCCGCTGCACCTTCTCGGGTTGCGTCGTGGGCAATCACTTTCGCGATCATGGGATCGTAGAACGGCGTGACCGCGTCTCCCTCGCGCACGCCGCTGTCGACGCGCACATTCTGCGGCAACCGCAACCGCTCCAGGGTACCGATGGACGGCAGGAAACCATTGTCTGGGTCTTCGGAATAGAGGCGCACTTCCATCGCATGGCCGTCGATGCGCAAATCCTTCTGTGCTTTCGGAAGCTTTTCGCCGGAGGCGACGCGCAATTGCCATTCGACCAGATCGGTGCCGGTGATCGCTTCCGTGACCGGATGCTCGACCTGCAAACGCGTGTTCATTTCCATGAACCAGAACCGGTCGGCCTTCAGGCCCTCCGACGCATCGGCGATGAACTCCACCGTTCCCGCGCCGACATACCCGACGGCCTTCGCGGCCTTGACCGCCGCCTCGCCCATCGCGGCGCGCATCTTTTCCGGCATACCAGGCGCAGGCGCTTCCTCGATCACCTTCTGATGGCGGCGCTGCAGCGAACAGTCACGCTCGAACAGATAGACGGCGTCACCATAACCGTCGGCGAAGACCTGCACTTCGATATGGCGCGGGCGCGAGACATATTTCTCGATCAGTACGCGGTCGTCACCGAAAGACGACTTCGCTTCGCGCTTGGCGGATTCGAGCGCGGCGGAGAAATCGCCGGCAGCCTCGACCTTGCGCATGCCCTTGCCGCCACCGCCCGCGACAGCCTTGATGAGCGCCGGATAGCCGATTTTGCCCGCTTCCTTCGCGAGATGGTCCGGCGCTTGATCGTCGCCGAGATAGCCTGGCACCACCGCGACACCGGCCTTCGCCATCAGCGCCTTGGCGCGATCCTTCAATCCCATGGCGCGGATCGCACCCGGCGGCGGGCCGACAAAGATTACACCCGCTTTCGCACAGGCTTCCGCAAATTCCGCGTTCTCGGACAGGAAGCCGTAGCCTGGATGGATCGCGTCCGCGCCGGTCTCTTTCGCGGCGGCCAGGATTACATCACCACGCAGATAACTCTCACGCGCCGGCGCGGGCCCGATACGCACGGCACGGTCCGCCATCGCGACGTGGGCCGAACCGGCATCGGCATCGGAGTAGACCGCAACGGTCGCGATCCCCATCTTCCGCGCCGTGCGGATGACGCGGCACGCGATCTCGCCGCGATTGGCTATGAGTAGGGTTCGGAGCAAGGTTTGGATCCAGGACGACGCCGGGATCATTACCCGATTTCCGTCATAGCTGACGACAGAAAATTAGCCAAGAAACAGCATCCTCACCGCTTTGGCACTTAAGCGAAGCCATCGCGAAAAACGTAAGATGTCATAGGGATAGAGGGGAAATCCAACCTTGGGAGGCCTTCGTGCTGCCCCCAGGAACGCGCGAATTTGTCAATTGTTCGCTTGAAAACAAAAAGAATTCAGGTGGACTGGGGCGTCGGGGATTCGGGGAACCGGGGGCAATGAAGGATATCATCGGCATTGTGCGCAGCGCGGTTGCTGTGCTGGCAGGTCTTGCTGTCGTGGTCGCGCTGTCGGAAGGCGCGGACTATGTGGCGATGAAGTTCGGCCACCTCTCGTTCGACGGGCCGGACCCGACCGTGCCGTTCGCGATTGCGACGGTCTACCGCTTCCTCTGGGGGGTCATTGGCGGCTACACCACCGCGCGGCTCGCACCGGAGCGCCCGATGCTGCACGCGATCATCCTGGGCGGCATTGGTTTTGTGCTGGCGCTTGCCGGCTGCGTCATGATGTGGAAGCTCGGCAACCACTGGTACCCGATCGCGCTTGTGATCACCGCGCTGCCCAGTGCGTGGCTAGGCGGAAAGCTGGAGGCTAAAGCCTGATCTCGCCAGCTTCGTAGATGTGCATCGCGCCGGGATGGGCCGCAAGTTCCTGCAGCCGCTTCCACATCGCGCGCGATTCCGGCACCCGGAAATGGGTCTTGAGCGCCTCCATGCTTTCCCAGCGCTCGGTAAAGTGCAGCGTCAGCGGGTCGTCGGCATCAATGCTGACATGATGGCTGATGCAGCCGGGCTCGGCGCGCGAGCGATGCACATGCTCGGTCGAGACCCGCAGCATCTCGTCGATGGTGCCGGGCTTTGCGGTGACGGTGCCAACGACGAGGATCATTTGGTTCTCTCGTTTGCCTCGACAAAACGCAGCTTCTCGCCCGGAATAAACAATGATCCGTCCGGCTTGATGCGCAACAGGCCCGAGACCATCGCTCGCGTTTCCGCGATCAGCGCCTCGGCCACCGCTTCGGGCTTGCACGCGACATTGCCGAGCAGCCAGTGCGTCACCAGCGCAATCTGCGCCTCCGCCAGCTGCGTGGCGATCAGCGGCAGCGGCAGGATCGGCCGCGCGCGGGCATGGCGCGCGACTGCCACGAGCCGCGGCTCGATCATCTCGGCGAGGCATTTCACCCAGATCGGGCGGATCGGCCAGTTGAAGAAGATGCGGTTCATCTTTCGCTGTTCGTGAAAATGGATGAGCTGCGGCACGAGCGCCGCCGGCGCGATGTCGTGCCCGACGATGATGGCGAGAACCGACGACGGCCGCATCATGCTCTTGCGCAATATGTCTTCTTTGCCGGTGTAGTGCATGTAGAAGGTCGAGCGTCCGACATTGGCGCGCTCGGCAATGCGCTCGACCGTTACCGCTTCATAGCCTTCGCGGAGCAGGATTTCGACAAAAGCGCTCATCAGCGCGCTGCGCGAGCGTTCCGTGCGGCGGTCTGGTTTTCTGGGCGCCATGGTCGTCACATTGGTTGCGCCCCCAAAGATGCGCGCTGGCACCCACCGCGCCAACCCTCTCTTCCGGACAATTTTGACCGACTGTCCGGAAACGGACGAAGGGGACCACAACGCCAGGAAGTCGGGGCCGGCAATGGATACATGACCTGTGTCGTCCAAAAACGGATTTCCCATGACCGGCACCAACGCCCCTGCCCGCGCCGCAGGCATCCTCTCCATCGCGACGGGCATCGCCACCGTCGCGCTGCTCGCAAACCACCCTGGCGGCGATGCCCACACCTTCGCCGACGTTCTGAAAGACGAAGCCGCGAACCGAACCATGGACGCGATCGTGCATGGCGGCTTTGTCGTCGTGCTGGCGCTGCAGGCGATCTGCTACGCAACCCTGTCGGCCCGGATCGGGCGCGGGGCGATCACGGGATTGGTGTTCTTCGCGTTCGGGGGAGCGTTTCTCTCGGCATCCATGGTGCTGGACGGATTGGTGACCCCGGCGCTGGCCGTGAAATATCTTGCCGCGCCCGAGAAGATCGAATTTGCGAAAAGCCTGTTCGCGCTGGTCGGTACGCTCATCGGCCTGTTGATGCCGATTGGACTTGCCTTCCAATCCGCCGCGGCCGGCGCGTGGGGCGTGGCGCTGATGACGAGCGGCATCTCTCGCGTCGCAGGCGTCATCGGCCTCGCGCTGGGCGCCGCAGCCTTCGTCGCGCTCGCAGCGACGGCAGGCACGATGAATCCGCTGGTACTGATGGGCGCGCTGGCCGTGACGGCGCTGTGGGCCGTGGTTGCAGGCATTGTGCTCCTGCGCGGATGACGCACAGGCTTGTGGATCGGGGGGCTGGCCGGCTCCAAAACGTGAGCCTGCCGGTCCCAGTGGCGGCGCGCCCGGCGAGTTCCTATATAGAAGGCGCTACGCCAGATAAGGAACCGCCGCGCCATGATCATTGCCCTGATTGTCGTCGCACTCATCGTTCTGTTCGCGATCTTCACCTACAATCGGCTGGTGTCGCTGCGGCAGGCGTGGAAGCGGGCTTTTGCCGACATCGACGTGCAGCTCAAGCAGCGCCAGGACCTGGTGCCGAACCTGGTGGAGACCGTGAAGGGCTATGCCACGCATGAAAGTTCCGTATTCACCGCGGTGACCCAGGCGCGAGCCTCGGCGATGCGCGCTACGGGCGTGGGCGAGAAGGCCGCCGCCGAAGGTATGCTCACCAGCGCGCTCGGTAACCTGATGGCGGTGGCGGAGAACTACCCACAGCTCAAGGCCAACGAAAACTTCCTCAAGCTACAGGACGAGCTGGCCGATCTGGAGAACAAGATCTCGGCCGCGCGCCGGTTCCTGAACAATGCCGTGGCGGAATACAATTCGGCCATCCAGCAGTTCCCCGCTGTGGTGATCGCGGGCCCGATGGGCTTCACGCCGGCCGAAATGTTCACGCTGGATGCGGATGAGCGCGCGCAGACGAAGAACGCGCCAAAGGTGAGCTTCAGCTAGTAGCGCGATACCAATCCGTGGCACCGGTCGGCCTCACCACCTATCGGCAGAACAACAACATCAAGTCGATGGTATTGTTGCTTCTGTTTCCTGTCCTGTTGATCGCGCTTCTGGGATTTATCTTCCTGTTCCTCGGTATCGCCGCCGACTCGCGCGAACCGTTCTCCGCCTTCCAACTGGACTCCGTATTGGGAACCGGCAGCGCGCTCGATCTCGCGCTCTCCGCGATCTACGCCTATTGGCCGATCGTACTCGGTATTGCCGCGGTCTGGGTCCTGATCGGCTATTTCTTTAACGACGCGATCATCCATTATGCCACCGGTGCCGAAGCCGTGACGCGCCAGGAACAGCCGGAGCTTTATAACCTCGTCGAGAACCTCTGCATCAGCCGCGGGCTTACTGTCCCTAAGCTCTACATCGTCGATACCGACGCGATGAACGCCTATGCCAGCGGCATCGACGAGCGCTCCTATGCGATCACGGTGACGAGCGGTCTTCTCGCCGCGCTCGACAAGGACGAGCTCGAAGCCGTGCTCGCGCACGAGCTCACGCACATCATCGAGCGCGACACGCGCGTCCTGATCGTGACCATCGTGTTCGTGGGCATGATCTCGTTCCTGACGCAGCTTTTGTGGCGCAGCATCCGGATTTCGGCCTTCACGCGCGGCCGCGGTAAAAACCAGGGCGGCATGATGCTGTTCCTGCTGATCGCGGCTGTCGCGTCGTTCGTCGGCTATCTTCTGGCGCTGGTCCTGCGCTTTGCGATCTCGCGGCGCCGCGAATACCAGGCCGACGCCGGCTCGGTCGACCTGACCAAGAACCCCGACGCGCTGATCTCCGCCCTGATGAAGATCTCCCAGAACCCCGACATCCCGCATGTGTCGAGCGAAGTCCGCCAGATGTTCATCGAAGCCCCGCCGTCCAGCTTCGCCCTAGCCCAACTCTTCGACACCCACCCGCCGATCGCCAAACGTATCGCGGTGCTGGAACAGCTTGGCGGACACCTGCCGGACAAATTGACGGCGCCGGCGCCTACCCCCGCTATCGATGCGCCCGCGTCAATCGAGCCGCATCAGCACGGGCCGTGGGGCTGACTACTCTACCTTGTTGATGACGAACTGCTCGACCTTTCCGCCGGAGTCGCGAAACTCGGTGACCTGGAGCGTCGCCTTGGACGTGACGATCCCCCAGTTCAGCACGTGAAATCCGCCCCGGTCGTATTCGCCCTGGAACATGAACGTCCGCACCGGTCCGAGCTTTGCCAGCCCGGCCTTCTGGTCCGCGAGAACAGCGGGCGTGAGGAAGGCATTGGCATTGTCGGTGAACATCGTGCGATCGATCACGCCCCGCTGAAAGGCGCTGAAGACGGCGCGCGCACTGGCCTCGATGGCGATGGGCGGCAGGACCACATTGGCGATCCTGTTCGTGACCTCGCCCGCTTTCGCCCATGCGTTGTTGGTCAGCACAGCGATGGCGGTCTTCTCCGACGGCCACAGGCTATTTTTCGAATTCTCCCCGAGCATCCCGCCGTCATGCGCCATGCCGAGGCGGCCATGGTTTTCCCACACGGCGAGCCCCAGGCTGTCGTTCGTGGCGGCACCGTTCTTCAATTTTGTGGGTGTGTAGAGCGCGTCATAGGATTCCGGCTTGAGCAGCGAGCGGTCCATCAAGCTGATATCCCAGCGCGCGAGATCGCTGGCGCTCATTGCAACCGCTCCCGACGTATAGAGCCAGCCTGGCCCCTCCTGCGGGGCCTTTCGAATCGGTCCTTCGGCGTAGCGCAGATATCCTTCCGCATCGCCCTGCGGTAGGGGTGCCCCATCGGGCTCGTTCACGGGCGTCATCTTGAGCGGACCAAAGATGCGGGACTGCAGGAACGCCATCATCGGCATGCCCGACACCTTCTCGACGATCGCGGTCGCGATCTTGAAACCGGTGCTCGAGTACTGGTCGTCGGTGCCGGGCTCGAAGGTGAGTGGCTTCATCGCAAATTCGCGAAAGTCATGAGGTTTCCCCATCGCCGGGGTGAAGAAGTCCTGCGGCGCATCGTCCGGATAGCCAGACGTGTGACTGAGCAACTCGCGTATGGTGATGTCGTCCGCCCGCGTGAACTCCGGAAAATACTTCGACACCTTGTCGTCCAGGGTGAGCTTGCCGTCCTCCTGGAGCGCCAGCACCGCGGCAGCGATGAACTGCTTGAGGACGCTGCCGATCTGATAGCGGGTATCCGTCGTGGCGCGCCGGTCGGGAAGCCGGGAAAAGCCAAAGGCCTTCGCATAGGCGATCTCGCTGCCGCGCACGACCGCTATGGACACTGACGGCGCGCCCGTCATGGCCAGCCACTCCTGCACGCTATCGTCGATCGCAGCTTTCTGTTCCGATGACAGGGCTGCGGATTGCGCAGCAAGCGGAAGCAGCGCCAGAGCCGCCGCCAGTAGAAAGGTGCGCATCGCGGGGCTCCTCACATCCTGAACACACCAAACTTCGTATCGCCAATCGGCGCATTGAGGCAGGCTGACAGCGCAAGCGCCAGCACGCGGCGTGTATTGGCCGGGGCGATGATGCCGTCGTCCCAGAGACGCGCGGTCGCGTAATAGGGGTTGCCCTCGTCCTCGTATTTCTGGCGGATCGGCGCCTTGAAGGCTTCGGCTTGGTCCGGCGTCCATTTGTCGGCGTCGCGGTGAACGGTCGCGAGAACGCTCGCCGCCTGCTCACCGCCCATCACGGAGATGCGCGAGTTCGGCCACGAGAACAGGAAGCGCGGGCCATAGGCGCGGCCGCACATGCCGTAATTTCCCGCGCCGTACGAGCCGCCGATGATGAGCGTGATCTTCGGCACCTGCGCCGTGGCGACCGCCGTCACCATCTTCGCGCCATCCTTGGCGATGCCGCCGCTCTCGTATTTCTGGCCGACCATGAAGCCGGAGATGTTCTGCAGGAACAGCAGCGGCACGCGGCGCTGGCTGCACAGCTCGATGAAATGCGCAGCCTTGAGCGCACTCTCGCTGAACAGAATGCCATTGTTGGCGACGATACCCACCGGCATGCCCTCGATCCGCGCGAAACCGGTGACCAGCGTGGTGCCATAGCGCTTTTTGAACTCGTCGAACTCAGACCCGTCCACCAGCCGCGCGATCACTTCGCGCACGTCGTATTGCGTCATCAGCGACGGCGGCACGATGCCGTTCAGCTCCGCCGTGTCGTAGAGCGGCGCACGCGGGGACGCGACGGGAATGTTCGGCTGCTTCACGTGATTGAGCCCGGCCACGATGCGCCGCACGATAGCGAGCGCATGCGTGTCGTCATTGGCAAGATAATCCGCCACGCCGGAGATGCGCGTGTGCACGTCGCCGCCGCCGAGATCTTCCGCGCTCACCACCTCGCCCGTCGCGGCTTTCACCAGCGGCGGGCCGGCAAGGAAGATCGTGCCCTGGTTCTTCACGATCACGGTCTCGTCGCTCATCGCCGGCACATAGGCGCCGCCGGCGGTACAGGAGCCCATCACGCTCGCGATCTGCGGAATGCCAAGCGCGCTCATGTTCGCCTGGTTGAAGAAGATGCGGCCGAAATGTTCGCGGTCAGGGAAGATCTCCGCCTGGTTCGGCAGGTTCGCGCCGCCCGAGTCGACCAGATAGATGCAGGGCAGCCGGTTCTCGCGCGCGATCTCCTGCGCGCGCAGATGCTTCTTCACCGTGATCGGATAGTACGTCCCACCCTTGATCGTGGCGTCGTTGCTGACGATCACGCATTCGCGGCCTTCGACGCGGCCGATGCCGGTGATGATGCCCGCGGCGTGGATGTCGCCGTCATACATGCCGTTTGCGGCGAGCGGCGAAAGCTCCAGGAACGGCGAGCCCGGATCGAGCAACCGCTCCACACGATCGCGCGGCAGAAGCTTGCCGCGGTCGGTGTGACGCTTGCGGCTCTTCTCGTCGCCGCCAAGCGCCGCGGCCGCCATCCTGTCTTTCAACTCGCCGACGAGCTTTCCCATCGCCTCGGCGTTGGATTTGAAGGCCGGCGAAGTGGCGGAGATGGAAGACTTAAGGGAGGTCATGCGGCGCTCCACAGAGAATCGTGAAACATCATACGCCCCTTAAGGCGCATTTCGGGGCCGGTTCTCAAGTCAGAATGGGCCAGGTCCATATCGATTCCGCGCTTCCGGGTGTAACTTTCCACGGCCCCGGTCCGAATTCCGGTGATTTCAGGAGGAACCCGATGAAAGCATCTGCGATTTTTGCGATTGCGATAGTGCTTCCCACGGCGGCCGCAGCCGCCGATATGGCCATGCCGATGGCGAACATGCAGGCCACACAATCCGATGACGTGAAATGGGGACCAGCGCCGCCCATGCTTCCTCCGGGTGCCCAGTTGGCGGTGATGGCGGGCAATCCCATGGCTCCCGGTTTCGTGTCTATCCGGGCCAAGCTGCCCGCGGGATACACGATCGCGCCGCATACCCATCCGACCGACGAGCACGTGACCGTGCTTTCTGGCGACATGGCGTTCGGCATGGGCGACAAGATGGATCCGGCGTCCGAGACATCGTTACAGACGGGCGGCTACTTCGTCGCCGGTGCGAAGATGCATCACTATGCGACGACGAAATCGGGCGCGGTGATCCAGGTCGATATGGAGGGACCGTTCGAGATCACCTACATCAATCCGGCCGACGATCCGCGCAACAAGGCCAAGTAACGCCGCTACTGCGGCTGGAACACGTTGAGCTTCGATGCATCGGTCGCGGGTTTGGCACTGTTGTAGGAAAGCGTCAGGTCGATGATCGTCGGTTCCTTATTGGACAGGCGAACCGAAATCGTCCAGCGCGATGTGACGAAGTCGGCAGTGCGATCCCGTCCCCCCGATGGCGCTCCCCATTTCAGGAGCACGTTGCGTGCAATGTCGCCAACTTTGATTCCGTCCATGGAGCCGGCCTCGGGCTTGAGCAGATGAATTGCCACGACGCCGTCCTTCTTCGTGGCGGCAACCTCAAGACCCTTGGTGACGTACTGCAGCACCTCTCCATCGGCATTCGGCGTCACCTCGTCCGGCGCACCCAGCACATCGAGCGCGTGCTGTTCCGTATCGCCGAGCTTGATGCCGGCCACCTCTGGCGGCTTGTCGCTCGCCTGCCACGGCCGCGGGGCGGCGCCAGCAGAGGCGGCCGTGAGCAGTGCGCCGAGCGCAACAGTTGTGAAAACCTTCACATCAACTCCACCGCCAACGCGGTCGCTTCGCCGCCGCCGATGCAGAGCGAGGCCACACCGCGCTTGAGATTGCGGCGCTTGAGCGCGTGGATCAGCGTCACCAGGATGCGTGCGCCCGAGGCGCCGATGGGATGGCCGAGCGCGCAGGCGCCGCCGTTTACATTCACCTTCGCATGATCGAGACCAAGGTCGCGCATCGCGATCATCGCGACATTGGCAAAGGCCTCGTTGATTTCGAACAGATCGACATCGTCCTTCCTCCAGTTCGCGCGCTGTAGCACCTTCTCGATCGCACCGACGGGCGCAGTCGTGAACCAGCGCGGCTCGCCGGCATGGCTCGCCTGCGCCACGATGCGCGCGAGCGGTTTGAGGCCCCGCTTGTTCGCGGTATCTGCCGTGGTGAGAATAAGCGCCGCCGCGCCGTCGGAGATCGAGGACGAGTTCGCCGCCGTCACCGTTCCGTCCTTGGCAAAGGCGGGCCTGAGTGTCGGGATCTTTGCCGGATCGGCTTTGCGCGGCTGCTCGTCTTCCTTGATTTCGACATCGCCGCCTTTGCTCGCGATCTTAATGCCAACGATCTCCTCCGCGAACGCACCGGTGTTCTGCGCCACCTTCGCGCGCATCAGCGATTGGGTGGCAAAGGCGTCCTGGTCCTCGCGCGTGAACTGATAGTGCCGCGCCGCGTCCTCGGCGTACGTGCCCATCAACCGATGCTCGTAAGCATCCTCGAGTCCATCGAGGAACATGTGGTCTTTCACCTCGCCATGCCCAAGGCGATAGCCGCCACGCCCCTTGGGCAGGAGGTATGGCGCGTTGGTCATGCTCTCCATGCCGCCCGCGACGATGAAGCCGTCGCCGCGTCCGAGCGCGAGTTCGTCCGCCGCGATCATCACCGCCTTCATGCCCGAGCCGCAGACCTTTGAGATGGTCGTACACGGCACACTGTCTGGAAGCCCGGCAAAGCGCGACGCCTGCCGCGCAGGCGCCTGGCCGAGTCCGGCGGAGAGCACATTGCCCATCAGTGTCTCGCTGACGTCCCCAGGCGCGATACCCGCGCGGGAGACCGCGGCGGCGATAGCGCCCGCGCCAAGCTGCGGCGCGGAGAGCGGCGAAAGCTCCCCCTGGAACCCGCCCATGGCCGTGCGCACGCCCGAGAGAATGACAACGTCAGAAGTTTCCATGGTTTCCTGGCTTTCCGGTTCCGTCCGCGACCTGGCGGCCGGACCCCGATATCTTTGGCTGAGGTACCATTTATTCAAGCATGCGGCCAACCAGCCGGAATGGCGGAAATCAGCCGGTTTCCTCGAACAGTTCCCGGCCAATCAGCCAGCGGCGGATTTCGCTGGTGCCGGCGCCGATCTCATAGAGCTTGGCGTCGCGCAGAAGTCGGCCCGTCGGATAGTCGTTGATGTAGCCATTGCCGCCCAGACACTGGATCGCGTCCAGCGCCATCTTCGTCGCGTTCTCCGCCGCATAGAGGATCGCACCGGCTGCGTCCTTGCGCGTGGTCTGGCCGCGGTCGCAGGCGCGCGCGACGTTGTAGACATAGGCGCGCGCGGCCGAGAGCGTCACATACATATCGGCGATCTTGCCCTGCATGAGCTGGAACGAGCCGATCGCGGCGCCGAACTGTTTGCGCTCATGGATATAGGGAAGCACGACATCCATGCAGCTCTGCATGATGCCGACGCTGCCCGCCGCCAACACCGCGCGTTCGTAGTCGAGGCCGCTCATCAGCACGTTCACGCCGCCGCCCTCGCGGCCCATGACGGCTTCTTCCGGCACTTCGCAGTCCTGGAACACGAGTTCCGCCGTGTCGGAGCCGCGCATGCCAAGCTTGTCGAGCTTCTGCGCCACGGTGAAACCCTTGAAGCCCTTCTCGATCAGGAACGCAGTGATGCCTCGCGGACCAGCGGTGGCATCGGTCCTGGCATAGACCACCAGCGTATCGGCATGGGGCGCATTGGTGATCCACATCTTGGTCCCATTGAGGATGTAGCGGCTGCCCTTCTTTTCGGCCTTGAGCTTCATCGAGACGACGTCGGAGCCCGAACCCGCCTCGCTCATCGCAAGCGAGCCCACATGCTCGCCTGAAATCAGCTTCGGGAGATATCTGCGCTTCTGCTCCTCATTGCCGTTGCGCCGGATCTGATTGACGCAGAGGTTCGAATGCGCGCCGTAGGACAGACCGACCGAGGCCGAACCACGGCTGATCTCTTCCATCGCCACGACGTGCTCGAGATAGCCCAACCCGGAGCCGCCATATTCCTCTTCCACCGTGATGCCATGCAGGCCGAGATCACCCATCTTGGGCCACAGGTCGCGTGGAAAGATGTTCGAGCGGTCGATCTCCTCGGCACGCGGGGCGATGTTGTCGTCGGAAAAGCTGCGCACGGTATCGCGCAGCATATCAGCGGTATCGCCGAGACCATGGTCGAGAGAGGGATAGGCGTTCGGGATGCTCATGCCATGTGTCCAATCACTTCCCCGCGATCCTAGCGGACTGCGCCGTGCCGCGCCAACGCGCATGGCTTCGCCTCGCAAAAACGCATGGCTGCTTTCTCACTGAAGCGTGAACGGAACTGACGCCACTGTGAACGCGTATCGGCGGCGCGGCTCCCTATCTTGGATGTGCGAAGTTTGGGGACGTCGCATGCGCAGTTGTGACGGGTGCACCTTGTGCTGCAAGGTGATCGGCGTGCACGAGTTCGGCAAGCCGAAAGGCGTGTGGTGCAGCCATTGCAAGATCGGCACCGGCTGCATGATCCACGAGACGCGGCCCAATGTCTGCCGCGCCTATTCCTGCCGCTTCCTGGTCGACCAAAGCCTCGACGAGACCTGGCGCCCCGACCGCAGCGGTTTGGTGATCAATGCCGACCGCAACCGTGTAGTGGTCTATGTCGATCCCGATCGTCCGGCCGCGTGGCTGAACGAGCCGTACTACTCGCGGCTCAAACAATGGTCGCGCACCAGCCCGTCGGGGTGGCCGGTGTTCGTGTGCATTGATGACAAGGTCATGGCGGTCTATCCGAACCGCGATGTGGAAGTGAACCAGCGCTTGTCCGCGTCATAGCGCGGAGGCTCGCCGAGCCGTAACTCGCTGAAGAGACGCCGGGCTCCGGCGCGGCAGCCTTCTCTCGCTTCGCGAGCGAAGGCTGGTGCGGTCGAGAAGACTCGAACTTCCACGCCTTGCGGCGCTACCACCTCAAGGTAGTGCGTCTACCAATTCCGCCACGACCGCATCCTGAGGAGGCGGGGGTGTAGCAAAGCCCCGCCGCCAGGGCAACACCGCCCCGCCATTCACGATCAGGTCCGGAATCAGGAGCGATCCGACCACAAATCCCCAGTACAGTGCGGTCGTATCGATGTAGTTGAGACCGGGCACAATGACGTCGGGAATGAAACGGGTGGTCACGAAAGTCAGCGTCAGACCATAGCTGCGCATCACCCACAGCCGATGCTGCTGCAGGTTCCTCCGTCGTGCGGCGAACCAGGCGAACAGGGTTGTTACGAGCCAAAGCGCCGCCATGACGCTCATGACTGCCTTGTTGGCCGGGTCTTGGTGAACCAAGCCGATATAGAGCGCGGCGCCCGAGGCTATCAGGGTCGCGAAGACGTACGTCCGCCCAAGCCAGCGATGCAGCGCGAGCCAGCGCCTGCGGATCGTCGCGGAGAATTGCAGCGGCGCGATCAGGAACGCGACGATGCCGGTCGCGACATGTGGGATCAGCCACCAGCGGAACGGCGCGATATGCGTCCACTCCGGATCCGAGGGCTTCAGCAGCCAGCCCTCATGCACGTAGATCGTCGCAAGCGTGAAGATGCCCAGCAGCACGAAGGTAATTCGTCTCAGGATCGTGGCGGTCATGGCGAGTCTCCCCTCACGAGAGACTGTATCAGATACCCTCGCCGTCCACGCCGTGGATGCCGCATTCGTCCTTGTCGAGCCCGGACCAGCGGCCGTCGCGATAGGATTCGCCCGTATGGACGCGGCGCGTGCAGGGCATGCAGCCGATGGAGGGATAGCCGTCCTCCACCAGCGGATGAAGCGGCAGGTTGTGGCGGGCGATGTAGGCCTCGAGATCGGCCTGCGTCCAATCGCTCAACGGATTGAACCGGAACCGGCCGTCGAAATATTCGACCGCGCGCATCTCGGAGCGGGCTTGGGTCTGGAAGCGCTTCCGGCCGGTGATCTGCGCTGCAAAGCCTTCGAGCGCGCGGCGGATCGGAACCACCTTGCGGAAATTGCAGCAGGCGTCGGTGTCGCGCGCCCAGAGCGTTCCGTCGGGATCCTTGGCCGCGCGGTCCGCCGGGTGCGGCGCGAGCGTGCGGATGTCGCCCAGTCCCAGAAGGTCCTGCAGCCGGTCGCGATAGCGCAAGGTCTCGCCGAACAGCTTGCCGGTGTTGATGAAGAGGACCGGTGTCGTGGGATCGACCTCGGCGACCATGTGCAGCAGCACGGCCGACTCGGAACCGAACGACGAAACCACCGCCGTCTCGCCCGCAAATTCCTCGCGGAGTACGAATTCGATCTGTTGCTGGGCGTTGCGACGACCCATTTCCGCCTGAAGGCGCGCAAGTTTCGCTTTGATGAGAGGATCGTTGGCGCCTGATCCGGGCAGGTCGAACGCGCGCGGCGTGAGCCCCTTGTTGCGGTCGATGATCGTGACGGCGCTCACAGCCAGCCCTTCCCTTGGACCAGATCGCGCAAGCGCTGCGAAACGGCATCCGGCGCGTGGCCCTGCTGACGCCATTCTGTGCGGGCGGCGGCAACTGTGTTCATTCGCTCGTCCCATTCCGGGCCGAAGAGACGCCCGAGCCTCTCCCGCAACAGCCGCGACAGGCCGGGGGCCTTGCTGTTTGTCGAGACCGTGAAGGCGAGATCGCCGCGCCGCAGGATAGCCGGAACATGGAAGTTGCAGAGATCCGGCACGTCTTCGACATTCACCAGGACGCCCGCAGCACGCGCACGATCAGCCAGCGCCGCCGATGCAGCCCGGTCCAGCCCTGCGACGAAGAGCAGGCTCAGGCCGTCCAGCGCGGCCCCCTCGTCCACCCGAACAGGTTGGTCCACGCCGCCCTCGGCAAGCAGCCTGCGGCGCCGTTCCAGGCCCTCTCCTTGACCGGCGAGGCCTACGCGGACGGTTGTGGGATCGAGGGCGATGGGAAGCACATTTACCTCCACCGGCGACCATACGCCGGCTCTAAACAGAGGTACGTTCTGACCCTATTAAATGCAAGAATGAGGTGGAGAATAAATTATTCTACGCATATTATTTGTTATTACTGGTAGCCGCTCAGCAGCTCGGTGATGGAAACACCGATCTTGTCGCCATGGATAACGATTTCGCCCTTTGCCACTGGCTTCTCATTGGCAAGGACGAGCACGGCGTCGTCCTGGCCGGCGTCCAGCTCGATGACGGCGCCGCGGCCCATGCGCAGGAGCTGATGCATCGGAATGACCGAGCGGCCGAGCACGACCGAAATTTCGACTTTGACGCCGCTAAGATTGGAGGACATGTAAGCCCCGTGAATGACCAGCCCGATCCTCGCGCGCTTATGGTTTCCGAGCGGTTAAAATCCGATGTCGAGTGGCGCGTCGCGCCCGGCCTCACCGCCTATCCCGAAGCGGTGGCGTTCATGGAGGAGCGCGCCGCCGCCATCGCGGAAGGCCAGGCCAGCGAACTCGTCTGGCTCGTGGAGCATCCACCCATCTACACCGCCGGCACGAGTGCGAAGGACAGCGATCTCATCGACGCGCGCTTTCCGGTGTTCAAAACCGGACGCGGCGGCCAGTTCACCTATCACGGGCCCGGACAGCGCGTAGGCTATGTCATGCTCGATCTAAAACGCCGCGGTGGCGATGTGCGCGGCTTTGTGCGCGATCTCGAAGAGTGGCTGATCCGCACGCTCGCCAGCTTCAATGTCAAAGGCGAACGGCGCGCAGGACGCGTCGGCATCTGGGTCGCGCGCAGCGGTGGACGCGAGGTCAAGATCGCTGCCATCGGCGTGCGCGTGCGCCGCTGGGTGACATTTCATGGCGTCTCGCTCAACGTCGATCCCGATCTCACGCATTTCAGCGGCATCGTTCCTTGCGGCATCCGTGAGCACGGCGTGACGAGTCTCCACGATCTCGGTCTTCCCGTGACGATGGCCGATGTCGACGTGGCGATGAAGGCTGCGTTCTTCGAGGTCTTCGGCCAGACCGGCGCGCCTTAGCTCACACCGAAGGCCGCCGGTGGAACCCTTTGTCCGCTGGGGGCTCGGCGTTGTGGAGCTCCACGTTCTTCACCCGTGAACCCGTGGGGCCGCGCATCGCTGCTGCGACAAAGGCTTCCACGGCCTTGGTCGTGCCCGATATGAGAATCTCGACGGTGCCGTCGGTGCGGTTCCGCACCCAGCCATCGAGCGCCGATCTGGTGGCTTCCTCGATCACAAAATGGCGGTAACCCACGGCCTGTACGAAGCCCTCGACGCGGAGCCGCAGGGAGGTGAGATCGTCGGCATCTTCGCTCATGGCGTTGAGTTAACCTTCCACTGCCGGAAATTGAAGGACTGGCGCCAGATATTTGCTATCCACGCGGCCAGCACAAGGGAGCCATGCGTTTATCGCGCATTGCTCCAGTAGGAAACACGTCGCCACGTTATGGCGATCATCATCCGTTGGGGAACATCAGCGTGACATTGCGTTTGACGGCCGCGACAGCGGCCGCCGCCATTATCCTTGCATCGTCTGCGGGGGCCCAGACCGCTCCCGCACAGCCCGCATCGGGCGTTCTGACCTATAGCCCGGCGTTCTTCGCGGCTCAGCGCCCCAATACCGCGTACGACATGATCAACCGGCTGCCGGCCTTCAGCTTCGTGAATACCGGTACATCTCGCGGCTTCGCGGGCAATTCCGGAAACGTGCTGATCGACGGCGAGCGGCCGACATCCAAGTCGGACGATCTTGAGACCATCCTTCTGCGCATTCCCGCATCCGACGTCGATCACATCGACGTTATCCGCGGCGGCGCGCCCGGCATCGACATGCAGGGGCTGACCGTGATCGCCAACGTCGTACGCAAGAGCGAGACCTCCACGCAGTGGGTTCTCGATCTCCAGGAGAACGTCTTTCTCGACGGACACACTGTCCCCAGCGCGAGCCTGAATTTCACTCAACATGACGGCAACAAGACCTTCGAGGCCTCGGCCACGCGCTATGCCGGCTACGACGATTCCGTCGGCAACGGCACCCACACCGTCGTGAACTACGACCAGAACGGCAACGTTACTTCCACGATTGTCCAACCGGCGCACACCTCGGGACAGGGAAGCGGCGGCGCCTTTACCGGTGCGGCCACGGTTCCGCTACTCGACGGTACGTTCAAGGCCAACCTCGCGCTGCAGGACTCGCCGTTCTACTCGACGGCCACCTATTTCGATGGCCCCCACACACGCTACATCACCGACGATTCCGTGGACCGCAACGCCGAACTCGGCCTCAACTGGAAAGGCAATGTCGGCTCCTGGGAAGATGAAACGCTGGTGCTGCAGCGCTTGGGCTTTTCGAAGGACGTGAACACCTCTTTCCAAAATCTGCCCCAGCCCCCTCCAGATGATCGAGACGATGAGATTTTCCGTTCATCCAGCAGTACCGGAGAGTCGATAGCCCGCGAAACGCTGCGTCATGCCTGGGGCCCGGTGACCATACAGACCGGCGGCGAGGTCGCCTATAACTGGCTCGACGGAGTCACAAGCTTTCTCCTGAACGGCGATACCATTCCCCTCCCCGACGCCAAGGCACATGTGGACGAAAAACGCGGCGAGCTGTTCGGTGAAGCGACATGGAAGATTTCACCGGAATGGATGTTCCAGGCCGGATCGCGCTTCGAATACTCGATCATCAGCGAGCAGAGTGATACCGATCAGAGCCGCAGCTTTTTCTATCCCAAGCCTCGCGCCGTGCTGACCTGGTCGCCGACGAAGGACGATCAGGTGCGCATGCGTTACGAGAAAGTCGTGGGCCAGCTTGATTTCGGCAACTTCATTGCAACCGGCAATCTGGGCGGCAGCGGCGTTACCAGCGGCAATTCCGATCTGCGCCCCGACCAGCGCTCGCAATACGAACTCTCATATGAGCATCATTTTTGGGAGAAGGGCGCGCTCACGCTGCAGTTCATCCATGAAGAGATCACCGACGTCGTTGACCTCGTTCCGGTCGAGGGGCCGGATGGATCGAAGTTCGATGCACCGGGCAATATCGGTAACGGCCAGAACAACCAGTTCAATGTCGATTTCGTGTTGCCGCTCGACAGGCTGGGTCTGCCGAATGGCCGCCTGCATACGATCACGAACTTTCAGTTGAGTTCGGTTCCCGATCCGGTGACCGGTGTGAACCGCGTTATCTCCGCCGAGCGGCCGCAGGACATCGAAGCATCGCTGTCACAAGACATTGAAAGCCTGAAGTCGACCTGGAAGATCGGCTATTTCAATGGCTGGGATGAGCGCTCCTTCCGTCTGGAACAGACCCAGCATCGCCGTGTCATACCGCCGTACATCTATGTGTATTGGGAGTACAAGCCGACGCCGTCGTGGAGTCTACATTTCGAACTCGATGACCTCGGCCGGTTTGTCTACGAGAACGAGTACGTCAATTACGCCGGCGAGCGGAACACAGCCCCGCTGGCCTATACCGACGACCGTGCGATCAAGTCCCAGCCGCGTCTGTACGTGGAGATACGCAAGACGTTTTGATGGAGGCGTTCGTGGGCCGAAAATTCTTGCGCGTTGGACTGTGGATCGGCGGTGGGGCGGCAGTCATCGTCGCGCTGGGCGCCGGCCTGCTCTACGCGATGCTGCTGCATTTTTATCCATCGCCCCCCAAAGCGGATTATCCGCACCCCGCGAGCCCACTTGAAGCGCAGCGGCAGGACCTCGACTACTTCGCCAGGCTGATCGCGCTGGATCGCGCGTTCACACCTGCGGCGCGTGCCGAAGCCAATCGCAGCATCGCAGCGCTCGAAAAGCTGCCGGCGCCACTCGACCGTCCGCATTTTCGTATCGCGCTCATGCAGATCGATGCCCTTGCAGACAACGGACATTCCAAGGTCGGCTATGACGACGCGGCAAACCCGAAAGAACTTCCGGTCCGCGTCGCGATTTTCTCCGGCGGGCTCTACGTCATGCGTGCCACCGATGAGAACGCCGACTTGCTCGGTGGCCGCGTTGTCTCCGTCGATGGAAAACCCATCGATACGGTGATAGCCAGACTCGAGACGCTGCGCGGCGGCACACCACAATGGAAGAAGGCCTACGCGTCCATGTATCTCTGGATGCAGGACATGCTCTATGGCCTGGGCATCGCTCCAGACATGTCGCACTCCACGTGGACGGTTGTCGCGCCCTCCGGAGAAACAATTACGCGCACGCTCACCGCGTATTCGGCGCCGAAAGACGAGCCCTATGTCTACATAAAACGCTGGTTTTCCAACGAACCACTGAAGGGCATGACAAAGGGATGGCGGGCCTATCAGCCCGATCATCCGCTCCCCATCACGCTTCGCGATTACCACAAAACGTTCCGCCGCATCCGTCTGCCTGGCTCCTGCACCGTGCTGATTCAGTTCAAATCGAACGACGACGAAAACGGGGAGAGCATTTCGGAGTTCATCGCCGCAACCGAAGCCGATTTGTCCGCGAACACGCCGTGCAACGTCATTCTGGACCTGCGCTTCGATGACGGCGGCAACTACATGAAAACCTACGCGTTCGCGAACCGGTTGCCGGACCTTGTAGCGCCAGGCGGCCGCATCTACCTGCTCACCGGTCCATCGACCTTCTCCGCCGGCATTACGACAACGGCCTTCGTCAAACAGGCGGGCGGCGAGCGCGTGACGATTTTGGGTGAGCCGGTCGGCGACAGGCTGCAATTCTTATCCGAAGGCGGACGCGCCTGTCTGCCCAACTACGCACTGTGCGTCGCGTACGAGACCGGCAAGCACGACTATCAGCATCCCTGCAGTGATTTGGATGTCTGCTTCTGGCCGAACTATTGGTACGCCGTAAGGGTAAAGTCGCTCGACCCGGATGAAACGCTCACACAGAGTATCGAGGACTGGTGCGCCGGCCGCGATCCCGTGTTCGACCGTGCACTCCAGCTGGCAAAGTCAAACGCAAAAGATTAAGCGAACTCCATGATCACGTCGTCGAGGGCGAGGCTGTCGCCCTTTTTTGCGTTGATCTTCTTGACCGTCACATCGTGGTCTGCGATCAGGACGTTCTCCATCTTCATCGCTTCGACGACGGCCAGCGTCTCGCCGGCTTTGACGTCTTGATTCTGCGTGACGTTCACCGAAACGATTAGTCCCGGCATGGGACAGAGCAAAAGCTTGGAGGTGTCTGCCGCGGCCTTTTTCGGCATCAGCGCTGCAAGTGCTGCCGCGCGCGCGCTTCTGACCTCGGCGTTGGCTTGCATGCCGCCCTGCGAGAGGCGCCAGCCGCCCGGCGCAGACGCGATCTGGATCGTACGTGTAGACCCACCTTCGTTGAGCCGCATCAGCGGCGCGCCGGGCTGCCATTCGACGACGGCATCGAACGGCTGTCCGCCGATGACGGCGTGCAGGCTTCCTGCGGCGACATAGGCTTCCGAAACCGCAATCGCTTCGCCATCAAGCAGCACCGTGAATTCCACAGGCGTCATGGCCGGGCCGTTGAGCGTGCTGGAGATGTCCGCTGCGCGCTCCATGCGCCTCAGCGTTGCAGCCACGGACGCCGCCACGAACATGCGCTTCGCCGCGTCGTCCAGCGGACGGCCATGGAAGCCATCAGGATATTCTTCGGCGATGAACGCGGTCGTGATCGCGCCTGATCGGAACCGCGCGTGGTGCATGATCGCATTCAGGAACGCGATGTTGTGGCGGATGCCTTCGATGCGAAATTCGTCGAGCGCAGTCTCCATCGCGTCGATGGCCTCGAGCCGCGTCGGCGCATGAGTGCAGAGTTTGGCGATCATCGGATCGTAGAACATCGATATCTCGCCGCCCTCATAGACACCGGTGTCGTTGCGGACGGTGACCGTGCCTTGCGTTCCCTCCGGCGGCGGCTGGTAACGCACAAGCCTGCCCGTGGAGGGAAGGAACCCGCGATAGGGATCTTCCGCATAGACGCGCGTTTCGACGGCCCAGCCATCGAGCTTCACGTCCTTCTGCGCCAGCGGCAGTTTGTCGCCAGCGGCGGAGCGGATCATTAGGTCCACGAGATCGAGCCCCGTGGTCAGCTCCGTGACCGGATGTTCGACCTGGAGCCGCGTGTTCATTTCGAGGAAGTAGAAATTGCGATCCTTGTCGACGATGAATTCGACCGTACCGGCGCTGTCGTAGCCGACGGCCTTCGCCAGCATCACCGCCTGCTCGCCCATCGCCTTGCGCGTCTTTGCGTCGAGGAACGGTGACGGCGCTTCCTCGATCACTTTCTGATTGCGGCGCTGGATCGAGCATTCGCGTTCATTGAGATAGAGCACGTTGCCGTGCTTGTCGCCCATCACCTGGATTTCGATGTGGCGCGGCTCGGTGACGAATTTCTCGATGAACAGCCGGTCGTCGCCGAAGCTCGCTTTCGCCTCGTGCTGCGACGACTGGATCGCCTGCACGAGTTCGCTCTCCTTATGGACGATGCGGAGGCCCTTGCCGCCGCCGCCGGCCGACGCCTTCACCATCACCGGATAGCCGATATCCTTCGCGATCTTCTTCGCGTGATCGGCATCCTTGATCTCGCCGACAAATCCGGGAACCGTGTTCACCTTGGCGGCGAGCGCGAGCTTCTTGGACTCGATCTTGTCGCCCATCGCCGCGATGGCCTTGTTGTTGGGGCCGATGAAGACCACGCCCGCCTTTGCGAGCGCCTCGGCGAACGCCTCGCGCTCCGACAGAAAGCCGTAGCCCGGATGCACGGCCTCAGCGCCCGTGTCGCGGCAGGCCTGCACGATGCGGTCGACGACAAGATAGGACTGTGCCGAAGGCGACGGGCCGATATGGACCGCTTCGTCGGCCATCTCGACATGGAGCGCGTCGCGGTCGGCATCGGAATATACCGCAACGGTCTTGATGCCCATTCGCCGCGCCGTTTTGATGACCCGGCACGCGATTTCGCCACGATTGGCGATCAGAATCTTCTGGAACACGCTTTCCCCAAACGGAATATCAATAGCCCTTGAAAGCTTCTTAGGACCTTCCGAAACCCGCGTAAACCCAAGCCGGAGCAGCACCATTTCCTTCCCTGCCGTCCCCCGCCGGATCAGCATTGCCCTGTTCCGCCTACATATCGAAAACGGGGCCGCCGTCACGCTCGCCATGGCGGTGGTGGTTATCGGGACAGGTATCCTGTTCGGGCGTTCCGTAGCGGCATTGGCGACGACCGGGGCGCTCTATGCGAGCATCGTTGACCAGCCATCACCGCTTTCCATCAAATGGCGGATATTCCTGCTCGACATCGCAGCCGCCTCGGCGGTCACGTTGCTAGCCTCTCTGGCGGGCAGTACGCCCTGGCTGTTGGGGCCGCTGATCGCGCTCGTGAGCCTCGGAACCGCGCTGCTTTCGGCCTATGGGCGACGCGCGCTCGGGCTCGGCGTGGCGGCGGTGCTTGCGCTTCTCTTCGGCATGGCGACGCACGCCGCGAATCTCGACGTCCAGCTCGTCCATACCGCGATCTTCGCCGGAGGTGGCGCGGCTTATGCCGTTGTGGCGCTGCTCTTAGCGCTTCTACTCGACGATCGCACGCGCCAGCTCTATCTCGGCGAGGCTATGCTCGGTTTTGCGCGCTACATCGCGGCCAAGGCCGAGCTTTACAATACGCATGTCAAAACGCGCGACGCGCTACGTGGGCTGGTCGAAGCGCATGCCGATCTCGTGGAGCGGCAGCAGGCCGCGCGCGACATGATCTTTGCCGGACGGCGTACACCGGCGCGCACGCGTTGGATCGCAGCCCTCATCGCCCTGCTCGACGGTTTCGACACGATGCTGTCGAGCGATGCCGATATCGAGATCCTGCGCAACTCGGATCATCGCCATCTGATGCGGCGGCTTCACGCGCTGACCTGCGATCTCGGAAACGATGTACGGCTCCTGGCGCTACAACTGATGACACCGGCGATCCGCACCTCGCTTCCCGACCGCACGGCGCAGCTTCAGGCGATCGGCGATGAGATCGCACGACTGACCAAGGCTGCCGCGGGCGAGCGCGAGCCGCTGGAGGTCGCCGCGTGCCGCTCGACGTGGCATAAGCTCGGACAGACGGCAAAACGCTTGAACCGACTCGCCGACGTGCTGGCCGGCCGAAAAGACCCGCTCACCGTTCCGGACGATCTCGACCTTCAGCGCTTCATGCGCATCGAGAGTGCGAGCCTCGACGTCCTCAAGGCGCAGATGACGCTGTCGTCGCCGGTGATGCGCTATGCCCTGCGCCTCACCCTGGCGATGACCAGCGGTTATGTGTTGACCTTGATCTTTCCCGGCTACATCCACGGCGGCTGGGTGTTGCTGACCACCGCGCTCATCATGCGCGCGAATTACAGCATCACACGGCGGCGGCGCGACGATCGCGTCATCGGCAATCTCGCGGGCTGCCTAGTGACGGTTCTGTTGGTGCGCTTTCTGCCGCAGGATGCGCTCAGCGCGTCCGTCATCATCAGCATCGGCGTCGCGCATGCCTTTGGCACCATCAATTATCGCATCACGGCATTTGCAGCCTGCATCTCTGCGCTGCTGCAGCTGCATTTCCTGTCGCCGCTGTCACAGCCGCTCCTGTTCGAGCGCATCTTCGACACGCTGATCGGCGCGGGACTGGCGTGGGGTTTCAGCTACATCTTCCCGAGCTGGGAATGGCGCAATGTGCCTCGGCTGATCAAAGGTCTGGTGAATGCCGACCGCGACTATGCCATCCAGGCCTTAACCCGCGTGCCGTCGGACCAGGCGATCCGGCTGGCGCGCAAGCGCGCGCACGACATGGCCGCGAACCTGTCGATGACGGTGCGGCGCGTGGTGGACGAGCCCCATCTCGACCGCCGTGCGCTGGTGGCGCTGAACGAATTGCTGGCGGCGAATTATCTCCTTGCCTCCGACCTCGCCTCCATGCGCGTACTGTTTAGGATGCGCGACAAGGAGCTGGAGCCTCTCTCCACCGAGGAGCTGCTTTCCCTGTGCCGGAGCAACGTCACCGCCATCTTCTCGCTCGGCGGCAATCCCGACGCCACGCGGGAGAGCCTGTCGCGCCGCGGCTTTGCGGAAGCGGCGGAAGGCACGCGCGCGGCGATGTCGCTCAAGCGAAGGCTCGTGCATATCGAGCGTACGTCCGAGCGCGTGGCAGGCCTTGCGGCGCGGGCGCTCCGCGAAGCGCAGTGATCAGTGCTCGTACGCGCCGATGTCGATGGTGCCCATGACGCGCCGGTTGCCCGCGAAATCGCGCACGCCGACCACCTTGGCACCCAGGTTGATCCCCGCCTCCCGCGCCGGCGACACGTTCCCCGTGTCGAGGTTCGCGGGCGGGTTCACAAATTGCGGGTCCGAGAATGGCGGCGAATGGGCATCATTGCCGCTGCCGGTCAGGTAGGCCGCGTAGCCCTTGTAGCGTTGCTTCTGCCAGTTCCAGACCGAATTGGCATCGCCCGCCGAGGAAAAATAGAGATTGTAGTCGAGCTGCGCTGGATCGGCTGAGCTGGTCGTGAAGTCGTTGACCAGCAGTCCCTGCTGGCCGGCATAGAGGATGTTGTTCTCGAACACATTGTTGGTGGCGTTGAACTGGATCTGGAATTCGCCGCTGCCGGTGTTCTTGGTGTCGTTGGCATAGAGCGTGTTGCCCACGACCTTGCAGTGATCCGTACCGCCGCGCGCCGCTCCATAGCCGCCGATGGAGATGCCCGCGCTGTTTCCGGAATGCACGAGATTGTTGCGCGCGATCACGTAGCTCGAGGTCCGGCCCTGATGCTCGCTCGCGAGTTCGATGCCGAGATCGACATTGTGGATCAGATTTTGCTCGATAACGATGTTGGTGCCGCCATCAACATAGATTCCGTCGGCGGCATACTGATTGCCGTAGTCCGGATTGCCGAACGACGTGATGTTGTAGACCGTGTTGCCGCGGATCACACCGTCGCGTGCCTGGTCATAGGCGGGGTCCTTCGCGACCTTCTCGAACCCGATGGCGCCGATGGCGATATTGTCGTTGTCGTGGACGAGATTGTTCACGACCGCCCAGTTTGTCACATTGCCGTCGAGGGACAATGTCTCGCTGCAGCCGGTGCGGAGGTGCGACACCTCGTTGCCGCTGACCGCAAGCCCGTCGATCGCCGTGGGCACCTCGGTGCCATAGACCGTGATGCCGAACGCATTCGAGCCGCATTTCCTCGGATTGGTCACCGCCGTCGTCGTAATGTCATGGACGAAATTGTTGACGAGCTGGTCATTGCTGCCAGCACCGACCACGAAAATGCCGATGGGCACGTCGCGGGTGCTGTTGGTCGTGTAGTTGCGAACCTCGAAACCCTCCACGATCACATAACTCACATTCTGGAGCGTAAAGAGTCCCCATTGATGCTGGGGAATGTCGAGGCCGGTACCGTCCACAATCGCCCGCTCACCCGGCGCGTTCTGGAAGGTGATGTAGCCGGAATCCGCGTTGCCCGATTTCGAGAACGTGACGTGCTCATTGTAGACGCCGCCATGCACCAAAATGATGTCACCGGCGGCAGCCGTATCGGCCGCATGCTGGACGGTTTTCCACGGCGCATCGCTGGAGCCGGAATTGCCGTCACTGCCGTTCGTGGCAACGTAATAGGTATGACCGCTGCTAGTATGCTCGAGGATCGTCACGGTCGCGGTCGCCGATACGCTCGGATCGGCCTTGGAAACCGCGGTGATCGTGGCGATGGCGGGCTTCGGGACGGTCGAAAGCGACTTGAACAGCCCTGCTTTGGTGATCGTACCTGTCGTCGCCGAGCCCTGGGTTCGATTGTCCACCTGCCAGACCACAGCCTTGTTGTCGCTGCCCGAGACCGTCGCGCTGAATTGGAGCGTCCGGCCAGCGACGAGCTGCGCATAATTCGGTGAGATCGAGATAGTGACCGCCGCCCGCGCTGTCCCCATAACGCAAAACATCAGCAGAACCGCGCGGACGATCGTTTTCATTTTGAACCTGCCTTCATCTTGTCATAGGCCGCTTTGAACTCGCTGTCCGGCTTCCAGGCCGGCCAGGCGTCCGAATTGGCGAGCGTGTCTCCGACCATGTAGAGCGCGCGAACGTCTTCCACCGGGCCACGCATGTCCCAGTCCGCATGCCATTCGTCCGTAGGCTGATGATAGCGGTGGGCGAGATAGTCGTCGCGTAGCGCCTTGCCCGCAGCTTTGCCACCATCCACGAGGTCGGTGCCGCCGCCCGGGCTGATGGCCGGGATACCAAAGCGCGCGAAGCTGAAATGGTCTGAGCGGAAGAATCCGCCCTTTTCCGGCTCCGGATCGGGCGAAACAGTGCGGCCCTGCGTTTTCAGCGCGCCGGCCAGATAATCCTCCAGATCCGACTGGCCATTGCCGGGGAGCGACATGTCATGCGCCGGGCCTTTGGGGCCATCGGCATCGGTATTTAAGAGGCCAACGATATGGTCGCGTGGCCAGACAGGATGCTCGGCGAAATATTCCGAACCCAAGAGGCCTTGTTCTTCCATCGTCCAGAACAGGAAGCCGACCGAACGCTGCGGCCGCTTCTCGTGTGCGAATTTCTCCGCAAGCTCGAGCACCATCGACGTGCCCATGCCGTTGTCGACGGCGCCGTTGAAGATCTTGTCGGGACCCGGCGCGCTTTCCTTGTGCCCGAAATGGTCCCAGTGCGCGGAATAGAGGAACACGTCGTTCGGATGCTTGGCGCCCGGAATAACACCCACGACGTTGCGCGTCTTTAGATGCTCGATCGCGGAATGCGCATCGACACTGAGCGTTTCGCCCGCCATCGGCACAGCCTTGAAGCCGGGCTTGTTGGCGGCGGCCTTCTGCTGCTCGTAATCGAGACCCGCGCGCTTGAACAGATCCTTCGCGGTGTCGAGCGACATCCAGCCCTCGACCGGCACCATCGACTTGTCCTGGTCCGCGGCACCGAGCCAGAACTTCTTGCCGGAGTTCGAATTGCGCACGACCTGGTAGCCATAGGCCGCAGGAATCGTCTCATGCACGATGATCGCGGCAGCAGCGCCCTGGCGCGCCGCCTCTTCGTATTTGTAGGTCCAGCGGCCGTAATAGGTCATCGCCTTGCCCTTGAAGAATTTCGGATCGGAGTTTGCGTCCTCGTTGCCCGGATCGTTGATGAGGATGACGACGGTCTTTCCTTTAACATCCACGCCGGCATAGTCGTTCCAATTGTATTCGGGCGCGACCACGCCATAGCCCACGAAGACTACCGGAGCCTTGTCGACCTTCACTTCGCCCGAGGCGAATTGTGGTGTCCAATAGGTTACCTCGTCCGGGAATTTCGGGCTCACCGCGCCCTGCGCCGTATCGACAGTGAATGTCGACGCCGCGCCGTCGAGCGTGATGCCGACCGCCGGCACGTTCTGGAAATACGAACCGTGATTGCCCGGCTTCACGCCGACGCGCTTCAATTCATCGGCGATCCATTGCGCCGCCGCCTCGCCGTTCACACTGCCCGGGCCGCGCCCTTCGAAAGCGTCGTCGGCCACCGCCTTGTCGCGCGCCGAGATATCCGCACCCGAGATATCGGGATTGGTTGGTGGATGGCCGGGGTAGGCGGCAAGCGCCGCCGTCGCCACAAGGATGAAGACAATCGTCATGGCAGGTTTGCGCGGAAAGTGCATGTGTGCTGGTTCCATTGGATCGAGGCTGCGCGCATCCTAGGCGGCACAGGCGAGTGCGCAACCCGGCCTCTGTCGCGAAGTATGTCTAGGCCGCGATGCCCCAAGACGGCCGCACGGCGTTTTCCAATCCCGCCATTGCCGTAAACACGCCCCGCATCGGGCTCCTGAGATAACTCGCGCGCTGGCAGAGCCGCAGAATCCAGTCCTTCGTGGCCGGGGCGCGCGAAAGATGGTCGGCACCTTCCGCCGTCAGCACGAAGAACAGAAGCTGCGGCAGCAGGAAACTGTCCGCGATTGTCAAGGCCTCGCCGGCAAGATGGTGCGAACGCGTAAGCGCTGCATCGATCAACCGCATTTGGAGTGCAAGCGGCTCTTGCGCGCTCTGGATGAAGTCGTCGTCTGGCGCCGCGCCGAAGGCCGGCTTCACCAGCCGCTCCTTCATGAACCGGTTCATGATCGGGAAGACATAGGCATTGACGATGCTGATCCAGCGCAGCACCTCGGCCTGCCCCAGCGCGTCCTCGCGCTGGAGAGGCAGCCCCTCGAACGTCCGGTCAATATAATGCGCAATAGCCAGGGTCTCGTAGAGGTAGATCTCTCCGTGCTGCATGACAGGCATCTTACCGAAAGGATGTAGCGACAGATGTTCCCGCGAACGGTAAACGAGCGGCACAAGCTCGTAGGCGACGCCCTTCTCATCGGCGACATGCATGGCCGTCCAGAGATAGGCGCTCTCCGCCATGCTGTGAAAGACGATCTCGGCCATGGTGTCCTCCCTCGACTGCATTGTGTGCAGCGCATTGGACGGGCGCCATCCGTAAGGCTACGGATATCGCTGTGCCATGTTGCAACCCGTGACGAAGGATAAGTCGATGATCGAATTCTTCAATTCGCCCGAAGGTCGGGCAGCAAAATTACCCTTCAGCCAGTCGGTGCGTGTGGGCGACGTGGTCTATCTCTCAGGCTGCCTCGGCAACGTCCCCGGCAAGATGGAACTCGTACCCGGCGGCATGGAGGCCGAGACGCGCCAGATGATGGACAACATCGCGGCCGCGCTGAAACCGCACGGCCTCAGCTTCGACTCGATCTTCAAGAGCCTCGTGATGCTCTCCGACATGAGCGAATGGGGTGCGTTCAACAAGGTCTACGTCCCCTACTTCCACCCCGACCGCATGCCCACCCGCTCCGCCTTCGGCACCAACGGTCTCGCGCTCGGTGCGCGGGTGGAAATGGAATGCTGGGCTTGGGCGGGTCCCAAATAATCAGTGCCCGTCGTCGGACCAATGCGGTGGGTCGATCATCAGCCTGATCACCCCGAAGCTGCGCCCGACATCGACAACCGCATGGTTCAGCCCACTGCGCGGCGGCGCAGTTATCGTCCGCTCCTGTCCATTGAAGTCAGTGATATTCAATGTCCCCTGCCATGAAATCGTCATGTCGATCGCACGGCGTTGCGTGTGACGACTGACCAGCGCCGCTGGAAACTTGATCTCATAAGCGGACTTCATTGCGGCGGCAGCAGCGCGTGCGTCGGAGACATCGCCACCATGACTCCAATCGATCTCGACGCCGTTCATAGGTGGCACAGCAGCCGGATCCAGACCGGAGCCCGCAATCATACAGCACCAGTGCATCAAATAGGCGCGCTCCGGTGGACGAAAGGTTGCCGCGATCGAAACCATCGCGCCTCCGCGCTCCATCGCCGAAATGAAAGCGAGCACACGATCACGAAAGGCAGGTAGCAGATCGTTCGGCGATACGCTGGTTGGAAAGCGTGCACACCATTACGGACCGGATGGTTCGGGCATCGAATCCCCCTTCGCTGCCGCACTCTACCACCACTTGTGGAGAGTCGCAGTAACTACCAGTCCATTGATCTACAACGGAATATTGTCATGCTTCTTCCAGATCTGCGCGACCTGCTTGTTGCGGAGCATCCTTAGGCTCCGGGCGATGCGCCAGCGGGTGGAGTGGGGGCGGATGACGTCGTCGATATAGCCGCGTGAGGCCGCGATGAACGGGTTCAGGAAGCGATCTTCGTACTCCTTGGTGCGCTCGGCGATGGCTTCCGGATTGCCGCGCTCGTTGCGGAAAATGATTTCCACCGCACCCTTCGCCCCCATCACTGCGATCTGCGCCGATGGCCAGGCATAGTTCACGTCCGCGCGCATGTGCTTGGACGCCATTACGTCATAGGCGCCGCCATAGGCCTTGCGCGTGATGACGGTGACTTTCGGCGTCGTCGCCTCGGCATAGGCGAAGAGCAGCTTGGCGCCGTGCTTGATGATGCCGTCATGCTCCTGCGCCACGCCGGGCAAGAAGCCTGGCACATCCACGAAAGTAACGATCGGAATGTTGAAGCAATCGCAGAAGCGCACGAAGCGCGCGGCCTTGCGCGAGGAATCATTGTCGAGCACACCCGCCAGCACCATGGGCTGGTTGGCGACGAAGCCCACGGTCGAACCCTCGATGCGGCCAAATCCGGTGATGATGTTGCGCGCGAACGCCTCGCCGATCTCGAAGAAATCGCCCTCGTCCGCGACCTTCAGGATCAGCTCCTTCATGTCGTAAGGCTTGTTTGCGTTCTCCGGCACCAGCGTGTCGAGCGACATCTCGTGGCGGTGTGGATCGTCGCTTGTCGGCCAGGTCGGGACCTTGTCGCGATTGCTCAGCGGCAGAAAATCCATCAGCCGCCGCAGTTCCTCGATGCAGATCACATCGTTGTCGTAAGCGCCGTCGGCGACGGCGGATTTCGTGGTGTGCACCTTCGCGCCGCCGAGCTGCTCGGCCGTCACGTCCTCCTGCGTCACCGTCTTCACGACGTCGGGCCCGGTGATGAACATGTAGGAGGTGTCGCGCACCATGAAGATAAAGTCGGTCATCGCCGGCGAGTAGACATCGCCGCCCGCGCATGGGCCCATGATCGCGCTGATCTGCGGCACCACGCCCGACGCCAGCACATTGTGCTTGAACACTTCGCCATAGCCCGCGAGCGAGGAGACGCCTTCCTGGATGCGCGCGCCGCCGGCATCGAGTAGGCCGATCACCGGTGCGCCGTTCTGCATCGCCATCTGCTGGATCTTCACGATCTTCTGCGCATGCGTTTCGGAGAGCGATCCGCCGAAGACCGTGAAGTCCTTGGCATAGACATAGACCATGCGGCCGTTGATCGTGCCCCAACCCGTCACCACGCCGTCGCCCGGAATGATGTTCTTGTCGGCGTCGAAATCCTTGTTGCGATGCTCGATGAACATGTCGAACTCCTCGAAGGAGTCCGGATCGAGCAGCAGTTCGAGGCGCTCGCGCGCGGTCAGCTTGCCGCGGGCGTGCTGGGCCTGAATGCGCGCCTCGCCGCCGCCCAATCGTGCGCGTTCGCGGCGTTTTTCGAGTTCGGTCAGGACGTGCTTCATGGCTCGCTCGGGGGAAAGGTGATTTGAAGGTGCGCAGACTGTGGGCGTCTGCCCGAAGGGTCAAGTGCGCGAAAGGTCCATGAAACGGGCCGCCGTGACAAGCTCCCGTTCCAGCCTTTTGGCGCGCATTTCGGCCTCGGAATCGAGCCCCCATTTCTCGGCCTGGAAACGCTCGTCGACGTGTGAAAGCGCGAAAGCTTCCTCTGCGGAGAGGCGTCCATCGGCCACCGCCAGCGCCAGAACGAGGGAGCCGCAGATCGACGCGATCACATGCAGCGCCGAAAGCGCAAACGGATCGAACGTCTCCACAGCCTTGCGCAGCGCGGCAAGGCTGCTCTCGGGCTGCGCCATGGAGGTGACACCGTGGCCGGTCATCAGCGGCGCGCCATAGCGCTCGGCGGCCCAGTCGAGAAGCGGGTCCCACGCCGCGCTCTGGCGGCGCGCGAGTTCGGCGGGTTTGCCGGTGCGGTAGCAGAGATGATCGTGCTTCGCGAAGGTGAGTATCTCCGCGACGACTTCGTCCCGGCGCGGCGCCACACCGTCGATGGCAGTATTGGCCAGCTTGGTCAGCGGCATCGATTGCGGATCGATCTCCTCACCCTGCACCCGCCACTCTTCAGCAATTGCTTCCGCGATCGAGCGTGTCGGCAGATCGAGTAACGCCCCACGCGGAGTCTTCAGGGTGCGATTATCGAGAAGGATCGCATTTCCGTCGCCGAGCTCGACCGCTTTGTAGAAGCGCTTCATTTCTTCTTTGTCTTGGACTTGCCCAACAACCGTGCCGCTTCGTTCGCTTTCACCGGATCGCTCTGAAGACGCTTTGGCACCCGTGCCCGCAACGCATCGGGCATGCCGTCGTGAGGGCCGAGCTTGTGCTTCGGATGATCGGCCCAATAGCCCTCGCCAATCTCCTTGTTGTATTTTTTATGGAAGGAATAAAAGTATTGATTGACCAGCCGCGAACGCTCGCCGCCGACGATCACGACCACATCCTCGTCACTGTTGTTGATGATGACATGGGCGATGCCTGTGCCACCCGCCCAGCCGATGAAATCGCCTGCTTCCATCGGCGTGATGTGCCCGTCGTTCCAGGCATCCACCTTGCCCGACACGATGAAGATGAACTCGTCTTCGTCGCGTTCCGCATGCGGCCAACTCGTGCGGCGGCCGGGCTTCAGCACTTGCACCCGCATACCGATGCGCGAGAAACGTGCGCGGTTGTCGTAGCGCGCGTTGAGCACCAAATCCTCGTCGCTCTTGGGATAACGCCCCGCCTTCTTGGTCAGGAGATCGCGCCAGTGCGCTACGAAGCCCGGCTTGACGCGCTTGCGGCCCGCCTTATCGCCCGGCGCGCCCTTGTTCGGACCGAGCTTGTGCTTCGGCGCATTGGCCCAGAACATGTTCATCTTGCGGAGATTGTCTTCGCCCGCGGGATCGAGCGGGTGTGTCGCCCGGCTGTTGCGCCGGAAGGCTTCCGTCATCACGAATAGCCGGACGTCCCTGTCGGTATTGTTGATCAGCGTGTGCGCGAGGCCGGTGCGGGCATTGAAGGTAACGCCATCGCCTTCCTCGAGACGATGAAGATGCCCATCCGCCCAGAGGTCGGGCGTTCCCTCGAGCACGAATGAGAAAATCTCCAGATCATCCATCGCCATCGGTGGATAGCCGCGTTTTCCCGGCGGGATACGCAGATGGGCGACGCGGAAATGATTGATGCCCGTCGCCGCCGAAAGCTCCGACGCGAAACCGAAATCTTCCGGCGAGGAAGGCGGCGCGGCAGGCGCCTCGATCTCGCGCCAGCCGGTGATGAAGTTTGGACGCTTGCTGGTCATCGCTTCCTGCTCTTGATGAAACGGTCGCGGGTGTCGTCGGCATTGAAGCCGAGAAGTTCCCACGACTTCAGCATATGCTCCGGCAACGGTGCGGTCACCTGCAACCGCCCGCCATCGGGCCGTGCAATATCGATGGAACGGGCATGCAGATGGAGCTTGTCTGCGATCGCGCCCTTCCCGCGCGCGGCTTGTGCGCCATATTTGAAATCACCGACGATCGGCGTTCCAAGACTGGCCAGATGCACGCGGATCTGGTGGGTGCGTCCGGTGACCGGCTTGGCCGCCACCCAGGCGAATTCCTCCCCCGCCTGATCGACGACGGCATAATCGGTGATCGCAAACTTGGCATCGTCATGGTCGGCGATGGCCATGCGCTCGGCGCCGCGTGCGCCTTCCTTGGCGAGCGCCGCCTTGATCGTGCCGCGCTTCTGTTTCGGCACGCCGCGTGTCAGCGCCCAGTAGACTTTCGACGCATCGCGGTGCGCCAGCGACTGCGCGAGCGAGGCCGCAGCCGGAACCGTTCGCGCGATCACCAGAACGCCGGACGTGTCGCGGTCAAGGCGATGCACGAGCCTCGGCCTCTGGTTCTTTTCGAAGGCGAGTTGGTCGAGCATCCCGTCGATGTGGCGCGTGAGGCCGCTGCCGCCCTGTGTCGCGAGACCCGGCGGCTTGTTCAACACGATCACCGACTTGTCCATATAGAGGATCATGTCCTGCAGCGACATGCCGCCGGTGTCGCGCATCGGCGCCGGACGCGGCTTCTCTTCCACCGGTTCGTTCACGACCTGCGGGGGGACGCGCACCTCCTGGCCCACCACGACGCGGTCGGCAGCCTTCGCGCGCTTGCCGTCCAGACGCACCTGCCCGGTGCGCAGGAGCTTCTCGAGACGGCCATGCGTCAGCGCCGGATAGCGGCGCTTGAACCAGCGGTCGAGGCGAATGCCGTCTTCGCCGTGGGAAACTTGAACTGTGGCTGCGCTCATGGGTCCCAAGTTGACGGCGTTGGCTGGCTCCCCTAGCGTCGAAACAGGGGATGGGGTTCCCCCTTTAACCGCCGGATGGCCTGAAAAGCCAGATGGCTGATGACTCCTACCGCAGCAACCGCGGCAGGAGTCTGTCTTCCCGACACCCGCCGCAAGGCGGGTTTTTCATGCCCGCCTCTGACCTTGAGGAGCGCCGCATGTCTTTCACCACCTGTCTCTATGTGATCGTCGGCGGAGCCTTGGGTTCGCTGGCGCGGTACGCGGTCTCGGTTTGGGCGCTGCCAGTGAGCCGCGACCTGCCCTGGGGCACGATCGGCATCAACATTCTGGGCTCCTTCATCATCGGCTTCTTCGGCACCCTTACGCTCGCGCAGGGCCGCTATCCCGTGGCCGAGAACATCCGCTTGTTTGTCATGGTTGGCTTTTGCGGCGGCTTCACCACCTTCTCCTCGTTCAGTCTGCAAACCCTGGACCTGATCCGCAGCGGCGCGATGCTGCGCGCGGGCGCGAATATCATGCTGTCGGTTGCACTTTGCGTCGCGGCGGTCGCGCTTGGACATTTCATCGCTGCGCAGTTCAACGGCCACGCCGTGCCGGTTGCCCAACTGCCCATCGAAGAAGAGGCGGACGTCTAGGTCATCGCTGGCGTATGCAAGTCAGGTTTGCAATAAAAGCGGTTCATGGACCTCTCGAATTTTGTCGAACAGGCACGGATCGCGGGACGGCTGTTGCGTGCGCCGCCGGTCAGGATCGCGCTGTATGGCAGCCAGGAGGCATTGTCCGCGTACCAGACATTCACCAAGTCGCACCGCCGCCTGCCTTTTCTGAAGAACAAGACGTTCGGCGTCGCGCTACTGTCGGTGGCGCAAAGCGCGGAGGATCCGTTCGCGTCGCCCATCTTTCGCGCCATGCGGCGCAGGCGGCGGCACGCACTCTCCCGCGGCTACACCTTCGCGCCGTTCGAGGCGAAAGACTTCATTGCGCCGATCCTGGCGATCAACCGCTCGTCCCGGCTCCGCCAGGGCAAGCCGCTCGCCGCTTCGTACACCGATGCCGATGCGGTTGCGCGATACTGCGAGCGGCGCCGCCCTTTCTTCGGCATCTTCGATGCGGAACACGTCCTGCGCGCCTATTGCCATGCGCCGACGCTTGGGGACGTTGTCCTGCTCGCCCGCTTCTTCGGGGAATACGAGCGGCTGGACGATGGGATCATGTATCTTCTGTTCGCGGAAATCGCAGAGCACCTGGCGGGCGCGCGCGTTCGCGACGGCCATCCCGCATGGATCATGTACGACACCTTTGTCGGAGGCACCGCCGGCATGCGGACCTTCAAAGTGCGATGCGGCTTTCGTCCCCATCGCGTAAATTGGGTTTGGCGCGACGGCGTGCCGGCATGAGCGCGCTTTGCAGCCTCAAATGGCATCTCTACCAGAATTTCCTCATGCCCGATCGCCTCGAGGCGTTTCGCAAACTGCTGCGGGAGATCGCCGGCAAAGGCTATCGCTTTACCACCCTCGACGCATTTGCTTCCGTCATCAAGTCGGCAAACGTACCCGACGGCCCGCTCTGCATCCTGCGCATGGATATCGATAGCGATCCCGCGGGCGCGGGACGCATGTTCGACATCGCAAGTGCCGAGGGCGTTTGCGCGACCTATTACTTTCGCCTCGCGACCCTCGACGCACATCTCGCCAACCGTCTACGATCCCAGGGCAGCGAGGTGGGATACCACTTCGAAGAGCTCGCGACCTGTGCCAAACGGATGGGCCTGCGTACGCCGGAAGATATCGAGGCAAATCTGGAGCCCATGCGCGATGCGTTCCGCCGCAACGTGATATTGTTCCGCGATGCCATGGGGGAATGCCCGCGGACTGTCGCTGCACATGGCGACTTTCTCAACCGACGTATCGGCGTGAAGAGTCAGCGCATGGTGGATAGCGCCTTGCTGGACGAATGCGGCATCGCCGCTGAAGCTCACGAGCCGTGGCTGCTACGCGCCATAGATGCCCGTGTCAGCGACCGCCCCGCGCCGTTGTGGTGGTATCCGCAATCCCCGGAAAAAGCGCTCACCGCATCGCCCCGCGTGATCCACATCCTTGTTCATCCACGCCAATGGACGCGCGCGCCGTTGCTGAATGCGCGGCTCGACCTGGAACGCGGCATGGAAGAAGTTATCTATCGCTGGCGCAGAGCGCGGCGCAAGCGATGAACAACGATCTATGCATTTACCGGATGGAGCCGCGACGGGACGAAACTCCACCGCCGGACGGCATGACATTCGTCCCGTTGATGCGTCCATGGCATGGCGTACAGCATTTTCGCGCACTGCGAACGGAATTCGGCCTCGCAAGGGCATTTCGCACGCTGCTGAAACTTCTCAGCGGCAGCCGCTTTCTGTTTGTTTTCCTGCAGAAGGACCGGATCGTGTGTCATGTCTGGTCGACGGAACATTCACCCCGCTATCCGATCGGGCCGCACGCTTGCGTGCTGGGTCCGTTGAACACGCAGCGCGCGCTGCGCGGCCGGGGCCTCGCCTCTTCCCTCTTGCGATTGGCATCGGAGCACCTCGCCGCGCGCGGGTATCGCGAGATCTATATCGACACGGCTTCGCACAACGTTGCGAGCCAGCGGACCATCTTGCGCGCGGGCTTCGTCCCTTACGCGGTTGTGCGTGAGGGCGAGCTTCAACTGTTGCCGTCGAGCGAAGCGGGACCTCACGCACCCTGATTTCGTTTCGCACGCAATTTCGCCCAGTATTCTAAGCGTTTGGCGATTTCGCGTTCGAAGCCGGTGTCGCGCGGCACGTAGTAGTTCTCGCGTTCCATCCCATCTGGGAAATAGTTCTGGCCTGAAAACCCTTCCTCGGTGGCGTGGTCGTATTCGTAGCCTTTCCCATAGCCGAGATTTTTCATCAGCTTTGTCGGCGCATTCAGGATATGCGCGGGCGGCGTCAGCGAGCCATGTTCCTGCGCGGCGCGCTTCGCAGCACCGAGCGCGGTATAGACCGCGTTCGATTTCGGCGCGCTTGCGAGGTAGAGCACCGTCTGTGCCAGCGCGATCTCGCCCTCGGGCGAGCCCAGAAAATCATACATATCCTTGGCGGCCAGCGCCTGCACCAGCGCCTGCGGGTCGGCGAGACCGATATCTTCCACCGCGGCGCGCACGAGACGGCGCGCGATATAGAGAGGCTGCTCGCCGCCGGCCAGCATGCGCGCCAGCCAATAAAGCGCCGCGTCGGGATCGCTGCCGCGAATGGACTTATGCAGCGCGGAGATGATGTTGTAATGCTCTTCCCGGCTCTTGTCGTAGAGCGGCGCGCGCTTCTGCACGGTCGCGACCAGACCTGCGGTGTCCAGCGGCTTCACCGTTTTCACCGCCGCGAGTTCTTCGACGAGATTGAGCAGATAGCGCCCGTCGCCATCCGCCATGGCCCGCAGCGACGCGCGTGCATCATCGGTTAGCGGAAGCTTCTCGCCGTAGTGTGTTTCTGCACGCTCGAGCAGCGTTTCGAGGGCAGCGTCATCGAGACGGCGCAACACCAGCACCTGCGCCCGCGACAGCAGCGCACCGTTGAGCTCGAAGGACGGGTTCTCCGTCGTGGCGCCGACAAGGACGATGGTGCCGTCCTCCATCACTGGCAGAAACGAATCCTGCTGGCTGCGGTTGAAGCGGTGAATCTCGTCGATAAAGAGCAGCGTGCCCTGCCCGGTCTTGCGGCGCGCGCGTGCGGCCTCGAAGGTCTTCTTGAGATCGGCGACGCCGGAAAACACCGCCGACAATTGTTCGAAATGAAGCTTGAATGCGGTCGAAAGCAGCCGCGCGATCGTCGTCTTGCCCGTACCCGGCGGCCCCCAGAGGATGATGGAATGCGGCCGGTTCGCCGCCATCATCCGCCCGATAGGACCGTCCGGCCCGATCAGATGATCCTGGCCAACGACATCGGTGAGCGATTTCGGCCGCAGCCTGTCGGCCAAAGGCCGCGGCGCGTCTTCCTCAAGCCCTCCCGCTTCAAATAGATCGGACACTATGCCACCCAAGTCGGTCGTGTTCGGATTAAAATCCAACGACCATGCTTCTTTTGCCAAATTGCGAAGTTTCCGCCACCGCAGAGGTTCGCGCATACCATGCCGACTGCAACTCGCGCGGCTGTATCGTTTTCAGAAAGCGCTATACGAGAAAACCAGTATTTTTCCTTCACGAAATCATTGCGTCCCGGTACCCCCAAGGCGGCAATCTTTAGCGGGTAACGCTTGAACTCATCGCTGCAATCGAACCTCATCGGCATAACAAGCACCGATTTAAGGGTTTGAAGAACGCTCTGATACTCCCCATAGTCGGCGGGTGGAGGCGTGCCATACAAAAGCGGGCTGAAGGATATCCGCGACGCCAGATTTGGATTTTTCGCGGTTATCTGCAGCGACATTTCCTGGGCTATAGCAGCTGCCGCATCACACTCGGCGATCTTACGGGAAGGGTCCGTATAAGCCCGCGCTTCGCCAGAATTTGCCCAGTAGTACAACACAATAGGTGCGCCGACCATCAAAAGAACGAGCACCGTCGGCATCCAAAGGGAAAATGGGCGTAGCTCAGGCGTGCCTTTCCGCATGCCTCATATTGCCATAGGCCGCCGCATCCGGCGATGGCAGCTAACCATCCACGCTCAGGGTCATCCGCTGGCCGTTGCGGTCGATGATCATGTCCCAATGGCCGTTCGCCTGGGTGAGCGCGCGATTGAGGTCGCCGACATTGCGGATCGCGGCGCCATTCACGCTGCGGATGATGTCGCCGGGCTGAAAGCCCTGGTTGGCCGCAATGGACCGGCCGGGAGAGACGATGGCGACGCCCGTCGCTGTCGGCTCAAGCTGGAGATCCAGCGCTGCCGCCGGCGAAAGATTCTCGACCCGTGCGCCCGTCAGCGGATTGCGTCCACCGACGGTCGTGATCTGGCGCGGTATATCGGGCGGAAGCGTCAGCTTCACGGCGACATCGCGCGAGCGTCCGTCGGTTGAGACCTTCAGGCTCGGCGCGTCCCCCGCATTGTGGGTTGCGATGCGATAATTGAGAGACTGCATGTCGTCGACGGAGAACCCATCGATCGCGAGCACGACGTCGCCGACCTTGAGACCCGCTTTCGCCGCTGGCCCTCCGGGATAGACACTCTTGAGCAGCACGCCACCGGGCTTCGGAAGACCCAAGCTGTGCGCGATGTCGCTGTTGACCGCTTGTCCGTCTGCGCCGAACCACGCGAGCCTCACACCGCCGCTTCCGGAGCCATCGAGGATGCGCTTCGCCATGTTCGACGGGATCGCGAAACCGATACCCACAGAACCGCCCGAGTTCGAAACGATCGAGCTGTTGATGCCGGCGAGCTTGCCGTCCGAGGTCACCAGCGCGCCGCCGGAATTGCCCGGATTGATCGCCGCGTCCGTCTGGATGAAGAACTGATAGTCCGACGCGCTCACCTGCGTGCGTGCGAGGGCGGAGACGATGCCCATGGTGACGGTCTGGCCGACGCCGAACGGATCGCCGACCGCAAGCACGAGATCGCCGACCTGCACGCGATCGCTGTCCGCGAATTGCAGCGTCGGCAGGCTTTCGCCCTTCGTGTCGATCTTGAGCACCGCGAGATCGGTACGCGGATCGGCGAGCACGACCTTGGCCTTGAATTCGCGCTTGTCGGAGAGCGCCACCACGACGTCCTGCGCATCCTGGACGACGTGATTGTTGGTCAGGATCGTGCCGTCGGCGCGCACGATCACGCCGGACCCCAGCGAACGCTGCACGCGCTCGCGGCTGAGACCGCCGCCGCCGAAGAACTGCCGGAAGAACGGATCGTTGAAGAACGGATTGGCGGGCGCCTGCACGACGCTGCGCGTGTAGACGTTCACCACGGCCGGCGCCACGCGCTTCACGATCGGCGCAAAGGTGAGCTGCACCTGCGAAAGCGATTGAGGTACCGCCTCGCGCGGCGGCGGTGCGGCATGCGAGGCCGGAGCGAGCGGCCATTCGTAGGCGCCTAGCCCTAAAGCCATCACGCCGGCAGCGGCAAGCAACGCATTACGCTTCATTCATCCAACTCCCGAATGCAAAAGGGCGACCCTCAACGAGCCGCCCTTATATGTCATTCAACTTACGCGGAGATTACGCCCCGGTTGTTTCCTCGTCACCTACGGTGACGGGACCAGAGTCCAACCCCTTCGCGTCAGGATCGCGATCGACGAACTCGATGAAGGCCATCGGCGCATTGTCGCCATGACGGAACCCGGCCTTGAGCACGCGGGTATAGCCGCCTGGACGACCCTTGTAGCGCGGACCGAGCACGTCGAAGAGCTTCTTGACCTGATCCTCGTCGCGGATCGCGCTGAGCGCCTGGCGGCGTGCATGCAGATCGTTGCGGCGCGACAGGGTCACGAGCTTCTCCACGACGGGACGCAGCTCCTTAGCCTTGGGCAGCGTGGTCTTGATCTGCTCGTGCTTGATCAGCGCCGCCGCCATATTGGCAAACATCGCGGTACGATGTGACGAGGTAATGTTGAGCTTACGGCCTTGGTTACGATGACGCATGCGGGTCCCCTAGTACTGATCCTCGTAACGCTTCGCGAGGTCTTCGATGTTCTCCGGCGGCCAGCCCGGCACTTCCATGCCGAGATGCAGTCCCATTTCCGCGAGCACCGCCTTGATCTCGTTCAGCGATTTGCGGCCGAAGTTCGGTGTACGGAGCATCTCCGCTTCCGTCTTCTGGATCAGATCGCCGATATAGACAATGTTGTCGTTCTTCAGGCAATTGGCCGAACGCACCGACAATTCGAGTTCGTCGACCTTCTTGAGCAGCACCGGGTTGAACGCGAGATCCGGCTTGGCCTCCTCGGCAACACGCTCGCGCGGCTCTTCGAAATTGATGAAGATCTGGAGCTGGTCCTGCAGGATGCGCGCGGCATAGGCGACCGCGTTGTCCGGCGTGACCGCGCCATTGGTTTCGACCGTCAGTGTGAGCTTGTCGTAATCGAGAATCTGGCCTTCACGGGTGTTCTCGACCTTGTAGGAAACCTTCTTCACCGGCGAGAACAGGCTGTCGACCGGGATGAGCCCGATCGGCGCATCTTCCGGACGGTTGCGGTCGGCCGGGACATAACCCTTGCCTGTGGCGACCGTGAGTTCCATACGCAGTTCGACCTTTTCGTCGAGCGTGCAGAGCACCAGTTCCGGATTGAGAATCTCGACGTCGGCAACGGCGGCGATATCGCCAGCCGTGACTTCACCCGGACCCTGCTTGCGGAGCGAAAGGCGCTTCGGGCCTTCGGCATGCATGCGCAGCGCGATCTGCTTCACGTTGAGCACGATGTCGGTCACGTCCTCGCGGACGCCAGCGATGGAGGAGAATTCGTGCAGCACGCCCTCGATCTGGATCGAGGTGATGGCTGCGCCCTGCAGCGACGAAAGCAGCACGCGGCGAAGCGCGTTACCGAGCGTCAGGCCGAAGCCACGCTCAAGCGGTTCGGCGGTGATGGTCGCCTGTTTTCCCGCCTCATGGCCCCCTTCGATGCGGAGCTTCTGCGGTTTGATGAGTTCCTGCCAGTTCTTCTGAAACATATTTTTTCTCCATCGTGTCCCGGACGCCGAGAGCGCGCGTCCATTCGTCCGACGAAGGGTTGATACAGCTCTCTAAACTTACACGCGGCGGCGCTTCGGCGGCCTGCAGCCATTGTGCGGGATCGGCGTGACGTCGCGGATCGACGTGACCGTGAGACCCACCGTCTGCAGCGCGCGCAAAGCGGATTCACGGCCCGAGCCCGGCCCCGTGACTTCCACTTCCAGCGTTCGCATGCCGTGCTCCATCGCCTTCTTGCCGGCGTCTTCGGCCGCGACCTGCGCCGCATACGGCGTCGACTTGCGCGAGCCCTTGAAGCCCATCATGCCGGCCGACGACCACGATATGGCGTTGCCGGTCTGATCGGTGATCGTGATGATCGTGTTGTTGAAGGTCGCGGCGACATGCGCCACGCCGACGACGACGTTCTTCTTCTCTTTCTTGCGGGCGCGACCGGCGCCTTGAGCCTTGGCCATATTACTTCGTCACTTTCTTCTTGCCGGCGATCGCCTTGGCGGGACCTTTGCGCGTGCGCGCATTCGTGTGGGTGCGCTGACCGCGGACGGGCAGCCCCTTGCGGTGGCGCAGACCGCGGTAGCAACCGAGATCCATGAGGCGCTTGATGTTCATCGCGACTTCGCGGCGCAGATCGCCTTCCACGAGATAGTCGCGGTCGATGACCTCGCGGATCTGGATGACTTCGGAATCGGTCAGGTCATGGACGCGGCGCTCTGGCGAGATGCCGACCTTCTCCATGATCTCCCTGGCTTTCGCGGGGCCGATTCCATGGATGTAGCGCAGGCCGATTTCGACCCGCTTCTGGGTTGGGATATTGACGCCGGCGATACGTGCCACGGTTCGGTCCTTCGGGCTTAAACGTTTGAATTCTTTAACGATTTAACGCAAGCAGCGTCGAACCCGTCCCCACCTGAGGGTCGAAACCGTCAGCTTTTGGGAAAGGGAGTCGCCGCAAGGGCGCGGATATTACTCATCGATCCGTGCCAGTCAACCGGGATTAAAATAATGTTTCCGCTGGGATTTTCCAGGGTTCCGGGAGCGGTTTTCAGGCCGCAAAGGGCCGGTCGTGAATCCACTGGGATAAGATGTACTTCTCCCCTGCGGTTACGGGACGGGCGGCATGGAGACTCAGCCGGTCCCGTTTCCCGTCCCTCAGGCTGGCAAAGAAGACCGCGTCCCCGGTCCGGCCCCGGTGACGGAACCCGGTGTGCGGGAACTCGAGATCGCCGCCCTCGTAGGCGTCGTTGAGGTAGAGCAGCAGCGTCGCCAGCCGGTCTCCTCGATAGCTGCCGGCTTGGCCGTAGCCATGTTCGCCATCGTAGATGGAATCGTAGTGCGCCTTGATCTCCTGCCCGACAGCGTAATGAAAGATCTGCGGCGGCTCCATGTGAGGAACCGGCAGGCTTACGGCCAGACTCATGCGGATACGCAGCAAGACCAGAAGCACTCCGCCATCGAAGATGGTGAAGGAAAAATCGCGGCAAGTGCGGGTGGCCAGAAATCGGGAACGCTGCCCGTCGAACATCTGTGCTTGCCGAAGACGCCCCTGACAGCGGCCGATAAGCCAGCGGCAGATTTCCGGCGTGGCAAAGCCCGGAACCGTCCAGATGCGTGGCGCTTCGTTGACCGCCTCCGGCATCGGCGGGACCACCCAGCGCTCGAGGTTAATGCTCTCTTGGAGACGCCCCCACGTATCATCCGCTGCCTGCCCCGAGCGGACGGCAGCGGCTGTCTCGACGTCGCTGGCAAGCATGATCAGTTGTGCCTGGGCATCGTGCGAACCGAGTTCCGCCGCTCGGCGTAGCAGGCGCAGAGCATCGGGCCAGCTTTGCTGAGTCCACGCACCCGCACCTTTGAGGGTCGCAAGCAGAGACGTCGCGCCGGGATCATCGCGCTCAATGGCACGTTCGATCAGCGCCAATCCTTCCCGCGGTTCGAACGGAGCGTCGCGACCCACCAAAAGACGGCTACCGAGCTCGCGCATGGCGGAAACGTCGCCAGCCTTCACGGCCGTCCGAAGCGTTCCGACGTCTGCGCTCGAGCATGACGCAGCGCTACTTTCCCCATCAAGCACGACATCCGTTCCCCAAGACGCACAATCTCAATTTGGTGTGCCATTTGAAGAGCGCAAATGAAGGAAATTTGAGATGCGATGCTCAAGTCACAGGAGCGGAATGTTCAACACCTGCGCTCGCGAATTGGTGTAAACGGCTCTCGTCATCGCAGCGTTGAAAAATCGAGGTTCTGCTGGTTTTTTTTGCGCGACGCGAATATCGCGTACGCACGCATAGCAGCCATGCCATGCAACAACACTGCAAGACCCACACGGCGAACACATGCCTGTGAACTAGTGTGCGATCCTACCGTCAACGACTTTGGCGATGGAGCCGGTGACGTCCGCGATCGGCGCCATGCCGTCCACAGTCACAACCTTGCCCTGCTTGCCGTAATAGTCCAGCAGCGGCGCCGTGTTTTCGCGGTAGACCTTCTGGCGGAACTTCACCGTGTCGGGCTCGTCGTCGGAGCGCGGTGTCCCACCTTGCGCAAGGGTATCCTTCACACGCTGCTCGGCGCGCCGGATCAACACCGCTTCGTCCACTTTCAGCTCCAGCACCATGTCGATCTTCCTGGCCCGCGCCGCCAGCATGCGGTCCAGAGCCTCGGCCTGCGCAATGGTGCGCGGAAAGCCGTCGAACACGGCACCATTGGCGCAGTCAGGCTGGTCGACACGCTCCGCGATGATTCCAACGACAACGTCGTCGGAAACGAGATCGCCGCGCGTGAGGATGGCGTCGACCTTCTTGCCGAGTTCGGTCCCGGCCTTCACCGCCGCGCGGAGCATGTCGCCGGTGGAAAGCTGCGGCCAACCGCGGCGTTCTGCCAGAATGCGCGCTTGTGTGCCCTTTCCCGCCCCCGGCGGGCCGAAAAGGACGATGTTCACCGGCGCGCCCCTCGCAACTTCGCCTTCTTGATGAGGCCTTCATATTGCTGGGCGATGAGATGGCTCTGGATTTGCGCGACCGTGTCCATCGTCACGCTGACCATGATGAGGATCGAGGTGCCGCCGAGCGCGATGGCAATCTCAGACCGCGCGAGTTCTGGGATCAGACATACGACAACCAGATAGATCGCACCGATCACAGTCGTACGCGTCAGCACATAATCGATGTATTCGGCCGTCTTCTTGCCGGGCCGGATGCCGGGAATGAAGCCGCCGTATTTCTTGAGATTGTCCGCAGTTTCCTCCGGATTGAAGACGACCGACGTGTAGAAGAACGTGAAGAACAGGATCAGCAGCGCGTAGAGCGTCTCGTAGACCGGGCGTCCGGGGGAGAGATAGGTAACGGTCGACTGCACCCAGCCCGGCAGGCTGGTGGCATAGAACGTCGCGACCGTCGTCGGCATCAGGAGAATCGACGACGCGAAGATCGGCGGGATCACGCCCGAAACGTTGAGCTTGAGCGGCAGATGCGAGGACTCGCCGCCGAACATGCGGTTGCCCTGCTGTCGCTTGGGATATTGCACCAGCAGGCGCCGCTGTGCGCGCTCGACGAACACAATCAGTGTGACGAGGCCCACCGCACCGCCGAGGAGCAGGATGACCGCGAAGGCCGACATCGCGCCGGTGCGCGCGGACTCGAAAATCTGCCCGAAATAGGCCGGGAAGCGCGCGACGATACCGGCAAAGATGATAAGCGAGATGCCGTTGCCGATGCCGCGGCTGGTGATCTGTTCGCCGATCCACATCAGAAGGATCGTGCCGGTGGTCAGCGTGATCATAGTGGTGATGCGGAAGAACCAGCCCGGGTCCATGACGACATTGCCGGTGTGTTCGAGACCGATGGCGATGCCGAGCGCCTGGACCGCCGCCAGCCCTACCGTGCCGTAGCGGGTGTACTGGTTCATGACCTTGCGGCCGGCCTCGCCTTCCTTCTTGAGCGTATCAAGCTCCGGAAACACACTCGTCATCAGCTGCATGATGATCGAGGCCGAGATGTAGGGCATGATGCCGAGCGCGAAGATCGCCATACGGCCGATCGCGCCGCCAGCCAGCACGTTGAACACATCGAGCACACCGCCCGACTGGTGCTGCATCAACTGCGCCAGCTGGGCCGGATCGATGCCCGGCATGGGAATATAAGTGCCCAGGCGAGCAATGATCAGCGCGCCGAGCGTGAATAGTAGACGCTGGCGAAGCTCGGTGGCCTTGCCGAGATTGGAAAAATTGAAGTTCGAGGCCAGTTGTTCGGCTGCTGAGGGCATTTTACTTCCAACCCCTTGGGACAACCTTATATCTGGTCGTCCCCATGCTTCGACAAGCCCGGCACGAGGGTATCGTTACCCTTCCCACCCCGAGCTGCCGAAGGGTGAGGATAACAGGTCTTAGCCGTTGCGCGCCGCCCGCTTTTCCGCGGATTCGGCCCGGCGCTTCTGGCGCTTTCCCGGCTCGCCCTTCTTGTTCGTATAGACCTTCTTCTTGAAGGTTGTGGTCACGGTGCCTCCGGCCCTTTCGACGGCCGCACGCGCACCGGCAGACACACCGGCAACCTCAATGTCGATCTTGGCACTGATCTCGCCCTTGCCGAGCAGGCGCACGCCGTCGCGGCTTTTGTGGGCAAGGCCCGACTTGCGCAGGACCTCTTCCGTCACCTTGGCCGATATGTCGAGGCGCTTCTCGTCGATCGCCTTCTGCAGGCGGCCGATATTCACCTCCGAAAAGTTATTGGCGAAGATGTTGCGGAAGCCGCGCTTCGGCATACGCATATGAAGCGGCATCTGGCCGCCTTCAAAGCCATAGACCTTGGTGCCGGTGCGGGCCTTGGCGCCCTTCACGCCGCGTCCCGACGTCTTGCCGAGACCGGAGGAAGAGCCGCGGCCCACCTTGAGCTTGCGCTTGTGCGCGCCCGGATTGTTGCGGATTTCGTTCAGCTTCATGGTCACATTTCCAAACTAACAGTTTCTTGCCTAGCAGGCGTACCACTTGGGATCTGGTGATGAGACGGGCGGGTGTTACCTTCAATTGCGATCAAAACCATCACTGCTCCCGAACCCAACACCAAAAGCAAACCTGAGAGCCCTGTGGAAATGGACACCGCCACTCCCAAATAGCTCGCGGGCCCCTCTGAGGAAACCGCCATAACGGTCAGGAGGACTCCGGCGGCCACAGTCAGCCATCCGACTACGGCCACTACAGAGGCCACATTTTCAAGCCACCCAAAGCGTTGCATCGCGGCCTACCCCTACTTCTCCTCCACAACCTCCACCAGATGCTGGATCGAGCGGATCATGCCGCGCACGGAGGGCGTATCCTCGAGCGTGCGGGTCGCGTGCATCTTCTTGAGCCCGAGGCCACGCAGCGTGGCGGCTTGGATCGCAGGACGGCGCGCGGCACTGCGGATCTGGCGAACCGTGACGGTCTTCTTCGCGTCGGATTTCTTCTCGGCCATGTTTTACGCTCCTGCCTGAGCCTGCTCGCCCTTTTGGCCTTCGCGGCGCGAGATGATCTCTGCCACCGAACGACCGCGGCGCTGGGCAACCATGCGCGGGCTTTGCTGATTCATGAGCCCGTCGAAAATGGCCCGAACCATGTTGTAAGGATTGGAGGAGCCCATCGACTTGCATACAACGTCGCCGACGCCCAGCGCCTCGAACACCGCACGCAGGGGACCGCCGGCGATCACGCCGGTACCGGCAGGCGCCGGCCGAACGATCACCTTGCCCGCGCCATGATGGCCGAACACTTCGTGATGCAGCGTGCGGCCGTCTTTCAGCGGCACGCGGATCAACGACTTCTTGGCTTCCTCGGTCGCCTTGCGGATCGCTTCCGGGACTTCGCGCGCCTTGCCGTGGCCATAGCCGACACGACCGCGCTGATCGCCGACGACGACGAGCGCCGCGAAACCGAAGCGGCGTCCGCCCTTCACGACCTTGGCCACGCGGTTGATGTGGACCAGCTTGTCGACGAATTCGTTGTCGCGCTCTTCGCGGTCTTCGCGGTTTCTGCGACCACGGCGTTCGCCGCCACTGCCTTCTTCACGTGCCATGCTCAGAACTCCAAGCCGCCCTCACGGGCAGCGTCTGCGAGCGCCTTCACGCGCCCATGATAGATATAGCCGCCGCGATCGAACACGACCTGTTTCACGCCCTTGGCGAGCGCTCGCTCGGCGATCTTCTTGCCGACAGCCGACGCCGCTTCGAGGTTGTAGCTCTTCGCGGTCTTGCCTTCCTTCTCGTTGGAAGACGCAGCAGCCACCGTCGCAGCCTGGCCATCGTCGATGATCTGGGCGTAGATGTGCTTGCCCGAGCGGAACACCGACAGGCGCGGACGCCCCAGTGCGTTGGTCTTGATGCGATGGCGCGTACGTTGGCGGCGCTTCGCGAAGGGGGAGATGTGCTGGGCCATGGCGGTTACTTCTTCTTGCCTTCCTTGCGGCGGACATATTCGCCCGCATAGCGCACACCCTTGCCCTTATAAGGTTCGGGCTTGCGGTAAGCGCGGATTTCGGCGGCGACCTGGCCGACGAGCTGCTTGTCGATGCCGGCCACGGTCAGCATCGTCGGCTTCTCGGCCGTGATCGCGATACCCGCCGGGATCGGATAGCTGACGTCGTGGCTGAAGCCGAGCTGCAGGTTCAGGTTCTTGCCCTGCACCGCGGCGCGATAGCCGACGCCCTGGATCTCGAGCTTGGTCTCGAACCCCTGCGTCACGCCGGTGACGAGATTGTTCACCAGCGTGCGGCTCAAGCCCCACATCGGGCGTGCGCGCTCCATGCCTTCGCGCGGCGTGAGCGTGATGCCGTCATCGCCGAGAGAGGCGTCAACCTCCTCGACGAGCGTCACCTTGAGCTCGCCCTTGGGCCCCTTCACCGAGACGGTCTTGCCGTCGATCTTGGCGGTGACGCCCTTGGGAAGCGCGACCGGTTTCTTGCCGATGCGTGACATCGCCTTCTCCTAGAACACCTGACAGAGAACTTCGCCGCCCACGTTCTTTTCGCGCGCGGTAGAGTCCGTCATCACGCCCTGAGGCGTGGACACAATGGAAACGCCAAGGCCCTGACGATGCGGCTTCAGTTCCTTGACCGAGGTATAGACGCGGCGGCCCGGCGTCGAAACGCGTTTGAGTTCGCGGATCGCGGGACGGCCCTCGTGATATTTGAGCTCGATCTCGAGCTCCTTGCGGCCGGTATCCTTGAACTCCACTTCCGTGTAGCCGCGGATATAGCCTTCCTGCTGCAGCACATCGAGCAGCCTGATACGCAGCTGCGAATTCGGCGACTTGATCTTCGCGGTACCGCGAAGCTGGCCGTTTCGGATGCGTGCGAGCAGATCGCCAATGGGATCGCTGATTGCCATTTCTGTCTCCTACCAGCTCGCCTTGGTCATGCCAGGGATCTGGCCGAAATTCGCTAGATCGCGCAGTGCGATACGCGACATCTTCACCTTCCGGTAATAGCCCTTCGAACGGCCGCTCACCTCGCAACGATGATGGATGCGCGTCTTGGACGAATTGCGCGGCAGCTTCGCGAGCTTGAGCCGCGCGGCAAAGCGGTCCTCCGGCGCGACCGACATATCGTCGGCCGTCGCCTTCAGCGCCGCGCGCTTGGCCGCGAATTTCGCGACCATTTTCTCGCGCTTCTTATTCCGGTTGATCTGGCTCGTCTTCGCCATTTCGCTCGCTCTCTCAGTTCATGAACGGGAACTGGAAGCCCTCGAGAAGCGCACGCGCTTCTTCGTCGGTCTTCGCAGACGTGTTGAAGATGATGTCCATACCCCACACCGTCTCGGTCTTGTCGTAGTCGATTTCGACGAAGACAATGTGTTCCTTCAGGCCCATCGCGTAGTTGCCGCGGCCGTCGAAGCTCTTCGCGTTCAACCCGCGGAAGTCGCGGACGCGCGGCAGCGCCATCGTGATCAGGCGGTCGAGGAACTCGTACATCTTGTCCTTGCGCAGCGTGACTTTCACGCCGATCGGCAGGTTCTCGCGGATCTTGAATGTCGCGATCGCCTTCTTGGCGCGGGTCACGACAACCTTCTGGCCGGCAATTGCGGTCAGATCGTTGACGGCGGCTTGGATCTTCTTGGAATCCGAAGCCGCTTCGCCGGCGCCGATATTCAGGACGATCTTGTTGATCTTCGGAACCTGCATCGCGTTCTTGTAGCCGAACTTCTTCATCAGATCGGGCTTCACGACGTCGGCATAGCGCTTCTTGAAGCGCGGAACATAATTCGGATCGCGCGCTTCCTCGCCGACGGCAACCTGCGTGCCCGCGGCCTTCTCTTCGCGCTTCTTGCCGGTGGCCTTCTTCGCCGCCTTGGCTTCCGCCTTGTCGGCTTCGCGCGGATCGCCCTTGGGCGCCGCTTTCTCCTTGCCTGCCTCAGACATCGATGACCTCACCGGACTTCTTGGCGAAGCGGACCTTGCGGCCGTCGCCCAAAACCTTGAATCCCACGCGCGTCGCCTCGCCCGAGTTGGGGTCGATATGGGCGATGTTCGACAGATGGATGGGTGACTCCTTGTTCACGATGCCGCCCTGGACGCGCTGCGTCTGGCGCTGATGGCGCTTGACGACATTGACGCCGGAGACGAGCGCGCGGTCTTCCTTCGGGAACACCTTCAGCACTTCGCCCTTCTTGCCCTTGTCGCGGCCCGTCGTGACGATCACGCGGTCGCCCTTCTTTACCTTCGCCGTCATCACAGCACCTCCGGCGCGAGCGAAATGATCTTCATGTGGTTCTTGGTACGCAGTTCGCGCGTCACCGGTCCGAAGATGCGCGTGCCGATCGGCTCGTTCTGCGCGTTGATCAGCACGGCGGCGTTGCCATCGAAGCGGATCAGGCTTCCGTCCGGACGGCGCACGCCCTTGGCGGTGCGCACGACGACGGCCTTGAGCACTTCGCCCTTCTTCACGCGGCCGCGCGGAATCGCTTCCTTCACCGACACGACGATCACGTCGCCGACACTGGCGTAACGGCGATGCGAACCGCCGATCACCTTGATGCACATCACGCGGCGCGCGCCCGAATTATCGGCGACGTCCAGCTCGGTTGACATTTGAATCATAAAACCACTCCCGAAGCCTTGCGGCCCTTATTTCCCGCCGACGCGCTCGAACGCTTCCCAGGTTTTCAACTTGGAAATCGGCTTGCACTCGCGGATGCGCACAACGTCGCCCATCTTGAACTCGCCCTTTTCGTCATGGGCATGATACTTCTTCGACCGGCGCACAGTCTTTCCCATCATCGGATGGGTGAAGCGGCGCTCCACATTCACCACCACGGTCTTGGCGTTCTTGTCGCTGACAACGACGCCCTGCAGCACGCGCTTTGGCATACTTCTCTTCCCTATGCTTTGGCCGAGGCGCTGACGCGCTTCTCGGTCATGACCGTTTCGAGACGCGCGATTTCCTTGCGCAGGCTGCGAACGCGGCCGGTGTTCTCCAACTGTCCGTTGGCCCTCTGGAAGCGCAGGTTGAACTGCTCCTTCTTCAGCTTGGCCAGGGTGCCGCCGAGCTCATCCGCGGTCTGCGCGCGGAAATCCTCGGCGGTCGTCGGGTTCTTTGTGCTCTTCTTCTTCGCCATGACGTCCGTCCCTTAGAGCGCGCGCGAAATGAACTTGGTGTGGATCGAGAGCTTGCTCGCACCCAGGCGCAACGCTTCTTTCGCCGTCTCGTGATCGACACCGTCGATCTCGAACAGGATGCGGCCCGGTTTGATCTTCGCCACCCAATATTCAGGCGCACCCTTGCCCGAGCCCATACGCACTTCAGCCGGCTTCTTCGACACCGGCACGTCCGGGAACACGCGGATCCAGACGCGGCCGGCCCGCTTCATCTGACGCGTGATCGCGCGGCGTGCCGCTTCGATCTCGCGCGCGGTGATGCGCTCGGGCTCGAGCGCCTTCAGGCCGTACTCGCCGAAGTTCAGTGCGGTGCCGCCCTTGGCGTCGCCCTTGATGCGGCCCTTGAACTGCTTGCGGAATTTTGTGCGTTTCGGTGAAAGCATCGTTCTGTTCCGTTATGACGCCGGAGCGGGCGTGGGCTGACGGCGTTCGCCGCCGCGGCTGCCCTGGTTTTCGGCTTCCGCCATGCGCTTGTCCTGGGCCATGGGGTCGTGCTCCATGATCTCGCCTTTGAATATCCAGACCTTCACGCCGCAGGTGCCGTAGGTCGTCTTCGCGGTGGCGATGCCGTAATCGACATCGGCACGCAGTGTGTGCAGCGGAACGCGGCCCTCGCGATACCATTCCGTGCGCGCGATTTCCGCGCCGCCGAGACGGCCACCGCAATTGATACGAATACCCTGCGCGCCCAGACGCATCGCGGACTGAACCGCGCGCTTCATCACGCGGCGGAAGGCGACGCGGCGCTCGAGCTGCTGCGCGATGTTCTCGGCAACCAGCTTGGCATCGATTTCCGGCTTGCGGATTTCGACGATGTTCAGGTGCACCTCATCCGACGTATACTTCTGCACGTCACTCTTGAGCTTCTCGATGTCGGCGCCCTTCTTGCCGATCACCACGCCCGGACGGGCGGAGTGGATCGTCACGCGGCACTTCTTGTGCGGACGTTCGATCACGATCTTGGACACGCCCGCGGCCTTGAGCTTTTCGCTCAAATAGTTGCGGATCTTGATGTCCTCCTGGAGGAGCTTGCCGTACTCCTTCTTGCCCGCGTACCAGCGCGAGTCCCAAGTGCGGTTGATGCCGAGACGGAGACCCGTCGGATTGACCTTCTGACCCATTAAGCGGTCTCCTTCGCGCGCTTCGGCGCGGCTCTTTTGGCAGGCTTCTTCGCAGCAGACTTCTTGCCGCCCTTGGCTTCGGATTTCGCCGGCGCTTCTTCGCGCTTCTCTTCAACCACGATCGTGATTTGCGAGAACGGCTTCTCGATGCGCGCGCCGCGGCCGCGTGCGCGGGCGTGGAAGCGCTTCAAGACCATGTTCTTGCCGACGCTGGCCTCGGTCACGACGAGATCGTCGACGTCGAGATCGTGATTGTTCTCGGCATTGGCGATGGCGGACTGAAGAACCTTCTTGACCACATGCGCGACGCGCTTGGGCGAGAAGGTGAGTTCGGCCAGTGCCGCTTCCGCGCGTTTGCCGCGGATCGACTGGGCGACGAGATTGAGCTTGCGCGGGCTCGTGCGCAGTCCGCGGCCGACGGCTTTCGCCTGGCTGTCGGAGAGGACGCGGTCGCGTGCTTCCTTACCCATTAGTCGGCCCTCTTCGCTTTCTTGTCGCCCGCGGACGCAGTGTGACCGTGGAAGGTGCGTGTCGGCGAGAACTCGCCGAGCTTGTGGCCAACCATGTCCTCGGTGATGAGGACCGGTATGTGCTTCTTGCCGTTATAGACGCCGAAGGTGAGACCGACGAACTGCGGCAGGATCGTGGAGCGGCGCGACCAGGTCTTGATCACGTCCTTGCGGCCGCTCGAGCGTCCGGCTTCTGCCTTCTTCAGCAGATAACCGTCGACAAAAGGACCTTTCCAACTGGAGCGAGTCATCTCGTATTACCCTTGCGTCTTCTTGGCGTGGCGCGAGCGCACGATCATTTTGGTGGTGCGCTTGTTCTTGCGCGTCTTCGCACCCTTGGTCGGCTTGCCCCACGGCGTCACCGGATGACGGCCGCCCTTGGTGCGGCCCTCGCCGCCGCCATGCGGATGGTCGATCGGGTTCATCGCGGTGCCGCGGACATGGGGCCGCTTGCCCTTCCAGACATTGCGGCCAGCCTTGCCGATCACTTCGTTCATGTGGTCCGGGTTCGACACCGCGCCGACCGTGGCCATGCAGGTGAGCAGAACCTTGCGCACTTCGCCGGAGTTCAGACGCAGCAGCGCGTAACCGGCATCGCGGCCGAGATACTGCGCATAGGTGCCGGCCGAACGCGCGATTTGACCGCCCTTGCCGGCCTTCATCTCGATGTTGTGCACGATGGTGCCAACCGGCATCGCGCCGAGCGGCATCGCATTGCCGATCTTCACGTCCACCTTCTCGCCGGAGACGACCGTGTCGCCGACGGCAAGGCGCTGCGGCGCCAGGATGTAGGCAAGCTCACCGTCCTTGTATTTCAGGAGCGCGATGAACGAGGTGCGGTTCGGATCGTATTCCAGACGCTCCACCTTCGCCGGCTGATCGAATTTGCGGCGCTTGAAATCGATAATGCGATAGCGCTGCTTGTGACCGCCGCCCTGCCAGCGCACGGTGACGCGGCCGGTGTTATTGCGGCCGCCATGACGATGCTGACCTTCGGTGAGCGCCTTGACCGGGCCGCCCTTGTGCAGGCCCGACCGGTCGATCAGCACCAATTGGCGCTGGCCGGGAGTCGTAGGCCGGTATTGTTTGAGTGCCATCTCAGACTCCGGTCGTGATATCGATCTGCTGGCCCTCTTCGAGGGTCACGATCGCTTTCTTGTAGTCACTGCGCTTGTACGGACGACCGCGCGCGGTCTTGGTCTTGCCCTTCACCGTCACGGTGTTCACGCCTTTGACCTTGACCTTGAACAGGTCTGCGACCGCTTTCGCGATGGCGGGCTTGGTGGCATCCGCCGCGACGCGGAACACGACTTGGTTCACCTCGGTGAGCAGCGTCGACTTTTCGGTGATGACCGGCGAGAGGATCACATCGTGGTTCGTGCTCATGCCAGGCGCTCCTCAATCATCTTCAGCGCCGCTGTGGTCAGCACGAGCTTTTCGGAGCGCATGATGTCATAGACGTTGAGACCGGCCGCCGACAGCATACCCACGTGCGACAGGTTGCGGGCGCTTAACTGGAAGTTCTTGTCGAACTCGCCATCCACAATCAGCACCTTCTCGAAACCGAGCTCGCCGAACTGCTTCGCGAGCGCGCTGGTCTTCGGCTCTTTGGTCTTGGCTTCGTCAAGCACGACGATGTTGCCGTCCTTGGCCTTGGAAGACAGCGCGTGCTTGAGGCCCAGCGCCTTCACCTTCTTCGGCAGATCGAACTCGTGGCTGTGTACGACCGGGCCCATGGCCTTAGCGCCGCCAACATAAAGCGGAGCGGAACGCGCACCGTGACGGGCACCGCCGCTACCCTTCTGCGGGCCGGTCTTCTTCTTGGTCCGATTGACCTCGGCGCGAGTGAGGATCTTGTGATTACCACCGCGGCGCTTGGCAAGCTGCCACACCACCACGCGCTGGATCAGATCCGGGCGCGGCTCAAGACCGAAGATGGAGTCGTTGAGCTCGACTTCACCGGTCGATTTGTTGTCGAGATTGAGGACTTTCGTCTTCACGGTCAGCCCTCCGCCTTCTGCTCAGCGGCAGCCGGAGCGGCAGCAGCTTCGCGCTTCTTCACCGAACCCGGCATCGGCACCTTGTCGTTCGGACGTTTCACGGCGTCGCGCACCATCACCCAGCCACCTTTGTGGCCGGGGACCGCACCGCGGACCATGATGAGGCCGCGCTCGACATCGACCTTGGCGATTTCGAGGTTCTGCGTCGTCACATTGTCGACGCCGTAATGGCCGTGCATCTTCTTGTTCTTGAAAGTCCTGCCCGGATCCTGACGGCCGCCGGTACCACCGAGCGAACGGTGCGAGATCGACACGCCGTGCGAAGCTTCGAGACCGCGGAAGTTCCAGCGCTTCATGGCGCCGGTGAAGCCGCGGCCGATCGTGACACCGGTCACATCCACCTTCTGGCCTTCGACGAAGTGATCCGCCTGGATGACATCGCCGATATCCAAAAGGTTCGCAGCATCGACACGAAACTCTGCCAGCTTCTTGCGCGGCTCGACCTCGGCCTTCGCGAAGCTGCCGCGGTCGGCCTTGGTGAGGTGCTTCGCCTTGGCGAAGCCCGAGCCGAGCTGGACCGCGGTATAGCCGTCGGTCTCTTCGGTGCGCTTGCCAACGACCTGACAGCCATCGAGCTTCAGGACCGTGACAGGCACATGCCGGCCGTCCGCCAAAAATAGGCGGGTCATGCCGACCTTCTGTGTGATGACGCCCGTGCGCATCGTGGCGGGGCTCCTTAAAGCTTGATTTCGACGTCGACGCCGGCCGCGAGGTCGAGCTTCATCAAAGCGTCGACGGTCTGCGGGGTGGGGTCGATGATGTCGAGGAGACGTTTGTGGGTGCGGATCTCGAACTGCTCGCGGCTCTTTTTGTCCACATGCGGCGAGCGGTTCACGGTGAAGCGCTCAATGCCGGTCGGCAGCGGAATCGGTCCGCGAACCTGGGCGCCAGTGCGCTTCGCCGTGTTGACGATTTCCCGCGTCGAATTGTCGAGGATGCGGTGATCGAAGGCTTTCAGCCTGATCCGAATATTTTGACCTTGCATAATGTCGTTCCTTCGAACCGCTCTTCGATGCTTACTTTATGATGCTTGCCACGACGCCGGATCCGACGGTACGTCCGCCTTCGCGGATGGCGAAGCGCAGCTTCTCTTCCATCGCGATGGGCACGATCAGCTCGACTTCGATCGAGATGTTGTCGCCCGGCATCACCATCTCCGTGCCTTCCGGCAGCTTCACGATCCCCGTCACGTCCGTGGTCCGGAAATAAAACTGCGGACGGTAGTTCGCAAAGAACGGCGTATGACGCCCGCCCTCGTCCTTCGTCAGGATGTAGACTTCCGCCTTGAACGTCGTGTGCGGGGTGACCGAACCGGGCTTGGCCAGAACCTGGCCGCGCTCCACGCCCTCGCGGTCGACACCGCGAAGCAGTGCACCGATGTTGTCGCCCGCCTGGCCCTGGTCGAGCAGCTTGCGGAACATCTCGACGCCCGTAACCGTAGTCGAGCTGGTCGGACGGATGCCGATGATCTCCACCGTCTCGCCAACCTTCACGATGCCGCGCTCCACGCGGCCCGTCACAACCGTGCCGCGGCCCGAGATCGAGAACACGTCTTCGATCGGCATCAGGAACGGCTTGTCGATCGGACGCTCCGGCTGGGGAATGTTCTCGTCCACCGCCTTCATCAGCTCCAAGACCGCATCGTGGCCGAGCTTGGGCTCCTTGTTCTCCAGCGCCATCAGCGCCGAACCGCGCACGATCGGGATCGTATCGCCCGGGAACTCGTAGGAGCTGAGAAGCTCACGCACCTCAAGCTCCACCAGGTCCAGAAGCTCCGGATCGTCGACCATGTCGCACTTGTTCATGAACACCACCAGCGCCGGCACGCCCACCTGACGGGCAAGCAGGATGTGCTCGCGGGTCTGCGGCATCGGGCCGTCGGCGGCACTCACCACCAGGATCGCGCCGTCCATCTGGGCGGCACCCGTGATCATGTTCTTCACATAGTCCGCATGGCCAGGGCAGTCGACATGGGCATAGTGGCGGTTCGCGGTCTCGTACTCGACGTGCGCCGTCGAAATCGTGATCCCACGCGCCTTCTCTTCCGGCGCCTTGTCGATCTGATCGTACGCCGTGAACGTCGCACCACCCGTCTCCGCCAGAACCTTCGTGATCGCTGCCGTCAACGACGTCTTGCCATGGTCCACATGACCGATCGTCCCGATGTTGCAGTGCGGCTTGTTCCGCTCAAACTTTGCCTTCGCCATGATGTATCTCCGTGAAACCTAGATTTATGCGTACTTGGCTTTGACTTCGTCCGCGATCGCGCGCGGCACTTCCTCGTAGTGATGGAATTCCATCGAGTACTGCGCGCGGCCCTGGGACATCGAGCGCAGCGTGTTGATGTAGCCGAACATGTTCGCGAGCGGGACCATCGCGGTCACGACCTGCGCGTTGCCCCGGCTGTCCGTGCCCTGCACTTGGCCACGGCGCGAGTTCAAATCGCCGATGACGCCGCCGAGGAATTCCTCCGGCGTCACGACCTCGACCTTCATGATCGGCTCGAGCAGCTTGACCGCACCCCTCGCCGCAAGCTCGCGGAACGCGGCGCGCGCTGCGATGTCGAAGGTCAGCGCGTTCGAGTCCACTTCGTGGTACTTGCCGTCCGTCAGCTTCGCCTTGAAGTCGATGACCGGGAATCCGGCGAGCAGACCGCTTTCCTTCTGCGCCTTCAGGCCCTTTTCGACCGCCGGGATGAATTCCTTCGGAATCGCACCGCCGACAACTTCGTTCTCGAACACGAAGCCTTCGCCCGGCTGCAACGGTTCGAAATCGATCGTCACTTCGGCGAACTGGCCCGAACCGCCGGTCTGCTTCTTGTGCGTGTACTTGACCGTGACCGGCTTCGACAGCGTCTCGCGGTACGCCACCTGCGGCGCGCCCACGGTTGCATCGACCTTGTAGGTACGACGCAGGATGTCGACCTTGATGTCGAGATGGAGCTCACCCATGCCCTTCAGGATGGTCTGGCCGGATTCCTGATCGGTCGAAACGCGGAACGACGGGTCTTCCTGGGCCAGGCGGTTGAGCGCCACGCCCATCTTTTCCTGGTCGGCCTTGGTCTTCGGCTCGATTGCGACTTCGATGACCGGCTCCGGGAATTCCATGCGCTCGAGGATCACGGGATTGTTGGGATCGCAAAGCGTCTCGCCGGTCGTCGTGAGCTTGAGGCCCGCGAACGCGACGATGTCGCCGGCATTTGCTTCCTTCACGTCTTCGCGGCTGTTCGCATGCATCAGAAGCATGCGGCCGACCCGCTCGGTCTTGTCCTTGACGGAATTGAGCGCGCCCGTGCCGGAACTGATCGAACCTGAATAGACGCGCACGAACGTGATCGAGCCGACGAACGGATCGTCCATGATCTTGAACGCGAGGCCGGCGAACGGCGCCTTGTCGTCGGCGGGACGCTCGACTTCGTTGCCCTTTGGATCGATACCCTTGACCGGCGGAATATCGAGCGGTGACGGCAGGTAGTCGACGACGGCGTCGAGCAACGGCTGCACACCCTTGTTCTTGAACGCCGAGCCGCACATCACCGGCACGAAATGGAACGCGATCGCGCCCTTGCGGATGCAACGCTTGAGATCGGCCACGCTCGGCTCGGCGCCATCGAGATAGGCTGCCATGAGAGCGTCGTCTTCTTCGACCGCCATATCGACGAGCGCGGTACGCAGTTCTTTCGCCTTGTCGGCGTATTCGGCGGGAATTTCGACTTCGTCGAACTTCGCGCCAAGCTGTTCGTCGTGCCAGATCAACGCCTTCATCTTCACGATGTCGACGATGCCCCGGAATTCGGCTTCGGAACCGATCGGCCAAGTCAGCACCATGGGACGCGTGCCCAGACGATCAACCATCATGGCGACGCAGCGCGGGAAATCCGCGCCGGTGCGGTCCATCTTGTTCACGAAGCAGATGCGCGGAACGTGATATTTGTCGGCCTGGCGCCACACGGTCTCGGACTGCGGCTCGACGCCGGCGACGGCATCGAACACGGCAACCGCGCCGTCGAGCACGCGCATCGAGCGCTCGACTTCGATCGTGAAGTCCACGTGGCCCGGCGTGTCGATGATGTTGATGCGATGATCGTTCCAGTAGCACGTCGTGGCAGCGGACGTGATCGTGATGCCGCGCTCCTGCTCCTGCTCCATGAAGTCCATGGTGGCGGCGCCATCGTGCACTTCACCGATCTTATGGCTCTTGCCGGTGTAATAGAGGATGCGCTCGGTCGTGGTGGTCTTGCCGGCATCGATGTGCGCGGCAATGCCGATGTTGCGATAGCGTTCGAGCGGGGTCGTGCGAGGCATTGGAGCAGTCCTAAAACTTACGCGTTACCATCGATAATGAGAGAAGGCGCGGTTGGCGTCGGCCATCTTGTGCGTGTCCTCGCGCTTCTTGACCGCGTTGCCGCGGTTGTTGGCAGCGTCGAGGATTTCGCCGGAGAGGCGGCCCGTCATCGTCGGTTCGTTGCGGCCGCGCGCAGCCGTAATGATCCAGCGGATCGCAAGCGCACGTGCGCGGTCGAGACGAACCTCGACCGGAACCTGATAGGTGGCGCCACCGACGCGGCGCGAGCGCACTTCCAGCGCCGGCGAAACGTTGCGAAGCGCTTCGTGGAAGACCTGCAGCGGCTCTTGCTTGGCCTTCTGCTGGATGGTGTCGAACGCGCCGTAGATAATACCTTCGGCGGTGGACTTCTTGCCGTCATACATCAGGCTGTTCATGAACTTCGCGAGGACCAGATCGCCATATTTGGCGTCGGGGACGATTTCGCGTTTATCGGCGCGGCGGCGGCGGGACATCTCGGGCTCTCCTTATTTCGGACGCTTGGCGCCATAGAGGGACCGGCGTTGTTTGCGGTCCTTGACGCCCTGCGTGTCGAGCACGCCGCGGATGATGTGATAGCGAACGCCCGGAAGGTCCTTCACACGGCCGCCGCGGATCAGCACGACCGAGTGTTCCTGGAGGTTGTGACCCTCGCCGGGAATATAAGTGAGGGCTTCATATCCGTTGGTCAGTCGAACCTTGGCCACTTTGCGAAGCGCCGAGTTCGGCTTCTTCGGTGTCGTGGTGTAGACGCGCGTACACACGGCGCGCTTCTGCGGGCAGCTTTGGAGCGCAGGAACCTTGTTGCGCTTCGGCTTCGATCCCCGCGCTTTGCGGATCAACTGGTTGATCGTCGGCATTCGTCTTCCTCATCAACGCCGCCTGCGCGGCAAAACAAAGCGGGGCCGCGAGGCCTTCTAGGCCCTGCCCCTGACTCGCGGAGGACTCGGTTGAGTCGCGCGGTTCAACGCTTCTAAAACTGGCTTCCTGACAGCGTTTTTGCGCCAAGCACGCAAACGGCCTGTCCACGAAGGTGCGGCTATATAGAAGGGTCGCCCCGGAGCGTCAAGCGCGGAAAGCAAGGAAATTTCAGAGGTGGACAGAGCTTCCGCCACCGGCCGCCGGACCGGGATTTACCAATTCCGACGGGCCGGAGGCGGTGTTTCAGCGCACGCCGGGTCAGACTTCCCCAGCATACTGATCCGCCATCCACGTCTCGCGCGCGGCATCATCGCGCGCGGAGCGGAGATAGCGGCTCCAGGCGAGGGATTCGTGCGCAACTGCGCCCATTTCCCAGACACAGAAGGTCGGCAGATGTGGGCCCGGCCTCGGCCAGTCGCGGAACCCATCATCGCCCCGGTCGATGGCAAAAACCGTTTCCCAGATCTCGTTGTTGCCGGACCAACTGCAGACGATGAGGAAATAGAAGTCCGCGCCGCAGCGGTGCAGCACCACGAACCCGAGCTCGCTGGCGCTGTCCAGATCGGTCCGCGCCAGGAAGTCACGCGCCATCGAGCCGACGGACTCGGGCACCGGTTGCGCGGCGGTGCTCACGTCGTACCATTTGAACTGACGGCCCTGAGCCTCGAACCGGGGCCGAGGTGTGACCGTCTTGCTACCGTGGACGTAGTCTGTCGAAACCGGCTGGAGCATGGCGAAATCCCTGAATTCGGCGGAATCCTACCCCATCCTAAACCGGTCCGTGGCAGCAGCCAAAACGTCGCAATTGACAATCAGTCTCAGTATCAACATATACAGGAATGTGCTCACGGAACGCGATTGATGATCGTCTGCGTCTGCAACAGGCTTAACGAGTGCAGGATCCGCGCCGCAATCGAGGCTGGCGCCGGAACGCCTGACGCGGTCTATTCCGGCTGTGGTGTCAAGAGGAACTGCGGACGATGCCAGGAAACAATCGCCGTCATGCTGGACGAGCACCAAAACGAGCGGACACTGGACAAAGCGGCATAGGCCCCCACCCCACCGCCTCTGTCCCCGGCGACGCTGAAGTTATCCGCCATCTCAACATCGCGCTGAAGAACGAACTCACCTCGATCAACCAGTATTTCCTGCATTCGCGGATGCTGGCCGATTGGGGCCTCTCCGAACTCGCGAAAAAGGAATACGACGAATCCGTCGACGAGATGAAACACGCGGATCGTCTGATTCAGCGCGTCCTGTTCCTCGGTGGCCTGCCCAATCTGCAGGATCTCGGCAAGCTTCTCATCGGCGAGAATGTGCAGGAGGTTCTGCGCTGCGATCTAACGCTCGAGCAGCGCGCCGCGGCCGACCTCAAGACGGCCATCGCGCATTGCGAGAACGCGCGCGATTTCGTCAGCCGCGAGTTGTTCGTCCACATTCTCGAAAATGAGGAAGAGCACATCGACTGGCTGCAGACCCAGTTCCGCCTCATCGAGCAGATGGGTATCGAGAACTACGTGCAGCTTCAGACGAAGCCGAACGCTTCCGGCGTCAGCTAAAACAGCCTGACGACTTCGCGCGCAGCCATCGCCATCAGAACAAGCGTGGAGAGCGCGAACACCGAGAAGCGCATCGTCACATTGTTGACCGTGCACTGGATGAGCGTGTGCACCACGCGCAGTCCGACATAGCTCCACGCGAGATAGATGCCGAAAGCATCCGAGTGTCCCGCAAGCACGATATAGAACACCAGCGCATAGAAGATCGTCGGCTGTTCCATCAGGTGGTTGTAGTTGTCGGCCACCTGCCGCGTTGATGACGGCAAGCCGTCGAGCGATCCGGGATGACGCGCATTCTGCGGGTCGATGCCGGCGCGCTGCATCGCGGGAATGCGCGTCACGTACATCCAGATCCACACCAGCAGTGACAGAACAATCAGCGCCAGAACCGGCGTCAGCATAGATGTCATCAAAGTCTCCCCTCGGCTGTCGCGAACTTTAATCCGAGTCGCGCACCAATCCCGCTGCTTCGACGTATTTCTGTAATTAAATGCGACTAATTCGCATTGACAGCATTGAGGCGGGCTGCGATGGTCTTCCTAGTTGCGAATAATTATCAACTGAGGATTTACAGCATATGCGTAAGAGGGAGTTTGGGGCAGGCGGTCAAGCTTTGACCGTCGCGGGGCTCGGTGTTGCGTCCGCGGCGACGGCTGTGACGGCGGCGTTTGGACAAACGGCCGTCGCAAGCAACGCCACCGGCAAGGACAAGGCGATCGAGACCGTCGTCGTGACCTCACTGCGCGCGTCGCTCGATGTGGTGCCGGAGAAAATCCTCAACGTTCCGCAATCGATCAACGTCGTACCGGCGGAAGTCATCCGCCAGCAAGGCGTGAACAGCCTCCAGGATGCGCTCAAGAACGTACCGGGCATCACGCTGAACGCCGGCGAAGGCGGCACGCATGGCGATCTCGTGAACCTGCGCGGCTTTCCGGCCGGCGACGATTATTTCATGGACGGCCTGCGCGACACCGGGATCTACGATCGCGACACGTTCGATATCGACGCGCTCGAAGTCTACAAGGGTCCGGCTTCGACCCTGTTCGGGCGCGGTTCGACGGGTGGCGTCATCAACGAGGTGACGAAGACACCGGAGCTTTATCCGATCCAGGACTTGGTTGTGACGGGCGGCACCAACGCCGAACTTCGTGCGGTGCGCGATGTGAATTATGTGACCGGCGACACGAGCGCGCTACGGCTCGCGCTCATGGGCCAGCGCAGCAATGTCGAGGACCGGCCTTTCACCCGCACGCAGCGCTGGGGTGCTGCGCCGTCGTTCGCCTATGGCATCGGAACCGACACGACCTTCACACTCAAATATCTTCACCAGCAGGAAGATAACATTCCCGATTACGGTATCCCGTTCCTGTTCGACGAACCCGCGCCGGTCAGCCGTGACAAATATTACGGCTTGCCCGAGGACGATCGCTTCAAGACCGATGTCGAGGTCGTGACCGGGCGCGTCGAGCACAAGCTATCCGACATCTTCACGCTCAGAGACACGGCGCGTTATGGCTCCTACTGGTTCGACTCGCGTCAGACGGCCGCGATCTATGGCAGCGCGAATTGCTTCACCGACGCGAGTTCGCCTTACTACTACGGCGGCGCGACGCTGTGTTCATCGCTGGGCAGCGGTACGAAGCGCGTGCCGGTGACCCTGAACAATCCGCTATTTCCTGTTGCCGGAACGCCGGCCCACCAGGTGTGGGTGCTGCGCGACCGGCCGAGTTCGAAGGGCGTCGTCACCACGCTGATGAACGATTTCGATCTGACCGCGAATTTCGCTACCGGAATGCTGACTCACACGCTGGTCGCTGGCGTCGAAGGCGATTCCGAGGCGGCAAGCCTTGTGCGTTTCGTCAACCAGGACGACGAAATCCTGCCGACGCCGCTGCTCGATCCCGATCCTTACGAGCCCGTCGGCGACGTACGCCAGACCACCGTACGTCAACGGCCTGTGACAAGTACCAAGACCTTCGCCACCTACATCACCGACACGATCGCTATCGGTCCACAGTGGTCGTTCACCGGCGCTTTGCGCTACGACCATTTCACGGCCGATTTCGATCAACCGATCGGCACGCAATCGCATTTCCATCACGTGGACAACATCATCAGCCCGCGTGCGGCTCTCGTCTACAAACCAACCGGGCAGACGAGCTTCTATTTCTCCTACGGGACGTCCTTCAATCCGTCGGCTGAGAACCTGTCGCTCGCGGCGAGCAACAAAGACCTCGCGCCGGAAAAGGACCGCACCTTCGAGGTCGGCGGGAAAGCGGAGGTGCTCGACGGGCTCCTGTCACTGACTGCGGCACTGTTCGACACCGAGATGACCAATGCGCGCATCAGCGATCCGCTCAATCCCGGACTGCAATCACTCGCCGGCACGGAGCACGTGAACGGCTTCGAGTTCAATGCACAAGGACGCCTCACGCCGAATTGGGAAATCATCGCGGGCTACACCTATCTCGATCCCACCGCGATTGGTCTCGCCGGGCCGGGCGTGCATGGCCCGATCCCCAACACCGCCCACAACCAGGCCAATCTCTGGAGCGTCTACGATTTCGATTACGGGCTGCAGGCGGGTCTGGGCCTGAACTATGTGGGCCAGGTCAATGCTGGCACCGACAATGCGACCGTGCCCGGCACGATCCAGATCGCACACGTGCCGTCGCATGTGACGCTGGATAGTATGATCGGTTACAAGATCACCGATACGCTGAGTGTCCAGCTCAACGGCTACAACCTGACCGACGAGTACTATTTCGTAAATTCCTATTTCACGCGGCCGGGCGAGAACCACACCGTCCCGGGCGCCGGGCGCACCTTCCTTCTGACGGTAGGCGCTTCGCTCTGACACCATGCTGATCCACATCCCCGACCTGCTGACGAAAGACGAGCTGGCGCATTGCCAGACGCGGCTTTCGTCGGCGCGCTGGGGAGATGGGCGCGTGACCGCCGGTCATCAATCCGCACAGGTCAAATACAACGCGCAGCTTCCCGAGGACAGCGAGGAGGCGCGCGAGCTTGGCGCGATAGTCGTGCGCGCGCTTGAGCGCAACGCGCTGTTCGTGACGGCGGCCCTGCCCCATCAAGTGTTTCCGCCACTGTTCAACAGATACGAAACCGGCATGTCGTTCGGCACGCATATCGACAACGCCGTGCGCGTCATGCCGCGCACCGGCCGCAGCATCCGCACCGATCTGTCCGCGACACTCTTCCTGAATGCACCCGAGGATTACGACGGCGGCGAACTCGTCATCGAGGATACGTACGGCTCGAAGAGCGTGAAGCTTCCCGCCGGCCACATGATCCTCTATCCGGCGACCAGCCTGCATCGCGTGACGCTCATCACCCGTGGTGCACGCGTTGCATCGTTCTTCTGGATTCAGAGCATGGTGCGCGATGCGGTGGAGCGGCGTCTCCTGTTCGATCTCGACCGCGCGATCGTCGAACTTGGCCGGAAGGATCCGGATGAGCCCGCAGTCGTGAAGCTCACATCGATCTATCACAACCTCATCCGCAAATGGGGTGAGATATGAACGTGCCCCTGACCCAGGCCGATACCTGGCGCGTTGCGGCGCTTACGATGATGAGCCCTACTGAATTGGCGGCACTTCTCTCCGGCGATCCTTACGAAGCCGCACCTTGGGTGGAAGCGGCCGCGGCGTGCGGCATCGCCGAGGCGCAAGTGCGGCTGGGCCGCATGCTGCTCGAAGGCCATGGTGTCGCGAAGGACGAGCGCGCGGCATTCGCGTGTTTTCTCTGCGCGGCGGCGAGCGGCGACCCTGAAGCGAAGAACATGCTTGGCCGCTGTTATGAGAACGGCTGGGGCACCGCACGCGACATGACGCGCGCGGCGGAGAATTTCCGCGCCGCGGCCGAAGGCGGCCTCGACTGGGGGCAGTACAATCTTGGCCATCTCCTGCTCGACGGGACCGGCGTTGCGCGCAATCCGGATGAAGCGTTCGTCTGGTACATGCGCGCGGCGGGGCAAGGCCATGTGCGCGCGATGAATCTCGTCGCGCGCTGCTACGAGCAAGGCTGGGGCGTTGGACGCGACGCTGCCGCTGCGCGGGTCTGGTATCGCAGATCTGCGGAAGGCGGGTATTTCCGCGGCGCCTACAACTACGCGACCATTCTGGCCGCGGAGGGCTGCGTCACTGCAGCGGCGATGTGGTTCGAACGGGCCGTCGCGGACGCGCCACCGGCGACCCGCGCCAACATCCTTCGTGCGCTGTCGAGAGCCTGCAAAACCAGCTCTGGCGCGTGTTTTTGGGCGCCGGATCAGATGCGACTAATTCTTATTGACAACCTCTTCGATACCGGCGATTAGCCCTAGTTGAGAACGCTTTTCATTATGGATTGGGGAATCCGATTTTGACGTCTTCGTTTTACGCGGGCTGTCTGCGGGCGGCTTCCGCCGCTGTCTTTGCCTCTTCTCTGCTGGCGACGGCGGTACGCGCCGAGGACCAGCCTTTTCTGACACTCGACGCCACCGACATCGAGCCGGAATTCGGCCATGAAGTCGAACAGAATTTCGGCTGGAAGCACGGCCTCACGCGCAAAGCCTTCAACGAATTCGAAGGCGAGACCGAACTCGAATATGGCTTCAGCGACCAGATTCAGCTCGCGGTCGCGACATCCTATTCGTGGGCGAAGGAGCACGGTCGCAGCCTTCTCCCTTCGCCATACGAAAGTGGCGCCGCATGGGGCGGGATCGAAGGCGAGATGATCTGGCAGGCGATGAACGTCTATTTCGATCCGATCGGACTCGGTGTTCTGGTCGCGCCTGCTGTTGGCCCTTCGGCACGCGGCGTCGAGGCAAAGCTTCTGCTGCAAAAGAACTTCCTCAACGATCGCCTGCGCTTTGTGATCAACACCGGCGGCAAAATCGCCTCGGAGAAGGAAGGCGGCGCCTGGGGCGATGTGAGCGCCCTCACCTTCGATGCCGGTCTTGCCTATGACATCACATGGTCGTGGTCACTGGGTGTCGAGTTCAACGCAGAGCACGACTTCGACGGGCTGCTCGTCAACGGTAAGGCGGTGCCAGTTGCTACGACGTATTATATCGGTCCGACGCTGCAATACATCGCGCATCCCTGGACCGCGAGCCTCGGCCTTCAGGCGCAGCTGCCATGGGCCAACGACCCGACCCGCACATCCGTTTATCAGGGTTATCTTGCAGCCGCGGAGCGGTTTCGTGTCGCCTTGCGCGTCACGCGCGATTTCTACTGAGGTTGCGTCTGGCGCATAAACTGGAATAGGTTCGCGCGTTCCGCAGCGAGCCAGGACTTTGGCGCGAACAAAAAACGCCGCAACGAAGGTAAAGATCGCGAACCCGCGCCGGTCAGCCGTGCGCGTTGCGATCAGCGTTTTGATGCTGCTGACATTCGCGTTGCAAAGCTATGTGACGCAAACCCATATCCATCTGGCGCAGGGCTCGTTCGCGTCCTATAGCGAGCTTGGCGCAGCGAAGAAGCAGCTTCCGGACAAATTCCCGGCGCAGGACGATCCCGCGAACTGTCCGATCTGTCAGGAAATCCTGCATGGCGGCCAGTTCGTCACGCCAACGGCAGCAGCAGCACTGTTGCCGTGTCTGTCGGTGTCGATCATCGCGATCGTGGCTCACATCGTCGTGGCGCCGGAAGCCACGTCGCATACTTGGCAAAGCCGCGGCCCGCCGCAGAACTGATCTCCCAAGCTTGAGCCTCTGAACGTTCGGCCCCGCGCAAATTCAGCGCGGATCGAAATCCGTTCACTACGGCACCGCACGTCCGCGTGCGGGGCACATCACGCAATTGGAGTTCAGTCATGTCCCGTTTCACCCTTCTCGCCTCGGCCGCGACGGCCACGGCGCTCGCTCTCTCATCCCTGGCCTCGGCGCAGGTCGAGGGCGGATCAACGCAGTCCGTCGAAACCGTCGTCGTCACCGCGCAAAAACTCGCCGAGGCGCGCAACGGCATCCAGACCCAGGTTGGCGCCTCGACCTACACCATCACGTCCAAGGACATCGAAGCCCAGCCCGGCGGCGAGAACACGCTGCTCAATCAGGTCATCCTTCAGGCCCCGGGCGCCGCCCAGGATTCCTTCGGTCAATTGCACATCCGCGGCGAGCACAACGGCCTGCAATACCGCCTCAACGGTATCATCATCCCCGAGGGCATTTCGGTGTTCGGCCAGACGCTCGATCCACGTCTCGTCGATTCCGTAAAACTGATTACAGGCGCGCTTCCGGCCGAATATGGGCTGCGCACGGCCGGCATCATCGACGTACAGACCAAGACCGGGTTATTCGCGCCCGGCGGGCAGATCGGCGTCTATGGCGGCAGCCACAGCCAGATCACACCCAGCATCGATTACGGTGGCTCAGACGGGAACTTCAACTATTTCGTTTCCGGCGACTACACGACCAACACGCTTGGCATCGAATCACCGGACGGCAGCGCCAATCCGCTGCATGACCGCACCAAGCAGTGGCACGGCTTCGCGTACCTGCAGGAGATCCTGGACCAGAACAGCAGCGTCACCGCGATCTTCGGCACATCGAACGACATGTTCGAGATACCGAACACGCACGGACTGCAGCCGACGGGTCTCGACGGCTACGTTGGCCTTGGCCCACAAGACCCGAACACCGGCGACTACCTGCTACAGGCGAACGGCCGAACCGGTTTTCTCAGCAACAACCTCGACGGGCGGCAACACGAGATCACGCATTACGGAATCCTGAGCTACCTGCACAGTTTCGGCGCGGTCGATTTCCAGGTCAGCGCATTCGGCCGCTATTCGAGCCTTTACTACACGCCCGGCGGCGACATCGGTGAGCTGCTTTATAACGGCGTCGCTCAGACCGCTTACAAACGAGACGAAGCTTGGGGCGGACAGGCGGAGGGTGCTTGGCACGCGAGCGAGAGCCATACGATCCGCTTCGGCGCGGTCTATCAGGCCGACGATCTGGTGAGCAACACGTCGTCCGCCGTTCTGTCGGTGAACACAGCGGCGCCGGGCAATCCGAACTGCCCGGTGCCCAACCCGGACATGATTCCCTGCCAGACTTCGGACACGCCGGTTACGATCGTCGACAACGGAGCCAAGCACGCCTGGAGTTATAGCTTCTACCTCCAGGATGAATGGAAAGTGTTTCCGTCACTGACGGTGAATTACGGGGTGCGCTTCGACGAGTTCGACGCGTTCGACCACGAAAGCCAGATCAGCCCGCGCGTCAACGCGGTGTGGACGCCGACCGACACGACCACCGTTCACGCCGGCTTCTCGCGCTACTTCACGCCGCCGCCGTTCGAGTTGATCGCAACCACCGATATCGCGAAGTTCGACGGCACCACCGCGCAGGCCGATCATCTCGACGACGTATCCAAAGCGGAGCGCGCCGATTATTACGATGCGGGCGTCAATCAGAAGTTCAGCGACGAACTCACGCTCGGCCTCGACAGCTTCTACAAGGCCTCGCACAATTTGATCGACGAAGGACAGTTCGGAGCGCCGATCATCCTGACGCCGTTCAACTATCTCACAGGGCGGCAATACGGGCTCGAATTCACCGGCACCTACGATGTGGGCAATTTCTCGAGCTATGTGAACGCGGCCTATGAGCGGGCCACCGGGCGGGACATCGTGTCGAGCCAGTTCCAGTTCGATCCGGGCGACCTTGCCTATATCGCCGATCATTTCATCCCGCTCGACCATCAGCAGATCGTCACGCTATCGGCCGGTGCGTCTTATGTGTGGATGGACACGCGCTTCAGCGCTGATCTGCTTTACGGCTCTGGCCTGCGAAAAGACGGCGCGACGCCAAATGGCGACAGCGTGCCGGGCTACGTCCAGGTCAATGTTGGGGTAAGCCACACCTTCGATCTCGACGGGCTGAGGGCACTCACCGCGCGTTTCGACGTGATCAATCTGTTCGATGAAAAATACGAAATCCGCGACGGTTCGGGCATCGGCGTCGGCGCGCCGCAATGGGGTCCCAGGCGCGGATTCTTCGTCGGCCTGTCCAAGTCACTTTGAGCAGGGTAGCGAGCGGCCATGCGCCGCTCGCATGCCACCCAAGACGGCAGCGCTATGGCAGGTCAGACGGTTCATCTCCGTCGTGTCGGCGGACCGCGCAAAAGCAGGGTCCGGATGCACTGGCGTCCGATCTCGTTTTTCGCCGCGCTCGTGGCGCTGGCGGCCTTCGCAGGCATCATGCGCGAGGACGCACTTCGCAGGATGGCTTACACTCAATTCCACACCAGCCAAGACGAGCGGCGTTGACGCCTGCATCGCCTTCTTGTGATCGCAGAAGAACTCGGTCGCAGGTTGCGCTTTTCCGCGTCATTGCCTTTATGATGGCCAAAATTTCGAGGGGGCAGATATGCGCTTTGATCGTGTTTCCACAGTCGCTCTGACGGGAGGGCTCGGCGCCGCCGTCATCGGGGCATTCGTCTTCGCGGCCGAGCCGGAAAAGCCGCAACCGCAGCCCCAACCGCCGTCATCTGACTACGGCAAATACTTCAAGGCCGACGCGGTTTCGACCGATGGTGCCGTGAGCACGGCCGGCGGCCACGTCAACTACACCGCCGTCGCCGGCACGATCGTCGTCCATGCCAAGGGCTGGGACGACGTGCCGCCCGCGGCTTCCGACAAGGACGACAAGGAAGCGCAGGCAGAAGCGGCGAAGAATCCGTCCGCTGAGGCATCGATGTTTTACGTCGCCTATTTCAAGAAGGGCGCCGCGGCGAAGGAGCGGCCCATCACCTTCGTGTTCAACGGTGGACCAGGCTCGGCCACGGTGTGGCTGCATATGGGCGCGTTCGGCCCGAAGCGGGTCGTGACCTCCGACAACGCGCACACGCCGGCCTCGCCCTACAATGTCGTGAACAACGACTGGAGCCTGCTCGACGTCAGCGACCTCGTCTTCATCGACGCGCCTGGCGCGGGCTTCAGCCGCATCGCCGGCAAGGACAAGGAGAAAGCGTTCTACGGAGTCGATGAGGATGGGCACGCCTTCGCCGATTTCATCAACACCTTCCTCTCCAAATATGCGCGCTGGAATTCGCCCAAATACATCTTCGGCGAAAGCTATGGCACGACACGCGCAGCGGTTCTCTCCAACCTGCTGGAGACCAATTACGCCATCGACCTCAATGGCGTGATCATGCTCTCGCAGATCCTGAATTTCGATATGAGCGCGGATGGCCCGCAGGTGAACCCCGGCGTCAACCAGCCCTATCAGCTCGCGCTGCCGACCTATGCGGCGACCGCCTGGTATCACAACAAGTTGCCAGGCAAGAAGCCGGACGATCTGCGCAAATTCCTGGGCGAAGTGCAGCACTTCGCGATGGGCGATTATGCGCTCGCGCTACAGGCCGGTGCCGCGCTCAACGACAAGCAGCGCAACATGATCGCGCAGAAGCTGCACAACTACACGGGCCTGCCGGTCTGGTACATCCTGAAGGCCGATCTGCGCATCGACGGCGGCATGTTCGAGCAGAACCTGCAGGACAATTCCGAGACCACCACAGGCCGTCTCGACACGCGCTTCTCCGGACCCGCGATCGATCCGCTCAACAAGGAGGCCGATTACGATCCGCAATCGGCAGCCATCAGCGGCGCCTATATCGGTGCGTTCAACGACTATGCGCGCACCGAGCTGAAATATGGCGCCGGACGCAAATACTTCCTGTTCGCGCCGATCAAGGACTGGAACTTCAAGCACCAGCAGCCGGGCCAGAACGAGGCATTACAGACCTCACCCAACGTGATGCCCGATCTGGCGGTGGCGATGAAGTACAATCCGAACCTCAAGATTCAGCTCAATGCGGGCTTCTACGATCTGGCGACGCCTTATTACGAAGGCATCTACGAAATGCGCCAGCTCCCGATCCCCCGGAAGCTCCAGGCCAACATCGAATACAAGCAGTACGAATCCGGCCACATGGTCTATGCGCACGAGGAGTCGCTGAAGCAGCTCCACGACAACGTCGCCGACTTCATCCGCCGGACGGACAATCAGAAGTAGCCCAACGAAGTGGGACAAACGAAAAGGGCCGGTGTTTCCACCGGCCCTTTTTCTGTTTCCGCCCGCGCGATGCGCCGGTCGGTCAAGCCGGGTTTCTTTCGACCGGCACGAACGAGACCCCACCAATCCGGATTGCGCTTTCCTGGACGGCAATGCTGAGTGACAAGGCGCGCGCCAGGACCGCCCTGGGATCACGCACCGCGATTTCGATGCCGACGACGCCTGTTCCGTCCGCGTCCACAGGCTCAACGAACTTGATCTCGGCGCCGTCGAACCGGAGCGATGCTCCACAGCGCTCGGACTCAAGCAGCTGCGCCCAGCGCTGCGCGACGGCATCCGGGTTCTTCGCCTGTACAGTCGCGCCTGCGATCCCGACTGCATCCGGCCCTGAAAAACTACACCACTCCGATCCCGCGGGTGGCCAGTGGCCAAACCGTTGGTTCCAGTCGGAGCCATCGCCAGCGGTATCGATCGACACCAACACACCATCGAAATCTCCGGGATGAAAATGCGTGAAGGTGTAGCGGGGCGTATCCAGCTTCGCGATCGTGCGGATACCGTTGCCTGAGAGGCGTGACCGCTGCGCCAACGCATCCTCCGTCTGGAAGATCAGCATATAGCCTGCGTCGCCGCCGCGGCGCTTCAGGTAGCGGGCCGCCGACTCATCTGCCGTCACCGGCTGCACGATCTCGAGGAATTCGCCGCCTACCGGCATCACGACATTGACGAGCCCGTACTTCGCGACCGCCGGGTCCCGGAACGCAACGCGCAATCCGAAAACCGCGTTCAACTGCGCAGCGACGGGCTTGAGATCGTAGGCGACGAGTGCGATCTGGCGAAGCCGCATGACCGATCCTCCTTCTGCGGATCATACGGCCACGGCCACAAACGAAAAGGGCCGGCATCGCTGCCGGCCCTTTTGCATTCATTCGAAGTGGATTACTCCGCCGCGGCCTGAGGCGCTTCCAGCTGTGCCGGTACGCTCCTGGCCTGCTCTTCCTGGATGGCCTTGTCGCGCTCGGTTGCGACGTGACGCAGACGCGCCACAGCGCCGCCGGTACCGGCCGGGATGAGGCGGCCGACAATGACGTTCTCCTTGAGCCCTTCGAGCGTGTCGACCTTGCCATTGACCGCGGCATCGGTGAGGACACGCGTGGTCTCCTGGAACGACGCCGCGGAGAACACCGAGCGCGTCTGGAGCGACGCCTTGGTGATGCCCAGCAGAACCGGACGGCCCTCGGCGTGCTTGCCGCTGGTTTCGTCCGCCTTCTTGTTGGCCTCGTCGAGTTCGAGCTGATCGACCTGCTCGCCCGCCAGCAGCGTGGTATCGCCGCCATCGGTGACTTCGAGCTTCTGCATCATCTGGCGGCAGATCACCTCGATGTGCTTGTCGTTGATCTTCACGCCCTGCAGACGATAGACGTCCTGGATCTCCTTCACGAGATAGACCGTCAGTTCCTCGACGCCCTTGATGCGCAGGATGTCGTGCGGCGAAGGATTACCTTCGACGATATAGTCGCCCTTCTCCACATAATCGCCCTCGCGCACGCTGATGTGCTTGCCCTTGGGGATCAGGTACTCGCTCGGTTCGATCTTGTCCGACTTTGGCTTCACGATGACGCGGCGCTTGTTCTTGTAGTCCTTGCCGAACTCCACGAAGCCGTCGGTTTCGGCGAGCACCGCCGCTTCCTTGGGCTTGCGGGCCTCGAACAGCTCCGCCACGCGCGGCAGACCGCCCGTGATGTCGCGGGTCTTGGCGCCTTCGGTCGGGATACGCGCGAGCATGTCACCCGCCTTGACCGACGAGCCGTCGTCCACCGACAGGATCGCGTCGACGGAGAGCGGATAACGCGCCTCGCCGCCGCCGGCGAGCTGGATCGCCTTGCCGTTCTTGTCGACGACGACAAGCGTCGGACGAAGTTCCGTCGCCTTCGAACCGGTGCCGGTGCGGCTGTCGATAACGACGCGGTTGGTCACGCCGGTCTTTTCGTCGGCCACTTCCTTCACCGAAACGCCCGAGACGATCTCCTCGAACTTCACAATGCCGTCGGCATCGGTGAGCACGGGGATACTGTTCGGATTCCATTCCGACAGCCGGTCGCCGCGCTTGACGTTCGAGCCGTCGTCAACCTTGAGGCGCGCGCCGTACACGATGCGATAGGAAGCGCGTTCCTGACCTTTCGAGTCGGTGATCACGACCTGCAAGTTACGGCCCATCGCGATCAGCTCGCCGTCGGAGTTCTTGACGACGTTACGGTTCACGATCTTGACCTTGCCATCATACGACGCCTCGATCTTCGACTGGCCCGCAACCTGGGCCGCGCCACCGATGTGGAACGTTCGCATGGTGAGCTGCGTGCCTGGCTCGCCGATCGACTGCGCGGCAATGACGCCGACAGCCTCGCCGATGTTCACCGGCGTTCCGCGCGCGAGGTCGCGGCCGTAGCACTTGCCGCAAACGCCTTCGCCGAGTTCGCAAGTGAGGACCGAACGCACGCGGACCTTCTGGACCTGTGACTTGTCGATCCGCTCCGCCATGTCCTCGGAGACTTCCTTGTTGCGCTTGAGGAGGACCTCGCCCGTCTCCGGGTGCTTGACATCTTCCGCCGTGGTGCGGCCGAGGATGCGTTCGGCAAGCGAAGACACGACCTGACCGCCGTCGATCTCGGCCTGGACCGTGACACCTTTCTTGGTGCCGCAATCTTCCGCCGTGATGATGCAGTCGTTCGCCACGTCGACGAGACGGCGGGTGAGATAACCCGAGTTCGCCGTCTTGAGCGCGGTGTCGGCCAGACCCTTGCGGGCGCCGTGGGTCGAGTTGAAGTACTCGAGCACGGTGAGGCCTTCCTTGAAGTTCGACAGGATCGGCGTCTCGATGATCGAACCGTCCGGACGCGCCATCAGGCCGCGCATGCCGGCGAGCTGCTTCATCTGCTGCGGCGAACCGCGGGCACCGGAGTGACTCATCATATAGATGGAGTTCATCTCCATGACACGGCCGGTATCGGGGTCGATCTTCGGCTCGGAGATTTCCTTCATCATTTCGGTCGCGACCAGATCGGTACACTTCGACCAGACGTCGACAACGAGGTTGTACTTCTCTTTGTCGGTGGTCAGACCGTCCTGATACTGCTGCTCGTATTCGCGCACGCGATGACGCGTCTCGTCGATCAGCTTCTGCTTCGTGTCGGGAACGACCATGTCGTCCTTGCCGAAGGAGATGCCGGCCTTGCAGGCTTCGCGGAAGCCGAGCCCCATCACCGCATCGGCGAAGAGCACGGTTTCCTTCTGGCCGCAATGACGATAGACCTCGTCGATGATGTGGCTGACCTCCTGCTTGCGCAGCAGGCGGTTCACCAGCTCGAACGGAATCTTCGGGCTGCGCGGCAGAATTTCCGCGATCATCATGCGGCCCGGCGTGGATTCCACGCGGCGCACGAGCGGCTTGCCGTCCTCGTCCACGGTCCGATAGCGCGCCGTGATCTTGGCATGCAGCGTGACCGCGCCGGAGAACAGCGCATGCTCGATCTCGCCGATGTCGTTGAACATCATGCCTTCGCCCGGCTCACCCTTGCGCTCCTGGCTCAGGTAATAGAGGCCGAGAACGATGTCCTGCGTCGGCACGATGATAGGCTTGCCGTTCGCGGGGCTGAGGATGTTGTTGGTCGACATCATCAAGACGCGCGCTTCAAGCTGCGCTTCGAGCGACAGCGGAACGTGCACCGCCATTTGGTCGCCATCGAAGTCGGCGTTGAAGGCGGTACAGACCAGCGGATGGAGCTGGATCGCCTTGCCCTCGATCAGCACCGGCTCGAACGCCTGGATGCCGAGGCGGTGGAGCGTGGGCGCACGGTTGAGCAGCACCGGATGCTCGCGGATCACCTCTTCGAGGATATCCCAAACCTCGGGCTTCTCCTTCTCGACCAGCTTCTTGGACTGCTTGACCGTCTGGCTGAAGCCCTTGGCCTCAAGCCGCGCATAGATGAATGGCTTGAACAGCTCGAGCGCCATCTTTTTCGGCAGGCCGCACTGGTGCAGCTTGAGCTCGGGACCGACCACGATCACCGAACGGCCCGAATAGTCGACACGCTTGCCGAGCAGATTCTGGCGGAAGCGGCCCTGCTTACCTTTCAGCATGTCGGCGAGCGACTTCAACGGACGCTTGTTGGCGCCCGTGATGACGCGGCCACGGCGGCCGTTGTCGAACAGCGCATCGACGGACTCTTGCAGCATGCGCTTTTCGTTGCGTACGATGATGTCCGGCGCCTTGAGCTCGATCAGGCGCTTCAGGCGGTTGTTGCGGTTGATTACGCGGCGATAGAGATCGTTCAGGTCCGACGTCGCGAAGCGGCCGCCGTCCAGCGGGACGAGCGGACGCAGCTCCGGCGGGATCACCGGAACGACGGTCAGGATCATCCACTCCGGACGGTTGCCGGAATCGATGAAGGCTTCCACGACCTTGAGACGTTTCACGAGCTTCTTGGGCTTCTCGCCGCCGTTGCACTCGGAAATCTCCACGCGAAGCTGATCGCGCAGCCTCTCGAGATCGATCGCCTGCAGCAGCGTGCGGATGGCTTCCGCACCGATCATGGCGGTGAAGCCGTCGTTACCGTATTCGTCCTGCGCCTTGTAGAACTCGTCTTCCGTCAGCAGCTGACGGTCCTTGAGCGGGGTAAGACCCGGCTCGGTGACGATATAGTTCTCAAAGTAGAGGACGCGCTCGAGGTCCTTCAGCGTCATGTCGAGCATCAGGCCGATGCGCGACGGCAGCGACTTCAGGAACCAGATATGCGCCACCGGCGATGCCAGCTCGATATGCGCCATGCGATCGCGGCGTACCTTCTGGATGGTGACCTCGACGCCGCACTTCTCGCAGACGATGCCTTTGTATTTCATGCGCTTGTACTTGCCGCACAAGCACTCGTAATCCTTCACCGGCCCGAAGATACGCGCGCAGAACAGACCGTCGCGCTCCGGCTTGAAGGTGCGGTAGTTGATCGTCTCGGGCTTCTTTACCTCGCCATGCGACCAGCGCAAAATCTGGTCGGGACTGGCGAGAGAAATCTTGATCCGGTCGAAGGTCGGAACGTCCTTCGTCTGGAACACATTCATCAGCTCTTGATTCATTTACGAGCCTTTCTTTTCGATATCAAAACCATTCGAAGCGGCTACGGCCGGCGCATTACTGCGCCGGTCCGTTCACCAGCTCCACATTCAGCGACAGCGAGCGCATTTCCTTGACGAGCACGTTGAACGATTCCGGAATACCGGCCTCGAACGTGTCTTCGCCGCGCACGATCGCCTCGTACACCTTGGTGCGGCCGGCCACGTCGTCCGACTTCACGGTCAGGATTTCCTGCAACGTGTAGGCGGCGCCGTAGGCTTCGAGAGCCCACACCTCCATTTCGCCGAAGCGCTGTCCGCCGAACTGCGCCTTGCCGCCCAGCGGCTGCTGGGTGACGAGCGAGTACGGACCGATCGAGCGCGCGTGGATCTTGTCGTCCACGAGGTGATGCAGCTTCAGGATATAGATGAATCCCACCGTCACCTGGCGCTTGAATGCCTCACCCGTTCGGCCGTCGAACAGCGTGACCTGACCGGAGGCCGTGAGCCCCGCCTGGTCCAGCATCTCGACGATGTCGGCTTCCTTGGCGCCGTCGAACACAGGGGTTGCGATCGGAACGCCGGTGCGCAAATTGTCACCGAGCTCCATCAGACCCTGTTCGTCCAGCTCCTTGAGCCGCTCGTCGTCGCCATAGACATGCTTCAACGCCTTGCGCAGCGAGTCGTGCTTGCCGTCGCGGCGTACCTTGTCGAGCGTGTCGCCGATCTGGCGGCCAAGACCCGCGCAGGCCCATCCAAGATGGGTCTCCAGGATTTGGCCGACGTTCATGCGCGACGGAACGCCCAGCGGATTGAGCACGACGTCGACCGGCGTGCCGTCTTCCAGATGCGGCATGTCTTCCATCGGCACGATGCGGCTGATCACGCCCTTGTTGCCGTGACGGCCGGCCATCTTGTCGCCGGGTTGCAGCTTGCGCTTCACCGCGACGAACACCTTGACCATCTTCATCACGCCAGGCGCCAGCTCGTCGCCACGCTTCAGCTTCTCGACCTTATCCGCAAAGCGCTTGTCGAGGCGCTGCTTGGACTCGTCGTACTGCTTGCGCAGCGCTTCGATCTCGCCCATCGCCTTTTCGTTGCGCAGCGCGATCTGCCACCACTGGTGACGCGGGATCGTCTCCAGCACGTGCGGCGTGATCTTGGTGTCAGCAGCCATGCCCTTCGGGCCCGATGCCGCGGTCTTGTGCAGCAGCAGGTCCGACAGACGCGAGAACATGTTGCGCTCGAGGATCAAGAGTTCATCGTCGCGGTCTTCCGCAAGACGGTCCTCTTCCGCCTTCTCGATCGTCATGGCGCGCTGATCCTTGTCGACGCCGTGGCGGTTGAAGACGCGCACTTCCACGATCGTGCCGGTGACGCCCGGCGGAACGCGAAGCGAGGTGTCGCGTACATCGGCCGCCTTTTCGCCGAAGATGGCGCGCAGCAGCTTCTCTTCCGGCGTCATCGGGGTTTCGCCCTTCGGCGTCACCTTGCCGACCAGAATGTCGCCCGCCTGCACCTCGGCACCGATATAGGTGATGCCGGCTTCGTCGAGGTTCTTGAGGTTTTCCTCGCCGACATTGGGGATATCGCGCGTGATTTCCTCAGGGCCGAGCTTGGTGTCGCGCGCCATCGTCTCGAACTCCTCGATATGGATCGAGGTGAAGACGTCGTCGCGCACGATGCGCTCGGAGATGAGGATGGAGTCCTCGAAGTTGTAGCCGTTCCACGGCATGAACGCGACGAGCACGTTCTTGCCGAGCGCAAGCTCGCCCAACTGCGTCGACGGACCGTCGGCGATGATGTCGCCCTGCTGAAGACGGTCGCCCACCTTCACCAGCGGCTTCTGCGTGATGCAGGTCGACTGATTGGAGCGCTGGAACTTCTTCAGGCGATAGATGTCGATGCCCGGCTTGGTGGGATCGGTCTCTTCCGTTGCGCGCACGACAATACGGGTGGCATCCACCTGATCGACGACGCCGGGACGGCGTGCGGCGATGGCGGAGCCGGAGTCGCGCGCGACCACATCCTCAAGACCGGTGCCGACGAGCGGCGCCTCGGGCTTCAAGAGCGGCACCGCCTGACGTTGCATGTTCGAGCCCATGAGCGCGCGGTTGGCGTCGTCGTTCTCGAGAAACGGCACGAGCGCCGCGGCCACGGACACGAGCTGCTTCGGCGAGACGTCGATGAACTCGACCTGGTCCGGCGTGGTCATGACGAAGTTCCCGCCCTTGCGGCAGGACACCAGCTCGTCGGTGATGCGGTTGCGGCTGTCGATCGTCGCGTTGGCCTGGGCGATCGTGTACTTCGCCTCTTCCATCGCGGAGAGATAGATCACCTCATCCGTCACCTTCTTGTCGACGACCTTGCGGTACGGGCTTTCGATGAAGCCGTACTTGTTCACACGTGCATAGGTGGCGAGTGAGTTGATCAGGCCGATGTTCGGACCTTCCGGTGTCTCGATCGGGCAGATACGGCCGTAATGCGTCGGATGCACGTCGCGCACCTCGAAGCCGGCGCGCTCGCGGGTGAGACCGCCCGGTCCAAGGGCCGACATACGGCGCTTGTGGGTGACTTCCGAAAGCGGGTTGGTCTGGTCCATGAACTGGCTGAGCTGCGAGGATCCGAAGAACTCGCGCACGGCTGCCGCCACGGGCTTCGCGTTGATCAGGTCGTGCGGCATCACCGTGTCGATATCGACAGCGGACATACGCTCCTTGATCGCGCGCTCCATGCGCAGCAGGCCAACGCGGAACTGGTTTTCCATCAGCTCGCCCACCGAACGCACGCGGCGATTGCCGAGATTGTCGATGTCGTCGATCTCGCCGCGGCCGTCGCGCAGTTCCGCCAGCGCCTTGAGGATCGCAAGGATGTCTTCCTTGCGAAGCGTGCGTAGCGTGTCCGGCGCATCGAGACCGAGGCGCATGTTCATCTTCACGCGACCGACCGACGAAAGGTCATAGCGCTCGGAATCGAAGAACAGCTGGTTGAACAGCGTCTCTGCCGTGTCGAGCGTCGGCGGCTCGCCGGGGCGCATGACGCGATAGATGTCGATCAGCGCTTGCTCGCGGGAGTGGTTCTTGTCCACCGCCATGGTGTTGCGCAGGTAGGCACCGATGGTGATGCCGTCGACATTGATGACGTCGATCTCATGGAAGCCCTCTTCCTCCAGGGCCTCGAGATGCGCAGGCGTGATCTCGTCGCCGGCCTCGAGATAGATCTCGCCGGTCTCGGGATTGACCATGTCGAGCGCGCTGTAGCGGCCGATCAGCTCTTCTTCCGTGAGCGTGACCTGCTTGACGCCGTCTTCCTGCCATTTGCGCAGAGCGCGTTGGGTGATCTTCTGGCCCGCTTCGGCAATGACTTCGCCGGTCTTGGCGTTCTTCCATTCGGAGATCGCCTTGGCGTTGCGCATCCAGGTGGGTTCGACCGGCGTGTGCCAGGAACCGTCCTTGTGCCTCTTGAACGCGATCTTGGAATAGAAGTTCTCGAGGATTTCTTCCTGCGTCAGGCCGAGCGCATAGAGCAGCGTCGTCGCCGGCAGTTTGCGGCGGCGGTCGATGCGCACATGCACGATGTCCTTTGCGTCGAACTCGAAGTCGAGCCAAGAGCCGCGGTAGGGGATCACGCGCGCCGCGAACAGGAGCTTGCCCGAAGAGTGGGTCTTGCCCTTGTCGTGATCGAAGAAGACGCCCGGCGAGCGGTGCATCTGGGAAACGATCACGCGCTCGGTGCCGTTCACGACGAACGTGCCGTTGTCGGTCATGAAGGGGACGTCGCCCATATAGACGTCCTGCTCCTTGATGTCCTTCACCGACTTGGCGCCGGTCTCCTGGTCGACATCGAACACGATGAGACGCAGCGTCACTTTGAGCGGCGCGGCATAGGTCATGGAGCGCTGCTGGCACTCCTCGACGTCATATTTCGGATCCTCGAAATGGTAGTCGACATATTCGAGCAGCGAGGATTCGGAGAAATCCTTGATCGGGAACACGGAGGAGAAAACGGCCTGCAGGCCCTCGTCGACGCGGCCGGTGTCCGGCTTCTGCACCTGGAGGAACTGATCGTAGGAAGTCTTCTGAACCTCGATGAGGTTCGGCATCTGCGCCACCTCGACGATCTTGCCGAAGTATTTGCGGAGGCGTTTGCGTCCCGTGAAGGAGAGTGTCATGAGTCCTCAATTCCCTGTGGCCGTAACCGGCCGTCCTGCCAATCAAATGCGATCAATCAAAGGCAAAAGACACCGGCCCCCCGGAAATCGCTTTCCGGAGAGCAGGTGTGTGAACGAAATATGTACCTTTCGCGGTTTTTCAACCCCGCGAGCACTCCTTACTTCAGCTCGACCTTCGCGCCGGCGTCCTCGAGCTGCTTCTTGATCTTTGCGGCTTCGTCCTTGCTGACATCGGCCTTGACCTCTTTCGGCGCGGCCTCGACGAGGTCTTTCGCTTCCTTGAGGCCCAGTCCGGTGATCGCGCGGACTTCCTTGATCACGTTGATCTTCTTGTCGCCCGCATCGGTGAGAACGACCGTGAATTCGGTCTTCTCGACCGCCGGAGCGGCAGCAGCGGCAGCCGGGCCGGCAGCAGCCGCTACCGGAGCGGCAGCGGAAACGCCCCACTTCTCTTCGAGAAGCTTGGCGAGGTCCGCAGCTTCCAGCACGGTCAGGCTGGACAGGTCTTCAACGAGTTGTTCGATCTTCGACATTCTTCAGTTCCTTGTTTCGTTACGGGTTTGAACGTTGTTGCGTCGCCTTATGCGGCTTCTTTCTTGGAATACGCGCCGATCACGCGGGCGAGTTGCCCGCCCGGAGCCTGCAGGAGGCCGGCGAGCTTGGTCGCCGGAGCCTGCAACAGGCCCACGATCTTGCCCCGGAGTTCGTCGAGCGACGGCAGCTCGGCGACGGCTTTGACACCGTTCGCATCGAGCATGGTCGTTCCCATCGAACCGCCCAGGATCACGAGCTTGTCGTTATCCTTGGCGTAGGCGATAGCCGTCTTCGAGGCTGCGATCGGATCTTCGCTGAACGCGATTCCGGTCGGACCTTTGAAGAGGTGGCTGATCCCCTCTACGGGCGTACCCTTCAGAGCGCGCATGACAAGACGGTTCTTCGCCACCTTGAACGAGGCTCCGTTCGCGCGCATGCGCGAGCGGAGATCGCTCATCTGGGCGACCGTCATGCCGGTATAGTGGGCGACAACCACCGAGCCGGATTTCGCGAAGACGCTCTGCAGCTCCTCGACGACTTCCGCCTTTTTGGCCTTCTCCACTTGGCTCTCCTTACAATACGAACAAGCAGGACGATCCGCCTGTTCCCCTGTTGCTCATTCCCCGTTCTTTCGAACGGGGCCTGCCCCAGGGTTCAAACCCGAACAGCGCAAAGGCTGACCCTTGCGAATTTCGGTTCTCGCCCCGTCTGCGCTGGAAATTTAAGTGCCGAAGCACTCCAGCGGTCTCGGACAGGTTCCGGCGATCGTCCGCCGGAATTCACTCAAACTCAGTGCGCTTCCGCGCTCGCCGCGCCGACCGAACCCAGCGTGATCTTCACGCCCGGTCCCATCGACGAGGAGATGGAAATCTTCTTCATGTAGGTGCCCTTGGCGCCCGGGGGCTTCGCCTTCAAGACGCTGTCCACGAACGCCTTGACGTTCTGGACGATCGCCTCTTCCGCGAAACTCGCCTTGCCGACGCCGCCTTGCACTACGCCCGCCTTCTCGACGCGATACTCGACCGCGCCGCCTTTGGCGTCCTTGATGGCCTGGGTGACATCCATCGTCACCGTTCCGACCTTCGGGTTCGGCATCAGGCCGCGCGGGCCCAGCACCTTACCAAGACGGCCGACCACACCCATCATATCGGGCGTGGCGATGCAGCGGTCGAAGTTCACTTCGCCCTTGCCGACGGTTTCGGCCAAATCTTCGGCGCCGACGATATCGGCACCCGCCTTCTTCGCTTCCTCGGCCTTCGCGCCTTTGGCGAACACGGCGACGCGCAGCGAACGGCCCGTGCCGTTCGGCAGCGAGACGACGCCACGTACCATCTGGTCGGCATGACGCGGATCGACGCCGAGATTGATCGCGAGCTCGATGGTCTCGTCGAACTTCGCGGTCGCGCGCGCCTTGACGAGCTTCACAGCTTCTTCGACGCCATAGGCCTTGCCGACGTCGATGCCTTCGCTGGCTTTCTTGAATCGCTTGGACATGGCTTACCCCTTCACCTCGATACCCATCGACCGCGCCGAGCCCTCGATGAGGAACATGGCGTTGTCGAGGTCGTTGGCGTTGAGGTCCTTCATCTTGGCCTCGGCGATCTGGCGCACCTGTGCCTTGGTCACGGAGCCCGCGAAGCCGCGGCCCGGTGTCTTCGAACCGCTCGTAATCTTCGCAGCCTTCTTCAGGAAGTACGACGCCGGCGGTGTCTTCATCGCGAAGGTGAACGACTTGTCCGAGAACACGGTGATAATCACCGGAATCGGCATGCCCTTTTCCTGGTCCTGCGTCTTGGCGTTGAACGCCTTGCAGAACTCCATGATGTTGAGGCCGCGCTGGCCGAGCGCAGGACCGATCGGCGGCGACGGATTCGCGCTGCCTGCGGGCACCTGCAGTTTGATGTAACCGGTAATCTTTTTTGCCACTCTTTAATCCGCCTCCTTAGCGGTTTGCGGTTCAATCGGACCTGGCCGGCCCTCCCGCGTTCATGGCCGGACTTATCCCGGCCAAACAGTTAAACAGGCCTCAGACCTTCTCGACCTGCGTGAATTCCAGTTCGACCGGCGTTGCGCGGCCGAAGATCGACACGGCGACCTTGAGGCGCGAGCGGTCTTCGTCGACCTCTTCCACTACGCCGCTGAACGAGGTGAAGGGGCCGTCGGCCACGCGCACCTGTTCGCCGATCTCGAACGTGATCGTGTTCTTGGGGTGCTCTGCACTCTCGCTCGCCTGATTGAGGATGCGCTCGACTTCCGCCTGGCGCAGCGGCATCGGCTTGTTGTTCTGGCCCAGGAAACCCGTCACCTTCGCCACGTTCTTCACAAGGTGATAGACCTCGTCGGTCAGCTTTGCGTGCAGAAGGACGTAGCCGGGCAGGAATTTGCGCTCGGAATTCTTCTTCTGGCCACGGCGGACCTCGATCACTTCCTCCGTTGGCACGACGACGTCGGCGACGAATTCCTGGAGGTCCTGGATCTTCGCCTGACGCTTGATCTCCTCCGACACCTTCTTCTCGAAATTCGAGTAGGTGTGGACGATGTACCATTTCGCGTCCGGATGAACCGCTGTTCCTGCTTCGCTCATGTTCAGCCCACTGCGCCAACCAGAAGTCGCTGGCCGTACGAAAACACCCAGTCGACGACGAAAAAGAACACCATGGTCAGTCCCACCATGATGAAAACCATCATCGTGGTGAGATACGTCTCCTTGAAGGTCGGCCAGGTCACCTTGTCGATGCCTTCGCGGCGCACCTCACGGATGAACTGGAAAAGGCCGCGACCGGCGCGCGGAGCCGGTGCGGGCAATTCCTTGCTGCTCGCGCTCGTCGTATCCGTCATCTTCTTCGCCTCGGCCATTCTTTCTTTCGTCACATCAGTGGCAGGAGTGGAGGGACTCGAACCCACGGCCTACGGTTTTGGAGACCGCCGCTCTACCAACTGAGCTACACTCCTGTACATGGGTTCGGCTATTCCGCTGCGCGGACCCTCACCCTGCGATTCTAAAAACCACGTCCTTCTCTCTCAATTCGTCATGGCCGGGCTGACCCGGCCATCCATGGATCACCGGCTCAAGGCCGGTGATGACGAAGCGTTACTTTATGATGCTTGCCACGACGCCGGATCCGACGGTACGTCCGCCTTCGCGGATGGCGAAGCGCAGCTTCTCTTCCATCGCGATGGGCACGATCAGCTCGACTTCGATCGAGATGTTGTCGCCCGGCATCACCATCTCCGTGCCTTCCGGCAGCTTCACGATCCCCGTCACGTCCGTGGTCCGGAAATAAAACTGCGGACGGTAGTTCGCAAAGAACGGCGTATGACGCCCGCCCTCGTCCTTCGTCAGGATGTAGACTTCCGCCTTGAACGTCGTGTGCGGGGTGACCGAACCGGGCTTGGCCAGAACCTGGCCGCGCTCCACGCCCTCGCGGTCGACACCGCGAAGCAGTGCACCGATGTTGTCGCCCGCCTGGCCCTGGTCGAGCAGCTTGCGGAACATCTCGACGCCCGTAACCGTAGTCGAGCTGGTCGGACGGATGCCGATGATCTCCACCGTCTCGCCAACCTTCACGATGCCGCGCTCCACGCGGCCCGTCACAACCGTGCCGCGGCCCGAGATCGAGAACACGTCTTCGATCGGCATCAGGAACGGCTTGTCGATCGGACGCTCCGGCTGGGGAATGTTCTCGTCCACCGCCTTCATCAGCTCCAAGACCGCATCGTGGCCGAGCTTGGGCTCCTTGTTCTCCAGCGCCATCAGCGCCGAACCGCGCACGATCGGGATCGTATCGCCCGGGAACTCGTAGGAGCTGAGAAGCTCACGCACCTCAAGCTCCACCAGGTCCAGAAGCTCCGGATCGTCGACCATGTCGCACTTGTTCATGAACACCACCAGCGCCGGCACGCCCACCTGACGGGCAAGCAGGATGTGCTCGCGGGTCTGCGGCATCGGGCCGTCGGCGGCACTCACCACCAGGATCGCGCCGTCCATCTGGGCGGCACCCGTGATCATGTTCTTCACATAGTCCGCATGGCCAGGGCAGTCGACATGGGCATAGTGGCGGTTCGCGGTCTCGTACTCGACGTGCGCCGTCGAAATCGTGATCCCACGCGCCTTCTCTTCCGGCGCCTTGTCGATCTGATCGTACGCCGTGAACGTCGCACCACCCGTCTCCGCCAGAACCTTCGTGATCGCTGCCGTCAACGACGTCTTGCCATGGTCCACATGACCGATCGTCCCGATGTTGCAGTGCGGCTTGTTCCGCTCAAACTTTGCCTTCGCCATTACCGTATCCTTCGTCTCATCTCAGTTCCGCGCCGCTCGCGGATATAGTCACTCTTTGCCCGATTGCCTGTCCTGCTGACTTCCCAACCAAAGCCCGCCTCCGCGAGCAAGGATTGGAGCGGGTGAAGGGAATCGAACCCTCGTCATCAGCTTGGAAGGCTGTTGCTCTACCATTGAGCTACACCCGCCTAATTCGACTCTCCTTCTCTCAACACCTTCACTCAGATCCCGGCTGGCTCGCCGGGCAGTCCCCGCTGCTGCGCAGCGAAGACTGGTGGGGGAAGTAGGACTCGAACCTACGAAGGCGAAGCCAGCGGATTTACAGTCCGCCCCCTTTGCCGCTCGGGACATTCCCCCGATGATCAATTTCCGTTTTCGACCAATTGGTTATCGCTGATCACCGGTCGGCGCAAAAGCATCGCCCACCCGTATGGGTCAGAACGTAAGATTGCCTCCGGAAAGTCGCGCCGCGGATCGCGGGTTATGAGGAGATTGGAACTGAGTGTCAACAGGTTATTACCGCGGAAAAGCCTGTAAACCGGCCCCACGACGCCCTGTGAACAAAAGCTAACCCGGGGTCCCTCTGGAAGGCAAGAAAAACCGACCGATTGCGCAAGGAACGGCTCACCTGTAAGCCCCCTCCCCATGACCCGACCCGACCGCCGCCATTTCTACCCCAAGCCCGACAGCCGGACCGGCGAAGGTTTGTGGCTTTACGGCCTTCACGCCGTGAAGGCTGCCTTGGCCAATCCGGCCCGCAAGGTGAAGCGGGCAGTGCTCACCACACGGGCGGCCGAGGAGATCGGGTCGAAGCTGCTCGGCCGGGTGCGGCAGGAACTCGCGGACGGTGACGCGGTGTCACGCTTGTTGCCGACGGGAGCGGTCCACCAGGGCGTCGCCCTGCAATGCGATCCCCTTCCCAAGCGCGATCTCGATGAGGTGCTGGACGCTCCCTCGGAGCGGCGGCGCATCATCGTCGTGCTGGATCAGATTTCCGATCCGCAGAACACGGGCGCCATCCTGCGCACCGCCGCAGCCTTCGGCGCGGCGGCGGTGATCGTGCAAGACCGTCATTCGCCGCCGGAATCCGGCACGCTCGCGAAAGCGGCGTCGGGCGCGCTCGACGTGGTGCCCTACATCCACGTCGTCAACATCGCCCGCACGCTCGAGCAATTGGGCGAACGCGAGTTCTGGCGGATCGCGCTGGCCGGCGACGGCGATAGCGCGCTCAAGGACGCCCTGCCGGCGGGCGACGTCGCATTGGTTCTCGGATCGGAGGGCTCTGGCATCCGCAGGCTGGTGCGCGAGCGTTGCGATGCCGCAGCATTCGTGCCCATCGATCACGAGATGGAGAGCCTGAACGTTTCCAACGCCGCCGCGGTCGCGCTCTACGAATTGCGACGCGCCTGAAGCTTGGAATTTCCGTGTCGCCCCCCACATGTGACGGGGCGCACGCGGAATTCCTCATGCGATCATGTCTGCTGGTACTGCTGGGCATCCCGCTGCCGGTCGTGTTCCTGCTCTGGTTCCTGACCGGGCATTGGTGAGCTAACTACATCCTTCGATGTATTCGATCGCGTGGTGCCCACCGACGCGGAATTCGGACACCTTGCCGTCCCAAGTCTCGAAGATGATGCCATAATTTCGGCCATTGTCATCGAGGCGGTAGTAGTGATCGTTCCGATCACCATACGGATGCGGCCCGACCTTCGCCCTACGCCCGTAAGCTCTTCTGATATCGGCCTCGCTGGACCCGATGCCGATACCTGCTTCTGTGCGAACATCCACAAACGATTTTCCCGCAGTTCGGCTATCGACATCAATGCGCACAATGCGGTCTCGGTGGAGCATGTACGCGACGTTTGCATCTCGACCATCGGCACGATTGGCGTACGAGCATTCCGAAGGGTCGTCATAGTCCGGCGAAACCACAAGGCGGGCGCCGAGCGCACGACCTGCACCTTTGAGCGTCATGCCGAGATGTACCTTGCCTAAGCCGTCCATAGTCATGGTGCCGCCGGCAAGCGCTGGTACACTGAGGGAGGCGAAGAGAAACGCAAGCGAGGCTTGTTTCACGATCAGAACAGTGCCGCAACGAGTTTGTCGCCGCCGCCGTAATTCTCGATGAAGACGAGGACCTTGTAGCCTTCCGCCATGCGCATACGACCTTCGGCATCGTGCATCAGGAGCCCATCATTGCTCATGGTTGCGGTGCGGCGATCATACGCGAAGCGCGGCGCGAGCCCCTGATAGTGCGTGCGGATCAGATGAAAGAGCTGCGCCGCATGTTCGGGCGCGAGCCGCACACAGCCAGCGCTCGCACGCTTGCCGAGCTGTGCGATGTCGTCGCCGGTTGCGCTGTGGATCGCGAGCCCTGTTTGCAGCCCATTCTTCTCCCAATTGAAGAACATTGCGTAAGGCATCGGCGTCTTCCACTGCCCGGAGACGTGGTGCTTGTACATGCGGTCGGGATCGAGTTCGTAATAACCCCGCGGCGTGAAGCTGGGCGCGAGCCGGCCGTTCGGCGCGAATTCGACGAGCTCACGTCCCGTCGACACCGGCCAGTTGTGGAGAAGATCGAGATCGCCCCTGGCGCTCTTGCGGAAGACATACATGCGCTGCGCGAACGGTCCGTTCTCGGCTTTGCTCACATAAAGAAAGAGCCCGAAATTATCGAGCATCTCGGGGGTGAGATTGTCCTTCAGCCGCACCATCACGCGCGCGAGTTCGGCGGACGATGGCGCGGTGAGATCGGGACGCGGAGCACTGGCAGGCGCGAGCGTCAGCGCGGACCTCGGTGACGCGATCGTTTTCGGCGGCGTGCCGGCGACTCTCGCAATGCGCTCGCGCTCCACAATTGCTGGACGCAAGGCCGGAAGGCCGGTGAGTTTCGCGACTGGTGCAGGCACCACATGCGCGAGCTTGCGCGTGGCTTTGGATGCGACAGCGGTGTGCCGATGCGGATAAACGGAATTGAAGAAGGCTCTGTCCCAGGCCGTGACGCGCGCGATGGCGGGCTGGATGGCGCGTTCGTTTACGGTGTTGGCGCCATTGCGGATTCGCGCCACAACCGAATACCCGGCGTGGTAGGCCCTGGCCGGCCAAACGGGATGGTGCTGCACGACGATAGCCATGCTGAAAAACGATGCGCTGACCAGATAGATCGCGCTAAAGGCTGTCGCGGTTCTCATGTCGGATTCGCTCGCGCCACCAAGTAGCCGGTTCCCGGCCTGCTGTCCCTTTGCGGGACAGTTCTCGGTTAACAGAATTGCCCGGCTTCCCGTTCCAGGCAACGGAAAAGATTAAGAAGCCAGAACCTGGGAGCTGCCGCGCGCGAGGTCTGTTTTCAGGAAGCGCGTGGCCCGCCAAAAGCAGAACATGCCGATCAGGCCGGCCACGACGCTGCTCACCAGCAGCGCCCAGCGCAGCGAATCGTCGCCTAGGACCGGCTTGAGCGCCGTACTGGTGAAGCCCGTGGCGGCGGGCCCGAGCCCCAGCGCGATCATGTTGAGCACGAACAACAGAATGCCTACCGTCTGCGCGCGCATGCGCAATGGAACTATTCCCTGCGCCATCGCATAGGCCGGTCCCAGATAGGTCGCGCCCATCAGCGCGGGCACGACAGCGAAGGAGAGTGCCACGGCTGTGCTTGGCGCCAGGAAGAAAAACGGCGCGCAGGGCATCGACAAGCTGGTCGCGATAATCGGCACGTACATGTACCAGTTCGCATCGCGCGAGCCGAACCGGTCCGCCAGCCTCCCCGATGTGTAGGTGCCGACCGCGCCGAAAATCCCGGTGAGCAGCGAGAGCGCTATGCCAACCTCGATCGGCTTCATGTGGTGCGAGACGATCAGGAATTTCGGCAGGAAGTAGAGCAGGGAGTAGCCGCTGAACGCATGCGCCGAGCAGCCGAGCGCGATCCAGCGAAAGGAACGCCGCTGCCACAGGAAGCGCACGACATCGGGGAGGCGCGGCACCTCGCTGGTATCGGTGATGCCGTCCGCCGAGCCGCGCACCGGCTCGGTGACCGTGAACAGCAGGATGAAGACGAGAAGCAGGCCTGGCAGGCCCGACGCGATGAAGGCCGAGCGCCAGCCATAATGCTGCAGCATCCAGCCTCCGCCGAAGAAGCCGAACAGCAGCCCGATGTTGAGTCCCGCGGAATAGAACGCGAGCGCGCCGGCGCGTTTTTGCGGCGGATAGAGATCGGCGATCATCGAGTTGATCGACGGCCCGGTACCCGCTTCGCCAATACCGGTACAGAAACGCGCGAGAACGAGCTGCCAGATCTGTCTCGAATAGCCGGACAACACGGTCATCAGGCTGAAGGTCGCAAGCGAGGCCGCGATGATGTTGCGCCGGCTCATGCGGTCGGCGAGCGTTGCGAACGGAATGCCGAGCGTGGCGTAGATTACTGCGAAGACGGTGCCAGAGAGCAACCCCGCCTGAAAATCGTCGATCTGGAATTCCTTCTGGATGTAGGGGAGCAGGATGCCGAGGATCTGCCGGTCCAGATAATTGACGACGTAAGTGAGCGTGAGGATGAAAAGTACATAACTGCGGTAGCCCGGGCTGAAGCCCGGAGCCTGAGTCTCTTCCGCCACGCCGCCCTACCCTTCCGGATCGTTGCTCTTGTCAGAACGCTAGACCGAAAGCGCGATTTCGCAAAACGCAACGACCTATCCGCGTTCCGCTACGGCTTCCCGCAACACAAGGTTGACGAAGTAGCTTCCGAGCCTTGGATGCTTCGGCATGCGCCACCGGCAGATTGCGGCCTGCGGCTAGCCTTGCCCGTCTTCGCCAAGCTTGGCTTGCAATCCGAACCGCTCGCCCTTCTTGCCCTTCACCGCGAGATCGACGGTCGCAAGACGACGTCCGCCTTCGGCGCGCGATTCAGCGGCGAGCAGATTCATCATCGCGAAATAGTCGCCGAAGGAATCGTCGACGGCGCGCGTGAAGCCTTGTACATCCTGCGCTTTGTTCATCTGGATCTTGGCGAAGCGCAGCGCACCGGGTGAATTCTCCGCCACGCGCCGCGCGAAGCCAATGGTCTCACGTTCGAGATCGGCCGTCGCGAACACGCGATTGACGAAGCCGTATTGGGCGGCTTCGCGCGCCGTGATGAAGCGGCTTTCGAAGCAAAGTTCCTTGGCGCGGCGAATGCCGATGTCCCACGGGATCGACATGTATTCGACAAAGCCTGCCAGGAACTGGGCATCTTCCGCCGCGAAGACGATGTCGCAGCACGCCGCCAGCATCCACCCCGCATAGATGCAATAGCCCTCCACCATCGCGATGGTAGGCTTTTCGAAATTCCGCCACTTGAGCAGGAGATCGAGATTGTATTTGCGGAACTCGTCGTAGGTTTCTATGCCCGGGGCGGCGCCGAGGCTTTTGCGATAGGCGGCCGCCTCCGGCGTTCCGAGATCGTGCCCGCTTGAGAAATGTCCGCCACTGCCACGCACGATCACCACGCGCACCGACTTGTCCGTCAGCGCGAGATCGAATGCCGCGTCGATCTCATCGAGCATCCGATAGCCTTGCGCATTCTTGTACTGCGGCAGGTTCAGCGTGATGACGCCGAGCGGTCCGTCGGCGGCGTAGAGAATTTCCTGAAAGGTCATCTGCGTTTCCTCACCTGCCCCTTGAGGGAAAGTAGAAAGTTAGGCGAACTTGCCCGACTTCGCCCAGCCACGCGGGACGAGACGGCCGGCTTGTGCGCGTTGACCACGCCACTCTTTCAGTTCGGAGGCAGGGAATTCGCGATTGTTTTCGTCTTTCAGACCCTGCTTCCACGTGAAGGTCGTGGCGTCGAGCAAACCGCCGTCCTTGTAGCGCTGCAGATAATTGCCCTGCCCGCGCGCCATCTCCGGCAGGTCGGCGAGATCGAAGATCAGCATCTTGCGATTCTCGCCCACGACCGCGATGGAGTCGCCGTCGACGAAACGGCACACCGCCGCTTCCGATCCGGTCTTCACGTTCATCACGCGCTTGCCGTTCTTGGTCATCGCCAGCGCGTCATCTTCGCTGGTGATAAAGCCGTGGCCCGAGGTCGAGGCGACCAGAAGCTTGCGCCCGGACACATGCGCAAACATCGCCACGAGATCGGCGTCGGACGGCAGATCGATAAAGGTGCGGATCGCCTCGCCATTGCCGCGCCCGCCCGGAAGCTTTGCACAGTCGAGCGTGAAGAAGCGCCCGTCGGTCGAGAACATCATCAACTTGTCGGTCGTCTCGGCATGGATCCAGAAGCGCTCGCGGTCGCCCTCGCGGTATTTCACCGCGTCGCTGGGTTCCTGATGGCCCTTGAACGCTCGTAGCCAGCCCTTCTCGGAGCAGACGACCGTGATCGGTTCTTTCTCGACCGCGTTTTCGAGCGTCGCCACTTCGTCGGCCATCGCCTCGACCTTGGCGACGAGGTTCGCTTCCGCGATTTCGGTGCGGCGCTTTCCGAGTGCGGTCTTCTGGCCGAACTTCGCGTCGATGGCCTTCACTTCCTCGATCAGCTTCTCGGATTTGAGCTTGGAGGATCCGAGCAGTTTCTTGAGATACTTCTGCTCCGCGGTCAGCGATTCGTGCTCTCCGCGAATCTCCATCTCCTCGAGCTTGCGCAAGGACCTGAGCCGCATGTTGAGAATGGCTTCCGCCTGCGCATCGGTGAGCGAGAACGCCTTGATGAGCTTCGGCTTCGGCTCGTCCTCGGTGCGGATGATCCTGATGACTTTGTCGAGGTTCAGATAGACGGCCAGATAGCCCTCCAGAACCTCAAGCCGCGTCGCGATTCTTTCCAGGCGGTGCGTGGAGCGGCGCTCCAGCACCTCGCGGCGGTGATCGATGAAGGCGGCGAGCACCTCGCGCAGGCTCATCACGCGGGGCACGACGCCCTTGTCGAGCACGTTCATGTTGAGCGAGACGCGGCTTTCGAGATCGGTCTGGCGGAAGAGCTGCTCCATCAGCAATTCAGGCTCGACCGTGCGGCTCTTGGGCGTCAGAACGATGCGCACATCCTCGGCGGATTCGTCGTGGATGTCGTCCAGAAGCGGCAGCTTCTTCTGTTCGAGCAGTTCGGCGATGCGCTCGATCAGCTTGGCTTTCTGGATGGCGTACGGAATCTCATGCACCACGATCTGGTACATGCCGCGCGCGCCTTCTTCCTTCTTCCAGCGCGCGCGCACACGGAACGAGCCGCGTCCGGTCTTGTAGGCCTCGGCGATGGTCGCGGCGTTGTCGACGATAATGCCGCCGGTCGGGAAGTCCGGCCCGCGCACCAGCTTGAACAGCGTGCGGTCCTGGGTGTTGGGATTTTCGATCAGCGCGATCAGCGCGGCGCAGAGTTCGCCCAGATTGTGTGGCGGGATCGAGGTCGCCATGCCGACGGCAATGCCGCTCGACCCGTTGGCGAGCAGATTGGGGAACGCCGCCGGCAGCACGACCGGCTCTTCGTCCGCGCCGTCATAGGTTGCGCGGAAATCGCAGGCGTTCTCGTCGAGCCCGTCGAGCAGCGACTGCGCCGCGTCGGTGAGGCGGCTTTCGGTGTAGCGCATCGCGGCCGGGTTATCGCCATCGATATTGCCGAAATTGCCCTGACCTTCGACCAGCGGATAGCGGACCGAGAAATCCTGCGCGAGGCGCACCAGCGCATCGTAAATCGCCTGGTCGCCATGCGGGTGGAAGGAACCCATCACGTCGCCGACGACCTTTGCCGATTTCTTGGGCGCGGAGCCGGGCACGAGCCCAAGCCTGCGCATGCCGAACAGGATGCGGCGATGAACAGGTTTCAACCCGTCGCGCGCATCCGGCAGAGCGCGCTGCGTGATCGTGGAAAGCGCATATGCCAGATAGCGCTCGGCCAGCGCCTTGCTCAGCTCTTCGGGACGGATGTCGTCTTTTATGTCGGCCATACCCGACTTCTATTCGATTCGCCGGCCGTTTGCGCCAGTTCGTCGAGGCGCAACCGCGCCGCCGGAATCTCCCTGCCGTGCGGCACAAGAACGCGCTCGTTGAGGAAATATCCTGTCAGCTTCAGCCCGGCCACGATGTCCGCCCGCGAAACCGCATTCTGCGAGCCGAGCAGGAACGGCGGCAGCGTGAGCAGTCGCTCCTTGTAAGCGGCGCCACCCGCACGCGACACCGCCCGGCCCGATCGCGGCGAGACATAGACAAGATCGTCGGTGGTACCGGTCGCAGCACAATGGGTGAGATCGAGACCGAAGCCCAGCGCATCGAGCAACCCCGCTTCCCAGCGCACATAGAGCGGCCCCCAATGATCGATGCCGTCGTCCATCATCGCCTCGAGCAGGATTTCGCCGGCCATGAACACGGGCTCGTGGCTCTCGCGCTCGGGCATCGCGGCTATCGCGACCTGAGAGAAGGCATTGAGGCCGATCAGCGCCTCGCGGCCCTCCATCAATTCTCCAGCGCGCGCGCGCTCCAGCTCGATAGCAAAGCTGCCAAGGTGTTCGTTCAGCCTTGCGCGCCACACGAGCTTGAGCGAATTGCCCGGCTGCAGCAGCGGCTTCATCCGGCGCGAAGCACCGCCCCGCACCAACCCCATATGGCGACCATGCTCGCGCGTCAGCGCCTCGACGATCGCGCCGCTCTCCCCCAGCGGCCGCACCGAAAGCACGATGGCGTCGTCAGACCATTCCATTCCATCAAACCTGTCATCCCGGCCAAGCGCTGCGCAAGCAGCGCGCAGAGCCAGGACCCATCGGGACGTTGCTTTGCTGTGGGTCCCGGACTGCCGCTTCGCGGCATCCGGGATAACAGCTCAGTTGTCCTCCGGAAACTCGAGGCCCATTTCGCGGTAATGCTCGCGCTTATCGGCCCAGCCTTCGTCGACCTTCACGAACAGAAAGAGATGCACACGGCGGCCGAATATCTCTTCGAGTTCGGCTCGCGCCAATTCGCCGATCTTCTTGATCGTGGCCCCGCCTTTGCCGAGCACGATCGCCTTCTGGCCGTCGCGCTGGACAAAGATGGTCTGGTCGATCCGAACCGAGCCGTCCTTGCGCTCTTCCCATTTCTCGGTCTCGACGGTCGAGGCGTAGGGCAACTCGTCGTGCAGGCGCAGATAGATCTTCTCGCGCGTGATCTCAGAAGCGAGCAAGCGTGAAGTAATGTCGCCCGCCTGATCCTCCGGAAACAGCCACGGCCCTTCCGGCATCTTTGCCACGCACCAGTTCGCCACATCCTCGACACTGTCACCCTTGAGCGCGGAGATGACGAACACCTCCTCGAAGACCGTTTCGTCTTTCAGCTTTTCGATCAAAGGCAGGAGATCGGTACGCTTCATGCCGTCGATCTTGTTGAGGACGAGCGCGGCCTTCGCCTTGTTCTCCTTCAGCTTCCCGATGATGGCCAGGGTATCGCGCGCGGCCAGGCCGTCGGAATGCGCCACAAGCTCCGGCGCGTCGACAATCACCACGATGGCGTCGGCGTCGTTCGCACCGGCCCAGGCCGAAGTCACCATCGCACGGTCGAGCCTGCGCTTCGGCTTGAAGATGCCGGGCGTGTCGACGAACACGATCTGCGTCTCACCGCGCATGGCGACGCCGCGCACCAGCATGCGCGTGGTCTGCACCTTGGGGCTGACGATCGCGATCTTGGTGCCGACGAGCGCATTGACCAGCGTCGACTTGCCAGCATTCGGGGCACCGATGATCGCGGCAAATCCACAACGCGTCGTCATATAAGTCCCAATCGCGATAACATGGTTCTCGCGGCGGCCTGTTCGGCCTCGCGCTTGGAGCCACCCTCGCCGACGGCGGTATCGTGCCCTGCAACGCTCACCTCGACCCAGAAGCGTGGCCGGTGATCCGGCCCTTCGCGCCGCGTGATAGAATACGCGGGTGTTCCCGGAAATTCCTTGCGACCCTGCGCCCATTCCTGCAGCGCCGTCTTGGGATCGCGCATGTCGCGATCGAGAGTCGCGAACGCATCGGTCCAATAGCGCTCGACAAACTGACGCGCGGCTTCTATTCCACCGTCGAGATAGAGCGCCGCGATGACCGCTTCGCAGGCGCCAGCGAGGATCGCGGCCTTGCGCCGCCCGCCGCTCGTAATCTCGGACTGTGCCAGGATGATATGATCGGCGAGGCCCGCTGCCTCAGCCGCCTGCGCACAAGCATCCTGCCGTGCCAGCGCGTTGAACTTGAGCGCAAGCGCGCCCTCGGCATCGCCGGGATAGAGCGCGTGCAGCTTCTCCGCTGCGATCAGGCCGAGCACGCGATCGCCCAGAAATTCCAGCCGTTCATTGGATTCCGCCGAATTGGCGCTCGAATGCGTCAGCGCGCGCGTCAGCAACGCCGCATTCCGGAACGTATGCCCCAGGCGGGACTGGATATCACTCGATGCTGGTGAACATGCGGCGGTAGCGGATTGCTCCCGGCCAGGTCCACGGCTCGTACCAGACGGCTGTGTCATCGATGGAAAAGAACCGGAATTCGGCCTTGCCTACAAGGTCCTCGGCGGGAACGAAGCCCACGCTGAGGCGGCTGTCGTCGGAATTGTCTCGATTGTCGCCCATCATGAAATAATGGCCGGGCGGCACCACGAATACCTGCGTGTTGTCCTCGTTGCTGTCCTTCATGGCGTCGAGCACGAAGTAGCTCTTGCCTTCCGGCAGCGTCTCGCGATAGCGCTCGATCGGGCGCACGATGTCGTACTGGTCCTTGCCGACATAGTCGTCGACACGCACCTTGGGCACCGGCTTGTCGTTGATATAGAGCACACCGCTCAACATCTGGATGCGGTCGCCGGGAAGGCCGATCACCCGCTTGATGAAATCCTGCATGTATTCGGACGATTCCGGGTTCGGCATCTTGAAAACGACGATGTCGCCCCGCGCCGGCGCGCGTTCCAGCACACGGCCATGGAAGAAGTCGCCGACCGGCCAGCCGCGGAACGGGAACGAGGCGCGGCTGTAGCCGTAGGCGAACTTTTCGACGAACAGATAGTCGCCGACCAGCAGCGTGTTCTCCATCGAACCAGACGGGATGTAGAATGGCTGGAACAGGAACGTGCGGATGACGAGCGCGATCAGAAGCGCATAGACGATCGTCTTGACCGTCTCGAGCCAGGATTCGCCTTCCGCCTTTTTTGCCGCGTCCGGCGTCTTGGGCGTCGAGGCCACCGGAGCGGGCTTGGCCGGCTGTTCGGGCGCGACAGTGGCCGTGGGCGTGGCCGCGTGGGCATCCGCTTTGGCCGTGCGGGCGGCGGAATCGGCTGCCGCGTCGGCGGGAACGCTCAAATCGGCCATTTCGGGCTCATCTTTCCTGGAATCGCGGGGGACAGAACCGGACGGATCGGGTTGCGTCAAGGCCGATGCCCCCTCTTACTTAAGCGAGGACGGCAGTGTTGCAACCGCGGAGATGATCACGATCGCCTGCGCCAGGGGGAAATCGTCGGTAATCGTGAGATCGACAACTGCTGTGTGACCGGCCGGCGTGATCTCGTTAAGCCGCCGTAATGCGCCATTGGTAAGCGCCATCGTGGGCTTTCCACCTGGCAGATTGACGACGCCCATGTCGCGCCAGAACACACCCTTGTTCAGTCCGGTGCCGAGCGCCTTGGCGCAGGCCTCCTTCGCTGCGAAGCGCTTGGCATAGGACGCGGCGCGTTGCGCGCGCCGGTCGGATTTCGCGCGTTCGATATCTGTGAAGATGCGCTCGATGAAGCGGTCGCCGAACCGCTCGATCGATTTCTCGATGCGGCGGATATCGATGAGATCGGACCCAAGACCGAGAATCATCCGATGCACCCCACTTCGTCATGACCGGACTCGACCCGGCCATCCAGAAAGAAAAAGGCGCACGCGGAGACGCGGAGAACACAGAGAAATGAAGGGCGCTCCGCGCCTCCGCGCCTCCGCGTGAGAATCCTTCCTTGTGATGGTGAGAAAAATTGCATCACTTTCTCGCCTCGTCCATCAACGCGCGCATCCGTTTGATGGATGCTTCGAGCCCCACGAAGATCGCTTCGCCCACGAGGAAATGGCCGATGTTGAGCTCGCGCACTTCGGGGATCGCGGCGATGGGCTTCACATTTTCGTAGGTCAGGCCGTGCCCGGCGTGAACTTCGAACCCGAGCCGCGCGGCGGCCGCGGCGCTCCTGCGCGCGGCGTCGAGATGCGCCGCGACAGCAGTTCCGTCGTTCGCGATCACCGCCTCGCAATAGGCGCCGGTGCAAAGCTCCACCACCGGCGCGCCAAGCGACTTCGACGCTTCGAGCTGCCGTGTATCGGGATCGACGAACATCGACACACGGATACCCGCATCGCTTAGGCGGGCCACAAACGGTTTCAAATGATTGTGCTGACCAGCGGCGTCGATACCGCCTTCGGTCGTGCGCTCCTCGCGCTTCTCGGGCACGAGACAGACCGCATGCGGTTTGTGGGCGAGCGCGATCTGGAGCATCTCCTCGGTCGCCGCCATTTCGAGATTGAGCGGAATGGTCAGTTCACGCGCGAGATTGTCGATGTCGTCGTCGGAGATATGACGGCGATCCTCGCGCAGATGCGCCGTGATGCCATCCGCGCCTGCCGCCGCCGCGAGCCTCGCGGCACGCAGCGGATCGGGATATGGCGCACCCCGCGCGTTCCGGATCGTCGCGACGTGGTCGATATTCACACCGAGGCGGATTCGACTCATCGAAAACAGGCCTTGAGGATCAGACAGTCAACGACGAGGATAAGCGTTCCAGACAGCAAAGGCATTATGAAACATAGAATGCTGGCTATGAAATTGGCGCCGATGGATTGGCGTCGCCACGCCCGCGTAATTATTCCCGCGACACCACAAATAATAATGGGGATGCCATAGAATGCGGATTCACGGGCAGAGGCCATAAACACACCTGCCGCGCGTACATGATCGGCAAGACCCACAAGCACGAGCTGCGTGGTAAGAGCGGCGACGAAGCAGACAACCGCAAAAACCGCGAGACGCCGCGCCGTCAGACCAACCCCCTGCTTCCCGGCTTCACGGCGGGGACGCTACGCAGATGCGACGGGAGTTTGTCGGCTTCCCAGGCGGGCACCTTCATTGAGGCGAGCGCCACGAGTTTCACGCCGACCTTCGCCTTGCCGCCGGAACGGTCGATCAGGCATGCCGCCGCGACTGGCTTGCCACCGGCAGCGCGGATCGCTTCGAGACACTCGCGCGACGAGACGCCGGTCGAGACGATGTCTTCCACCATCAATACCGGCTGGTTCTTTTCGAGGTGGAAGTTGCGGCGGAGCTGGAATTTGCCATCCACGCGCTCGACATACATCGCGGGCAAGCCCAGCTGGCGGCCCATCTCGTAGCCCGGCACAATACCGCCAACCGCGGGTGAAATAATGGCGGTAAATTTCGTTTTCACCTCTTCGCGCACTTTCGCGGCAAGCGCTTTGCAGAGTTTCGCGGTGCGTTTGGCATCCTGGAACACCAGCGCCTTCTGCAGGAACGTGTCCGAGTGCAGCCCGCTCGACAGAATGAAATGGCCTTCGAGCAGCGCGCCCGCCTTCTTGAATTCCGCAAGCACCTGATCGTTATTCACTGCACGTGTTCCCTGTCGCGCACGCGCTCGACCGATTCGACCGCGGCACTTACGCGTAGCGCGCCGATGATGTTCTGCAAATGGGCCACGTCGCGCACTTCGATATCGACCAGAACCTCGAAGAACAGCGCGTTGCGGTGCGTCACTTTCATGTTGAAGATATTGCCGCCGTTCGAGGCGATCACCGTCATCGCCGCGGCCAGCGATCCCGGCACGTTCTTGGTGCGCACAAGGATGCGCGCCACGCTTGGACCGGCACCTGCCGCATGCGTGCTCCACGCGACGTCAAGCCAGTCGTCCATCTCGGTTTCGGCGCGCTCCAACTCCTCGCAATCGACAGTGTGGATGACCGCGCCCTCACCCGGCACCATCAGGCCCACGATACGGTCGCCAGGCAGCGGGTGACAGCACTGGCCGAGCTTGTAGGAGAGGCCTTCCTTGAGGCCGCGGATGGAGATCGGCTTGCGGGCCTTGGCGGGCTCGACAAAAGCCGCCTGATTGCGGCGCTCCGGATCGCGCTTGATTTCGGGAAAGACCGCTTCAAGGACTTCGCGCCCGCGCAACGACCCGCGTCCCACATCGGCATAAACGTCTTCGGCCTTGGACAGGCGAAGTTTTTTCGCCACACCCTCGATCGCCTTTTCCGTCATCTCGAAGCCTTCATCGGCAAAGACCTTCTCGAGAATCTTGCGTCCGAACTTCACATGCTCGTCGCGTTGCGCATGACGCAGAAAGCGGCGGATTTCCGCGCGCGCACGACCGGTGACGACGAACTGCTCCCATTGCGGCGACGGCGTCTGTTCCTTGGTGCGGATGATCTCGACCTGGTCGCCGTTGCCGAGCGGGGTGTGCAGCGGCACATGTTTGCCGTTGATCTTGGCGCCGACGCAGTGGTTGCCGAGATCGGTATGCACCGCATAGGCGAAATCGATCGGCGTCGCGCCGCGCGGCAACGAGATCAGGTCGCCCTTCGGCGTGAAGCAGAAGACCTGATCCTGATACATGTGCAGGCGCGAATGCTCGAGGAACTCCTCCGCGCTGTCGCCGCGTTCGAGCAGGTCGACCATGTCGCGCAGCCATTCGAGTGCGTTGGCCTCGCCGCGGTCCTTCGCGGGCACATGCTCGCGATAGCGCCAATGCGCGGCCACACCGCGTTCGGCAATATCATGCATCTCCTGCGTACGGATCTGTACTTCGACGCGCTGATGCTCGGGCCCGATCACGGTGGTGTGGATCGAGCGATATCCGTTGGCCTTCGGCGTCGAGATGAAATCCTTGAACCGCTCCGGCACCATCTGCCAATTGGTGTGCAGCACGCCCAGCGCGCGATAGCAGTCCTCCGTGGTGCGCACGATCACGCGGAAACCCAGGATGTCGGAGAGCTGCTCGAAATTGAGCTGCTTGTCTTTTAGTTTGCGCCAGATCGAATAGGGACGCTTGGCGCGACCGGTGACCCAGGCGTCGATGCCGCTTTCGGCAAGCTTGCGCTTCAACTGATCGGCGATGCGGCCGATCCTGTCGACGCTCTTGTCCTCGAACTGGGCGATACGGGTGACGATGGAATTGCGCGCTTCGGGCTGCAGCTCGGCGAAGGCCAGGTCTTCCAGCTCCTCGCGCATGTTCTGCATGCCAATACGGCCGGCGAGCGGCGCGTAGATGTCGAGCGTTTCCTGCGCGATGCGCAGGCGCTTATCGGACTTCGGGATAAAGCCCAGCGTGCGCATGTTGTGCAGGCGGTCGGCGAGCTTGACCAGCAGCACGCGGATGTCGTTCGACATCGCGAGCATCAGCTTGCGGAAATTCTCTGCCTGCTTGGTGCGCTCGCTGAAAAGTTCGAGCTGCGAGAGCTTGGTCACGCCGTCGACGAGGCCCGCGATCTCGTCGCCGAAATTCTCCTTGATGTCTTCCAGCGTCGCCAGCGTGTCCTCGACCGTGTCGTGCAGGAGCGCGGTCACGATCGTGGCCACATCGAGCTTGAGATCGGTCAGGATGGCGGCAACCTCGAGCGGATGGGCGAAATAGGGGTCGCCGGAGGCACGGAACTGCTTTCCGTGCGCCTTCATCGCGTAGACATAAGCCTTGTTGAGCAGCGCCTCGTCCGCGTCCGGATCGTAGGCTTTGACCCGGTCGACCAGTTCGGTCTGCCGCATCAGCTTGCGCCGGGCCTTGGGCTGCGTCGCAGCGGCCGGCGGGGAGACCGGAACAGCGGGTTCCATGGGTTGCGGCGTGTGCGTGCTCATACGCGCTTAATATAAGCGCGATATCGCGGAAACCGGAAATGAAGGCCGGGAAATAAGCGCTTAGGCGCTATTCCTCGTCGTAGACCTCAGGCTCGGGCTGCGGCTCGGCGCGGCGCTGGGCTTCGGAGGTGAGTGCACGCAGCAACTCTTCTTCCGTGACCTGGCGGTGCGCGGGATCCTCGCGGTCGTCGCTGGCCTCGCGGGCCTCTTCCGGCTCATCGACTTCCGCATGCTTCTGCAGCGAGCGGATGTACTCTTCCTTGAGGTCTTCGGGCTTGAGTTCCTTGCCGGCGATCTCGCGCAGCGCCACGACCGGGTTTTTATCGCGGTCGCGATCGACGAGTGTTTCCGCGCCGCCAGAGAGCTGCCGCGCCCGGAAACCGGACAGCAGCACCAGATCGAAGCGGTTGGGAATCTTGTCGACGCAATCTTCGACGGTGACTCGAGCCATAGGAATCCTTGTAGTTTCAAGCGCTTAAGCGGGCAACGGCAGTCGTTTCCTAGCCCGGCGCGCGGCGAAGCGGCGGACATTATACAGATTGTTCCGGCGGAACAAGTAGAACTTCGCTATCGGCCTTCTTCTGCGAGTGCTACGGGCGGATTGTCCCCACCCCATTTGCGCCCCGCGATCAACTCCCGCTGGACCCGGCTGAGTGCCGAGAAGGTTTCACGCGAGTTGACCTTCGCGTCATCATTGCCGCCGACATAGAGATGCTGCGGAAAGCGGATGATTTCCTCGGAAACCTTCCGCGCCAGGATCACGGTGTCGTCGCCGAGATCGTCGTGGCCGAGGCCCGCCGCTTTCAGCTTTTCGACGAATTCCGGATCCTCCTCCGAGAAGACATAGGGCACGGCAACTTTCACGATCTTGAATCCGGAGGAGACAACGGTGCGCCGCAAATCCTTCGTGGTGTATTCGCGATTGTGCCGGTTGGGGCTCAGTCCGATGTTGTAGTGACCATAAAGCTGCGCGTTCCGGCCCTCGAAAATCTTTTTGATGCTCTTCAGCGAGGCACAGTTCACGGTCGAAAAAACCAGATAGCCGCCCATCGCCGTGGCACGATTGATATTGCCCATAAGCCCCATCGGATCGCACGGCATGTGCTCGATCACCTCGAAGCAGGTGACAACGTCGTAGGTTCCTGGCTCGCAAGGAATGAGCGCACGCTCGCCGTTGAAGTGGTAGACAGTCTGGTCCGGATTGTCGGGGGCGGGCTCGCTGTACGGTGCACCCTCCGGCAGATAGGCGGAACCATCGATCCGCGAATACCCATGCCTATCGCGGAAGACCTCAAGGATGTCGAGCTTGCTGCCGATATCGAGCAGCTTCGCACCGGGTCCGGTCGCAAGGGGAACCAGCGACATGGCCCAGGAAAGCCTGGGGATATGATTCTTGAAATGGCGTGTCGCCTGGCGCGATTGCGATACGGACAGAATGTCTTCCAGGGCCTCGACGCAGTCGGCTCTGTCGATGAAATTGAGTGGCGGCACAGTCGATCTTTCCGATGGGAATTCCCCACTCTACAAAACAAACGTGTCGAACCAAATAGGCACAATTCCGCGCCTCAAGCCTGCGGTATGGCCGGTGGCGGACCGTTTGACGATTTATGTTCCGCGATCAGCGGGCGCGTGCGGCGCCAGATTTCCCACGCCGATGCCGCAGACATGGCGAAGGCAAAGATGAGCATCGCATCCGCATAGACCAGAAATTGCCCGCTATGGGCCGGAACATTGGCGCCCTGCTTCATCAGATAACTGAGCCCGAAGCGCGCAGCGAACACGCCGATGAACAGAAGCGCGGCGATCGGCGTGCCCTTCGCCATCACGTTCCCGGTCTCGGGATCAATGGAGAATTCCTGGTGGAGTGCCCGCATATAGCCGGCACCGATCCCTGCCGCTGCTCCCACCATGAACAGGAGAATGCCGAGAACGCCGGGATCGTGCGCACTGAAAAGTGCCGCGAGCGTGCCGATTCCGAGATAACCCGGTTGGATCCAAAGACGCCCGGGACGAATGCGCTGTGGCTTCGACCGCATCGCCCGGCGCGCGATCAGCGCCACGATAAGAATCGCAAAGAGATAGGGCCCGATCTGCTTCCAATCCATCATTTGATCTCGCGCAAGGGGAGCAAAATGCCGTGGTTGGCGTTGTTTCCGTACCACGGCCCTTCGAGGGACAACAATTTTATTTGTGTTTAACGCGCAGCGTTAGCCGTCCGCTAAGCAATGGCGCGCGTTTCGTCCCGCACAAACGGAAACAATTCGCGAAACCGGAGTTTCCAGCCCCGAGGGAAGACGAAGGAGTAGAAAAAATGGGACGTGATGGAAGAACCAACAGTGACACCGTGATTGGCCCGGATGGGCGCACGCTCACACTCGCCGATTTGCCCCAACGTGAGACAACCCGTTGGGTAACGCGCCGCAAGGCGGAAGTCGTCGCGGCGGTGCAGGGCGGACTGCTCAGCCTCGACGAAGCCTGTGAACGTTACCGTCTGTCGGTGGAGGAGTACCTTTCCTGGCAGCATGCGATCGCGCGCCACGGCATGGAAGGCCTCCGGGCCACCCATGTGCAGGAGCACCGCCAGCACTAAGCGGCGGGAACCGGGGGATACAAAGACGCGGAGACCCACCTCTCCGCGTCTTTTGATTTGTGGCGCTATTTTCTTTCAGCCAGCGCCCGGGCCGCCTGGACGAACTCGCTTGGCATCATCACGACCGTCATCGTGTTCTGTTCCGCGCCGATCTCGGTCAACATCTGCATGCGGCGGAGTTCCAGCGACTCCGGCGTCTTCACGATCTCGTCCGCCGCCTGGCGCAGCTTGACCGCGGCTTCCATCTCGGCTTCGGCCTTGATGATGCGGGCCCGCTTCTCGCGTAGGGCCTCGGCTTCCTGCGCCATCGCGCGCTGCATCGACGACGGAATCTCGACGTTCTTCATCTCGACATTCTGGATTTCGACGCCCCAGGCTTCGGTCACCTGATCGACGCGGGTTTTGAGAAGCTGGGAAATCTGTTCGCGCTCCTTGAGCACGTCGTCGAGCGAATGCTGACCGATGATGTTGCGCAGCGTGGTGAGTGCGACCTGGATCACGGCATTGCGCACGTTCTGCACTTCGATGATCGCGAGATCGGGTTTGACGATGCGGTACCAGATGACGGCGTTCGCCTTCACCGGAACGTTGTCACGCGTCATCGCCTCCTGCTGCTCGACGCCGTCGGTGAAGACCCGCAGATCAACCTTGACGGCGCGATCGATGCCCAAGGGGATGATCCAGAACAAGCCCGGCCCCCGCAGGCCCATGAAGCGGCCGAAGCGAAATACGAGGGCGCGCTCGTATTGCTGGGCGACGCGAAAACCGCTCAGAACGAGCAGGGCGGCGATGACGATGACAATGATGCCAACCGTGGAATGCCTCCACCAATGTGGCGCATGATAAGTAGGTTGCGGCCATACGCTTTGTAAGGCTGCCAAATTGCCTAACCGGCGCAGGCGGTTAGCGCGATAAACCGGCCGTCGGGATCGCGTCACGGCTTCGTGAGTCGCGTGGCGCGGCACTTCGCCTAAGCTCCGCTGGCATTTGCCCGAGGGGATATTCATGAGAACCGTTTTTGCTTTCGCCTTTGCCGCCATAGCGTTGTTGGCCATGGCGCCCGCGGGCATCGCTTCGCCATCCGCGTCCATCGCGAAGGCGGTTGCCGACACCACGCGGCCCAAGGCCGACCGCGACGCCGATGCGCACCGCATGCCGGCCGCGACGCTTGCGTTCTCCGGCGTGAAGGAAGGCGATGTGGTTGGCGAGTTCCTGCCAGGTGGCGGCTACTACACGCGGCTGCTGAGCGATGTGGTCGGACCGAAGGGTAAGGTCTATGCGCTTGAAACCACACGCTGGGGCGACGAGAACGTCAACGCGACCAAGGCGGTGCTGAGCGAGAAAGGGCGCGAAAATGTCCGCTTCGACGCGTCGGCCTTCGGCGAGTTCAACCTGCCGGAACCGGTCGACATCTTCTGGACGACGCTCAACTATCACGACCTGCATATTGCCAAATACGGTGCGGTGGACATGGCGAGGTTCAACAAGCATGTGTTCGACTCGCTGAAGCCCGGTGGCACCTATCTCATCGTCGATCATGTCGCGAACGCGGGCACGACCGATGCCGACATCGCCAAACTCCATCGCATCGACAAGGCCGTCCTCATCAAAGAGGTTGAGGCCGCAGGGTTCAAACTCGCGGGCGAGAGCAATGCGCTCCACCGTCCCGCCGACGATCACACCAAGCCGGTCTTCGACGAATCCATCCGCGGCAAGACCGACCAGATGATGCTAAAGTTCAAAAAGCCCTAAACTTGGGCTTGACCCGGCCACCTAAAGATTTCACGCGGAGAACACGGAGGAAACACACTCTGTGATCTCCGCGTCTCCGCGTGGATATACTCTCGCAGCCGTGACGCGTGTTAGATTCGTTGAGACAGGACCTTCGAGGGGGCCGCATGCGCATCGGTGATAAAATTCTTTCAGTCCTCCTTGTCGTCGGCTCCCTCGTCACCGCGTTTTACTGGTGGAGCTATTTCACCGGCGGCGACGTGATGGTGCTGCACGAGCGCTGGTACACTGCGTTCGAGTCGAGCTTTCCGGTGGCCGATGGGTGGATGGCGCTGTGTATGTTCGGCGCAGGCATCGGTCTTTGGACCGGCTCGTCCTGGGGCGCGAAGCTTGGGCTGCTCGCGGGTTCGGCGCTGATGTATCTCGCGGCGATGGACATCACCTTCGATGTCGAGAACGGGATGTATGCGCTCGCCGCAACCAACGACGCGATGAAGTTCGAAGTCTTCATCAACGCGAGCACGCTGATCCTGGGTGTGTGGACCATCCTTGCGTCGTGGCGGCGTGTGCCGCGTTAGTCGAGGCGCACCACGCCTTCGGCGCCACCGGGCACGTTCGCGATCAACGTGGTGACGCTTTCACCCGACACTGGGTGATGCCAGTTCGGTACGATATCGAACAGAGGGAGCAACACAAAGGCGCGGCTGTGCATCCGCGGATGGGGTAGCACCGGAGGCCCCTCTTCCACCCGCCCGTCACAATCGACGACGTCGAGGTCGAGCGTGCGCGGCGCGTTGCGGACGGAACGCTCCCGTCCCAGCGACGTTTCTATCATCTGAAGGCGTTCCATCAGCTTGCGGGGCGCAAGCGCGCTTGTGACGAGCGCCACCGCGTTGACGTACCGCGGATCATTGGGATCCGGCCACGCAGGCGTCTCATAGAACGGCGACACCGCGTTTACAGCGATACCATGTTCGCCGAGTGCATGGAGCGCAGCCTGCAAGGTTTCACGCGGCCCACCGGCCCTCGACGGAAGATTGGAACCCAGCGCGATCAGGATCATTCCACTCTCGATGCTTCATGACAAAAATGAAGCGTTTGTGTCTTGCACGCGGCGCGCGAAAGACTAGAACACACCTCAGGCGCCGGGGAACATTGCCTGTTCGGCCATTTGTTTTTGATGGAGCTCATTATGCTTTTCTACCCCCAGGAAAAACTCGCAATATTCATCGACGGCGCCAACCTCTATGGCGCTGCGAAGGGTCTTCAGTTCGACATCGACTACAAGCGGCTGCTCGAGCTATTCGCGCGCAAGGGCATTCTCGTGCGCGCTTTCTACTATACCGCTGTGGCCGAGGATCAGGAATTCTCGCCGCTGCGCCCGCTGGTGGACTGGCTCGACTACAACGGCTTCTCGGTCGTCACCAAGCCGCTCAAGGAATTCACCGACGCGCAGGGCCGTCGCCGTGTGAAGGGTAACATGGACATCGAACTCGCCATCGACGTGATGGAGATGGCCGACCAGGTCGATCACATCGTCATCTTCTCCGGCGACGGCGATTTCCGCCGGCTCGTCGAGGCCGCACAGCGCAAAGGCCGCCGCGTCAGCGTCGTTTCCACCATCCGCACCCAGCCGCCGATGGTGTCGGACGATCTCCGCCGCCAGGCCGACAATTTCATCGAGCTCGAAGAACTGAAACCAATGATCATGCGCGAGGGCGGCCCGCGCTCGGCCCATTCCTCGCCACAGGCCGCCTACGCATCTGCATAGCCATGACCCGGCGGAGGGGATGGAGGCTACACGCGCGACAGACCGGCGTCGCACTGCTTTGCGCCGTGTTCTGGTTTGCTGGCGGTGTCACAGCGGGCTTCGTACATGCTCAGGGCGAAGCTGTTCAGGGCGGCCGTGCTCTCGCGGCCCTTCCCGCCATTCCGACGGGTCAGGCTCGCATCTTTTTCTTCCGCGAATCGCATTTCGTTGGGTTGGCGGCGACCGCCAGACTGAGGCTGGACGGTATCACTGTCGGCTGGCTGGACAATGGAACGGCGGTGTTCGTGGATCATCCTGCCGGCGAAGTCGAACTCAGTGTCGATAGTGCCGGCCAATTCGGACATGACGGATTCAAGATGACGCTTGTTGCCGGTCAGGAATATTTCGTGCCGGTCGCGGCCCAGGCCAGTCCAATGTTTACCAGTGGAGCTGCCGGATATCTGCTTGGAAATTTAAATGCGGATGTGCATCAGTACTGCGGAGGCGGGTGGTGTGCAGCCTTGATTGAAAAGGACGCTGCGCTTCCGATCCTGTCGAAACTCAGTGTTTCGGGGCCAAACCCCAATGCCGACCATGGGTTATTTTAGAGAACTTTTGATGGCGCTCGCTACTTCCGAACCGCCGCGCGACTGTCCGCTCTGTCCGCGGCTTGCGCAATTCCGCCAGGCGAACCGCGTGGCGCATCCGGATTATTTCAACGATCCAGTGCCGAGCTTCACCGGCGATAATGTCCGTTTGCTCATCGCGGGTCTTGCGCCCGGGCTGCATGGCGCGAACCGTACCGGCCGCCCGTTCACGGGCGACTGGGCCGGCGACCTTCTCTATGCGACACTGCTAAAGCACGGGCTTGCACGTGGCAGTTATGAGGAACGTGCTGACGATGGATTGCAACTCGTCGACTGTGCGATCACCAACGCGGTGCGCTGCGTGCCGCCGGAGAACAAGCCGCTGCCGGCAGAGATCAAGACCTGCCGCCAGTTTCTCACCGCCACGATCGCGTCATTCCCGCAGCTGCGCGCGATCCTGGCATTGGGCAAGATCGCGCATGACAGCGTGTGCGACGCGCTCGCCGCGAAGAGATCCGCGCACCCGTTCAAGCACGGCGCGCAATACGATCTCAAACCCGTCGTGCTGATCGCGAGCTATCACTGCTCGCGCTACAACACCAACACGGGCGTGCTCACCGAGGCGATGTTCGACGCGGTGGTGAAACAGGCCAAGATCGCGGCGCTTCACGCGCTTTAACGCGCCTCGACGATATCGCCTTTCAGGCTGCCGATCGTGGTGAGAACTTCCTGCTGCTCGGGCGCCGGTACCTGGAATTTCGCCAGCGTCTCGTTCAGGTGCTTCACCGTCACATCCCAGTCGGACTCGGTGATGTGCAGCCCGGCATGGGACTGCTTCATGCTGCGGCCGATGTAGAAGCAGGGCCCCCCGGTCGCTGCGCAAAGCTGGTCGAGCACGAGCTGGCGGATGTGATGCAGCGAATCGGTGCTGTGACCGGCGAAGAATTTCCCGAGCTGCGGATCGGTGGCGAGGCGACTGATGAAATCGTCCGTCACCGCGGCCAGCGCATCGTAACCGCCCAGTCGCTTGTACAGACTTGGCTGCATGTCGGCGGCGAGCACCGAGCCGCCCCAAAGGCATATCGCGCCCGCGAGCGCCAACGCATGTCTCAACTTCATGGCTTTCCCTCCGATTTTGCCGCTCGGCCATGCTTCTACGCATCGGAGGGAACGCGGATCAGCGGTTGCAATCCTCTTTCCGCGGATTGCCTGCGGTGATAGCAGTAGGCGCCAAAGTCGCCGGACGCCGATGATCGTTTCCTATCTGCACAATTTCATCTTCATCAAGACGAAGAAGACAGGCGGCAGTTCGGTCGAGATGATGCTGGCGCCCCCGTGCGGCCCGGATGACATCATCACGCCGTTGGGAAATCAGGCGGAGCTGGCGCGCGGCAACGGCGAACCTCTGTGCCGGAATTTCGCGGACGATCCCGCATGGGAAGAGGAGTTGCGCACGATCATCAAGGGCAAGCGGCCCCAGGCGCGGCGCAAAGCCTTTGAGGCGGAGCACAAACCGAAATTCTTCAACCACATGCCTGCGAACAGGATCAAAGCCTTGGTCGCACCCGCGTTTTGGGACCGCGCGGTGAAGATCACGTCCGAACGCCATCCGTACGAAAAGGCCGTGTCCCTCGCCTATTTTACCTTCAAGTCCGCTTCGTCATTCGAGGCACACCTCGACCAGGTCGTGCGCAAGCGCGGATATGTGGGCCACCACCTCTATTCCATCGGTGAAGAGGTCATCGTGGACGAGTTCATCCGCCTCGAAACGCTGCGCGATGACATGCTGCGGGTCGCAGACAAACTCGGCCTTCCGGTACCCAACGAGATCGCACGTGCCAAATCCCGAACCCGTCTCGACCTGCGCCAGGCGCGCGAAATCCTCTCCGACGCACAGAAAGAGGTCGTCTACGCCAACTGCAAGAAAGAATTCGATCTGCTCGGGTATGAAATCTGATTACTACCGATATTCAACTATACCGCTCTTCCTTCCACGGATCACCCTGGTTGTGGTAGCCGCGGGTTTCCCAGAAACCGGGTTTGTCCTCCGCATGGAAGACGATGCGCGTCACCCATTTGGCGCTCTTCCAGAAATACCAGTCGGGGATGATGACGCGAACCGGGCCGCCATGTTCGCGCGGGATAGACTTGCCCTCCCAGGAATGAGCGAGCAGCACATTGTCGTCGGCGAATACGTCCGTGCGCACATTGGTGGTGTAGCCGTCATAGGCGTGGAAGACGATGTGCTTCGCCTTCGCCTTCGGGCGCACAAGATCGATGAGCGTTATCGATGCCACGCCCTGCCACCGATTGTCGTAGCGGCTCCATGACGTCACACAATGGATGTCGCTCACGAATTCCTGCTGCGGCAGCGCCATGAATTGCGGAAGCGTCAGCGCCACGGGATTTTCGACCAGCCCCAGTATTTGAAGCCGCCATTTCTCCGGCTTCACATCAGGCTGCACACCGAGATCGAGCACCGGCCAGTTCTTCACTTCCTTCTGGCCGGGCGGCAGCCGGTTCACATGACCGAGATCGGGCCGGCCGGTGATCAGCCTGCCCTCTTCCGCCCATTTCTCCTTGGAGCGGATGAGCTTGTCTTTGATCGCACCGATCAGGTTCGGACGTTCCGTATCATCGGCCATGGGCCACCCGTGAAAGAGTCGTCCGGCAGAATATAGGGTCGCGGAAAAGATAATGCCCCGGTCGCCGGGGGCTGAGAAGCGCCTGAGGCTAGAGATAGTTGGCTGCTCACGCGACAGCAGCGATGTGCGGAGAATGCGGCCCGCCGGCGCGAATGGATAGGTGGACTTTGGTCCAATATGACGGGGTCCCGGAATTGAGAACTCTCCCAATAATTTCGCTCAAATTTTAAGAACTCGGTCACGTCTGGGGTCTAGCGTCGGCCCCCGTTATTCGCGCCTCCTCCGCGAAGAAACCCCTGAAACCCCAGCAGATCGCCATCTGCTGGGGTTTTTTCACGCCCGGGTGGGACCAGCCGATCTACGGCCGGTTCACTCGGGTGTATCGGCCTCGGGTTTCGGCTCGATTTCGCCGCGCGCCTCTTTCCGCCTCGCCGATTTCTCGGCGAGCTGGTCCGCCTTTTTCTGCGCCTTGGCCTGCTGTGCACGTTGGCGTTGTGAGCGGTCCTGCGAGTAGTTCGGCGTCTTGCGCGGCATTGCGTTCCCTCTTTGGTAAGATCGTCCTTACGCCGTCACCGCCGTGCCACGATGCGGCCTGTGGGCGTCGGCATCAGCCCGCCCATCGCGCACTGGATAAGCCCAAGCTCGATCAGGTGCTTTTGCTGGTGCCCGTTGACATGGCCGCTTGGCGTGAAGCTGTTTGCGACGACGCGGCGTAACGACGCCATCTCGTCGGATGTCAGCTCCTGCGCGCGCGGAAAACGGTCCATTCCTCTACCCCGATCAATCTTCGAATATGGTGGGCAACCGCCCGGCCTTGAAGAGTATCGTCGGCTGGTCGTCGAACTCGCCGAGCTCCGCATCGCCCGATGTGGAAAATGCGACGACACCCAACTTCGTTGTCGACAGGCGCTCTGCCATGCGCCGCGCCGCCTCGTCGGATTTGCACGGGACGGCCTGATCCGCTTTCAGGCTCCTGCCACGTCCCGCGCTGAAACTCTGAACGACGAAGACGGTTTCTCGCGCCATCCCTAGGACGTCACGGGAAGCGAGTCGTTGGTGCCTGCTGTTATGAGGCCGTCGACAAAACCGTGTGCCTCATCCAGCGCCGTCTCGAGCTTGCTGCAAACGCTCCCATGGCGCACGAACACGTCTTCTTTCCGGATCGTGACTTGCCATCCCACCATGAGGGATTTCTGCTCGAGATCGTAGCCGCGATACATCATTCGATTTTCTTTCGCTTCCGTCCTGCAACGAGAACCGTCGCAGGTCTTTTCTACGTCAGCTCGAGTTCAGACAGTGCGGTGCCGCATGCATCGCAGACGATTTTCGGATCCTTCGACGGGACCGACGCGAATTCGTTATGAAACCCGTTCGACACCGAGATGAGCCTTCGGCGAAACCCCACGCCGGACTCAAACCTGCAGAGTTGGTCCCAGGCCGTCGACCCGACTTGCCCGCACGAATTGCATTTTATCGGCACGGCGAATTGATCGCGGGCCATGGCACATCCTTGTTGTTCTAAAACAGCGGGGCGGAAGGGTGAAATCCAGACCGCGTCCCAGGCGCCAGCGTTCGATCGCGGCTGGCGAGTTTCCCCACACTAAGGGATTCTTTCGATGAAGTCTTCTCATTTGTGCCGGGGTGTTCCACGGCAACGCCATCCTGCGGCAGGACCGCGGGTATCTCAGTGGACGGCTGACGAACCGACGTACCCTAGCGGCGCGGGGGCTGCCGGCGGTTCTCGGCGACTGTCGCCGCAGCCTTCTCGCTTGCAATTTTTCGCGATTTGGCATGGCGCCGACGATGGTCTTTTCTCTTCGCATTTTTTCCGCTGGCACCCATCCGGGTCTCCTTTTGATTGTTTTAGGCTCCGAACGCGAACATCGTTTCGTTCAGGTGGAAATTCATTCTCTGTTTTGATCCGCTACCGGCGTGCGGTGATGCAAAGCTGGCGCAGCGCTTTCTGAAGAACGGGACCAGCCAGTTGGCCGGACACGTTGAAATATCCCTCGCTCTTCAGCTTGGCCTTCAACTCGCCGATATCGGCGACCTGGCCAGCCCGCGCGATCTGATATGCCCGCTCGACGATTCCGGGCGATGTTTCAAACATGTTCACGCCTTTCTTCGCAGCGATTGCGCTGCGTGCCGCTGTTCACCGCCGTCCGCCCGCGCGGATGGCGTTCCTGAAGCCCACATGCCAACGCGCCCGTTCGGGATCGGCGATATGAGGATTGAGCATCGAGATGCGGTGTTCGTCGGACGTGAGTGCTTCGTCCGACATCACGCGCTGCGCCTGGTTCCAGCCTTCGGCTTCGACCCGGCTGAGGCTGAATGCGGTGCTCTGAATAGCTTTTTTCTCTTTCATGTCCTCTTCCGCCGCGCCGGATAGGTCGCGAATCTCCGCGCCCGGTCGAAACGCGCCTTCGCCGAAGACTGCGAAGGAGGCAGTCCGGGTCTGTCCTGCGCCCCGTCGCGCATTAGCGCTTCGTGCAGGGCCTCCGGGTCCACCGACCGCATTTCCACCTCCGTGCCGATGCGAACGCGCACCGTGGTGGCAACACGACGCCAACCCTGGAACAGCATGCTATCGAGCTCTTCTTCTTCCGTATCGACCACGTAATCGCCGGCGGGCAGCAATTCGGGAAAGCCGTCGAGCACGAACGGCCGCGCGAAGGTGACGGTCTTGCTGCTCGAGCGTGTTGCCATTCTTGCTTTCCGATCTTTGCGCGCAGGCGGCGGGACGGAACCGGAGTTCCGCCTCCACCGCCCGGCTTTCGGCTACGCACGCCCAAACCGCGATGAAGGCGCTGCTATCGCAGCATCCCCCGCGCGGAGGCGTTTTGGCGCCACCGAAACTTGAACGCCCGCTTCAGGACTTGGGGGGCTTTGCGATGGAGTGTTTGTGTTCGCCGCTCTGTGGCGCGACCTTGGCGAACCTGTCCGGCGCCGGCGCAGCCGGATCGACGTAGGCGGACGCAGGCGCGGGTTCAGTCTTCGGGTCCAGATCGGTCATTTGGAGAATGTGCCTTTCAAGGCGTGGGCAAAGATGTGCCGCTTCAGTGCATGTAATGACGAAATTTGTGATTACATCGGGTCGGACTAAATGAAACGGAATTAAATTATACGAGACCAAAACAGCAATATAGCGCTATCCCGTTCGGCAAATAACGCGTATGGGAATACATGCCTCCGCGGATCGTTCTGCCGACTTTTCTTCCGGTTTTCTTGAGATTCACCGCCATCGTCCGGTATTGGGCGTACGCATGAGCACGCCGTGGCCGTTTTCTGCTGGTCGTACGATCTGGCTCATCGCGTTCGACGTTGGGGCGATAGCACTGGTAGGATTTGTGCTTTTCAGCGGCTTTGTGATCTAAGAATGGCTTGAAATCATTGCATTTTCGGGAACGGGCAATCATTTCGCCCGCATCAGGCGCGCCTTGTCGCGCTGCCAGTCGCGATTCTTCTCAGTCTCGCGCTTGTCGTGGAGCTTTTTGCCCTTGGCGATGCCGAGTTCGATCTTCGCGATGCCCTTCGGATTGAAGTAGAGGCGCAGCGGCACCAGCGTCATGCCCTCGCGCTGGATCGCAGCGGCGAGCTTACCCGCCTCGCGCTTGTGGACGAGCAGTTTGCGCTGGCGGCGCGGTTCGTGATTGAAGCGGCTCGCCTGCGTGTATTCGGGAATGTAGGAATTGACGAGGAACAGCTCGCCGTCCTTCGCATAGGCATAGGACTCCGCGATGGTCGACCGCCCGTTGCGCAGCGACTTGACCTCGGAACCGTAGAGCATCAGCCCCGCTTCCAGCGTGTCCTCGATGAAATAGGAGAACCGCGCCTTCCTGTTGTCAGCGACGACTTTCTTCTCGGGATCGGATTTCTTGGCCATGCTGCAGTTCTTATCACACACAATCCCAACCGGTCTGGAATATCGTGGCCTGCTTTTCCTCCCCCGTTTACGGGGGAAGGAAAGCTCAGATCAGCCCCACGCCGCCCATCGCCGCCCTCACCTTCTCCCGCGCAGTGTCGGTCGCTGTGACCAGCGGCAGGCGGACTTCGTCCGTACACAGACCAAGAAGCGACCCGGCATATTTCACCGGCGCCGGACTCGGCTCGAGGAACATCGCGTCGTGCAGCGGCATCAGCTTCTCCTGCAGCACAAGCGCGGTGTCCCATGCACCCTGCAGGCAGGCGTTCTGGAAATCTGCACAGAGCTTGGGCGCGACATTGGCCGTGACCGAGATGCAGCCATGACCGCCCTGAACCATATAGCCGAGCGTAGTCGAATCCTCACCTGACAGCATGCGCCAGTCATGGCCACAGGCGATGCGCTCGCGCAGCGGCCGCGCGAGATTGGCGGTCGCGTCCTTGACGCCGATGACGTTCTTCAGTTCCGCAAGCCGGCCCATCGTCTCCACCGAGATCTCCACGATCGCACGGCCGGGGATGTTGTAGATGAGGATCGGAATGTCGACCGCCTCCGCGATGGCGGCATAGTGGCGATAGAGCCCTTCCTGCGACGGCTTGTTGTAATAGCCGGTGACGGAAAGCACCGCATCCGCCCCGACCCGCTTGGCATGCCGGGTGAGCGAGATCGCTTCCGCCGTAGCATTGGAACCGGCCCCCGCGATCACCGGCACGCGTCCGCGCGCTTCCTCCACGCAGATTTCGATCACCCGCATGTGTTCTTCGTGACTGAGCGTCGGCGATTCGCCCGTCGTACCGCAGGGAACCAGGCCATGGCTGCCCTGGTCGATCTGCCAGTTCACAAGCTTCCGGAACGCGGCTTCGTCGACTGCGCCATCCTTCATCGGCGTGATCAGCGCAGGGATCGACCCTCTTATGCGGTCGCGGACGGTGGACATTTGTAACTTCCGTATGAAACGTTGCCAAAGTACAGGCCGGGCCACGCGCCCGGCAAGGTAATTGGAGAGGAGCGCACAGATGCCGCTCGAAATGCGATCCACCTGCGAGCGCTGTTCTGCCGCCCTCCCCCCGGATAGCGACGCGGCCAGGATCTGCAGCTATGAATGCACCTTCTGCGCAGATTGCGCGGACGCAATGACGGGACGTTGTCCGAATTGTGGTGGGGAGTTGCTGCCACGCCCGCGACGAAAAGCGCGCGACAGTTGAGAGAGCCTTGTGGCGCCCATCCAAGGCCGCCGCTAAGGTCCTTGGGCTGTATTTTGCGTGAGGCGCCATGCGTATCCGACGCGCCGTTTCCATCTCCGCCGTGCTGCTTGCGGGCGCGCTGAACGCCAACGCGCAAAACCTGCCCTCGGGGCTTTCGCAGTCGGGCAGCACCGTGATGATGCAGCCCATCCCCGATTACAGCAGCAACTCGGTGGAGACGGGTCCATCCTTCAGCCATGAGCAGCGCCCGGGTCAGATCCACTTTCTGAGTGCCACCGATCACGACCTCTATATGCGCGCGTTCGATGCTGCCGATCGCGGCGACTGGCTGACGGCGCGCTCGCTCGCCGCGCAGGGCCGCGACCCGGTCGCGCGACGCCTGATCGACTGGCGCTACATGCTGGACAGGAGCAGCGGCGCGAACTTCGCCGACATCGACTCGTTCCTGAAGACCAGTCAGGACTGGCCCGGCCGCGACACGCTCAACGCCCGCGCCGAAGCGGCACTCGATCTCAACATGACGCCGACACAGGTGATCGCCTGGTTCGGCAGCCGCCAGCCGATAAGCGGGATCGGCAAGATCCGCCTCGGCGAGGCCCTTGTCGCCACCGGCAAGACGGCCTCGGGCCGCAATCTCATCCGCGATGCCTGGACAAGCGGCAACTTCGACTCCTCGCAGGAACTTGCGATCGTCCAGCATGACGGTGCGTCCCTCACACCGGAAATCGACCGCCAGCGCCTGAACAATCTGCTGGCACGGGACGACAGTGCGGCCGCCCGGCGCGAACTCGCGCGCGTGTCGACGGATGCGCAACGTATCGGACAGGCGCGGCTTGCCCTGCGCGCCACGCCGGCCGCCGGCCAGCGGATGGCTGCGGCGCTGCCGAACGATCTCGCCTCGGATCCCGATCTTCTGTTCGACCGCGCACGGGCTGCGCGCCGCGCCGGCGACAACGACCAAGCCGAGAGCCTGTTGCTGCGCGCGCTCGCCGGTGGCGCAGGCCGCAACTACCCGGGCAAGCTCTGGACCGAGATCAACGTCACGCTCCGCGAGGCGCTGAAAGACGGCTACTACCGCATCGCCTACAGGCTCGCCGACAATGCCGGGCTGACCTCGGGCGATGAATTTTCCGAATCGGAATTCCTCGCAGGATGGATCGCGCTGCGGTTCCTGAAGGAGCCAAAGACCGCGCTCAGCCATTTCGAAAAGCTGGAAGCCGGTGTGTCGCGGCCGATAAGCCTTGCCCGCGCGCATTACTGGCAGGGCCGTGCGCACGAGGCCGCCGGGAACACAGCCGCAGCCTGGCAGCAGTACAAGCTCGCATCCAAGGCGTCGGTGACATTCTACGGACAGCTCGCGCTCGCCAAGATCGATGCAACGCCCGTGCTTCACATCACGGAGACACCGCTCGACAGTGCAGCGCTGAAAGCCGGTATCGAATCCGACGACCTCACCCACGCGATGCGCGTTCTCGGCGATCTGGGACTCGTCGGATTTCTGCGGGTGTTTGCGCTGAAGTGGGAAGACACGCATCCCGACGCTCGCCATGTGGCCCAGCTCGCGCAGTTTCTCGTCGACATGGGCTACCGAGAAGTCGCGGTCCGCGTCGCCAAGCAGGCGAGCTATGGAGGGATCATGTATCTTCAGTACACCCATCCGGTCATCGCCGTGCCCGCCTATCGTGGACCGGGCAACGGGCCGGAGCCTGCGCTGGTCCTGGGCCTTATCCGCCAGGAAACCGAGTTCGATCCGTCATCGGTCAGCGGCCCGGGCGCGCGCGGCATCATGCAGATCATGCCCGCGGGCGCCCGTCACGATGCCGACCTTGCGGGCGTTCCCTATCGGCCGAACGATCTCCTGAGCGATCCCGTCTACAATATGCAGCTCGGCTCAGCAGAGTTCGGCAGCTATCTGAGCGATTACGGGGGCTCGATGGTTCTTTCGATGGCTTCCTATAACGCCGGTCGCACCAACGCGCGCAAATGGCTCGCCAGCAATGGCGATCCACGCAGCTCCGCCACCGATCCGCTCGACTGGATCGAGCTGATCCCGTTCAGCGAGACGCGGAATTATCTGATGCGGGTTCTGGAGAATACGCAGATCTATCGAAACCGGCTCGCCGGCCGCGATCAGCCGCTTCGGATCATGGACGATCTGTACCGGCCGAACGCGCCGGCCATAAAAGTTCTGGATTACGCGCCGCCGTCGCCCAGCACGACGACACCCGTGCCGTCGCCCAGACCGGCCGAGACGAACTGAAATTCAGTGAAACGTCGAAAGCCATTCGCGCGCGAGGCGTTGCGCCTGCGCGATCTGGGATTCGTTCATCTCTGCCGAAATCTGTGCCCGCCAGCGTTTCGCTTCGTCCACACCGCGCAGCGCCGCCAGATTGAACCATTTGTGTGCCGCGATGAAATCCACGCCAACACCCTGACCCGTCGAATAGGCGAGCCCGAGATTGTAGAGCGCATCCCCGCGGCCAAGCTTGGCGTCGCTTTCGTATTGCGCCAGCGCATCGATATCTATGCACGCCATCGCAACCTCCCTCCATTCCCCTTCACGCAGAAACAATTTCTGCGTGAGGATCGTGTGACCGAAGAAGCTAAGGCGGGGTTAACGCGCATAAACGTTGACGGCGAAGAAATCTTAACGCGCGCTAACCAATAGGCTCAAGGACGAGCCCGCTGGCCGAAGAGGATCTTGCGCGCCTCTTCCTGCGCCTTGGGATCGGCCTGCTGCGCCTCGCGCAAGGCACGCCCGAGCGCAAAACCCCGTTCGACGGCGGGACGCGCGCCGATCTTGTCGCGCCAGACCCTCACGTGAGGAAATTCGACCCCGAGCTCGACCATGCGCGATGCCGCGATGATCCATCCCCAGGACGCCATGTCGGCAATCGAATAGTCGTCAGCCAGATACTCCTGGGACGAGAGGCGCTTGTTCATCACGCCGATCAGACGGTGCACCTCATCGGTGTAACGTTGGCGCGCGTAGTCGTTGCCGTCCTTAGCATAATTCAGAAAGTGATTGGCCTGTCCGGTCATCGGCCCCAGTCCCGCCATCTGCCAGAACAGCCATTCGTCAACGACGACGCGCTTGCGTTCATCGACGGGATAGAACTTGCCGGTCTTGCGCCCGAGGTATTGCAGGATCGCGCCGGATTCGAAGACCGAGATCGGCTTACCGCCCGGGCCGTTGGGATCGACGATGGCGGGCATCCGATTGTTGGGCGATATGCGCAGGAATTCGGGCTCGAACTGCTCGCCCTTGCCGATGTTCACGGGCACCATGGTGTAAGGAAGCGCGCACTCTTCCAGCATGATGCTGACCTTCCACCCATTGGGCGTCGGCCAGTAGTACAGTTCGATCGGCTTTTTTCTGGGCTCGCTCGGCGCGGCCCGAGTGGGCGCTGCCTTTTTGCTTTTTACTTTTTCACTTTTGGCGGGCTTGGCCGCGGCCTTCCGGGTTGCTTTAGCACGCCTGGACGCCGCGGCCTTTGCCTTCGCCATCGGTAACCCCTAATTCAAGGAACCAGGTGTAACCGTGAACGTCTACGTTGAACGAGTCAACGCAGCTATTTCTTCTTTCTCTTGGCCTTCTTTGCGACTTTCTTCTTCGCGGCCTTCTTCTTACCCTTCTTCGCTGACATTGGCATGTGAAACGACTCCTCTAACGTTTTGTTCGGGGTTACGAATCGTTGCCCCCAAAACGCGAATAATATGAGTGGGTTGCGGGCTGCTTTGCAATACTTGCCCACTTTCGCATCAGGGCGCAATTTCGCGAAGTGTCATAAAACCCTTATTTTTCAGGCATTTTATTCACTCGTCCGTGTACGGACATATTTTCGCGGATTTTGCTTGCGCGGTCGCAAAATTCCTGCGAATGCGCGAATCACCCCTCGTCGGGCAAACTGAGTCGCAGTTTCAGGATCGCATTCACGGCCTGCGGATTCGCTTTTCCACCCGTCGCTTTCATCACCTGACCGACGAACCACGCCGCGAGTTTCGGTTTCGCCTTCACTTCTTCGACCTTGTCGGGATTGGCGGCGATCACCTGATCGACAGCCTTCTCAATCGCGCTCGTATCGGTGACCTGACGCATGCCGCGTGTCTCGACGATCGCGCGCGGATCGCCGCCTTCGCTCCAGACGATGTCGCAGAGATCCTTCGCGATCTTTCCGGAGATGGTATTGGCCGAAATCATCTGCACGATGGCGCTATTAGCTTTCGCCGGGATCGGTCCTTCGCTCAGCGACAGCCCTGCCTTGTTCAGGCGGCCAAAATATTCGTTGTTCAGCCAGTTCGCAGCGGCCTTGGCTTCCGCGCCATCCGCCAGCATCGCCTCGAAATAGTCTGCCGTTTCACGTTCGGCCACGAGAACCGAGGCATCGTAGGGCGAAAGACCCAGCTTCACGAACCGCGCCTTCTTCTCGTCCGGCAATTCGGGCAGCGAGGCTTCGATTTCCCTGATCCAGTCTTCGTCCAGCACCAGCGGCAAAAGGTCGGGATCGGGGAAGTAGCGATAGTCGTGCGCCTCTTCCTTCGAGCGCATCGAGCGCGTCTCGCCGGCGCGGGCGTCGAACAGGCGCGTTTCCTGCTTGATCATGCCGCCGCCTTCGATGAGGCCGACCTGGCGGCGCGCTTCGTATTCCACCGCCTGCGCGATGAAGCGCATCGAGTTGACGTTCTTGATCTCACAGCGCGTGCCGAGATGCTTGAATTCTCCCGTCGCGCGGAACTTCTCATAGCCGCCCTCGGGACACACCGACACGTTCACGTCCGCGCGCATGGAACCTTCGTCCATGTTGCCGTCACAGGTGCCGAGATAGCGCACGATGGCGCGCAGCTTGCGCAGGAACGCTGCCGCCTCCTCGCTCGAACGCATATGCGGCTTGGTGACGATCTCCATCAGTGCGACGCCCGCGCGGTTCAAATCGACATGGGAATGGTCGGGATGCTGGTCGTGCAGGCTCTTGCCTGCGTCCTGCTCCAGATGCAGGCGCTCGATGCCGACGCGCACGCTGTCCCCGCCAGCGAGGTCGATCATCACCTCGCCCTCGCCCACGATCGGGTTCTTGTACTGCGAGATCTGATAGCCGTTGGGCAGATCGGGATAGAAATAGTTCTTACGGTCGAAGATCGACGTGCGATTGATCTGCGCCTTGAGCCCCAGACCCGTGCGCACGGCCTGCTCGACACATTTGCTGTTGATGACCGGCAGCATGCCCGGCATGCCGGCGTCGACGAAGCTCACCTGGCTGTTGGGCTCGGCGCCGAATTCGGTCGATGCACCCGAGAACAGCTTGGAGTTCGAGAGCACCTGGGCATGGACTTCCATGCCGATGACGATCTCCCATGTACCGGTCTGACCCTTGATCGTCTTGGCGGACCGTTCGCTCATGCCGCCCTCCACCATTCGGCCGGTTTTGCCGAGAAATCCGCTGCGATCTCGATGGCACGTGCCGCGCGTAGCACGGTCGCCTCGTCGAAAGCCTTGCCAATGAGCTGCAGCCCAAGCGGCAAACCGTCGGCGGTCAGACCGGCCGGGATCGCGATAGCCGGCAGGCCTGCAAGGTTCACGGTCACCGTGAAAACGTCGTTCAGATACATGGACACGGGATCGGCCGTCTTCGCCCCGACCGCAAAGGCGGGACACGGCGTCGTTGGGGTCAGTAGCACGTCGCACTTCTCATACGCCTCGGTGAAGTCACGGGCGATCAGGCTGCGCAGCTTCTGCGCCCGCAGGTAATAGGCGTCGTAATAGCCCGATGAGAGCACATAGGTGCCGATCAGGATGCGGCGTTGGACTTCTCGGCCGAAGCCTTCGGCGCGGCTCTTTTCATAAAGGTCGGTGATGTCGTGGACGCCCTTAGCCCGATGGCCGAAGCGCACGCCGTCATAGCGGGCGAGGTTCGAGGAGGCCTCCGCAGGCGCCACTATATAATAAGTTGGGAGCGCGTACTTTGTATGCGGCAGGCTGATGTCCACGATCTCGGCGCCCTGCGCCTTCAGCCATTCCACGCCCCGCGCCCACAGGGCATCGATCTCCGGCGGCGCGCCATCGATGCGATATTCTTTCGGAATGCCGACCCGCAAGCCTTTGACGCCGGTATCCAGCCCGGCTTCGTAATCGGGAACCGGCAAGTCCACGCTGGTCGAATCCCTCGGATCGACGCTCGCCATAGCCCCGAGCAGGATCGCGGCATCCCGCACCGTTTTGGTCATCGGCCCGGCCTGATCCAACGACGACGCGAACGCCACGATGCCGTAGCGCGAGCAGCGGCCATAGGTCGGCTTGAGGCCGACGATTCCGGTCACGGCTGCCGGCTGCCGGATCGAGCCGCCGGTGTCGGTACCCGTGGCGGCGAGGCACAGATTGCCGGCGACTGCGGACGCCGAGCCGCCAGACGAACCACCCGGCACCAGCTTCGCGTTCGAACCGCGGGAGCGCCACGGATTGAACACCGGACCGAAATGGCTGGTCTCGTTCGACGAGCCCATGGCGAACTCGTCCATGTTCGTCTTGCCGAGCATGACCGCGCCGGCGCCCCACAAATTCTGCGAGACCGTGGACTCATAAGGCGGCACGAAGTTCGAGAGGATGTTCGAGCCAGCCGTCGTGCGCACGCCTTTGGTACAGAAGAGGTCCTTGATCGCGAGCGGCAATCCCTCGAGCGCTCCCATCTCGCCCTTCGCGATGCGCGCATCCGAAGCCTTCGCCATATCGAGTGCACGATCCGGCGTTTCCGTCACGAAGGCGTTGAGCGGCCGTGCCGCTTCCACCGCGCCGATGAACGCTTTCGTCAGTTCGAGCGACGAAATCTGTTTACCGCGCACCGCATCGCGCGCTTCGGCAAGCGTAAGATTGATGAGATCGCTCATGCCGCTGACGCCTCGGCCATGCCGAGTTCCTTCCTGTAGAACACGGACCATTTCGAATCCGGATAATCGAGAACCGGACCGCAACGATGAAAGCCGCCGCGTTCGTAAACCCGCCATGCGGCCGGATGGCGATCGCCGGTTTCAAGAACCAACTCCCGCAAGCCTTCCGCACGCGCCACAGATTCGATGCGCGAAAGGATCCGGCCGCCAACACCACCGCCCTGATGCGCCGGCACGGTGTACATGCGTTTGACCTCGCCGACGCCATCTCCATGACGCTTCAAAGCCCCGCAGGCAATTGCAGCGCCATTCTCGCGCGCCACGAACAGCGTGGTGTCCGGCAGGGCCATCTGTTCGACGGTCAGATGAGAGCAGTACTCCGGCGGCGTCAGCGACAGCAGTGTCTCGTTCAATGCCGCGATGAGCACGCGGACATCGTCCTGGAGTGGGTTCTCGATGGCGATGTCGATCATTCCACCACCTTGGGGACGACAAAAAAATTGTCCTCACCGCCGGGCGCATTCGCCATCAACGCGTCTGCGTCGCCGCCATCGGTGACCACATCGTCGCGCATTTTGAGCTTTTGCTCGACCACGCTCGTCATGGGGGCTACGCCCGCAACATCGACCTCGTTCAGTTGCTCGGCCCAGGCCATGATGCCGTTCAGTTCTTGGGCCATGGGCTCCACGCGGTCCTCATCGAGGGCGATCCGGGCTAGTTTCGCGATGCGTCGCACGGTGTCCTTGTCGACGGACATGGGGTCGCTCATTGTGTTAAGAGTGGCTGTCTTGCTAGCAACCGCAGGCCACGCTGGCAAGCAAGCCATGATCGCGCGGGAGGCTTCTGTTGTCGCTGGGGATTTTGGGCATCGACCACGTGCAGATCGCCGTACCCAAGGCCCTGGAGGATCGCTGCCTCGCCTTCTATCGCGAGGTTTTGCAGCTTCCCGAACTGGAAAAGCCTGAACATCTGAAGGTGCGCGGCGGTGCGTGGTTTCAGGTCGGTCCGACCCAGATGCATATCGGCATCGATCCGGACGCAAGCCCGAAGAGCAAACGGCACATCTGCTTTCTGGTTGGCGATCTTGCGGGGGCGAAAGCCGAAATAGTCTCGCGCGGCGTGACGATCGAAGACGAAGGCCGGGCGGAGGGTCTCAGCCGCTTTTTTGTGCGCGATCCGGCCGGCAATCGCATCGAAATCGGGCAGCGCGATTGAGTATCGCAACCCTTGACGATCTGAATCTCGCCGCTGGAATGCGGCTGCTCGGCCTCGACCTCGGCGAGAAGACGATCGGGCTCGCGCTCTCGGACACATCGCGCAGCATCGCCACGCCGATGGAAACCTTGCGGCGGTCAAAGTTCACCGCCGACGCGGAAAAGATCGAAAAGATCGTCGCCGAACAGGGCGTCGGCGCCATCGTGATCGGCCTGCCGCTCAACATGGATGGAAGCGAAGGCCCTTCATCGCAATCGGCGCGCGCTTTCGGGCGCAATCTCGATGCGCGCGGCAAGGCGCCAATCGTGTTCTGGGACGAGCGGCTTTCGACGGTGGCGGTCACGCGCACCTTGCTTGATGCCGACACATCGCGCCGGCGACGGGCGGAAGTCGTGGACAAGATGGCGGCCGCCTACATTCTGCAGGGCGTGCTCGACCGGTTGCGTCACATGGGGAGCCGGTGAGCGACCACCTGCCCGCGCGGTTCGTCTGGCTGCCGCCCATGCTTCGCCCGCGCGTGGAGATGACGCGCCGTGAGGAGCGAACCTTCCTGCTCGTAGGCATGGCCGCGCTGTTCGCGGGATTCGATCAAAACATCTACGGCTTCGCGATTCCCCAAATCCAGGCCACCTTGCACATCCCCGAAAACCAGATCGGCCTCACCGTCACCTATTTCCGCATCGCAACGGTTTTCGCGATGATGTTCGCGCTGACGGCCGACATCGTCGGCCGGCGCAGGCTTCTGCTCTTCACGATCTTCGGCCAGGCGGCGTTCACGCTGGGGACGGCATTTTCCCAGACCTATTCGCAATTCGTCTGGCTTCAGGTCTTCACGCGCGTCTTCGGTTACGCGGAGGAAATGCTCTGCTACGTCGTGATCGTGGAGGAAGTCGCCGCCGGCGTGCGCGGCTGGGCCTCGGGCACGCTGGCGAGCCTGAATTACACCGGCGCCGGACTCGCGGCACTTTTCTTCATGCTGGTCAATGTGCTGCCGGGACATTGGCGCGCGCTCTACGTCATCGGCGGCCTGTCGATGTTCTTCGTCGCTTTATTAAGGCGACAATTGCCGGAGACGAAGCGCTTCGAGATCCGGCACGAGGAAGTCGAGAAGCTGCACGCGCGCATCGGCGGCGCGCTGGACATGGTCCGTCGCGCATTGCACGAATTTCCGGGCCGCATCGTTCTGATCCTGGTGGCGGTCGGCGCCTGGGGCTTTGCGATCGGGCCGGCGACGGTCCTGGCCGCAAGCTACCTGCAAAAGACTCTCCATTACGCTCCGTGGCAGGCCTCGGCGCTGATGATTCCCGGCGGATTGATCGCGCTCTGGCTCAACATTCTCGTGGGCCGGCTGAGCGACAGCGTCGGACGCAAGCGCGTGCTCTTTTTCATGATGGCGGGATGCGGCCTAGCTTATGTTGCGTTCTACAGCGGCGTGCGCGGCTGGATCGTGCCCCCGCTCTGGATCGCAGCATTCTTCGGCTTCTTCAGCGCCGAGGCGCTTTTCCGCAGCCTCGCCGCAGAAATCGTGCCGACCGCTTATCGCGCCACGGTGGGCGGGTTCTGCTACATGGCCGAGTTGATGGCGGGCGGCGTTTCGCTTGGCCTTGAAGGCGTGTGGTACGACAGCTTCCACGCGCACGGTCCCGCCATCGCCCTCGCGCTAGCCACTATCCCCATCTCTCTCGTCGCCCTCATCTTCCTGCCCGAACCCGCGGGCCGTACACTCGAAGACATCAGCCGCGTCTAATTGTTGCCCCCTTCGGGCACCGCTCGTATAAGGCCGCTTTGATGAGTCCTCTCCGGCATCTCATTTCGATCAACGATCTCAGCAATGCCGAGATCGAACAGGTATTCGCCTCGGCCACGAAATATCTGAGCCAGCTCAGCAACAAGGACACGCCCTATCGGGTGTCGCGGAGCCTGAAGCTCGCGACCGGGCGGGTTCTCGCAACCCTCTTCTATGAGCCCAGCACGCGGACGCGCCTTTCGTTCGAAAGCGCAATGCTGCGCCTCGGCGGACGGACGATCAGCAGCGCCGATCCAGCGACCAGCTCGGCGGCGAAAGGCGAGAGCCTGGCCGACACCGCACGCGTGGTTTCCAGCTACGCCGACGCGTTCGTGATCCGCCATCCACGCGACGGCGCCGCGAGATTGGCCGCGGAATACGCGGACATACCCGTGATCAATGGGGGCGATGGAAGCCACGAGCATCCGACCCAGACGTTGTGCGACCTCTACACGCTTCAGCGCGAGAAGGGCACGTTCAAGGGGTTGAACGTTGTCATCTCGGGCGATTTGCGCGGCAGCCGCACGATCCACTCCTTCGTCTATGCGCTCGCGCGGTTCAAAGCTGAGATCCGGCTGATGCCGGGCGGCAAAGGCATGGAACTGCCCGCGCATGTCGACTGGCGTCTGCGCAACGAATTCCATTCGCACCCTCTTCCGAAAGCGAAAATCGCGAGCGCCAATGCGGACATCGATGCCGTCTACCGGACCGTTAACCAGCCGCACCAGCTCGCGCTCGTGACCGCGTCCGATTTCGTGCCGCGAAAAGAGGCCGACATCTTCTACATGACGCGTTTCCAGAAGGAGCGCTGGCCTGAGGGCAAGAAAGACTACCTGAAGATCGATTCCAACTTCCTGAAGGACCGGCGCTATCGCAATGCCAGCGTTCTTCATCCCTTACCGCGCGTGGGCGAGCTTGATGCGGAACTGGACGCGCTGCCCCGCGCCGCCTATTTCCGGCAGGCGTCCTATGGCGTGCCGATCCGCATGGCGCTGATCGCCGGCATCCTCGATCTGTCGCGCGGATCGTCGCTGGAGAAATTCAGCAGTGGCTTCCCGAAAGCGGAATACCCTCTGCACCAGCAACCGCGCGAATTGGGACTGTGTTGCGTGAACCCCAACTGCATTACCCACGACAAGCAGGAAGGCCCCTACGCCGGCAACAAATTCTACCTGGTACAAAAGGACGGGCTACGCCTGCGCTGTTACTACTGCGAAACCGACATTGAAAACGCGGTCGTGGGAAACAGGAAGACAAAAACGTACAGCGCGGCAGGCGCGGCTGTGAAAGCCGGCGCTTCGCTCAAGGGTGCGGTCTTCTTCCGCAGCATTTCCGATGCGGCACGGGCGGGGTATAAACCCCAGCGCAAGGCTCAAGCGGCGGCTGGATGACATTCGACTACACTCTCGACTGGAGGACCTGCGGGCTTAGCCTCGTCATCGGATATCTGCTGGGTTCGATTCCGTTCGGACTCATCTTCGCGTGGCTCGCAGGTGCGGGCGATGTGCGCAAGATCGGCTCCGGCAACATCGGCGCAACCAATGTGTTGCGCACGGGCAAGCGCTGGGCGGCGGTGCTCACGCTGGTGTTCGATGGCGGCAAGGGTGCCGCGGCAGTGCTCGTCGCCCATGCGCTTTACGGAGATGTCGCCGCCGCCTTCGCGGGACTTGGTGCATTCCTGGGGCACCTCTTTCCGGTCTGGCTGCGGTTCAAAGGCGGCAAAGGCGTTGCCACGTTTCTCGGCGTAACGCTCGCGCTCGCGTGGCCCGCAGGCTTGCTCGTGGCCGCGACCTGGCTGGTGGTCGCGGCGATCTGGAGAATATCGTCGCTCTCCGCGCTGATCGCCGCCGCGCTGGCGCCGCTCTACATGCTTTATCTGGGCGGACCGGTGAATGCGCTGCTCATCTCGCTGATGGCCCTTCTGATCCTTGTGATGCACCGGCAGAATGTCGCCCGGTTGTCGCGCGGCGAAGAACCGCGTATCGGCGGCGCCAAACCGTCGTCGACCTGATGGCTGTTGTGGGGGTGTTGAGCGAAGCCGAGCGTCTCGCGTGGCTACGCCTCGCGCGTACGCAAAATGTGGGCCCGGTCACCTTTGCCCAACTGGTTGCACGCTTCGGCTCGGCGTCGGCCGCGCTCAACGAACTGCCCCGCCTCAGCCGCAGAGGCGGCGGCGAAGACCTGCGGCCGTTCTCCAAAGAAAGCGCACTGGAAGAACTCGAAGCGCTTCACCGTCTTGGCGGAAGGTTGATCGCGTCCTGCGAATACGATTTTCCGCGCGGGCTATCCGCCCTCGAACCGCCGCCACCGGTCATCTCGGTGCTTGGACATACCGCGCAGTTCGCCCGCGAGATGGTGGGCATCGTCGGAGCACGCAACGCCTCGGCGCTGGGACGAAAGCTCGCGGGGCAGCTCGCGCGCGATCTCGGCGATGCCGGCTTTGTCGTTGCTTCGGGGCTTGCCCGCGGCATCGACACAGCCGCCCATGAAGCCACGCTTGCGAGCGGGACCTGCGCGGTCGTCGCCGGCGGCATCGACATCGTCTATCCGCCGGAGAACGAGGCGCTCTACCGCCAGATTCGCGAGCAGGGAACGATCGTCTCGGAAATACCGCTCGGCCAGCAGCCGCAGGCCCGTCATTTCCCACGGCGCAACCGGCTCATCTCCGGCCTGTCGCGCGGCGTTGTCGTGGTTGAGGCGGCGGAAGGCTCGGGCTCGCTGATCACTGCCAATTACGCACTCGAACAGAACCGCGAAGTCTTTGCCGTGCCGGGTTCGCCTCTGGATCCACGCGCGAAAGGCACGAACCGCCTGATCCGCGAGGGGGCCACCCTGACGGAAAGTGCGGGCGATGTCGTAGCCGTGCTCAAGCCGATCCTGGGCCATGGCTTTCGTGAGTCGGAGGGAGAGCCAGATGGCGCAAATCCCGATTCTGGCGTGCTCGAAGCGGAGGCCGACTGCATCCGCAAGATCATCGAAGAAGCGCTGGGGCCAGCCCCTGTCGATGTCGACGAGTTGATCCGGTTATGCCGCGCGCCGACCGCTGCGGTTTTGACGGTCCTGCTTGAGCTCGAGCTGGCGGGCCGTCTGGCGCGTCATTCCGGCAACAAAGTCTCCTGGCGCTGAACGGTCGCCAGGCGCTCCGCCTCCAGCGCCGCGAGTTTCAGCAGATGGGCCAGCAGCGCGTGGCCTTGATCGACAGCCATACACCGAAGAGATTCAATGAGTTCGTGTGCATATTCCGCCGACTCCATGGGCGACGGCGCGTTCTGAGAAATCCCGGACAACGGCATGCGCAACCACCGCTCAAAGGGATGAGCGTTATGCGTTCAGTCTTAGAATAATACAACCATAAGTTATACGCTGCGCCTAATCCGTCGCCGCTCAAACCGCTCTCCGACCCATTGTCCACCCGGCGGCGGACGCTTTCCGGCAAAATGCCAGAATCAGCGCGCTGGGGGACCGTCCGGAGCCCGGGTTCCGCGCCTGGCCCCCTTGGATTTTCGCGTGCCGGTATTATCTGCCAAGTTGTTCCAGCCAAAATATCAGGATTTCCCTGCTTTTTTGGCGGCTCGGGCTGGAATGGCGAGGTTGACACGGCTCGACGGCTTCTATCAGTGTCCCGCCCGCCCGAAACCATATCCCCGAAATTGGCGCGTTTTTCCGGCTTGCGCGCCCGCAAGTTAGAGTAATTTTGTTTCAATGAACGTTCTCGTCGTCGAATCCCCCGGCAAGATCAAGGCGATCAGCAAGTATCTGGGCCCGGATTATACGGTCCTGGCGAGCTTCGGCCATATCCGCGATCTGCCCTCCAAGGACGGCTCGGTGAAGCCGGACGAAGACTTCGCCATGACCTGGGAGGTCGACGACCGGGCTCAGAAGCGCATCAAGGACATCGCCGACGCCCTCAAGCATGCCGATAAGCTGATCCTGGCGACCGACCCTGACCGCGAGGGCGAGGCGATCTCCTGGCACGTACTCCAGGTTCTAAACCAACGCCACGCCCTGAAGGGCAAGCCGGTCGAGCGGGTCGTCTTTAATGCAGTGACCAGGAGCGCGGTGCTCGACGCCATCCAGCATCCCCGCGAGATCAACGAGGAGTTGGTCGACGCCTATCTCGCGCGCCGCGCCCTCGATTATCTCGTCGGCTTCACGCTCTCGCCGGTGTTGTGGCGCAAGCTCCCGGGCGCCCGTTCGGCCGGACGCGTGCAGTCTGTGGCACTCAGGCTTGTGGTCGAGCGCGAGATCGAGATCGAAGCTTTCAAGACGGACGAATACTGGACCATCGATGCCGATCTGCGCGCCGACGCTGGAAATTTCTCCGCACGGCTGACGCATCTCGATGGCAAGAAACTCGACAAGCTTGCGCTCAAGAACCAGGCCGACGCCGATCGCGCGGTCGCGGCGATCAACGCACGGCGCTTCAAGATCGACAGCGTCGAGAGCAAGCCCGTCAAGCGCCATCCCTCGCCGCCCTTCATCACCTCGACCCTGCAGCAGGAAGCCGCGCGCAAGCTCGGTTTTGCCGCCAAGCGCACGATGCAGATCGCGCAAGGCCTCTATGAAGGTGTCAGCATCGGTGGCGAAACCGTTGGTTTGATCACCTATATGCGTACCGATGGCGTGAGCATGGTTGGCGAGGCCATCGCCGAGGCCCGTCGCGTCATCGGCAAGCGTTATGGCGACAATTACGTGCCGAAAGTGCCGCGCGCCTATTCAAGCAAGGCGAAGAACGCGCAGGAAGCACACGAGGCGATCCGGCCGACCAGCTTCGATCGTGCGCCGGAGCAGATCGCGCGCTTTCTCGATGCCGATCAGCTCAAGCTCTATGACATCATCTGGAAACGCGCCATCGCGAGCCAGATGGAAAGCGCCGAGCTCGAACGCACAACGGTCGACGTCACCTCGGACGACAAGCAGGTCACATTCCGCGCCGTGGGCACGGTCACGCTCTTCGACGGCTTCCTCACCCTCTATCAAGAGGGCAAGGACGACGAGGCGGATGAGGATTCGAACCGCCTGCCCAAGGTGAAGGAAGGCGACGCGACTTCCGTCGAGCAGCTCAAGCCCGAGCAGCACTTCACCGAGCCTCCGCCGCGCTACTCCGAGGCCAGCCTCGTGCGCAAGCTCGAGGAATTGGGGATCGGCCGCCCATCGACCTACGCTTCGATCCTGTCGACGCTGCGCGACCGCGCCTATGTGCGCCTCGACCGCGGACGCTTTATCCCCGAGGACAAGGGCCGTCTCGTCACGACATTCCTAACGAGCTTCTTCAAGCGCTATGTCGAGTACAGCTTCACGGCCGACCTTGAGGAGAAGCTCGACGAAGTTTCCGCCGGCGAGCTCGACTGGAAGCAGTTGCTGCGGGACTTCTGGCGCGATTTCTCCGCCGCGGTCGGCGAAACCAAGAATCTCAAGATTACCGACGTCATCAACGAGCTGGACGCGATCCTTTCGCCGCACATCTTCCCGGTCACCGAGGAAGGCGTCGATCCGCGCACGTGCCCGTCCTGCGGCGACGGCCGGCTTAACCTGAAGCTCGGGCGCTTCGGCGCCTTCGTCGGTTGTTCCAACTATCCGAACTGCAAATTCACCCGCCAGATCGGACAGAAGAACGGCGATGGCGGCGGCGAGCCTGTCGAGCTGGGCCTGTTCCCCGGCACGGAGGACATGATCACGCTGCGCAGCGGACGCTTCGGTCCTTACGTGCAGCTCGGTAACGGCGACAAGCCAAAGCGTTCCAGCATTCCCAAGGGCACCGACGCTTCGAATGTCGATCTCGAACTCGGCATCAAGCTGCTGTCGCTGCCACGCGAGGTCGGCAAGGATCCGGAAAGCGGCGAGCCGATTGTCGCCAATTTCGGACGTTACGGGCCCTACATCGCGCGCGGCAAGGAATATGCTTCGCTGGAGACTCCGGAAGACGTGTTCACCGTCGGCCTCAACCACGCGGTGACGCTGCTCGCCGAGCGCAAGGCCAAAGGCTTCAAACGCCGCGGTCCCGAACCGTTGAAAGAACTCGGCGCCGATCCCGTGAGCGGCGAAGCCATAAAGGTCATGAAGGGCCGCTACGGTGCCTATGTGACCGATGGCACAACCAATGCGACAATCCCCGCCAGCGGCGATCCGGAAACGATCACGCTCGAACAGGCATCGGCCCTGATCGCGGAGCGTGTGGCCAAGGGCGGCGGAAAGAAAAAGAAACCGGCGAAGAAGGCAAAAACCTCCACGCCAAAGAAACAAACCAAATCCGAAACGGACAAAAAACCTGCCAAGAAAAAAACTACCAAGCGGAAAACTCCCGAACCCGCGGAGTAAACCTCCGAAGAAAGGTGCGCGCAGCAATGCGCCAGTCCTTGATAAGGCGCGCGTGCTCGACGCGCTGGCGTCGGAGCCCGGCGCCACCAAGCGCGATCTCGCGCGAATGCTGAGCGTCAAAGGCTCCGACCGCATCACGCTCAAACGCATACTCAAAGAACTCGACCAGGAAGGTGTCGTCGCCGGAAGCCGCAAGCGCGGTTACGAACGTCCCGGCACGCTGCCCGAAGTCGCCGTGCTAGAAATCACCGGCCAGGACATGGATGGTGAATTGATTGCGCGCCCGCAACGCTGGGAAAGCAACGAAGAGCCCCCGAAGATCATCGTCATGCCAGGCCGCGACGACGCGGGACCTGCGCTCGGCCGTGGCGAACGCGTGCTCGCGCGGCTCGAGAAGACCGATGACGGGTTCGAAGCCCGCGTCATAAAGCGCCTCGGTGCGAGCGCGCACCGCGTGCTTGGGGTCGTCCATGCCGGACCGAGCGGCATGCGCATTGCGCCCATCGACCGCAAAAGCCGCACGGAATTTGCCGTCGATGCGCGAGACCGCACCGGCGCTGAGAACAACGAACTTGTCCTCGCCGAACCGGTTGCCGGCCGTAGCGCCGGATTTCCGCGCGCGCGCGTCGTGGAGCGGCTCGGCAGCATGGATACACCGAAGGCGGTCAGCCTGATCGCAATCCATGCACACGGCATTCCGACGGAATTTCCGAAGGAAGCGCTCGACGAAGCGAATGGCGCCTTACCGGCCGACAGCAAGGGCCGCACCGATCTGCGCCGATTTCCGCTTCTCACCATCGATCCGGAAGACGCGCGCGATCACGACGACGCCGTGTGGGCCGAGGCCGACCGCGATCCTGCGAACCCTGGAGGCCATGTCGCCTTCGTCGCCATCGCGGACGTGGCCCACTACGTTCGCTCCGGGTCGCCACTCGATCGTGAGGCCTACAAGCGCGGCAATTCGGTCTATTTCCCGGACCGCGTCGTTCCCATGCTGCCGGAGCGGCTTTCCGCCGATCTCTGCTCGTTGATGGACGGCGTGGACAGGCCCTGTCTTGCCGTGCGCATGGTCTTCGACCGGAACGGAAAAAAGAAGCACCACGAATTCGTGCGCGGGGTGATGCGCTCCGCCGCCAGCCTCACCTACAGCCAAGCGCAGGATGCGCTCGACGGCCGGCCCGACAGCAGCATCCCCGCATCCGCGCGCGATGCGCTCAAAGGGCTGTGGGCCTGCTATCAGTCGCTCGTGACCGCGCGCAAGGAGCGCGACCCGCTCGACCTCGATCTGCCCGAGCGGCGCGTGATCATCGGCGATGATGGCAAGGTGAAATCCATCGCCTTCAAGCAGCGCCTCGAATCCATGCGCCTGATCGAAGAGTTCATGGTTCTGGCCAATGTCGCCGCGGCGGAGTCGCTCGAGAAGGCGCGTACGCCGCTCGTCTATCGCGTGCATGAGCATCCCTCACAGGAAAAGTTGTTCGCGTTCTCGGACTACCTCCGAACCATCAACGTCTCCTTTGCCAAGGGACAGGTCGTCAAACCCGGCACCTTCAACCGCATTCTCGTCAATGCGAAGGGTGGCCCGCACGAGCAGGTGATGAACGACGTCGTGCTGCGCACGCAGGCACAGGCCATCTATCATCCGGAGAATGTCGGCCATTTCGGACTTAACCTGCAGCGTTATGCACATTTCACCTCGCCGATCCGGCGTTACGCCGATCTTGTCGTGCATCGCGCACTGATCCGCGCATTGAAGCTCGGCCCGGACGGTCTTGGCGACCGCGAAATGGGACGGATGGGCGAAGTCGCCGAACACATCTCCATGACCGAACGCCGCGCTATGGCAGCAGAGCGCGACTCCACCGAACGCTATGTGGCGGCCTTCATGCAGGATCGCGTCGGGGCGACGTTCGAGGGGCGCATCACGGGCGTCACGCGCTTCGGTCTCTTCCTGCGGCTCGCCGATACCGGCGCGGAAGGCCTTCTGCCGGCGCGCTCGCTGGGCAGCGAGTACTTCCGGCACGACGAACGGCGCCACGCCATGATCGGTGACCGGACGGGTACCGCCTACAAGCTGGGCGACATCGTGCCGGTCAGGCTCGCGGAGGCGGCGCCGCTCACGGGCGGCCTGCGGTTCGAACTGGCGGAGGAAGCTGCACCGCGCAGGAGCACGCGCCCCTCCCCCAAACCGCGCGTCGAAAAGAAACCTGCGTCGCGGCGGCGCTGAGATGGTGATGTTCGATCCCGACGAAAAGATCGTGCCCGGGCGGCTGCGCCCCCGGGATGCTGCAACGCTGGTTTTGGTCCGCCGCGACGCCGATGCGGCACGCGTTCTTATGGGATGCCGTCATTCCAAGATGGCATTCATGGCCAACAAATATGTCTTTCCGGGCGGTCGCATCGATCCCGGCGATCAACGCATCGCGGTGACGAAGGATCTGCGTCCACAGGTGATGGCGCGCGCTGCGCAGGGCATCACCGAGTCCCGCGCGCGCGGCCTGGCCCTCGCCGCCATCCGCGAAACGTTCGAGGAAACCGGTGTGCTCATCGGCGAGCCCGGCGCTCCTCCGCGCACGCGGTCACGCGGCTGGAAAAAGTTCTTCGCCCACGGGATCGTGCCGGCGCTCGACGGGCTCGAGCTGATCGCCCGCGCCATCACGCCCCCAAACCGGCCGCGCCGTTTCGACGCGCGCTTCTTCATGGCGGATGCGAGCGCCATCACGCACGCGCTCGATGCCGTGCACAATGAGGAACTTCTGACACCGTCTTGGCTCACCCTGCCAGAAGCCCGGGCCCTGGACCTTCCCGGGATCACGCGGCGGGTGCTGGATGAGGTCGAAACCCGGCTGGCGGACGGCCCGGACCCCGGCCGCCTTGCCCCGTTTTTCCGCTTTCTGCACGGAAAGACGGTCGAAACCTGGTTCTAGGCGGCCTTGACTTCCGGCTTTTGCTGGCTAGGTTACCGGCCCTTCTCAAGGTTTTTGGAGTTCTCTCATGGCGAAGCCGACCACGGCCAAGATCAAGCTCAACAGCGAGGGCGGCACGGGCTTCTATTACGTGACCAAGAAGAACACCCGCACCATGACGGAGAAGTTCTCGATCCGGAAATACGATCCGGTGCTGCGCAAACATGTCACGTTCAAAGAAGGCAAGATCAAGTAGATCTGCCTCCAACTTCCACGCGCTTTACGAAATCCAGGATCAGACCCGAGACCTCCGGAATCGCGGGGAGCGGCATGTCGTGGCCCCAGCCTTCGATCTCGTGATATTCCGCGCCCGGAATGCAGGCAGCGGTGTGACGCCCGGCTTCCGGGCGGATCAGCGTATCGGCCGAGCCATGCAGCACCAGGGTCGGCACGGCCAAGCCCTTCAAACGCTCCGTACGCGAAGGACCGGCCAGGATCGCGGACCAATGGCGCGTCGTGCCTTCCGGATAGAAGGAGCGGTCGTAATTGCGTCCGACCAGTTCGCTTAATCGCGCCTCGTCGAACGGCCAACGCGTCGAGGCATAGGTGCGGCGGCCTTTCAAGGAATGCGCCACGACGTCGGCGCGTTCATTCGACGGCGGACGCGTCGTGAGCGATGCCTGAGCCTCGGGCGCGGATGGCGGCAGCGACGGATCGCTGGTCGTCGAGAAGATCGAGATCAGCGAGCGCGTCTTCTTTGGATGATCCAGCGCCACGAGTTGTGCGATCATCCCGCCCATTGAACAGCCCGCGATATGCGCGCTTTCGATTCCGAGCGCGTCGAGCAATCCGGCTGCGTCCGATGCCATGTCGGCCAGTACATAAGGAGGTGGACTGCCTTTCTGGGGCAGGACACCGGTGAATTTCTGCGACAGGCCAACATCGCGGTTGTCGAAGCGGATGAAGCGTAGCCCCGCATCCGTCAGCGCGCGGCGGAACTCATCCGGCCAGCCGGTCATCTGTGTGCCGAAGCCATTGATGAAGAGGAATGGCACCCCGTCGTGTGGCCCCGCCTCGTCATACTCGATGTCGATGCCGTTGGCGCGGATCTGGGTCATGCTGCCTTCGATGTCCCTTCCACGCGCGACACGAACCCGCCCACATTCGCGAGATAAACCGGCACGAGCGCGTTGGTGAAATCATGCGCCATGCCCGGAACGATCACGAGTTCGCATCCCGCGATGCTGGCTGCGGTATCCTTGCCACCTTCGACCGGCACGAGCGGATCGTCGGCACCATGGATCACCATCGCCGGACAACGCAGGCCCTTGAGCATGTCATTGCGTGGTGGAGACGCCACGATCGCCGCCATCTGCCGCGCGATGCCCGTGGGCTCATAGGGAGCGCGATCCATCGCGGCTTCGACCACGGCACGCAGCTCGGTGTCCGTCGCAGGATACCCGGGACTGCCGATCACCTGCCAGACCTTTATCCCGGCCGCGATGCGGTCTTCCCGCGCATCGCTTGCGGGCGGCGTCGTGATGGCGGCCAGTGCCTCGGGCTTGCCCTGCGGCAAGTCGCGCCGCCCTGTCGTCGACATGATGGAGACGAGCGATTTCGTCTTCTCAGGATATTTCGCGGCGAATTCCTGCGCGATCATCCCGCCCATCGACGCGCCGACGATGTGGGCGCTCTCGATGCCGAGCGCATCGAGCAACCCGGCTGCGTCCGCCGCCATATCCGCGAGCAGATAAGGCGCCTCGGCTTTCTGGCCTGACAAGAGCTTCATCATCAGTTCTTGGGTGTTGGGCACGCCCAAATGCATGAGATGCGTGGACAGGCCGATGTCGCGGTTGTCGAACCGAATGACGCGAAAACCCTCCGCCGCCAGCCCTTCGCAGAAAGCCTGCGGCCACATCGTCATTTGGGCCGAAAACCCCATGATGAGGAGGACGGCTGGAGCACTTTCGCGCCCGAAGCTCTCATATTCGATGTCGATTCCGTTGGCGCGAACCTGGGGCATGTCTCACTCCCTCACTTATCTCTTCTCTGGCAGAAGTTTAGCAGCCTTCCCCGGCGTCTTGACAAGATGTCAGCCGGGCCGGAGCGTGCGCGATGCGCCGCGCCACCGACCGCCTTGCCAACGAGACATTCGATGTTCTGATCGTGGGTGGCGGGATCACGGGAGCGTGCGTTGCCCGCGACGCGACGCTGCGCGGGCTGAAAGTCACCCTCATCGAACGCAACGATTTCGCCAACGCCACAAGTGCGCACAATTCCAGGCTTATCCATGGCGGGCTGCGATACCTGCGCAATTTCGAGCTGGGGCTGGTCCGCGAGTCCCTGCGCGAGCGTCGCATCTGGCAGCGCATCGCGCCGCACCACGTCCATCCCCTGCCCTTCCTCGTGCCGCTTTACGGTGCTGGCGCGAGGTCGCGCGCGATGCTCGCAGCCGGGCTGACCCTGTATGACCTTCTCTCCTTCGACCGGAGGTGGCTCGACGATCCGCGCCAGCGCCTGCCCGGTCATTCCTGGCTCAATGCCAAAGAAGCGCAGCGCCGGGAGCCTATTCTCGACCAGCCGAATCTCGATGGTGCCTTCCTCTACTACGACGCCCAGATGGACTCGCCCGAGCGGCTGGCGCTCGAATGTCTGATCGATGCCGATACGAACGGGGCGGCGCTGGCGAATTATGTCGAAGCCACGCAACTCATCCTAAAAGACCGTCGCGTCGCGGGGTGCCGTATGCGCGATGTCATGAGCGGCCAGACTTTTGAGGTACGCGCCAAAACCACACTGGTCGCCGCCGGTCCATGGGCCGACATCTTTCTCGAACACGCGATCAGCCGGCCGTCATCGCATAAGCTGTTACGGTCGAAAGGTATCCATCTCGTCACGCCTGCGCTCACACAGGAATTCGCGCTCACCATGGCGACGAAAGACGGGCACTTCTTTGTGCTACCCTGGCGCGGGCACACGCTGCTCGGCACCACGGACACAGCGTTTTCCGGCGATCCGGACACACTGGCCGTCGGCGAAGACGACATCGCGGGCTTCCTTGCCTTCATCAACAACAATCTACCCAATGCGCGCCTCTCCCGAAGCAGCGTTGAATATGCTTATGCGGGGCTGCGCCCGCTGGTCGATGACGGATCGAAGGACACCTATGGCGCAAGCCGGCGTTCGGAGATCGTCGACCACGGCAAAGACGACGGGCTCGACGGGCTCTTTTCCGCTATCGGCGGCAAGTGGACGACCTCCCGTCACTTGGCGGAGCTCGTGGTGGACCGCCTTGTCGTGGCGCTCGGCGCCAAAGCACGATCCTGCCAAACCGCACGCATGCGCCTGACGCCGACGGCTGAGCCCGATCCTGTGGCCGCCATTCGCAATGAAATGGCGCTGACTTTAGAGGACTTCGTGCTGCGGCGCACAGCAATCGGGCTGTTTGGACCGGCCGCGCCCAAAGTTCTGGATGCAATTTCGCGTCAGATGGCCGGCGAACTGAACTGGACAGAGGAGCGTCGCCTGCGCGAGATTGCAGCGCTCACGTCGAGATACCAGACACGCGAGGCCGCATGAGCGCGTTCGTCGTCGTCAATCCGCGCTCCGCAAACGGCCGTACCGGCCGCGAATGGCACGCGATCGAAACAGCACTTGGACGCGCTTACCCGCACATGTCGGTGGCGTTCACGCGCGCGCGGCGCGAAGCCACGCAGCTTGTACGCAACGCGCTTCGCGAAGGCCATCACGAGATCATCGCCATCGGCGGCGACGGCACGATCAACGAGGCGGTCAACGGCTTCTTCGATGTCAATGGTCCGGTTGCGCCCGATGCCGTGCTAGGCTGCGTCACCAGCGGAACCGGTGGCGATTTCCGCAAGACCTTCGGCATTGCGGCCGGGCCGGATGCCGCAATCACCCATCTGAAAAACGCCACGGTGCGCAGCATCGATGTCGGACGGCTGTCTTGCCTGACGCGCGAAGGCCAACCGCAGATCCGCTATTTCGCCAACATCGCATCCTTCGGTCTGTCGGGCGCCGTTGTGGACTCGGTCAACCGGGCGCGCATCGCCAAACTGTTCGGCGGCTCGTTCGCATTCGCGTTTCACAGCGCACTCGACATGCTCACCTTCAAGGATCCCGTCGTGCGCATCATCGTGGACGGCGAATATGACGAGATTGCCGGCATCTCGACGGTGGCCGTCGCGAACGGCCAGTATTTCGGCGGCGGCATGCGCGTCGCGCCCGGCGCGGTAGCAGATGATGGCGTGTTCGACGTCGTCATCATGGGCGGTGCGCCCCGATCGCGCATGATGGCGGATATGAAACTGATCTACACCGGAGAGCACATCGAAATGCCACATGTGCGCCTCCTGCGCGCCCGCAAGGTCGTCGCCGTACCAGTTGCGGAGACTCACGGACGGCCTGTGCTGATCGAGACCGATGGCGAAAGCGCGGGACGCCTGCCCGCGACGTTCGAAATCCTGCCCCGCGCGCTCAATCTCAGATGCTGACCGGTCCGAAGCGGGGATGAGCATCGAGCGCGACAAGATCCGATGGAACGGCTGGGGCTGGACCGCGCATAAGGACACCGTCACCGAGCGTGAAGAGTTGTGGGCGTGGCTGGCGGAACAACTCGGCATGCCGGCTCTACTGGCAACGCCCGCACGCCCGATCGAGGATGTGCGGATGCCTCCGTCACGCCTGACCCCTCAGATGCGCGCCGCATTGATCGCGACACTTGGGCAGGATCGTGTGCGGGACGACACCTATCAGCGCGCGTTTCACGCACTCGGACGATCCTATTACGATTTGCTGCGGTTGCGGTCCGGGGAACTGAGCGCAGCGCCGGATGCGGTTCTTTATCCGCGTTCGACCAATGAAGTGCTTGCGCTTCTGGCTTTTGCTTCAGAGCACGACATCGCGGTCGTGCCCTTTGGCGGCGGCACTAGCGTCGTGGGCGGCGTGAGCGCTAAGGCCGGGCCGTTTTCGACGCTGATGACATTGGATCTTTCCGGCATGGATCGTGTCGTCGATATCGACACCGTTACACAGACGGCGACAGCTGAGGCGGGCATCTACGGTCCCGCGTTTGAGCAAGCGTTGCAGGCGAAGGGACTGACGCTCGGCCACTATCCGCAATCTTTTGAATTCTCCACGCTCGGCGGCTGGATCGGACATCGCGGCGCGGGGCAAGGCTCAAATCGCTACGGCCGTGCCGAAGACTGGCTGGTGGGCGCAAAGCTCGCCACACCGAAAGGTCTTCTCGACACCAACACATTCCCGGCTTCGTCGGCGGGGCCGCAACTGAACGATCTTGTCCTCGGCTCGGAGGGCACATTCGGCATCGTTACCGAGGCGACCGTCCGTCTTCATCATGCACCCGCAGCCACGGACTATCGCGGCTACCTGTTTCGCGATTTTGAAAGCGGCATCGCGGTCATCCGCGCCGCTGCGCAAGAAGATCTGCCGGCCACGATGCTGCGGCTTTCCGATGCACAGGAGACGCGCTTCTATCGCACCTTTGGCGCGATCGGACGAGCACGCGGGCTGAAAGACCGCTTTGCAGACTTTTACCTTTCGAGGCGTGGCTTCTCAGGCGATGCCTGCGCCCTCATTGCCGGCTTCGAGGGCGATACGCGTCAGGTCGAGCAGTGGCGCATGCTGTTCGGCAAAATGGCGAAAAAGTTCAGCGCGCTCGAGCTGGGGCGCGGACAAGGAGAGCGCTGGCGTCAGGGGCGTTTCCACGGTCCGTACCTGCGCGACCCGATGATGGATCGCGGGCTCGGTGTCGATACGCTGGAAACCGCAGCAAGCTGGTCGAAGCTCGCCGCTCTCTATGCGGCGGTGCGAACCGCGCTCGAAACCGCGATGCGCGAGACGGCGCCGCGCCAGGGCGCACGCGGCGCCGTTCTGTGCCACATCAGCCATTCTTATTCCGACGGCGCGAGCCTCTATTTCACCTATATCTTCCCGCGCGCCCTCGACGACGAAATCCCGCAATGGCGGACAATCAAGAAGGCCGCATCGGACGCGATCGTCGCGAACGGCGGAACCATCAGCCATCACCACGGTATCGGCGAAGATCACCTGCCCTGGATGAAGGTGGAAAAAGGCGCGCTCGGGATCGAGGTGCTGCGCGCGATCAAGCAGACGCTCGATCCCAAGGGCATCCTCAATCCGGGTAAGCTTATTCCAGCGTAAGCGCTTGACGCACAGCTGCTGCGGCGGCCGCGACCGCCTCGCGCGCCTTCGGGACCATGCTCCGCATACTGAAGAACCCGTGGATCATGCCAGGATAATTAACATAGGTGACCGGCACGCTGGCAGCGTCGAGCTTGTCGGCATAGGCTTTGCCCTCATCCCGCAGCGGATCGAAACCCGCGGTGATGACATAGGCAGGCGGCAGACCCGAGAGATCCTTCGCTAACAATGGCGAGAGGCGCGGATCGGCGCGATGCGCCGCATCGGGACAATAGAGCCCCGTGAACCAGTCCATCGATTCGCGCTCGAGGAAATAGCCTTTTGCGTTCTCGCGCATGGACGGCGTTTCCGGCCCGCCGAGCTGCGTGACCGGGTAGATCAGAAGCTGGAAGCCGATCCTCGGACCTTCCGTCTTGGCGAGCTGGCAGACGACCGCCGCAAGATTGCCGCCGGCGGAGTCGCCGCCAACGGCCAGCCGCGACGGATCAATGCCGAAGTTTCCGGCATGCGCCGACACCCACTTCGCCGCAGCGATACAGTCTTCCACGGCCGCTGGGAACGGATGCTCCGGCGCGAGACGATAATCGACCGCCACCACGCGGCAGCCGCTTTGATTGCAAAGCCACCGGCAAAGATCGTCGTGGGTATCGAGATCGCCGATGACGAATCCGCCGCCGTGAAAGAACACGAGCCCCGGCAACACCGCATCGTGTACGTCCAGCGGCGTGTAGACCCTAAGCGCGATCGTGCCCGCGGCACCGGGCATCGTAAGGTCTTTCACACGCCCGATCGGCGTATCCCCGCCGCGGAAGATGCTCGACTTCATGGCGGCACGCGCGGCCTGCGGCCCGATTTCGTGCAGCTTCGGCATGGCGAGTTGGGCCATCTGGTCGAGCAGCGCCTTGATATTGACGTCGAGAGACATCCTCAGACCCCTTTCAGTCCGTCGCGCACCGCCTTTGCGGCCACGGCCACGGCCTCATGCGCCTGCGGCAGAACGGCCTGCATATAGATAAAGCAATGGACGAGATCGGCGTAGTCCTTGATCTCGACCTTCACGCCCGCGTCGCGCAATTTCTGGGCATAGGCGAGCCCTTCGTCGTGCAAGGGATCAAACCCGCCAAGCATGACGTAAGCCGGCGGCAGCCCCTTCACATCAGGCGCATGCAACGGCGACACGCGCACATCCATCGTGTCGGTGCCGGCCGGGATGTAGTGCGCGAAGAACCAATCGAGCGTTGGCTTGTCGAGGAAGTAACCGACGGCGAACTCACGCAGGGATGCCGTTTCCTGGCCGATCTGGGTGACCGGAAACATTAGGAGCTGAAACGCGATCTTCGGCGCACCTTTTGCTTTCGCAAGCTGGGTCACTTCCGCCGCCAACGCGCCGCCGGCTGAATCCCCGCCGACCGCGATCCGGTTGGCATCGACACCGAGTTCGGCCGCGTGCGCTTCGATCCAGGCAACGGCCGCATAGGCGTCGTCGATCGCCGCCGGATATTTGTGTTCGGGCGCAAGCCGGTACTCGACGGCGATGACGCGGTAGCCACCTTCATCGGCGAACTCGCGGCAGATCCCGTCATGGGTCTCAAGGTCGCCGATGACGAAGCCGCCGCCGTGGAAATAGACAAGCACCGGCACCGGATCGGCGCCGGCCGCAACCGGGGTGTAGATGCGGATCGGTATCTCTCCGCCGGGGCCCGGTATCTTGCGGTTCTCGACCTTGCCGATGGGGACATCCTTCGGGCCGACCAACTGCATCATGGCGACGAACATCGCGCGGCCCTCGGGGGGAGAAAGCTCGAACATCTTCGGGCCCGGCACGGCCAGCATCTGGTCGAGAAAGCCCTTCACCAGCGGATCGAGCGGCATGAATATCCCCGTCTTGCTGCAATGAGTTTGGACGCATTGCAGCACGACGCGCAAGCGGCGGTAGTACGGTGACGTTGCGGAATTAGTTGAGGACGATTGCGCGGTCGGGGTCTAGGCCGCGGAGCATGATGTCTTCGAGGAAGACCGACAGCGCGAACCACAATTGTGCGCGTTCGGCTGCGCCTTCGGATTCGAACGACACCACCGCGCGCCGCGCATAATCGCGGGCCGCATCGCCATGCTCCGCCGCAAGATCGGCGGCGAGACGGCAGAGATCGCCCGCGTTCAGCTCCATAGAAGGCCCCCAAGCCCTCGTTCGGCGCCGTCTATCAGATCAAGACAAGGTAAGTTTCCGGTTAACGCGCGTCAGGCGATCTCGATAACATCCGGCCCGCCGGTATAGAGCCTGTCGACGAGCGCATTGCGGCGTTCCAGCGTGGCGCGCTGGTTCACATAACCCTTGTCCGTGATCTCATGGCCGTCGATCGAAGGCGGCTCTGCCATCAACAGCACGCGCTTGATGCGCGACGAGGTGCCGGACTGTGCCTTGTTGTGGGCAGCGAATTTCTCGCGAATGAACTCGACGAACTTCGGATCAGAGAGCGCCGCATCGACGCTCGATTTGCCCGTCGTCTGCAGCGCGACCGGGATATTCGGCCAGACCAAGAGGCCAACGAACGGTTTGTCCTGACCGCAGACGACGCAATCGAACACCGCTGGCGAGGCGGCCGCGACGGCTTGGGCGCGAAGCGTTCCGACACTGACCCACGTGCCGCTGTCGAGCTTGAAATCCTCCGTCACACGGCCATCGAAGACGAGGCCCTTCTCCGGATCGTTCTCATCAATGAACTTCGCAGCGTCGCCGAGCGAGTAATAGCCCTCCTCGTCGAACGCCTTCTTCGTCAGATCGTCACGATTGAGATAGCCCGGTGTCACCGTCGGGCCCTTTACCCGCACTTCGAGCTTGGTGCCGTTCGGCACCAGTTTCAGTGTGATGCCCGGTAACGGAAGCCCGATCAGCCCGACACGCTCGGTGAGCCAGTGCACGACCGTGATGCCTTGCGTCTCAGTCGCGCCGTACATCGTGGTGAGCGGAATGCGCTGGCCCGTCGCCGCAATCGAGAGCGCCTGGAAGCGCTCATAGATGTCCTGACTGAGAGTCGCGCCGCCATAGCCCACCATCTTCATCTTAGCGAAGAAGTGATCGCGCAGGCCCGGATCACGTTCCATCGCATCGGCGAGCCAGCCGAACGCAATCGGTGCCGAACCGAAGCCGAGCGGCCTGATATCGCGCAGATTGCGGATGGTCTCGTCGAACATGCCCGGCAGGGGCTTGCCGGCGTCGAGATAGATCGTGCCGCCCGCATTGACCGCGTTGTTGAACCCGATATTGCCGGCGGAGATATGGTTCCAGGGCATCCATTCGAGGCTCTCGGGAATCTCGTTCGGATCGGATGCTTCTGTCCGCAGCGCCTCCTGCGCGGCTACGACTGCGCACATCATGCGATGCGTCTGGATCACGCCCTTGGGCATCCCCGTCGAGCCGGAGGTGAAGAGATATTTTGCGACCGTGTCGTGATCGATCTTCTCCATCGACTCTGCGACCGCGGGACCGGCATTGGTCTTGAGCAAATCTTCGTAAGGCGTCGCGCCCTCGATGGGCATGACGGTAACGATCTCGACGCCATCGAGCGGCAGCGCCGCGATCGCGCGCGCATACATCGGCCCTTGTTCGGCGAAGATCATCGTCGGTTTGGTCGTTTCGAAGACGTGGCGCAGCTTGCCGTGATCGCCCGACATCAGCGAATAGGCGACCGACACCGGCGCCACCGGCACCCGCGCCTTCATCGCGCCCAGCATCATCGAGCCATGCGCGATCGAGTTCCCCGATAGCACCATCAGCGGCGCGCTCGGCCCGAGCCCACGCGTGAGCAGCGCCTGCGCGATCGCATTCGCGCGCGTGTCCATCTCGCCATAGGTGATGAAGCGCCAGTCGCCGGTGCTGCCACCGGGCAACGGAACGCGCTCCGCGATGAACCTGCGATCGGGGTGTGCTTTGGCCCGCTGTTCGAAGAGATGAACCGTCGAGCGATGCATGTCGCCAAGCGGATGACGCGAGCTCAGATAGACCGTTCCATCCGGTTTGCGCACAGTTTCGATGTCCGGCGCTTTCATGGGCAGCGGCTTGAAAGGCGGCAGGTCGTCGGATTTCACCTGAATATTCATAGCATTAGCTCCCTCGTCGCGAACCACAGTCCGCGCTCGTTATTCTCTTTATATCCCCGGACCGGCGCGGTATTTTAACCGCCTTCGCCCAAAGGACCCCGCATGCGCGGCAATAGCGTATTGCTCATCATCGGTGGCGGCATCGCTGCCTACAAGTCCCTCGAACTGATCCGCCGCCTGAAAGAGCGCGGTGCGACCGTGCGTGCCATCCTGACCAAGGCTGGCGCGGAATTCGTCACGCCGCTTTCCGTTGGGTCACTTACCGGTGAAAAAGTTTTCACAGACCTCTTCAGCCTCACCGACGAAGCGGAGATGGGCCACATCCAGCTTTCGCGTTCTGCCGATCTTGTTGTTGTCGCGCCGGCAACCGCCGACTTGATGGCGAAGCTCGCGAATGGTCATGCCAACGATCTGGCCTCGACGGCGCTGCTCGCGACCGACAAGCGCGTGCTGATGGCGCCCGCGATGAATGTGCGCATGTGGAAGCATCCGGCCACGCAACGAAACCTCGCGAAGCTCAAGGCCGACGGCACGATCTTTGTCGGCCCGGACGATGGCGAAATGGCATGCGGCGAATATGGACCGGGCCGCATGGCCGAGCCGCTCGAGATCGTCGCCGCGATCCAGAACGCGCTTGCGATGTCAGGACCACTCTCCGGCGTGAAGGCGCTCGTGACCGCGGGACCGACGCAGGAGCCGCTCGATCCGGTGCGCTATCTCGCAAACCGTTCGTCGGGCAAGCAGGGTTACGCGATTGCCGATGCGCTCACCCAAGCCGGCGCCGAAACCATTCTGGTTTCCGGTCCCGTCTCCATCGCGCCGCCGCCGCGCGTCAAACTGATCAGGGTCGAAACCGCGCGCGAAATGCTCGCGGCCTGCGAGTCGGTGCTGCCGGTCGACGTGGCTATATGCGCCGCCGCTGTCGCCGACTGGCGGCCGGAGACGACTGCAAACGGCAAGATCAAGAAGGCGGAAGGTGCACCGCCACCCTCTGTTGCGCTTGCCGCGAATCCGGACATTCTCGCGACCCTTTCGAAGGGCGCGCGCCGTCCGTCGCTGGTCATCGGCTTTGCCGCGGAAACCGACAACGTCGTCCAGCACGCGCAGGAGAAGCGTGCGCGCAAAGGCTGCGACTGGATCGTCGCGAACGATGTGAGCCCCGGAACCGGGATTATGGGTGGAGAAAAAAATACCGTGCATTTGATTACAGCTAACAAGATCGAAGACTGGCCAGAGATGGACAAAAAGGACGTGGGCTCCCGCTTAGCTGCACGCATTGCCGAAACGCTGAAGGGTAAGCCGGCATGAATCTCTCCGTCCTGCGCCTGCCCCACGCCAAAGACCTGCCACTACCGTCCTATGCGACGGACGGTTCGGCGGCGCTCGATCTTCTGGCCGCGATCGAGGGTGACATCGAACTCAAACCCGGGCAGCGCGCAGCGATCCCTTGCGGCATCGCGGTCGCCTTCTCCGACAAATATGAGGGCCAGGTGCGCGCACGCTCGGGCCTCGCGCTCAACCACGGCATCACGCTGCTCAATGCACCGGGCACGATCGACAGCGACTATCGCGGCGAGATCAAGGCGATCCTCGTCAATCTCGGCGAGCAGAATTTCACCGTGAAGCGCGGCATGAAGGTCGCGCAGATCGTGTTCGCGCGCATCAAGCGCGCCGACATCAAGGAAGTGGATCAGCTTCCCGTCACGGTGCGCGGCGAAGGCGGATTCGGATCCACCGGCATGGGTGGCGACGACTGATGCTCAAACTCTCGCGCAAAACCCTTTTGGCCCTGGAAGCGGTGATCGACATCGCTTTCAACGCGCGGCCCGAGCCTGTGCAGGCCAAGGAAATCACCGCGCGCCAAGGTGTGCCGCAGCGCTATCTCGAACAGGTCATGCAGCAATTGGTGCGCGCCGGCGTGCTTAAAGGCGTGCGCGGGCCGCGTGGCGGCTATCGCCTCGCCAAGGAGCGTCGCCGCATCAGCGTGGGCGAAGTGGTACGCGTGGCCGAAAGCCTCGACGACGGCGATGAAAGCGCAAATCCCACGCCGCACTCCGCTCTCGGCACCCGCATCGTGACGCCGCTCATAAATTCGTTACAGGACGAGGTTATGGCAAGGCTCGACGCCATCTCCATCGAAGACCTCTGCGCGCGGGCGCGGGCGGAGGGCGTCGATTGCGGCGGCGGCACCACAGCAGATTTTACGATTTGACAGCAATCTATACTCGACAGAAATTGTAGAGTATTCTCGGCAAGAACAAGGAGACGATCATGGAAGCCGGAAAGCCTGGACGCGGACGCATCTACAACTCCATCACCGAGACCATCGGCGACACGCCGCTGGTGCGCATGGCGCGTCTGCCCAAGGAAGCCGGGGCCACGGCCGATATCCTCCTCAAGCTGGAATTCTTCAATCCCATCGCAAGCGTCAAAGACCGCATCGGCGTGTCGATGATCGAGACGATGGAGAAACAGGGCGTCATCACGCCCGGCAAATCCACCCTTGTCGAACCCACCAGCGGCAACACCGGCATCGCGCTCGCCTTCACCGCCGCCGCCAAGGGCTATCGCCTCATCCTCGTGATGCCGGAATCCATGTCGATCGAGCGCCGCAAGATGCTGGCGCTCATGGGCGCGGAAGTCGTGCTCACCGAAGCGGCGAAAGGCATGAAGGGCGCCATTGCCAAGGCGCAGGAAATCATCGCCGCAACACCGGACGCCGTGATGCCGCAACAGTTCGAGAACCCGGCGAACCCCGCCATCCATCGCCGCACCACGGCGGAAGAAATCTGGAACGACACGGACGGCAAGGTCGATATCGTCATCTCCGGCGTCGGCACCGGCGGCACGATCAGCGGCGTCGGCGAAGTGCTCAAGGAGCGCAAACCGAGCGTGAAGATGATCGCGCTCGAGCCGGAAGACTCTCCCGTCCTTTCCGGTGGCCAGCCCGGTCCGCACAAGATCCAGGGCATCGGCGCGGGCTTCGTTCCTGCGATCCTCGACCGCAAGGTCATCGACGAGGTCATCACCATCTCCAACGAAACCGCGTTCGCCACCGCCCGCAAGGCAGCAAAGCTGGAAGGTATTCCCGTCGGCATCTCGTCTGGTGCGGCCATCGCTGCCGCCCTCGAGGTCGGGGCGCGGCCGGGGATGGAGGGCAAGACCATTGTGGTCATCATCCCCTCCTTCGCGGAGCGATATCTGTCGACGGCGCTGTTTGAGGGCCTGTAAAAAAAGCCATCGACGGTTGGAGGCGTTAACCACCTATTAACTTCGCCAGCCCGCGATGCGTGGCCGTACTGCTAGTCTCCGGTCACGCGCAAATACACGCGCGCGAGTTGGGGTACGCGTTATGTCCAAAGGTTTGTTGTTCAGCGCCGCAATCGCGGTGCTTTCGTCCGTCGGCTCCGCCCAGGCCGGTATGATCGGCCTTAGCCTCGACGGCACGATTGCCTTTGGAGCAGGAGGGACCGAGCAGGAATGGGGTGCACCGCCCGTTACCATCGGTAGCGGTCTCGAATTCGTCGATACAAGCACCAAAAACTTCTACAGCGCCAACTTCAACGACACGCAATTGATCATCCACGATGTGGAAAGGCCGCAGCAGACTTCTACCGGCTGGGAAATGACGTTCGCTTTCCTCTCGCCCGTAGACTTCAAGAAGGTCACGCTGGTCTACAACGAGTTCGGTTCCAACCTCACCTACTCCGTGTCTGGCAACACCCTCATCGTCGATTGGACAGGGGACGCAGCCTACAACGCGCTGACCGCACGCGAGCGCCGCGCGCTGGGCGTGGAAAGGTTCAAGGCCGTGTTCCGGGTCGCGACCACGGACGAGCAGGTCCTGCCTGTGCCGGAGCCTGGCGCATTGCCGCTGCTGGCAGCCGGTCTGCTCGCCGCGGCATCGGCGTTCGGATGGCGCCGCAGCAGGACGGCCTGACGGCGCCCATTCCGGGTTCCAGGAAACGCCAGCCTCTCGGGGATTGAATTTTCCACGCGCCGGTGAGCCTTATCTGCGATCCAAGCAGCATAGGGAGAGTCCATGAAGCTCTATTACGCACCGGGGGCCTGTTCGCTTTCGCCGCATATCGTAGCCGAGGAAGCCGGCGTGCCGGTCGATCTCGTGAAGGTCGACCTCAAGGCGCACACGCTCGACGACGGCAGCGACTTTCGTAAGATCAATCCGAAAGGCTCCGTGCCCATGCTGGTGCTCGACAGCGGCGAACTGCTGACCGAAGGCCCCGCTATCGTGCAGTACCTGGCGGACCGGAATCCGGCGAGCGGACTCGCACCGGAATGCGGAACCCTGCCGCGCTATCATCTCCAGGAATGGCTCACCTACATCAATGGCGAGATCCACAAAACGTTCGGTCCGCTGTTCCATGGCGCGGCCGGCGAGGAGCGGCGAAAGATCGTCGAAATCCTCGAACAGAAATTTGCTTTCGTCGATCGCACGCTTGCAAACCGGCCGTTTCTCCTGGGCGACACCTTCACCGCGGCCGATGCCTATCTCTTTGTCGTGCTGACTTGGGCAAAGAAGATGCACATCACTGTGCCCTCTTCGCTCACACAGTTCTTCGACCGCGTCGCGGCACGCCCGAAGGTTCAGGCCGCGATGAAAGCCGAGGGGCTGGTCAAACATTGAGGCCGCGATGACCGAAGGCAGCGATATGCAAGGGGAAAGTGGTGCCGCGCCTCTGCCGCCGCTGGAGCTCGAATGCTTTGCTGTGACGAGTGCGCCGCCGAAGCTCGTCGCCGCCAATCCTCTACGCCGCTGGATGGATGAGTTCCCGCAGCGCCATGCCTATCGCTGCCTCCCGCTCGCGATCGCCAACGCCTATGGCTGGGAAATCCTCTCGCCCTGCTCCTTCGACATCGTCTGGGAGGGCGGGATGGCCGCGAACGACATCCAGATCCGGGCTACGGATGGGTTTCCCTGGATCAGCCATTTCGCGACCTCGAATTTCACGCGCGGCATCGTCACCTTCCACACCCATTACCTGTTCCGCACCTCCCCTGGCTGGCAGCTCATTGCAACAGGGCCCTTCAACGAACCCAAGCACGGCATCACGCCACTCACCGGTGTGATCGAGACCGACTGGCTGCCCTACCCTTTCACGATGAACTGGCATCTGACCAAGCCGGGCAAAGTCCATTTCAAGAAGGACGAGCCGGTGTGTCTCATCTTCCCCGTGGCGCAGGGCGCGATGAACGACGTGACGCCGGTTATCAAGCCGCTCGCGAACGATGCCGAGCTGAAGAAACAGTTCGAAACCTGGCGGGAGAAGCGTCAGGAATTCATGCGCGGACACGAGGCCCTCGATCCGGCGATCCTCAAACAGGCGTGGCAGAAGTTCTATTTCCGGGGCGAGCTACCGGATTCCGGCCTAAAGTCCGCATCGCACGAAGTGAAACTGCGCCTCAACGAGCCCAAGAGCGAATTGCCGAAACACTAGTCCCACTGTGCAGCATCGCTGCGTGGGCGCTGCCACCTGTAGCACAAAATCCCTGCGGCCCGTAGAATTGCCCGGCGATGCTGACGCGGATCGAGATTGCTGCGGGAATTGCCGTCGCCGCGATGATCTTCGTCCTCGCGGGCTATGCGGTGGTGTCGGGAATCCTCATCGTGCATCCCGATGCGGCGGTGCGCGATTGCGTGGCGCGCGCCGAGGCCGCGGCGGGTCCGCACAAGCAAGGCTCGAAGCTCGCCGCGGCCGAGACCTGTACGCGGCTGATCCACGGAACGCACACGATCCCTTAAGCGCTCTCGAACACCTCGTCGAACAGGGTCTTCATCGCCGCCCAGGAGCGGCGATCGGTCGGCGCGTGAAATTTGAAGTGCGGGATTTTGAATGCATCGACCGATTTGTCGGTGAAGCTATGCCCCGCCCCGCCATAGAAAATGAACTGCCAGTCTGCGCCGGCGGCGTTCATCAACTCGGCGAATTTCACATAGGCTTCGGGGCCGATCAGCGGATCGTCGGCACCCGCGCAGACCATCAACTTGCAGGTGGGAATCTTGCGCTCGTCGCTCTCCGGCTGCGCGACCGCGCCCGACATGCCGGGATGGAACGCCACGACGCATTTCAGCTCCGGCGCCGCGCGCGCAAGCTCCAGTACCGTCGCGCCACCGAAGCAATAGCCGACCGCCGCGAGCCGCGCCGTGTCCACACCGTCCTGCGCCTTCAATACGTCGAGACCCGCGAGCGAACGCCGGCGCCACTCGTCCTTGTCGGCGGCCAATCCGCCAAGCATCCCCATCGCATGATCGATGCTGGTCGCGACCTCGCCATAGAGATCGAGCGCGAAGGCGACATAACCTTCTTCCGCCAGCATGCGCGCTTTTTCCTTCGCATGCTCCGTCAGTCCGCCGCCCTGATGGCAGACAAGAACGCCGGGCCGCGATTCGCCGTCATCGGGGGCCGCGAGATAGCCGGTGAACGATTTGCCGCCCGAAATGTATGGAATATCGCATGTCAGCATCGGCGCCTCCTCTTTCCCTCTGTTTCGCACATCGCGGGCAGGCGGAAAACGCGACCAGATGCGGAATTGACCCTCCCCCGGCCTATCGCGGATGATCGCGCAGCTTCAGCGGGACATCGTCATGCACGTCGACGGAGAGTGCCATTGCGGCCGCATCGCCTATGAGGCCGCGGTCGATCCCAGGCTCAGCGCCATCTGCAACTGCACCGATTGCCAGCAGTTCTCGGGTTCACCCTGGCGGGCAAGCGTTCCGTCGAAGGCGGAGGATTTTCGTCTGCTTCGCGGCACGCTCAAGACCTATGTGAAGACTGCCGACAGCGGCATCAAACGGCTGCAGGCGTTCTGCGGCGATTGCGGCTCCGCCGTCTATTCGACCACGCCGGAGAACCAGACGATCTTCAACCTGCGTCTCGGTGCGCTGAAGCAGCGCGCAGACCTGCCGCCGAAGCGGCAAATCTGGATGGAGTCCGCACTCCCCTGGGCGCACGACATAACCAACGTCCCCGGCGTACCGAAAGGCTAAGGGCGTCAGACAATCTCATCGGTAATCACCGTGAAGCCGGTGAGTGTCGACGGTCCGAAACTCGTGGTGATCGCAACATCGGAGGCATCCCGGCCGCGGCCAATCAGGATACGCCCGATGCGCGGGCGATTGTGGCGAGCATCGAACGTGTACCAGCGTCCACCCAGATATGCTTCGAACCATGCGCTGAAATCCATCGGCGCGGGATCCTTCGGCACGCCGATGTCGCCGAGATATCCGGTGCAGTAGCGCGCCGGAATGCTCATGCAGCGGCAAAGCGTGATGGCGAGATGGGCAAAATCCCGGCACACGCCTTGCCGTTCGTCAAAGGCCTGCATAGCCGTCTTCGTCGCGCGCGCATGGGCATAGCCGAACGAAATATGGTTATGCACGAAAGCGACAATCGTCTGAACACGTTCCCAGCCCGGCTTCGTGTCGCCGAACGTCTTCCACGCAAAATCGGAAAGCTCGTCGGTCTCGCAGTAACGGCTGCCGAGCAGGAAGACCATGCACGCGTCTGGAAGATCGGAGATGTAGTGCTGCTCCGCATCGGGGGCGACCGGATCGAGTTCGCCGCTGTCGCGTATCACCGTCTCGGAGAAGATGCGCGTGGCGCCGGCCGGCGCCAGAATCCGTGCACAAATGTTGTCGAAACTGTCGCGATAGAGCCTGACCGGAATGCCGGGCTCGGTGTAGATGACGTCAGGCGAAAGAAGGTCGCGCGCGCGCGAGGGATGGACGTTGAGCATCAGCAGCATCGCGGTCGCGAGCGGAACCTCTATCGTCAGGTCGTACCCGATCCGAATGTCCATGTTCCCCGCCTCTTTCCGTCGCGGCCGCCGGTGTTTCGCCGGTCACCGCAACCTCCACCGTCATTCCAATGAAATCCTCCCTGCTTCCCTCATAGGTTCCGGACAAAGGTATGGCCTGTCTCGGATGTCTGGCCGCCGCAATCCGGATAAGATTTCGGTTGCCCACGATGCCGTTCGTAGGATCGAACTCTACCCAGCCCGCGCCGGGAAGATAGACCTGAACCCAGGCATGCGTGGCCCCGCCCCCCACCGGCCGCTCGTCTCCCTGCGACGGCACATAAAGGTAGCCGGAGACGAAACGCGCGGCGAAGCCAAGCGTTCTCGCCGCTTCCATCATCAGCACCGCAAAATCGCGGCAGGAGCCAGACCCTAAAAGCAGCGTCTCGATCGGATGCTGGACGCCCATTTCTTCCCGGCGCAGATAGCGAAACTGCTCGCGAACCGCTGTGGTCATTGTCGCCAGAAGCGAGAACGTATCGTTGGTCGGCCGGCCGGGATGAAGGAATTGGCGGGCCCATTTTTTGAGGCGACCGCCCTCGTCGGGGTATTGCAGTGCTATAGAGGGCTGAAGGTCGGGCTCGTCTTCCTGGTTGTAGAGGAAAGGATAAGTGCGCGCGGCTTCCTCGATCTCAGGGACCGGAGAGGAATAGGGCGTGTGATCCACCGTCAGCGTGCTGTCGAAGCTGAGTTCCTTGACGGCGAGCCCCCCGAAATGCGCGAAGGCGACCGAATTGTCGAAGACATCGTGCACCCAGCGGATCGAAACCGGTTCCGGTCGGATAACCAGCTTCGCCTTCTTGAGATTGAGGTCATGGCTCGCGCGCGGGCGGAACATCATGCGGTGTTCGCCGAGCTCGACGGGCCTCGCATAGCGATATGTCGTCTTGTGCCGAACCTTGAGGAGCGTCATGCCCTGCCGCCGGAATCGCAAAGCCAGTTGACCGCCCATGCGCCACGGAAACAAGGCACGCTTGGCGCCTGTACTGCGTCACTTCGTCAAGGCTTTGCCCATTACGCCGAGCGTTGTTACCTCGGCGCCTTCACTGTATCGCTTGCCTTGATCAGGGTCGCCTTCAGCGCCTGCAGCTTGAGCAGCGGCAGCTTGCCGGGGAAGTGGCTCATGTCCGCCTGCCGGTTGCCCTTGCCGAATGCCGACGGTTCGTTGTGGCAGAGGAAGCAGCCCGCCTGCTTCGCGTTGGTGCCGAACGGGTCATAGCCCGTCGAGCCCTTCTGCAGCCAGGTCTCCATCGTCGTGTCTGCCAGATTGGTGAAGCCCGACGGCGCCACATAAGGAATGCCCTGGACCTGGCTCTGGAACATCTGGATGCGGAAATCCTGGTTCGGCCCCACGCCGCCCGCGACCCACACCGAGCCGATCATCTTGTAGTTCCGCCACACACCGCTCAGCTGCGGCATGATCGTGGCGTTGAGGCAGGCGACGTTGCCGGCGTTGTTCGGGCTGCTCGTGTTGACTGTGCAATTGGCGCTACTGGCGCCGCCGGCCGAAATCATGTCCGTGCGGCAGACATTCACCGGGATGAAGGCCTTGCCGGTTGGATTCGGATTGAAATTGCACTGCGGCGGATTTGACGTGACGTTACAGACCTTGGACGACATCACGTCCGACGGCACGGTCTTGGTGTTGAAGAACGACCAGTTCGAGTTGATCGGCGACATCGGTGCAATCGGCTCGTCGCCGCCCGGCGCGCAATCGGGATCGTTGGCGACATGCTCGAACGAGGCCCAGATCCATTCGCCGTGACTGAAGGTCTTGTTGACGAAGTGGAAGCCCACGAGGCCAAACCGGCCCTGACAGAAATATTGCGATGAGGGGCAATTCGTGGGCAGGCCGAAATCGCGCCACGCGGTCTTGACCTCGGTCGAGCCGGGTTCGGGATGCTCGTTCGCACCCGACGGGATCATCCAGATCTTGTCGTTATTTTTGCAATTGCCGTTGTTGGCCGGATCGGGATTGCACGCCGTATTGAACAGCGGCGCGGTATAATAGTTCTGGTCCACGATCGACGCATACATGTACGGGTCGAAGCGGATGTCGTAGCGAACCGTCTGGTTCGCTGTGTCGATCAGGTGCCCGTCGGTGCCCGCCTGTCCCTGATCCAGAAACGCGGTGCGCAGATCGGTCGGGCCGCCGGGATATGGTCCAGGCTTGGGACCCACGGTCAGCGCGTGGTACCAGGGCGCGAGCTGCATAAAGCGCGCGACGGTTGGCGTCTTCGGATCGCTCTGTGTGAGGTAGAGGAACTGGTTCCAGGCGAAGGTGTGCACGTCGCACACGGTCTGGTTCGCCGCAGTGATCACCGGCGTGGGGGGCTTGGCGTTCGTGATGTAGCCGACATCGGGCATATAGACTGCGGCTTTGACGTTGATCGAGACGCCGTTGCTGAACGTACCGTTGCACAGTTGGGCGGCAGCGGCTTTGGCTTTCGGCGCTTCCGCCGCGACAGCGGCCGAAGACGCGAGCGAAGCGAATGCTGCCAGCAAAGACAATGTGCGAACGCGCATGTGATTCCCCTTCTAGCCGGTCGCGGAATCGCGCCGATGCTAGTCATGCGGGATATCACGCAAGTTCCAACCTCTGATAATGCAAAGATTTCGGCGGGCTTATACGTTTTGAAGGCTCACAGCAGCGGCGCAAGCAGATCCGGACGATCCGTACAGATTGCGTCGAGGCCCAACGCAACGAGACGCCGCATGTCGGCTACCTTATCGACCGTCCATGCCCCGACCTTAAGGCCAAGCTCGCGTGCCTCTGCGACGGCGTGTGCGTCGATGTCTGTAAAGGTCGGAAACCAGCCATCACCGCCGGCGGCTTTGATCGCGCGCCGGATCGAACCGCCGTAGTTCACCGCATCGTATCCGCATGCCCAGGGCGACGTGCCGGTGGCGGCCCAATAGCGCAGCATCTGGAGTGCGGGTTCGGAAGGCGGATCGTCCTGCGGCGGCGGATAGCCGGGACGAAACCAGCTTTGCGCCAGCGTCGTGAACCAGCAGGGCGTCTCGGGCGCAATCGTCTTCGCATGCAACAACGCCGGCCAATCGAAGCCGACAAAGATCGTGCGGTCAAGATAATCCGCGTCGCGCAGAATTGCGACCGTACGATCGGTGAGCGCGACCGGATCGGCGGAGAGATCGCGATCGGCGAACGAAGTCTTCAATTCCACGAACAGCGTGAACGGTTTCGCCGCGGTCTTCGCGACCGCGATCACTTCGGCGAGCGTCGGGATGCGCTCGCCGTCGCGCGCCGTCATCGCCGGATGCGAGCGCGCATAGGCGCTGGCCGGATCGATGCGGCCGACATCGCACGTCTTCAAGCCGGCGAGAGAAAGGTCCTTGATGCGCGGCGTGGGCCTTTCGAGAAAACGTCCGTCCGTTCCGCGGCATATCTCGGGCTTGAGGCGATAGTCGTGAAAGACGATCACCTCGCCATCGCGCGAAAGCTGCACGTCGAGCTCCGCCCCGTCGCAACCACGGGCCACCGTATCGCGGAAGGCGACCAGCGTGTTCTCGGGGAAGAGCCCCGCACCCCCACGATGGGCAATGTTCCAAGGCCGCATCTGTTCCTCAGCCAATCCAGCAACCATATCGCTCCGCGACCTAGGCAAGCGGGTGAGGCACGAGCGTATGCCTTTTGACCTCTGTCACCCTGTTCTTGTCATCCACGAACACAACGACGGGATCGAGGAAGGCCATTTCCTCCGGCCCGACGAAGACCTCGGCCAGAACGATGATCTTGTCGCCGGGCTGGAAGTGCCGCGCCGGGGGGCCGTTGAGGCAGATGTCGCCCTGCCCGCGCTTGCCCGCCACGGCGTAGGTGCGCCAGAAGAAGCCGTTCGAAACATTGGTGATGTTCAGATATTGAAACGGCACGATCCCCGCCGCTTCAAGAAGCGCCTCGTCGATCGTGATCGAGCCGACATAGTTGAGATCGGCCTGCGTCACCGTCGCGCGATGGATTTTGGCTTTGCAGGCCGGAATCAACATGGATCGATCTCCGTTCGACGATTTTCTCCCGCCATCTCTACTCGGCCCTCCGGTTCTTGCCGATGAAGCCGAACATGTGGCCGGCGACGTTGCGCATCTGGATCTGGTCCGAGCCTTCGGTGATGCGATAGCGGCGGTGGTGGCGGTAGATGTGCTCGAACGGCTTGTGCCGCGAATAGCCCCAGCCGCCATGGACCTGCATCGCCCAGTCGGCCGCGTCACAGACCAGATTGTTGCCGCGGTAATTGCACATCGAGACTTTGTCGGAGAGATAGAGCTGGATCTCCGGCCCTGTCATGCGATCCATTTCCCACGCGGTCTTGCGCACCAGCCAGCGCACCATTTCGGCTTCCGTCTGCAGTTCGACCAGCGGGAACTGGATTGCCTGGTTGTGCGATAGCGGCTTGCCGAAGGGCTTGCGGGTGTTGGCGTAGTCGATGCTCTCATTGATGCAGTATTGCGCCGCACCGACGCCCGAGGCCGCCTGGCGGATACGGTTCTCGTGCACGAAGTGGCGCGCGAGCACGAGGCCGTTGTCGACCGGTCCGAACACCGCGCCGTCCGGCACCCACACATCCTTGAACGACACATGCGCATGATCGGTCGGCATGTTGAACGTCCACTGGTAGGATTCGATCTTCACACCCTCTGAATTCATCGGCACGATGAGACAGGTCAACCCCCGCGCATCACCGTCCTTGCCAGAGGTGCGGCAGAAGACCATGTCATGTGTGGCGGTGTGGACTCCGGTGTTCCACATCTTCTCGCCATTGAGGCGCCAGCCATTGCCGTCCTTCACGGCGCGTGTCTCCATCCACGTCGCATCCGAGCCATGTTTCGGTTCGGTGAGACCGAAGGCGAGACGCGCGGTGCCGTTCAGCATTCCGGGCAGGATCGTTTTCTTCTGCTCTTCGGTGCCGAAGTCGCGCATCATCAGCACCTGCGGGAAATTGCCGACGATCGAGCTCTCGTTCTGCAGATCGTTGTGCAACCCGAGGCCCCGCGTCGCCAGATGCTCGCGGATGATCGCCATGGCGAGATTGCCGATGTTCTTGCCGCCATATTCCTCCGGCAGCGCAAGGCGAAGAAACCCGGCCTTGTCGGCGCGGCGGCGCATTTCGCGCAGCAGGTCTTCCCACTCGTGGCGCGGCAGCCCGCCGTGCTCGAAATCAGTGCGCGCCCATTCGCGGCGGTGATCGAAGAAACGGTCGTTGTCATCCTGTTTCTGCAACGGCACGATCTCGGCCTCGATGAAGGCGTCGATACGCTCCAGCAGCTCGGTGATGTCCTTGGGAATCGAAAAGTCCATGTATGCCTCCAATAGCGGTTGCACCGACTCTAGCGCCGGCCGCCACGGAAGGCACAAGCCCTATCGCCGGAACTTGATGTAGCGCTAACAGCCCGTTTGATGCATTCTGGCGTAGGCTTTGGGGAGCCGGTTTAGGGTTATGGGGAACATATCAGGCCTCGAGGCGGACAACCGCATCCGCGATGTGGTGATCGTTGGCGGCGGCACGGCTGGCTGGATGGCGGCTGCGGCGCTGGCGAAGCACCTCGCGCCGATGAATATCCGCATCCGGTTGGTGGAATCTGAGGCTATCGGCACGGTCGGCGTCGGCGAAGCGACGGTCCCGCCGATCATGGATTTCATCCGTCAGCTCGGTATCGCGGAGGACGAACTCGTCAGTGCGATCCGCGCAACCTTCAAGCTCGGCATCGCCTATCGCGACTGGACGCGGCCCGGAGACTTTTATTTCCATCCGTTCGGCCCCACCAGCGCCGGCATGGGCGCGGTCTCGTTCCCGGCCTATTGGCTCAAGATGTTCCTCGCCGGCAAAGCCGCGCGGCTCGAGGAATATTCGATGCAGGCCGCGGCCGCGGCACAGAACAAGTTCATGCGGCCGGTCCATGCGCCCAACACGCCACTCAACAAGATCACCTATGCGCTGCATTTCGATGCATCGCTGTTCGCGGCGTATCTGAGCCGATTCGCCCAGACGCTCAATGTCGAGCGCATCGCGGGCACGGTGTGCGCGGTGTCGCTGCGCGGCGAAGACGGCTTCATCGAGTCCGTGACGCTCGACAATGGCGAGACGCTTGCGGGCGATCTCTTCATCGATTGCAGCGGCTTTCGCGCACGGCTGATCGGCGAAGCATTGGATGTCGGCTTTGATGACTGGAGCCGCTGGCTGCCCTGCGACCGCGCGATGGTTGCCCACAATGCGCCCGCCACGAACCCGGCGCCCTATACGCTCGTCACCGCGCGTGACGCAGGCTGGCAGTGGCGTATTCCGCTGCAGCATCGCACCGGCAACGGTCACGTCTATTGCAGCGGATTCATGGATGACGACAGCGCACGCAACCTACTGCTGGCAAATCTCGACGATGGGCCACTCGCCGAACCCACGGCGTTGCGCTTTACGCCGGGACGCCGCCGCAAGGCGTGGGCAAAGAACTGCGTGGCGCTCGGTCTCGCTTGCGGATTCCTCGAGCCGCTGGAGGCGACGAGCATCCATCTTATCCAGCGCGGCATCGCGATGCTGCTCAAGTTCTTCCCCGACCGTCAGTTCGAGCAGGCCGATATCGAGCGCTACAACCGCATGCTGGAATTCGAATTCTTGCGCGTGCGCGATTTCCTGCTGATGCACTATACGCACACCGAACGTCCGGGCGCGTTCTGGGAGCATTGCCGCGCCATCCCGCTCACCGAGACGCTCCAAGAGAAGATCGATCTCTTCCGCAGCCGCGGGCGCATCCTGCGTGAGGACACCGAGCTGTTTCCGATTCAGAGCTGGCTCTCGGTGATGATCGGACAGAACATCGTACCGCGCGGTTACGATCCGATGACGGACAGCCTCGACGCCGGAAAGGTCGCCCAGAAGCTCGAGGCCATCCGCGCGCAGGTGAAGCAATGCGCGGGAGCGATGCCGGACCATCGCGACTTCATCCGCCAGCACTGTGCCGCCGAGATGGCGTGAACCGCCTGTGCGCTTCGCGCAACAGATTCGGATTTCTTATCCATTGCGAATTGACTTCGTGCAGAGCCGCGCATACAAGCCGCGCCCGCACGGACATGGTGTCCGTGTGCCGAACATGAGTCAAGCAATGCAACGCGGTATTAAAAACCACGTCGAACAATTGAATGGCTACCTGCCATTCGATTGCGCACGCCCAGCTCATGGGAGCGATCTCGCATAAGCGATATCGAAAGTTCGTGTCTCACGAACCCTCCCGAGCCACCGCTCCGGAGGGTTTTTTGTTCTCCGAAGCGCGGTTCGTTCAGCGAAGCGAAATGAAAACGGGAGACCCGGATCCCGGGGCTCGCGCGAGCGATCGCGCGCGTCCGAAAGCGCGGGGCCTGCCGGAGGGAACGGCGCGAGCGATCGCGGTCCACCGATGGCAGGGCGAACCAATAAGGGTTCGCTTCGGTGGCGCGCCATATTCGAGAGCGCCACGACAATATTCGTTTTGCAATTTGGTTTGGGTGGTGAAGAAGGCGGATGCATCGTCTGTGAAACGACGGCCGCGAGGCCAATCCGCATTCGACCGTTCCCCCGAAAGCGCTGGTGGTGAAGATTTCGGATACTTCGTACCGTTGGAAAAGCGGGTTCGAATCCCGCCCTTGGCGTCACGTACCGTGGAGGCGGCCTCGCGAGGGCCGTCGTGTCGCGGGCTCCGGTTCTTCCGCGAGGAAGAGCTTGCGTTGGCGTCACTGACACCGATTTCGCCCGTTCCCCAGCGACCTTTTTTGATTGCCATGCGCAGCGATGCGTATTGGCAAGGCAGTGGTGAAGATGCCTGTTACTTCGGTAGAGCGCCGCGCAAGCGGAGGTCGCATGGTTCGATTCCGGCCGGCAGCAATGCCGAAGCTCAGAAACGCCTTCGGGCAGCAACAGCATCGCCCGTTCCCTGCTATTCGCAGTTTATGCCGGTGGTGAAGAGTTTTGCTACTTCGGGATCGTAGGGTCGTGGGTTCGAATCCCACCAGACGCAAGTCTGTAGCTCAGCCTGGATAGAGCATACGAAGCTTCGCAAGAAGCGGTGCAGACTCGCCCGTTCCCCGGCGCCTTACACACGATCCGTGGTGAAGATCGCTGATACTTCGTTCCAAGCGAGAGGTCGCGGGTTCGAGTCCCGTCAGGCGTTCCATGCGCCTGTAGCTCAGCGGATAGAGCGCTGCCCAACCATGTGGTGAAACATGGAAGGGCGTCTCAGCAATCGCCTGTTCCCGGATCGTGTTTCCTTTCAGCCGGCCCACGCGGAAGACCTGCTTGCTTCCGCGTGGGCGGGACGCCGCTTTTGTCTGTGGTGAAGAGGTTTGTTACTTCGTGTCGCGGGTTCGACTCCCGTCAGGCCAAAATGTAATGCCTGTAGCTCAGTGGTAGAGCAGAACAGTCCGCAAGGATGGTCCATCAAACTTCGCCCGTTCCCAGACGACCCCAATCATCAACAACCAACCCAAGAGGAGGCCATCATGGTCAAGCTCAACAAGATCGTTCGCGCTTTCACGCATGAGGGCGCAATGGCAAGGCGCTTCACACCCGAAATGGAGTTGAAGCGCGCGCTGATGAACTGCCTCCTGTGGGAGAGCCAGTTCTACGAGGACGGCGTCGCCATCGCCGACCGCATCAAGACGCTTGTGCCTCTCGTCGAGCCTGAAAAAGCCGCGGCGCTCGCCATCGAGGCACGCGAGTGGATGAAGCTCCGGCATGCGCCGCTGCTCGTGGTGCGTGAGATGGCGCGTCATGAGAAGCATCGTGTGCTCGTGGCCGACACGCTGGCCCGTGTGATCCAGCGTCCGGACGAGATGACGGAGCTGCTTGCCATCTACTGGGCGGATGCGCTCGGTCCGATGCAGCAGCGCAAGCGTCAGCCCGTCTCGGCGCAGATCAAGAAGGGTCTGGCGCGCGCGCTCACGAAGTTCGACGCCTATCAGCTCGCGAAGTATGACCGCGACGGCGCGGTGCGGATCAGGGACGTGCTGTTCCTCGTTCACGCCAAGCCGAAGGATGCCGATCAGGAGAAGGTGTGGAAACAGCTTGTCGATGGCACGCTGGCTGCACCCGACACCTGGGAGGTTTCGCTCTCGTCCGGCAAGGACAAGGCGGAGACCTTCGAGCGTCTGATCGCAGAGAAGAAGCTGGGCGGGCTCGCCCTGCTCCGTAACCTGCGGCTGATGCAGAAGGCAGGTGTGGCGAAGAAGATCATCGCCGGTGCGATCGACGCCATGCGTGTCGACCGTATCCTGCCCTACCGCTTCATCGCGGCGGCGCGCTATGCGCCGGACTTCGAGCCTGAGCTCGAATCCGCGATGCTGAAGTCGATCAAGGACCATGTCCGGCTACCCGGCCGTACACTGCTTCTGATCGACGTGTCGGGCTCGATGAACGCCCCGCTGTCGGCCCAGTCGGAGATGACCCGGCTGGAGGCGGCCTGCGGCCTCGCCATCCTGGCGCGCGAAATCTGCGACGATGTGGAAATCTTCACCTTCTCCGAGAAGGCGGTGAAGGCCCCGCCCCGCCGCGGGTTCGCGCTCCGCGACGCCATCGTGAGCTCGCAGCCGCACGGGGGAACCTACCTCGGCAAGGCTGTGACGGAGATCGACCGCAAGGGCGATCGCCTGATCGTGTTCACAGACGAGCAGAGCCACGATGTCGTGCCGGCGCCCAAGGGCAAGGGCACGATCATCAACGTGGCGTCGTACCAGCACGGTGTGCGGCACGATTCGTGGCAGCGAGTAGATGGTTTCTCCGAAGCCGTGATCGCCTGGGTCGCGGCGTCGGAGGAGACGATGCGCTGACGCGCGTTTTTCAATAACATCAAACCAAGGAGGCCCGGAGGCGCACAACGCGTCCGGGCAATTCATATGTACAAGGTCATTCATGAGGGTGGCGCGCCGATCAAGGCGTGGATCGAGGGCGTGCAGCTTGAGGATGCTGCCAAGAAGCAGCTCGTCAACGTCGCGTCGCTGCCGTTCATCCATCATCATATCGCGGCGATGCCGGACGTGCACTGGGGCATGGGCGCGACCGTTGGCTCGGTGATCCCGACCAAGGGCGCGATCATCCCGGCGGCGGTCGGCGTCGACATCGGTTGCGGCATGGTCGCCGCGCGCACGGAACTCACGGCGAACGATTTGCCCGACAATCTTTCGGCAATCCGTTCGACGATCGAGAAGGCCGTGCCGCATGGCCGTACCAATCACGGTGGCGAGGGCGACCGCGGTGCCTGGCACAACGTGCCGGATACCGTGGCCGACATCATGGCCGACTTCGACTTGGGCGATCTTGGCGCGCGGTTGAAGGGCATTGTCGACAAGCATCCCAAGCTCGCCAAGCCCGCATCCCGTGCACCGAAGCATCTCGGCACGCTCGGAACCGGCAATCACTTCATCGAGCTCTGCCTCGATGAGGAGAATGCGGTGTGGGTGATGCTGCATTCGGGCTCGCGCGGCATCGGCAACGCGATCGGCACCTACTTCATCGAGCGCGCCAAGGAGGACATGAAGCGCTGGTTCATCAATCTTCCGGACCAGGACCTCGCATACCTCCCGGAGGGCTCGCAGAACTTCGACGACTATGTCGAGGCGGTGGAGTGGGCGCAGAACTTCGCGATGCAGAACCGTGCGCTCATGCTGGCAGCGACCATGCGGGCGATCCAGAACGCACTGGGCCGCGAATTCGCGTGGGGCTCGGTGGCGGTGAACTGCCATCACAACTACGTCGCGCGGGAGAACCACTTCGACGCGAACGTGTTCGTGACCCGTAAGGGCGCAGTGCGTGCACGTGAGGGCGATCTCGGCATCATCCCGGGTTCGATGGGCGCAAAGTCGTTCATCGTGCGCGGCAAGGGCAACCCGGACTCGTTCCATAGCTGCTCCCATGGAGCGGGACGTGCGATGTCGCGTACCGAGGCGAAGCGCCGCTTCACCGTTGCGGACCACGAGAAGGCCACGGCCGGTATCGAGTGCCGCAAGGACGCGGACGTCATCGACGAAACGCCGATGGCCTACAAGGACATCGACGCCGTGATGGTGGCGCAGGCCGATCTTGTCGAGATCGTGCACACGCTGCGTCAAGTGGTGTGCGTAAAGGGCTGAAGTTGAGCCCATGAAGTGAAGTAGAGCCCCGGCGGAGAAATCTGCCGGGGCTTTTTTATTCCACTTGCATTCCACGCCGAGGTTAGTTCGGCTCGCAACACCGCTCGGCGCAACGCCAAAGGTCAATGAGGTACCCGCACATTCCAATGCCACTTGTAGTCGGCCGTGTTGCTGGGGACTGGGATAAGCTTGCTTGCTTCGATCTTCCGTACCAGCACCTTCCAGGCCTGTGACTTCTCCGGCCCCGACCAGAGCATCGGCGAACTGATCACGAAGCGACCATGTTCGCCGATAAGTACCAGAGTACCGGCCCCATGTTCGATCTCACGGACATCAGTCCATCGCATTCGAAACGTGCCCAAACGGCAACGATGCGTGACCGCCTCTTGGTCGAAAATCATCTCTCCCGACATAAGTAGAGGTGTCAGGAAAAATGCGAAGATGCCCGCGCAGGTCCATATCAGCCAGTACTCGTGCGCACGATAGAAGCCGATAGCAAAACCAGTGGCGACTATGATGCCAAGCCACCCGATAACGACGCTCATGGACGACTTGACCATGTACGGGCCGCCGGGCCGCCACCTTCCTCCGTCGTTCATTCAATTCTCCTGCTGAAGCGACTAATCCCGGTCCGGCTCCCACCCGGTACGAGTTGACTCCCGCGATTTCGAGGCGTACTCACGCCACATCCGCGCGGCATGGGGCCGCAGGATGAATTGAGAATCGGTGAACGATGAATTGTGCTGTCGTCACATACATGCCGGACATCCCGTTCGCCCTTTCGGGCGGCGCGGTTGCCGCATCGGTTCGCGAGGAGAACGCGCGTTAGGTAAAACCTGATCCGTTCAAATGTTCACCCCTCCCGAGCCAGGCTTTGGAGGGGATTTTTGTATCTGGCATTCCCCGCCAGAGCCTGGTTCGGGCACATTAAGAAAAGCCCGTATCATGACTGACATTGCCGAACTCGATCTCAGACATGCCGGCCAGCGCGTCACGGGCCATGGGCTCGACGCGTGGTTCGCAGAGGCGTGGGAGACACTGAAACTCGCCTTCCCGCTAGTCTTCACCCAGGTCGCGCAGATGCTGATCATGACGACCGACGTCGTCATGCTGGGCCGCGTCGGCCAGACGGCACTCGCATCGTCGGCGCTGGGCATCACGATCTTTTTCTTCTGCTGGCTGATCGGCGCGGGGCCGGTGGCAGCGGTTGCGCCGATGATCGCGCATATCCTGGGCGCCAAGCCCAGCGATCGCGGCAATGTCCGCTCGGTCGTGCGGATGGGTTTCTGGTCCGTCGTGATCGTATCGCTGCCGATGATGGTGCTGCTGCTGTTCACACGGCAAATCATGCTGCTGCTCGGCCAGCAGCCGGAGCTGGCCGCGGGCGCGGGGCGGTTCATAACCGCATTGTGTCTCGGCCTGCCGTTCTCGCTGTTCTACCAGGTGCTTCGGAACTTCTCGACGGCGCTGGAGCGTCCGGTCGCGCCGCTGGTGGTCATGGTCGCCGGTATCGGATTCAATTTCCTTGGCGACTACACGCTGATCTTCGGGCATTTTGGGTTTCCTCACCTTGAGCTCGAGGGCGCAGGCATCGCGAGCGCATCGTCCTATCTGTTCCAGTTCGTAGCGCTGCTGGTCATCGTCTTCCTGACGCCGAAGCTTCGGCGCTATCGCATCTTCCGCCGCTTCTTCCGTCCCGATTGGGAGAAACTGTCGGAGGTGTTCCGGCTCGGCATGCCGATCGGGCTGACGATGATGTTCGAGGCGATGCTGTTCAACACCGCAACGCTCATCATGGGAACGTTCGGCGCGGCCACCGTGGCGGCCCATCAGATCTCGATGAACGTGCCGTCGCTGACCTTCATGGTGCCGCTCGGCGTCGCCATGGCGGCAACGATCCGCGTTGGTCTCGCGTCAGGTGCGGGCGATCGCGAGGCCGTGCGGCGTGCAGGCTACACTGCACTCGGCATCGGGGCCATGTTCATGTCGGTAACGAGCGTCATCATCGCGCTATTCCCGCGCGAGATCGCGCGGCTCTATTTCTCGACTGAAACGGCACAAAACGCGCAAGCCATAGCGCTCGCGGTCACGTTCCTGCGCGTGGCAGCGGCGTTCCAGGTGTTCGACGGGTTGCAGGTCGTGGCGGCGCTAAGTTTGCGCGGCCTCAAGGACGCGCGCGCGCCGATGTGGATCGCAGGCGGCTCCTATTGGCTCGCCGGCTTTCCGGTCTGCATCCTGTTCGGCTTTGGGTTGCATATGAAGGGACTGGGCATCTGGATCGGGCTCGCGTTTGGGCTTTTTGTCGCGGCGGTCACCATGTGCTGGCGTTTCTGGTATCTGAGCAAAGACAGGTGAAAAGCGCCGGTAAGGCGCTAAACTCTGCAACAAAGATATTCAGGGAGTGCCTTCATGTTCGATTTCTCGCGGCTCCAGTCCGTGGCCGATATTTCGCGTATTCACGCAAAAGACCGGCCGGATGCGGTGGCGCTCGACTTTCGCGATCGAACGACGACCTATGCCGAACTCGACCACCGCACGAACCACGTCGCCCAGGGGCTGATCGGGCTCGGCCAGAAGCCCGGCGCGCGCATTGGCTATCTCGGCAAGAACTGCGACCGTTATTTCGAGGTTCTACTGGGCGCCTTTAAGGCGCGCTCGGTGGTGGTGGGCGTCAACTGGCGTCTCGCACCGCCGGAGATCGCTTATGTGCTGAATGACGCGGGCTGCGAAGTCCTGTTCGTGGGCCAGGAATATTACGCAACGGTAGAAAAAATCTTGCCCGACTGCCCAAAGCTGAAAACCGTGATCGCAATGGATGGCGGTCACACGGCATGGCCGGGATTTGAATCCTGGCGCGACGCACAGACCGACACCGATCCAATGCTTCCGGTCGCGCCCGATGACGATGTGATCCAGCTCTACACCTCCGGCACCACCGGCCATCCCAAGGGCGTGCAGATCACCAACGCGAACTACCTCGCGATCTTCAAATGCCTCGGCGAAGTGCCGATCGGAAAATACGAGCCGGACGACGTGGTGCTGATCGCGATGCCGCTCTTCCACGTTGCGGGTGTGAATCTCGGCCTTCTCACGCTCGCGCAGGGCGCGCATGGGATCGTGCTGGGCGACACTGATCCGGCGGAGATCATCCGTCTCGTCCAAACCAAGAGGATCACCTACGCGTTCCTGGTCCCCGCCCTGATCTTGTTCGTGATCCAGCATCCGACCGCGGGGGGCGCCGATTTCTCCTCGCTCAAGAACATCTCCTACGGTGCCTCGCCGATCTCCGACGAGGTCTTGCTGAAGGCACGACAGGTTTTCGGGTGCGAATTCCTTCAGGTCTACGGGCTGACCGAAACGACGGGTGCCGGCACGCTGCTTCCGCATGACGATCACGATCCGGCGCGCGGCAAGCTACGCTCCTGCGGCAAGCCTGCCCCTGGCCATCAGGTCCGCGTCGTCGACGGCGAAGGCCGCGCGCTGCCCGTGGGCGAAGTCGGCGAAATCCAGATCAAGGCGCCGAGCGTGATGAAGGGCTACTGGAACAAGGATGAGGCGACTCGCAAGGCGATCAATGAGGGTTGGTTTGCGACCGGCGACGCCGGCTTCTTCGACGAGGAGGGCTACCTCTACATTCACGACCGCGTGAAAGACATGATCGTGTCGGGCGGCGAGAACGTCTATCCGGCCGAAGTCGAGAACGCGATCATGGGCCATCCGGCTGTGGGGGATGTGGCCGTGATCGGCGTCCCAGACCCGCGCTGGGGGGAGGCGGTAAAGGCGATTGTGGTTAAAAAACCGGGACTTGAGGCCGACCCTGCCGACATCATCGCCTTTGCCCGGGAGCGTATCGCCGGCTATAAACTGCCCAAATCGGTGGATTTCATCGACGTCCTACCACGTAACCCGTCGGGTAAGGTTTTGCGCAAGGATTTGCGGACTCCCTATTGGGAAGGACGCGTCAGGCAGGTAAACTGATTTCGACGCGGGTCTGCCTCTCGGGGAGGAATGGCGATGCGTATGGGTCTGGTTGGCATGGTTGTAACCGCAGCTCTCGCGGCGGGACCCGCTATTGCGCAAGCGCCTTTGCCGGGTGCGAAGTTCACGCAGATTTCAGTGCCGATCGTCGGCGCGGATGCGCCGGATCTCGCCTTGGGTGAAGACGTTGCCATTGCATGCGATGCAATCGAACGCGTGGCCGATCCGTCCGATGTGCGCGTGGTGCTGACCATTGCGGCGGTGCCGGGCGACAGTTCACCTGGCTACAAAAAGATTCTCGCCGTCAATGAGAAAGTGACTGGCAGCGCCGTACATCTGAAGGTGCCGAGTGCCCCCGATCTCGAAAACCACACGGTCAATCTGAGCGTCTATGTGGTCGACGGCGCGCAGCGCAACGATTGCGACGGCGGGCAATACCGGATCGTGCAGACGCCCCCCAAGGCGACGCCGAAGCACGGTTGAGCTGTGCTGCCGATAACGCTCTGCACCGCTAGCATTCTTGGCATTCTGTATGTGCTGCTGAGCATCGCCGTTTCGGGTGAACGCGGCCGCTCGAAGATTGGCCTTGGCACAGGCACGGAAGGAAGCGTCGCGCTCGGCGACGAACACAACGCCTCGCGCCTGTTTATCGCCGTGCGCCGTCACGGTCATTTCGCGGAATATGTGCCGATATCCCTGATCCTGATGATGCTGCTCGAGCTTGCCGGCGCCAATCGCATGATGCTGATCGGCCTTGGAGCCGCGCTCGTCCTTGCCAGGATCATGATCGTGTTCGGTCTGGGGCGCGCGGCGCCAAACGTGCTTCGCGCCGGCGGAAGCACAATTCAATATCTTATGATCCTTGTCGCGTCGGTCTACGGGCTCGTTCTTCTCGCGTTTTAGAATACCGCAATCGCCAGAATCCCAAGAGCACTCGCGGCCGTGATCCAGAGCGCGATGCGCACATGGCGCGTGCGCGCGATTTGCGCCTCGGCAATCTCGCGCGTCGTATCGGGATGCAGGCGCAGTCCGCCATCGGCGAGCATGGAGGAGATCGATTCCGCGTTGCGCAGGAGCTGTGGCAGGTCGCGCGCGAGACGGCCGAGCGCGGTGACGCCCTCGCCCATGTCGCGCAGCCGGGCCTCCGGCCCCATCTGTTCGATCATCCAGCGTTCGACGGTCGGCCGCGACGCCTCCCAAATGTCGAACTCCGGATCGAGGCCGCGGGCGACGCCTTCCACCACCATCATCGTCTTCTGCATCAGGACAAGCTGCGGCTGCGCGCGCATGTCGAAGCGCCGCGTGGTGTCGAACAATTGTTGCAGCAGTTTCGCCATCGACACTTCGTTTGCGGGGCGTCCGAAGATCGGTTCGCCGATCGCCCGCAAGGCCTGCGCGAAGGTCTGCAGCGGATGATGGGGTGGAACGAAACCGACATCGTAATGCACCTGCGCCACACGCTCGTAATCGCGGGCGAGAAATCCGGCCAGGGTCTCGGCCATGAAACGGCGCATGGCGGTATCGAGCCGGCCCATGATCCCGAAATCGACCGCGACCAGCCTGCCCTGCTCGTCCACGAACAGGTTTCCGGGGTGCATATCGGCGTGGAAGAAGCCGTCGCGCAGCGACTGCAAGATGAAGCTGCGCAACACGATCCGCGCGATGCGCCTGGGATCGTGACCGGCGGCCTCCAGAGCGGCGGCATCGCGCACGCTCGCGCCCTTGATCCATTCCGTCGTCAGCACGCGCTCTGAAGTCCGGTTCCAGTCGACAGCAGGTACGCGGAAATCGGTGTCGCCTTTGGTGCGCTCGGCGAGCTCTGATGCCGCGGCGCCCTCCATGCGCAGATCGAGTTCAAGCGCGACCGACACTGCCAGCGCCTCGACGACGGCGACGGGCCGCAAGCGGCGCGCTTCCTTCGAGATGCGCTCCGCCACGCGCGCGAACAGACCGAGCGCGGAAAGATCGCGTGCAAACTCCTTCTCGATGCCAGGACGCAAGACCTTCACCGCCACGGCACGGGGCGGGTCTTCCGCAGTCTCCGCCTTATGGACCTGCGCTATGGAGGCCGCCGCGACGGGTTCCCCAAACACGCAGAACATCGTCTCCAGGGGCTTGCCGAATTCGCTTTCGATGACGGTTTTTGACTGCGCGGTTGGGAATGGCGGGAGACTGTCCTGAAGGTGCTCCAGCGCGTGTGCGATATCGTCACCGACGAGATCGGGCCGCGTCGCCAGCACCTGGCCAAGCTTGATGTGCGCGGGCCCGAGGCTTTCCAGCGCCCGTGACAGTCGCTGGCCCGGCGGCAGGCCCTTGTCCTTGGTCAGCCCGATGCCGAGCACGTAGCGCGCGAACTTCAGCGACGGTGGCATTGCGTCGAGATATTCGCGCGGCACCAGCGCGTCGTGCCGCGCGAGCGTGCGCGCGACGTGCCAGAGCCGGAATGTGTCGTGTACCATGCCCATCAGATGCGCCACGCCGAATGCATCGCGGCGATCCCGCCGGTCAGATTACGTACCTGCACGCGCGAAAGCCCCGCCTTCTCGATCATCTTCGCGAACGCGTTCTGCGGTGGGAAGCGGCGGATGCTTTCGGCCAGATAACGATAGGCCTCCGCATCGCCGGCCACCATCTGGCCGATGCGCGGCAGCACATTGATCGAATAGAGATCGTAAAGCGCATCTAGCCCCGGCGCCTCGACACGCGAAAACTCGAGACACAGGAAACGCCCGCCGGGCTTCAGCACGCGCCGCGCTTCGCGCAACGCGGCATCGATATGGGTCACATTGCGGATGCCGAATGCGATCGTATAGGCGTCCATGCTCGCATCGGGAACCGGCAGCTTCTCGGCGTCGCCGCAGACCCATTCGATGGCGTGCTCGCCCTTCGTCCCGGCCCGGCGAACACCCTCGCCCAGCATATCGGCGTTGATATCGCAGACGGTGATCGCGGCATCGCCGCCGCGCTTTCGCGCCAGAGCGGCGATGCGGAATGCGATGTCCCCCGTGCCACCCGCAACATCGAGATAGGCCCGGCCCGGACGCGGATCGAGCCATTCGACGAAGACATTTTTCCAGATCCGGTGGACACCGCCGGACATCAGGTCGTTCATCAGATCGTAGCGCCTGGCGACCGACGAAAAGACCTCGCGCACGAGACCTTCCTTCTCGGCCTCCGGCACGTCGCGATAGCCGAAACTGGCGGTGTCAGCAGTCATCGCGCCGACAATAGCTTGGGCGGAGTCCGTGGGCTACCGTCGCAGCCTGCGACTCTTAATGGTTCACTATGCCCGAACTGCCCGAAGTCGAAACCGTGATGACCGGCCTCAAGCCCGCCTTCGAGGGCCACCGGTTCACCCATGTCGAGACGCGGCGCAAGGATCTGCGGATTCCCTTCCCGAAGGACTTCGCCAAGGGGCTGACCGGACGGCGCGTGTTGCGAATTTGGCGGCGGGCGAAATACATCATGGCTGATCTCGACAATGACGAGACTCTGGTCATCCATCTTGGCATGAGCGGAAGCATGGCCGTTTATTCCAAGGGCGAGGATCGCAAGCTCGGCCAGTTCTATTACGAGCGCGCGCCCGATAGCGCGGGCAAGGGCAAGCACGACCATGTCGTGTTCGATACCGATGCGCCGGCGCGTGTGGTGTTCAACGATCACCGCCGCTTCGGGCTGATGACGCTGATCGATACGGACAAGATCGAACAGCACAAACTGTTCAAAGCCGTCGGCGTTGAACCGTTATCGGACGATTTCGACGCCGCGTTCTTAGCCAAGGTGCTGAAGGGCAAGAAGACCTCGATCAAGGCGGCACTGCTCGACCAGCGCTTGATCGCGGGCCTCGGCAACATCTATGTATGCGAGGCATTGTGGCGTGCGCGGATTTCACCCAAACGCCGGGCGGCGCGCGTGAAGCCGGACGAAATCGCCACGCTGGTGACCGCGATCAAGACCGTGCTGCGCGAGGCCATCAAGGCCGGCGGCTCCAGCTTGCGCGATCACAAACGCGCCGACGGCGAACTCGGCTATTTCCAGCACCACTTCGCCGTCTACGACCGCAAGAACAAGCTCTGTCACCGCAAGGACGGTGGCGTGATCAAACGCATCGTGCAGACGGGACGTTCGAGCTTCTATTGCCCGGTGTGCCAGAAGTAGGGATTGTCATTCCCGGCCGAGCGATGCGACCGCATCACGAGGGGAAGGGAACCTAACTTGGAAAATGCGGACTCGTTGCATCAAAGTTGGATCTCCTTCCCTTACGCTCAGTTTCGCTTCGCGCTCGCCGGGGATGACACCAATGCAACGCGGCTTATTCCTTCTCCGGCTGCCAGAATTCGATCTTGGTGCCGTCAGGGTCGACGATCCACGCGAAGGAGCCCATGCCGTCCATCTTCTGACGATCAAGGACTTTCACGCCTTTCTTTTCGAGGCCCACCAGAAAACCTTCAAGATCGTCGACGGCGAAGTTGATCATGAATTCGCGTGTGGAAGGTTTGAAGTAATCGGTGTCGGCCTTGAACGGTGACCACACCGATTGTGCCGGACTGTCGTCGCTCTTCGTCAGAAGCGCGCCGCCCCAATCCTGGACATCAAGGCCGAGCGTATCGCGATACCAATCGGCCAGCGCCTTAGGATCAGGACTGCAAAAAAAGAAACCGCCATAGCCGGTGATGCGCGCCATCGAAAGCTCTCATGTCAGATTGAGTTGCCACGATACACCGAAGCGGTCATTGCACCAGCCAAACTTTTTCGAGAAGCCATAATTGCCGAGCGGCATAAGGGTCTTTCCGCCCTCGCCCAGCGCCGCGAACACGCGGTCCAATTCCGCCTCGTTGTCACATTCCACGAAGATCGACATCGATGGCGTGAAATCGAACGCATGCACCGCCGGGCTGTCGGTCGCGAGATAGTCCACGCCATTCAGGGTGAAGGCCGCACGCATAACGGTGCCTTCCTTGCCCGGACCGCCGGCGCCCCATCTGGTGATGCCCTTGATCTTCGAATTGGAGATCAGCGAGGTGTAGAACGTGATCGCCTCCTCGCAGCGGCCGGTGAACATCAGGAATGTCGCGACGGACTTGGTCATGGCTCCTAAACCTCAAACGCATGGCCGTGTGTCCCGGCCGATATCGATATTAGTTTCCGGAAAATGGGTGGCCGCCACAAGGGCGGCCACGACGGTACTTAGTTTTTACGCGCCTGCTCTGCAGCACTACGCGTGTCGCCATTCGCGCTGCCGGTTTCGAGATAAGTCTTGAGACTCGACAAAATGCGCGGCCAGCCGCCCGACACAGCCTGGATGAACTGCGAATTCTCCTTGTCGATGGTGTGCGTAATTGTAAGCTTCGTCAGCTCGGCTTCCTGAACCAGCTCCATCACACAGCGCGCATAGCCCTCTTCCTTCAGGTTCGGGCGGAATTCATTGCGCCATTTGATGACGACGCGGTTCGGCGGGTCGCTTTCCAGGATCTCGCCGCTGTCGGTCAGCCCATGCTGCGGCATGAACATTTTCCATTCGGCGCCTTTCTCCCAGGTGCTCTCCTGATGGCCGCCGAACCAGTAAAGCTTCTGGAATTCCGGCTTTGTGAGCGCGTCCCACAACTTCTGCTGCGGGCTGCGGATGTAGGTCACATATACGAACGAACTTGTTGTCATGGCGGTCAGCCTTCCTTGCCCTTGGTGAGCCAGATGTTTTCGGTCTTGCCGGTCTCCAGCAGCGATTTGAGGTTGGAGAGGACCTTCGGCCAGCCGCCGGAAATGCTTGCGGCCATTGCGGGATCGGCTTCGAGCTGATCGTGCGTCACCGCCAGACAGACAAGGCCGGGGGCATAGTCCGCAATATCGAAGGTCACGCGCGACGGTTCCTGCGACTTGTCCGGCCGGGTCCAGGTCATCACAAGACGGCGCGGCGGATCGGATTCCAGAACGGTGCCGTCGATCAGCACCTCGCCGGAGTCGTCGCCATGCTGGTGTTCCCAGCGCGAGCCCGGCTTCCAGTCCGGTGAGACGTTGTAGTGCACCCAGTAGCGCCGCGCGAATTCCGGCCTGGTGATCGCATCCCAAACCTTCTGCGGCGTCGTATAGATGTACGTCACATAAACGAAATCGCTCATTGCTCTTCCCTTTCGAGGTTTTTCTTGAGGTCGTTGAGCGCGCGCAGACGGCCGCGCTCGAACTTGCCGATCCACCTATCGGCGATATCGAAGATCGGGACGGGATTGAGGTAGTGCAGCTTCTCGCGCCCGCGCCACTGGATGGCGATGAGGTTCGCCTCTTCCAGAATGCCCAGATGCTTCGTCACCGCCTGCCGCGACATATCCAGCCCACCGCACAGATCATTCAGCGTTTGTCCGTTTTCGGCGAAGAGCCGGTCCAGCAATTGTCGTCTGCTCGGATCGGCCAGCGCCTTGAACACAGCGTCCATATCCATGCATCCTTATATGCAACCATTTGGTTGCATGTCAAGAGGCCGCTAAAAGACGCGCATGACCGCGCTTCGCATCACGCCATCCATCAGCATCGACGAGAGCGAACTCGAGGAGAGCTTCATTCTCTCGAGCGGCGCCGGCGGTCAGAACGTCAACAAGGTCTCGAGCGCGGTACAATTACGCTTCGATGTGGTGCATTCGCCGTCCCTGCCCGATCACGTCCGGCTGCGCCTGATCGCGCTGTCGGGATCGCGGCTGACGAAGGACGGCGTACTGATTTTAGTCGGACGCCAATATCGCGATCAGAACCGTAATCGTATCGACGTTCGCGAACGTCTTGCTGATCTGATCCGCGAAGCCGCGATTATCCCGAAGAAGCGCCGCCCGACCAGACCCACCCGCGCCAGCAAGGAACGGCGTATCGAGGGAAAAAAGGTGCGCGCAAACATCAAGAAGAACCGCGTTCGGCCGCGCGATGAATGAGGCGCGACAATCCGACTGCGTCGCAGCCGGACATCGCTCTTGCGAGCCTGTCGACACGGATCGCTAACATCGCTAGGGATTCGGCCCGGAAAACGGAGTGCCCGCGATGGAATACCAGAACATCACCACCAAGGTCGAAGACGGCGTTGGCCTGATCACCCTGAACCGCCCGAAAGCGCTGAACGCGCTCAACAGCGAACTGATCGGCGAGCTGATTTCAGTGCTGGAAGACTGGGATCGCGGCACCGACGTGCGCTGCATCGTGCTGACGGGATCGGAACGTGCGTTCGCCGCCGGCGCGGACATCAAGGAAATGTCCACGCAGTCCTACATGGACATGTACAAGGCGAATTTCTTCGCCAACGCCAATGACCGCATCAGCGCTATCCGCAAACCGATCATCGCGGCGGTTGCCGGCTACGCGCTGGGCGGCGGCTGCGAGCTCGCCATGCTCTGCGACTTCATCATCGCCGCCGACACCGCGAAGTTCGGTCAGCCGGAGATCAATCTCGGCGTCATGCCGGGTATCGGCGGCAGCCAGCGCCTCACCCGTTTCGTCGGCAAGTCGAAGGCCATGGAAATGTGCCTGACCGGCCGCAACATGGATGCCGCCGAGGCGGAGCGTGCAGGTCTCGTATCCCGCGTGGTGCCCGCCGCCGATCTCCTGGCCGAGGCGCTGAAGGTGGCGAAGACGATTGCCGAGAAATCCGTGCCAATCGTCATGATGACCAAGGAAGCCGTGAACGTCGCCTACGAGACGACCCTGCACGAAGGTGTGCGGTTCGAGCGCCGTGTGTTCCACGCCATGTTCGCGACCGACGACCAGAAGGAAGGGATGGCGGCGTTCAGCGAGAAGCGCAAACCCGGCTTCAAGGACCGGTAATCACTTCGGCGGGGCCGCCGGAAGGCGATAGGGCACGAACTTCGGTGGCTCGCTCAGCACGTTGGCCTTGAGAAAGCTCCACGCCGTGTCGTGGAAATCCGCAGGGATATCCAAGTAGGAATGAACCCGGCCGGGAAGCAGATGGAGTTCGGCCGGAATGCCGTGCTGCGTGAGGACGCGCAGGGTTGCCTGCACGGAGTCCACGGAAAAGTATTCATCTTTGTCGCCCACGAACATCGCGACGGGGATCTTGCGTTCGGCATAGTCGGCATAGCGGTACTCCGCCGGTTGCCGCCAGCCGCCGGCATGAAACGACGCCGCCGCGAAATATTCCGACTCCAGCATCGCCAGGTTGAGCGCGTAGACCGCACCGCCCGACTGCCCGAAAACATAGAGGCGGCGAAAGTCGATCAGGTGCGCGGCCGCGGCCGCCTGGATGGCGGCACGAATATAATCGGGTCCGTCATGCGCGAAGTCCCAGCCGACATCCCTGTGAAGGGAATCCGGTGCCAGCAGGACGATGTGTTCGCGCGTGGCGATATCCTGCCAGCGCTGGATCATGAAAAGCCCGTTGCCGCCCGATCCGTGGAGCAGAACGACCATCGGCAGAGCCCCATCGCCGCCGTCCGGAACGAAGAGGTAATAGGTACGGTCGTGCCCTTCAAAAGGAAGGCTGAGCCTGGCTGGCTCAGCCGCGTTACACGGGGCCGATACGAGGATAGCCAGTGCCAGTACCAAGCCTTTGAAATCCATGGCAGGCGCCCGTTCCGTTCCGCTGCACTGTCCGGGACAGGGAACGCGGGCTCAACTCACGTTTTCGGGCGTTTGCAGCACATTGACCCCGAAGCGTCCACAAGCTAAAGACCCGCCTCTTTTAAGGACCGACCAATGCCCAATATTGCCTCCGCCAAGAAGCGTACTCGCACCACCGCCAAGCGCACCGCCATCAATCACGCCCGGAAATCCCGCGTTCGTGGCTTTCTGCGCAAGGTTGAGGAAGCGCTCGCGAAGGGCGACAAGCAGGCGGCCCAGACGGCACTCAAGGCAGCCGAGCCCGAGATTATGCGTGGCGTGTCCAAGGGCGTGATCCACAAGAATGCCGGGGCGCGCAAGGTTTCACGCCTGACGAAGCGGGTGGCAGGGCTGAAATAACGCGTCCTTGAATTCTTTACAAAATCCGGGCCGGAGCGTAATTTTTCCACGTTTCCGGCCTTTTTTATTGTCCGTAGGCTGACGGTCTTTTTTTTGTCGCAATTCGGCGAGGAGCGAGATGGGTAACCCGTTGATTCGGAAGGAAATGCTATTTTCCGTATACGTCACAATCATTTAGCGGGCGAATCAATTCCTTCACAATTGAAGGCGTTCGCCGTTTGATCACGTTGTCTCAGGGAAAAATGTGAGTCACTGTTAACCCAGTTGCCGATGCAGAGAACAAAGATGTCGAAAACAAGAAAGAATAAAAAACCTGTATTCGATACTTTTCTGCCCGTCCTGAAGTGCGGTCACAGTAAAATCTAAGTAAAACGCAAGTAAAGATTGGCGCTGGTGCGGTCGGAAGTCCGCGCCACGGGGAATTATCGTCGGTTTGGGGAAATGGCGTCTGGCGAACTTCACTCGATCACGCAGCCGGTCCGTCACCGGCCAGGAGCTTTTGGCGGGGGGAGATCGCGAGCGGTTTGAAGAGACCGCGATGGACATCACGGTCACGTGATGGCGGAAAGCCAGGGGAAGCAAAGCTGAGGGGATCGAAATGCGACGAAGAGTGACGGGGGGACTTTAAGGGAACGACGGACGCCGGAAGAACCGGCGCCGGAACACGGGGCTCGCCGGTGATCTCGCCGGACAAGAAGCGGATGATGGGAAATGGTTGAAATAAGCGGCAAGGCAGCAGGCACGGACTGGCCTGCGGCATGGGTGGCGGCGCGCGAAAGACTGCGCCGGGATCTGGGCGATGCGATCTTCGAGGCGTGGATCGCACCGCTGACACTGGAAAGTTGTGATCGGGACGAGCTTTGCATCGGGGCAGCGAAGCCTTTCGTGCGCAACTGGGTGTCGAGCCATTACATCGCGCGCCTGGACCGCGCGTTCCGGGCTGAGGGCGCGCAGCCCGTCTCCGTCACGATCGTGATGGCCAAGCAGCAGCCTTCCATTGGCGGGAATGTCGTGCGCGAACCTGCACCACAGCAAAGTGCTGCGATCCTGAACTACGTCCCGGCCCGCCAGGACGAGACGCCCAACGGTCTGTGGACTCGCGTTCTGCATCCCCAACAGACCTTTGACAGTTTCATCACAGGTTCTGCCAACGAGTTCTGTCATGGCGCCATGCGGGCGTTCGCCGAGGGGCAGAGCAACGATTTCCCGCATCTCTTCATCCATGGCGGTTTCGGCTTTGGAAAGACCCATCTGCTGAACGCGGCCGCGCTGGAATTTCGCAAGCGCGGTAAGCGCACCCTGTTCCTGCGGGCGGAGGATTTCATGCGCCATTTCCTTGGCGCCCTCCACCGCAAGGACACGCTGTCATTCAAGGATGAGCTGCGCAGCGCCGAAGTGCTGATCGTCGACGACCTGCAGCATATCTGCCGGTCGACCGCGACGGCGTCGGAGTTCCTCTACACCGTCAATGCATTTGCCGATCTGCGCCGCCGCGTTGTCATCGCGGCCGATCGTGCACCCGCGGCACTGGAAGGCCTCGGCGCCGATATTAAGTCGCGCCTCGCCGGCGGCCTCGTCATTGCGCTCGGCGCTCCGGATCGCGAGACGCGTCTTGCCATCCTTCAGCGCCGGGCCACCGAGTTCACAAATCTCCGCCCCCATGTCGCCTTGCCGAACGACGTGCTCGAGCGCATCGCGGACATGAACGACGCCAGCCCGCGCGAGATGATCGGTGTATTCACCAAGCTCGCGACCTATGCCGATCTGACCAAGAAGCCGGTCACCCTGGAGATGGCCGAGGAAGCGGTCGGCCTTCGTCTTATGCCGGGTGCGAAGACGTCGATCGAGGATATCCAGCGCAAGACGGCCGAGTTCTACAAGCTCGACGTCAAGGACTTCCATTCGCCCCAGCGTGCGCGAAGGGTCGCCAGGCCCAGGCAGGTCGCGATGTACCTCTCGCGGAAGCTGACGACGCGGTCTCTGCCCGAGATTGGCCGGCGCTTCGGCGGCCGCGATCACACGACGGTCCTGCACGCCTGCCGCCGCGTCGAAGAGCTTTGCGCCGAAGACGCCGCATTCCGGCAGGAGGTCGATTTCCTGCAGCAGATGCTGTCGCGCCGGACGGAAAGGTAACGCGCGGGCGGACGCGCAAGAAGCTTTGCCGTAAGAATCCCGCGGCTTGACCGGTGTGGCTCGCAAAACGAAGCTGCCGATCGCGAGGATATGGCGTGTTCGCGGCATGAATCTTTTGCGGAAATTCTTCGAACCGCGCGCCAAGACTATCGTATTGGCGCCGCCGGTCGGGGGCGCGTGCATTTTGTGCGGGACCTCGATCGAACCTCTGGCAAAAAAGGGGACATGTAAGGGTTGCGGATCGACTCCGCGCCTGCGGTCCCTGAGCGTTTTGCTTCCCAGCGCTCTGAACCGGGACCGGATTACCGCGCATCAGCCCTTGCTGGCATTCAGCGCACCCCGCCAGGAAAAGGGTTTGCTTGCCCCCTATTTCCCGGAGATCGCCTCGGTGTCGCTGCATGGCGTTTATGGCGGCGTGCACACACGGGGTGTCGATGCGCGCGATCTTTCGCGCTATGTGGGAGGATCGTTCGGCGGCCACTACAGTTGTTTGCTCTTTGACTATTTTGTCGAACACGAGCCGGCGCTCGCGGAGGCCTATCGCGTTCTGACCCCGGGCGGTGTGTTCCTCACCCACATCCTTCACACCCGATTGCGGGAAGGCGATCTGCCGCCGACGCAGCGGCACGTCATCCAGCCAAAGCCGGGTTACTACCAGTACATCCCCGAGGATCAGCCGATGATCAGTGCTCGGGTCGGCGCAGCCTGGTTCCTCCGCGCGATGGCGCGAACGGGCTTCCGATGCATCCGCTTCCGTGTCAGAGATCCGGCCGGTGTTGTCTGTGACTGGTTTCTTGGACATAAGGATTAGAAGGTCAGGCATTGCGCAGGTGCTGTCGCGCCCATGCGATTTTTCAGGGAATACGCGATGCGGGGCGCACCTGCTCAAGAGGTTGCCTTATGACCAAGACGGCGTCCCCGGGATGGAGCCGTTGGCGTTTTCGCGCCAAGAATATTTATCTGGGCGGCCGCGCGCTCTTTGGCAGCAAAGGCGCCGCACCATCGGACCGGCCGTTGAAGGAACATGTTATCGCGCTGCCGGAAGGCTTCGGGGCGCGGCGCGCGATCCTCCGCCTTAGCATTCCCGATATGCCGGAGGGCCGCACCTACTCCTTCACCGAGCATGGAAGGAACATCGACGGGCACTCGAATGATCTGATTACGGCCTGCACCATCGGCGGTTTCGCCGTCTCAGACGATCTGGGCGAAAGCTGGAAGGCGGTAAACCTGATGCGGTTTGCCGATCTTGGATTCTGGCATTCGCGGTTATTGCCGGGTGGTGAAATCCTTCTCGTTGCGACAGACCCCGATGACCCGGGAACGCCACCGGGATCGAACACCGTGCTGGTGATTGCCGACCTGAATGGCAACGTCCGGCACACAGCCAAAATACCGAGCGCTGCCTGGCACGGCCCACGGGCGATGGATCTCAGCGGCAACACATTGATGTTCGCCGAGTACACGCCAAACGATGGCGAAACAGCGCACAAGCCCAGCCGTGTCTGGCGTAGCCGTGACTTCGCGCGATCCTGGGAAATGGTTCACGAAGAGCCGCGCGTGCGCCATTTCCATTTTCTTCAGGCGCGTCCAACGCGCCCCGGCGAGTGGTGGCTCACCGCCGGCGACACCGCCTCAGAATCGCGCATCTGGAAGTCCGTGGATGACGGCAGCACGTGGACCGATCAGACCAGCGCTTTCCGCGATACGGTAACAATCGGAGAAGAGATCTTTTCGCGACGCCTGTTTCGTTTGACCGATCTCGTCTGGCAGGGCGACGAGATCATCTGGGGATGCGATGACGTGCTGCGCCATCAGGGACGCGATCTTGAAGGCAAGAGAACCAACAACATTATCGGTTCGCGAGTGTTCCGTGGCAATCCCGCGGCGGGTGGTCCTTTGGCGGTGCTGGGCGCCTGCGGTCCCGAAGTCCGCAATATCGTTGCCGTCGGCGATTTCTACCTGTTCGTGACGCAGTCTTCGCATCACGTACAGGATGGCGATCCGGCGGTCTTTCTGCTGCCGCAAAAACCGCCTGCGCAGGACACGAATATCCACCCGCTATTCAAGATCGACCGGCACGGTGCGGCGCGCACCGGGTTCACCTACTCGCGGGCCAGCCGAAGCGCGAACAATGGCGTCTTCTTCACCTTCCGCACGCCACGCGACGTGTTCGAGGCGCCGAACCGCATCCTCAAGTGGCAGGTCGATTTCGACTGAGCTTCGCACGCAACATCGCCTTCAAGCCGCGGAGACGGTCGCGCGCCGTTGTGCCGCCGCGACGGAACCGGAGCACCATCGGCGTAACGACGTGGTGGCCTTTGACGGCTTCGCGCAGTCTCACGGCCTCGACCAGCTGGAGCTTGTGCAGACCTCTTCTATAAACCTCCAGAGGCCGCGCCCAACTGCGGTGGCTGTAGCGCACCTCCTCCTTTGCCGTCATGCAATTGAATATGACCTGGCTCCCGGGCTTGCCGGCAAGCCGCGTAAGGATATCGAAATAAGTCTGCAATTCGTCGGGGTAAACCTGATAGCAAACGGCATTTGAATAGACGAGATCGGCTCCAAATCCTTCGGCGCCGGCAATGGTCTCTTCCCCTATCACGCCGAAGCGCGGCGTTTTCTCCCGAAGCAGCTTTTCGCCGATGAGCTGTTTTCCGATCTCGTAGAACTCATCGGTGACATCGAGAGCAAAGAAACAACCCGGATCGAGATCGCGTATGAAATGCGCACCGATTCTGAGACTACCGCAGCCATAATCGATCACCCTGCTTCGGCGCGAAATCGATCCCATGCGCCAATACGTTGCGGCTTTGAAGGCGCCAGCCTGCCAGAAATCCCCGCCGTCCAGATTGTCGCCCAGACTGTGATGCTTGCGGTGTTGCTTTACCTTCTCCGCAACGCGCTCCATGTTGAATTGTGCGTGCGTCGCCGATGGATGGCTCTCGCGATATTTGGAGAACCTCGCTTCATCGGTATCGAACTGCTTGTCTGTCACGCCCGCTCCGTTACCGGTCGCCAATATCCTAGGTCATGCCGCCGCAATATTCGCGGCCCATGATCATTTCCCAGGGATTACATTTTGCGGCCAGGGGACAGGGCCGCTCCGAGATTTGAGAAAAACGTCCCGCGCACGGGTGGCGGAGCGCCGGCTGCAAGCCATTCGTACATTTTGAGGTCTTCTGCGCTCTCTTTCAGCACGCGTTCGCGAAACTGGGGGGACCCTTCTTGCGCATAGCGCTTGCCGTCGGCCTGTGCGGTTTCAACGTCAATCTGAGGCCAGCCCAAGGCGCTGCCGAGCGCGCTTGTAAAAGCACCGATCGCCTCGGTGAAGCCGACGCCCAGATATTTCCTGCCGACGGCCTTCTGCACTTTTCGAACATCGGCCGCGCCGGACATCCGCACGCATTGGGTGTTGAGCATGTAGGGCGGGTTGATTTTCGAGGCCTCCGCGTAGAACTCCTCGAGCGAGGTGCGGCTGGCGAGCGGATGGAGTTTGTGCCACGTGCCCTTGCGGCAATAGTGGTAGAGCGAAATCGCCCGATAGAGCGGGTGGCGGACAAGCCCCACGAACACCGTCGGCCTGCCTTTGTCCAGATCCGCGAAATTGGAGGGTCCGGTATAGACGCGGAACCCGTCGAGGTCGGCCCTGGTCACATCCTTCCAGGCCTTGGTTCCGGTACCGCGGCTCGCGCTGTAGACGCGATCCTCGCCATAGACCGCACACAGCACGTCATCGCGCAGCGTCTTCCCGCCTGTCCTCTGGGCGTGTGGGAAGACGATCAAGGTATCGTCCCGTCGCGCGAGATCGGCCAAAGCAGGGTTGATGAACGGCGCAGGGGCCATGGATCGGATTACAAGAGCTTGGGGTTTACGAGAGCTGAGATTGGCGAAGTTTCGGTGCTTCGCCAAGCGCGACAAAGGGGACTGAGAAGACGGGCGTTTCCGGCCGGTTTGGTGGTGAAAAGGAGCCTCCAAAACCCCTCGAAACGCTGTTTTCTTTCGCCTTTGCCTGATATGCTTCCCTGCTTGAGTCCATGTCTTTCGGGACCCAGGCAAATCAGGGGTTCCGGGTGCCCGGCCGGCTCCCGGTATCGGGCTTTTCAACCAGCGGGACGGCAGTCGAAGAACGATGAAAATAAACGTCGAACGCGGCGCTTTTTTGAAGGCGCTGAGCCATGTGCAGAGCGTTGTCGAGCGGCGCAACACCATTCCGATCCTCTCTAATGTGATGATCGAAGCCGCCAAGGGGCACCTGAAACTCACGGCCACCGATCTCGATATCGAGATCGTCGAGGCGATCCCATCGGATGTGTTGCGCAATGGCGCGGCCACCGCGCCGGCGCACATGCTCTACGACATCGTGCGCAAGCTGCCGGATGGCGCCCAGGTGCAGGCCGAATTGCTGACGGCCGAGGGCGGACGGCTCGCGGTTTCGGCGGGCACGTCGCGCTTCGAACTCGCCTGCCTGCCCAAGGAAGACTTCCCGCAGATGGCGGCGGGCGCCCTGCCCCATCGCTTCCGCCTCGCAGCGGATGAACTGAAGCGCATCATCGACAAGACCCGCTTCGCGATCTCGACCGAGGAGACGCGGTTCTATCTGAACGGCATCTATCTCCACGCCGCGAAGGACGGAAAGACGAAAACTCTGCGCGCCGCAGCGACCGACGGTCACCGCCTCGCCCGCTTCGAAATGGAATTGCCGGATGGCGCGGACGACATGCCCGGCGTGATCGTGCCACGCAAAACGGTGTCCGAGTTGCGCCGCCTGCTCGATGACGCCGACGGTGCGATCGAGATCTCGCTCTCCGACACCAAGATCCAGTTCACGTTCAACGGCGTGGAACTGACCTCCAAGCTGATCGACGGCACGTTCCCGGACTATCAGCGCGTGATTCCGTCGGGCAACGACAAGGTCTTATCCGTCGAGAGCAAGGAGTTCGCGCATTCGGTCGACCGTGTATCGACAATCTCCGCCGACAAGACCCGTGCGGTGAAACTCAATATCGCGAAGGAAAAGGTGACGCTTTCCGTCGTCAATCCGGAGAGCGGCACGGCGACGGAAGAACTCGGCGCCAATTACAGCGCGACCCCGATCGAGATCGGATTCAACGCGCGCTATCTGCTCGACATCACCGGACAGATCGAAGGCAAGGAGGTCCGTTTCCTGTTGTCGGATGCGGGCTCGCCCACGATCATCGAAGACACTGAGGACAGCCGAACCCTATACGTCCTCATGCCCATGCGGGTGTGATTTGGCGACTTTGAGCAACGACATTCCCGCCGTTCCCCTCACGGGAACACGGGACTGCGGACTTTCCGTAGCGCGGCTGCAGCTCACCAATTTCCGTTCCTATGCGAGTGCGGAGATTGCGACCAGTGGTGCACCGGTCGTGCTCGCGGGGCCGAACGGTGCGGGCAAGACCAATCTGCTCGATGCGATCTCGCTTCTCTCGCCCGGACGAGGTCTACGCGGCGCGAAGCTCGGCGAGCACACGCGCAGAGGCCCTTCCGCGATGTCGGAAGCCTTGTGGGCGGTGGCTGCGACGGTTTCCCGCGCGGGTGAAAGCTACGAGATCGGCACCGGCCTGGTCTCGGCACAGGGCAGCGAACGCCGCCAGGTGCGTTTGAACGGCACTGCGGCGCAGAGTTCGGCCGATCTCGGCGACGTCGTTCAGATGTTGTGGCTGACGCCGGCGATGGACCGGCTGTTCATCGAGAGCGCAAGCGGCCGGCGCAAATTCCTCGACCGGCTGGTGCTGGGTTTCGATGCCGGGCACGCCCGCGCTGCCACGCGCTATGAAACCGCCATGCGCGAGCGTGCGCGGCTGCTGAAATACGGTCCGCGCGATCCGGCGTGGCTCGACGGTCTCGAAAACGAGATGGTCGAAGCAGGCCTTGCGATGGCGCAGGCACGCCGGGAAACCGTCGCGCGCCTCAACAATGCGCTGGCCGAGCGCGCGGGTGCCTTCCCGGCGGCACACTTATCGCTCGATAGCGACGATGCCGACGAGACATTGGGTGAACGCCTTGCGCGCGCGCGCATCCGTGACGCAGAAGCAGGCCGCACGACGGCCGGCCCACACCTCGTAGATCTTGCCGTACGTCACACCCAGAAACGCACCGATGCGCGCGAATGCTCGACCGGCGAACAGAAGGCGCTCCTGATCTCCATCGTGCTCGCCGACGCCCGCGAGCTTTCCCGTGCCCGCAATGGTCTCTGTCCGCTGCTGTTGCTGGACGAGATCGCGGCCCATCTCGATGCCGTGCGGCGGGCCGCGCTGTTCGAGGAGATTCTGGAACTCGGTACCCAGGCCTGGATGACCGGCACGGACATCGAAATGTTCACGCCACTCCGGGGCAAAGCGCAGCTGTTCGAAGTTGAAAATTCGCAGCCACGCACTATCTAGAGAAGTAACTCATGTCCTCTCCCGCCATACCCAATCCCAACGAATACGGCGCCGACAGCATCAAGGTGCTGAAGGGTCTCGATGCCGTGCGCAAGCGGCCCGGCATGTATATCGGCGATACCGACGACGGCTCGGGCCTGCATCACATGGTGCATGAGGTCGTCGACAATGCCATCGACGAGACACTGGCAGGCCATGCCGACCGCATCGATGTGATCCTGAACGCCGATGGATCCTGCACCGTGCGCGACAACGGCCGAGGTATCCCGACCGGCATTCATGCGACCGAAGGTGTGAGTGCGGCCGAAGTCATCATGACCCAGCTCCATGCCGGCGGTAAGTTCGAGCAGAACGCCTACAAGGTTTCCGGCGGTCTGCACGGCGTCGGCGTGTCGGTCGTGAACGCGCTGTCGGAGTGGCTCGATCTGCGCATCTGGCGGAGCGGCAAGGAGCACTACATGCGCTTTGCCATGGGCGAGCCCGTGGCACCGCTTGCCATCGTTGGGGAGGCGAAAGGCAAACGCGGCACGGAGGTGACGTTCCTGCCCTCGCCGGCGACCTTCACCAAGACCGAGTTCGACTACGCAACATTGGAGCATCGCCTGCGCGAACTCGCCTTCCTGAACTCCGGTGTCACGATCGTACTGAGCGATCATCGCGGCGTGGAGAAGAAGGAAATCACGCTGCATTATGAAGGTGGGCTGGAAGCATTCGTCAAATATCTCGACCGCACCAAGAACGCGCTGATTCCGGCGCCCGTGACCGTGGCTGCGGAGCGCGAGAATATCTCCGTCGAAGTCGCGATGACGTGGAACGACAGCTACCACGAGAGCATGCTGTGCTTCACCAACAACATCTCGCAGCGCGATGGTGGCACGCATCTGGCCGGATTCCGCGCGGCGCTGACGCGCGTGGTGACGAAATATGCCGATGAAAGCATGGGATCCAGGAAAGGCGACAAGGTCGCGCTGACCGGCGACGATTGCCGCGAGGGGCTGACTTGCGTGCTGTCGGTGAAGGTGCCCGATCCCAAATTCTCCTCGCAGACAAAGGACAAGCTCGTCTCGTCGGAGGTGCGTCCCGTCGTCGAAAGTGTCGTGCTGGAAAGGCTTGGTGCCTGGTTGGAGGAGCATCCTTCCGAAGCCAAGGCCATCGTCGGCAAGGTCGTGGAAGCGGCGATGGCGCGCGAAGCCGCCCGCAAGGCACGCGAGCTGACGCGCCGCAAAGGCGCGCTCGACGGCGCATCTCTGCCCGGAAAGCTCGCCGACTGCCAGGAACGCGACCCGTCCAAATGCGAGCTGTTCTTGGTCGAGGGCAATTCGGCCGGCGGTTCGGCAAAGCAGGCGCGCAACCGTTCCAATCAGGCTGTGCTGCCTTTGCGCGGCAAGATATTGAACGTGGAGCGCGCGCGCTTCGACAAGATGCTCTCCAGCCAGGAGATCGCGACCCTTATCACCGCGCTCGGCACGGGCATCGGGCGCGAAGAATTCAACCCGGACAAGCTCCGCTACCACAAGATCGTCATCATGACCGACGCCGATGTCGACGGCGCGCATATCCGCACGCTTCTGCTGACGTTCTTCTATCGGCAGATGCCTGAGCTGATCGAACGCGGCCATGTTTTCATCGCCCAGCCGCCGCTCTACAAGATGACGCGTGGCAAGTCGGAGCGCTATCTCAAGGACGAGCGTGAGCTCGAGAACCATCTGATCGCGGAAGGCTCGGCGGGCGCTTCCTTCGCTCTGCATTCCGGCGAGACCGTGGCCGGCGCGGACTTCGACGCGCTGGTGGAGAAAGCGCGTGCGGCGAAGCATGCACTGGAAGGTTTCCCGCCGCACTATCCGCGCTTCGTGCTGGAGCAGGCCGCGATCTCCGGTGCACTCAATCCCGATATCTTGAACGATCATACGAAAGCATCCGAAGCCGCTAAATATATCGCGCGCCGCCTCGATCAGCTTTCGGACGAGCTGGAACGGGGCTGGCACGGCGAGCCGACGCCGGATGGCGGCCTCAAGTTCTGGCGCGAGGTGCGTGGCGTGCGTGAAGCCGTCGCCATCGATGGCGACGTGATCGGAAGCGCCGACGCGCGCAAGCTTGACCGCATGGCAGCCGATCTGCAGATCGCCTATCTCCAGGCCGGAAAGCTCAAGCGCAAGGACGACACGCGCGAAATCCGCTCTCCGAGCGAACTTCTGACCGTGATCTTCGAATGGGCACGCAAGGGTATCACGATGCAGCGCTACAAGGGGCTGGGCGAGATGAACGCCGAGCAGCTCTGGGAAACGACGCTCGACGAGAACGCGCGCACGCTGCTGCAGGTAAAGGTCGCGCACGCCGACGAGGCTGACGATCTCTTCACCAAGCTGATGGGCGAACTGGTCGAACCGCGCCGCGAATTCATTCAGGACAACGCACTGACGGCAGCGCTGGACGTCTGATGGGCTTTCGCTTCCATCGCGTGCTGAGCGTGATCCCGGGTGTCCGGATCAATCTGAGCAAGAGCGGCGTCTCGACCAGCGTCGGTCCGCGCGGCGCCGACATCAATATCGGCCGGCACGGCGTCACCACCAATGCGGGGATTCCCGGAACCGGAATCTCCTACCGTTCCAAGCTGGGCGGTCATGGCGGCAAGCTTGGGGTTCTGGCACTGGTGGCGGGGCTCGGGTTCGCGGCAATCAAGAACAGCGACCGGATCGCATCTCTGTTTCAGCATCCACCGAAGACGGTCGCGGCAGCAGCTACCACACTCACGGCATCGAAAAGCCAGGTGGCCGCACAGGACATCGCCAACGATGCAACACCCTCAAGCGGCATCCGCTATATCCATCGCAGCGGATCGGTTCTGCGTGAGGCACCGGCGGCCTCCGCGAAGGTCCTGAAGAAAGAAGAAAAGGGCACGCAGGTCGCCCTCGTTTCCGTGTCGGGGCCGTGGGCGCAGGTGCGCGACGGCGACATCACGGGCTGGATGCGCGCGAGCGTACTGGGCACTGAACTGCCGCAATAGCTTTCAGGTTTTTGCGCCGACCAGCCAGCACGCGGCCGGCGGCGTGACGCCAGCAGCAGTCTGAAATTTGGACAGCGCATCGCGGACGACGATACGAATTTTGTCCTTTGTGGCGCCATCGACTTCCGCCGTTGCACGAGCGAGTGGACCGACGCGAAACGCCTGATCCACAGCGTCATCGACCGTCGCACCCATGTTCATGATGCTGTCGAGCTTCTCGATCCGGATGTCGCGATAGCCGACCTTCGCGAGAATCCCTTCGAGCCTTTGCGAATCGGCGAAGGCGAACGGTCCCGGTGCCAGCGGATCCATCGGTTCCTGCGGCGGCAGCAGCGGACGCGCGGCGGCGATCGGCAGCGACGCCCAGAGGTTTTCCTTCACATCGCGCCAACACACGAAAGCAAGACGTCCGTGCGGCGCGAGCGCTTTGCGGATATTGGCGAAGGCCGCCGCGGGATCCTCGAAGAACATCACGCCGAAGCGCGAGAATACCAGATCGTGCGTCGGGTGGAAGAGCTGGGTCGACGCATCGCCTTCGCGGAAATTGACGCCGGTGCCGCGTGCCCGCGCGCCGGCGAGCATCGGCCGCGAGATATCGACACCGGTCACGCTGCCGCTGGGTCCAACGGCTTTCGCGATTGCGTAGGTCGTCGTGCCCGTCCCGCAGCCGACATCGAGCACGCGCTCGCCCGGTTTGGCGGCCGCGAACGCCAGCGCCGCATCCGAGATCGCGTGGAGCGCTTTATCGAGCACTGGCTGGAACGCCGCCCAGCGTTCGCCGACCGCCCCGTTCCAGTATTCCCGCATTTCGGCATTGGCTGTTTCGGTCATGTCATGGCCTAGCTGTTATCGTGAGATCGGCGCGGCGCCGCGTGTACTGAACATAGGGCGCGATCCTATGCGGCGACAATGCCGGAAGCCTATTTCCCCTTCGGCGGGGCCGCGGTCAGCCCCCGCTCAGCCATCGCAGCTGCGTATTCGCGCGATGCCAGAAGTCGCGACATGTAACGGATCGGCCTGCGGCCCGAGAGCGGAAATTCCTGACCGTTGAAGACGCCCCGCGCACCGCAGAAATCAAGTTTGCAAGCATCCCCCGGATCTTCGAACACAAGGCGGTCGCCCTTGCGCCGCAGGGCCAGTGCGCATTTCCCTTGGCCGTTATCACGTGGGCGATAGACGAGCGCGTCGCTTTCCGATCTCGCGACACCGGCAACCGCGCATAGATGGCCGTTGTAGAACTCCAGATGCGCGCGGATATAAGCCTCTCCCGGCGACACCTTGACGATCTCGAGGATGTCCTCGGATGTGTACTTGCTGCCGTCGACCAGACCGTTCTGAAACTGATGCTTGTAGACGCCAGCGATATCGTCGATGGAATTCGAAGACGCGGCCAAACTCGCGCTCGCCGCAACAAGGACGGCCAGTGTCACGAACGTCCTCACTTCGCACGCCTCTTGCGCATCGCAAGCGTGCGCAGGCGCAGCGCGTTGAGCTTGATGAAGCCCGCCGCATCCTTCTGATCGTACGCGCCGCGGTCGTCCTCGAAGGTCACGAGGTCCTGCGAATAGAGCGAATAGGGCGATGAACGGCCGATGACGATCACATTGCCCTTGTAGAGCTTCAGCCGCACCACGCCGCTCACGAACTGCTGCGAGGTGTCGATGGCGGCCTGCAACATCTCGCGCTCGGGCGAGAACCAGAAGCCGTTATAGATCAGCTCCGCATAGCGCGGCATCAATTCATCCTTGAGATGGGCGGCGCCGCGATCGAGCGTGACCGATTCCATTGCGCGGTGCGCGGCCAAGAGGATCGTGCCGCCCGGTGTCTCATAGACGCCGCGCGACTTCATCCCGACGAAGCGGTTCTCCACTAGATCGATGCGCCCGATGCCGTTGGCGCGGCCGAGTTCGTTCAGCGCCGTCAACAGCGCGGCGGGTGACAAAGCCTTGCCGTCGACGGAAACCGCATCGCCCTTCTCGAAACCGACCTCGACAGCCGTTTCCCGATCGGGTGCGTCCTTTGGATCAATGGTGCGCTGATAGACGATGCTATCCGGTTCGACCGCAGGGTCCTCGAGGACTTTTCCCTCCGACGACGAGTGCAGAAGATTGGCGTCGACCGAGAACGGCGCATCGCCGCGTTTGTCCTTCGCAATCGGGATTTGGTGCGCCTCCGCAAATTCGATCAGTTTCGTGCGGCTGGTGAGGTCCCATTCGCGCCACGGCGCGATCACCTTGATGTCGGGCTTGAGCGCGTAATAGGCGAGTTCGAAGCGCACTTGATCGTTGCCCTTGCCCGTCGCACCGTGCGCCACGGCATCGGCGCCAAGTTTTTCCGCGATATCGATCTGCTTCTTCGCGATCAGCGGCCGCGCGATCGAGGTGCCGAGCAGATAGACGCCTTCATAAAGCGCGTTGGCGCGGAACATCGGAAAAACGTAGTCGCGCACGAATTCCTCGCGCAGATCTTCGACGAAGATGTTCTCGGGCTTGATACCGAGCAGCTTCGCTTTCTCGCGTGCCGGCTTGATCTCGCCCCCCTGTCCCAGATCGGCGGTGAACGTAACAACCTCTGCGCCATAGGCGGTTTGGAGCCATTTCAGAATAACCGAGGTGTCGAGCCCGCCCGAATAGGCCAGCACGACTTTCTTCACACCCGCCACGATTCACTCCCTTTGCGACTGGCCGGCCATTGGGCATATCCGGCGCGCGACCGCAATTCCAACCAGTATCCGCTAGCGCCGATAGAACAAAGTATGAACTCCGCCGACGTTCGCCAGGTTGACGAGTCTCTCGAGTGGCCCAAATCCGAAGCGTCCTTAAGTTTCGCGCAACAAAGATCACTGGTCCGTCAAAACGCGGCAGACAGTTTCATCAATTCGGCAACGTATCGTTTTCCGCCAACGTGCCCTTCCCTAGCCAAGCCGCGGCGAAAATCCCACGCTCGCAGCACTTCGAACCAGGCGATTTCCATGAAGAAGATTTGCGGATCCGCGGTTTGCTGCACGGAAGCCAATGGCGGCGGGTCGCTGCCGAAAGTTGTCACGAAACGCGCAACGGATCGTTATCCGAAAACCAGGCACACACGCGGCGCGTGTGACAGCTCGCGCGTTGTAAAAGCGCCGACACTACGACTGCCGGAACAAGGCTCAAATTGTGAGGAGACACAATGAAGAAAACGCTCATCTGGAGCGCGCTGGCGCTTGCGGTTTCGTCGTCCGCTGCCAACGCGCGCACCGTCGAGATCAGCTTGGACGGCACCTGCAATATCTATTCGATCCGATTCGTGGATACGGTCCGTGTGGCTGTGCAGGACACGCCGAGCTGCAGCGGCACCTATGGCGGCGGCGTTATCGGGACCGTCAAGAATTCTGGCCACGCGTTGGTGTTGGCGCTGCAGGATCCGTCGAGTCCGGGTGTGCAATGGATGCTCGATATCGACTATCCGTTCGTCGACGGCGGGAGCTTTACGCTCTATCAGACGACCAACGGCACCAATTTCGTCGATGCGTTGGATGGCACCTACTCGATGGTAGGCACGCCTGGTATGGGCGCCAAGACCGCAAAATCGGCGACGGCGCTCGCCCGGCACTGACGCTCCCACCTAGCCGCTGGCAGGAACATCGCGGCTACGCCATGTCACGGCCGTCGAGTCGCCTTGAGGTAACGCGAATGGTCGAGTTGGCCAACGAATGGTCACTTGCGCCAATATTGCGCCAATATTGCCTCCTGATAACTCGGCATATGCTATTCCGCAATTGGGTGCATATCGGGAGCTAACCGTGAACAAATCGACTTTACTCGGCATCGCCGTTCTGCCGTTGATCGCAAGTGGCGCGCTTGCGGGCACGCCCACTGTACTCTGGGACCAGAGCGCCACGGACGGGGGTTTTGTGTTTTCGGAAAGTGGCGCGGAGATGGATTCGACTGCTGCAGCGGATGATTTCACCGTTCCATCCGGCCAGACATGGCTCATCAAGGAGATGGACGTCACGGGTCTGTACTTTAATGGCTCCGGACCCGCCAAGTCCCAGGTCGTCACCTTTTACGCCGACAAGAATGGAAAGCCCGGCCGCATCAAGCAGGGACCGTTCACGCTCAAATGCACAGACAATTTCGGATCCTTCCACTGCACGCTGCCAACGCGCGTAAAGCTGCGCGCCGGCACGTGGTGGGTTTCGCTCGTCGCCAATATCGATTTCAGTGCTGGCGGCGAATGGGGATGGAATACCAACCCGACCGTTCAAGGAAATGAAGCCGTATGGGAGGATCCCGGCGGCCAGAGCTGTACATCCTGGACCCCGCTGCATGTCTGTTTCGGCGGGTCGCCAACCGATCTGGCGTTTAAGCTACTCGGCAGAGCCGTCGAGAACTGACCGGCGGGACTTGAATTCGGCGCTGTGGGAACGGAAAAGGAGCGTGTCACCTCATGACACCCTCCAATGTCCACGCACGCAGTCCTTCATGGCAATGGCCAGATCGCCGAATTCGGTGGCGAAGGTATTCTGATTGCCAATGCAGGCGATGCGCGCGACCTGATCCTCGCCAGCCGTGGCGCAAACTGGGTCGCGCTGGATGAATCGCGCGTGGCGCCGGCATTCTTCGATCTCAAGAGGGGTATTGCCGGCGACGTGCTGCAGAAATTCGTCAATTACCGCATGAAGCTCGCCATTCTGGGCGACATCTCGCGCTACACGGATCGGAGCGAAAGTCTCAAGGCACTGGTGCGCGAAAGCAATCGCGGCCGCGATGTCGCGTTCCTGCCGACCCTCGATGCGCTTATTGCAATAGTTGGCTGACGGCGCTCACCACGTCCCGCCATCGACGCGGATCACCTGCCCCGTGACATAGCTCGATGCATCGGACGCCAGATAGAGCGCGGTGCCGACGATCTCCTCCGGCTTTCCGAAGCGCCTTAGCCCCAGCGATTGTTCATAGGCCTTGTTCTCGCGCCACACGGTCGAGACATCGGTGAGGAACGGCCCCGGCGCGATGCAGTTCACGCGCACTTTCGGCGCAAATGCCTTGGCGAGCGCGACCGTCATCGCGTTGATCGCGGCCTTGGCCCCGCTGTAAGGCACCGTATGCGGCTCCGGCTTGAATGCTGCGGTCGAGGACAGATTGATAATTGCACCGCCATCGCCCGCCATCATCTTCTCGCCGATGAGAACCGAGAGCCGGAACGGCCCCTTGAAGTTCACGTCCAGAACCTTGTCGAACAGCGCCTCCGTCGTTTCGGCAAGCGACGGCGCGAGCGGCGACATGCCGGCGTTGTTGACGAGGACATCGATGCGGCCGAATTGTTTGAATGCGATCTCTGCCAGCCGGTCATTGTCGTCCCAAGTGCCCACATGTGCCGCGACGGGCAGCGCGCGGCGGCCGAGCGTCTCGACCTCGCGCGCGACCTCCTCGCAGGCCTCGAGCTTGCGGCTGGCGATCACGACATCGGCGCCCGCCTTCGCGAATGCCAGCACCATCTCGCGTCCCAGGCCGCGCGAACCGCCGGTGACCAATGCGATCTTGCCGTTCAACATCTGACGCTCATCTTCAACAGCCTCGATCATCGGCCTTTTGCGACCGTCCGCCGGGCTTGCGCCTCCGCCAGCATTTCAAGAAATCGAAAACTCGTTTCGCGTCCGACCTCAAGCTGCCGCCGGTCTATGATCGCCGCGCGGGTCTTCTGCCAGACAATGGCAACGGTGTGGTGGAAGAAATCGTCCGCCACGTCAGGCGCCACTTCTTTTCGGAAAACGAGAATCCCCAATCCGTCGAGCGTGATGATCAGCATGAAGACAGCGCTCCAGCGATCGCCCAGTTCCGTCTGCAGTTCGCGCCACGACAGGCCGTCCGGCACATCGTGCAGGGCGGTCAGGCCGTCGATGAGTTCGCGCGAATACAGCATCTCGACAAGATGAAGCGACACCTGCGTGGCCCGTGCCTTTGCGGCGACACGGATTTGCCACGCGCCGAACATGACACCCCCGACGACGGCAACCGTCGTCGCGATATTGAGCGCAAGCGCTATGTCCATGCCAAGGCCCCTTTGCCAGATGCTTTATCGCCTTTGTTTTCGCAGGTCTCAACCCGGCACCTGCTCCGGCGGCCCTCTGTTCAATGCGCGGGTGTTTGGGCGGCCTCGGGGTGGTAGCGGTCGTCCAGGCCGGAAACATAAACCTTCCGTTCCTTGTACGCGATATAGACATGCAGCCGCGAAAGCTCGTGGATGCCAAGGAGGAGGTCAAAGTCGGTGCTCGAGGTTGCGTAGAACCACGGCCGCGATTCCTTCTCGGTCTCCTTCGTGGAGGCAACATCGGGCAGGATGGTGATCTCCGGATTGCGGATGGTCAGTCCGTTCAATTCCAGCGTAGCGAAGCGGTGCGTGAACACTCCTTCGACCTTCTCGTTGTTGATGACCTGGGTCTTCGCGTTACCGGCGGCGCTAAGGCCGAAGAATCGCGTGGCCGCCGCGCTCGTGAGCGTGGAGTCGTCCGAGCCGGTATCCAGCATAACGTTCATCTCCACGCCATCCAGCTTCATCCGCAGGATGATGTCGCCATTGTCGTCGATTTTCATCGGCAGCACGGTGTAGCTGGTGGGACCCCAGTAGACGCCATCGCCATCGCAATGGTCTGGCGAGACGAGGTGCAGTTTGCGTAGCCCGAAATCGAGGTCGACGTCGTAGTTGCGCAGGAAATCGGAGCCGTAGAAGCCGGCAAACTCCTGCGTCGGATCGGACGGCGCTGAGACGGGATGCGCGACCTCGTTGGGCTGCGCCATGATGGAAACCTTCAGGTTCTCCGCGTGGAGAAGCCCGAGCTGGAAGGTCGGCAGGATGGCCAGATATTCGGATGTGTTGCCGAGAATATCCTCCACGCGCATGCTGGAATGGGATTTCTCCAACTTCAGTTCGCTTACGATTTCCGGCGTAACCGATGTCAGGTAGGCGCCGGTATCGAGGACCATGCGACGCTCTTGTCCCGCGATCTTCACCGGCACGGTCAGGTGATTGTCGTCCAGCGCCATGTCGACCGACGCCAGCCCCTTAAGCGACTTACACTGCGCGCCGTCGTCTGCCCCGAGGGCCGGCCCCATCATCACCCCCAGGGCGAACACAACTGCGCCCCATTTTACATGCATGAATGTTCCCCCAAATTTGTGCGGCAGAATAGAGCAACCGGAAGTTTTCTCGAAACGGAGTCCGTATTACCCCGGCATCCGCGCCAGTTCGGCGGAGCGCATTTCGGCCATGCGCTCGCTCGCGCGCTGTCTGACGCTTTCGCTTTTAAGCTGGCCGCAGGCGGCCATGATATCGCGGCCGCGGGGTGTGCGCACCGGCGAGGCGTAGCCGGCGCGGTTCACGACTTCCGCGAATTTCTCGATCTGCGCCCAGTCCGAACATTCGTATGGCGCGCCAGGCCAGGGATTGAACGGGATCAGATTGATCTTGGCCGGAATGCCTTTGAGCAAACGAACCAGTTCCTTCGCGTCGGCAAGGCTGTCGTTCACGCCTTTCAGCATCACATATTCGAACGTAATGCGACGCGCATTGGAGACGCCGGGATAGGTCCGGCAGGCCTCGAGCAGTTCGGCGATCTTGTATTTCTTGTTGATCGGCACGATGACGTCGCGCACCTCGTCGCGCACCGCGTGCAGCGAGATCGCAAGCGACGAGCCGATCTCCTCGCCCGCGCGCGCGATCATCGGCACCACGCCCGCGGTCGAAAGCGTGATACGGCGCCGCGAGAGCGCGAGCCCGTCGCCATCCGCCACGATCGCGAGCGCGGCCTTGACGTTGTCGAAATTGTAGAGCGGCTCACCCATGCCCATCATCACGACATTGGTGAGACGCCGGTTCTCGCCCGTGCTCGGCCAGTCGCCGAGCGCATCGCGCGCGATCATCACCTGCCCCACGATCTCTCCGGGCGTCAGATTGCGCACCAGCTTTTGCGTGCCGGTGTGGCAGAAGCGGCAATTGAGCGTGCAGCCAACCTGTGACGACACGCACAACGTTCCACGTCCCGGCTCCGGGATGAACACGGTTTCGAATTCCGGGCCACCGCTTTTCAGCAGCCATTTGCGAGTGCCGTCGGTAGAGATCTGTTCTGTGACGACGCCGAGCCGGTCCAGCGTGAAGCGCTCGGAAAGCAGCGCACGGAAATCCTTCGCCAGGTTGCTCATGCTCGCGAAATCGCGCGCGCCGTGGGCGTAAATCCAGTTCCACAACTGGCGCACGCGCATGGGCGCGGACTTCTCCGGCGCGCCGGCTTCGATCAGCGCGGATTTGAGCACATCCGGCGACAGGCCGATCAGGGACGTCTTGTTCATGTCCCGCTTATAGACGATAGAAACCCGGCATCACATCCCGCAGGCGGCGTGGATGCGGTCAAGGGCCTGCCCGATGCCATCCAGCAAATAGGTATCGTGCGTCGTGGTTCCGCGCTGGGAGACGCCTGTGATGACGACCTGCACGCTGCGGCGCATGGTGTCGGCGAGACGCGCCTCGTCGGCCGGGTCCTTGACCCATGCGCTTCCAGCGCCCCCGTTATCCCGCGAGAAGAACGCGACCTTCTCGGAGCCGATCTGCGCGGTAACCGGGCTGCCGTCCTTGTATTTGTAGCCCGGAATGATCTGCATCTCGCCTTTTGCTTTGCGGCGAGGCCAGTCGCTGATCAGGAAATAGATCGGATCGCGCTTGGCCTTTGCCGGAACGCTCGAATGCGGTTGCGCCATGATGTAGCAGGTCTTGCCGTCACCAACCGTGTTCGACTGGAATGCCGACCAGTCCTTGAAGGAGCCCAGCAAAGTCGGCGCGGTATCGGCCATCGCCGCGGTCGAAAAGACGGCTGCAAATCCACAGACCAGCAAAACGCACAGTCGCATAACGCTCCAACTCCCTGAAACAGCGGACGCGAGAAGGCGACAGGAATCCGGCAGTTCTGTGGTCACGCCCGCACGCCGTGGCTAAATGCCCGAACGCGCCGGGTGAGGCAAATTAATTCGACAGGTCAATGTGTTAACGGGCGGCGCGAATCTCGTCCTCGACCTCGCCTAGCCGGTCCTTGCCGAAGAAAAGTTCCTCTCCGACGAAGAAGCTGGGCGAGCCGAACACGCCGCGCGCCACCGCGGCTTCGGTCGTATCCATCAGCTTCAGCTTGATCTCTGGCGTCTGGGCGCTGGCAATCAGTGCATCGGCGTCGAGACCGGATTCGAGCAGCGCTGCGCGGATCACCGCCGGATCGTCCATCTTCTTCGGCGCCTCCCACATGTGATGGAACGCAGCCTCGACGTAAGGCGTCAGCATGCCCATCTCGTTCGCGGCAGTCGCCATGCGCATCAGCGCGAGCGTGTTCACCGGGAAATTCGGGTTGAACTTGAATGACGTGATGGCGTGGCGGCGGATGAAGCGTTCAGTCTCCTTCATCTCATAAGCCATCTTCCCCTTCACATCGCCGAACGCGATCATCGGCGGCTTGTTGTTGGTGAGCTTGAAGATGCCGCCAAGCAGAACCGGGACGTAATCGAACTTCGCGCCGGTTCGCGCCTCGATCTCTGGAAGGACCTTGTGCGCGAGATAGGCGTTGGGGCTTCCGAAATCGAACAAGAATTCACAGCGTGCCATCACCATTTCTCCGCAAAAGGTCTCAAATCGAGTTCGTGCGTCCAGCCATCGCGCGCCTGGCTGTGCAGATACCAGTAGGCCTCGGCGACCGACTCCGGCTCCATGAGCGTGTCCGGCGGCAGCGTATCGGGATCGCTGCCGCGCGCGCGGATGCGGTCCCGCACGAACTCCGTGTCCACGCCGGCATCGATGATGAGATGGGCGACGTGGATGTTCTTGGGTCCCAGTTCGCGCGCCATCGATTGTGCAACCGCGCGCAGCCCGAATTTGGCGCTCGCGAACGCCGCATAGCCGATGCCGCCGCGCAAGCTGGCGGTGGCACCGGTGAACAGAATCGTTCCCTTGCCATGCGGAAGCATCAAACGTGCGGCCTCGCGGCCGGTGAGAAAGCCGCCATAGCACGCCATCTCCCAGACCTTGCGGAACACGCGCTCCGTGGTTTCGAGCAGCGGGAAGTTCACATTGGCGCCCGGATTGAAGATGCACACCTCCAACGGCGCATGCGCGTCTGCTTCATTGAGGAACGCCGTGACGTCTTCTTCCTTGCGCGCATCGAGCCCGCGCGCGATACAGCTGCCGCCCTCGGCTTCGATCTCGGATTTGAGCTTGGCGAGTTTGTCGGCGGTCCGCCGCCCGGCAAAAATCGTATAGCCCTCACGCGCGAAGCGTTTGGCGATGGCAGAACCGATGAAGTCTCCCGCACCGATCACGGCACAGGTGGCGTTGCGTTGGGACATGCGTGCCTCCTCTCGGAAAGCTATTCCCTCAGGCCGTAACCGGTCGCGTATAGCCGCAGGGTTGCGAAGCCAAGCACCACGACGAGGCCGAGTGTCAGCGCGAGGCCTACACCCGGCGGACCTTCATGGAAGCCGATCATCGCGTCGCGCAGCCCGTTGATCCAGTAGAAGAACGGATTGGCGTAGGCCAGCCAGCGTAGCCAAGGCGGCAGCATGTTGATCGTCGAGAACACCCCGCCGACCATCGACAACGGCACGATGAAGAAGACGTTGAGGATATTGAGCTGCTCGAAATTCTTCGCCCACAGCCCGATAATGATACCGAGCAGGCCGAATATCAGCGAGACCGCGATCACCCAGAACAGGAACGCGCCGATATCGCCGAGCGAATGAACGCCGAAACAGGCGGCAATCACGAGGATACCCAGCGCCGTGATGACAGAGCGGATCACGACGCAGACGAGCATGCCCACGATCATCTCCACATAGGACAGCGGCGCCACCAATGTCTCTTCGATAAAGCGCAGGAAACGCTGAAAATAAATCGCCGAGGTCGATTGGAGGAACGCGGCATTGATGATGTTCATCATCAGGATGCCGGGCAGCACGAATTCGAGATAGCGGTGACCGCCGATCTCCTTGATCCGCCCGCCGAGCACAAATCCAAAAATGAAAATGAACAGCAGCGCCGAGATCCACGGCGCGATGAACGCCTGGATCGGCACGCGCATGATGCGCGAGACCTCGCGGCGCACGATGGTACCGAGCCCGATCCAGTTGATGCCCATCGGCGCGCGCTTGATGTCGTCGACCGTCGTCATGCCGCCGCTCCCACGATATGGTCGGGCTCCGCGCCGGTGGCCATCAGATAGGCTTCTTCCAGGCCGTTGCCGGTCATGAACTCCGCCTTTGGGCCGTTGCGGACGATCTCGCCCCCCGCGACCACCGCGATGGTGCGGCACAGCCGCTCGACCTCTTCCAGATAATGCGACGTGAGCAGGATGGTCTTGCCGTCGCGGTTGAGCTCCTGGAGATAGCGCCACAGGTCGCGGCGCAATTCGACGTCTACGCCCGCGGTCGGCTCGTCGAGGATCAGCAGCGCCGGATCGTGCACCAGCGCGCGCGCCAGGATCACGCGGCGCTTCAGGCCGCCCGAGAGCTCACGGAACGACTTCTTCGCATGCTCGGTCAACTCGAACCGCTCGAGCAGCATGTCCGTGCGCGACTTGCGCTGCGCTGCGTTCATGCCGAAATAGCCGCCCATCCAGTCGACAATCTGGCGCGGGGTCGCGAACTGGTCGACGTTGAACTCCTGCGGGCTGAGGCCGATCAGGCGCCGCGCTTCGCGATAGTTCTTCACCGCATCGATGCCGAACACCTCCACCGTGCCGGAGGTGATCGTCGCGATACCGGTCACGCAGTGGATGGTCGTCGATTTGCCCGCACCGTTGGGACCCAGAAAGCCAAAGAAATCCCCCTGCTCTATGGTCATGGAGAGGTCTTTCACCGCGACGGTGCCGCGGCGATAGACCTTGCGCAGATGGGAAATCGAGAGGGCTGCGGGCATATTCGCTGAATCGGGAATTCAGCGCTCAGAAATCAGAAAACCGCCGCCCGGGCAAGGCCGGAACCCTCAACCCTGTGTCCTGACACGAACAATCGGCGCACCCCATTGGTGTGCGGGCGGAACTTCGGGCGGCTCGCGGCCAGGCGCCAGGGGGCGCGAACCATAGCCGCCGGTGCTGATGAGCCGGTCATAAAGCACGATGGCGCCAGCCATCCCGACATTGATCGAGAAGCGTGTCGGAATCTTCACGACAAATTCGCAACGCTCGAGAACCTCGGCGGACAGCGACATGCGCTCTGCGCCGAACACATAGGCCGCGCGCAGCGGATGGCGGAAGCGCGGCAGTTCCACCGCGTCGTCGGTGATCTCAACGCCCACCAGCCTGCAGCCGACCGGCAGCCGGAAATCGCCCGCCGAACCGAACGCATAAACCGGAATCGCACCCTGTGCGTTGGAAGTATCCGACTGGGCGTCGACGAGTTTCACTTGCGCATTTATGGAAAAGAAGAAGCTTGCGTGGAACGCGTGTGCGATACGCATAAGATTGCCGAGATTCATCGGCTTGGAGATGCCGTCGACTCCAACCGCGAAATAGCCGCGCATGCACCGGTCCCGCTTCGACAAGGATAAGGCGAACCGCTATTCATAAGGCCATGGCCAATCCCATTCTAGTCGAGGTGACCCGCGGATCGCTTGTGGAAAGCATCCATCGCGGGTCGATCGCCATCGCCGATGCCGAGGGCAGAATTGTCTTTGCGGCCGGCGATCTGGAAACACCGGTCTATCCACGCTCCTCGCTGAAGCCGATCCAGGCACTGCCGCTGGTGGAATCGGGCGCGGCGGAAGCTTTCGGGCTCGGCGACGCGGAAATCGCGCTCGCCTGCGCGTCGCATTCGGGCGAGCCGATGCACACAACACGCGTGGCGGCATGGCTCGCGCGGATCGGCTGCACCGAGACAGACCTTGCCTGCGGTGCGCATCCCTCACGCTATGAACCGGTCGCGGAAGACATGATCCGGCGCGGCGAGAAACCGACGCGTGTCCACAACAATTGTTCGGGCAAACATACCGGATTCCTGACCGTGGCTCGGCACTGGGATATCGCCACGTCCGGCTATGAGCGCCACGATCACCAAGTACAGCGCGCCGTGGCGAAAGCACTCTCGGAGCTGGCGGATGTCGACGACAACATGCCGTGGGGCATCGACGGCTGCGCCGCGCCCAATTTCGCGGTGCCACTGCGGGCGCAAGCCAAAGCATTTGCGAGTTTTGCGGCTGCCGATGGATTGCCCACGGATCGCGCGAACGCCTGCCGCCGCATCGTGCGCGCAATGATGGCGCATCCCGAACTCGTCTCCGGCACCGGACGTGCCTGCGCGATCCTGATGCACGGCGCGAAGGGCCGCGCCGCGGTCAAAACCGGCGCCGAAGGATTCTTCGCCGGCATGATCCCCGAACGCGGACTTGGCATCGCGCTCAAGATCGACGACGGCGCCGGACGCGCGGCCGAAACCGTGATAGCCGCGATCATGGACAAGCTCGGCGTGCTGGGCGACGACCGCGCCGCGCGCGAAATCCTGAATGCCCCCGTGCTCAACACCCGCGGTGACACTGTCGGCGAGCGCCGCATGGCGCCGGCCCTCGCGGAAGCGCGGATCGACGCCTAGCAGTTAGAAATTATTCTGACGCAACGAGGCCAACCCTCCCCTTGAGGGAGGGTCGACAATTTGTGAGCGCAGCGAGCAAATTTTCGGGGAGGGGTAATAGCTCCGCTGCCGGTGCAGTACCCCTCCCCGAAAAATGCTCTCGCATTTTTCGACCCTCCCTCAAGGGGAGGGTGAACTTTAATGCGCAGCTGCCTTCGCGGCGTCCGCAGCCGCTTTGTCCGCCTTCTGCATCTCGGCCGTATAGGCCTCGACCGTCTTGATCGCGCAGCGCTGCGGACCTGTCGGATCGCCGGTGAAGACCGTGTCGCCTGTGCTTACGCAGCTTAGGCCGGTGCCGCCGAACACCTTGAAGCCAAGAGTCTGTTTGAACGTCAGGCCGATGCATTTACTTAGCAGCGTGATCTTGAACTTCTTGTGCAGATCGTCCTCGACGATCAGCGTCGTGTCGTTCGGCGCATTCCAGTTGTAGATCTGGGCCTGCCTCAGACACGCCTTCTGCGCCAGCGCGTTCGTCGCCACGAAGACGGTTGCCAGGGCAGCAATTGCAATTCTCAATTTCATGATCCATCGGTCCCCTGAACGAAGACCCCTCCCTCGAAAGATTATACGCCAACTGGGGGGATTTCCGCCGCGAAAAGTTGTCCGGGCTTGGCGTGGGTACCCCCCTTGCCTATGGTCCGTTCATCGAAATCCCGGAGTGAAATTCCCGATGAAAGCCATGCTGTGCAAGGAATACGGCCCGCCCGAAACGCTAGTGCTGAGCGACGTGCCCTCGCCCAAAGCCGGACCCGGCCAGGTCGTGGTGAGCGTGAAGGCGTGCGGAGTCAACTTCCCCGACGTGCTGATCATCGAGAACAAATACCAGTTCAAGCCGCCGCTGCCGTTCGCGCCGGGGGCCGAGATCGCCGGCATGGTGAAGGAGCTGGGCGAAGGCGTGACGCGGTTCAAGATCGGCGACCGCGTGATCGCCTCGGTCGGCAATGGCGGCATGCAGGAGGAAGTGGCGGTCGATCCGAACCGCTGCAATCCGATGCCAGACGGGATGGATTTCGAAACCGGCGCAGGCCTGATCCTCACTTACGGGACGTCGCATTACGCGCTGAAGGACCGCGCGAAGCTGCGCGAGGGCGAGACGCTCGTCGTGCTCGGCGCCGCGGGCGGCGTCGGCCTCGCAGCCGTCGAACTCGGCAAGGCCATGGGCGCGCGCGTGATCGCGGGCGCATCGAGCCAGGAAAAAGTCGACCTCGCGAAGAAGCATGGCGCAGACGACGGCTTCGTCTATGCGTCCGGCAAGCTCACGCGCGACCAGCAGAAGGAATTCTCCGAGCAGATCAAGACCGCGACCGGCGGCAAGGGCGCCGACGTGCTCTACGATCCCGTCGGCGGCGATTATGCCGAACCGGCCGTGCGCGCGATGAACTGGGAAGGCCGCTATCTCGTGATCGGCTTCACGGCCGGCATCCCGAGCATTCCGCTTAATCTGACGCTGCTCAAGAGCTGCGACATCCAGGGCGTGTTCTGGGGCGCATTTACCGCACGCAATCCCAAGCGCAACCAGGAACATCTGGCCGAGATTATGCGTTGGACAGTCGAGGGTAAGATCAAACCATACATCTCGGCGCGCTTTCCGCTGGCGCGCGCGGGGGAGGCCATTCGCATGCTCGCCGACCGCAAGGCGCAGGGCAAAGTGATCGTGACGATGGGATGAGCGAGGTCGCCGCCGATCGCCCATCGCTGCGCCAAAGACTGCGCTCGGTCGCGCTGTTGCACCAGCTCGGCCCCGGCCTCATCACGGGTGCGGCCGATGACGATCCGAGCGGCATCGCGACCTACAGCCAGGGCGGCGCGCAATTCGGTTTCGGCCTGCTCTGGACCTTGGTTCTGACCTTCCCGCTGATGGCGGCGATCCAGCTTGTCAGCGCCCATATCGGTCGCGTCACCGGCCAGGGCCTTGCGCGCAACATGGCCGATGTGATGCCGCGCCATCTGGTGACGGCACTGGTGGCGCTGCTCTTTCTCGCAAACACGATCAATGTCGGCGCCGATGTCGCGGCAATGGGCGAAGCGGCGAAGCTGGTGGTCGGCTTCGGCGCGCACGAGTTCACGATTCTGTTCGCCGTGACCTCGGTGCTGCTGCAGATGTTCGTTTCCTACAAGCGTTATGCGCGGTTTTTGACCATGCTGACACTCAGCCTGCTCGCCTATGTCGCCGTGGTATTCATGTTGAAGCTCAACTGGGCGGATATCGGGCTTGGCGTCATCGGCCTGCACACCCATCTTTCCAAGGATGCAGCCACGACCATCGTCGCCATATTCGGCACAACCATCAGCCCCTACCTTTTCTTCTGGCAGAGCTCGGAGGAAGTCGAGGAGCTGAATCATCATCCAAGCGAACACCCGCTGCGCGACAAGCCGGCCGAGGCACCCCGCGCCTTCGCGCGCATGCGTACCGACACGGTCGTCGGCATGGCCGTTTCCAACCTCGTCGGCCTGGCAATCATGATCTCCACAGCGGCCACGCTGCACGCCGCCGGCAAGACCGACATCCAGACGGCCGCCGACGCCGCACGCGCGCTCGAACCGCTCGCCGGCAAGTTCGCGTTCCTGCTGTTCAGCCTCGGCATCATCGGGACCGGACTTCTGGCCATTCCCGTGCTCGCGGGATCGGCCGCCTATGCCGTCGGCGAGACGCGAGGCTGGAAGACCGGGCTCGACAACAAGCCCTGGGAAGCCGTCGGCTTCTATTCGGTGATCGGCGCGGCGGTCGCCCTCGGCCTTGTCATTGACTATTCCGGCCTCGACCCGATCAAGGCGCTCTACTGGAGTGCGGTCGTCAACGGCGTCATCGCCGTGCCGATGATGGCCGCGATGATGATCGTCGCCGGCAACAAGAAGAAGATGGGCGAATTCACCGCCGGGCCGACGCTGACCATCCTCGGCTGGGCTTCCACCGCCGTCATGGCAGCGGCTGCGGTGGCGATGATCGTCGTTACGATATAGAGTGCGCAGCGTCGAAATTTGTCGTCCAGATTAGATGAAATCGTTCTTCAGCTTTCTTTGGCTTGTTTTGTTTGCGACATCCGCGGCAGCGGGGGATCGCTACGCGAATATTCATACCGTTGGAATTGTGTCGGTAATCGGCGATGTCGTTACGATGAGCAGCAGCTCTCTTTTAACCGGCGCAAGCAATGACTGCTTCTTATACATCGACGATTGGCGGCTCGATGATGCCATCGTCGACAAAATAGCCACGCTTCTGTCGCCCCGATTTACAACCAAGTCCGTTACCCTTTCGCGAGCCAGCCTGTTCAATTTGCGGGACTCAGAATCGGGCATTCGGCGGTACATAACCACCTTGCCTGCAGAAAACGGCGTCGATGCCTATATCATTGTCAGCAAGCGCTATTTGTCAGCCTCCCAAGGCATCAACAGTGTACCAGTCTTTGGCCTGACAGTTTTAGATAGATTCCTGTTTGGACCTGGCGTTTTCGCTTTGTATCAAGTCGAGGTCGTCGATGCCAAGTCCGGTAAACAAATCGGATTCGCACTCGGTCATACCGGCGCGGGCTTTCCAAATTTTAGAGAGGTCATAAAGGACGTGGACAAGAGCTTTTGGTCTGCAACCGCTTCAGAATTTTCCGCCGAACAAAAGCAAAAGCTCAAATCTGTTGTTTCGGAAATGACGTTGAACAGTCTTCCGTACGCGCTTTATACGGCTGATCTAATCCCAGAGATTCCGCCGGCGGCGCCGGCATCATCCTCACCTTGAGAGAGAAAATATGTCTATTTTGGGCTGGATCTTCTTCGGGCTGATTACGGGCTTTATCGCGAGCAGGATCATCAGCAATCAGGGCCAGGGCTGCATGCTGAACATCGCGCTCGGCCTTGTGGGCGCGGTCGTCGGCGGCGCACTGTTCTCGGCGCTCGGCGATCAGGTGTTCCTGCAGTTCGACCTCAAATCGATGTTCGTCGCGATCATCGGCGCGGTTGTCGTCCTCGTGCTCTACCACGCGCTGACCGGACGGCGGCCGTTGCGCTGACGCGCCCCCCGGCAGTCCGGTTCTTTATTTCGACAGAAAATCCACGATCAGCTTGGTGGTTGCCTGCGGATTTTCCTCCATGATCCAGTGGCCGGATGCCGGCACGACGCCGCCGGTGACATTCGTCGCGACCTGGTCGAGATCCGCCTTCATCGTGAGGCCATAGGATTTCTCCGCACCCAGGGCGAGCACCGGCATGGTCAACTTTCCCTTGGCGAGAAAGACGCGGTTGTCGACACCATCCTGCGGGAAGGCTTTGAATTGTTCGAACGAGTCGTGCATCGCACGCGACTTGCCGTAAAGCGCCGCGTAATGCGCGCGCGTCGCTTCGTCGATATGGGCGGGATTGGCGGACAGCTCATTATAGAAGCGATCGAGGAAGATGCGTTCCCGGCCCGCGACCAGCCGCTCTTCATCCGGTCCGTAGAAGTTGAAGTGCCACGTCTTGGGATTGACGATCTGGTCCTGCCAGATCTGCCCGATGCCCGGCAGCGGAGCGTCGATCACGACCCATTTCGTGATGCGCGCCGGATATTGCGCCGCGAGCGCATAACCGACCATGTTGCCGATATCGTGGGTCACGAGATCGGCCTTTTCGATCTTGAGCGCGTCCATCACACCCGCGATATCGCGCGCCTCATTGGCCTTGGTATAGCCGGTATCCGGGTGATCGGAGAGCCCCATGCCGCGCAGGTCGGGAACGATGACGGTGTGGTTCTTCGAAAGTTCGGCAGCGACAGGCGCCCACATGTCGCCCGTATCCGCGAAGCCATGCAGCATCACGACGGCAGGCCCCTTTCCACCGACGCGGACATAAAGATGCGTTCCGTTGGTGGACATCAGCTGTGTGTGAAAGCCCGCCGGGAACGGGATCACGTGTGCCTGAACAGGCGCCGCCGCCATGACCGCGCAAAAGGCGCCTATCAAAACTCGCTTCACGATATCTCCCTCATCATCCCGATCGCCGCCACCTTCTCAAAGCCCGCCGATAGGAGCAAGGTGCCTGATTGGGGTTTAGAGATGGGAGGACTTCATGGGCATTATCGCGTGGCTCGTTCTGGGCCTGGTTGCAGGATTCATCGCCAGCAAAGTTGTCAACAAGACCGGCGAAGGCCTGATCATGGACATCGTGCTCGGCATTGTGGGCGCGGTGGTCGGCGGATGGCTTTTCACGCGTCTCGGCTATGCCGGTGTCACGGGCTTCAACATCTACAGCATGCTTGTGGCTGTGATCGGAGCCGTCGTGGTGCTGCTGATCTATCACATGGTGGTGCGGCGCGCCTGACCACCGCCCCGGCAGATGCGCGCTTGAACTTCAACCCCCGATGCAATTAAAAAGGCGTCGGGGGGAATAGTCATGCGTCTATCGAAAAGCAGCCGCCGGACATTTCTGGCAGGTGCTGCGAGTTTGGCCTTTGGGCCTGCGGTACGCGCAGAAGAGGAAGCATCGTCGCTTGCGCACGGCGCGCTGGAAAACAATGCGCTGGCGAAGGAATTCGAAGCCGTCACGACCGCGCTTCCGGACGTGGACGTGTGGGGACCGGCCGGGAAGCGCAGCATCGCGGAACTCAAAGGCCGCACGGTGCTGATGCCGCTGTGGGCGGAATGGTGCGGTCCCTGCTTCAGCGAGTTGCCCGACTTCGCGCGTCTACAGGCGAAACACGGCAACGACAGATTCGCCATCATTCCGGTGCTGACCGCAACCAAGAAGCGGTTCACGCCCGAGCTCCTCGGTGGCGTCCTGAAGATGGCGAATGCCGGAATCTTCGAGCCGCTGATCGAAGATCATCTGGGTGACAAGCTGATGCAGCGTATGGCGCGCCTGCACGGCGGAGTGGCGCTACCCTGCAACCTCCTGATTGCGCCGGACGGCCATGTGGTGGCGCGCGAGATCGGCCGGATGGGCAGCGAGGAAGAAGCCAAGGATCCCGCCCACAGCTACCGCGAGGTGCTGAACCGCACCCAGACTGGCGCCATACAGAGTCTCTGGGGCGATGCAGCCGGCGACGAATTCGCCGCGGCGATGGCAAACGGCTTCCTCGGCTGATCAGCGAAGCATCGGTGTAAAAGCATTGAGCGCGGATTTGGCGACGGCGATCTCCGTCATAGGTTACTCCGCTGCATCCCTCGGCAAGTAAATCTCGCCGCCGCCCTGTTTGAATTCTTCCGCCTTCTTCGCCATTGCGGCGCGGATTTCGGCGGTGGAGAGGGTGTCGTTCTGGCCCTTCGCCACGTCGCGGACTTCCTGGCTGATCTTCATCGAGCAGAATTTCGGCCCGCACATCGAGCAGAAATGCGCGACCTTGGCGCCGTCGGCCGGAAGCGTCTCGTCATGGTAAGCCTGCGCGGTTTCGGGATCGAGCGCGAGCGCGAATTGGTCGCGCCAGCGGAATTCGAACCGCGCCTTGCTCATCGCATCGTCCCAGATGCGCGCGGCGGGATGGCCTTTGGCGAGGTCGGCCGCGTGCGCGGCGATGCGATAGGCGATCACGCCCGCCTTCACGTCGTCACGATCCGGCAGCCCGAGATGCTCTTTCGGCGTCACATAACAAAGCATCGCGCAGCCGAACCAGCCGATCATCGCAGCCCCGATACCGGAAGTGATGTGGTCGTAGCCCGGCGCAATATCGGTCACCAGCGGGCCTAGGGTGTAGAACGGCGCCTCGTCGCAGGCCGCAAGCTGGCGGTCCATGTTCTCCTTGATCTTGTGCATCGGCACGTGGCCGGGGCCTTCGATCATCACCTGCACGTCGTGCTTCTGCGCGATCCGGTTCAACTCGCCCAGGGTCTCGAGTTCGGCGAACTGCGCCGCGTCGTTGGCATCGGCAGTCGAACCGGGACGCAAACCGTCCCCCAGCGAGAACGACACATCGTATTGCTTCAGCAACTCGCAGATTTCCTCGAAATGGGTGTAGAGGAAATTCTCCTTGTGGTGCGCGAGGCACCATTTGGCGAGGATGGAGCCGCCGCGCGACACGATGCCGGTGACGCGCTCCGCCGTCAGCGGGATATGTGCGAGCCGCACGCCGGCATGCACGGTGAAATAATCGACGCCCTGCTCGCATTGCTCGATCAACGTGTCGCGATAGATCTCCCAGGTGAGCTTTTCCGCCACGCCGCCGACCTTCTCCAGCGCCTGGTAGATCGGCACCGTGCCGATTGGCACCGGAGAATTGCGCACGATCCATTCGCGGATGGTGTGGATATGGCGGCCGGTAGAGAGGTCCATCACCGTGTCGGCGCCCCAGCGGATCGCCCAAACCAGCTTGTCCACTTCCTCCGCCACGCCCGAGGTGACGATGGAGTTGCCGATATTGGCGTTGACCTTGGTCAGGAAGTTGCGGCCGATGATCATCGGCTCGCTTTCCGGATGATTGATGTTCGCAGGGATGATCGCGCGGCCGCGCGCGATTTCGCTGCGCACGAACTCCGGCGTGATTTCGCTTGGGATGTTCGCGCCGAAGGAATTGCCGCCCGCAAGCGCGCTGCGCCCGAGGTTTTCGCGCACGGCGATGAACTTCATCTCCTCGGTGATGAGGCCCTGACGCGCGTAATAGAGCTGAGAGACGTTCCGGCCCGCTTTCGCGCGCAACGGCTTGAGGCCCGACCGGTCGAACTGCGCGACCGACAGCAGCTCGCCGCGCTTCAGGCCATCGTCTTCCGGTTTGCGGGCGCGGCCGTCGTATTCCTCGACATCGCCACGTGCCAGAATCCATTCGCGGCGGCGCGCGCCCAGGCCCTTCTCGATATCGATCTTCGCGGATTCGTCCGTGTAAGGGCCCGACGTGTCGTACAGGCGCACACTCGGTTCGCCACCAGACAGCGCAACCTCGCGAAACGGAACGCCATTGTCATGAATCTTCCGCGAGCCCGGCAATGCGCCGCGCGTAATTTCCATAACCTTTTGATTCAAGATGGGCTTGTTCATTCGGACCTCTCCCTACGCCGGTGCTAGCCGGATCAGGTTCGAAGGGACTCGCGGGATTGCGATCTCAGCCCTCGTTGGGGCGCCCCTGGGACGTGCCATGATGATGGGCCCCGCCGGGCCCAAGTCAAGGACGGATAAAGGGGGACGTCCGCCCGGTGCAGATCTGTTGCGTTCCCTGCCCTGATATTGTGAGAAGATGTCCCGCCCGCCTTGCGTCTGTGGCCTGAAACCGGAAACCCAACGTGCCGCAAAACGGTAAACAGCCGCTCATTCACAATATCCAGCTGCTGCGCCTCGTCGCGGCCCTCAGCGTGGCGTTCCTCCATGCCACCGACGAGAGCGGCCTGCGGCTGCCGGTTTCGTTCGGCGCGTTCGGCGTGGACATCTTCTTCGTCATCAGCGGCTTCATCATCTCCTACATCACTTTCCACAACCCGGCGCATTTCTGGGTGAAGCGGCTCATCCGGATCGTCCCGTTCTACTGGACGGCCACGCTCGGCATATTCTTCGTGGCGCTTGCGGTTCCGTCCGTTCTTCACCATGCGAAGGCTGATATCAGCTGGCTCTTGTTCTCGCTGTTTTTCATTCCACACGACTCGCCCCACGGCGTTCATCCGCTTCTGGGGCTCGGCTGGACGTTGAACTATGAAATGTACTTCTACGCCATTTTTGCCGTCGCGTTGCTCCTCTCACGCCGGTGGGCTGCGTATCTGTCCGGAGCTGCGATCATCGCCGTGCTCGCGGCAACCAGATTTGTCGCCCCCTCATCGCCGGCAGAGGCGTTCTACGGCGAGCCCATCGTGGTTGAGTTCATCTGGGGCATCCTTGTCTTCGAACTGTTCCGGCGGGTGTCCTGGATGACCCGGCCATCGCCGCGAGGTGCGGGCTATGTTGCCGTTCTCGTGATCCTCGCTCTCGCGCTGTTATGGCTGCCGGTCCAGGAAGTCTACCGTATCGATCCCATGCGGCTGACGGCGGGAGCCGCCGCGGCGATCGTCGTTGCGATGTTCCTTGTGCTGGAGAAGCGTTACGGGATCGCGGCGCAAAACAGGTTCGTCTTGCTGGTCGGCGAGGCTTCTTACGTGCTCTACCTCATCCATCCCTACATCGTGTTCGGCATTCTCCGGCTGGTCCTCCATGGGTCGCAGCAGGTTCCACTCTGGTCCGGCTGGCTGCTGGCTGTGCTGCTGCTGATTGCTGCGACGGGAACGGCGACAGCGATCCATCTCTGGTTTGAAGTGCCGGCCATGAACTGGCTCCGGCGAAAGCTCATCGGGGCGCCGCGGCCGGTGATCTTCCAACCCGCGGACGCCTAGGGCCGTGCATGCCGCGGCTGATAGAGTCCGAGCTTGCCGCCGCCCGGCAATGTTATGCGCGTGAGGCGGCCCCAGCCCTGCACGCTGGGTTCCTCGCACGCGACGCCGGCCTTTTTGAGCTTGGTCATCTCCAGATCGAGGTCGTCCGTCATGAGATAGAGTTCGTGCGAATCGTTTTCGTCGGACGGATGGACCGCGCACTCCGCCGGCGGCAGCTTGAAAATCAGCCAGCCTTGGCCGACATCGACATTGCCGAACTTGAGCACGTTTTTGAAGAACGCCTTATCCGCCTCCGCGTCTTTCGAATAGATGATGACATGCGCGCCGCCGATCATGGCTCTCTCCCTCTGACATGCCCACGATTAAACCCGCTTCGGCGCCGGCGCCAAAATGTGTTAGCCTGGCATGACACATGGCAGGCCACCGCGCCGGATATGGATGATCGGGCAATGCGCAGACACGATGCCATTCCCATCTTCAAGGCCCTCGGCGTACCCCTCCGGCTCGTCGTGTTCCAGCGCGTGTCGCGGCGGCCCTCGACGGCAAGCGCGCTGGCAAAGGAACTGCCGATAGGCCGCGCCGCGGTGGTGCAGCATCTCACGGTGCTGAAAAAACTCGGGCTGGTGGATGCGACGACAGAAGGCCGCAACCGCATCTATCGCCCGGTCAAGCCTGGGCTCGCGCCCTTGCGCGACTGGATCGAGACCTACGGATGATCGTGGGCCGTGCGTCCGGCCTGCTCCACCCACTTCGCGGCGTTTACGCCCACGATCAGAAGCCAAAGGATGAAGGCGTATTCCGCGAGCGCGCAGGGAAGGAGCAGCCCTACGCCAAATTGGCGGGCGAACGCAGGCGCCAGGAAGTCGGCGAAGCTGTTTACGAGATAGCAAAGCCCGGCCAGCATGAGCAGCGCGCTCAGCACCTTCGGAAGAAAGTCCGAGCGCAGGATGAGCACGCCGATCAGGAGGCAATCCACGCCGAAGAAGACCAGGCCGATCTCATAGCCCTGCCCGTGCAGCCGCAGGAAGAAGTACGACAGCGACTGGGCCAGGCCCCCCTCGAACCCTTTGATGCTGCCGTCGAGCAGAAGCAGCGGCGCGATATGCGTCAGCGCGACGGTCGCGAAAATCGCAACCCAGGCCACGCGGAATAGCACCATCGCGCCGGCAAGTCCGCGGCTAACCGGCCGAAACAACCTGTAGAGCAGTAGCGCGATGGCGAGTTCTAGCACCATAGACACGAGGTCAGCCGCGAAGCCCGACCGGTATAGCGTCTGGTTGGCGATGATGTTGGCCGCGGTCCTGGCCGCGTCGCCGGACACGATAATCCTGCCGCGGACGAAAGCTTCCGCCCACAAGCCGCACGCCGCATTGATGAAATAGAGCAGCCCCGCCAATCGCGCCGTAGCGCGCGGCGAAAATCCGACCCCGGTCATGCCGCCCCTCCTCTTTCTCCTTAGGTGGGTTGGGCGTGGCAGTCCGTCAAGCAATCACGCGCCACTTTTCAGAATGGTCGCCGTACACGCAGCGGCGCCATTCCTGGCGCGAACCCTCACGAGGATGCGAAGTGACGGAACTCGGAGATCACAGCTTTCACCGCCGCGTTCACGATCTTCTCGCCGGCCTCGACAGTTGCCCGCGACGGGTCGGAGCCGATGCGGCCGTCCGGAAAGCGGCGGCGGTAGTCCTCGGCATCGAAGATCGGGCCGACCGGCGCGATTTTGGGCGTCATCACGACGCTCTTCTGCGCTTCGGGATAGCCGAAATAGGTCACCGATACTTCCGATGGCGTGGCGTGATGGCCCTCGCCCACGGGAAAGAGCTGGCGGCAGATATCGCCGACACCGGCAAGCTCCCACCAGTTGCGCAGTGTGCAGCGCAGCGGCGGATGGTTCGATCCCGCGCGGTCGAAGGTGATCGCATGATACATCTCGCTGAACGCGGCATTGATCGTGTTGATGTTGCCGCCATGGCCGTTCAGCCAGTAGATGCGCTCGAAGCCGTGGCGCGTCAGCGACTGCGCCCAGTCGAGCATCGTCGCGATCATCGTGGAGGGGCGTAGCGTGATCGTGCCCGGGAATGCCATGTGATGCTGCGCCTGGCCAACATTGAAGGTCGGGCCGACCAGAATGCCGCTCTCATCGCCCGCGCGCTTGGCGATGATCTCGGGGCAAAGCGCATCGGTGCCGAGCAGGCCGTTCGGCCCATGCTGTTCCGTTGAGCCGATGGGAATGAGGACGGCTTTCGAGGTCTCAAGATATTTCCCGATTTCGGGCCAGGAGGAGAGATGGAGTTGCATCAAGAGTCCTTTTTCATTGTTTTCTCGTGGACCGAAGATACTCGAAGAGTTTGACGTGCGCCGGTATCATCGCGACTATAATTCCTACGAAAGCGAGACCAAAATTCGTCCCTAAGATAGCATCAAGATAATGATTGGGTAGATTTACTGTTATGTTCAGCGGTATGAGGATGCATAGAAGAACAAAAGGGCTCAAGAAAAAGAAAAGCAGCATCGCTATCCCGATTTTGAAAATTCGTTTTCCATGCCGGTTGATGAAAACGCGCGCCCGCTGCGTAAGCGATACAGAGAAGATCGAAGTCACAACAACCGTCATTGCGATGCCAACAAACAAATCAGGACTGCGTGCCATTTTTTGCAGGACGCCGTTATGACTGAAGTACAATAGAAGCGCAGTCCCCAAAACAATCATCAGGATTGATAGAAGATTTTGCGTTTTCAAGGCGCACGCCCCTATTTGTTGGAAACCAAGTTTGCCAATTTTTCCACCCCTTTTTTCCAGGCCGCCCGTTCTTTCTCGACATCAGCTTCTGTCGGCAGCTTTCCGATCTCGAGCGCGATCTGCGCTTTGCCATCGCCTTTGGCATAGAAGCCGAACTCGAGCTTGCGGTCCTTCTTCCACTTGCCGCGCCAGTACTTGTCCTTGGTCTTCGAGGTCTCCTCGAACGCGCCGGTTGGGAACCAGTCCTTGCGGCTTTTCTCGTCCGTTGCCGCGGCGAAAAGTTTGGAGAGGCTCACCGGCATCACCTTGGTGACGTTGACCGCGAAGGTGCCGCCTTCGCGCTCGTTCTTCTTGCGGCCGCCGCGGGCGCGTTCGTATTCGACGGCGATCATCTGCGACCACCAGCCGGGACAACCCTTGTCGTGCAGGATTTGCGCGATCTCCTTGTGCGGCCTGGTGCTGGCTTCGGCGTTGTTGAGGATGATGAACCAACCCATCCAGCCCTTGCCGGTCGCGGCCTTTACTTTCTCCTCGCTGTAAGCCGGCGGTGGCCAGAGTTCGCCCCTCGCCACCTTCGCTTTCGGTTGCGCCTTCGCCGCCATACCGTAATCTCCCCTCAACGAGCCATTTCTAGCATTCGCGAGGATTTCATGTCGGCAAAAAAAGGGCCCCTGGACGGCGTGCGCGTCCTCGACCTCACGGAATTCATCTTCGGTCCCTATGCGACGCAGACCTTGGGCGATCTGGGTGCCGATGTGATCAAGGTCGAGAACCCCGGTGGCGACCGCCAGCGCCATGGTTCCAAGCACGCGAAGTCGGAAGACATGAGCGCGCTGTTCATGACCATGAACCGCAACAAGCGCTCGGTCGTGCTCGACCTCAAGGCGGAGGCCGACCGCGAAAAATTGCGCGCGCTGATCCCGACCGCCAACGTCTTCATCCACAACGTCCGCGTGGACGCGATGGCGCGGCTGGGCTTCGGCTATGAGGAAGTGGCGAAGATCAATCCGCACATCGTCTATGTGCATTGCGTCGGCTACGGCTCCGACGGTCCCTATGCCGGGCGGCAGGCATTCGACGACCTGGTGCAGGCGGCGAGCGGTGCGGCCGATCTGCTGCCACGCGTCGACGGCAACGAGGACATGCGCCTGCTGCCGAGCTTCGTCGCCGACAAGGTCTCGAGCATGCACGCGCTGTGGGCGACGCTGGCCGCGCTCTATCACCAGAAGGCGACCGGCGAAGGCCAGTTCGTCGAAGTCCCGATGTTCGAATGCTTCACGCATTTCATGCTGATCGAGCATCTCTATGGCGAGACCTTCGAACCGCCGGTCAGCCACATGGGCCACACGCCCGCGCTCGCAAACGATCGCCGCCCGCTCAAATGCAAGGACGGGCACATCTGCATCCAGCCGGTGAGCCGCGCCGCGTCCGCCAAGTTCATGGAGCTCGGCGGCATTCCGAACGCCTATGAGAGCGAGCGTTTCCTCGCGGCACCCAAAGGCGGCCGCGTCGCGGTCTACTACGCGATGCAGCGCGAGGCGGCGATGGCACACACCGTAGAGGAGTGGATGAAGCTCGGCGACGAGCACCGCATCCCGATCATGCGCGCCAACGGCCTCGACGAGGTGCTCGACGATCCGCATCTCAAAGCCGTGGGCTTCTTCGAGACGCGCGAACATCCCACCGAAGGCGGCTGGCGCACGATCAAGCCTCCGGTGAAGTTCTCGAAGACGCCCGCCTCCATTCGCACTGTCCCGCCGCGACCGGGGCAAGATACGAAAGAGGTCGTGGGCGAATGAAGCTGACCGTTGCGATTGCCGGTGCACTTCTTCTGCAAGCCGCGCCTTCGGCAGCAGACGAGTTCTGCGACGTGATCGTGCGCGTGACCCGCGACGCCGGCAACAGCTTTGTGAATGTCCGGGGTGTATCTCACCATCCCAGCGGCAAGCGCTACGAAGAGGTGCCGACCCCGCCGGACACGTTTCCGGAGCGGATCGTCCACAATCGGGACGATATCCCCCCCGATAAGGACACCCCTCAGCCCTGCACCATCTTCGCGCCTCTAGTCGGTCAACCGAGGTGGCACTATGTCTGCGAGTTCCCGGTTCCCGCCTGGCATAAGGGTGTGCCTGACGCAAAGGCCATCGCCGATCACGTTGTGTCTTGCCTCGTCGTAGCGAACCAGAACTTCGTCACCGAGAAGCCGCCTGCGGGCGATTACTTCCGTGCCAGCACAGATGAAGCCATCATCACAATCGGCATCGATATACCTAGCGATGCAGGAGAGCCCAGGTACTATATGTTCATCGACCAGAAGGTGCGTTGAACGATGTCCGCCATGAAAGAGATCGTGGGCGAATAGGCGTGCGGCGCCTCATTGCCTTCGTACTCGCCACGGTGGCGGCGCTTGTCGTCTGGACCGCGCTCGTGGCTGTCGGCACGCGGGATGGCTGGTGGCGGCCTCATCTGCCGCCGCATGCCGACCCCGTCGTGTTCATCGCCACCGCCAAAGCGCGCTTTGCCAGTGAATCGAAAGGCGACATCGCGCTTGCGCTGCTCGAGAACGGCCGCGTTGCCCGCACGTGGCAGGCCTCGTACGGACGGCCCGTCGATAGCAGCTCGCTGTTCCAGGTCGCCTCCATGAGCAAATGGGTCACGGCGGTCGGTGTGATGCATCTTGTCGAGCAGGGACGCATCGATCTCGATGCGCCGATCTCGCGCTATCTCAAGCGCTGGAAGCTGCCGCCGGGCAAGTTCGACAACGATGGCGTAACGGTCCGCCGCGTGCTCGCCCATGCCGCAGGGCTGACCGATGGACTCGGCTATCTCGGCTTCGCGCCGGGACAGACACCGCAATCCCTGCCCGCGTCATTGACCCGTGCCGCCGACGCGCAGTCCGGCGCCGATGGCATTGTCCGTGTCCGCATCGCGCCGGGAACGGCATGGCGTTATTCCGGGGGCGGCTACACGATGCTGCAGATGGTGATCGAGGATGTGACCGGCGAGACCTTCAACGACTATATGCGCAAGACCGTACTCGTGCCGCTTGGGATGACGCATTCGACTTTCGTCGATCCCGATACGGCGCATCTTGCTGAGGTCTACGACGCCGAGGGCCACGAAACCTACTATCGCAAATTCACCGCACTCGCCGCGGCGTCGCTCTACACGTCCATCGACGACATGACGCGCTTTGCCGCGGCACAACTGCCCGGGCAGAACAGCGTGCTCAAACCGCAGACGCTCGCCCTCATGCGCCAGCCTGTGTCGCATATCTACGGCATCCCGGTCTGGGGGCTTGGCGAAATACTCTATGCGCCGAATGGCAAGGGTGGGTACGTCATAGGGCATGACGGCAACAACGCGCCCGGCATCAACACCACGGCGCGGATCGATCCTGCGACCGGCGACGGCATCATCGTGCTGTCGAGCGGCAATCCCACGCTCGCCGCCGAGATTGGCGGGGACTGGGTCTTCTGGCACGCCGGCGTCGTCGACTTTCTGACGATCAACCGCGAACTCGGCCGAACGCTGGCGATCCTCGCCTTGGGCGCGAGCTTGATCCTGCTTGTGGCTGCCGCCCTCTTCTGGCGCGGACGTAAGCACGCATAGGCTTCTTGTCCCCGTCGCGCCCGCCCGCCAATATCCGGCCAGGAAACGCCTTAGAGACCGACATGTCCGACACGCTGCTGCCCGTTCCGGAAGAATGGAAGAAACGCGCTTTTCTCGACCGCGCGAAATACGAGGAGATGTATGCGCGCTCGGTGAACGATCCGGAAGGCTTCTGGCGCGAGCAGGCGGGGCGGATCGACTGGATCGAGCCCTTCACAAAGGTGAAGGATGTGTCGTGGGACCCGGACAACCTGCATATCAAGTGGTTCGAGGATGGCGTCCTGAACGTCAGCGCCAATTGCGTCGACCGGCATCTGCCCAAGCGCGCGAACCAGACCGCGATCATCTGGGAAGCGGACGATCCGAACGAGGCGCCGCGCCACATCACCTATGAGGAGCTGCATCGCGAGGTCTGCCGCTTCGCCAATGTGCTGAAGGCGCATGGCGTGAAGAAGGGCGACCGCGTCACGATCTACCTGCCAATGATCCCGGAGACGGCCTACGCGATGCTCGCCTGCGCGCGCATCGGCGCGGTGCATTCGGTGATCTTCGCAGGCTTCTCGCCCGACTCCATTGCCGGCCGGATTCTGGATTGCCAGAGCACCATCGTCATCACGGCGGATGAGGGTCTGCGCGGCGGCAAGACGATCCCGCTCAAGAACAATGTCGACGAGGCGCTCGCCCAATGCCCGGACGTGAAGGACGTGATCGTCGTGAAGCGTACCGGCGCGGCCGTGGCGATGACGGCTGGCCGCGATGCCTGGCATCACGAGGCGGGCGCGCAGGCTTCGACCGATTGCCCTGCTGAGCCTTTGGGCGCCGAAGACCCGCTGTTCATCCTCTACACCAGCGGCTCGACGGGAATGCCGAAGGGTGTGCTGCACACCTCCGGCGGCTATCTGATGTACGCCGCCTTCACGCACCAATACGTGTTCGACTATCACGACGGCGACATCTACTGGTGCACGGCCGATGTCGGCTGGGTCACCGGGCACAGCTACATCGTCTACGGACCGCTCGCCAATGGTGCGACGACGCTGATGTTCGAGGGCGTGCCGAACTTCCCGACCACGTCGCGGTTCTGGGAGGTAATCGACAGGCACAAGGTCAACATCTTCTACACCGCGCCGACGGCGATCCGCGCACTGATGCGCGAGGGCGAGGCGCCGGTGAAGAAGACGTCGCGCGCGTCACTGCGACTGCTCGGCAGCGTCGGCGAGCCTATCAATCCGGAGGCGTGGCTCTGGTATCACAAGATTGTCGGCGACAGCCGCTGTCCGATTGTGGATACGTGGTGGCAGACGGAAACCGGCGGAATCCTGATTTCGCCCCTGCCCGGCGCGACGGACCTGAAACCCGGCTCCGCGACCAAGCCGCTGTTCGGCATCCGCCCGCAACTTGTCGATGCAGACGGCAAGGTTCTCGAAGGGGCGGTGAGCGGCAACCTCGTACTGCTCGATTCCTGGCCGGGCCAGATGCGCACAGTCTATGGCGACCATCAGCGCTTCATCGACACCTATTTCAAAACCTATCGCGGAAAGTACTTCACCGGCGACGGCTGCCGCCGCGACGAAGACGGCTATTATTGGATCACCGGACGCGTCGACGACGTGATCAACGTCTCCGGCCACCGCCTCGGCACCGCGGAAGTAGAAAGCGCGCTGGTTGCGCATCATGACGTGGCCGAAGCCGCCGTGGTCGGCTACCCGCACGACATCAAGGGCCAGGGCATCTACGCGTTCGTGACGTTGAAGGTCGGCGTGCAGGCGACCGATTCACTCAACAACCAGCTCAAGCAATTCGTCGCCAAAGAAATCTCGCCGATCGCAAAGCCGGACGTGATCCAGTTCGCACCGGGCCTGCCCAAGACGCGCTCAGGCAAGATCATGCGCCGCATCCTGCGCAAGATCGCGGAAGGCGACACCTCGAACCTTGGCGACACCACGACCCTCGCCGATCCCAGCGTCGTTGCAGACCTCGTGAAAAACGCAACGAGGAACTAACCGCGAAACGTTCAGCCGCCAGGTTTGCCAGGTGTTTTGACGTTGAGGTTGACGGTGTGAGTCGTGCCGCCGGCGCCGAAATGGCCACCGGTATAGAAGAAAAAACCGCCGATCAGGACGACCGCAAGCAGGATGCCTAGCACGAGTGCCATCGCCGAATTTCCGCCCCCGTTACCGTCTGCCATGATTGCGATTCCCTCAGATGTTGCTCCGAATACAACGAGCACGCAGGCCGAAAGTTGCGCGCCGTGCGCAGGCCGCTAGTGGGAACAAAAACTATTGATCCATTGCGGAACTCAACTACTTCCGTGAGGGATGCCGAGGGGAGTGAGCTTGTCAGACGTGGCGCCCGGATGGCGGAAAAATCTCGCGCCCAAAGAACTCGCGCGGCTGTTCGGCGAGTTCCTCGCCTGGGGGTGGTTCGTCCTTGCTGGTTGCGGCGGCTTCGGGCTCATCCTCACGGAGGGACCGCTTCCCTTGACCCACGGGTGGTACGCGATGTTCTCTGGGATCGCGTGGTGCCCGGCAACAGCATGGCTGCTGAAGCGTTACGCGCACATCGCAGCGCCCTATTGGGCGCGGTTTGCTGTCGCTGCGATCTTCATCGTTCTGGGCCGTATCGCGCTCGTCGTCAGGATATGGCCCTTCGGCTGATGCTTCAGCGGCGACTTAATGCCAGGCTGCACGGCCTTGTTTTAAGCTTTCCAGCGCCATTGGATCAGCAGCAGCACCACCACGCCGAAGGACGCGAACGAGCCGAGCACCAGTGGCAGCAATGTGATCTGTTCCTGCCAGCGGGCCGCAACGTGGCCAGCGCCCGCGATCGGAAGCGCCTTGCCCGTGCCCCAGAAGCCGCCGAGCAGGATCGCGGCCCAGACGATATAGAACGAAATCCAGAGCGCATGCGCGAGCGGCACACTCCAGCCGTTCCAGAACGTCAGCCGCTCCCACAGGAAACCGAAGGCGATCAGCGCCACGCCCATCTGGGTGGCGGCAAGATGCGCCGAAAGCCCGATCCGCGGCGCCTTGAGCGCCGGAATAACGAATCCGGTCGCCAGACCCAGCAGGAACAGCAGAACGCCTGTGAAACACAGGATAGAGGTCACGCGCGCCATAGGCCTTCACCATTACAGACTCACAGTCTGTAAATACCGACTTCCAGTCTGTCGGTCAATCGTGGTAGCGAAGGTGTCATGATCCGGCAGATCGACCGCAGCGCCGCCACCGTCGCCGATATTCTCGCGGCTGCCCGCAGGCTGTTCGCAACCACGGGGTTCGAGGCCACCAGCATCGACGGCATCGCCGCCAAAGCGGGTGTGGCCAAAGGCGCGGTCTATCACCACTTCGATTCCAAGGAAGAGATCTTCACCCGTGTCCTGGAGGATGTGCAGGCGGAAATCGCGGCCCTGCCCGTTCCCGCCGCCACACGCGCGATGGCCGATCCGCTCGACATGATCGCGGCGGAGACGCGGCGCTATCTGCTGGCCGCCACCGAACCGTCGCGCAAGCGCATCCTTCTGATCGACGGGCCGGCCGTCATCGGCTGGCGCAAATGGCGCGAAATCGACGACCGCTTCTTCGGCGCGGGTGCAAGGACCGCGATGACACGCGTTCTCGGCGCCGGTGCACAAGCGCGCAAGATCGATGCGGTGACCCATCTTGTGATGGGCGCCGTGATGGAAGCCTGCCTGGTGTGTGCAACAGCGCCGGAGCCAAAGAAGGCCGCACGCGAGCTTTCGTCCGGCCTGCGCAAAATGCTCGAGGGCTTGCGCCGGTAATTTCCCGTCCTATTCTGGCCGGCGCGAGATCGGGGGACGACAAATGCTTCAGTGGCAGATCGGCGATGTGAAGGTCACGCGCGTGGTGGAAATGTACACCGACGTTCCGCATGACGGCCCCGTGCCCTTCATCCTGGATGCGACGCCCGGTGCGCTGAGGGCCATGCCGTGGCTCTATCCGGATTTCGTCACGCCGGAAGGGCTGATGCGGCTCTCGATCCACGCGCTGCTCGTGGACGCGCCGGGCATCAGGCTCGTCGTCGACACCTGTCTGGGCAACGACAAGCCGCGGCATCTGCTCGGTGGCAACGCGCTGCACACGCAATTTCTCGACGATATCACGGCCGCGGGCTTTCCGCGCGAGCGCGTGGATGCCGTCGTCTGCACGCACCTGCACGTCGATCATGTCGGCTGGAACACGATGCTCGTGGACGGCAAATGGGTGCCCACATTCCCGAACGCCCGCTATCTCGTCGGCCGTGTCGAATACGAGCACTGGGTAAGCGAGGGCGAAGGCGAGATGACCGAGATCATGGCCGACAGCGTCGCACCCATCTTCGACGCCGGCCTCGCGCAGATGGTGGAACTCGACCATCGCATCTCACCAGAGCTGCGCCTTGTCCCGACGACGGGACATACGCCGGGCCATGTGAGCGTAATGATCGAGTCCAAAGGCGAACGCGCGGTCATCACGGGCGACATGATGCACCATCCCTGCCAGATCGGGCGTCCCCACTGGTCGGCCGAATTCGACAGCGACAAAGCCGCGTCCGCCGTCACGCGCAAAGCCAGGGTCGCGGAATGGGCCGACAGCTCCACCCTCGTGATCGGAACCCATTTCGCCGCTCCGACCGCAGGCCGGATCAGGCGCGACGGCGAAAGCTACGTCTTCGAAGCGTAGACAGGCGGCGCAATTGGCTCAAGCCCATGTCTCCATGGCGGTTGCCATCGCGATGTCTTTTTCCGTGACGCCTCCGGCGTCATGCGTGGAAAGTGTGACATCCAGCTTGTTGTAGATGTTCGACCATTCGGGATGATGATCCATCTTCTCGGCCAACAGCGCCACGCGCGTCATAAAGGCAAAGGCTTCGTTAAAGTCGGCGAACGCGAAACTCCGCTGAATAGCATCACGCCCGGAAACGTCATGCCATTGTGGAAGTTCCTTGAGGGCTGATGTGCGTGCGGCGGGATCGAGTTTTTTCATGAGCATTCCTCTGTGATTCACCGTATCCTGTCGTCCGATGGATTGGTCGGAAATTGCATCTCCTGAACTCGACGATTTTGAGGCGATGGCGCGCGCGGCCTTTGCCTCATTACCGGACGAGTTCCGAACGCTTGCCGGCAACATCGCTTTTGTCGTGCAGGACTTTCCTGACGCCGACGTCATGCGCGATATGGAACTGGAGAACGAGTTCGAGATCCTCGGCTTGTTTCAGGGACCTGATCTCGCCAGCACCGAAGCCGGCCTCGCCCATGCCGACCAGACCATGATCTTTCTCTACCGCCGGCCCATCCTCGACTACTGGGGCGAGCACCACGAGACGCTCGGGGCGATCGTGCGCCATGTTTTGATTCACGAGATCGGTCATCACTTCGGACTTTCCGACGAAGATATGGATACCATTGAGGAGACGGTGCACTAGCTTTTGAGCCGGTAGCTGTGTTCGGCGCGGTAAAGGCTTCCATTTGGCGACAGATGGCTCGAATAAAGGACGAAGGCGTCGACCGTGAAGGGCGCGCTGGCGTAGAGCGCGTGGTCGACGAGATAGTCCATCACTTTGCCCGGTGGCGTGGTCTTAAGGCGTGCCAGGGTTATATGCGGCGTGAATTTGTGCGGCTCCGCTTCGAGACCGATGCGCTGCAACCCCGTTTCGATCTTGCGTTGGAGATGAAGCAACGCCTCGCTGGTTTCCACACCCGCCCATAGCGCACGAGGTTTCTTGCCGCCGAACTCTCCGACAGCCTTGAGCACGAGCGTGAAAGGCGGCGCCGAAATCGCGGACAGCGCATCGTGAACGGCGTCTGCGTCGCGCCCATCCACTTCGCCGATGAACCTGAGCGTCAGATGAAGCTGCTCGCGCGTCTGCCAGCGGGCGCCGGGCACACCGGACTGGATGAACAACAGCCCGTGCGCGACCGCGTCGGGGACAGGGATCGCAACAAACAACCTCATCCGGCAAACCGTCCGAGCGGCAGGGAGCGACGAAAGACCAGAACGGCAGCGATATACCCAAGCCCACCAAGCAGGATGGCCAGTCCCAGCGTGACGGCATCGTGCAATGAGGTTTGCATTTCTCCCGCCAGCACAACACCAAGCCACGCGCCAGCAGCGGCCATCGCGGCTGCTAAGAGCACCGGCAACAGCGCGCGATAGAAGTTTGAATCCAGAGACAGCAATGACCGCCGGCTTCCCAGCCAGGTCAGGATCGCGACATTGATCCAGGCCCCAAGCGAGGTCCCGAGCGCCACGCCTGCGATGCCCAACCCAAAGCCCCAGACGAAGAGCACCTTGAGCGCAATATTGCAGGCGAGCGCGGTGATCGTCACCCGTGCCGGCGTTGCGGTGTCGTGGCGGGCGTAGAACGTCGCCTGCACGATGCGCGTGAGCGCGAAGGCGGGAAGGCCGACGCCATAGGCCGCGAGCGCGATGGCGGAAAGCGCGGCAGCGCTCTTGTCGAACGCGCCGTGCGCGAAGATCGCGCGCATGATCGTGTCCGGAATCGCAACGAACACCGCCGCGAAGGGCAGCGTGAGCAGAAGCGAGAGCGCCGCCGAATTGTTCTGCGCGCGGTCCGAGCCCGAACGATCGTTGACGGCGAGGCGCGCGGACATTTCCGGCAGCAGCACCGTGCCGAGCGCGATGCCGAGCACGCCAAGCGGCAGCTGGTTGATGCGGTCAGCATAGTAGAGCGCGGTCCGGCTGCCCACCGGAAGCAGGCTCGCGATGATGGTGTCGATGAAAGGCGCGATGAACACGCTGGCAGCCCCGATCGTCACCGCGCCCAGCGCTTTGAAGAATTCCTTGATCTCCGGCGTCCAGCGCGGCCAGGAGATACGAAGCGAAAGTCCGTCGCGCTTGCTCGCCCACAGCATGAAGAAGAGCTGCATGAAGCCGCCGAGCAGAAGACCCCACGCGGCGGCATAGGCCGCGTTTGGAAACCAGTGTGAGGCCAGCAACGTTGCGATCATCCCGATGTTCTGGAAATTCGACCACGCTGCCGCGGCCCAGAATTTGTTGATCGCGTTCAGCATGGCGGAGAGCTGGATCGCGACGACGGTCAGGATCAGATAGGGAAACGTAATCCGCGCGAGGCTCACCGTCAGCGACAATTGTCCCGGATTGTCCGCGAAGCCCGGTGCGATGAGGCGTACGACGAACGGCATGAAGATCAGCGCGGCGATCAGGATCACGAACTGCGCCAGCATCTGCCACGAGAACACGCGGTCTGCGAAGACGGCGGCCGCTTCGTGCTCGCCCCGCGCATGCAGCGCCGCATAACGCGGCAGGAACGCGGGATTGATAGTCCCCTCCCCGAAGATGGAGCGGAAGTAGCTCGGAAACAGGAACGCCACGATGAACGCGTCGGAAAGGACGCCCTTCCCCAACACCCATGCCATCAGGATGTCGCGCGCAAAGCCGGTGATGCGCGAGAGCAGCGTGAACCCGCCGACGGAAAGAAGACGTCTGAACATGAGCCTCGGGGCCGCGAGTCGACCGATGCAGGGTTCCCCACGCGCGGGGATTTGGGAAGATGTCTAGCCGTCCATTCGGGCGAAAGCTGGAGCATGGGCGGCCGCGCGCACGTCACTGAGCGCGCCTGCCCGGAATTCCAATGCCTGCAGATGCGGACCCGCGTAGGGCGAAGCAAGGTGCGCGGCCAGAGCCGGATCGAACCCAAACCGCCGATAGTAGGGCGGGTCGCCCAGCACGATCACGGCGTCGCTTCCCTTTTCCTGGCAGGCCGCAAGCCCCGCGCGGATCAGCGCATCCCCAATCCCCTGGTTCTGCCGGTCGATCCTGACCGCCACGGGAGCCAGCGCCCCGATCCGGCAAGTGGGCGGCTCGGCCATCATCCGGCTGAACAGGACGTGGCCGACGATCTCGTCCTTTTCCAGGGCAGCCATTTCGACAAGCACATCGCCATCGGCCCTAAGCGCCTCGATCAACCCCACCTCACCGTCGCCGCTGCCATAACGCTGCGCAAAGGCGGCGCGCACCACCTCGGCGATCTCAGCCCGGTGGACGGCGCAGTTCTGGGTGAGCGTAAATGGCGGGGATTGCACGCTTTTCACATTCCTTCACTAAACTTCGCAGGTTCCGGCGGCGCTTGATACTTTCCGGCCGTGACACGATATAATACGCAAACCGGCCGTGTTGCCGGCAAGGAAGGATCCTATGGCTGACTACAATAATCCGCTCGCGCGTGGCCGCGCCGGTAGCGTAACCGACGTCGTTGACGCCGGTCTGCGCGCCTACATGCTGCGCGTCTACAATTACATGCTGGTCGCGCTCGTCCTGACCGGTATCACGTCCTACGCATTCTACGGACTGTCGGTGACCGAAGATCCGTCGCAGGCCGCGGCGCGCCTGGGCAACGGCGTGATGCTCACGAGTCTCGGCGTGACCCTGTTCGAGTCCCCACTCCGCTGGCTGGTCATTCTGGCCCCGCTGGGCCTCGTATTCTTCATCAGTGCCCGGATCCAGAAGATGAGCATGGCGGCAGCCCAGGCGTCGTTCTGGATTTTCTCCGCGCTGATCGGCGTGTCGATGGCCACGATCTTCATGGTCTACGCCTCAGCCAGCATCGCACAGGTGTTCTTCATCACCGCAGCCGCATTCGGAGGCTTGAGTCTCTGGGGCTACACGACGAAGAGGGACCTTACCGGCATCGGCTCGTTTCTGGTCATGGGCCTTATCGGCCTTATGATCGCGATGGTGGTCAATATCTTCCTGCGCTCGCCCATGATGATGTGGGTGATGTCGGTCGCGGGTGTCGGCATCTTTGCCGGCCTGACGGCCTACGACACGCAGAAGATCAAGGATATGTACTACGTCGGCGACGACGGCACGCTCGTTGGCAAGAAGGCGATCATGGGGGCGCTGAACCTCTATCTCGACTTCATCAACATGTTCCAATTCCTGCTCTATCTCATGGGCAACCGGCGCTAAGGCTGGCGCAAACCGACTGAAAGAAAAGGCCCCGATGGTGACGTCGGGGCCTTTGTCTATGGAAATGGACACAAGCTCCGAAAGAATGCCCGTCGAACTGGTCCCCCATCGCCCGGAATGGGCGGCGATGGCTGCGGCCGAATCGGCACGCATTCGCAGCGTCATCGGCGAGAACATCGTCGTTGCAATTCATCACATCGGCTCGACATCCATTCCCGGGATCTGCGCCAAACCGACCGTGGACCTGATGCCGCTGGTGACGAGCCTTGCTGCTCTGGACGCGCGCGAAGCGGCTGTACGCGCACTCGGCTACGAATGGCGCGGCGAATTCGGCATTCCGGGGCGCCGCTTCGTGTCGCTGGTCGCTGGAACGCCGCCGAAACGTCTTTTCAACGTCCATTGCTTCGAAGCGACCCTGCCGGACGTCGATCGTCACCTGGCTTTCCGCGATTGCATGCGTGCGCATCCGGAGAAAGCGAAGGCCTACGAAGCGGAGAAATTCCGGGCGCAAAAGATCTCGCCTGACGACACGCTCGAATATTCCAAACAAAAAGGCCCCTGGATCGTGGAAGCCGAGCGCGACGCCCTGGCGTGGTATCGGCAACGATAGAGCGGTTTCGGTTTTATTGAATCAATTCCAATCCGTCATGGGAACGTATCTAAACTGAAACTGCCCTAAGCAGGCTGCACGGCCAGCGCTTTGAGCATCTTCTTGTCGAACACCCGCAGTACCTGTGCGAGATCGTGCCCACGTTTCAGCACATGCCCGCTCGCCGCGATCACGGCGTACTGGCCCTGCCGGTTGCGAAGCTTGGGGCGTTTCTCGATCGTGAAAAGTGGCACTTCGCTGGTGCGCCGGAAGATCGAAAAGGCTGCGACCTCGGAGAGAAAATCGATGGCGTAATCGCGCCATTCGCCGGCCGCGACCATGCGGCCGTAGATCGTCAGGATGCGGCCCAGTTCGACGCGATCGAAACGCACCTGCTGAGGCTGCCCGCCGAAAGACACAATCCGCGCGGACTGCGAGCCTGTCTCCGCGCGGAGGAACGCTATGGGTTCCTCGACCATCGAGTCGATGATGGCCCGCCGTCACACGACCGTCAAATCCGCAAAACTGTCCACAGACACAATTGATGGTGGCGATAACAACAACGCGCAGCCATGAAATCGCCACGATTGGACCATGGCAAGGCCTTTTTCGACCCTGATGGTCCGTCCCGGTCGGCTGGCCGAGTTGAGTAACGGCCTTTGCAGCGATTCAAGCCCCCCAGCCCCTCGCTGCGGGCTGTTTTGATCGGTCAGCCGGCTTTTTTCCTCCCCTTTTGATGACGCCGGGTGCCCTTTTGGGGGGCGCCGTAGCCTTTGCTCCAACTTCAGCAATATCTACTGACTCGAAAATGTGAAACCTGTAGCGTGCGCCGCGAAGTGGACAATCCAACATTCGAGGGGAGATCGCATGTTTCGTAGAATCGCGTTGGCGTTAGGTCTTTGTGCGTTGTCGTGTCCGGTGGCAGCGCAGACGCTCGTTCAATTGGCTCATCCCGCACCGGGCGGCGCAGACATCACGCTTCAGTTGACCGACGGGACCGTGATGGGTCACAGCGCATCCAATCAGTCCGACTGGTACAAGCTGACACCCGACATCAACGGCAGTTATGTGAACGGTACCTGGACCAAGCTTGCGAGCTTGCCGCAGGACTATTCGCCATACGCCTTTGCCTCGGCGGTGCTCGCGGATGGCCGGCTCGTGGTCGATGGCGGTGAATACAATCCTGGCCAGACGTTCAGCCTCACCAACAAGGCCGCCATCTACGACCCGGCGACGAACAGCTGGACGCCTCTGAAACAACCCGAAGGCCACGCGTGGAAGCATGTTGGCGACTCGTCCTCGCTCGTCCTGGCGGATGGCAGATATCTGGTCGGCCAAAAGCTCACGCAAGAGATGGCGGCGTTCGACCCCAAAACAAGTACGTGGACGGTGCTGGGTACTGCCGGAAAACGCGACTTCAATTCGGAAGAGACCTGGACCTTGATGCCCGATGGTCGCGTCATGGTCGAAGACGTGAAGAAAGGGCCGCATACCGAAATCTACGATCCCGTCGCCGGAACATTTACCGACGCCGGAAAAACGCCCGTCAAACTGAACGGTCCGCCGTGCTGCAGCTGCTTCCACTATGGCCCGAAGAAGCCGTATTGCCCCCCAGGCGAGATCGGCCCGGCGCTGTTGATGCCGGATGGCTCGATTTTCGCCACCGGATCGACGCCGGAAGGTGAATCCATTGCGCACACCGCGATCTACAAGAACGGGAAGTGGAAGGCAGGCCCCGATTTTCCGCATGGCGATGAAGCGGGCGACTCATTTGCATCGCTGCTCCCCAACGGTCACGCGCTCGTGGAAGGCGTCAGCGGCTCGCTGTACGAGTTCGACGGCACAAACCTGACACGGGAGTCGGTCAACGCGTCCGGCAACAGCCTGATGGTATTGCCGACGGGCGAAATCATGGTCGGCGGCGGTGAGGTGTACCGTACGACCGGCACCTACGATCCTTCCTGGGCGCCGGCGATTACATCGGCTCCGGGGACGGTGACCCGTGGCCAGACGTTCCAGATCTTCGGGAAGCAGTTCAACGGCCTGTCGCAAGCAAACTCGTTCGGCGATGAGCTGCAGACCTTCACGAACTATCCGCTGGTCCGGATCACCAACAATGCGACCGGCCATGTGTTCTACGCCAAGACACACGACCACAGCACGATGGGGGTTGCGACCGGCAACACGACCGTCTCGACAAACGTCGATGTGCCAGCTGGCATGGAAACCGGCGCAAGCTCGCTCGTCGTGGTCGCGAACGGCATTCCGTCGACACCAGTATCGGTCACAGTGAACTAAAGAACGGTACCTGAAAGCCTGTCCGGAATCCTCCGGACAGGCTTTTTATTTGCCCTTCATCCGCGCCGCGACTTCGCCCCAGAAGCCTCCGGCAATCCCGGTCACGACCGAGATCGTGGTGCCGAGCGCCAGCACGAACACCGGCGTGTCGCCCAGCAATACGGAGAGCGCAATGCCGATCAGCGCGCAGACACCGCCCGCAATCGCGCCACCGACAATTCCGCGCAGGAAACCCGCGCCAAAGTCGGCGGCATACAGATAACCTGCAATTGCCGAGATCATCATGCCGCCGAACAGGAAGACGTTCGCCCGCACCCACGGAATGAAATGCCCGGCTATCACCATGACGATCTGTAGAACCGTGCCGACGATCGTGGCGCGCTGAAGAATCCGGGCATCGATCACGGCGGCTCCGCTATTTTGCCTTTGTCACGGAGGCTTCCGCGGCGCCCAATTCTGCCTTCCAATCCACCGGGCCGGAAATGAAACTTTTCGCGAGCAATGCAAACTCCTCCGCATTGCCGTCACGGAAATGTGCATACATCGAGTCGAAATCGGGTCCTTCTCCGTAGCCGACGCCGGATTCGATCACGCGCGTGCGCCCATCTCCCAGATCCTGGAATTCGATCACCGTGCGGATTTTGTCGATGGCTTCCTGTTTGAACGGCCCGTTCTTGGGCGCGTGCTCATTTTGCAGGACGAGCAGATGATTGGGCCAATAGACCACCATGCGATTGCGGATGTTTTCCGGATCGCCGATTTTGGACGTCGGAAGATACGACGCCTCGATCATGCCGCCATTGCCCGGCGTGACATGCGCCATCGGCGTCGCCCAGCTTTCGAATCCGGCATCGGTCGTGAACGCTTCCCAGACGTTCGTGACGGGAGCGTTCACGATGGCTTCAAGCTGCTGGACCCGATGGCCTTCGGCATCGCGATGCGAGGTGTCCTTCATCTGTGCGGCGGCGGGCACCGCGCAAAGCGTTGCGCAGAGCGCATACAAAAAAAATTTCATGTCACTTCCCCTTCCTTGTTTTCCCTTGAAGCCTGGATTTCGAGCCGCGTGACGTAGTCGCGCAGCATCGCAACGGAACGATCGAAGGCGTCGATGCGGCGGTGCGTGCGGGCCTGCATCACGCCGCCCTCCATCGTGGTCAGCGTGAAGATGGCAAGCCCATGCCGGTCGAGATCGGCCGGCAGCCGGTCGCCCGCCTCGACGTAGCAACGCTCGATCGCCGTCACCCAACCGTCGAAGTTCACGGCGATGAGATCGCGCACGGGCGGGTCGGGCTCGTGCAACTCGAGCGCGAGATTTCCGATGGGGCATCCGTAGAAACAGTCGCTGCCGATAAGTGCCTCGCGATACCGTGCCAGCAGTGCGAATACGCGCTCGATTGGGTCGGCGATGCCCTCCCACGCGGGTTCCAGCAGCATCGGATGGATGCCGTCGCGATAGCGCCGGAGCACCTCCATCAAGAGGTCCTGTTTGGTCGGAAAGAAATGATAGAGGCTGCCGCTGTTGGCGCCCGCGGCGCGCAAAATGTCGGCGACACTCGCGGATTCGTACCCTTTTTCCGAAAAGAGACGCATCGCGGTCATCACCAGCCGGTCTTTGGTGTCCTCGGCCATGGCGGAATTCTTGATTGATCGATCAACTAAGTCAAGGGCCACACGGGAATGACCCAACCGTAACTATTCCAATCTTGCGGTTTAGCCCCGTTTTCTCTAGGAAAACCCCGCCCACCGTTACGTCTGCACATGATCGAAATCGAAGGATTGACCAAGCGCTTCGGCCCCATCACTGCCGTCGCCGACCTCAACTTGTCGGTCGGCAAAGGCGAAGTGCTGGGCTTCCTGGGGCCCAACGGTGCCGGCAAATCGACCACCATGAAGATGGTGACCGGATTTCTCGCCCCCACTGCCGGGCGAATCACGGTGTGTGGCCACGATGTCTGGACCGACCAGATCGCGGCGCAGTCGATGATCGGTTATCTGCCCGAGGGCGCGCCAGCCTATGGCGACATGACACCGGGCCAGTTTTTGCGCTTCGCCGCCGAGGTCCGTGGCTTCCGGGGTGAAGGTGCGAAAGCGGCGGTTGCGAAGATCGTCGCAAAAACCGAACTCGCCGCCGTGATGGATCAGCCGATCGACACGCTTTCCAAGGGTTTCAAGCGCCGCGTCGGTCTTGCGCAGGCGATCCTGCACGACCCGCCGGTGCTCATCATGGACGAGCCGACCGACGGCCTCGACCCGAACCAGAAACATTCCGTTCGCACCTTGCTGCGCGCGATGGCGCCGCAGAAGGCGATCATCGTCTCGACTCATCTTCTCGAAGAGGTGGAGGCGATCTGCACAAGGGCGGTCATCATCGACCGCGGGCGCATCGTCGCCGATGGCAAGCCGGCAGAACTCCTGGCGCGCTCGCGCTACCACAACGCGGTGACGCTGGTGCTTCCGGCCGCACAGGTGGCAACGGTGCTGACGAAGATAAAGATGCTGCCCACGATCGCGAGCGTCGAGCAGGCTCCACGCGATGACGGCGCGGTCCAGATCACGGCGTTTCCGAAGGCTGGCGCGCTGCTGATCGAAGATATCAGCGCGCTCGTCGTCCGCGAGAAGTGGGACGTCCGGGAGCTTTATGCCGAAGCCGGACGGCTCGACGAAGTGTTTCGCGCCATCACCACGCACGACACCGCACGCACGAAGGCGGCTGCGGCATGAGTCACATCTGGCCCATCTTCAAGCGCGAGTTTGCGGCCTATTTCGCGACGCCCCTCGCCTATGTGTTCATCGTGATCTTCCTGTTCACGATGGGGGCCTTCACGTTCTATGTCGGGCGCTTCTACGACAACGGCACCGCCGATCTGTCGGTATTCTTTTCCTACCACGCGTGGCTTTACCTGTTCCTCGTCCCGGCGCTCGCGATGCGGCTTTGGGCGGAAGAGCGCCGCACGGGCACGATGGAGTTCCTGCTCACCCTGCCCGTTCCGGTCTGGGCCACGGTGGTGGGCAAATATCTCGCAGCCTGGGCGTTCACGGGTCTGGCGCTGGCCCTCACCTTCCCGATCTGGCTGACCGTGAACTATCTCGGAAGCCCCGATAACGGTGTGATCCTGGCTTCCTATATCGGCAGCTTCCTGATGGCCGGCAGCTATCTCGCCATCGGCGCCTGTCTCTCGGCCACGACCAACAACCAGGTGATCGCGTTCGTGGTGACGGTCGTCGTCTGCTTCCTCTTCACGATCTCGGGTGCGCCCCTGGTGATCGATTTCTTCCGCGCCTGGGCGCCGCTCACGCTTGTGACGGCGGTGTCGTCGTTCAGCTTCCTGACTCATTTCCAGGCGATTGCGGCCGGCGTCGTCGATCTGCGCGATATCATTTTCTTCTTCTCGCTGATCGCCCTGTTCCTGTTTGCCAATGTCGTCATCATCGATCTCAAGAAGAACGGCTGAGACGATGAAGCTGACGCCCCGCCTCTACGCCTTCGCCGCGATCGTGCTGGCCGCGATCGCTTTCGTCGCGATCAACATTGCCGCCGATACCGGGCTCACGACCGCAAAGCTCGATCTCACAGAGAACGGGCAGTTCACGCTGGCCCAGGGCACGCGCAACATCGTCGCGAACCTCAAAGAACCGGTCACGCTGCGGTTCTATTTCTCCAAGGACGTCGCCGCGGACTATGCCCAGACGGTGGGTTACGCCAAGCGCGTGCGCGATCTGCTGGGCGAATACGCGGCGCTCAGTCACGGCAAGATCATCCTCGAAGAAGTCGACCCCGAGCCCTATACCGAGGCGGAAGACCGCGCGACCGCGAGCGGCCTGACAGGCGCACCGACGGACAGCGGCGAAGTGGTCTATTTCGGTCTCGTCGGCACCAACCAGATCGACGGCAAGGAAGTCATTCCCTATTTCACGCCCGACCGCGAAGAATATCTGGAATACGATCTTTCCTCGCTGATCTATCGCCTCTCGACACCGAAGAAGCCGGTCATCGGCGTCATCTCGAGCCTGCCGCTGCAGACGGGGCCCGGCGGCATCCAGGCGATGATGCAGGGGCAGTCGCAGCCTTTCGCGATCTATACCGAGCTGAACCAGACCTACACCACGCAGATGATCCAGGCGAATTTCGCCGAGATCCCGAAAAACGTCGATGTGCTGATGATCGCACACCCTTCGGCGCTCAGCGACACACAGATGGCCGCGCTCGATCAATTCGTGCTTGGCGGCGGAAGGGCGCTGATCTTCGTCGATCCCAATTCGGAGATCGCGAAGGCGGGCGCCAATCCGTATCAGCCACCAACCGCGCTGCCGTCATCCGACCTGCCGAAGCTCTTTCGCGCGTGGGGGATTGGTTACAGCCCGGCGAAGGTCGTCGGCGACAAGGCGCTGGCGCAACGCGTGCAGGTCGCCGATCCGCGTGATCCGGTCGCGCTTTATCCCGCCTGGCTTCATCTGACGCCGGACAATTTCGATACCAAGGACACGATCACCGCCAACCTGCAGACGCTTAACCTCGCGAGCGTCGGCGCGTTGCGTCCGCTCAAGGGCGCGACAACGACCTTCACGCCGCTGGTGTCGTCCTCCGACCAGGCAGCCCTTGTCGATGCCGATCAGGTGCGCAACCAGACCAAGCCCCAGGACATGATGGACGAGATCATGCCGACGGGCGAAAAGTTCACGATCGCCGCACGCGTTTCCGGTGACGCGAAAACTGCTTTCCCCGCGACGGCAAAGATCAAGTCGGGCAAAATCAACGTCGTGGTGATGGCCGACAGCGACATCTTCGACGATCGCTTCTGGGTGCGGGTGCAGAACGTCCTGGGCCGGAAGATCGCGGCACCCTTTGCGGACAATGGCGCGTTCGTGCTGAACGCCGTCGAGAACCTCACCGGATCGGGCGATCTCATCGGACTGCGCACGCGCGCGGCGAGCCAGCGTCCGTTCACCGTCGTGCGCGACCTTCAAGCCAAGGCGCAGACCCAGTTTCGGGCGGAAGAACAGGCGCTACAAACACGCCTGACCGATACCCAGCAGCGCCTGCGCGAGCTCCAGCAGGGCGGCGGCGCGGCGAAGGGCAAGACCGCGGGCCTCAGCCCCGCGCAACAGGCCGAGATCGAACAGTTCAAGCGCCAGCTCATCGATACGCGCACCCAGCTGCGCGACGTGCAGCGCAATCTGCGCAAGGAGATCGACGCGCTCGGCGCGCGCCTGGCTTTCATCAACATCGCGCTGGTGCCGCTCTTGGTCGCGATCTTCGCCATCGGGCTCGCCGCGCTGCGCCGGCGGCGCCGTGCGCGCGCTATGGCGATGTGAGGCGATGATGGCGCTCACCCTTCCCACCGATCCCCGCCGCCGCAGGCTCACGATCCTGGGCGGTGCCGCGCTGATCAGCGCGCTGCTCGCGCTTTGGGCGCTGCACGAACAGGCGGTCGAAGTCGCGCCGAAATATCAGGCCCAGGAATTCTTCCCCGGCCTCGCCTCGCGCATCCGCGAAGCCGCGCGCATCCACATCGTCTCCAAGAAGTTCGGCGTGGTCGACATCGTGTTCAAGCCGATCAAGGGCTGGGTGCTGCCGCGCAAGAGCGATTATTCCGCCTCGTTCGAGGAGGTGAACAAGACGCTGGTCGGACTGGCGGCGATGGAAACCATCGAACCCAAGACCGCCAATCCGTCCTGGTTCCACTATGTGGGCCTCGATGCGCCGCCGAAAGGCGAAGGCGTTGCAATTACCGTCAGCGACGATCACGGCCACGTGCTGGCGGACATGATCGCGGGCTCGAGCGAGGACATCGGCGATACCGGCGGCGCTACCGGGCTGTTCGTGCGGCGCCCCAGCGAGAGCCAGAGCTGGCTGGTGCGCGCCGAGTTCGCACCGCATAGCGATCCCGCCGACTGGATCGACAAGAACGTCATCGACATCGACCGCGCGCGGATCCAGTCCACGAGCGTGAGCATGCCGGACGGCAAGTCCTACGAGGTCCGCCGCGACAAGCCGAGCGATCCCGATTTCACGCTGGCTGCGATGCCGCCCGGCCGCGAGCTCGCCAATCCCACGGCGCCGGACAATGTGGCCGCCGCGCTTACCGGGCTCACCTTCGACGATGTCGTTCCGGACAAGGAGATCGACTTCTCCAACGCGACGCGGCTCGTGACCAAGACTTTCGACGGCTTAAGCGTCTCGACCGAGGTCGTGCATATTGGGCCGGCCTATTGGGCCCAGTTCGACGCCGCGACCACCAACGCCAATCCCGACGTCGGAAAGGAAGCGCGCACCATCAACGCGAAGGTGAATGGCTGGGCCTACAAGCTCGCCGACTTCAAAGGCGCACAGTTGACGACGCCGCTCGAAAGCTTTCTGAAACCGCCGGCGGGCAAGCCCGCGAAGTAACGGGCGGATTGGCGACAGAGGGTCGGTTTGAAAACGACCACGTTTGATGCCAACCGGCCGCTGGTGTCGAGAGCCGCTGCAGCGAAATGTCTGATATGGTGGCGATCACTGAGGAATGAGAGAGCAGCAATGAAGATCAAGTTATTGCTGCCGCTTGGCATAACCGCAGCGCTCTTAAATGGATGCGCCAGCTTTAAACCGGCACCGACGGATAAAATCCAAACCGCCGAGCAGGCTATTCAGATTGCAAAGGCCGCATGCGATGTGCGCGGCCTAAAAGGGGAATGGAGCGGGACGTGGGCATCTGGCGCGTGGACGGTTGATTTTCTCGATAAGGACCGGATCGCGATGCTTCAAGTTTCAATTGCTTCCAGCGATGGCAAGATGGGCCAGTGCGGCTGGATCGAAGTTTAATAATTCAAACTGACCCTCGACCCGCTGTCGACAAGCCTCGCCCCGCACGCTAAGCCCTGCCCGATGGCCGACGACGACATCTTTCTGCGCAATCTCTGGTACATGGCGGGCTTGGCGGCGCCGCTGAAGCGCGGGGCACTCCGACGCGAGATGATGCTCGGCGAACCGGTGCTGATCGGGAGGATGAAGGACGGCCAGGTCTTCGCGCTGCGCGACATCTGCCCGCATCGCGGCGTGCCGCTTTCGGCCGGACATGTCATGCCGGACAACACGGTCCAGTGCCCCTATCACGGCTGGCAGTTCAAAACGGACGGACAATGTTCGTTGATCCCCTCGCTTGTCGGCGGCGAGGCGATCAAGGCGGAGAGCATCCGCGTGCGCGCCTATCCCACGCGCGAGCAGGACGGGCTTGTCTGGGTCTACATGGGGGCGCCGGGCAGCGAGAACGCGACGCCTATCGGCGATCCGCCGAAAGTGCCGGTCCCGGATGCGCGGCCGCGCTGGAGCGAAAGCCAGACCTTCCATTGCGCGATCGATCACGCGGTGATCGGGTTGATGGATCCGGCACATGCGCCTTATGTCCACGGCCGCTGGTGGTGGCGCGTGACGCCGCGCGTGAAGGAGAAGCACTATGCTCCCTTGCCGGCAGGCTTCGTGATGACACGCCATGCGCCAAGCAAGGCCGCATACAAGATGCTGGGCGCCGACGTTTCGACCGAGATCACCTTCGAACTGCCGAGCACGCGCTTCGAGAACATCACCGGCACGCTCCTGGGCCGGCGCATCGCGGTGACGGGGCTCACGACCTGCACGCCCATCGATGCCGTAACCACGCAGGTCACGCAGATATTCTACTGGCCCGCATGGCTCGGCTTCATCAAGCCGTTCTTCTGGGCGATGGGCCCGACGTTCCTCGGCGACGACCGCCGCATGGTGGAATTGCAGCGCGAAGGTTTGAAATTCGATCCACGCCTGATGCTCATTCAGGACGCGGACATGCCCGCGATGTGGTACCACCGCCTGAAGAAAGCCTGGTCCGACTCCACCACGACCGGCGCCCCCTTCGCCAACCCGCTGAAAGAAACCACGCTGCGCTGGCGGAGTTGAGGCTTCAGTCACACGCCTCAGGCAAGAACGCGGATGATGGTCTTGCCCTTGCGCCGCCCGGTTGGGTTCAAGGCGGCGACGGCGTCGTCGAGGGCCGCGATGTCGCCGATGTTCGTCCGCAGCCGTCCGTCCCGCACCCGTTGGACGATCTCGCTCAGCTGGGCGCGGTCGGTCTCGACGACGAAGTCGATTGCCAGGCCGTCAGCGGGACGCGGCACGGGCCGGCCGATGACGGACACCAGTGTTCCTCCGGCGCGAACGAGGCGCGCCGACTGCATGGCGATGTCGCCGCCGATGACATCGAACACCAGATCGACGCCGCCTATGTCTTTCAGCGCATCGTTGTCGAGGTCGACGAATTCGTTCGCGCCGAAGTCGAGCACCTTCTCACGGTCGGCCGCGCGTCCCGTGCCGATGACATAGGCGCCAGCCTCGCGCGCGAGCTGCGTCACCATCGAACCGACGGCGCCGGCCGCGCCGTGCGCGAGAACGCTCTGCCCCGCCTGAAGGCGGCCGTGCTGGAACAGGCCCTGCCACGCGGTGAGGCCCGAGATCGGCAGGCTCGCGCCCACCGTGAAATCGACGTCGCCCGGGAGCGGCGCCAAATTGCGCGCCTCGATAGCGACAAACTCCGCCAGCGTACCGTCGCGATGCCAGTCGGCGAGGCCGAACACGCGCTGTCCGACCGAGAGGCCCGTCGTGCCGTAGCCGAGCGCGGTGACTACGCCGGCCAGCTCGTGGCCGGGGATCGACGGTGTGCGATCAAGGCCACGGCGATCCGTCCACGTCGAGGGCCAGTCCATCTCGGTGGGGACGAAACCCGATGCATGAATTTGAACGATGACATCGTTGATCGCTGCCGTCGGCGCGGGCCGTTCGGTCAGCTTCATCCCGGTCAATCCCGCAGCCTTGTCCGTTACCACGATTGCTTTCATGCGACTTGTCTCCTCGATAAAAGCCCGCTGAAGAGACGACACCACGCTGGCGGAATTGAGGCTTCAGACCTTTCCGGTTCCAACAAAAAGCCCTCTCCCGCAGGCGGGAGAGGGCTCTGTCAGATCAAAAAAAGACTGGTCTATCTTTTCGTCAGGCTGAACACCGCGCCGTTCTGGTTGACAGCGCCATATTGGACCGTGCCGTAGAACAGACCATTGTCCAACGTCAGGCCGGCGGAATAGCCGCTGCCGTCGTCACCGGTGAAGGTGTGAAGAACCTTCAGCTTGCCCGTCGGTGTCAGTTCATAGACAACGCCGCATTGGCAGGTCGGATCGCCGCCGGCGTTGGCGGTGCTGTAGAGTTTGCTGCCGACCAGAAGCATGTCGCCTTCAGGACTGCTGCCGTCGGTCCCGCCGGTAAAGGTATAGAGCGTGGTCAGCGTACCATCCTGCGCGAGCTTGAAGACGGTGCCGGCGTTGTTCGCGCCGCCACCGGCCGTGCTGCCATAGAGAGTGCCGTCGCCGTCGATCGCCAACCCGCCATAGAGGAAGCCGCCATCGGCGCCGCCGGTGAAGCTGTAGATCGTGCTGAAATTGCCCGCTGAGTCGATCTTGAACACGGAGCCCTGGTCGTTGGCGCCGCCGAACGCCGTCACGCCATACAGATTGCCCGCCGTGTCGGCAACGACGCCATGTTCGGGAAATTCGCCATCGGCACCATTAAAGGCGTGTAGAACCGTGAAGGTGCCGTCAGAGCCGTACTTGAAGACGGTGCCGTCGCCGTTGACGCCGCCGAACAGCGCGGTGCCGTAAAAATTGCCGAGCTTGTCGCGGTAAAGGTTGCCACGGGCTAGCGAGCCATCGTCCGACGTGAAATCGTGCAGCACCTTCAATTTGCCCTTGCTGGACAATTTGAACAGCGTGCCGTTACCGGTTGCACCACCGCTGGTCGTGGTGCCGATCATGCCGCCACTGGCCATCAAGGTCACGGCGCCATCAGGCTGCGAGCCATCGGCACCGCCGGTGAAGGAATACAGCCTCGTATACGTTCCGTCCGGCGCCAGCTTGAACACGGTGCCATCGCCATGGACGTTGCCGAAATCGGTGGTGCCATAGATATTTCCAGCATCGTCGAGCACGACTTTCGCGCCGGGATTGGCGCCGTCCGCGCCATTCTGGAATTTGTGAAGGGCCGTGTAGGTCCCCTCCGTTCGCGCGCCCTCAGACGTCGCGCCCGTATTCACATGTGCGGCCGCGGCACGATTGCCATAGAGCGCGAGCTGGCGTTTGAGGCCGGTCCGCGATGCGTCCGCGCCCATTGCCGGAGCAAGGGCAACAATCGCGACAGCCGACCCGAGAAACACGCTGCGCAGCAGCGCGTGTGAGATAAACATGAAACCCTCCAATGTTGGTTTTTGGTGGCGGTGAGCCATTAGACAGTTGCGCCCATTAGGCATAAGAGAAAACCGGGTTGCAACAACGGAAGAGCGCGCATTTCTCAAAATCGCCCTGACCTGCTCCGAATTTTCTCTCGAGCTCTGAGCAATCCATACCAAAGTACAATTGCACCCACATCGCCGAGAGATAGGTTTTGGCGTGTCACGATGATCGCGGTCACCGGACGATAGTGCTGGTCTGCTCATTTTGGACGGGATCATGACTGAGCTCTTGTACGACGAAGACACCACCGCGCTCTTGGTGGTCGATCCGTACAACGACTTCATCTCAGAGGGCGGCAAGATCTGGCCACGCATCAAGGCCGTTGCCGAGGCGAACGGCTGTATCCCCCATATGGTGGAAATCCTGAATGCCGCGCGGAAGAGCGGGTTGCGGGTCTTCTATGCGATGCATCACCGCTACCGTTCGGGTGACTACGAGACCTGGAAGTACATTGCGCCCATTCAGCGCAAGACATGGCAGAGCAGGTCCTTCGAATTCGGCACGTGGGGTGGCGAATTCCGCACCGAGTTCGTTCCGGCGCCGGGCGAGACCGTCGCGCAGGAGCATTGGTGTTCAAGCGGATTCGCCAACACCGATCTCGATCTGCAGCTCAAGAAGCACGGGATTCACAAGCTCATCGTCGTCGGGCTGATTGCCCACACCTGCATCGAAGCAACCGTGCGCTACGCCGCCGAACTGGGTTACGAGGTTACGATGGTGAAGGACGCGACGGCCGACTACACGGACGAGATGATGCACGCCGCCCTGGAGATCAACATCCCGAACTACGCCACCGCCGTTCTGACGACAAAGGAACTCCTCGCCTCCGATCCTTTTCGTTGAGTGCGGTTCCGCGGCGGCTCACCGGGTTGCGTGCGGTGGGCCGAGGTAGGGGAAATCGGGGAGCAGGTCGCTGTGGGGGCCGACGCCGTCGGTCGTCACCTTTCCGTTCGTGAGGATCGCGAGGAAGAGGTCCTGAACATCGTCGGTAAGAGCGCGGCCGTTCTGCGGAAACGACGCGGGCTGCGTGTGATCGAAGTACAGGATGTCCGGAAGCAGCGTTGCGGCCACGCGCTCCGCATCGGCAGGGGCATAGCCGCCGGTGTGTTCGAGCGCGTGCGCGAACGCGTGAACGAATTGGCGGTCGTCGGCCGGTTCCGCGGCGTGATAGGCGGCGAGCACGTCACCCGCCAGGAACGGAGTCTGCCCGGGCCGCGCGCCACGGTCGGCCGGCACAAAGCGGCCACCGGTGCTATCCACGGTCCGCGCCCAAATGCCGACCTTTCCCGGCAGAGACGTATTGGGAATTTCGAGGACAATGCTGCACACGTCCTTGTCGGCGAAGAAATCCTGATGGCTGAACTTGAAGCCGTCCAACACACCCAGCACATCGAAGAAGAAGGGATCGCTCCGCCAGCCGGCGAAGAAGCGGTACTCGCCAGCCTCCGTCACGCGCGCCGTCCCTTCCAGCGAGACGGGCGCCGCTTCGATGAGCACGTCTCCCGCGTCGCCCGTCGCTGCGGCCTGCGCACCGCGGGCGCAGCGCAACGTCGCCGTTTGTGTGCCTCCCTCAAATGGTGAAAACCGCACGCGGTAGGCGATGTCCGCTATGGCATCGCCGTTGGTGTCGATCTTGATCTCGTAGAGCGCCTCATCCGCGAACGGATCCGGCCTTGTGGGCCCGCGCGGCTCCAGGCTGAACGACGGATGCGCGTTCATGATCAGGATCGATTTGCGATCGTCGCCCGGCTTGCCGAACACATATAGGTCAGTGAGATCGAGGCGCGCGTCGCCATGCGGGAACCCAAGCGCAGGTCCGGAATAATGGTGTGACATCGGTTCGATCCTTCCATGTCTGTGCGCCGGTTATGTGACCGGCGCGACGCCCACTCTGCTCCCATTCAATCGTACCCCAAGGCTTTTTGGCCCGCTATTTGATTTGCGCGATCGCAACACGCGTTTCAAATCGGTGGTCATGGAAGACCGGTCAGAATGAGGACTCAGGCCGTTACATTGCGAGGGGGGAGACGGGATGATATCAATCGCCGCGATCATGCTGAACACGCGCGCCATGCTGAACGCCAGATGCCTCGTCTTGGCTGCTGCAACGGGCCTGATGGCGCTCACAGCTCCGAGCGCAAAGGCCGATCCACCGGTAATCGCCAAGATTCAGACGGCTATGGATACATGGCTCGCCGACCGCAAGCCGACGGAGAAGGTGACAGGGGTCGCCGCTTACATCAGCTTCGGGGATGCGGGGCCCGCTATCGAGGCATTCGCCGGAAAAGTCGGTCGCGGTCAGCAGGACATGCCGGTGCGCCAGGATACGCTGTTCCACATGGGGAGCACGTCCAAGTCGTTCACGGCCGCGCTGATCTTGCAACTCGAGGCACAAGGCAAACTGTCCCTCGATGATCCGCTCAAGAAATGGCTTCCGCAATACCCGGCTTGGCAGGATGTGACGATCCGGCGCCTTCTCAACATGACGAGCGGCATCCCGAACTATTCCGAGACCGAGACCATTTCGCGCATCTGGGTGAATGAGCCTTCCCGCGAGCTGACAGCGGCGGAGCTCATTGCGGCAGCCTATTCCAGCAGTACAAACCACCTGCCGGTGAACACCGGCTATCATTATTCGAACACCAACTACATCCTCGCCGGTATGATCGCCGCAAAAGCGACCGGCCGATCCTACCGCGATCTCGTGCATGAAATGGTGATCGCACCGCTTGGATTGAACAGCACGTTCTATGAGAACGGGACTTATCCAGCCGCGGTGATCGACCGTTTGGCCCATGGCTACTTCGAAAATCCGGCCTGCAACGATTATGAGCCGAACTGCAAGGTGCCGGCGAACCTGCCGATGATGGGACGGGACGTTCGCACCATGAACACCTCGTGGACGCAGGCAGCGGGCGGTGCGATCGCCAGCGCGCGCGACGTCGACCGCTGGATGCGCGCCGTGTTCGAGGGACATGTGGTGCCGGCGAAACAGCAAGCAGAATGGATGGCGCTGGTCTCGACCAAAACCGGTAAGCCGATCGCAGACGTGTCGGCCGATAATCCGAACGGATTTTCGCTTGGCCTGGGCAAGGCGGTTCTCGCACCAATCGGAGCACACTGGTTCTACGAGGGCGTAACGCTCGGCTACCGGACCCTTTACGTCTGGTTCCCGGAAAAGAACATGATGATCACGCTGCAGACCAATTCGCAGCCCCCGCCCGGCACGGACAAACTCCACGAACTTCTGGGGACGATTTATAAAATTGTGGGTGGGTGAAGCGAACTGGAGAAACGCCGCAGGCACCGGCTCCTGCTGCAGCGGACTGCTAGCCAGGCGATAGTCATCTTGCAGCCGCCGATGGCGTGGCATCAATGCTCGTGCCGCCAGCCGCGCTCATTTCTGCCGAACCAGCAGCCCGCACGCGACGGCTCTGCTGGTCGGCGTCACATGGGCATAGCAGTAGTCCGCGGCAGAGACGCAATGGGAATTTCGAGGACGATGCTGCACACGTCCTTATCGGCGTAGAAGTCGTGATGGCTTAACCTAAAGCCGTCCAGCACGCCCAGCACATCAAATAAAAAAGGATCGCTGCGCCAGCCCGCGAATATCCGCTATGGCATCGCCGTTGGTATCGATCTTGATCTCGTAGAGCGCCTCGTCCGCGAACGGGTCCGGCCGGGTGGGCCCGCGCGGCTCCCATCGCTCGATCCTTCCGCGTCGGTGCGCCGGTTATGCGACCGGGGCGACGCGCACCCTACTCCCGTTCCATCGCAAAAGATCAGGGATCAGAGCGAGAACAGACGCATTCACATGAAACGGTGCGGACGTCAGCTTGATCGAGATCAACCGGCGACTTCTGCTTCCAGAACGTTCCCTTGCTTTCGGCCGCCGTCAGAGCGGCGAACCGCTCGATAACGGCCAGGCGACAGGCCGTGATGCCGATGGAACAGCTTCGAAAATGCGGCCGCGGTTTCGTAGCCGACACGGTTCGCAATCCGTGCAATTCCGTCGTCGCTTGTTTCCAGTAGAAACGCTGCCTCCGCCATCCGGCGTGCGATCAAATAACGGTACATGGACTGGCCAACGAGCTTGGTGAAGCGAGCCGAAAACGCCGAGCGACCGAGCCCCACGCGGCGCCCAAGTTCGTCAAGGGTCCAAGGGTGATCCGGTCGTTCGTGGATCAATTGAAGCGCCGGCCCTATGTGCGGGTCCGCCATCGCCCCCAGCCACCCGCCTTCTCCGGAATCGAGAGACTTGATCCAGCTTCGCAACACCTCGACGAAGAGCACTTCCGTCAGTCGTGAGAGCGCGACGCCCTGGCCGGGACGCGCGAGCGCCGACTCGCTCACCATGCGCTGCAGAATCGCCTCGAGCCATCCACCGTCTTCCGTCCGCTTCAGGAGAAGCAGGGGCGGAAGCAATTCCAACGGACTGCCGCGTGAGGGCCGCTCCACGGTGAAATTGCCGCAGATCATCGTCGAGAGCGGCTGCGCGCGGCCTCCATGACGAACGACGCCAAGACGTCCAGGCATCCGATCGAGGTCCATAATCGGCAACGGCTTCGTCCGGCGATCCGAATAAATCACGTGAGGCTCGCCGCGTGTGACGACGACAAAGTCGCCTTCGGTCATGTGGAGTTCTCGCCCCTGTTCAAGGGCGAGGGTCGCTGAGCCACGACTGAGATAATGGAACAGGGCGTAGGGGCGCGCCGGCAATGCCAGATTCCATGGATGGCCGAGCTCGAAGTGGAAGAGCAGAGTCCCGCCGAGGCGCACGCGATCGAGCACTTGCGCGAGGATATCCATCCTCCCGATGTTAATGCCACGGACGGTCGGACACAATATTCGGACGATTGGGGCCTAACGTCCGAAAACTCCACGTACTACTTCAACTCAAGTCGAACCAGCGGGTCGCGGCAAACCATTCGCAAAACGGCGGATGGAAGAACCGCGACGTTGCCAGCACGCCTACCCTTTCCCCGGACGCGCGTTGTCCGTCATCTCAACAGGAGCCATCAATGCGAAATCTTCTACTCTCCCTAGCCACCGTCCTCATGGCCGGAGCAGCAGTTGTCACCCCCGCCCAATCGGCTCAACTGCCGAAGGGGGCGGCTCACAACATCGTGCTCGTCCATGGCGCTTTCGTCGACCAGACGAGCTGGCAGCCGGTTGCCGATATCCTCACGAAGAAGGGCTACAACGTAACGCTCGTCGAAAATCCGCTCACCTCCCTGGCAGCGGACGTCGATGCAACAAAGCAGGCGCTCGCGAAACAGACCGGCAAGTCCGTTCTCGTTGGCCACTCCTGGGGCGGAGTGGTCATCACGGAAGCCGGTGACGATCCCAAGGTATCGGCGCTCGTCTACGTCTCCGCATTCGCGCCGGACGTGGGGCAATCTCTGGCGACCCTGGCCCAGAGCGGTCCGGCAACCGAAGGCGCCGCGGCGATTCATCCCGACGATAAGGGCAACCTCCACATCGATCCTAAAGTGTTTCCTTCGGCGGTCGCGGCTGACCTTCCTCCGGAGATCGCCGAATCCCTGGCGAACAATCAGCTCCCGTTGAACCACACGGCGTTCGAGACTCCGGTCGATACGGCAGCCTGGCGCGACAAGCCGACGTTCTATGTGATCAGCACGAAGGACAAGGTCATCGCACCCGAGGCCCAGCTGATGTTCGCCGCCAGGATGAAGGCCCGGACGACGGAGGTCGCCGGCAGCCACGCCTCCCTGGTCGTCCATGCGAAGGAAGTTGCCGCGGCAATTGAAAGAGCCTCGCTCGCGAAGTGACGACAGGGCTCCCCGCGCTTTCGTGCCGGGGAGTCCAACGCTTGCTCTGCGAGGGAACGCCTCGGGCGTTGCTCCCACGCGATTATTTTATGCCAAGCATCCGGAGGACGACATGACTGAACGCGACACTGCCAGCCAGAACGCTGCCACACTGGAAACGGCGCCCACCTGTTACATCGAAGGCAGCGGAATCCGCTTCGCCTATCGCCGCCTCGGCCCATCGACGGGAACGCCGCTAGTTCTCCTTCAACATTTCTCGGGCAACATCGATGCGTGGGACCCAGCTGTCGTGGATGTCCTGGCCGCCGATCGCCCGGTGATCGCTTTCGACAACGCCGGGGTTGGCCACTCAACAGGCCAAACGCCCGACAATATCGCAGCGATGGCCCGACACGCAGTCACCTTTATCAGCCTGCTCGGCCTCTCCGAAGTCGACCTGCTGGGCTTTTCCCTCGGCGGCTGCATCGCGCAGCAGATCGCCGCCGAGCACGGACGGCTGGTCCGCAAGCTCATCCTCGTCGGCACCGCTCCGAAAGGCGGAGAGGAACACCTGTTGGCGGTTCTGAAGGATGCGTTTTCCCAAACCGATGCGCCGGACCCCCGCCTGCCGCTGTTCTTCACGAAGTCGTCCGCCAGCCAATCGGCAGGCCTGGCGTTTCTGAAGCGGACGAGGCTGCGCAAGGAAGATCGGGACACTGATAACGGCAGCGCGGTGACCGATCCACAGGCCAAAGCGCTGATCACCTGGTGCGCCACACCCGATCCCGAGCACGCCATGCTGCGCGCCATCCGCCAGCCCGCCCTTGTGGTCAGCGGCAGCCACGACACCATGCTGCCGGCGGACAACGCCTACGCAATGTTCAAGGCTCTCAGCAACGCGCAGCTGATCCTCTATCCCGATTCCGGCCATGGCGCCCTGTTTCAGCACCACGCGCTGTTCGTCAGCCACGTCCGGACGTTCCTGGACGCGCGACCGGCGGCGTGATCCCGGCACGTTCCGACATCATCGGACGCATCTTTTATTCATGAGAACTCTTGCAGAGGACAAAATGACAATCGCAAAGATCGAGGTGGAACGTTTCAGCCTCACGTGCTCCAAACCATTCGACGCCGTTGTGGCCGCGCTCAAGTCGGCGGTCGGGCAACCCGACATGGTCGAATTCTTCAACGCGACGAGGGCTGCAAATTCCTTCCCGGATTTGGAGCGCGTTGTGCAAAGCGCCGTCGGCCGCACAGGCCTTATGCGCTTCGCGGAATTCGACCTGGGCGACGTTCTCCGCCGCGAAACCGGAGCGGAGACTCCCAAGAGCATGCGATTCCTGGTGGGCAATCCACTCATCATGAAAGAAATGGTCAAGCACGTTCCAGACGCGGGATCTTACGCTCCAGTCACAATCCTTGTTGATGAACGTCCTGATGGCGTGCATGTCTCCTACGACAAAATGGAGGGTTATCTGCGCGCTTACGGCAATTCGGACGCTCTTGCTGTCGCCCGCAATCTCGATGCGAAAATCACAACTTTGCTGAGCGAATGCGCGAGCTAACCTTCATGGAGGGGCGCGCCGGTAATGTGACCGGCGTGACGCGCACCCTACGCGGTTGACCATGTTGGAAGCGCATTGGATATCGCTCGCCAATCTACCGCGAGAGAAAGGGCCCGCCGTCGCCGGCGGGCCCTTGATACTCGGGCCGCATCGCAATCTCTGCGACGAACCATTATCGCCGCATGAGCAACCGCTATTGCGGCTCGCCCGTGCTGGGCAGCTTCCCGGGCGTATGCGAAACGGGCTGCGGCTTGTAAGAAGCTGGCGTTGGCCGCGAAGACGAAGCCGGCGTCGGCGTAGAATGTGAAGGCGTCCGCGTATGTGTTGTCGGCTGGTCAGTCGCGTCAGCCTGTTTCTTCGCAAGGCCCGGCGGCATGCAGCCTTTGCTTCCCGGCGAGCAACCCCAGCCGGTCTTGTTACCGTGGCTCCATCCCGGCGGGGCCCCGCCGTTCTGTTTCCAGCTCGCGTTGCCGTGGCTGAATCCCTGCGGCGTCCCGTTGCTGGCAACGTGCGTGTGATGACTGCTTGCCAAATGCATGTGGCGACTACTCGCCGCATGATGGCTGCCGGACCCCGAATGGTGCATCGCGGTCCGGGTCATACCGGATGAATGTTGGCCGGATGAATGCTGGCCGGATGAATGCTGGAAATGCCCGGACGTCGAATGCCCGAAGCTGCTGTTGTGCATGCTCCCGAATCCGCCATGGCTGGACCCACCGCCGTGGAACCCGCCACCGAAGCCACCACCATGATATGCGCCGCCAAATCCGCCACCAGCGTGTGGCCCCGCGAGCGCGAGCCCGCAGGATGCCATCAAAAGTACTACTGCAAGCCCGGCGCGCCTGGCTGTGCGAAACGACGATGTGTTGTGCATGTGCGTGCTCCCGTGGGAGCCCCTCGTGTGGAAAACGATTGGCGTTGGCCGTTGGTTCCGCAGATAAGGGTTCAGGAACGGTTTACCGGCGAATTCCCACTCTGACCCGGTCCCTCTGCTCGCCGTTCACCTAGCGGCGCGGATGATAGGTCAGGAATTGCAGCCCGCTTGGCATCGATCGCGTTGCCGCGAGATCGAGCTGGATGGGGTCGCCCTCCGGGGAAAGCAGGCGGCGCCCATTTCCTGCCACAGCAGGGAACAGCACGAAGCGCAACTCGTCGAGCAATCCCGTGGTCAGCAGATATTGCACGAGACTGATGCTACCGTGCACGCCAATCGTGCCGCCCCTCTGGCTCTTGAGCGCGATGATCGCGTTTTGAACGTCTCCCGAGATCAGATGCGCTGGCTGCCAATCGAGCGCCGGGTGCGTTTGTGAGACCACATATTTCGGAACGCGGTTGATGAAGCTTGCGAAAGGCTCGGTCCTGGACTGCGGCCAATATGCCGACCATTCCTGATACATCTTTCGGCCGAGCAAAACGGCATCCTGTTCCGCGATTGTGTCGCCGATGAGCGGAAGAATATCCGGATAAACGTCTTCCCTGAAAAACCTGTTTGGCGCCTCGACCACACCGTTGAGCGAGACAAGGAGATAGGAGGTCAGTTTTCGCATTGAGACGGCTCTCACGCCAAATTCATACGGATTATAAAGCGCTATCGGATATCTGTCTCCGTTTCGAGGCCAATCGACGTCGCCCGGGAGCGGCGCGAGATTGCGCGCTGCGATCGGTCCAGGTCGAGGGCCACGCCATCTCCGTCGGCACGAATCCTGACGCATGAAATCCGAACGACGACATCGTTGATCGCCGCCGACGGCTCGGGCCGCTGGGCCAGCCTCATCCCACCCAATCCTGCAGCTTTATCTGTGACAAGGATTGCCTTCATGGGGAGAACCTCTTGGTTACTTAGCTCCTTGCTATACGCGCCAGACCTCAGGGAGTGCCCCCTCTGACGCCGGTTTCCACGGTTCCCGCTAACCGGGACACAGCCTCAGGATGACCACCTCGACGGTAGTCGACAGTACATCTACTATTTGATTCAGCGGATCGTTCGAACATGCGCGCAAAAAATCTCCGCGCCTATAATAAAGCGCCGCTCTACTTGAGTACTGGATTCAAAAGCACGGGAGTTTTCTTTGAAGCGGAAATTGCAGGTGTTCGTCTCCAGCACTTTCACCGATCTCGTCGAAGAGAGACAAGCGGCGGTCGCCGCAATCTTGAAAGCTGGGCACATTCCCGCCGGCATGGAGCTCTTCACTGCCGGCGACGTATCTCAAATGGAAGTCATTAAGCGATGGATCGATGAAAGCGATGTCTACATGCTAATACTAGGAGGCAGATACGGTTCGGTCGAACTCACAACAAGCCTTAGCTACACCGAACTCGAATACGACTATGCCAAAGAGCAAGGAAAGGCGTTATTCGCGGTTGTAATCCAAGAAGAGGCGCTGGAAGCTCGAATAAAATCTGGCGGAAGCATTTATTTTGAGAAGGAAAACCCCAAAGCGCTAGCTGAGTTTCGCAAAAAAGTGTTGACCAATATTTCGTCGTTCTTCTCTGACACTAAAGACATAAAACTTTGCGTTCACGAAAGCTTAGCAGATTTTTCCGCAAAACCCGGTTTGAAAGGGTGGGTATCTGCTGCCGAGGTGCCCGATGCCAAAAGTCTAAATAATGAAATCGACACATTGCGTCGTGAAAATGCCGCGCTTACCGACGAATTGAAAAAAATAACGTCGCAGAGAAATGCTGAACAGACGAGAGGGAAGGTTTCGACTGAAGAGATGCTTCAGGTGCTCAAAGCAATTGAAGTCACTGTTCCCGCGGATCTCACCTCCGACCACAAAGCGTATCACGACAACATATACAATCTTGCCAAGCGAAACTTAGACATGTTGATTTTAGGGATAAATAATAGGACAGGAGCTCCTCCGGTATCGTCATTCTTGTATTGGAATGTGTTTCCCAAATTGCAGGCTCACGGGCTCGCTGACAACGAGCACGTTCCGGGATCCCCGTACAGGAGAAGTTATCTGAATACTACTGGGAAGAGATTTTTCGCTGAAATTCAGCGGAGAGAAGTGTTAGCCAAGTCTACTGTCTCAAAACCCAAAAAAATAAATAGCACTTCTTAGAATATCTAGCTCCCACCCAGTCGTCGCGGGCGGCTTGCTGGTAATGTCGTAGACGACCCGGCTGATGCCGCCGATTTCGTTGGGCGATGGAGAACTCCCACACTGCCCCCGGTCTCTCGCCGTATTCGCCAAAGCCTCTTTACGGAAATTTGTCACTTTCGACCCACGTCCGGGCAGTGGACGGTATCCATTCAAATGACGAAGCGGGAGTTGTCGCAGATTCAATCCGACGGGCTGAAGACTGGTCGGGATTCACGACTGCCACAGATGGCGGACCTGATGCCTTGTCTCTCTTTTTGGGGCCAACTATCACTCCGTCAGCGGTGTTATGAAAGGCGCATCGCAACATAAAGCGAGCATGAAAATCTGAGGGCGGTTGCGAGTATCCTATAAAGACGACCTCCGCAGCTTTGCTGAGTTTAGCAACGCACGCATTCCAAACCTTCTCGAAACCGGGTTGATCGAAGCGCTTCATATAGTGGGGCGGAACAATCAATGGATCGTACCGCCGACCGTGGCTTGATCGAGGTGAACGAAATTTCGTGAATGCATATGTTCGCTTCGCATTGTCGTTTGCTAGCTCCATCACCTTCTCGCCGCTCAGAAAACCCGCTTGCTTCTCGTTGAACCAATTGAGCGATCCGTGGGGCTTCAAGAGCATCGGCGCGTCGGGCTCATCACCGAAGCCGTATTGCTCGCGAATCGTGTGGTGATTCAGAAGGAGCTCATCGAGGACGAGATCCCAATTGAATGAAATGATAGTGGATTTTCGTTTGAGCACCTCTTTCGCGAATTTGTCCAGCCAGTCAGTCGACGCGTGGTCACTTCTTACGGCGGCATGAAGCTCGTCGAACCATTGCGCCACGTGCCACAGCAGGCCGTTGGAAGCCTTTTCGATATCTTCTGGTACAAATTTTCCTCTGACCTTTCGCGTGTGGTCGAAGAGCAGACGATTGGCCTCCATTGCCGAAAGCAGCGGTTCAAGCTCCGGAAATGTGGTTCTTCTGGCTTCGTCAAACTCGGGATAGTGGAACTGGATGATTAGCTTCAGTCGCTTGCGGAGGTCAGCTTCAAGTCTGTCCCACACTCTTACAAGAAGGTCGTTTGTCATCGGGAAACCCAGACCGGCCGAGAATCCAGCACCAATTACGTAAACGCGTGATGACTTTGCCGCCGAGCTCGCACCTGCCGAACGCTTAGTCTTGCCTGGCTTGACCAATCTCACTCCCACTCAATCGTCCCCGGCGGTTTGCTGGTGATGTCGTAGACCACGCGGTTGACGCCGCGGACTTCGTTGACGATGCGGGTGCTCACGCGGGCGAGGAAGGTGTGCTCGAAGGGGTAGTAGTCGGCGGTCATGCCGTCGCTTGAGGTGACGGCGCGCAGTGCGAGGACATAGTCGTAGGTGCGGCCGTCGCCCATCACGCCGACGGTGCGCACGGGGAGCAGCACGGCGAAGGCCTGCCAGATCTGGTCGTAGAGACCCGCGCGGCGGATTTCGTCGAGGTAGATGGTGTCGGCCTTGCGCAGGATCTCGAGCTTGTCTTGTGTGATCTCGCCCGGCAGCCGAATAGCGAGTCCCGGTCCCGGAAACGGATGGCGGCCGACGAAACGCTCGGGCAGGCCGAGTTCGCGGCCGAGCGCGCGCACCTCGTCCTTGAACAGTTCGCGCAAGGGCTCGACCAGCTTGAGCTTCATGCGCTCCGGCAGGCCGCCGACATTGTGATGCGACTTGATCGTGACCGAGGGGCCCCCGGTCGCGCTCACGCTTTCGATCACGTCGGGATAGAGCGTGCCCTGCGCCAGGAATTCCGCGCCGCCGATCTTCGCGGCCTCGCCGTCGAACACCTCGATGAACGCGGCGCCGATGATCTTGCGCTTCTGCTCCGGATCGCTGACGCCGGCGAGGCGCGTGAGGAACATCTCCCCAGCGTCGGCGTGGATCAGCGGGATGTTGTAGTGCCCCTTGAACAGGGAAACGACCTCGTCCGCCTCGCCCGCGCGCATCAAGCCGGTGTCGACGAAGATGCAGGTGAGCTGGTCGCCGATCGCTTCGTGGATGAGCACCGCGGCGACGGATGAATCCACGCCGCCCGACAAGCCGCAGATCACTCGGCCTTTGCCGACCTGGGCGCGGATCTTCCTGATCTCCGCCTCGCGGAAGGCATGCATATTCCATTCGGGCTTGATGCCGGCGATGTCGATGACGAAGTTGCGATACATCTCCGCGCCGCGCGGCGTGTGCACGACTTCGGGATGAAACTGGATTCCGTAGAGCTTGCGCTTCTCGTCGGCGATCACGGCATAAGGCGAGTGCTCCGACGTGGCGACGACGGCGAAGCCCGGCGGCATGGCCGTGATCTTGTCGCCGTGGTTCATCCATACCGGCTCGCGGTCGCCGATGCCGCCGAGACCCGCGAGCAGCGGCGAAAGCTTTTCGATCCTGATATCGCTGCGGCCGAATTCGCGGTGATGGCCGCCTTCGACCTTGCCGCCGAGCTGTTCGGCCATCGCCATCTCGCCATAGCAGATACCGAGCACGGGCACGCCCGCGTCGAACACCGCCTGCGGCGCGCGCGGCGCACCCACGTCCATCACGCTCGCCGGGCCGCCGGAGAGGATGATGGCCTCAGGCCTGTGCGCGGTTAGCGCGGCTTCCGCTTTCTGGAATGGGACAATCTCGCAATAGACGCCCGCTTCGCGCACGCGGCGCGCGATCAGCTGGGTCACCTGCGAGCCGAAATCGATCACGAGGACGGGGGCTGCCATGACGGGATTTACCCGACGCGTTCCGGCCCTGTCCAGCGAAAGACCGCCGCAGCAGTTATGCGCGTGCCGCGGCGGTCCTAAGTGATTTCAGTCTATCGAAATCAATCCCAATCCGTCATGGCCGGGCTTGACCCGGCCATCCATCTTGCGCGCGTGTCTCGACGGAGAAGCTGGATGGCCGCCTCAAGGGCGGCCATGACGGTTTAGGGGAACGCATCCAAACTGAACCTGCTTGGGGAGAATCATAAGCCCCGCAAGGGACTTACCGACTCTATTGCTGCTTCTGCGGAAGACGGACAACCATGCCCTTGGGCAGCGGCTGGAAATGGACGGGCCCTTGATAGGACAAGGTCAGCGGCTGGCTGGCCGATTCGCAGTACATGACATGGTTGGGCCGCGAAGCACCGTTGGGGACGAAGGCTGCGATGCGCGTGTCGATGTTGCCGGTGAACGCGTTGGTGGATTTGTGCCAGCCGAGATTGGCGAAGATATTCTCCTCATTGCCGAAGAACGTCATCTGGTTCGCGCCGGGGTTCAGTTCGGTCCCCGGATTCCAGCCGATGCCCTGGTTGATGGTGATCCCCGTGCCCAACCCGGTGCAGCGCGCATTGTACCAGACCGTCGCGCCGATGATTTCGTAAAGCTGGGTACCGGAATCGAAGGCCACGGTGATGCTGATGCTCTGGCCGTCGGCGCTGGTGCCGCTGTAGGTGCCCGCTACCTGGGCCGACGCGGCGCTCGCCCCCAAAAACCCGCACAACAGGCCGCTCGCCACTACGGCACCCAATTTCGTGTACATCGCTTCCTCTTTCAAAAATTGACCCGAACGGGTCGCCTCAAGATGCGACTGTCCGCGCAAACCGGACGGGGAGTCCTGACGGAATTCCGAATTGGTGCGAATTCTTCGTGTCATCGGGGGAAATCTCGCGACAGCGGTCTCGCCTGTTGCGCCACGATCACAAGACGCGCGCTAACCGGGCCGCTTCTGCAACACCGCGGTGAAAAATCCGTCGGTCCCCGTGGAGAATGGCGAGGCGTGGAAAAAGTGACCACGCGTCATCGGCTGTTCGCTGCCGGCTAGCCCGCGCCAGATGCCCGCAGCCGGCGTGATGGCGAAATCGGGGTGCGTTTCGAGGAAGGCCGCGATTTGGTCCTCGTTCTCCGACGGCAGGATCGAGCACGTCGCATAGACCAGCCGCCCGCCGGGCTTCACAGAGCCGGCGGCCTGGTTGAGCAACGCGTCCTGCGTCGCGCGCAGTTCCGCAAGCCGCTCCGGCGTCAGCCGCCAACGCAACTCCGGCTGCCGGCGCCACGTCCCGGTCCCGCTGCACGGCGCATCGAGAAGGACGACATCATAATTTCCCTCTCCCCCTTTGAGGGGGAGAGGGTCAGGGTGAGGGGGCGGATCGATTGAGTTCTGTGTTTGCCGCCCCCTCACCCCAGCCCTCTCCCCCACTTCGTGGGGGCGAGGGAGATTCATTGTTTGGATAGTTGTTGCCCCTGCTCGCATCGCACGGCGTTCCAGCTCGGTCAGCGCGTCTGTTCGCACATCGCAGGCGACAACCTCGCCTTCGTTGCGCATGATCGCCGCGAGCGCCAGCGATTTACCGCCTGCGCCGGCCGCGAGATCGAGCACGCGCATCCCCGGCACGGCGTCGCAGAGCAGCGCCGCGATCTGCGCCGCTTCATCCTGAAACTCGAACGCGCCGGAGAGGAACAGATCGCCGCGCCCTAGTTTGGCTTCGCCTTCTGTCAGGCGGATGCCGACGGGAGAGAACGGCGTCGGCTGCGCGTTGTGGCCTTCGCTACCTAGCGAACCGAGAAGATCGTCGCGCGACGTCTTCAATGTGTTCACGCGCAGATCTGCCGGCGCGCGCGTCTGGAACGCCATCATCTCGTCCATCAACGCATCGCCGAACGCGCGATGGAGTTCGTGTTCGAGGAACTGCGGGTATTCTCCACGCACATGCCGCGGCGGTTCAGCGGATGGCGCTGCGGCGATAGAAGCGCGCTCTGCATTCGTCAGCGCGGACGGCCCATACCCACCGCCGCTGAACAGCGCCTCGATACCACCCTCGTCGAGCAGCGACGCGATGACGAGCGCACGCGGCGCATCGCTCGCCATGCGCCAGGCGAGCCACGCGCGGCGGCGCTGAATCGCATAGACGCGCTCGGCGATCGCGGCGCGGTCCTTCGAGCCCGCAAACCGGTGCGCCCTGCCCCAGTCGCGCAGGTGACGGTCGACGGGCTGGTGTGTGGGCTCCAGTTCGCCGAGTATGTCGATCACGGCTTGAATTCGCGCGGCAGGTGTCATGGCAGAAGACCTAACAGATCGCGTGCGCATACGCGACGAACATGTGCTTTCGCACAAACGCTACAAATTGAGCGAATACGAGATCGACTATCGCCGCAGCGACGGCACATGGCAGCGGCTCGACCGCGAAGTATTCGACCGCAAACACGCCGCCGCCGTGCTTCCCATCGATCCCAGCCGCGGCACGGTGATCCTGGTCCGCCAGTTCCGGCTTCCGCCCTTTCTCACCGGATATAGGAAGCCGCTGGTCGAAGTCATCGCCGGCTCGCTCGACAACGATGCGCCCGATGTGTGTGCGCGCCGCGAGGCGGTGGAAGAAGCCGGCATCGAAGTCGGCGATCTCAAAGAAGTCTTCCACTGCTTCATGTCGCCCGGCGCGGTGACGGAGCGCATGCATCTCTTCGTGGGCACCTACAGCACCCGCGTCGCAAAAGGCGGCGGGCTGCAGGACGAAGGCGAAGACATCGAGGTTCTCGAAATGCCGCTCGCCGACGCGTTCGCGATGATCGCAAATGGCGAGATCCTCGATGCCAAGACGATTATGCTGCTTCAGTGGGCACACCTGCAGCAACTGAAGAAATAGTTGTCATTCCCGGCTGAGCGATGCGCTAGCATCGCGAAGAGAAGGGAACCCAACTTCCAAGCGAGCCCTAGAAGTTGGATCCCCTTCTCTCGCATCGACGCTGTCGCGTCGACGCTCGCCGGGGATGACAATGGTGACTGAGCATTCAAAAAGAGTCGTCATCATCGGCGCCGGGTTTGCAGGCATCGAGGTCGCACGTGCGCTCGGGCGGGCGAACATTCCGGCCACGCTGATCGACCGGCAGAACCATCATCTGTTTCAGCCCTTGCTCTATCAGGTCGCGACTGCGGCGCTTTCGCCCGCCGACATCGCCGAACCGATCCGCAAGATGCTGCGCGGCCATCCCGGTATCGAGGTGGTGCTCGGCGAGGTAAGCGCCATCGATCCTGCGGCGCGTACCGTCACGGTCGCGGGTGGTAGCATCTATCCTTACGACATCCTGGTGCTGGCGACCGGCGCCACCCATTCCTATTTCGGCCATGACGAATGGGAGGCCTTCGCGCCGGGCCTCAAGAACATCGAAGACGCCCGCTCCATTCGCTCGCGCCTGCTGCTCGCGTTCGAGCACGCCGAGATGAGCCGCGATCCGGCCGAGCAGAAACGGTTGATGACCATCGCCGTCATCGGCGGCGGCCCGACCGGCGTCGAGCTCGCGGGCTCCATCGCCGAACTCGCGCGCTACACGCTGTCCAAGGATTTCCATCGCATCCGCGCGGAGACGGCGACCGTGCTCCTCCTCGAAGCCGGGCCGCGCATCCTGACCGCGTTTCCGGAAGTGCTCGCCTCCTATGCGGTGCGAAAGCTGACGAAGCTTGGTGTCACGGTGCGCACCTCCTGCGCGGTCGAACGCATCACGGATCACAGCATCGTCGCGGCCGGCAAGGAGGTTGGCGTCGGCTTCGCCATCTGGGCGGCAGGCGTGCGCGCGTCGTCGCTGGGCGCGATGCTGGGCGTGGAAACCGATCGCGTAGGACGCGTGCGCGTGAACTCCGATCTTTCCGTTGTGGGTTTGGAGAATGCCTATGCGCTGGGCGACATCGCGCTGGCGCTCGACGCGCATGGCAAGCCGCAGCCCGGCCTCGCGCAGGTCGCCAAGCAGGAAGGCGAATATCTGGGCAAAGCCCTGGTGCACAAAATCCAGAACGGCGAGGCGGCGAAGCCGTTTGTCTTCCACAACCGCGGCAACACCGCGATCATCGGACGCCACGCCGCCGTGTTCGATTTCGGCTGGGCCCAGATGAAGGGCTGGTTCGCGTGGTGCCTGTGGGCGCTGATCCACGTCTATCTTCTCGTAGGCTTCGAGCACAGGCTTCTCGTCGCAACGCAATGGCTCTGGCGCTACGTGACCTATGAGCGGGGCTCGCGGCTGATACAGAAGAGTAGCGAGTAGCGAATGGCGAGTAGCGAGTAACCAACAACCAACCTATTATTCGCTATTCGCCACTTCTACGGCTTCTTCACCGCATAGAGCGTGCGGAGCGCCGCAATGGCCGTGGGTTCGTAGATCGTGTCGTGGCGTTCGGTTAGGCGTGGGTCGTAGTGCAAGATGAAACCGGCCGGGTGCACCGACTTTTCCGCCGCGACGACGCGGTCGATCGCTTCCTGCATTGTCGAGCCTTCGTCGCCGACGGATAGCCAGAGTTGACGGCCCTTGAAGCCGCCCTTGGCGAAATCGGTAGCGGCTTCGCGGCTGAGGCTTTCCTTGTCCCACCACAGGCTCGGGCTTGCGGCGATGTAGTCGTCGAAGCTTTGCGGCGCGCGCAGGCAGATCTCGACGGCGAACAGACCGGCAAGCGACTCCCCGATCAGACCGGTTCGTCCGCTCACGCGATAATGGGCTGCGATCCAGGGCTTTACTTCTTCGACCAGGAAACGGCGATACGCCGCGGCGCCGCCCGATGTCGGATCGAGCTTGACGTCTTCCGGATCGGAGGACGGCGAGGTCAGATCGTGCTTGCGATCCACGCCCTCGATGCCGACGACGATCAGCTCTTCGACCGCACCGTTGAACGCGGTCACCTGCGCGAGGCCGGTGATGTGGTGAAAGTCTTCCGCCTCGCCGCCGTCGAGCAGTACCAGCACCGGAAATTTGCGCGACGCATCCTTGTATTCCGGCGGCAGATAGACATTCAGACGGCGCGTGTCGCCGAGAACCTTGGAGTGGATCGTGTAGGACTTGCCGATGACGATCGGTCGTCCTTCATCAACGGCATCCGCCGCGCGCACGAAGGAAGGTATGCCCGCGAGAAGTGCAAATATGAACACAAATGTCCGCACGATCTGCTATTCTCCTTTAGGTGGTTTCTTGTGGTGATTGGCATGTCCAAGTTGACGCCCCCTTTTGGCACCCTGCTGTTCATTGCCTCTATAGGCGCCATGATTTCGACCTCAACTGGCTTCGCACATGCGCAGTCAAATTTCAGGGTACTCTATTACTTCCAAAGTTCGCCCGACGGTGCGGCTCCTATGGCGAGTCTGATCGGCGATCAGTCGGGAAATCTATACGGAACCACAGAGCATGGCGGCAGCGCCGGTGTGGGCACGGTGTTCAAAGTGGCGCAGGACGGGACCGAAACGGTTCTGCATTCGTTTTACCTCGACGGCGAATTCCCGCTAGCTCCCGTGCTCATGGACGCGTCCGGAAACCTTTATGGCACATTATCTAACGGTAACAGGAAGAAATGCGGTTCCGGCGGATGCGTCTTTAAACTGGCTCCTGATGGCACCGAAACAACTGTCTACAGTTTCAAGAAACCTGCCGTGGACGGTCACACCCCACTCGCCGGTTTGATCTCAGATTCCGATGGCAATCTTTACGGCACCACCGTCGAAGGGGGCGGCCGACGCTGCAGCCAGAACTGCGGTACTGTGTTCAAGATCACACCGGACGGAACTGAAACCATTCTCCATGTCTTCGGTAGCCAAGGAGATGGCGCGCTGCCGCAGGCCGAGTTGATCATGGACGCGAGTGGCAATCTGTTTGGCACCACGTGGTCGGGCGGCGCTCACGGCTTCGGCTTTGGAACAGTCTTCAAACTCGCCCCGGACGGTACCGAGACGATCTTGCATTCTTTTGCTGGTGCAAGCGACGGCGCACAACCCGTTGCGGGCCTGATAGCCGATAATCTGGGAAACCTGTACGGGACAGCCTCGATTGGCGGAGGAACGGGCTGCCGAGGTAACGAAGGCTGCGGCGCCATTTTCAAACTGGCGCCGGAGGGTACCGCTACAATCCTGCATGCATTCCAAGGCGGAAGCGACGGTGCGAACCCAGTTGCGGGGTTGACTGCCGATAGTGCGGGCAATCTTTATGGAACGACCCTGCGGGGTGGGGGCACCGGTTGCGCCAAGCAATTGGGGTGCGGAACGGTTTTCAGGTTTAGCCAGGGCACCGGCTTGGTGACGGTGATCCACGCGTTCGACCGCAGACACGGCTTTGCGCCCTATGGCGCTTTATTGATGGACGAGAAAGGTAACCTGTACGGAACAGCAGCCCACAGCACAACTCGTGCAGGCAGTAGCGGTATCGTTTTCAAGATCAAGGCTTCGTAAGTCTCTATTCCCCGCCGGGGTGATAGTTCGGTGCTTCGCGGGTCACGACGACGTCGTGGACGTGGCTCTCGCGCAAGCCCGCGCCGGTGATGCGCACGAACTGGGCGCGTTTGTGGAAGTCGGCGATGCTGCCGGAGCCGGTCAGGCCCATCGCGGCGCGCAGGCCACCGATGATCTGGTGCACGACATTGGCGACGGGGCCCTTGTAGGCCACCTGCCCCTCGACACCTTCGGGCACCAGCTTGAGCGAATCCTGCACTTCCGACTGGAAGTAGCGGTCGGCCGAGCCGCGCGCCATGGCGCCGATGGAGCCCATGCCGCGATAACCCTTGTACGACCGGCCCTGATAGAGGAACACCTCGCCCGGCGCCTCGTCGGTGCCGGCAAGCAGCGAGCCCACCATTCCGGCATTCGCGCCGGCCGCGATCGCCTTGGCGAGATCGCCGGAATATTTGATGCCGCCATCGGCGATCACCGGCGTGCCGGACTTGTGCGCGACCTCCACTGCATCCATCACAGCGGTCAGCTGCGGCACGCCGACGCCGGCGACGATGCGCGTGGTGCAGATCGAGCCCGGCCCGATACCGACCTTGATCGCATCGGCGCCCGCATCGATCAGCGCTTTGGCGCCGTCGGACGTCGCGATGTTGCCCGCGAGGATCTGCGTGTAGTTCGACTCTTTCTTGATGCGCGTGATCGCATCCAGAACATTCTTCGAGTGGCCGTGCGAACTGTCGACAACGATGACGTCGCATTCGGCCTCGACGAGCGCCAGCGCGCGCCTCAAGCCATCCTCGCCCACACCGGTGGCGGCGGCAACGCGCAGGCGGCCGCGCTCGTCCTTACAGGCGTTAGGATATTGCTGCGCCTTCTCGATGTCCTTGACCGTGATGAGACCGACGCAGCGATAGCCATCGTCCACCACGAGGATCTTCTCGATGCGGTGCTGATGCAGCAGGCGCTTGGCTTCCTCGGCATCCACACCTTCGCGCACGGTGACGAGCCTGTCCTTGGTCATCAACTCGCGCACGGGCTGGCGCATGTCGGAAGCAAAGCGGACGTCGCGGTTGGTCAGAATGCCGACGAGCTTGCCCGCCCCCTTGCCGTTCTTGCCCTCGACCACGGGAATGCCGGAGATGCGATAGCGCTCCATCAATGCCAACGCATCTGCAAGCGTGCCATCGGGACCGATGGTGACCGGGTTCACCACCATGCCGCTTTCGAATTTCTTGACCCGGCGGACCTGTTCGGCCTGCTCCTCGATGGAGAGGTTCTTGTGGATCACGCCGATGCCGCCAGCCTGCGCCATGGCGATGGCGAGGCCAGCCTCGGTCACGGTGTCCATGGCGGCGGAGATCAGCGGGATGCCGAGTTCGACGGATTTGGTGAGGCGTGTGCGGGTGTCGACCTGACCGGGAAGGACCTCGGAAGGTCCGGGCACCAGAAGCACATCATCGAAGGTGAGCGCTTCTCGGATAAGGGGACGGGGTTCCATGCGGGCGTCTATCAGCCCGCCCACGATTCTGCAAGGCGGCGATTTCGCCGGAAACCGGCGAATCGCACCGCGCGGGCCCTCGCCGATTAGCGCGCGCGGTTTTCCCGCAAAAACAAAAGCTTAACGACAGAGTTCCCGGAGGCGTGGAACTAGTGCATATTCATTGCGTTTGTTAGTCGACCACGGTTGCCAACCGGCGCCTCGAGAAACCACACGATAGGAGCCTTTCGATATGTTCAACAAGATTCGTTTGCTTATGAGCGCGGCCGCGCTTGTCGCACTTGCCGGTTCGGCACAGGCCGCACCGAGCGGTATCAAGGTCGGCACGCTGACCTGTAATGTCGCCAGCGGCTGGGGCTTCATCTTCGGCTCGTCCAAAGATTTGCACTGCAACTTCCGTCCGAACGGCCATAGGGGCGAGCATTATGTCGGCTCGATCTCCAAGTTCGGCGTCGACATCGGCTACACCGAAGGTGGCGTGCTGGTTTGGGGCGTGTTCGCGCCGTCGTCCGACGTGCGCCCCGGCGCGCTTGAGGGCGACTATGCCGGTGCCACGGCGAGCGCGACGGTTGGCGTCGGCCTCGGCGCCAACGTTTTGATCGGCGGTCTCGACAAGTCGATCGCACTGCAGCCGCTGAGCGTCGAAGGCAACAAGGGCCTGAACGTCGCGGCCGGCATCGGCGCCATCAGCCTGAAGTCTTCGCCGTAAGCTTCCATACGACGTTACTGAAAGAGCCCCATCCGCAAGGGTGGGGCTTTTTCGCATTCATCCAGCCGCGGTGCGATCTGAACCGGGCTCCCCGCGGCCAGGCCAGGAACGCCAGGATTCCGCCTATCCGCCAGCCCCAGCCAGAACAAATAAAGACATGCATATTTCTTTATATGTTTTCTTGCCCTGCCCCTGAGCCGCTGCTATATCCCGCGCGCCATTTGCAGGAATCTCCCATGACCGCCGCTCACGATTACGTCGTCGCCGACATCACGCTTGCCGATTTCGGCCGCAAGGAAATCTCTCTCGCCGAGACCGAGATGCCGGGCCTGATGGCCACGCGCGAGGAATATGGCGCGTCGAAGCCGCTCAAAGGCGCGCGTATCGCTGGCTCGCTGCACATGACGATCCAGACCGCGGTGCTGATCGAGACGCTGAAGGAACTGGGCGCCGACGTGCGCTGGGTGTCGTGCAACATCTATTCGACGCAGGACCACGCCGCCGCCGCCATCGCGGCCGCCGGTACGCCGGTGTTCGCGGTCAAGGGCGAGAGCCTGAAGGACTACTGGGATTACACCGCGCGGCTGTTCGACTGGCATGGCGGCGGCTTCCCGAACATGATCCTCGACGATGGCGGCGATGCGACGATGCTCGTCCATCATGGCCTGCGCGCCGAGAACGGCGACACCGCCTTCCTCGACAAGCCGGAGAACGAGGAAGAGGAAGTCTTCTACGCGCTCATCAAGCGCCTGCTGAAGGAAAAACCCGCAGGCTGGTTCGCCCAGGTCGCCACCCACATCAAGGGCGTATCGGAAGAAACCACGACCGGCGTGCATCGCCTTTATCTGATGGAGAAAGAGGGCAAGCTTCTGTTCCCCGCCATCAATGTGAACGACAGCGTGACCAAGTCGAAGTTCGACAATCTCTATGGCTGCCGCGAGTCGCTGGTCGATGGCATCCGCCGCGGCACCGACGTGATGATGGCCGGCAAGGTCGCGATGGTTGCAGGCTTCGGCGATGTCGGCAAAGGCTCGGCCGCATCGCTGCGCCAGGCCGGTTGCCGCGTGCTTGTCTCCGAGATCGATCCGATCTGCGCGCTCCAGGCCGCGATGGAAGGCTATGAGGTCGTGACGATGGAAGATGCCGCGCCGCGCGCCGACATCTTCGTCACCGCGACCGGCAACCTCGACGTCATCACGATCGAGCACATGCGCGCCATGAAGGACCGCGCCATCGTCTGCAACATCGGTCACTTCGACAGCGAGATCCAGGTCGCGGCGCTCAAGAACTTCAAATGGCAGAACATCAAGCCGCAGGTCGACGAGATCGAATTCCCGGACGGCAAGCGCCTGATCCTTCTCTCCGAAGGCCGCCTGGTGAATCTCGGCAACGCCATGGGCCATCCGAGCTTCGTGATGAGCTCGTCGTTCACGAACCAGACCCTTGCGCAGATCGAGCTCTACAAGAACGAGGGCAAGTACCAGAAGAAGGTCTACACCCTGCCCAAGCACCTCGACGAAAAGGTCGCGCGCCTGCACCTCGACAAGATCGGCGTGAAGCTGACGAAGCTTTCGAAGAAGCAGTCGGATTACATCAGCGTGCCCGAGGCCGGTCCTTTCAAGCCGGATCATTATCGCTACTGACACAAAAGGGCGGCGCGTTCTGATAGAAGCGCCGCCCGAATTGTTTCTGGAGGTTCGAATGATCGAGGGACGCTGTCACTGCGGCAAGGTTCGGATCGAACTCGACTTCGCGCCGGAAGAAGTGAAGAGCTGCAACTGCTCCATCTGCCGCCGCAACGGGACGCTGTGGGCGTATTATTCGCCGAAGCAGGTGCGCATCACCGAGGCCGAACCGACCGACACTTACGTTTGGGGGGATCGCTGTCTCACCCTTCATCGTTGTTCCGATTGCGGCTGCGTCACGCATTGGCGGGCCATGGATTCCACCTATGACCGCATGGGCGTCAGCGCGCGCCTGCTGGCACCCGAAGTCCTGGCGACGGCACGCACCATCCAGTTCGATGGCGCCAGCATGGGAAGTCCGACATTCTGACAGGCACTATCAGACTGGGCGACGCGATTGGGCCGGAGCGCAGAGAATGAATGTCACCATCCTCGATGACTATTTCGACACGCTGCGCACGCTGGATTGCTTCCGAAAGCTCGACGGCCATGCCGTCACCGTCTGGAACGACCATGTTCAGGAGACAGACGCCTTAGCCGCACGCCTCGAAGACACGGACGCGCTCGTTCTGATCCGCGAGCGCACGAAGATCGGCAGTGAATTGCTGGACCGCCTGCCCCGCCTCAAGCTCATCAGCCAGCGTAGCGTCTATCCCCATATCGACATCGCGGCCTGCACGCGGCTGGGCATCGTGGTGTCCTCCAACATGCATTCCGATACGCCATCCTATGCCGCCGCCGAACTGACCTGGGCGCTGGTGCTGGCCGCGATACGTGAGATTCCGCAGAATGTCGCCACGCTGAAAGCCGGCATCTGGCAGATCGGCGTGGGCCATACGCTGCGCGGCAAGACGCTCGGCATCTTCGGCTACGGCCGCATCGGCGCGACCGTGGCGGGGTACGGCAAAGCGTTCGGCATGAAGGTGCCGGTGTGGTCGCGAGAAGATTCCCGCGAACGGGCCCGTGTGGACGGATACGACATCGCCGCGAGCAAGGAAGAATTCTTCGAACGCTGCGACGTGCTCTCGCTTCACATGCGGCTGGTGCCCGCCACGCGCGGCATCGTCACGGCAGGTGATCTCGCGCGCATGAAGAAGACCGCGCTGATTGTGAACACCTCGCGCGCGGGACTGATCGCGCCGGGCGCGCTGGTCGCGGCGCTGGAAGCGGGACGGCCTGGCATGGCGGCGGTGGACGTGTTCGAGGAAGAGCCGGTCACCGATCCGAACCATCCGCTGCTGCGCCTCAGCAATGTGATCGCCACGCCGCATATCGGCTACGTCACGTACGACGAATACGAGCTTCAGTTCGCGGACATCTTCGACCAGATCGTGGCCTTCGCAGCGGGAACGCCGGTCAATGTGGTCAACCCGGACGTGCTCGAACACCGACGGGTCTGAGCCGATCGTCCGTATTTTCGTCAGCGCGTGATCTTGAACACCGTCCCGCAGGCCGCCGGACATTCGAAAGATTGGGCCCTGGTCGCGCCAAACAGATTTCCTTCCTTGTCCAGTATCAGATTGTTGACGGACGGATTGTTGGCATCCGTGAAATCGTGCAGCACGGTATATGTGCCGCGCGCCGAGAATTCGAACGCGACGCCGTCTCCATGGGCGCCGCCTTCCGCGGTGCCGAACAGATTGCCGCGGCGGTCGATGATCAGACCTGCGTGCGGGACACCACCCGTCCCAATGCCGAAGAGGTACAATTCCGACTTTGTGCCGTCCGGTTCCAGCTTGAAGATGGTGCCGGCGCCGCCGCCTTGCTGGGTCATTCCATAGAGATTACCCGTGCGATCCATGGCCAGGCTTCCGACCGGAAATTTGCCATGCCCGTCGTTCAGGAACCGGTACAGAATGGTCGTGGTCCCGTCCGGCGCGACCTTGAACACCGTGCCGCAACCGGTGCCCGCGCAACAACCACCGCTCCCGCACGCGCTGCTGCCGCCAGCGATTGTCGTGCCATACAGGTTGCCATTGCGATCCATGATCAAGGCGGACGCGGGGCTGTCGCCGTCGCCTTCCCTGCTCGTGCCGCCGAAGGAATGAAGCACACGCTCCTTTCCGTTCGGCGTGATCCTGTAGACCGTGCCGCGGCCCACCTGTCCTCCGTGGATCGTCGTGCCGTAGAGCCGGCCCTGACGATCGAGGATGGGGCTGCCGAGCGGGTTCTTGCCGTCGCCCAATTCCTGGAAGGCATGCAGCGTGGTCAGATGACCGCCCGGATCCAGCTTGAACACGGTGCTGGGAATGTTGCCCGTCCCGTTCGTGGCTCCGTAAAGATTGCCGGCGCTGTCGCGCGCGAGCCCGGTTTGCGGATACGCACCATCATTTCCGCCCTTGAAGGAATAGAGGGTGGTCTCGCTGCCGTCCGGTGCGACTTTGAAAATAGTCCCGCACTGACAAGTGACATCACCGCCGGCAAACGTCGCTCCGTAGAGGTTTCCAGCAGCGTCCTGGATCAGGCTGAAGGGCGCCTGGCCATCCTGGCCACCGGTGAACGCGTAGAGCGTTTGAAAATCTGCGGCCCGCGCGCCGGAACATATCAGCGCGACGAAGACAAAAACTCCGGCAACCGCCCAATCTGTCGACAAACGCCGGCCGCTGAACATCGACTCCTCCGCCCCAGATCTCGTACCGGGCCCATCTTGCAACAAGACAACGAATGGTACCATGCAACCGTTATCTGGCGGACATCTCGCTCAGAAAAAGGCGCCGGTTTTTTGGAGGATGGAATGGTTGAAGGACGCTGTCACTGCGGCAAGGTACGGATCGAACTCGATACGGCGCCCGCGGAAGTCAAAGAGTGCAACTGCTCGATCTGCCGCCGCTATGGCGTGCTCTGGGCCTACTATTCGCCGAAACAGGTCCGGATAACTGAGTCCGCGCCAACCGACACTTACCAATGGGACGATCGCGATCTCTTCTTCCACCGCTGTTCGGATTGCGGCTGCGTCACGCATTGGCGCGCGGTGGATTCCACGGTCGATCGCATGGGCGTCAATGCGCGCCTGCTCACACCCGAGGTCCTGGCCGCCGCGCGCCTCACGCAGTTCGACGGCGCAAGCATGGGACGGCTGACCTTCTGACATCAGCCTGATGCCGGTTGTGCGCGATCGGCAATGTTCTAACTTGAAATCTCGCTGAGCAACTGGATTACCTCTGCCTTCAGTCTGTCAGCAGATATATTGGCGGCGTTTTTTTGTTCGGGTGAGAAGCAGTCTGCGGCGGTGAACGCTTTGTCGAAAGTGTCAGACCCTCCGCCTTCGTCCCGCCAGCGTCTCCAAGCCGCCATGTAGCTTTTAGTAAACTGGAGCGCGTCCATTTCGCCACTGGCGAACTGGCGCATGATGGCGGTCAATGCATTCTCATTCACTTCGCTCGCGCCTCCGCCACTACCACTGAAACAAAGACGTGGAGCAACGACCCCGGCGAGTGTGCCGATGACAAGGCCGCAAAATCCACCGCCAATCCATTCGTAGAATCTCGGTCTGCGCTTTTCCTCCGTTCCTAGTAGCGCAATGAGAAGCAGCCCAGCAGCAATCCCTCCGCCCATAATAATGAGGGCAATAGTCATTCGATATTCGTCCAGTGTTCAGTCACTCTAGCCCCCTACGCTTCGCCTCCTGCCGCGGTCTACCGTTTCACCGTGTCGTCCCAGATGTGCTCGACCACCGCCGGGAATCAGCCGATCGTCCGCATACCGATTTCCTAGTGGCCTGATCGGATTCAACAATCGGCGCTGGGAACAACTCTCCCGCGACATCTGGTTAACGCGGCCAGATTTCGATGTTCATAATTTGTTAACCACCATCCCTATGCGGACTCAGGCAATCCCGTTAACTTAATGATTCCAAGGTGATTCGAGCCAATTTGGCAGGAATCGGGGGTTGCCGGGATGCGTCCCACGGCGGGACATAACAACAACCCTGGCGGCAGGGGAGTGGTGAGGCGAAGGTTCGGCCTGTGGTTGCTGGCGGCTGTCATGGCCCCGAGCCCTGCGCTGTGCGATCCCCTTCTGCCACTCGGCGAGCGCGACATCGTGATGGCCGCCGTGACTCTCGGCGCCGTAGCACTTGCGATCGCTGCCGGGCTTTGGGCTGTTGCCGAGCAGAACATATCGCTCAAGCTCAAGCGCAACCTGCGCGCCGCGGGCGCGCGAACCCGCGCCGCGGTCGGCGAACGCGATGCGCTTCTCTCCGGCGGACGCGAAGCTCTGCTGGTGTGGGGGCGCGACGGCTCCGGTCCCTATTCCTATGGCGGCGCGGAAGCGGTTTTGGATTCGTGCCTGGCAGGCGCGGATGCGCTGGCGCTTAGCGAGGCGCTGGATGCGCTCAGCGACAAGGCGACGCCCTTCGCGCTCGACGCCCATGACCGCAACGGCCTGCGGATCCATCTTCGCGGACGCCCCGTGGGCGGCATGGCAGCGGTGTGGCTGGAGCCCGAAAAAGCAGCGAAGTCGGACACGCTCGATTTCCGCGCCATCCTCGACGCCCTGCCCGTGCCGGTCTGGCTGCGCGACCGCACGCTGTCGCTGATCTGGGGCAACCGCGCCTTCGCGGAGGCGAACGGCCTTGCGAGCAGCGAAGCGGCCGTCGCCGCTCAGGCCGTGCTCGACAAGACCGAACCCGATCTCGCCGCGACCGCGCGCAACACCAGGCAGGTGCAGGAGCAGCGCCGCTTCGCCGTCGTCGGCGGCCAGCGTCGCGCGCTGGCCTTCACCCATGTACCGATGGATGACCTCTCCATCGTCGGCAGTGCCGTCGACGTCAGCGAATCCGTGCAGGCCGGCGCGAAGCTGCAGCAGCATATCGATGCGCATTCCGATACACTCGACCGGCTGGCGACAGCGGTCGCGATCTTCGGACGCGACCAGAGGCTCAACTTCTACAACCGCGCCTTCGCAAAACTCTGGGACCTGCCCGAGACCTGGCTCGACAGTCATCCCAACGATGCCGAAATCCTTGACCGCCTGCGCCAGGGGCGCAAACTGCCAGAGCAGCGCGACTACCAGGCCTGGAAGCGCCAGCGCCTCGCGCTCTACACCGAACCAGCCGAATATCTGCCCGAGGAATATTGGCACCTGCCGAGCGGCAAGACGCTGCGCGTGGTGACGCAGCCGCATCCGTTCGGCGGCCTCACCTTCCTCTATGAGGACGTGACAGAGCGCATCGCGCTCGAAAGCTCCTACAACACGCTGAGCAAGGTGCAGTCGGCGACGCTCAACACGTTGCAGGAAGCGGTGGCCGTGTTCGGACTCGACGGCAAGCTGAAGCTCTACAACGCCGCCTTCGCCAATATGTGGGAGCTGACGCCGAAGGATCTGGCAGGCGAGCCACATATCCGCACCATCGCCGCAGCCTGTGTCGAAAAGTTCGGCGGGGCCGATGCGTGGCAGAGCATGATCCAGGCCGTGGTCGCCGGCGCGCAGGGCAAGCGCGATCTTGGCGAGATCGAGCGCAACGACCGCGCGATCCTGTCGCTCACGCTGTCTCCGCTGCCCGATGGCGCGCTGCTCGTGACCTTCGCCGATGTGACCGACCGCTTCCGCATCGAGACCGCGCTTCGCGACCGCGCCGGCGCGCTGGAAGCCGCGGACCGCCTCAAATCGGATTTCATCAAGCACGTGTCCTATGAGCTGCGCACGCCGCTCAACACCATCCTGGGATTTTCCGAGCATCTGACGAGCGAGATTCCCGGTACGCTGAATGCGCGGCAGAAGGAATATGTCGACGACATCGTTTCCGGCGCCAACACGCTCAAAAACCTGGTCAACGACATTCTCGATCTGGCGCTGGTCGAATCCGGTGCGCTGCGGCTGGAGCTCACACGCATCGATCTGTGCGCTCTGCTGGAAGACGTGGCCGCGCATGGGCGCGACTGGGGTGCGAAAGTGTCGCTCGAGGTCGAGGTCGATTGCCCGAAGGACGCCGGCGAATTCCTCGCCGACGAGCGCCGTATCAAGCAGGTCCTGTTCAATCTCCTGTCCAACGCGATCCGCTTCGTGCCCGACGCCGGCAAGATCACGCTGTCGGGCCGGATCGTGGGCGACGATGTGCAGATCTCGGTCGCGGACAACGGCCCCGGCATCGCGGCCGATGTGAAGGCCAAGGTCTTCGACACGTTCGAGTCCAAAAGCCACGCGGGCCAGCGCGGCGGTGCGGGGCTGGGACTCGCCCTCGTCAACCGCTTCATCGAACTCCATGACGGCTGGGTCGAGATCGAAACCGGGCACGGAACGCTGGTCCGGTGCCATATCCCAAGACGCCTGCAGGATACCGGACCGCCCTCGCCGGTCGAGCGCAAGGCGGGGTGAGGTGCGTCCTAATTTGAGCTCGACGGCTCCCAGCCTCGTTTAGCCATGCAGCCTCGCCGCAATTGCCAGAGAGCGACGGCACCGCCAGACGATTGCGGGTCGGGTATGGATTTGGGAAGGCCAACCTCTCGCACGCACGATTCCCAGTCTGTGTTTGCTGCCTCCGCGTTACGGCTGTGACCTGTCGTGTCGGCCCAATGCCATGGCGGGGCCGCAGCTATTGCAGCGATGACCAATAGCGCAGCCTTCATTTTGCACCCTCCGCTTCGCCACTAGGCGTAACGCGCAGAGTAGGATGAACGCGCACCATGTTGTAGCGGGCGAAGTGGAGCGCTACGGCAGCCTTGATGTTATTCAGCTTCCCAGGCTGACCGGCCGGACTTATCTGGCCATCGGCGGCGGACATGACTGGGGCGAATTCTTGCGATGTGCTGAAACTAGTGGGCCGCGCCTATGTTCTGCGCAGGAAAAGCCCTGGGAGAAATGCCATGAATTTCATCCGCCACACCGTGTGCGCAGCCGCCTTCGCCGGTCTTCTGGTTCCAGCCGCAGCCTTTGCGGCGGAGACCGTTTCGCTGCCCCATTTCAGTTCGGTCGGGCTCGAGGGCGGCGGTCATGTGACGATCAAATACGGTCCGCAGCAGCGCGTGACGCTGCTCAAAGGATCGACCCAGTACACGCGCCTGCGCGGCGAGAACGGTCATTCGCTGAATATCGAGGCCTGCAACGACCGCTGCCCGCACCAGTACGATCTGGAGATCGAGATCGTGACGCCGGTTCTCGAAGCGGCGGCGATCTCGGGCGGCGGCGAGATCGTGGCGAGCGGAAATTTCCCCCATGTCGAAAGCATCTCGGCCGCGGTCAATGGCGGCGGAGACATCGACGTCCGCGCGGTGAGCGCGAAAGAAGCGCACGCTGCCGTCAGCGGCGGCGGCGGCATCCATCTGACCGCCACAGCAACACTCAACGCGGCCGTCTCGGGCGGCGGCGAGATCGTCTACAGCGGCAACCCGCAAGTGAGCGAAGCCGTCAACGGCGGCGGCTCGGTGGAGCGCGCGCGGTAGAGCGATTTCGGCCTTTGGATTCAATTTCAATCCGTCATGGCCGCCCTTGAGGCGGCCATCCATCTGGCGCGCGTCCGCGCGCCACAAAAACTATCCCTTCTTCACGGAAGTCCCGGAGGAAGTTGGATGGCCGGGTCAAGCCCGGCCATGACGGGTTGGAGTGAGTTCACCTAAACCGAAATCGTTCTAGCTGTCACTCCACGTCCTGCGAGGCCTCTCCGAAAAGTATGTTCCGGCGCGCCGTGACACCGGCCGTTGTTGCAGTGGCATATTGATCGGAGAGTTCGGCGAGCGACGTGGCGCCCGGGAACATGTAGTCCAGCGGCTCGGTCTGCGCGGATTGCGCAAATGCGCCTGACATGGTCTGCGCATTCGCGGCAATGGCGATTGACGCCTCAGCCTGTGGCGCTTGCGGCTCGAGCGTGCTCCAGATCCCGAATGCGCTTGTGAGCGCGACGACGGTGGCAAGCACGCCCAGATGCGCAAGACGCTCCCGCCTTGCAACGGCGTGGTCGGCCGCTTCCAGGACGCGGGCCGCAAAGCCCGGCCTGAAGGGCAGCTCCGCTTGAGAGGTTTTTTCGACCGTCATTCCGTATCTCCGGCAAGCAAGAAAGCACGCAGGTTTTCGCGCGCGCGAAACAGCCGCGATTTCACCGCGGAAACGCTCGAACCCGAGAGCCGTGCCATGTCTTCATAACTCTTTGTGCCATCGAGCGACAGTTTGAGGATCGTTTGCTGCGCGTCCGGCAACGCCGCCATGCCGCGCTCGATGGCCTCGCCGGCATCCGGCTTCGGTTCCGGCGCCGAGACGGCGTCGTGCGCCGGCTGATAGCTTACAAACAATCGCCGCCAGCCGCTTCTGGCGCGCAAATGATCGCGGCAGACATTGCGCGCGATCTGAAACAGCCACGGCTCGAAGCGGTTGTGAGCGCGCAGACGCGGGAGCGCGAGCACCATCTTCACGAAGACCGTCTGGCAGAGATCCTCGTAATGCGCCGCCTCCGAAATCTGCGCGATCACGAACCGCGCGATACGCTGCTGATAGAGAACGATCAACTGCTCCGCCGCACGGCGGTCGCCGCCGCCGGCGCGTTCGATCAGAACGACCGTCTCGCCCGGCAGCGGCGCATCTGCGTCCAAAGCTTTGCCTCAGTTCTCGTCGTCCGGCTCGCCCGGTCCCTGATGGCCCATCAGGCCCTGCATCTGGGCGTGCAGACTATGCAGCTTCTGCTGGACCTCGGCGAGATGTTTGATCTGTTCCGCTGTCAGCACATTGCGGATCGCGATCGCGGTGTCGGCCATGGCCTGGTTGAGCTCGGATTCCAGGCGCGACGCCTGCTGCACCAGCGGCTTCAGATCCGCGCTTGTCACGGCGCCCGTGCCGAACAGCTTTGCCGAGATCTGCTCATGCAACGCGAAGAGCTGCTTGTGGATGCCCTCCATCTTGGCCCGGTCGGCATTCAGGATCAGCCGCACCTGCTGCTGCTGCGCGGCCGTCAGATTGGCCGATTTGAGGAGCATCATGAACGGCGAACCGCCGCCATGCATGGCCATCATGTCGCCGTGGCCCATGCCCATGCCCTGGGCGGCGGACGGTGCGGCCATGAGCGGCGCACAAAGAAGGCCCAGCGTCACCGCGGCAACGCGAAACTTGTTCAAAATCATCTATTGGAACTCCGTTTGAGGACTCTCGATGCCCTAAAGACGGAGCTTGGTCTCAAAAGTTTCGGCCCGGACCGTTTATTTCTGGGCGGCCGCGCCAAGAATAACGATGGGCATGAGCGCGGTCATCAGGCCAGCCACAAACAGGATAAGATTTAAGACTGGAGAAATTTCTCCGATCGAGCGGCCCTCCTTCAATACCAGTCGCTGAAGCACAGGCGACATTTTCATCGCCAACGCGAAAATGAACAACGCCGCCGGCACAAGCACGAGGCCAAACCCAGGTTTGGGTGGTTGCGGCCACAGAACCAAAGGGAACACGTAAGGAGCCAAGAGCAGATTCCAGACCACGACCACGGCGGCAAATGCTTGCCACCGCACCGGAAATCCGGCCTCGATCTGCACCGGTCCTGCAAGCTCCGGCGTTCCTGCCGGAATGAAGCCGGCTTGGTCGATGCGCGCAATCAATCGAGCGGGACGAACGCTCCAAAAGATGACTCGCCGTGGATAGTCCATTCGCCGATGTACGACCATCACGCCAGACCCCAGCACCGGAATGTAACCATAGGGTTGAAGCGCGATCACTTCCTCGGGTGCGAAATCGTACTGGCCTATCAGCAAAGCGTTCAGGTGCAAGTGGCAGTTGGAGACACTCAAGCGTGCCAGCGGCCAACTGACATTCACCCAGCCGATTCTCGCGCCGCCAGTGACGGAGAGCTGGTCCACCTCAATGCTGGCTCTTGGGCGTCTTGACCACGAGGCCGTCGAGTTCGGGAGTGACCTTGATCTGGCAGGAAAGGCGCGAATTGGGCTCGAGTTCCTGGGCGAAGTCGAGCATCGTCTCTTCCATGTCGGATTTCGGCGGAAGCTTGTCGAGCCACGGCTCCTGCACATAGACGTGACAGGTCGCGCAGGCGCAGGCGCCGCCGCAATCGGCATCGATGCCCGGGATCAGGTTCTTCACCGCGCCTTCCATGACACTCCAGCCGGCGGGCACGTCGACGTCGTGCTCCTTCCCATTGTGCTCGATGTATTTGATCTTCGGCATGGATGCTCCTTCAGGCTCAAACGATGTTTTTCATGGGAATGGCGGTGTCCGCAAGACGCTCGGGCGGCACGCGGGCGCCGTCTGCGATCAGCTTGCGGCCGACCAGATATTCCGCCGCGGCATTGACCGCCTCGACTGCCGCCACGGCGCCGTCGCGCAGATGGAAAACCGCGAATTTCCGTGCGCCCGGATCGCCGCGCAGCACGATCTCGTCGCCCGGCTTGGCGAGGCCCGCGATCTGCAGCTTGAGATCGTACTGATCGGACCAGAACCACGGCACTTCACCATACGCCGTGGGCTTGCCAACCATCGCCAGCGCCGCGTGCTTGGCCTGATCGATCGCGTTCTGCACGCTTTCCAGCCGGATGAGATCGCCGTTGCGGCCGTGATGGCGTGTGCAGTCGCCCGCCGCGAAGATCGCAGGGTCTTCCGTGGCGCAGAATTGGTCGACATAGATGCCGTCGCCGCATTTCAGTCCCGCCGCTTCCGCGATCTCGCAATTCGGCACGACGCCGATGCCGACCAGCGCGATATCGGCGGGGAAAGTCCTTCCACCGGCACGAACGCCGGAGAGTCTTCCGGTGCCCTCGAATCCTTCGACGCCGGTGTTCAGGTGAAAGACGACGCCGGCTTCGCGATGGACGCGTTCGTAGAATTCGGAGACCGGCTTCGACGCCGAACGCGCCATCACGCGATCCATCGCCTCGATCACGGTGACGTTCAGATCGTATTTGCGCGCGACCGCCGCGACTTCGAGGCCGATATAGCCAGCACCGACGATGACGAGATTCTTCACCGTCTTGAAGGCGGGCCGGAGTTCATCCACATCGGCGATGGAACGCAGATAGTGAATGCCTGGCAGCTTGGCACCGGGCACATTAATCTCGCGCACGCGTGTGCCGGTTGCGATTAAAAGCTTGTCGTAAGATAGCGAGCGGCCATCGGACAGTGCCACGGATTTCGCTGCCCGGTCGATGGATTTGGCCGAAGCGTTCAGCATCATCTCGCATTTCGCATCGGCATAGAACGCATCGGGCTTCAGGAACAGCCGGTCGCGCTCCATCGTGCCCATAAGATAAGTCTTCGACAGCGGCGGGCGCTGATAGGGCGCATAGGCCTCGTCGCCCACCATCTGGATCGAGCCCGTAAAGCCCTCGGCGCGCAGCGTGGCGACGGCCTGCGCGCCCGCCTGCCCTGCGCCGATGATGACGATGCGTTCCAAGTCGTGGGGGTCCTTCGCCATGCCCGGAAGCGGGCTAACACGCCGCTTTACCGGGTGCAAACCGTGCTACGGGGCGGCGTTGAGGCGCGGCGGCGCTCCGGCTAAAAGACCGGCGATGGCCAAGGATTCTCAAGCCTTTGTGCGGACGCTGAGCCTGCCGGACGTTGCGGCAACCAGGGCTCTGGGCGCGCGCATTGCCGCAGGGCTTTCGGTGGGCGATCTGGTCGCGCTGGAAGGCGACCTCGGCGCCGGCAAGACGACCTTGGCGCGCGCCATCCTGCGCAGCCTGGGCGTGAGCGAGGACGTTCCGAGCCCGACCTTCACCCTCGTGCAGCTTTACGAAACGCCCGATCTGACCGTCCGGCATTACGATCTTTACCGCATCGAGAATGCGAATGAGATCGCCGAGTTGGGCATCGATGAGGCGGTGGAAGACGGCGCAGCCCTGGTCGAATGGCCGGAGCGCGCCGATGGCCGCCTGCCCGGCGCGCTGCTGCAGGTCGGACTGCAGGCAGCAGATGCAGATTCGCGAACCGCTTCGCTCAGCGGTCCGGCAAAATGGGCAGCCATATTCGAAGCGTCGGTGACACATGCCGGCTGACCCCGACGACGCCGCGCGCGCGTTCCTGAAAAGCGCGGGCTGGGATGGCGCCGCGGTGGCACCGCTTCCGGGCGACGCCTCGACGCGCCATTACGCGCGCGTGTCGCTGAACGGGCACAAGGCGATGCTGATGGATCAGCCGCAAACGGCGGAAGCGCCAACAGCGCCCGCAAATGCCACACCCGAAGAACGCCGCGCGCTCGGCTACAACGCCATCGCACGTCTCGCCGGCGGGGATTGCGCACGGTTCGTCGCGGCCTCGAACTATCTGCGCGGGCTGGGTTTGAGCGCGCCGGAAATCTATGCCGCCGATCCGGATAGCGGTTTCGTGCTGATCGAGGATTTCGGCGACGCGCTCTATGCCGACATGCTGAGCGACGGCCGGGCAGACGAGCGCACAGTTTATGAGTCCGCCGCTGATGTTCTGGCGGCACTGCACGCGATGGGTGCGCCGGCGGTGCTGCATCCCGACAAGGCACTGCATGCCTATGACGAGACCGCGCTGCTCGCCGAAATCGATCTGATGACGGAATGGTATCTGCCCTACGCACTCGGCCGCGCGGCAACACCGGATGAGATCGCCGAACATCGCGCGCTGTGGCGCAAGGCGCTGGAGTCAGTGAGCGAACCTTCGCCTGTTTTCGTGCACCGCGACTACCACGCCCAGAACCTGCTCTGGCTGCCGGAGCGGGCCGGCACGGCGCGCGTCGGCCTGATCGATTTCCAGGATGCGGTCGCGGGCACGCGCGCCTATGACCTTATATCTCTGACCGAAGATGCGCGCCGCGACGTCTCGCCGGAGATCGCGGAGGCGACGACGCAGCGTTATCTCGCCGCGACGGGAGCCGACGCGGAGCACTTCCGCGCGCAGATGGCGGTCATGGCGGCGCAGCGCAATGCCAAGATCGCAGGCATCTTCGCGCGCCTTTACAAAAGAGACGGCAAACCGCGCTACCTTTCCTATCTCCCACGCGTGTGGGGACATTTGAATCGCGATCTCGAACATCCGGCCTTGGCCGGTCTCAAATCGTGGTATGACAAAACCATTCCGCGCGACCGTCGCGGACAGATCAACGGAGCCTGATTGTGAACGGACCGACACGCGCGATGGTGATGGCGGCGGGACTCGGCACGCGCATGCGTCCGCTCACCGACGACCGGCCCAAGCCGTTGGTTGAAGTCGCCGGCAAGACGCTGATCGATCACGCGCTCGACCGCCTCGTGACCGCGGGTGTGACCATCGCCGTGGTCAATGCACACTACAAATCCGACATGCTCAAGGCGCATCTGGCCAAGCGCAAGGACATCGAAATCCGCGTGTCCGAAGAGAATGACGAGCTGCTCGGCACCGGCGGCGGCATCCTGAAAGCGCTTCCGAATTTCGTGAACGAGCCGTTCTTCGTGCTCAATTCGGACTCGGTCTGGGTCGAAGGCATGGGACAGGCGCTGGAGCGTATGAAGGAACGCTGGGAACCGGAAGACATGGACGCGCTGCTGTTGATGGCATCGATGGTGACGGCGATCGGCTTCGAAGGCACCGGCGATTTCCAGATGGACGCGGAAGGACGGCTCTCGCGCGTACCGCCGCGGCGCGTTTCGCCCTTCGCCTATCCGGGCGTGCAGATCGTGCATCCGCGCATCTTCGACAACGCACCGGGCACATCGTTCTCGATGAACGTGCTGTGGGATGTCGCGATCGAGAAAGAGCGCCTCTACGGCGTCCGCCTTGACGGCGTGTGGATGCATGTCGGAACGCCGGACGCCGTGCGCGAAGCCGAAGGGCTTCTGGCAGACCTTGCGGCCTGAGCGCGCGCCGCACGTCCTGACCATTTCGGCAAGCCAGCCCTTCGCCGAAACATTGGCGCGAGGATTGATCGCGCGCCTCGGCGCGGATGCCGATCCGCTCGCGCTGTCGTCGGCCACGATCTATCTGCCCACGCGGCGCGCTGCCCGCAGCTTCGCCGATGTGTTCGCGCGCGTGCTGGGCGGCGCGGCGCTGCTGCCGGATTTCAGGGCGCTCGGTGACGTCGACGAGGACGAGTTCCTGTTCGATGCCGATGCGGCAGATCTCGATCTCGTCCCCGCGATCGCGCCGATGCGGCGGCAGCTGCTGCTCGCAACACTCATCAAGCGCTGGAACGAAACGCGCCGCGGCGCAACCCTGGGCTTCGTGCAGGCGAGCGCGCTGGCTGAGAGCCTCGCGCGTCTGATGGACGAACTAGAGACACAGAGCGCGGATACGTCGCGGTTCGGCGATCTCGCGCCCAAGGCGCTGGCCGAACATTGGGCGGAGGTTCTGGATTTCCTCGATCTCCTTCGCGTGCAATGGCCCGCGCTGCTGGCTGCAGAAGGCGTCGTCAATCCGGCCGCGCGGCGCAACGCGGCGCTCGAGGCTCTGGCGAAGCGGCTCGCAGCGCATCCGCCCGAAGGCATGGTCATCGCCGCCGGTTCGACGGGTTCGATTCCGGCGACCGGCGAATTGCTCGGCGTCATCGCGCGGCTGCCGGACGGCATGGTCGTGCTGCCCGGTCTCGATCGCAAACTCGACACCGAGAGCTGGAACGATCTCGATCCCGGCCATCCACAATACGGCATGAAGCAGTTGCTGGAGCGGATCGCAGTGAAACGCGAAGACGTGAGCGACTGGTCCGAGGTCACGCCTCGTACGGCGCGCGAGCTGCTGTTGCGCGAAACGTTGCGTCCCGCACCGACAACCGATGCATGGCGCGCGCTGGCCGAAAGCGGAAGCGATGCGATTGCGGCAGGGCTCGAAGGTCTGTCCCTGATCGACGCCGCCGATCCGGCGGAAGAAGCCGCGATCATCGCGCTCGCCCTGCGCGAAGCGTTGGAGACAAAAGGACAGACCGCCGCGCTCGTCACGCCCGACCGCGTATTGGCGCGGCGCGTCACCGCCGAACTGCAACGATGGGACATCGCCATCGACGATTCCGCCGGCCAGCCACTGTCGCACACACAGCCAGGCACGTTCCTGTGCCTGCTCGCCGAAGCTGCCGATTCCGGCTTCGCGCCGGTGCCGCTCCTGGCGCTGCTCAAGCATCCGCTCGCAACCATGGGCGGCGACGCAGCTGCGTTTCGCCAGCAGGCACGCAAGCTCGACATGGCACTGCGCGGGCCACAACCAGACGCCGGACTCGATGGCATCGCAAAGGCAATCAAAAACCGCGACCTCGCTGCATGGTTCGGCAAAGTTGCGGAGATTCTTCGCCCATTCGCCGATGCGCTGACCGGCCGCGAACTCTTCATTGCCGACGTCCTCGCACTCCACATGGAAGCGGCGGAAAAACTTGCGGCCCGGGACCAGCTTTGGCGCGGCGAAGCCGGCGATAACGCGGCCCAGCTGTTCACAAAACTGAGCGAAGCCTCGGCCGATCTGCCCGCCATCGAGCCTGGAGCCTACGCGCCGCTGTTCCGCGATTTCGCCGGACGCGTCTTCATCCGTCCGGCTTACGGCAGGCATCCGCGCCTTGCGATCCTCGGAGCGCAGGAAGCCCGTCTTCAAAGCTTCGATCTTCTTGTTCTTGGTGGGTTGAACGAAGGCACGTGGCCGCGCGCTGCCGCGACCGATCCGTGGTTCTCGCGGCCGATGCGCAGCGCGCTGGGATTGGAGCTTCCGGAATTCCGCATCGGCCAATCGGCGCACGACTTCGCCACACTCACCGCCGCGCCACGCGTCCTCTTGACCCGCGCGACCAAGACCGAAGGCACGCCCACGATTCCGTCGCGCTGGGTGCAGCGGTTGATCCAGCTCACGCGTGGCCTCGGTCTCGAAGACGCCTTGAAACCGAAGACGGATTATCTCGCGCTCCATCGCGCGCTCGAAGAACCCGAAGCAATCATTCGCATCAAGCCGCCGACACCGAAACCGCCGCTGCCGGCGCGGCCGCGCAAGTTGTCGGTCACTGAGATCGAGACCTGGCTGCGCGATCCTTACGCGATCTATGCGCGGCGCGTGTTGGGGCTCAAACCGCTCGATCCGCTCGAAGCCCAGATCGGGCCGCTCGAACGCGGCAGCGCCGTTCACAAGGCACTGGAAGAATTTGTGCGCGAATTTCCCGATCATGTTCCACCCGGCGCCGAAACGCGACTGATAGAACTTGCCGATGCGGTATTCGCCGAACTGGGTGTGCCGAAGGCGGTGCTGACCATGTGGCGGCCGCGCTTCGTCAACGCCGCGCACTGGTTCGTGGGTGTCGAGCGCGAGCGCCGCGCCGGGATTGCGCACTCCATTCTGGAAACCCGCGGCGAGCGCGTGTTCGCGAGCAGCGGCGGCGATTTCACGCTCCATGGTGTTGCCGACCGCATCGATGCCTTGCGCGCGGGCGGCGCCGCGATCCTCGACTACAAGACCGGCTCCCCGCCCACCGACAAGCAGGTGCGCGAACTTCTCACCCCGCAGCTCCCGCTCGAAGCCGCGATCCTCGAAAGCGGCGGCTTTAAAGATGCGCCTGCGATGAAGACCTCTCAGCTGATCTACATCCGCTTCGCCGGCGGCGCGAAGCCGGGCGAAGTGCGCATTGTCGACGTCGATGCGCAGGCAATCACCGCGGAAGCGATCGAGAAACTCACAACCCGCATCGCGTTCTTCGATGAGGAATCGACGCCTTATCTCTCGCGCGTCAGGCCTTATCGCAGCGATATTTCCGGCGACTACGATCATCTGGCACGTTTCCGCGAGTGGTCGCTGATGGGCTGGGAGGACGACGGCGAATGAGCGACGCCTCCCGCAACGCTTCCGATCCGACACGCTCGGCCTGGGTCGCGGCCAACGCCGGCGCCGGCAAGACCCACACGCTCGCCAATCGCGTGACGCGGCTGCTGCTCGCCGACGCCAGGCCTGAGCGCATTCTCTGTCTCACCTATACCAAGGCCGCGGCGGCGGAGATGCAGGACCGGCTGTTCAACCAGCTCGGCAGATGGGCGATGTTGCCCGACAAGGAGCTCGCTGCAAATATTCGCAGCATCGGCGCGGTGGCGAGCGACGCCAAGGAACTGCGCAAGGCGCGCCGCCTGTTCGCGCAGGCGCTCGAAACGCCGGGGGGTCTCAAGATCCAGACCATTCATGCCTTCTGCCAGAACCTGCTTGGACGCTTTCCGATCGAAGCGGGCGTGCCGCCGTCGTTCAGCGTTCTCGACGACCGCACCGCGCGCGATCTGATGAGCGCGGCGCGCGTGCGCGTGCTGGAGCGGGCGGCGTCCGGCGATGTGGCGCGCGCGGACGCCGTTGCGCACATCGTCACCCGAACAAGCGAAACCCGATTGCAGCAGCTTCTTGACGCGGCACTCGGCGGCGACCGGCGCAAGATCGAGAAGTTCTTCGATACGCATGGCCACGACGCGGCCGCGATGACGCGCGAGATCCGCGCCGCGCATGGCGCGCGGCCTGACGACACGGAAGAGAGTATCGCGGCTGCGTTCATGGCATCGCTGGACCGCAAGCAGTTTTCGGAGATCGTCGCTTGGCTGAACGGCGGCGGTAAGACCGACAAGGAGCGCGCGCAAACGCTCGGGCGTGTGTTGCAAGACAACGATCCGCGCGAGGCATTCGGTCTCCTTCGCGACGCGCTTTTCACGGGCAAAGGCGAGCGGCTGAAATCGCTGGCCGGCAAAAAGATCGCCGACGCACGTCCCGATCTTCTGCAGGCGCTGGAGACTATCGGCGAGCAGTTTATCGCAGCCGACGACCGCATGCGGGCGGTGCGTGCCGCGTCTTTGTGCGAAGCGACGCTGGTGGTGGCGGACGCGGTTCGCGAGGTCTATGCGAACGATAAGCGCGTCCGCGGCGCACTCGACTATGACGACCTGATCGCGCTGACCGTGCGCCTGCTCGACCGGCACGATGCCGCCTGGGTGCTCTACAAGCTCGATGGCGGCCTCGATCACGTTCTCGTCGACGAGGCACAGGACACGAGCCCCGAGCAATGGACCATCGTGCGCCAGCTCACGGGTGAATTCTTCACGGCACGTCGTGGCGAACCGCGCACGCTGTTCGTCGTCGGCGACGAGAAGCAGTCGATCTTCAGCTTCCAAGGCGCCGATCCGAAACAGTTCGACGTCAATCGCAACCATTTCCGCACGATGATCGAGAGCGCGGGCCATCGCTTCGCCGATGAAAGCCTCGCGACCTCGCGCCGCTCCGCGCCGCAGATTCTTTCCTTCGTGGATGCGGTGTTTGGAACGCCGGAAGCACGCGCGGGCCTCACATCGCAGGGCGCGGAAATCGAACACAAGGCGCTGCGCGAACAGGCACGTGGGCGTATCGAACTGTGGCCCACGATCAAGCCGTCGGACGACCCGGAGCCCGATGTCTGGCGGCCGGTCGATCAGCCTTCGGTCGTCAGTCCCGTCGTGCAGCTCGCCATCAAAATCGCCGACCAGATCCGGCAATGGACCGATGGCAAGACGCGTCTGCCGGGACACAAGGACGCGATCCGGCCCGGCGACATCATGATCCTGCTGCCGCGGCGCGAGCCGTTCGGCAGCGAGGTCATCCGTAGACTGAAGGAACGCGGCATTCCCGTCGCGGGCGCGGACCGCATCCAGCTGAACGAACAGATCGCGGTGATGGATTTGATCGCGCTCGGCCGCTTTGTGTTGTTGCCCGAGGACGATCTCAATCTGGCGGCGCTGTTGCGCTCGCCGCTGGTGGGATTGAGCGAGGAGCAGGTGTTCGAGCTTGCCTATGGACGCAACGGACCGCTGTGGAGATCGCTTGAGCAAAAGCGCGCCGGGTTCGCGGAAGCCCATGACTTCCTGACGGAGATGCGGAGGAGCGCCGACCAGATTCCGCCATTCGAGTTCTATGCCCACGCGCTCGGGCCGCGCGGGCTTCGCCTGAAGCTGCTGGCGCGGCTCGGCAACGAAGCGAACGACGCCATCGACGAATTCCTGTCGCTCGCGTTCGCTTACGAGAGCGCGAACACGCCGTCGCTCGAAGGCTTTCTCCACTGGGTCGAGCGCGGCGGCGCTGAAGTAAAACGGGACATGGAGCGCGGCCGCGACGAGGTGCGCGTGATGACGGTGCACGGCGCCAAGGGGCTGGAGGCCGATATCGTCATCCTGCCCGATACTGCGGGCCTTCCCATCGCACAAGACAACGGTCTTCTGTATACGGACGATATGTTCCTCTATCCCACGCCGCAGCCCGATGCCTCGCTTCCGGTCAAAGCGGCGAAGGATGCCGCGAAGCAACGGATGCTGGAGGAGCGGCGGCGGCTTCTCTATGTGGCGCTGACCCGCGCCAAGGACCGGCTGATCGTCTGCGGCTTCGAGACCAAAAGGGGCGTACCGCCGGATTCCTGGTACGCACTGGCGAAGCGCGCCGCGGAAGAGATCGGCACGGCGGTCGTGCGCGGCGACGAGACGCTTCATGTGCTGGGCGACGATCTGGAGCGCGGCGGGGAACAGCTTTCCTTCACCATGACGCAGCCCACCACACTGCCCTCCTGGGTTCGCACCGCCGCGGCGCTCGAGCGTGCGTCGCCGCGGCTGATCCGGCCGTCCGACGCCGCCGGACTGGAAGAGCCGCCTGTCACCTCGCCGCGCAACGCCAAACGCTTCCAGCGCGGGAACGTGATCCACGCGTTGCTGGCGCGGCTGCCGGACATCGAGCCCGATGCGCGCCACGCGATCGCGCTGCGGTACCTCAAGGCCCGCGCACCGGACGATGACCCGGAAGCACTCGCGGCGCAGATCATCCGTATACTGAACGATCCCGAATTCGCGCCGGCCTTCGCGCCCGGCAGCCGCGCCGAAATCGGCCTCGTCGCCGATCTTCCGGAGCTCGGTCCCGGTGCGCGCGTCAACGGCCGTATCGACCGCCTCGCCGTCACAGACGACGAGGTCCTGATCGTCGACTTCAAAACCAACCGCCCGCCGCCCATAGCCGAAGCCGAGGTTGCCGCCGTCTACCGCACACAGATGGCGCTCTACCGCGCCGCCGCCCGGAAGATCTTTCCGGGGAAACGAATCGCCTGCGCGCTGGTCTGGACCGAGGCGCCTGCGCTGATGCGGCTCTCCAACGCCCTGCTCGACGCGGAAACAGGCCGCATTGCCGCGCGTTTAGGCAGTGCGATTGATTTTGCCCCTCCGCGTTCCTAGATTCTCTGTCAGCTGATCCCAAGGAAACAACACAATGGCACCCGTGAAAGTCACCGACACCTCGTTCCAGACCGACGTCCTCAACGCCAAAGGCCCGGTGGTGGTCGATTTCTGGGCGGAATGGTGCGGGCCCTGCAAGATGATCGCGCCGGCGCTGGACGAACTCTCGACCGAGCTGGGCGAGAAGGTGACGATCGTCAAAATCAACATCGACGAGAACCCCCACACGCCGCAGAAATATGGCGTGCGCGGCATCCCTACCATGATGATCTTCCAGGGCGGACAGGTCGCGGCCACCAAGGTCGGCGCACTGCCCAAGTCGAAGATCAAGGAATGGATCGAGACCTCGGTCGGCGATCTCCGTAGCGCGACCGCCTAAGGCAGACGCCACTTTCTTAATTTAACGAAAACTCCACCCTCACCCTGAGGACTGGGTTAAGCCTAGAACCTGATCGACAGGTTCACGGCGCCGAACTGGTCCGCGGTTTTCTGCGTTGCATATTCGCGCGAGCGGAAGACGTGGGTGAAGGAGAGCTGGAACGCGCGGAACGTCACCGCGGCGCCAAGCTCCAGATCGCCGACCAGATTGAGCTTGTCGACGCTGCGGCTCTCCTGGAAGCTGTTGCCGTCAAGGAAGAGGTTGCGCGCAATCGCCCGGCCGTCGACGCCCGCGAAGATATAGGCGCCGATCGCGCTGTCGCCCCGCGGCTCGTAGTAGCCGGAGCCCGGCAGGCTGGGGTCGATCCGCAGCGGGCCGTAATCCTTCGGCAGATTGAAACCCACCCGCGCCATCGCGCCGGCATTGGCGTAGTCGTACACGTTGCCGATCGCGGCACCGTAATGCGGCACGATATCGAAGCCGACGCCTGAGTCCGTATAGGACGTGAGAAACGAGAATTTCACCGCCCGCTCGTATTGGATGATCAGGCCGGGCTCATCGCGCAATTGCGTCGACCAGCCTTTGGGGTCCCGGTCGTTGATGATGCCGTGGATCCATTTCTGGGCATCCTCCGCCAGTGACGCCGGCCCGATCACACCCAACGTCACCTGAAGCTGGTCGAGATTGTTGATGGTGGCGTCCTCTTTGCCGCTATCGTTGGCGATACCGAAAGCGCCGTAAAGGAACCCGGCATAGGGCCGGTCGGTCGGCGGCGGGTTCGGAAGGCTCAGATTGTGCGGCGTGAATATGTCCTGCCCGAGCGCGTAGCGCGTGCGGACCTCGCCTTCCTGGTTGAAGAACGGCAGATCGCGCGCAAGGTTCACGGCCCAGCCCGGCGTGTCGTCGGGCGCGGTCGTGTATCCGAGCAGGACGCCGTTCGTGTAGTCGTGGTCCGAATTGTAGAAGATGTCGTTCTCGAACAGGATCGTCAGCGTGCCCTTTTCCGGCGCGTCTGCCGCAACGGCAGGCGCGGCCAGACACACAAGAGCACAGGCACTCAGAATCGCTTGAATCTTCAAAGGAATTCCCCTTTTCGGCTCAAGCGCAAACGCGGCAATCGGCGCCCCGTTCCCTGCTTGTCGCAGGGACATTCTGTCCGTATATCTCCGGCCCAATTTCATCCCTCTGGGAAGGACAATTCGTGGCGGCATTCCGGACACTTGATGATCTGGACGTGAAGGGGAAACGGGTCCTTGTCCGTGCCGATCTGAACGTGCCGATGCAGGACGGCAGGATCACCGACACTCTGCGCATCGACCGCCAGGCCCCCACCATCCGCGAGCTGGCGGAAAAGGGTGCCCGCGTGGTCGTGCTCTCCCATTTCGACCGGCCGAGAGGCGAGGTCGTGCCTTCCATGTCGCTCCGGCCCGTGGCCGAACCGCTCGCCAAGGCCGTCGGACGCCCGGTCGCGTTTGCGGACGATTGTGTGGGCGAGGTTGCGAAGGGAGCCGTCTCGAAGCTGAAGGACGGCGACGTTCTTCTACTCGAGAACACCCGCTTTCATGCCGGCGAAGAGAAGAACGATCCAGGTTTCGCGAAACAGATTGCCGAGCTCGGCGATATTTTCGTCAACGATGCGTTCAGCGCAGCACATCGCGCGCATGCAACGACCGAAGGCTTGGCCCATTTCTTGCCGTCCGCGGCCGGACGTTCGATGGAGCAGGAACTCGTTCATCTCGACAAGGCACTGGGCCAGCCCGAGCGACCGGTGATGGCGGTGGTGGGCGGCGCAAAGGTGTCGACCAAGATTGCGCTGCTTGAGAACCTTCTCTCCAAGGTCGACTATCTGGTGATCGGCGGCGCTATGGCGAACACGTTTTTCGCCGCGGAAGGCCGCCAGGTCGGCAAGTCGCTCTGCGAGCGCGACCAGATCGAAACGGCGCTTCGCATCGTGCACAAGGCGACGGAGACCGGCTGCGTGCTGCTGCTGCCGGCCGATGTGATCGTGGCGAAGGAGTTCAAATCGCATGCGCATCACCGCACCGTCGCGATCGGCCATGTCCATGCCGACGAGATGATCCTCGACGTCGGGCGCGAGACCGTCTCCGAATTTGCGAACCGCCTTGCTGCGACACGGACGCTGGTGTGGAACGGACCGCTCGGCGCGTTCGAGACGCAACCCTTCGATCACGGAACCGTGGCCGCCGCGAAACTGGTGGCCGAGGCGACGAAGGCCGGCAATCTTCTCAGCGTCGCCGGTGGCGGCGATACGGTCGCGGCACTGAATCATGCGGGCGTGGCGGACGATTTCACCTATGTCTCGACCGCGGGCGGCGCATTTCTGGAATGGCTTGAAGGACAGGAGCTGCCCGGCGTGGCGGCGCTGATGAAATAAAGGGTAGGATAATGGACATCGAAGAACTGAACCGCATCGCCAACGCGATGATCGCACCCGGCAAGGGCATCCTCGCCGCCGATGAAAGCTCGGGCACGATCAAGAAGCGCTTCGACGCGATCAATGTCGAGAATACCGAATCCAATCGTCGCGATTATCGCGAGTTCATGTTCCGTACCCCTGCGATGAAGGATTATATCTCCGGCGTCATCCTGTTCGACGAAACCATCCGCCAGAAGGCAAAGGACGGAACGCCGCTGGTCGAGATCATCGCTGCCTCCGGCGCCGTGCCGGGCATCAAGGTCGATGCCGGCGCCAAGCCTCTGGCCGGTTCGCCGGGCGAGACCGTGACCGAAGGCCTCGACGGCCTGCGCGAGCGCTTCGTCGGATATCACAAGCTCGGCGCGCGTTTCGCCAAATGGCGCGCGACCTACGATCCGACGAATGTTACCGAGAATTGCGTCCGCGCCAATGCGCATGCGCTGGCCCGCTATGCCGCCCTCGCCCAGGAGAACGGCATCGTTCCCATCGTCGAGCCCGAAGTGCTGATGGATTTCGACAACGACATCGACACCTGCGCCGAGGTCACCGAATGGGCGCTGAAGGCCGTCTTCCAGGAACTTTACTTCGCGGGCGTCATGCTGGAAGGCACGATCCTCAAGCCCAACATGATCGTCTCCGGCAAGAAATGCGCGCAGCAGGCGAGCACCGACGAGGTTGCCGAATACACGGTTCAGGTTCTTATGAACTGCGTGCCGGCCGCCGTACCGGGCATCGCGTTCCTCTCCGGCGGACAATCGGACGAAGAAGCGACGGCGCATCTGAACGCCATGAATGCCGGTTTCCATCTGCCTTGGGCGCTCACCTTCTCCTACGGCCGCGCGCTGCAGGCGGCACCACAGAAGGCTTGGAGCGGAAAGCCGGAGAACGTTCCCGCCGCACAGGCGGCCTTCGCCCACCGCGCCCGTATGAACGGGCTCGCGGCGCTTGGTGAGTGGACGCCGGAATTGGAGAAGCAGGCGGCGTGACACGTTATGGTTCGGGGCTCGCCATGCTCGCACCTCACCATGGCGTTTGAGAGAGTCGTCATCCTGAGGTGCACTGCGAAGCGGTGCCTCGAAGGATGACCACGCGCCTCTACCTCGTCACCCCGCCGAAGATCGAGCCGCGCGCCTTCGCGGAAGAACTCAAGCGCGCGCTCGGTGCGGGCGATGTCGCGAGCCTGCAGCTGCGCCTCAAGGACGTGAGCGACGACGAGATCTCGCGCGCGACGGACGTGCTGATGCCCATCGCGCAGAAACACGATGTCGCGTTTCTGCTGAACGACCGGCCGGATCTCGCAGCGTCGCTCGGCTGCGATGGCGTGCATATCGGCCAGCAGGATGCGACCTACGAAGAGGCGCGCGCGGCGGTCGGACACGACCGGATCGTTGGTGTCACCTGCCACAACTCGCGCGACCTCGCCTTCGCAGCGGGCGAAGCCGGTGCCGACTATGTTGCCTTCGGCTCGTTCTTTCCGACCACGACGAAAGAAGTCCAATACAGCGCCGACATCGAACTGCTCGAATGGTGGTCGAAATACATGACCATTCCAGTGGTCGCCATCGGCGGCATCACGGTCGAGAACTGCGGCCCGCTGATCGAAGCCGGCGCGGATTTTCTCGCTGTTTCGTCAGGCGTGTGGAATTTCAGGGACGGTGCGGCGGCAGCCGTGCGCGAATTCAATAGATTATTCAAGGCTCGCTGATCCGAACCTGTGCTGCGCCGCAGCATCGATATACGCTGTATCGCCCTTGCCCGACGCGGCCGCCGGCGAGCACAGTGACCGTCCTGACTCAAGCAGGGGGAAATCATGACAGCAAAGAATGCGGCTACTCTGTTCGGCGTAGTGTTCCTTCTTGTCGGCGTCCTCGGCTATGTGCCCAATCCGATCGTCGGACCCACTGGCATCTTCGCCACCAACTCATTGCACAACGTCATTCATCTCATCAGCGGCATCGCATTGCTCGCGGGCGCTTATGCGGGCCTCGGGTCGTCGCTGATGCTGAAGATCGTGGGCGCGGTGTATGGCCTGGTCGCGATCTGCGGGTTCTTCATTGTGATGGACGGCATGATGATGGGTGTTGCGATCAACGAAGCCGACAAATGGCTGCACGTCGGTCTCGCGATCGCCATCCTCGCGGCGGGTTTCCTGCTGCCGGACACCTCGGCGAGCCCAGCCACCGCCTAGAAGCGGATTTTATGTCCTGCCTTTAATGGCGCGCGCGATACCGTCGCGCGCCTTGGGGACTGATTTGCCTTTCGGCCCTCCGCCTAGTAGAACCCGCGCGCTCTTTGTCACCGCCAAAACTGCCCAGCGCCCGAGGACGCGTTCTTTACCATGCCCAAGATCAACGGCAACGAAATCAGTCCCGGCAAGACCCTCGAATACGACGGCGGTCTGTGGATGGCGGTCAAAACGGTGAAGGTGAAGCCCGGCAAGGGCGGCGCCTACAATCAGGTCGAACTCAAGAATATCCTGAACGGCACCAAGCTCAATCAGCGCTTCCGTTCTGACGAGTCCGTGGAAGAAGTCTATCTCGAGAAGAAGGACTTCCAGTTCCTGTTCGCGAACGGCGACATGCTGACCTTCATGGACCAGGAAACCTACGACCAGATCGAACTCTCCATCGAATTCGTGGGCGAGGACCAGGCGCGCTTTCTGCAGGACGGCATGAAGACGCTCGTGCAGCTTTACGACGGCAAGCCCATCGGCATCGCGCTGCCAACGAACGTCGTGCTCACTGTGACCGAGGCCGATCCGGTTCTGCGCGGCGGTACGGCAGCGCCGTCTTACAAGGGTGCCGTGCTTGAGAACGGCATGAAGATCCAGGTCCCGCCCTTCATCGAAGCCGGCGAGAAAATCGTCGTCGCGACCGAAGACGGCTCGTACCTGCGCAGGGCCTGATGGCAATCGCCCTTCGGGGGCCGCGTGCCGCGGCCACCTCAGGGTGACGCGTTTTGCAATGTAGAAATCGTCATCCCGAGGTGTGAGCGAAGCGAGCCCCGAAGGATAACGGCAAGGACCCATATGGCCGCGTACATTTCCCCCGCCCTGAATGTGATGCTCGCCGCCGCGCGCAAGGCGGGCCGTCCGCTCATCCGCGATCTTGGTGAGCTCGAGAACCTTCAGGTATCGATGAAGGGACCGGCCGATTTCGTGACCTCCGCCGACAAGCGCACCGAGAAGATCCTGATCGATGAGCTGTCGAAGGCCCGGCCCGGCTACGGCTTCCTCGGCGAGGAAGGCGGCACGATCGAGGGCAAGGACAGGACCCACCGCTTCATCATCGATCCGATCGACGGCACGACGAACTTCCTGCACGGCATTCCGCACTTCGCGATTTCCATTGCGCTCGAACGCGAAGGGCAGGTCGTTTCCGCCCTCGTCTACAATCCCGCCACCGACGAGATGTTCGTTGCCGAAAAAGGCCACGGCGCCTTTCTCAACAACAAGCGCATCCGTGTCGCCACCCGCAAGACGCTCACCCAGACGCTGATCGGCACGGGCTTTCCGTTCCACGGCCATGCCGAAGACCGGTTCCCGCGCATGCTGGCGGAGCTTGCGACCATGATGCCGGCGACCGCGGGCGTGCGCCGCATGGGCGCGGCCTCGCTCGACCTCGCCTATGTCGCTGCGGGCCGTTTCGATGCGTTCTGGGAACACGGTTTGGCGCCCTGGGACATCGCCGCAGGCATGTTGCTCGTGAAGGAAGCGCAAGGCACCGTGAGCGATCTGAGCGGTGGACCGAACATGCTCGACACCGGCCACGTCCTCGCCGCCAACGACACGTTGCATCCTCTGCTGCTGAAGCTGATCAAAGGCGCCAACAAGCCAGCCGGGGATTAGGCGACGGCTCGGGTTCCACAAAAAGCAAAGCCCACCTTGCGGCGGGCTTTGCGATTGGGCCGGGAATTTGACGCTTACGGACCTACCTGCTCACACCGGGCATGATGGTTGCTGTACTCGGTCTGAAGCTCGAAGACCCTGCCGAGCCAGTACTGGTTCGCCAGCCCGTGATCCCATTGGTTGGCTCCGTAATTATAGGCGCAGAGATCGCCGTTTTCCTCGCCACTGGAGTCGTACCAGGCGTTCAACAACGGGTCGGTAATAGCCTCGGACATTTCATGGCTCGCGGCAGTGGCGGCCGGATCGGCTTCCGGTCCCCCGACCGTGGAATTCGGCTGGGCTCCGCCTCCCAAGCAGTAATTCGGATTTCCGAACGGCTCGTTGCTGTAAATGATGTTGGGTGTCCCGGCGATATAGCTGTGATAAGCGCAATAGTACGGCGACACATTCGCGGTTTCGGTAGAGCAGTACTGCGTTGAGGTATCGAAGCAGGAGCCTTCACCACTCGAGGTGAACACGAGGAACATTTTGTCGAGGCCGCCCGTCCAGCCCTTCACGCCCATGAATCGCTGAACTTCGGCCTTGAGCTGTGCGTCGGTGATGCAGTTCGGCCCAATGGACGCGGCACAGCCAGACGCGGGGAATGGTTGCGTGTCGTTGACCGCAAACGCGAGACCGCCCGTGCCCGTGATGAAGGTTCTTGTCGAAGTCCCCTGGTAATACTGCGTGGCGATGCTGGCCAGCGCGTGACCCGGATATCCGCTCACCATGTCTTTCTCTACGGCCTTGTAGCCGTTGCTCATGGTCGTCGCGCTACCGTCCTGGAGCGTGGCTGGCTGCCAATAGATGACGTAGAGGTTCACGAAAGGCTGCATGATCGGGCCGCCGTGATAGATAAGCGCGGGCGTGACTGGCGGCGTCTCTCCCTTTGCGCGAACCAGCCCGAGGGCGTTGGCGACCGGAAAGGTCGGAAACACATGCGCTTGTCCGCCGTCGCGGCTGAGAAGCAGCGGCGAACTGGTCTCGGCCGGTGCAGCGCTCGGTGAAAAACCGCTCATGCCTGCGGCCGCAAGTACCATCAATACTGGTTTGAAGCGTTTCATTTTCACCTCCTGAAAGCGCGATCAAGTTATGGATTGCTTGCAAGCAACGCAACCGCAACCGTGGCTCGAGAGGCTGGAGTTGTTGGCGAAGAACGAAACTCATTCGCGACAAGGATGCATGAAGGTGGCGGCACGTTCGCGCCCATGACGCACCGCACCTGCAATTGCTCTAGATATTGAAACGGCCGAAATGATTGTCATCCCGGCCCGCTCGCGGAGCGAGCGTGTGCCGGGACCCAGGGTGAAATCTTCTGGATGGGTCCCGGACCAGCGCTATCGCGCTGTCCGGGATGACAACCCGAAATTTATCCCGGCACGAATGTGTAGGCACACAGCTTGTTGCCGTCGGGATCGCGGACGTACGCCGCATAGGCCGTCGGCGTGAAACTACGCGGGCCTGGAGGGCCTTCGCAGGTGCCGCCTGCCGCAAGCGCCTTTTCATGGAAGGCATGAACCGACGGCCGGTCACCTGCCGCAAAGCCGATGGTGCCGCCATTGGCATGTGTCGCGGGCTCGCCGTTCGCGGGCTTCGTCACCATGAACTCCGGCCCTTCCTTGCCCCAGAGCGAGGCGTTGTCCATGTTCATGACACGCTTGAGGCCGAGCGCGGCAAGCGTCTCGTCATAGAATTTGCGTGCCCTCTCGAGATTGTTTGTGCCAAGCACGACATGCGTGAAAATCGCCATTGCCTATCTCCTCCTTGGTTATCCGCTTTTCGTCATGGCCGCCCTTGAGGCGGCCATCCAGCTTCTTGTTTTGATGGATGGCCGGGTCAAGCCCGGCCATGACGAGTTAAAGGTACTCGCTAGAACGTCACCACACTGCGAATACTCTCGCCCCTGTGCATCAGGTCGAAGGCATCGTTGATCTTCTCGATCGGCATTACATGGGTGATGAGATCGTCGATGTTGATCTTTTTCTCCATGTACCAGTCCACGATCTGCGGCACCTGGGTGCGGCCGCGTGCGCCACCGAATGCTGTGCCTTTCCAGACGCGCCCCGTGACGAGCTGGAACGGCCGCGTCTTGATCTCCTGCCCCGCGCCCGCGACGCCGATGATGATGCTCTCGCCCCAGCCGCGATGGCAGCACTCGAGCGCCTGCCGCATCACATCGACATTGCCGATGCATTCGAAGGAGTAGTCCGCGCCACCCTTTGTCAGCTCCACGAGATGGGGCACGAGATCGCCCTGCACCTCTTTCGGATTGACGAAATGGGTGAGGCCGAATTTGCGCGCCAGCGCCTCACGCTTCGGATTGAGATCCACGCCGACGATCATGTCGGCACCTGCCATCCGCGCGCCCTGCACGACATTCAAGCCGATCCCGCCCAGGCCGAACACAACGACATTCGCGCCCGGTTCGACTTTTGCGGTGTTGATCACCGCGCCGATGCCCGTCGTCACACCGCAGCCGATGTAGCAGACCTTGTCGAACGGCGCGTCCTCGCGAATCTTCGCGAGCGCGATCTCGGGCAGCACCGTGAAGTTCGAGAACGTCGAGCAGCCCATATAGTGGTGCACCATCTCGCCGCCGATGGAGAAGCGCGAGGTTCCGTCCGGCATGACGCCCTTGCCCTGGGTGGCGCGGATCGCGGTGCAGAGATTGGTCTTGTGGGAGGTGCAGGCTTTGCACTGCCGGCATTCCGGCGTGTAGAGCGGGATGACATGGTCGCCCTTCTTGAGCGTCGTCACGCCCGGCCCGACATCGACGACGACGCCGGCCCCTTCATGGCCGAAGATCGCCGGGAACAGCCCTTCCGGATCGGCGCCGGAACGGGTGAATTCGTCCGTGTGGCAGACCCCGCTCGCCTTGATTTCGACAAGCACCTCGCCGGCCTTCGGCCCTTCCAGATCGACGGTCTCGATCTTGAGCGGATCGCCCGCCTTATAGGACACGGCGGCCTTGGTCTTCATGGCAATCCTTTCACAAATGGCATGTTGGAGAATAGGCTATATCATCCGATTCTGCGGGGGGTTAGGCAATGTTGAGCCGCGCGGTTTCGGTGTCTATTGTCGCGGCGCAAAGGAAACGCCACCTCGTGAAACTGACGTATTTTGCCCTTCCCGTTCTCTGTTGCGCCGCGGCGATTACGCCTGCGGCGGCGCAGACGTATCCAAACGACGACGTCATCGTGAACCCTTCCGCCACGGGCTCCCAGGTCCTGCTTTACCCGGGCGGGCAATATGGCCGCGTTTCCCGTCCGCTTTTGCAGCCGGGTGAGGCCGATCCCAACGCGCCGATCCATCTGCACATGCCGGTGCATCACGCCGTCCGGCCGGTCGCGCATGTGGCACGCACGAAACCCAAGACCGAAGAAGCCGCGGTGGCCCCCGAGCAACTGCGCCCCGTCCAAATTCCCACTCCCCCCAAGGCTCGACGGCATCAGGAGCCGCCACAACAGGGCGCCATGGCTTTCTCCGAGCTTCCATCCGAAAGCGCGTCATCGCTGGTCGCGCCAGTGAAATCCGCGGCCGTGAAGAAGCCTGTCGCGACACCGCCTCAGCGCGCACCTGCGCCTTCCAAGGTCGCTGTCGCGAAGAAGCCTTTGAAGGAAGTTACCCTGCCGGGTGCAGCGCCGTCAGAGCCGATGAGCTTCCTGTCCGGAACAAGCCCTGCCCCCGCACCGAGCAAACCCGCGCGTGTGGCCAGCATCGAGCCCGCGTCATCGAGCACACGCGACGTTTCCCGGCACAACTCCATCGCATTCGCACCAGGCGCCGAGGAGCCTGCGCCTGCAGTGCTCGACACGGTCAAGGCCATGTCTGCCGAACTGAACAACGCGCTCTCCAACGGCTCGGCCCGCATCCAGCTAGAAGCCTATGGCGGAAAGCAGGGCGACAAGAGTTCGGACGCGCGCCGGCTGTCGCTCAAGCGCGCGCTCATCATCCGCCAGCTCCTGATCGATGACGGCGTCCCGTCGGAACGCATCGATGTCCGCGCAATGGGCGGCGCCAGCGACGGCGCGCTCGACCGCGTCGACATCTTCGTCCGCGCTTAAGCGGGGTTTGCTTTCATATCGATGTCGCGCGCTTCGGTACCGAGGCTCGCAAACAAAGCGATGGCGATTGCTGCAACTACCGCCACGCCGGCAAGCGCATAGGAGAACTCGCCGCCATAAGCCGATGCCAGCACGCCTTGGATCGTCGCGTTGGTCGAGGCGAGGAAGTTGCCAAGCTGATAGACAAAGCCTGGAAACGTGCCGCGCGCCTCGCCGGGCGACATCTCATTCAGATGCGCCGGGATCACGCCCCAGCAACCCTGCACCATGAACTGCATCGCAAACCCCGCCGCGGCAAGAACCGCGACCTCATGCGAAAACGCCCAGAACGGCACGATCGGGATCGAGAGCAGCGCAGCCGTGATGAGCGCGCGCCGGCGCCCGTACGCCTGCGAGACAAATCCAAATGCCAGCCCGCCGGCGATGGCACCGAGATTGTAGATGATGGCGATGAAGCTCACCGTGTGCGGATCGAATTTCAGTTCCTTGCGCAGGAAGGTCGGATAGAGGTCCTGCGTGCCGTGGCTCAGGAAGTTGAGCGCGGTCATCAGCAGGATCATGTAGAGCGCAAGCCGCCAATGGCGCTTCAGGATCTCACGCACGCCGACGCTTCTGGCGTGGCTTTCGTTCCAGCCCGGCGATTCCGGCACCGAGCGGCGGATGTAAAGCACCAGCAGCGCCGGAACCACGCCGACCATGAACATGCCGCGCCAACCGATCAGCGGATAAAGCACGCCGAACGCGATCGAAGCCACGAGATAACCGCTCGCATAGCCCGACTGCAGGATGCCGGAAACCACACCGCGCGTTTCCGGCCTGACGCTTTCCATCGTCAGCGATGCGCCCACGCCCCATTCACCGCCCATGGCGATCCCGAACAGGATACGCAGCACGAGGAACACGGCGAAGCTCGGCGCGAAGGCCGATGCGAAGGCGAGCGCAGAATAGCACAGCACGTCGAACATCAGCACCGGACGCCGTCCGTAGCGATCCGCGAGCCGTCCGAAGATAAACGCGCCGATCGGGCGCACGGCGAGCGTGAGCGTGAGAAGGATCGTGGCATCGACGCCGCCCGATCCCGTGAGCGAGCCAACGAAGCGGTCCCACATCGCCGGCAGCAGGATCGCCGCTTTCGCGAACAGGCCTGTCACCGCCGCATAATGCGCATCAAGCTCCAGCGGTTTGGGAGACACCGGGACGGCGAACGTCTTCGCGACATCGGGAAGCACAAACACCAGCAGGAAAAAGTCGAACGCATCCAGCATCCAGCCGAGGAAGCTCGCCGCGACGACGTGCTTCTGGACCGGCGTCCACCCCCGTAACGCCCCCAAATTCATGATTTCCCCGCGATATAACCGTTGTCTTCCAGAAACCATTTCAGCGACTGCGGAAAATCGGCGGGTACGATTTCATGACCTGGGCATTGGAAGTCGACGACCTTCGATGTGCAGCGCTTCGGATAATCCCAATCGTCCTTGCGATTGTAATTCGCGAGCATGAAGGCCCACGCCTCGTCGAAGCGCCCGAGCCGTGCGGCATCCGCGACATATCCGGCACACACCGCATTCTCGCCCTGTGCGCAGCCCTCTTTTGCCTCCGCGATATCGCGTTCGAAAACCGGGCGCAGGCCGGGCGCAGTCGAAACGTCTTTCACTTTGCCGTCGATCACACTCATGATCTGCGGCGGCGCGTGACCGCAAGCGAAGCATCCGAAGGCATAGAGAAACCTTTGGTCCACAAAAACGAAATCCACGGCGCCATCGCCGTCGATATCGACCGGCGGCACGGCGAAGCCGCCATCCCATTTGCCGAGATCGATCGTCCTCCATCCGCTGGCAGCGTGCTCAGCGAGCAGGACCGCGTCGCAGCAATGCGCGCCACCGGTGAAATAGGTGAAGACGACCTGCTGATCGCCACCCTTCGGATCGAAACGTCCAACACCGAACGTCGCTGCAGGAAATCCGCCATCGTCTCCGCGCACGATGAAAGGCTGCGCGCCCTTTGCATGGATCGTCAGCACGGGAAAGGCGATGGTGCCCGTATCGTTTTTCGCCGATGAGAGCGTCAGGGATAATCCGCTGATGTCATAGGTCTTGGGATCGCCGTTCTTTTGCGCATCCCAGGCGGACATCGGAACCGCGAGAGCCTGCGTGGCCGAGAGCGCGGCGATGAGAGCGAACGCAGCAGCTTTCATGGAGTGCCCCCTTAACTGCCGGATTGCGATTGCGCATCATGCACGACAACACAACGACTTTGTATAGCCACACAAGGTATCTATAATGGGTTTGCGACGTAGAGGGGTGAGATATGCGGCATCGGATGTGGGTTGCGTTGTGTGTGGCCGCATTCCTCCCCTGCGAGGCACTGGCATCCAGCGGCGACGCTGGCAAGGCCGTCGCCATCGCGCTCCCCCTCGCCGCGGGCGGCATTACCCTGCTTCACGACTGGGACTGGAACGGCACCGCGCAGCTTGCGCTCGACACCGGCCTGACCGTCGGAACCGCGCTTGCGCTCAAGCAGATCGTGCGCGAGGAGCGGCCCGATCATTCGAACTGGCAGTCCTTCCCGTCCGAGACTGCGGCGGTCGCCTTTGCGCCGGCAGCGTTCCTCTGGGACCGCTACGGTTGGGAGTATGGCGTTCCCGCCTATCTTGCCGCGGGCTACGCCGGCTATTCGGTTGTGAATGCGAAGGAGCATCATTGGTGGGATGTGGCCACCAGTGCCGGTGTCGCCTGGACCTACAGCCGCATCTTCACGTCGGAATGGCACCACAAGCGTTTCTACGGCAGCGTCTATGCCGACACCCATGGTGCCTATGTCAACTTCGATTTCCGCTTTTAGGTGCCTGCCTCTATCGGCTCGCGACCGCTCGCGTGGCCTGACGATTGCGGAATTCCTCTGTCGTGTTCGTCTTCGGGAACGGCGCATCCGGCACCGGCACGCCGAGGAATTCGCATAGCGGCTGCCAGCCTTGCGGGGTGTCGTAGATCAGCAACCGCTCCGGTGGCACCTCGCGCTTCACCGCTTCGTTATGGCGAAGATAGACGTCGATCACATGGTCATGGTCGAGACGGCCGCCGAAGGTCTGTTCGATGACGATCAAATGCGCCATGCGCCGTTGCGCCTCCCGTCTCGGATCGGCATTGGGCGCGGCGTCGAGCTGCGGGAAAATCGTGCTCGAGATGCTCTTGAACCACAGTTCCGGATCGCGCTCCGTCAGCAGGATCTTCGCGTCCGGATAGGCTTTGGCGATTTCCCGCCAGTAGTGGCAGGAGGGCCAGTCCACCGTCGCCTGGAACCCGTCAAACAAATCGTCCCAATCCGGCGCGCCACCACGCGCAATCGCGTCCCATTTCTCGGAATCGCCCTGACGCTGAAACACGTCCATCATGTGATAGCAGGGATCGAAACCGATCTGCTGGAGCGCGAATTTGAGCGACATCGTCCCCGTGCGGCCGAGACCCGCACCAATGACCTTCAACGTCATACTCCATGACCTCCTGCGGCTTTGCGGTTGTAGTTGCGGAAATCCCCGGTCGTGTTGACCTTGGGAAACGGCGTCGCCGGCACGGGCGCGCCCGGAAAATTGCAGGGCGCAAAGCCCAGCTGCTCAAGCGCCAGCTTGAGCGAGTGCGTTCCGGTGCGGCCGAAGCCGGCACCGATGATTTTCAAGCTCATGTGATCGCCTACCCGTTTGCCGGCCTTGTCGGCCGATCTTGCGCCCACGATAGTCATGTTCCGCATCCGATGGGAGAGCGCCATGCGCATGTTGGCAGCGGTTCTGACGATTCTTTTTCTTTCCGTCCCGGCATCGGCGATGACCATCGCCAGCAACGACTTCAAGGAGAGCGGAGTCCTTCCGGCGGTGCATATCTATCCGCGCTGCGGCGGACAGAACGTCTCGCCCGAGTTGCACTGGAGCGGCACGCCGGCTAACGCGAAAAGCCTCGTGCTCACCATGATCGACTCGGACGTCAAACCGTCAGGCTGGTCGCATTGGATCGTTGTCGATCTCGTACCCTCATCGACGGGTCTGCCGCATGGCGCATCCGCGCTGCCGGCAGGCGCGAAAGCGGTTGCCAGCAATTTTGGCGACGCGTCTTATGACGGCCCTTGCCCGCCCAAGGGGACTGGCAGGCATCATTACGTCTTCACGATCTGGGCGATGCCGATGGCAGGTGTATCGATCGTGGCGGACGCGAAGGCGGCCGATGTCGAGGCGATGCTCGCACGCTCCGCGATCGCACATGCGTCGGTGACGGGTACCGTCACGCCCTGACGTCGACGTCGGTAAGCTTGTCCACGTCGCGGAGCGGGGGAAACAGCCACATCCAGAGCGTCACAACGCCAAGCGTGCCGAGCCCGCCGACGATGACGGCGGGAACGGTGCCGAACCACGCGGCAGTAAACCCGGATTCGAACTCGCCGAGTTCGTTCGACGCACCGATGAAAAGCATGTTCACAGCCCCCACCCGTCCACGCATGGCATCGGGAGTCGCGAAATTGATCAGCGCCGTTCGCACAAAGACGCTGACCATGTCGGAAGCTCCGGTCACCGCCAGCGCGATCAGCGAGACGGCAAAGCTTCGGGACAGGCCGAACACGATTGTGGCGATGCCGAAGATCGCGACACAGGCGAACATCGACACGCCAGCGTGACGCTCGATGGGCCGGCGCGCAATCAGGAGTGCGGTTATCGCCGCGCCGACCGCAGGCGCGCTGCGCAGGGCGCCAAGCCCGAGCGGTCCGACATGCAGGATATCGCGCGCATAGACGGGAAGAAGCGCCACCGCGCCACCGAGCAGCACTGCGAACAGATCGAGCGAAATCGCGCCGAGCACTACGGGTCGTTGCCATACGAAACGCACACCTTCCGCAACGCGCTCGAAGCGCGAAGCATCTCCCGGCGAGCGATCGGTCTGGCGGCCGCCCAGCGTCATCATCAGAGCTGCCGCAACAACGAAGCCCGCCATGCAGAGGCCATAGGTCGCCATCGGACCGATCAGAAACAGCAGACCCCCAAGAGCCGGACCGGCGATCACCGCCGTCGTGAACACCGATGAATTGACGGCGATGGAGCGCGCGAGCTTTTCCTGCGGCACGAGGAAGGCAAGCAGCGAACTTCCCGATGGCGCCGAAAATCCACGCGCCGCGCCGAACAGAACCAGCGTCGCATAGAACAGCATCGTGTTGTGCGGCGTTTTGAGCGAGAGGACCATGAAGATCGCGGAGCAGATCCCCTGCATCGCCAATGCGATGGCATAAACTTTGCGCTGATCGTAGCGGTCCGATATCTCGCCGGCAGGAAGCGTCAGCAGGAACATCGGCAGGAACTGGCACGCACCGACAAGGCCGAGCGCCAGCGGCGTATTGGCGATGTTGTAGATCTGCCAGCCGATGGCGACGGACTGTACCTGCATCGCGACGGTCGAAAGAAACCGCCCCGAGATGAAGCTCACAAGATCGCGCTGGCGGTAGACCGGAGGCAGCGTTGCATCCGTCATGCGGGCGTGTTGCCCGTGCATTTCATCCAGTCCTCACGCGTGATGCCCCAGACCTCGATGGGATAGGCTTTGCCGCCGATATGCAGGACCGAGTTTTCCCCGCGCTTCTCGCCTAGGCGCTTCGCGACTTCCTGCGACGCCACATTGCCGGCATCGATACAGGAGATGATCCGGTCCACCGGCTGGGTAAGGAAGCCATAGCGCATCGCCGCAGCGGCGGCCTCGGTCGCATAGCCCTTGCCCCAGTAGGGCCGGCCAAGCGTCCAGCCGACCTCAAGCCCGGGCCAGCCCTCGGGGTTGATCAGGCCGACACGGCCCATCATCACGCGATCGGATTTGCGCTCGACCGCCCACTTTCCATAGCCGCGCATCGCCCAGTGACCCATAAGGCCCGCAAGGCTGCGCCACGCATCGGCCCGCGACTGCACGCCACCAAGGAACGTCATCACCTCGGGATCGCCGTGGATCGCGGCGACCGCCTCGAAATCGTCCGGACGCCAACCGCGCAGGATCAGCCGTTCGGTCTCAAGCTGGGGGATCATGGCTGAGCTTTATTGCGGCGCCCCGAGATTGGCAAGCTTCTGTCGGACGACCGAGCGTGCCGTTGGTTGGGCGTCAGTGCAGCCAGATCGAAATGGAATTCGCCCCGGGCTTGAGAACGATTTTCGCGGCATCGAAGCTTGGTGGCGCGAGGTGCATCCAGTCGGGCGCCGCGTTGTTGGAAAAGCCGTAACGTTCGGAGGGAATACCGAGCCAGTTGAAATCGAACTTGCCGTTCCGGTTGACGTCCTCAAACATCTTGACCGCATAGATGCCCGGCGGCACGGGATCGAATGTCACGACTTCGCCCCAACGTCTGGCCGGCGCAACCTTGCCAGTGATTTCCTCCGCATTGTCATCGGAGAAAGACTTCTCGTCATAAAGCGCCAGCCGCAAGTCACCGCCCTTGGGTGAAATGTGCTGCACCGTGACGGTGAGCACAGCCATGTCCTCCGCACACGCCAGCGAAGGCGCAAGCAGAATCGCAAAGGCGGCAAGACCGGCAAGCAGTTTCAAATCGACCAACTCCGTTTGAGCCAAACTCCCATGAGCGGCTTGTTGTCGCCCAGCCAATTCCCTTTGCCTGGTAAACCGGCGTGGGGTGGACGAAGGAAGTTCCATCCCGCGCGCCAACAAAACGTATGTGCATTGACCGGCGTTCCAAGGGGCCCGCCAAGCCGACGCATCTGCGCCCAATCAACGACAGTAACCATGGCGCGCGAACGCCAGCGGCGATGGGGGCCAGCACCACGCGCGTTGCAACGCCTTTACGCGAGCCTTGTATCCAGCTTCTTGCAGGCTTCGATCAGGCCCCGCACGGCGTCGGCGGATTTGCCGAGCGCCGCACGCTCATCGGCGGTCAGTTCCAGCTCGACGATGCGCTCAATGCCGTTCTCGCCGATCACCGCCGGCATGCCGACATAGAGGTCCTTGATGCCGTAAGGACCATCGACATAGCACGCGCACGGCAGAACGCGCTTCTTGTCCTTGAGATACGATTCCGCCATCGCGATGGCGCTCGTCGCCGGGGCATAGAATGCCGAGCCGGTTTTGAGCAGGCCGACGATCTCGGCGCCGCCATCGCGCGTGCGTTGCGTGATCTGGTCGAGGCGGTCCTGCTTGATCCAGCCCATCTTCACGAGTTCGGGCAGCGCGATACCGGCCACCGTCGAAAAGCGCGGCATCGGCACCATCGTGTCGCCATGACCGCCTAGCACGAACGCGCTCACATCTTCCACTGAGACATTCATCTCTTCGGCGAGGAAGTGACGGAAGCGCGCGCTGTCGAGCACACCCGCCATGCCGACCACCTTCTCATGCGGCAGGCCGGAGAACTGGCGCAGTGCCCACACCATCGCGTCGAGCGGATTGGTGATGCAGATGACGAACGCATTCGGCGCATGGGCCTTGATGCCGTCACCCACCGCGCTCATGACTTTCAGGTTGATGCCGAGAAGATCGTCGCGGCTCATGCCCGGCTTGCGCGGCACACCTGCGGTCACGATCACGACATCGGCGCCGGCGATATCGGTGTACGAATTCGTGCCTTTGATCTTCGCGTCGAAGCCTTCGACCGGACCGGACTGCGAGAGGTCGAGAGCCTTGCCCTGTGGCAGGCCTTCCATGATGTCGAATAGGACGATGTCGCCCATTTCCTTGATGGCCGCGAGATGGGCGAGCGTGCCGCCGATTTGTCCGCCGCCGATGAGCGCGATCTTCTTGCGAGCCATGGGAAGTGTCCTTGAGTTGGGAAGCCGGGCGGGTTCCTAGCCCGTGGACGGCTGCGCTTCAAGCGTGGCTTTTTTAGGCCGCTTTTCGGGCTCTGCGTGCGATCAGTGCGAACGGAATGCAAAGCAGGATCATCCCGACCGTGACCCCCATACCGGTGAGGTCGCCCCACGAGAACAGGAAGAACAGAGCCACATCCAGCAGTACGGCGAGCAACGGAAGACCAGGATAGCCCCAGGCCCGAAAGGGCCTGCGCAATTCCGGCTCGCGTGCCCGCAAGACGAAGAAGCCCGCGCCAGTGACGATGGCGCTGACCGTATTGAGCGTGGCAATCAGCCCGAACACTCGCGAGAACGCCCCCGTCGCAGCCAGAGCAAGGGTTACGACCGCGGTGAGCAGAAAGGCCGCGGTCGGACTGCCGCCTGTATTCACACGCGCAAAGATACGCGGCAGCAACCCGTCGTCGCCGAGCGCGAAGAGAACACGTGGCGCACTCATGATGTTCGCGTTGGCGCAGCTCGCGACCGTGATCATCGCGGTGAGCGCGAAGAGGATACCGGGAACGGCACCGCCCAGCTTGTTCAACACGGCCGTGAACGGTAGCGGTGATGAGGCTGTGCCCTGCAACCCGAGCGCATGCAGCAGCGCCCAGTTGACCGCGAGGTATAGGCCGCCGGTCAGGAGAATGCCGTAGGCAAGTGCCTTGGGTATCGTCTTCTCCGGCACCGTGTTTTCGCCCGCGAAATAGACCGGGGAATTCCATCCGGCATATGCGCCGAGGATCAACTGATAGGCGAGAACGATTCCCGCCCATTGCAGCGTCGATCCCGCTGGAAGTGTGGCGGCCGGTTCGGCAGGCGCGATCAGAACTGCGGCCGTCACAACGAAAACGAAAAGCATCGCGGCCTTGATGAGACTGGTCGTCTCTTGCACGGCACGACCTTCGCGCAGACCCGCGATATTGGCGGCGTAGAGCGCCAGCTGCATCGCCAGCGCGACGGCGATCTTGTGTGCCGCGGCCGGGTGCCACAGCAGCGGCAGAAACTCCGCAAACGATACCGAAGCGGCGGCGGTGCCTGCATTCTTGGAAAGCCAGTTCGACCAGCCAACAACCAGTCCGGCCACATCGCCATAGAGGCTGCCATAGGCGCGCCGGGCATAGATGTAATTGCCGCCGGATTTCGGAAGTGCCGTCGCGAATTCGGCGAGAACGTTTGCCTGCAGGAACGCCTGCACGCCGCCCAGGAGCCAGAGTCCGAGAATAATTTCGATACCCGGCACGGCGGCCGCGATGATGCTCGGCGAGCGCAGAATGCCGGAGCCGATCGCCTCGCCGACAGACACGGCGATGCCGAACGTCACGCCCAGGATTTTCAGAAGATGGCCGCGTTCGCCGCGGGCAATATCTTTTACGGCACTCATACGTTCCCCTCGCTTCCACGAAGGGTTCATGTCTGTGCATCTTTGTCAAAGAAACAAAAAGACGGACGGACGCATTCGCATCCATCCGTCTTCCTGCAAAACGCCGACGCGGAAAGCCCTAGACGGCTTCCTTCAGTTCCTTGGCGGGACGGAAGGCAACCTTCTTGCTCGCCTTGATCTTGATCTGCTCGCCGGTCGCGGGATTGCGGCCCATGCGTGCGGCGCGCTTGCGTACCTGCAGGATCCCGAGTCCGTTCAGACGAATCTTGGAACCCTTCTTCAGGTGCTTGGTGATCGCGGCCGAAAGATCGTCCAGGATCGCGGCGCCCTGCTTGTGTGTAAGACCTTGCTTGTCGGCGATCTCGTTAGCGAGCTGCTTTGTGGAGAGCGTCACGACCTTGGGCTTCGCAGCGGAGGCTGCGGGAGCGACTGTTGCGGCTTTTGCCATTGTTTCCTCATCAGAGAGAATCACAGAGAAGCCTTATTTTAAGGCATTTCCCGCACATTGCTAATCGGCGGCGAAGAGTCGCTGCAAAGAGGCAGGCAAAATAAGCCTTATGGCGCTAGCATTTCAGCATCTTCGTGTGTTCTGAGGCGGCAGTATGGCCAAGAAGCGAGTACTGAAAACCGAGCGTGGCGTGACGCTGACCGAGGCGATTATCTTCGGCGGCGCGCCGCGCCAGAAGGTCGGCGTAAGCTATACGGTCAGCACGCAGAAAAAGCCCGCAGGGCGGGCTTTTGACGACCTCGGCACGGCGAAGAAATACTTCGCCGTCCAGGTCAGTTTGGGGAAAAAAGACTAGGCCCGAGCGAGGCGGAATTACGCCTCTGTGGCCTCGTTGTCCTGGCGCTCGGCGATACGGGCGGACTTGCCGCGGCGGCCACGCAGATAATAGAGCTTCGCGCGGCGGACCCTGCCCTTGCGCACGACCGACACGGAGTCGACCAGCGGCGAATAGACCGGGAAAACGCGCTCCACGCCCTCGCCGTAGGAGATCTTGCGGACGGTGAAGCTCTCGTTGAGGCCCGCACCCTGGCGGCCGATGCACACGCCTTCGAACGCCTGGATGCGCTCGCGCGTCTTCATCTGCTTGGCCTTCTCGTCATAGGTCTGTTCGACAACCTTGACGTTGACCTTCAGCGTATCGCCGGGGCGAAATTCAGGATGGGCCTTGGCGCGGACGGCCTTCATCTGCTCGGCTTCGAGCTGTTTGAGCAGGTTCATGGGGAAGTCTCCGTCAGGCCAAAGTTCACGAGGAAGCCGGGGCGTATAGCCTACCGCTTCGACTTTTCATAGGGGGTCCAGAGGTCCGGGCGCCTTGTTTTTGTAAGGTTTTCCGCGGCTTCCCGCCGCCACCGGGCGATTTCCGCGTGGTTACCGCCAAGCAGGACCTCCGGGACGTCCCGCCCCTCGAAGCTCTGGGGGCGGGTGTATTGGGGGTATTCCAGCAGCCCGTGGCTGAAGCTCTCGTCTTCCGGCGAGGCCTGAGCACCTAGAACACCCGGTATCAGGCGCACCGAAGCCTCGATCAGCGCCATGGCCGCGATCTCTCCGCCGGCGAGAACGAAATCGCCGATGGAAGTCTCCTCAATTCCGCGGGCGTCGATAGCGCGCTGGTCGAGCCCCTCGAACCGGCCGCAGAGGAGGATCGCACCCGGCCCCGTGCTCAGCGTCTTAACTCTCGCCTGCGTCAGCGGCGTCCCCCGCGGCGAGAGGTAGATCAGCGGCCGGTCTGCCCGCTCCACGGCGTCGAGGGCGGCGCAGGCAACGTCGGCGCGCATGACCATGCCGGGACCGCCACCGGCGGGCGTATCATCTACCGTGCGATGCTTGCCGAGCCCGTGTTCGCGGATGTCCCGCACCTCGAGCGACCAGAGTTCCTTCTGCCGCGCCCTGCCGAGCAGCGATACGTCCAGCGGCCCCGGAAACATCTCCGGGAACAGCGTCAGAACGGTCGCATGCCAGCTCACAGGTCCTTCTTGAACCCGACATGGCTCTGCACGAAGCCGAGGCGGCGGTAGAACAGGTGCGCGCGCGAGCGGCGATTGTCCGACGTCAGTTGCACGAGACTGCAGCCGCCTTCGCGTGCGCGAAGCGTGGCTTCCTTCATCAGCGCCGTGCCCACATTCTTGCCGCGCTGGTCGGACACGACGCGCACGGATTCGATGATGGCGCGCTTGGCGCCGCGGCGCGACAGTCCGGGCACGAAAACGAGCTGCAGGGCGCCGACGATCTTGCCATCGGATTCCGCCAGCAGCATGTGATTGTAGTGCTCGCCTTCCATGGAATCGAAGGCTTTGGTGTATTCCTCGCCTACGGCGTCTCCGCCGACTTGCTTCTCGCGGTTCTCCGCCAGTTCATCATCGGAGAGGAGCGCGACGATGTCGTGCAGATCGTCCCTGGTCGCGGTGCGGAAGGTGATCTCGCTCATTCGACGTTTCCTCTCTCGCCGGTTTCGACTTCCTCGGGAACGGCGATCACGACACGCCCGTTCGCGACATCGACCATCGGCACGAAATCGCGCGCGAAGGGCAGCATCACCGTGTCACCTTCGCCACGCGCGATCTCGATGACATCGCCCGCGCCGAAATTGTGGATCGCCTTCACAGTCCCGATGATGCGGTCCGCTTCGTCGATCGCCGAAAGCCCGATGAGGTCGGCATGATAATACTCGTTGTCCGCCGTCACCGGCATCGTATCGCGCGCAACGAAAAGTTCGAGGCCCTTGAGCTGTTCCGCCGTGTTGCGGTCGACCACTTCGGCGAACGAAACGGCCGCTTCGTCCGCTTTGCCGGGCCTAACCGCCGCAAGCGTGAAGACGCGTCCGTCCTTGGCATGCAGCCGGCGATAGCGCGCGAGACCGTCCGGCGTGTCGGTGAAGGTTTTCACCTTCACCTCGCCTTTCAGCCCATGCGCGCCGATCACGGCGGCGAGAAGGACATCGCGGGCCACGCAGCGTTACGCCGCTGGCGCCTCGGCGGCCTTGGCGGCAGCAGCGGCGCGCTCCTGCGCCTTCTTCCTCGGCAGCGCCTTCTTGGGATTGTTGTGCACGCGCGCCTTCACGGCGCCGGCATCCGAGAGGAAGCGGTGCACGCGGTCAGACGCGGTCGCGCCCTTTGCGATCCAGGCCTTCGCCTTGTCGAGGTCGAGCTTGATGCGGTCGGCGTGCTCACGCGGCAGCAGCGGGTTATAGAAACCGATCTTCTCGATGAAGCGGCCGTCGCGCGGGCTGCGCGAATCCGCGATCACGATGTTGTAGTGCGGGCGCTTCTTGGTGCCGCCGCGCGCAAGCCTGATCTTGAGAGCCATGTCAAAGTTTTCCTTCCATTAAAGCCGTTACCGTCTCCCGCCGGGAACTCCCGGTGGCATTCCGCCGCCTCCGAACATGGAGGCCAATCCCTGCATCGCACGCCCGCCCTTGCCCATCTTCTTCATCATGTCGGACATCTGGCGGTGCATCTTCAGAAGCTTGTTCACGTCGCTGACTTCGACGCCGGCGCCCGATGCGATACGCTTGCGGCGCGAGCCGTTGATGACATCGGGATCGCGGCGTTCCTGCTTGGTCATGGAGGAGATGATCGCTTCCTGACGGGTCAGGATTTTGTCATCGAGACCCGCAGCATCGAGCTGGCTCTTAACCTTGCCGACGCCGGGCAGCATCGAGAGCACGCCCTGCATGCCGCCGAGCTTTTTCATCTGTTTGAGCTGCTCGGCGAGATCGTCCATGTCGAACGATCCCTTCTTCATCTTGGCCGCGATCTTCTCGGCCTGTTCCTTGTCGATGGTCTCCGCGGCCTTCTCGACCAGCGAGACGACATCGCCCATGTCGAGGATGCGATTGGCAACGCGCTGCGGATGGAACGCTTCGAGCGCGTCGAGCTTTTCGCCGACGCCGAGGAACTTGATCGGCGCACCGGTGACCGCACGCATCGAGAGCGCCGCGCCACCGCGCGCATCGCCGTCAGCACGCGTCAGGATGATGCCGGAGAGCGGCACGCGTGCGTTGAACGACTTCGCGATGTTCACCGCATCCTGGCCGGTGAGGCTGTCAGCCACCAAGAGCGTCTCGTGCGGGTTGACCAGCGCCTTGATCTGCGCCACCTCGGTCATGAGTTGTTCGTCGATGTGCTGACGTCCGGCGGTGTCGAGAATGAGAACGTCGTAGCCGCCGACCTTCGCGCTCGCCATCGCACGGCGTGCGATCTCGACCGGGCCTTGTCCGGCCACGATAGGCAGCGTCGCCACGCCTGCCTGTTCGCCCAGCACGCGGAGTTGCTCCATGGCGGCCGGGCGCGAGACGTCGAGCGACGCCATCAGAACTTTCTTCTTCTCCCGGCCCTGCAGCATCAAGGCGAGCTTGGCGGAGGTGGTGGTCTTGCCCGAACCCTGCAGACCGACCATCAGGATCGGCGCGGGCGGCGAACCGAGGTCCAGCGTTGCGTTCTCGGTACCGAGCGTTTCGACCAGCGCGTCATGGACGATCTTGACGACCTGCTGGCCGGGCGTGACCGAGCGGATGACGCCCTCGCCGATGGCGCGTGGGCGCACCCTGTCGATGAAGTCCTTGACGACCGGCAACGCGACATCGGCCTCGACGAGCGCGGTGCGGATGTCCTTCAGCCCTTCTTCGACGTCGGCCTCGGTGAGCGCGCCGCGCCCGCGAAGCCGGTCAAAGGTAGCGCCAAGGCGCGATTGCAAACTGTCGAACATGCGACCTCAAAACAAAGCAGTAACGCCCCAGGGGGCGCACCTGCGCTGCCTGGGGGCGATCCCCAGCGCCGGGCCAGGGACCGGAAGTCCTAAGGGCTTCCGGAAACGGGGCGGGTTTTAGGCTTGGGGGGCGTGCAAGTCAAATACCGGGCTCCCCAACTCGGTCATGATGCGGGTTGGATTAGAGATTGCTTGGCCCAAACCGCCGAGGTCCCCAACCGTAGCAAAACGGGACATGCCGGCTATACTTCCATTGCGCAAGAGGGGCCGATGTCGGCTTTCACGGACATGTTCGGACAAGCGTTGCGGCGGCAACAAGCATGTGGCGGCGAGCTTCGTCTTGGCGCGGGCGTGGTCGGGCACACGACGCGCGTCGCGCTGTGCGCGGTGATTGTCATCGGCGTTCTGGCGCTCATCCTGGAGCGCAACACAGCGGTCGCGATCAACGGTATCGTCGCGGTGGCCGTGGTCGCCGCATACTACCTCCACGGCACCTGGAAATTCGCCGACAAGCACCCCGACGCGGCGGCGCTTGCCGGGTCGTCCTGGCCCAAAGCCGAGGACAAAACGCAACCTGCGGCACCGCCGGCGCAGCATTGATTTTCGTCCGTAGGCGGACGAAAGCCACTCCGATCAATTAAGACCCAGCCTCTGTGCGAGGTAGATGTAGCTCAGCGCCCACATGTCGGCTTGGGCGGCGTTGGTCGAGCCGGGGCCATGGCCGCCTTCGGAGGATTCGTTGAACAGGACGTCGTGGCCCTGTTCCTCCATCTTCGCCGCCATCATGCGCGCCCAGATCGGTGTCACGCGGTCGTCGCTGGTCTCCGTGATGAACAGGATGCCCGGATATTTCCCATCGGGCTTCACGTTCTGATAGGCGGAATATTTCTCGATAAAAGCCCGCTCTTCCGGCTTGTCGGGATCGCCATATTCCTCCACCCACGACGCACCGGCGCCGAAACGCGTGTAGCGTAGCATGTCGACCAGCGGGCGCTGACAGACGACGGCATTCAGAAGCTCGGGATGCTGCGTCATCGTCACGGTTGTCAGCACGCCGCCATTCGAGGCACCGACGATGCCCACATGCTTGGGATCGGTGAAGCCTCGCGTTTCGAGGTCTTTCGCAACGGCCGCAAAATCGTCGAACGCCTTCTGGCGGTTCTGTTTCAGCGCCGCCTGATGCCAGGCTGGGCCGAACTCGCCGCCACCGCGGAGATTGGCGACCGCGATCGCGCCGCCTTTGGAAATCCACACCTGCCCCGCATCGAGCGGGCGGTGACCGTCATTCCAGTACCAGGGGTTCAGCGACAACTCGAACCCGCCATAGGAATACAGAATGGTCGGCACCGGCGCCTTTACGTCCTTGCGATGGATCAGGAAGTACGGCACCGAGACGCCATCGCTGGATTTCACCCAGAACTGCTCGCTGACCATGTTGCTCGCGTCGAACAGCGGCGCTTGCGATTTGATCGCGGCAGCTTTGCCGTCGCCGGTGTCTTCGTAGAGTGTCGGCGGCTGAAGGAAGCTTTCATAGGTGAAGAGCGCACCCGGCGCCCAGTCGTCCGCCGTCACCGCCGTGGTCGAGCCGCCGTCAGGCAGCACCAGCTTCGCGTCGCTCCAGGCCGCACCCGGCTTGAACACGTGAATGCTGCCAGTGACGTTGCTGAAGATCGACGCGTAGACCGCATCGCGTCCGACCGCGACGCTCTCGACCGTCGAGCGCGCATCGGGCGAGTAGATCACCGCGACCTTGCGCATCACATGATCGGCAAGAAACCCTTTGAGCGGGAAGGCGAGCAGCGAGCCCTGCTTGTAGGCCAGGCCGGCGAAGTTCCAATCATCGCGCAGGGTGAAGATCAGGTAGCCCTTTGTCATGCCCTGCAGATTGGCGCCAAGCGGGAGCGGCAGCTTCGTTGTCGCGCCATTCGCGCCCATGAAGGCATATTCGTTCTGGAAGAAGCTCACGCCGCGCTCGATCAGGACGGTTGCGTCCTTGTTCGTGAGCCCGTCGGGGCCGTGATAGACGACCGCGCGCACGGCGATGTCGTCGGGGCCGACCTCGAACACCTGCTTTGCGCCGGAAATCTTCTGGCCGCGATGCCAGAGCTTCATGATGCGCGGATAGGACGATTTCGTCATCGTGCCGGGCCCAAAGTCGGTCGCGAACAGGATCGTGTCCTCGTCGACGTAGTTCGCGCTCGCCTTCGTTGCCGGCAGCATAAAGCCGTCGGTCAGAAGCTGATGCGTCTTGGGGGCCATCTCGCGGTGTTCCGCCGCGTCCCCGCCGCCTGGCGAAAGCTTGACCAGGCAACGTGCAAAAGACGGTGTGCAGTCGGCCCCTTGGAACACCCAGTCCTTGTGTTGATCGGCATCGAGCTTGTCGACGTCGAGGAGCACTTCCCATTTGGGATCAGACTTGCGGTACTGCGCCATCGGTGCACGCCGCCACAGCCCGCGCACGTGCTGGGCGTCCTGCCAGAAATTGTAGAGCTTGCCGTGATCGAGATTGCCGAGCGGGATGCGATCTTTCACGTCGAGCGATTTGAGAATGGCTTCGCGCGTCGCGGCATAGCGCGGATCGGCCTTCAGAATGCTCTCGCTTTTCGCGTTCTGCGCCTGGACCCAGGCAAGCGGCTTTTCGCCGTGAATGTCCGACAGCCAGATGTAAGGATCGTCATCCACGACCGCCCAAGCGGCGGTCGCGAGACAAATCGCCGCCAGCCCAACCGCCCAGTTCGAAAAGCGCATGGAAGTCTCCTCCGCCGCGTTCGGTTTGCCACAGATGCGGCGGGGAACGAAAGGTGCCTGTCGGCTTTGTGATCGCCACTGGCCGTGACGGAACGATATGCCTATATAGGCCGATATGACGGCGTTTCTCAAAATGCACGGGCTCGGCAACGATTTCGTCGTGTTCGACGCGCGCGGCAGCCATCTTGCGCTCGACCAGCAAAGCGCGCGTGCGCTTGCCGATCGGCGTTTTGGCGTGGGTTGCGATCAGGTCATCGTCATCGGCGCCGGGCGCGGCGATGTCGACGCGGTCATGCGCATCTACAACGCCGATGGCGGCGAAGTTGAGAGCTGCGGTAACGCCACGCGTTGCGTCGCGCGCCTGCTCATGGAGGAGACAGATCGCGACCGCGTGGTCATCGACACGCCGGGCGCGGAACTCGTCTGCATCGATGCCGGAGGCGGCAATGTGACCGTCGACATGGGCCCAGCACGTCTGGAATGGACCGAGATACCGCTGGCGCGCGCCGTGGACACCAGCGATTTCGAAATTCGCGCAGGAGACAAGAGCTTCCGCGCCACGGCCGTGAACGTGGGCAATCCGCATTGCGTGCTGTTCGACGCCGATGCAGAAACGGTGCCGGTTGCAGAAATCGGCCCGCGCATCGAGACACACGAGATGTTTCCTTCCCGCACCAATGTCGAGTTCGTCACCGTCAAGGACCGCGGACATGTTCGTATGCGGGTGTGGGAGCGCGGCGCCGGCATCACCAGCGCTTGCGGCACCGGCGCGTGCGCGGCCGCTGTCGCCGCCTATCGCCGTGGCTTCTGTGACCGCAAGGTGGAAGTGACGCTCGACGGGGGAGTTCTCGCCATAGAATGGCGGGAGAGCGATGGCCATGTCCTGATGACGGGTCCTGCAACACTCGCCTACAGGGGCGACGTCGATCTTGGAAATTACGCGGCATGATCGAGGTCGTGACCTTCGGTTGCCGGCTCAATGCTTACGAGTCCGAAGCGGTAAAAGCGCGTGCCGGCGAAGCTGGGCTTGAGAACGCAGTCGTTTTCAACACCTGTGCGGTAACGGCGGAGGCCGTGCGCCAGTCGCGCCAGGCGATCCGGAAAGTTCGGCGCGAAAAGCCAGACGCAAAAATCATCGTTACTGGTTGCGCGGCCCAGACCGAGCCCGAGACCTACTCCGGCATGGCGGAAGTGGACGCTGTCCTCGGCAATGACGAGAAGCTCGACGCACGCTCCTATTTCGATCTTGGCGAGCGCGTGCGCGTCAACGACATCATGTCGGTGAAGGAGACCGCGCCCCAGTTCGTCGACAGTTTCGACGGACGCGCGCGCGCCTTTTTGCAGGTCCAGAACGGCTGCGACCATCGCTGCACGTTCTGCATCATTCCCTATGGCCGCGGGAATTCGCGCAGCGTGCCGATGGGCGCCGTGGTCGAGGAAGCGCGGCGCCTGACGGACAACGGCCTTGCCGAGATCGTGCTGACCGGCGTCGATCTTACCGCCTATGGAGCCGATCTGCCGGGGAAGCCGAGACTTGGACAGTTGGTGCGAAAGATCCTGAAGCTGGTCCCGGACGTGAAGCGTCTGCGCATCTCATCAATCGACTCCATCGAGGCCGACCCGGACTTCATGCGCGCCATCGCCGAGGAAGAACGGCTGATGCCGCATTTCCATCTTTCGGCGCAATCGGGCGATGACATGATCTTAAAGCGCATGAAGCGCCGCCACGCGCGCCGCGACACGATCGAATTCTGCGAGACCGTGCGCGGCCTGAGGCCCGATGTCTCGTTTGGGGCCGATCTGATTGCAGGCTTTCCGACGGAAACCGAGGCGATGTTCGAAAATTCGCTGAATCTCGTGGACGACGCCGGGCTTACCTTCCTGCACGTCTTTCCCTATAGCACGCGCAAGGGCACACCCGCGGCCCGCATGCCGCAGTTGAACGGCCCCATCATCAAAGAGCGCGCGGCAAGGCTGCGCACAAAAGGCGATGCGGCGCTGGCGGCCCGCCATGAAACACTTGTGGGCACGGCACAGATTCTGCTGATGGAAAAGCAGGGCCTCGGCCGCACCGCTTGCTTCATGCCGGTGCAGGTCACAGGCAATGCGGAGCCTGGCTCGTTCCGGGACGTTTTGGTCGCCGGAACAAATGGAAAGCAGCTGATCGCAGCATGAGAGATTTCGGAGAAGCCCCTCCCCCGCTGACCCTGTTCGAGCGGCTGAAGGAAGGTCTGTCCCGCAGCACGGCGGGCTTGAGCGACAGCATTACCGGCATTTTCACCAACCGGAAGCTCGATGCGACGACGATCGTAGAGCTGGAAGAGGCGTTGATCCGCGCCGACCTTGGCGCGGCACAGGCCGATGTGATTACGCAGGCGGTCGCCAAAGACCGCTACGATGCCTCGATATCCGACTACGATCTGAAACGCCTTCTGGCCAGCGAGATCGGCAAGATCCTGAAGCCGGTCGAGAAGCCGCTCGCCGTTGACAAGACAAAAGCGCCCTTCGTCATTCTGGTCGCCGGCGTCAACGGCACGGGTAAGACCACGACGATCGGCAAGCTCGGCAAGTATCTCGCACGCCAGAAGCACAAGATCGTTCTTGCCGCAGGGGATACTTTCCGTGCCGCAGCAATCGAGCAATTGCAGATCTGGGGCAATCGCATCGGCGCGCCGGTGGTTGCAGGTGCATCCGGTGCCGACGCCGCCGGGCTCGCCTATGACGCCCTCGTCCGTGCGCGCGATGAAAAGGCCGATGTTCTTATCATCGATACCGCCGGCCGCCTTCAGAACAAGACGGGCCTGATGGCCGAATTGGAAAAGATCGTGCGCGTCATCAGAAAAGTCGATCCGAGTGCGCCGCACGCCGTGCTGCTGGTGCTCGACGCGACGACGGGACAGAATGCCATTTCACAGGTGGATGCGTTCAAGAACACCGTACCACTCACAGGCCTTGTCATGACCAAACTCGACGGCACCGCGAAAGGCGGCATTCTGGTGGCGCTGGCCGCGAGGTTCGGCCTTCCCATCCATTTCATCGGCGTCGGCGAAGGCGAGGACGACCTGCAGCCTTTCAATGCCACCACGTTCGCCAACGCGCTCACGGGCGCAGCATCATGACCCCGCAACTGCGCCGCTTCGCGCTCGATCTGGGGCCGCTGTTCGTCTTTTTCATCGCCTATCGTTTTCTCGGCATCTATTCCGCCACAGCCGTGTTCATGGTCGCCGTGCTGATCGCCCTGGCCCTCGACTATGTCTTCGAGCGGAAATTTTCCCCGGTACCGATCATGACGGCCGTTCTGGTGATGATCTTCGGCGGGCTGACGCTGTATCTGAAGAATGACATTTTCATCAAAATGAAGCCAACCGCGCTCTACTCACTTTTCGGATTGACGCTACTTGGCGGGCTCTGGTTCAACCGCTTGTTCCTCAAATACGTTTTGTCACTCGGCTTCGAGATGCCGGACAGCGCGTGGCGAACCCTTACGCTTCGCTATGGAATTTTCTTTCTCGGCATGGCCTGCTTGAACGAAATCGTGTGGCGCAATTTCTCAGAAAGCGCCTGGGTGGATTTCAAGGTCTGGGGCGCGATCCCGCTGATCTTCCTGTTTTCGATTACGCAAGCACCATTTTTGATGCGTCATCAGATCGAAGAAGAGAAGAAAGACGCCTTCTGAATTCGCGTTTCCTTATGCATTCCGTCCACGGAATATCTTCCTGCGTGTGCGGCGAATTGCGCGAAGTCGCTATATTGATCCGCGGCAAGCAACAGGTATGGCGTCCCGTTCATCGGTATCCATTCCGTTGTGTTCCCGCGTGGAACAGGCATCGCTGCCGGGAATGAAATTATGTCAAGACCACGCAAAACAATTCTTCGACCGTATTTCCACGCATAGACATCGCAGGTACAAAAGCGATAGAGAGACGTTGTCGTGGCGTGCGCACGCGTCTAGTCTTCTTGGCGAGTAGCGGTAGAGCCCGGCGTTCAGTGGGCAGTTGAGTGAGTTGGCGCAAAGAACGTCAGCCGAACCGTTTGCGAATTCCGGGGGTGTTTCATGAAGGTTCAGCGCAGACCGAACGGGGCGTTCGATCTCGCACAGGCGCCGTCTCATCTCATCCGGCGCTGTCAGCAGTATTTCGGCGATCTCTACGCGCTCGAAGCCGGTGCGCGCGAACTCACGCCGCAACAGTTCACGGTGCTCGCCGCTCTCGAGCATAACGAAGGCGTGAGCCAGACCGCGCTTGTCGAGATCACCGGCATCGATCGTTCGACTCTCGCCGAGATGGCGCGGCGCATGGTCGAGAAGGGTCTGCTCTCGCGCGAGCGCACAGAACAGGATCAGCGCGCCAATGCCGTCGCGATCAGTCCGGGCGGACGCAAAGCTTTGCGCTCGGCGCGTCTGGCGGCAGAGCGTGCCGAACGCGCATTGCTCGAAGCGCTGCCCGCTTCGGAGCGTCCGAAATTCGTGAAGGCGCTCGCGCAGATCGCCGCCGCGGCGGACACGTTGGCGCTGAATGGTGGTGCCAAGCCGCCGCAAAAGGGCGCGCGCCGCAAGCGGAACTAACACTCTAATTTTAAATGCGAATATCGATCGCGGAACCCATGCGGGCGGGTGGGCTTTGGGGCGCCGCCGGTGACGGGGGCTTTGCCGTCTGCTTGAAGTCGATCGGCGCGAACCCTTCGTCTTTCTGATGTTCGGCCAGAGCGGATGCGAAGCCGCTTGCAGCCTGTTGCGGTTGAGGTTTCGCCGAATGCTGGGCGGCGATAAGCAGGCTGGCGGCACTCAATTGCATAGCGCCAACCTTGCAGAACATGGTTTCCAAAGTCTGAACGCTCAGGAATTGCCTTTGGCCTGCGCGATCGCCGGCAGAAGATCGTTCGCAAGCACGCTGTCGGTGATCGCGCCAACGAAGCGCGCCCGGATGATGCCGCGTCCGTCGATCACGAACGTCTCCGGCACGCCATAGACACCCCATTCGATGCTCGCCCGTCCATCGGCATCGAGTGCGATGCGCTGAAACGGATTTCCGACTTCGCCGAGGAACGCACGCACCTTCGCAGGCACGTCCTTCTGCACCAGACCGTAGAGTACAGCATCGTGGGAGGCAGCCAGACGCGCGAGCGTCGGCGCCTCGGTACGGCACGGCACACACCACGACGCAAAGACGTTGACGACCGTGACGTGCCCCGCCGCGAGCTCACGCGGTCCGAACCCCGGCGTGCCGCTATCCAACGGCGGCAAGACCAATTGCGGCACCCGCTTGCCGATCATCACCGAGGATAGGACGTCAGGCGCGGGCTCCTTCAGGCTGTAGAAAAGGAACGCTGCAACCACCACGAAGCCCAGCGCGGGCAAAATATAAAGTGTGCGGTTCATGGCTTCGCGCCCAGCCTGGCGAGCGCCGCTTTTGCGCGCGCATGGGCGCGTAGAACAAGCGCGGCTGCGATCAACAATCCCGCCGCGCTGATCCCATAAGCAGGCCAGACATAAGCGGCGTAATCGCCCATCGCCCAAAAACCGCTCATGCCTCACCTGCGAGCATCAGGCTGCGCGCGCGCCGTGTCATGATCTCGGTGCGGATGCGCAAAAGCCACAAGGTGAAAAACAGCAGCGTATAGCCTAGCGCCATCAGACCCAGCGGCCAGAGATAGACCGAAGCGATCAGCGGCCCTCCCTTGCGCAGGATGCTTTCGCCCTGGTGCAGCGTCGTCCACCAATCCACCGAGAATTCGATGATGGGGAGATTGACCGCGCCGACCAGCGCCAGGATTGCCGCAGCGCGTGCAGCCCGCGTCTCGTCCTCGATCGCGTTCCAGAGCGCGATGTAGCCGAGATAGAGAAACAGGAGGAGCAGGAACGAGGTCAGCCTTCCATCCCAAACCCACCAGGTGCCCCACATCGGCCGCCCCCAGAGCGAACCGGTAATGAGCCCGAGCGCCGTGAACAGCGCGCCGAGAGGTGCCGCCGATTTGGCCGCAACATCGGCGAGCGGATGGCGTTGGACGAGGCCGATCAGCGAGGCGAGCGCCATCAGCCCATAGGCCATCATCGCGGTCCAGGCCGCGGGCACGTGGATGAACATCACCCGCACCGTGTCGCCCTGCTGATAGTCCGGCGGCGCGGCGAAGCTGAGGTACAATCCGGCCGCCAGCGCGACCAGCGCAATGCCGCCGAGCCAGGGCACGAGCGTGCCGCTCAGCGTCATAAAGCGCGCGGGGTTGGCGTAGCGGAGCATGCGTTCCTTCAGCTCCCGAGATTGAGCCTGACCGCCGCGGCGGTGGCAAAGGGCGAAAGCACGCAGGCGGCAAAGGAAAACGCCGTAAGCAGCGGAAGCGCGCCATTGCGCAATCCGTCGAGCGCCGAAAGCACGGTCCCGGCGCCGAAAATCACCGCGGGCGACAGGAGGGGCAGCACGATAAGCGGAAGGATCAGCCCCCCGCGACGGATCGACAGCGTGAGCCCCGCACCGATGGCGCCAATGGCGCTAACCGCCGGCGTGCCGACCAGAAGCGAAACGAACAGCGCGCCCATCGCCTGCGCGGGCAAGCCGAACAGCAGCGCAAGCAGCGGCGACAGGATCGTGAGCGGCAGGCCTGTGGTCAGCCAATGCGCTGAGATCTTGGCGAAAGAAGTTTGCTCAAGGGACAGGGGTCCGAGCGCGATGACGTCGAGCGAACCATCTTCGAAGTCGGCCTGGAACAGTCGGTCCAAGGCAAGCAGCGCGGCCAGCATCGCCGCGACCCAAAGCACGCCGCCCGCGATCCGCGCGAGCAGCCTGAGATCCGCACCGACGCCGAGCGGCACCAGAGTGGCCACGGCAGCGAAGAACGCGAGCGCCAGCATCGCGCTGCCCCCGGCGCGGGCCGCGAGACGGACATCGCGCAGGATGAGCGCCGTCATAGCGCTAACCTTTCGCAATCGATCCCCAGCGCTTCGTGCGTCGCCACGACCGCAATGCCGCCAGCGGAGCAGTGCGTTTCAACAAGTGCGGCGGCGATTTGTTTTCCTGCCGTATCGAGCGAGGCCAGGGGCTCGTCCATCAGCCAGAGCGGGCGTTTGCAGGTGAGAAGCATTGCCAGCGACACCCGTTTCTTCTGGCCGGCGGAAAGATATTGACCCGGCAGACCGGCGAGACGCGCAAGCCCCGCCGCATCGAGCGCGGAATCGATCGCCCCACCGCCGCCATAAAGCGCGGCATAGAACTGGAGCGTCTCACGCACCGTCATCTGCGGCTTCACCGCGTCGTGGTGCCCCAGCCAGCCGATATACTTCCCACGTTCCTCACCATCCGCGACGATCGCACCGTCCGTCTGCAGCGCGATCATCCCTTCGGTGGGCGTGAGAAACCCCGCGATCATGCGTAGCAGCGAGGTCTTGCCCGCGCCGTTCGCACCCTCGACGCTGAGCACCCTCCCCGCCTCGGCCCGAAAGCTCAGTTCGCGAAACAGCACTCTCCCACCACGGATAGCGGTGAGTGCCGATGCCTCGACGGATTTTAGCGAGAAAGCCAACTAGTCCCCATTGTCATGGCCTGCGAAAGCGGCCAAGCCATGACAAAAGAGGAAGGCGCGACAAATGTCACGCCTCAATACATATGCTGGCCGCCGTTGATCGACATGGTCGAGCCGGTCACGAAGCCGGCGTCGTCGGCCACAAGGAAGAGCACGCCGCGCGCGATCTCCTCGGCCTTGCCGAGACGCCCAACCGGAATCCGCGCCACGATCTTCTCGAGCACGTTGGCAGGCACAGCCGCGACCATATCGGTGTCGATGTAGCCGGGCGCGATCGCGTTGACCGTGATGCCTTTGGACGCGCCCTCTTGCGCCAGCGCCTTGGTGAAGCCGTGGATGCCCGACTTCGCGGCGGCATAGTTCACCTGGCCGTACTGGCCCGCCTGCCCATTGATCGAGCCGATATTGACCACACGGCCGAAGCCGCGTTCCAGCATGCCGTCCCACGCGGCCTTGCACATGTTGAAGCAGCCGCCGAGATTGGTATCGAGCACGTCGTCCCAGCCGTTGCGCGCCATCTTCTTCATCGTGCCGTCGCGCGTGATGCCGGCGTTGTTGACGACAACCTCCACCGGTCCGAGGTCGGCTTCGACCTTCTTTACGCCGGCCTCGCAGGCGTCGAAATCCGCGACATCCCATTTGTAGACCGCGATGCCCGTACGCTCGGCGAACGCGTTTGCGCGCTCGTCATTGCCGGCATAGTTCGCGGCGACCTTGTATCCGGCGTTTTTCAAGCCAACCGAAATCGCTTCGCCGATACCGCGCGTGCCGCCGGTCACAATCGCTACCCGTGCCATGATCGTTTCCCCTCTTTTACGGTCCGTTACGCACGGATCCTTTCCGTGCCTATAACACGAAAACGGCGTCAATCAGAAAGTTCATATCCAGAGTGTTCAGCGGCGCGGTGGCGGCGCTCTGTGCGAAAGCCCGGCAACCACGGCCCCGATCAGCAAGCCGACGCCGATGGCGATCGCCGCCGACAACACGTATTGCGACTTGATCTGGCGCTCGACATAACGCACGCGCGAGCGGGCCGCGCCGGCAACCTCGGCCCCGGCATTCTGGATCATGTGCTCGAGCTGCAGGACCATCCTGTCCGCCTCGGCGCGCATGCGTTCGATCGCGCTCATCCGGCTTTCGTGGTCGTCAGGGTCTTCGATGTAAACGTCTGTCACGTTCTATCCTTTGTTTTGCCAACCGCTCAGGCCCGGCCCCTGTGTAGCAGCTGTCTTTGTCTAATTCCTTTTCGCAGGGAACTGAAGGGCAGAACGAATGCCGGTGCGCATTGTTCCCTGCTCGCAGTGCCCCGATTGCACTCGATTTTCCGGCATGGCGCATCTAGAAGCGATGGGCCCTGTGCGAAAGCCGTCATGGAAGCGCTTCTGGTCTCACTTTCCACCGTCTTCGTCGCCGAAATGGGCGACCGCACCCAGCTGCTTTCGCTGGTACTGGCGACGCAATATCGCAAACCCTGGCCGATCGTTGCCGGCATCTTCGTTGCGACACTGGCAAACCATGCGGCCGCCGGCTTTGTCGGGGTGTGGTTTGGCAAGTTCCTCACCCCGGCCGTGCTGGACGCGGTCGTGGGCGTGAGCCTGCTCGCGATGGCGGCGTGGACTCTTATCCCAGACAAGCTGGACGAAGGCGCGGCCACTCACGGACGCGGCGTCTTCCTGACAACGGCTGTCGCGTTCTTCATCGCGGAGATCGGCGACAAGACGCAGATCGCGACCGTCGCACTCGCGGCCGGCTACAGCAATCTTGTCGCCGTGGTAGCCGGCACAACATTGGGCATGATGGCCGCGAACATTCCCGTCGTATTCCTCGGCAATGCCTTCGCGGCCAAACTGCCGATGAAAGCGATCCATTACGCCGCCTCAGCGCTATTCGCAGTGCTAGGCCTCTACTTCATCGCCGCCGCAGCGCACCAATTCTATCACTGACCCCTGCAACCGGCACAGGCTCGCACTGTTACCTGCGATCATGTTTTTGATGCCTGCCGTCATGGGCGAACGCGCTGCGCTCCCTACTTAGAGTTTGCAACGAAAGCTGGGGAGCAAACCATGATGGGCGACGCACCGGTGATGGCGCACCTGCCTACCCTGATGGTGCATATTCTGGGCGGCAGCATTGGGATTCTATTCGGCTACGCCGCGGTCCTCGCCGCCAAGGGTGAGCGCTTCCATCGCCTGTTCGGAAAAATCTTCGTCGCCGGCATGACGATGCTGGCCGTGGCTGCGATCTATCTCGCAAGCCAACTCACGGCGCTGAAGCCGATGGAACAGGCCAATATCGCAATGGGATTCCTCGTCCTTTATCTGATTTCGACCTCGTGGATGGTGGTCAGACGCCCGCCCGGCACCACGGGCGCATTCGAGCAGGTTGCGTTGGCGGTAGCCGTTGCGGTGGCGTCGACCTTTGTTTTCTGGGGCGTGCGCGCCGAGGCACCCGGCGGCTATGATGGCTATGCCCCGGCGTTCTATTTCGTGGCAGGCGGTGTGACTGGGCTGTTCGCGGCGTTCGACCTGCGCGCCATCGTCAAGGGCGGCGTAGAAGGCAGCGCACGCATCGCACGTCACCTGGTGCGCATGTGCACCGCGTGGTTCGTCGCGTGCGCATCCTTCTTCATCGGTCAGCAGAAGGTGATGCCGGCGTGGATGCACGGATCGAAGGTGCTTCTCGTTCTGGCGCTGTTGCCGCTCGGTTTTATGCTTTTCTGGCTGATCCGCGTGCGTCTCGACCGCAGATTCAAAAGCTCTCCAACACCAGTGACAGCCTGACGGCACTAAGGAGGCATCCATGAGCATGGCATCGACACCTCATCTCTCGAACGCGATCGCCGACACCCACTCGGCGCATGAAACATCGCTGCTGCGACTTTACGCGCTGCGCGGCGTCTATCTGCTCATCGCAGTGGCAATGGGGTCGCAGATCTGGCCGCTCGTGTTCAATCACCGGCACTGGAACGATTTGATGCATGGCGTGGCAGTCAGCATGCTCGCCGCTATCACGGCGCTGTGTCTTCTGGGACTGCGCTATCCGCTCAAGATGCTCCCGCTTCTGTTCGTGGAATTTGCCTGGAAGACCGTCTGGGTGCTCGCGATGGGCGTACCGCTATGGCAGGCAGGCCAGATGGACGCCAACACCTGGGAGACGATGAAAGCCTGCCTGATGGGCGTGATCTTCCCGCTCGTGATACCGTGGCGCTACGTCTGGCGTCACTATGTCAAAGCGCCCAGCGACCGCTGGCGCTAAACGGACCTACCGCTCCACACACATCGCGATACCCATGCCACCGCCGATGCAGAGCGTGGCGAGGCCCTTGCGAGCGTCGCGCTTGTGCATCTCGTGCAGCAGTGTCACCAGCACGCGCGCGCCCGAGGCGCCGATGGGATGTCCGATGGCGATGGCGCCGCCATTGACGTTCACCTTGTCGGTATCCCAGCCCATGTCCTTGTTGACCGCGCAGGCCTGCGCCGCGAAGGCTTCATTGGCTTCGACGAGATCGAGGTCGGACGCCTTCCAGCCGGCGCGCTCGAGCGCTTTCTTCGAGGCCGGGATCGGACCTGAGCCCATGACCGCCGGATCGACGCCCACCGTCGCCCAGGACGCAATGCGCGCGAGCGGCGCGATGCCCCGCGCCTCGGCGTCCTTGGCGCTCATCAACACCACGGCCGCGGCACCGTCATTGATGCCCGAGGCGTTGGCGGCCGTGACCGTGCCGTCCTTTTGGAAGGCGGGCTTCAAGCCCGAGATGCCTTCATAGGTGACGCCGTCGCGGATGAACTCGTCGGTGTCGATCACCTTCTCGCCTTTGCGCTCCTTCACGGTCACCGGGACGATCTCGTCCTTAAAGCGGCCGGATTTGCGCGCGGCCTCGGCCTTGTTCTGCGAGGCGACGGCGAACTTGTCCTGCATTTCACGCGTGATCTGCCAGCGCTGCGCGACGTTCTCGGCCGTGTTGCCCATATGATAGCCGTGGAACGCGTCCATCAGCCCGTCCTTGATCATGGTGTCGACGAATTCGAGCGGGCCCATCTTCTGGCCTGCGCGCAGGTAAGCCGCATGAGGCGCCTGGCTCATGCTTTCCTGCCCGCCCGCGACGATCACGCGCGCGTCGCCGTTCAGAATCGCCTGATAGCCGAGCGCAACCGCGCGCAGGCCTGAGCCGCAGAGTTGGTTGACGATCCAGGCCGGTGTCTCAACCGGGACGCCGGCATTCACCGAAGCCTGGCGCGCCGGGTTCTGGCCCTGCGCTGCGGTCAGGATCTGGCCCAGGATCACCTCGGAGACGTCAGCCGGTGCGACGCCTGCGCGGGTGAGCGCAGCGATAATCGCGGCTTTGCCCAGATCGTGCGCCGGAACGTTGGCGAAGGCGCCGTTGAAGGAGCCAACCGGTGTGCGCGCTGCGGAAACAATGACGACGTCTTCCATGGGTTTTCCTCTGGATAGTAGCGGGCCGCAAATTGCCGCGAATGCGAGCGTCGGTAAACGAGAGAATTTACGCCAGTGAATTCAATGGTTTAATACCCTCAGGCGCGGAGCGGCTTTGCTGCAAGCGCGCAAAAGCACTGGACGGGGCATGATTGTGATGCTTTTGTAAGTTCGGTGGGTGTCTCGCCTAGGTGGCGTGAAAGTCTTGGAATTCAGGGGTTGGACGCGTGGTGGAAGATCAGCCCAAGGGCGATCCGGTCGTCATCAAGAAATACGCGAACCGGCGGCTCTACAATACGCAGACCTCGTCCTATGTGACGCTTGATCACCTGTGCGAGATGGTCAAGGAAGGCACGGAGTTCGAGGTACGGGACGCGCGCACCGGCGACGACATCACCCGCTCGGTCCTGACCCAGATCATCTTCGAGGAAGAGGCCAAGGGCCAAAGCCTCCTGCCCATCAAGTTCCTGCGCCAGCTCATCCGCTTCTATGGCGACAGCCTGCAGGGCTTCGTGCCCGGCTATCTCGACATGTCGATGGAGAGCTTCACCAAGAACCAGGAAGCGATGCGCAACCGCATCGCTGAGGCCTTCGGCGGCGGCAGCCAGGTGCTGGAGGCGATGACGCGTCAGAACCTTGCGATGTTCGAACGCACGATGCAGATGTTCCAGCCCTTCATGCCGAAGCCGCGCGCGCAGGAGGACGAGCCGAAATCGAACGGCTCGCACGAGGCGAAACCCAGACCGTCCGAAGAAATCAGCGAGCTCAAGAGTGAGATCGAGGAGATGCGCCGCCAGCTCTCCGAACTCAGCCAGCGGAAGTAGCGCCGGCTACGCCGCTTTCGCCCAATCAGGCTCAAGCACGGGTTGGCCGAAGTAGAAGCCCTGGAAATAATCGACGCCGAAGCTTTCGAGCAGCTGCGCCTCCTCTTCCGACCCGACCCATTCCGCCACGGTCTTCAGATTGAAGTTCTTGGCGAGGTCCACAAGCGTGCGCACGAATATCTGGTTGTCTGACGAGTTGGTCAGGCCCAGCACGTAGGCGCCGTCGATCTTGACCATGTCGACATGCAGCATCTGCAGGTTCCGGAACGAGGTATAGCCGGCGCCGAAATCGTCGATTGCCACGCGGCAGCCGAGTTCGCGCAGCTCGCTGACGAAATTGGCGTTCTCCTCGAAATGGTGCAGGGCTGCTGTTTCGGTGAGCTCGATGATCATACGGTTGGCCACACTGTCGTTGGCGCGCACATAATCGATGAAGGATTTCAGCCAGCTCGTATCTCCCGCCGTCGTGCCGGAGACGTTGACGCCCAGCGAAACATCCGGATGGGCATGGAGCTTCGCCACCGTCATCTCGAGCGCGCGACGGTCGACGAGCTGGACAAGGCCAAGCTGCTCGGCAGCGGGAATGAACTGGCCGGCGGTCGCAATCGTACCGTCCTGGCGCCGCATCCTAAGCAGGCATTCGTGATGCGTGGCCACGCGCGTTTTCGCATCGATGATCGGCTGGAAGGCGAAGACGAGGCGATCGTCTTTGAGCGCCGTAACCACTTCGTCGGCGATTCCCATCAGCCGCAGACGGGCAGTTTCGAGCTGCGGGGAATTCGCATAGAGCGCAAAGCCGTCGCGTCCCGCGCTGCGGGCGCGTTCCAGGGTTTCTTCCGCGCGCAGCATCGCTTCCTGGCTGCTCGATGCGCCCTGCGGCAACAGCAGCGCTCCGACCGAACTCGTGGCCGACACCATGCCGGCGCGTGTCTCGATCACGCGGTCGCGCACCGCCGCCCGCAGCCGGTCCGCCACCAGCGTGAGCTCGCGCTCGTTGCAATTGCCGAGGATGACGCCGAACTTGTTGCCTGCGGTACGGCCGATAACATCGGTCGAACGCAGCGTGCGGGAGAGCCGATCGCCGACAGCGACGATCACCTCGTCCGCGATGTCGAAGCCGTAGGTGTCGTTGATCATCGCAAGGCGATCGATCGAAGCCACGAGGAAGGCGCAGCTGCGCTCTTCGGATTTGGCCTTGCGGATCGCTTCGGAAAGCTCGGTCCGCAGCGCATTGCGGTTGAGCTGGCCAGTGAGTTCGTCGCGCGTCGCGAGATAGCGCAGGCGCTGGGACTCGCGCCGGCGTTCGGTCATTTCGCGCATCACGCCGGCCAGACGCTCGGTGACGCCGGCGGGACTTGGCATGCGCGTGCCGATCATATTGAACCACATGGAGCCCATCGCGGATGCGACTTCGATATCGACGTCGAAAAAGACCGGCTCCGGCCCGCGCATTTCGATGAGCTGGACGAGGCGCGCGCGCGCCTCCGCGCCGGCAAAACCCAGCAGCGTGCGCCCGCGCTGAACCTTCTCTATGCTGAACGGATTGGACAGCATGGCGAGGTTGCCATCCCACACGATGTTGTCGCTCGCCATCGTCCAATCGAAGGAAACGATGCCCGCCCCCGAAATGGCGAGCCGCAAACGCTCTGCGTCGTGGACAGCACGCAAGGCTGTCACGCTATCCGCAGGAGGCTTGTTCTGCAGAGACTGAATCGGCACCATCCACCACCTTTGGCCTGTATCCGGCCTTTGACTGGATGATGGTGGTCGCGGCTTAAAAAACTCGTAAATGTTTTCGCTACTTAGGGAACGGGCACGCCCGGCGCGCGCTTTGCCTTAAGAACCGGTTATGAGCGCCTACGCCACATCATCGGGCGGGTCACCAAAAGACGCATGGAACGCACCCTCGCGTGCGTTGCGACTGGAAAAAACACGCGATATCGGCACTTCTTGTGGTGAACAGGATCGCAAGCACGGGCTCACCGACCGCTCGGCGCAAAAAAAGCAAAAGCGAAAAGCGTCCCGATCCGAAACACAGACGCATGATCCGTTTTGGCACGAGCCGCGGATGAACGTGTCTTTCGCCGCGCAGGTGATCGCGCAAGCCACGGGAAAACCGGCATCGCAAGGGTTAAGAGCGCATTCAGCCTATTGCGCGTCCGGGAAAATCCCGCGCGCGCTGCTGATCGATCGCAGCATCTGAATCGCGCGCAAGCGACAGCGCGATCCCCAGCAATCCAGCCGACGTGAACAACAGCAGCGCCACCTGGCCGATCAGGTCGCCCTTCAAATAGGCGCTGGCGCCCGCAAGGAATGCTAGCGCCGCCGCCAGCGCTTGCGCAGCGCGCGAGGGAGAGGTTTTCCAGCCGCGAATGGCACATCCCGCCATAACAGCGACCGAGACGATCAAGGGGGCAAGCGCCAGAGCCATTAGATTCATCGCGGCTGCCGCGATCCCGGACCAAGCCGCCGCAGCCAAAATGATAGCAGCAACGGAGCGGGGAATCGTCCGTGTGCCAAGTATTGCCAGCGCCAGGCATGCGGGACCGGTGGCCATAACAATAAGCGCCGCCATGTTCGCAAACGGTCCGTTCAACGCAGACAGGATGCCCAGGACCGCAAAGGTAATTGCGGCGAGACGGACATAGGACCGCGCGTCGGGTATAGCCGCACCGGCCAGTATCCAGGCCGCAGCCGATGCGCAGATCATCATCAGTGCCAGAAGCATCATGCGAGCTTCTCCTTGAGGCAGTTTAGTTCAGACCGCATTGACGCCAATTCCATTTCAACGAACGCAACACGTGTTTCGAGATCGCGCCCGTCCGTGCGGGGAATAGGTGTCGAAACGCCGGCACGCGTCGCGACCTCCTCGGGCGTCACCACGAGCAACGCCGCCAGCACGCGAACGTCCTGCGCGCGCAATTCGCGCTGGTCTTTCCAGAGTTCCGCAAGCTGAACTTCGTTCAATCCCAGCACCTTGGCGGCGTCTGCACGCGTCAATCCCGCTTTCGCGAGCTGGGCATCGAACCAGTTCGAATCAAAAAACAGCGCCATCGTGCTGACAAGTATGCGCTCACGCGGACCTGCCCGCCATGATTCGAGGCGCTATTCGATCGGCGCGAAATCGGGATGGCTCAGCATCGCCGATCCGACGACATGGCCGTAACCGCCATGCTGCACGACGACGGCTACGGCATCGTGCGGCAGGCCTTCCATTTCGCTTCGCGGCAACGCGATGGAGAGTGCGTCACCCTTCCATTGCCCCACAGCCTTCAGGTCGCCCACAATGTTGTGATAGGTCATGGTGCGGCCGTCATTCTCACCGGCGCCGATGGCGACTGTCGCCTGCCCACGCAGATGAAAGAGCCAGACAGTTGCCGGTGTCTTCACATTCTTGTCCGGTGAAGCACCAATGCCGATTTGAAGTTCCTGTTTGGTCTCGTGCAGCGAGACCGGCACGTCGCTGGTCTCGCTATCCCGCGCGTTCGCGTCGATGGCCGCCTGCACGGCAGCTTCACGCGAACCCACGACATCGGTGACGCCGTCGACGATGATCTGCGGCGTGTAGACGGCGCCATGGCCCATCGTCGCGGCATAGGCTTTCTGACGTTTTGTATTGGCTTCGCTGGCGAGCGTGTCTTTCCAGCCGAGCATGTCCCAGTAGGTGACCGGCAGGCTCATCGCGATCACATCGGAACGTTTCGCCAGCTTGCCGAGGAGATTATCCGCCGGCGGGCAGGAGCTGCAGCCCTGGCTCGTGAAAAGCTCGACGACCACGGGCCGCTTTGCCGGACCGGCGTCCGCAGCGGCCGCAATGACCAAGGCGCCGGTGGCCCATATCGAAGCCACGCGCAAAGCAAAACTGTTCATGGGACGACCATAGGCAAGCCTGGCACCCCCCTCCAGTCACTTCGCCTTGATGCGTGTGAACGCTCGCACGGATATTACGCCGAATAGCGGCCTAGGGAAATTGTCTGCAAAACGGCATGCACAAATTGTCGCGGACTCGCGTTGCGATCGCTTTTCCAGGGGATATGCGGCCTTGCCCCGTCAGTCCGCGAGCAGGTTTCTCAGCACATAGGGCAGGATACCGCCGTTAGAGAAATAAGCGACCTCGTCCGCGGTGAGGATCATCAAAACCAGCGGCATGGCCGTCGTCGTGCCGTCGGCGTAATGGATGATCGCCTTCACTGGCATGCGAGGCGTGATCTTGCCCGACAGGCCCGGAATGTCGATCGCTTCGCGGCCCGTGAGCCGGTAATCGCGGCGCGTCTTGCCGTCGGCGAAGGCGAACGGCGCCACGCCCATGCCGATCAGGTTGGAACGGTGGATACGCTCGAAGCTCTCGGTGATCACCGCGCGGATGCCGAGCAGCTTCGGTCCCTTCGCCGCCCAGTCGCGCGAGGAGCCGGTGCCGTATTCCTTGCCGCCGATGACGACAGTCTGGAATCCGTCTTGCTGGTAGCGCATGGCGGCGTCGAAGATCGGCATCGCCTCACCCGAGGGCTGTCCTTCCGAATAGTAGATCGTGTTGCCCCCTTCCTGGCCGCCCATCATCTCGTTCTTAATGCGGATATTGGCGAAGGTGCCGCGCATCATCACTTCGTGATTACCGCGACGCGCGCCGTAGGAATTGAAATCCTGCTGGCGGATCTGGCGCTCCTGCAGATAGAGACCGGCCGGCGACGTCGCCTTGATCGACCCTGCAGGCGAGATGTGATCGGTGGTGATGGAGTCGCCGAACAGCGCCAGCACACGAGCCTGGACGATCTCCTCGACGGGCTTGGGATGTACCGTCATGCCTTCGAAATACGGCGGATTGCGCACATAGGTCGAACCGATATCCCACTGATAGGTCTTGCCCTTCAGGACCTTGACCTTCTTCCAGTTCGGTCCGCCTTCGAACACGTTGCCGTAGCGGGCCCGGAAGCTCGATGCCTTCACGCTCTTGCGGATGGTATCGGCGATCTCCTTTGGGCTCGGCCAGATGTCCTTCAGATAGACCGGCTCGTTCTCCCTGTCGTAGCCGACCGGCTCCTTCGTGAGATCGATGTTGATCGAGCCGGCGAGCGCGTAGGCCACCACCAGCATCGGCGATGCCAGATAGTTCGCGCGCACCTGCGGATGGACCCGGCCCTCGAAATTGCGGTTGCCGGAAAGAACCGCGGCGGTGACGAGATCGCCTTCCGTGACCGCGTTGGCGATTGGATCTGGCAGCGGACCGGAATTGCCGATGCAGGTGGTGCAGCCGTAACCCACGAGCTGGAAGCCGAGCTTGTCCAGCGGCTTGTCGAGACCGGCCTTCGCCAGATAGTCCGTGACGACCTGGCTTCCCGGCGCGAGTGACGTCTTTACCCAAGGCTGCACCTTCAGGCCGCGTTTCACGGCGTTACGCGCGATCAGGCCCGCGCCGATCATCACGCTCGGGTTGGAGGTGTTGGTGCAGGATGTGATCGCGGCGATCACCACGTCGCCATGGCCGATGGTCTTGTCCGTTCCTTCGATCTTCACGCGGCGGTTGGCGTCGTCTTCCTTCTTGTAGACGTTCATCAGCGCTTCTGCGAATTTGTGCGCGGCATCGCTGAGGCTCACGCGATCTTGCGGACGGCTTGGTCCCGCAAGGCTCGGCTCGACGCTCGTCATGTCGAGATCGAGGGTGTCGGTGAACACCGGCTCCTCGCTTTTCGCCGTGCGATAGAGCCCCTGCGCCTTGGCGTATTTCTCGACGAGCGCCACGCGCGGCGCTTTGCGTGCGGTGTCCTTGAGATAACGCACGGTCTCCCCATCGACCGGAAAGAATCCGCAGGTCGCGCCATATTCGGGCGCCATGTTGGCGATCGTGGCGCGGTCTTCCAGCGCCATCTCGTCGAGACCGGGGCCATAAAATTCGACGAACTTTCCGACCACGCCCTTCTTGCGCAGCATCTGGGTCACTGTAAGGACCAGATCGGTAGCGGTGACGCCTTCGCGCAGCTTGCCGGTCAGGCGGAAGCCGATGACTTCGGGGATGAGCATCGAGATCGGCTGGCCGAGCATCGCAGCTTCCGCCTCGATACCGCCAACGCCCCAGCCCAACACGGAAAGACCGTTCACCATGGTGGTGTGGCTGTCGGTGCCCACCAGCGTATCGGGGAAGGCGTACTCGACCGTCTTTTTGTTCTTGTCCTTGCCTTTGCGGGTCCACACCGTCTGCGCCAGATATTCGAGGTTGACCTGGTGGCAGATGCCGGTGCCCGGCGGCACGACGCGGAAATTCGCAAACGCCTGCTGTCCCCAGCGCAGGAACTGATAACGCTCCATGTTGCGCTCGTATTCGATGCCGACGTTCTTCTTGAAGGAGTCGCGCTGGCCGAAATTGTCGACCATCACCGAATGGTCGATGACGAGATCGACCTCTGCCAGCGGATTGATCTTCTCCGGGTCGCCGCCGAGATTCTTCATCGCATCGCGCATGGCCGCGAGATCGACCACGGCCGGCACGCCGGTGAGATCCTGCATCAGCACGCGCGCGGGCCTAAACGCGATCTCGCGGTCGGATGTGCGCTTCTCGAGCCAGCCTGCGATGGCGCGGATATCGTCCGCCGTGACGGTCTTGCCGTCCTCATAGCGCAACAGGTTTTCGAGCAGGACCTTCAGCGAATAGGGAAGCCTGGATATCCCCTTAAGCCCGTTCTTTTCCGCCGCAGCGAGGCTGAAATAGACATAGGTCTTCGGTCCCACCGTCATGGTGCGGCGGGATTTGAAACTGTCGAGGCTGGAGGTCACGGGCGCGCCCTTCGGAAGGGGTTTGAATCCGCGAGGTCTTAGTCAGATTCCGCCACGAAGCCAAGCTTTTTGGCCTTAACCCGGAACAAAAGATGCCATGCTTGCCTGACGCCACGGCGAGGAAATCCATGAGCGATCAGAAATCCGTACGCGTCGAACGGAATGGCGCAGTGACCACCGTCATCATCGACCGGCCGGAGGCGCGCAACGCCGTCGACCGTCCGACGGCCGATGCGCTGGTTGAGGCATTTCGGGCCTTCGAACATGACGAAGGCGCGAAGGCAGCCGTGCTTTGGGGCGCGGGCGGTGCGTTCTGCGCAGGCGCCGATCTCAAAGGTGTGGCTGCCGGTCGCGGCAACAGACTCTCGCCGCCGGCGGAGCCGCTCGATCCGCTGGCGGGCGACGCACCGATGGGACCGACCCGGATGCGATTGGCCAAGCCCGTGATTGCCGCCATCGCCGGTCCTGCCGTCGCGGGTGGACTCGAACTCGCCCTGTGGTGCGATCTCCGTGTCGCAGAGGAAGATGCCGTGTTCGGCGTCTATTGCCGGCGCTGGGGCGTCCCGCTGATCGATGGCGGAACGGTGCGCCTTCCACGTCTCGTCGGGCAGTCGCGTGCGCTAGACATGATCCTGACCGGACGCCCGGTTGCGGCCATGGAAGCGTTCGCGATGGGCCTCGCAAACCGCGTTGTGCCGAAGGGCGAGAGCCGCGCGGAGGCGGAAAAACTCGCGGCCGAACTCACGCGCCTTCCGCAGACCTGCCTGAAAAGCGACAGGTCATCCGTATACGAACAATTCGATTACGATTTCGCGGATGCGATGGTCAACGAGTTCCGCCACGGCATGGCGACGCTTGCGACCGGGGAATCCTTCGCCGGCGCGGCACGTTTCGCCTCCGGCAAAGGCCGCGGCGGCAGTTTCGAGGATTTGTAGGCGGATTTCCTAACCGTTGGTGGGCTTAAAATCGCCCCATTCGGCAATTTAGGTTGGGCCGTGGGGGCGCGCGGCTGAGGGGCTGCGTGCGGAGCGGGTTTTGAGATTAACGACGTGATGCCCAGAATCGGGATCGCATTTCTTTTCTGCGCGTGTCTCGCCAGCGCCGCTCACGCGCAGGACGAGATGAACTCGCGGCTCAGTCAGGAACATGTGGGCGACGTCGAGCCCGGGACTTACACGGCCGGACACACGACGTTCACGCTCGATGACTATGGCGACAAGTTCCTGATGCGCCTCTCTGGTGATCCGGAAGTGTATGTTCTCTACAGCGATCATGCGCCGCTCGGCGGGCGCGCGCTGAAATACGATTCGGGCGCGATGGCGATCCGTGTTTCGGGCTGGGGTGGCCTCACGCTCTATACCGAAACCGATCCCGGCGGGTTACCCGCCGAGCGCACCGGCGATGCCTTGCCGCCATCGCTCAGCCCAATCTCGCTCTCCGACATGCAGAACGCGGCCGAGGACGAGGCGGAGCATCTCGCCTATTCACGGCAGCTGCATATCACCTTCACCGCCGACTGGGCCGCACTCGCGGGCGACTCGCGTCTGCGCGCGTTGTGTTTCGATGCGCTCGAAAACACGGTGCGCGGGATTGAACGATTCATCTCGCTCAGCAAGGCGCGTACCGCGTTTGCGAGGAAGATTGACGGCGTGCGTATGGCGCTCGGCAACAAGCCGGTGATCTTCATGTCCGGCAAGACCTTGAACGTCACCTTCAATGCGCAGCATGCGTATGTCGGACGTGCTTCTTCAAGAGGCATCGCGCGTGGGCTTGGACAGCTGCTGTCGATTCCCGTCTCGAATTAGGCGGGCTCGAATCCATCCGGCGCCATTTCGAAACCGGCGAACTCGAATCCCGGCGCAACCGTGCATCCAACGAGCGTGAAATCTCCCAGCGGCCTCGCGCTTTGCCACGCATGTGCCGGCACGACAATCTGCGGATGTTCACCGCGCTCGATGGCATTTCCCAGGATATGCCGTGCGACAGGTTTGCCTTGTTCTGCGATCGCCAGTTCGAGCGGCCGGCCGCGGTAGAAGTGCCACACCTCTACAACATCGACCCTGTGGCAGCGGGAAATCTCGCCGGCGCGCAAAAGGAAATAGATCGCCGTGGAATGTGCCCGTGTCCCCTCGTCGCGGAACATCTCGCGATAGTGACCGCCTTCCGGATGAGGCTTCAGCTTGAGGATTTCGATCAGGCGCGCAGCTTCGTCGTTCATGGTAGCAAGGGATTTCTTGCGCCGCGCTCCACCAGCGCCTTGATTCCGGCAAGCACGCCGCGCGCGTCGTCGAGCGCATCATGCCTGCGGCCCTCGAATACGACGCCCGCGAGCGGTGCGACATCACAGGCATTCTTGCCGCGCGGATCGATGCCGTTCTCGAGAAGCCATGGGATGACGTTGATGTAAAGCGGTGACGGTGGCGCGTCTTTCAACCCATAGAGCCTGATGTTCGCATCGAAGATCAGATCGTCGCGCCCGAATGCGGCGATGACGCCGCCGTCTACGAATCTCACGAACCGGTCATAGGCATCGGCGAAATCGACGCCATGTGCTGCAAGCGCCTCATTGGTGATCCCCGTCAGTTCGACAAGATAGTCGGACAGCACCGGATTGACCCTTGGCCGCACGAGCAGATTCAGGTCGTCGACGACGTTCAACGATTGCACGTCCACTTTCACAGCGCCGATCTGCACGAGTTCGGTGAACTCACCCGGCCGCGACCAGCGATGCGCGACCGAGCCCTGCCACGCGGTGAATTCCAGGTCGAAGACGACGGCGTGATCACAAATCTGTGGAAAACCTGTCATGGCGAAACCGAATCGGGAACCGGCTGGCATTAAGCCATTCTTAACTATCGTGGCCGAGCGTAGAAGCCGCCCGCATGGAGAACACCATGGCACCGATGCCTGCCGCGCGCGAGGCGTTAACGCTTTCGCCTTCCGAGACTCAGAACCCCGTTGTCAAACTGGCGGCACTCCATGTGGAAGCGCGCGAGACGGCGCGATTGGCGAATCTTCTCGGACGTTCGGCCTATCTGGTGCTTGCGCTGCCCGTCCTCACCCTCACGGCGCTCGCGGTCGGCGGTTTAAGCGACGGTCTGGTGCGCCCGCTTGTCTGGACCGCATTCATGGCCATCGCGACGGCCGCGATTGTGATCGCCTATCGTCACGCTATCGGCCGCCCCTTCGAGCGCGACGCACTTAAATCTTTTTCACAGGACCTGAGCGCAATCCTGCTGTTCGCGGGCTTTGCCTGGGGTGCCGGCACATTTCTGGCGATGCCCACACACATGCCCGCAGGGGCGATGGCGCTGTTCGTGGCTGTGGCGGCTGCGTCGGTCGGATTACTCTTGCGCGAACAGGAGATGCTCTTTCGTTTTCTTGCGCCTGCTACGGTGCTCGCGTCATTAGCGTGTGTGTTGCTGCCGAGCACGGGCGGCGCGCTCGACCTCGCGCTGGTGCTGATGGTCTCGGCTGCCATCTTAGGCCTGAGCATGCTGGCGGAACGCATTCGCGACCGCGCCTCGGAAATGCCTGAATTGGCTGGCCTTCCGACCGCCTAAAGCGCTTCCGGCGCGGTATCATGCAGCGTTAATATGGGTGCTCTATTCTCACTCCGTCTTTCGGGGCGAGCCGCTCCACATCCAACGCAAGCCAAGCCCATGAACCTCGCCCTGCCCGCCGTCAGCGAAGACGAATCCGAAGCCGCTCAGCGCCTGAGCGAAAGTGCAAAGACAGTGACGAGCGATCCCGCGCTGCTCGCCTTCTTCGAGGCGCTTTATCGCAACGCGGCGCCTGAAGACATCAACCGCTACACGGCCGACGCGCTGGCAGCGCTTGCGCGCCTGGTCTTTGCGCGTGTGAACCGTCGCAAGCCGGGTGAAAGCCTTGTCGACCTCTTCAATCCTTCCCACGAGGCGAAGGAATACGAACACAGCGAATGCGTGCTTGTCGCCATCAACAACGACATGCCGTTTCTGTTCGACTCCCTGATCGGCGAGGTCCATGCGCAGGGCGGTCGTTTGCGTGCCGCGTTCCATCCCATTTTGCGTCAGGATCAGAGTACGGTCAGCGTGATCGTCGCCGTCCTCGATCCGATCCCCGGCGACGAACGGCAGAAAGCGCTTGTCGATGGCGCCCGTGCGGTGCTCGCGCAGGTACGTGTGACAGTACGCGATTGGCGGGCGATGGTGGCGAAGCTCGGTGAATCCATCGCCGCACTGAAATCACATCCGCCATCCAATGCCGGTCCCGAGCTTGCCGAAAGCATCGCCTTCCTCGAATGGCTGGGCGACAACCATTTCACCTTTCTGGGCTGCCGCGACTACCGATTCGAGAAGGATGAAGGCGGACGGCTGGAGCCCGTCAGCGAGACCGGTCTTGGCGTGCTCGCCGCGGAAGATGCGCGCGTGCTGCGCCACGGTTCCGACCGCGGAACGCTGACGCCGCAGATCCGCGCCTTCCTGATGCAGCCCGATCCGCTGATCATCACCAAATCGAACGAACGCTCGCTCGTGCACCGCCGTGTTCACATGGATTATGTGGGCGTGAAGATTTACGGCGCGGACGGCGCGCTCACTGGCGAGCGACGGTACGTCGGCCTCTTCACGTCGAGCGCCTACAGCCGCCGGCCCAGCGACATCCCGCTGCTCCGGCTGAAGGTGGAAAACGTCAAGGCGCGCGCCGGTCTTCCGCCAAACAGCCACGACGGCAAGGCACTTGCCCACATTCTCGACAATTTCCCGCGCGACGAGTTGTTCCAGATTTCCGAAGACGAGTTGTTCGATCTCGCGCAGGGCGTTCTGCGCCTCGGTGAGCGCCCGAAGGTGCGCGTGTTTGTGCGCTTCGACCGCTTCGACCGTTTCGTCTCCGCGCTCGTCTACGTCCCGCGCGACCGCTACGACACGACGGCGCGTGAAAAGATCCACGCGATCCTCGCGCGCGCCTTCGATGGCCGCATGTCGGCATCGACGCCGGCCATCGACGAATCCGCGCTCGCACGCGTGCACTATATTGTCGGCCGCAACGACGGGCCGCGGCCGCATGTCGATATTCGCGCCCTCGAAAATCTGATCCGTGCCGCGATCCGCACTTGGGACGACGGCTTCGCCGACGCGCTCGCCGCGCGCTACGGCGAAGCGCGAGGCGCCGAAGTGCTGGAGAAGCGCCGCGCCCAATTCTCGCCGGGCTATCAGGGAACGTTTTCACCGGGGGAGGCGGTACGGGACCTCGAAGAGCTCGAGCATCTGGCGCGACATGACGACGGCCTCGCGATCCAGGCCCGCGCCTATCGAAAGCCGGACGATGCGCACAATGCCCTGCGCCTCAAGCTTTATCTGCTCGGCGAGGTGATGCCGCTGTCGGTGTCGCTGCCGATCTTCGAAAACCTCGGCATGAAGGTGATTGCCGAAGACCCCTTCCCCATGACCTTCGATACCGATGACGGCTGGACCCGCGAGGCCGTGGTGCTCGACTTCCTCATGGAGCGCGCAGACGAAGGTGCGGCCGCCATGGACGACATCAAGGTCCCGCTGGAGGAAGCGTTCCACGCGGTCGTGCTGGGCGAAGCGGAGAGCGATGGTTTCAACAAGCTCGTGATCGGTGCCGGGCTGGCCTGGCGCGATGTCACCATCCTGCGCGCGGCCGCGAAATATCTCCGCCAGGCCGCGATCCCGTTCAGCCAGGACTATATGGAGCAGGCGCTCACGCGGAATCCCGACATCGCGCGGCTGCTGGTCGAACTGTTTCACACGCTCAACAACCCGGCCGATGCGGAAAAGCGCGATGCGCGCGCGCGTCTGACCCAGACCCGCATCGACAAGGCGCTCAACGATGTGCCGAGCCTCGATGACGACCGCATCATCCGCCGCATGCGCAATCTGATCGCCAATGTGCTGCGCACGAATTTCTATCAGCAGGATGAGAACGGCGCGATCAGGCCCGTTTTCGCGATGAAGCTCGACTCGCAGAAGCTTGACGAGCTGCCGGCCCCACGCCCGCTGGTCGAAATATTCGTCTATTCGCCGGAAGTCGAAGGCGTGCATCTGCGCTTCGGCAAGGTGGCTCGCGGCGGCATCCGCTGGTCGGACCGGCGCGAGGATTTCCGCACGGAAGTCCTGGGCCTCGTCAAAGCACAGCAGGTCAAGAACGCCGTGATCGTACCCGTGGGCGCCAAGGGCGGCTTCTATCCGAAGCAGCTTCCCGTCAACGCGACGCGCGATGAAGTGCAGGCCGCCGGGATTTCCGCCTACAAGCGCTTCATCAATGCGCTCCTGGATGTCACCGACAATCTGCATCCCGATGGCTCCATCGTGCCGCCGCCAGACTGCGTGCGCCACGATATCGACGACCCCTATCTCGTCGTTGCCGCCGACAAGGGCACCGCGACCTTCTCCGATATCGCCAACGGCATCGCGGAAGATCGCGGATTCTGGCTTGGTGACGCCTTCGCATCCGGCGGCAGCCATGGCTACGACCACAAGAAGATGGGCATCACCGCGCGTGGCGCCTGGGAAGCGGTCAAGCGGCATTTCCGCGAAATGGACCGCGACATCCAGAAAGAGCTCTTCAGCGTCGTCGGCGTGGGCGACATGTCGGGAGACGTGTTCGGCAACGGCATGCTGCTTTCGAAATGCACGAGGCTGCTGGCCGCGTTCGACCATCGCCACATTTTCCTCGACCCTGATCCCGATCCGGCAAAGAGCTGGGACGAGCGCAAGCGCATATTCGATCTTCCGCGCTCGAGCTGGGACGATTACAGCAAGCCGCTCATCAGCAAGGGCGGCGGCGTTTATGCGCGCAGCCTGAAGGAAATCCCGCTGTCGCCGGAAGTAAGGGCGCTCACCGGGCTCGATGCCGAAAAGGCGACACCGGCAGAGCTGATGAAGGCGCTCCTGAAAGCGCAGGTCGACCTGCTCTGGTTCGGCGGCATCGGCACCTATGTGAAGGCATCGTCGCAGACGAACACGGAAGCCGGCGACCGGGCCAACGACGCGATCCGGGTGAATGGCGCGGACATCCGCGCGAAGGTCGTAGGCGAAGGCGCCAATCTCGGCTGCACGCAGCTTGGCCGCGTGGAATACGCGCAAGGCGGGGGCCGCATCAACACCGACGCCATCGACAATTCCGCCGGCGTCGATACCTCCGACCATGAAGTCAACATCAAGATTCTGTTCAGCGGCCCGCTGCGCCGCGGCGAATTATCGGCAGAGGCGCGCGATGCACTATTGACCGAGATGACGGACGACGTCGCTGCGCATGTGCTACGCGACAACTACGATCAGACGCTGACGCTGTCCGTTGCGCAGTCGCGAGCGGCGAAGGACCTCGATGCGCATGGGCGTTTCATGCGCGAACTCGAGAGCCGTGGCGCGCTGGACCGGGCCGTCGAATTCCTTCCAGACGATGCCCAACTGCGCGTCCGCGCTCAAAACGACAAAGGCCTCACGCGCCCCGAGCTTGCCGTGGTGCTCGCTTATGCAAAACTCGACCTGAAAGCCGAGCTGCTCGCGAGCACCCTCCCCGACGATCCGCACTTCGCATCTGAGCTCGCCAGCTATTTCCCGCAGCTTGCGGCGAAAAAGTTTCCCGCGGCGATGGAAGCCCATCGCCTGCGCCGCGAAATCATCACCGATGTGCTGGCGAACCGGATCGTCAACCTCGCCGGGCCCGTGTTCGTGGCCCGCATGAAGGAAATGACCGGAACCCACGGCGCGGAGATCGTGCGCGTATCGGTGGTTGCGGAAGGGGCGTTCGGCCTCTCCGCGCTGAAGAAACGCATCGACGCGCTCGATGGACTCGTCAGCGCCGCCGTGCAGACATCGATGTATACAGACATCGCCGAACTGCTCCGCCGGCTGGGCCTCTGGTTCATCGCCAACGTGCCCGCCGATGCCGACCTTCCATCGACTATCGCGCTCTATCGTGCTGGCGTGGAAGCGTTACGCGGCACGTTCGAAGGGCTCGTATCGCCTTATGAAAAGCAGGATACGCTGGCACGGATTGCCGAACTGGAAAGCGCGGGCGTCCCGCACGAACTCGCCGACGAGGTCGGCGCGATTCCACTCATGGGCACGGCGCCCGAGATCGCGCAGCTCGCACATCAGACCGGGCTCAGCGTCGATCTCGTCGCGGGCACCTATTTCACCATCGGAACCGAGGTGGGCATCGACAGGCTGCGCGGCCTGAGCCGCCGCATCGTCGGTACGGAGCATTGGGACCGGTTGGCTATACGCCGCATCAATGACGATCTGTTCGCCGCGCAACGTGCGCTGACGAGCGACGCGCTCAAGCTCCTTCCGCCGGGCACCGAGAAGGGCACGCGCGTCGATGGCGCCACTGCGGCACAGGCCTGGGTGAAAGCGCATCAGGGTGCGTTGTCGCGCGCGAAGTCTTTCCTCGCCGCGCTCGAAAGCTCGGGCGAACTGTCGATTGCGAAACTGACGCTCGCCAACAGCCAGATTCACGAACTGGCAGCGCGTTAGGGCTCGCACGCGCCGTCATGGACGTGGACAGCGTTGCCGTGTTCGGCGACGCAGGAACTCGAATAGGTCTTTTCCTTGCCGGTCGCGGGATCGGTGGCGCACACCGGCGTATAGATCATCGAGCACACATCGCCGCCCTCACAGGCGCCATCGTGCAGCACTTTCGCGCTGGAAGCATCGGCTTCGCAGCTATTGTTGAAGGTCGAGCGTTTCGCATCCTTCGTCAGCGCGCAAACCGGGCTGACCAGATGCGGACACATCGTCGGCTCGGCGAACGTCGCGGTCGATAGGCAGGAAAGCGTCAGCGCCAGGATGCAAGCGAGCCCGGTCTTCATAGTATTTTCTCCCGTTCCGCGGCCCTGCGCGGTATCTCGACCGCGAACACCCAGGCATTCCCGATCGAAAGATACAGGCAGGCGATTTCACCCGGTATCAGGAAGTAGAACGCGCTTGGCATCTTTGCGATCAATCCGATTCCGGCAACGACCGGCATCAGCGTTCCTATATAAGTAAGGACGGCGCGTACCGTGCGAGGGCCCTTCGAACCCAGGACCTGCGAGGTCTCGCTTTCCGGGAAATTGCGCGCGAAGAGCGTGATACCGCCCAGGATCGCAGCACCTGTAACGATCAGTTCACATCCGAGCACGAGAGGTGGCTGACCAGGAATAATGACAAACAGTCCGATCAACAGCATCTCGAACTGCAGGAACAGCGCCGTAAAGGCGCGCATGAGATATCCGTAACCCTGCAGCACGTGGCCGAGGCTGATCGTCAGTCCGACGAACAAGAGGCCCGCCAGCGTCGCGCTCACCTGCGCGACGGTGACGAAATAGTCGTGCCAGTTCAGAATCGCCGATTCTGTCATGGGCCCATATTGTCATGACCCGGCGGCCCGGGCCATGACCGGCGGAGTTACCCCACCTCGGGTTAGCGAGGCGCCATACGAATAGCGCCATCGAGACGCACCGTCTCGCCGTTGAAATAGGGGTTGGTAATCATCTGAAGCGCAAGCGACGCGTACTCCGGCGGATTGCCGAGCCGTGCCGGGAACGGCACCTGCGCACCGAGCGCCTGCTTCACCTGCTCCGGCGCGCCTTGCAGCAGCGGCGTGTTGAACAGTCCCGGCATGATCGTGTTGCAGCGAATACCTTCCTGCGCGAGGTCGCGCGCGACCACCAAAGTCAACGCATTCACGCCGCCCTTCGACGCGCTGTAGGCGGCCTGGCCGATCTGGCCATCCTGCGCGGCAACCGATGCCGTGTTGACGATCGCGCCGCGCTCGCCGCCTTCTAGCGGGTCCAGAGACAGCATGCCCTGCGCCGAAATCGCGATGCAGCGATAGGTACCTACGAGATTGATCTGGATGATGAAGTTGAACGCGTCGGTCGGGAAGCGGCGGATCTCGCCGGTCTTCTTGTCGCGGGATGCCGTCTTGATCGCGTTGCCCGTGCCGGCGCAGTTGACGAGGATGCGTTCCTGGCCGTGCGCGGCGCGGGCTTTCGCGAATGCGGCGACGACGCTGTCTTCGTCGGTCACATTGGCTTCGCAGAACACGCCACCGATTTCAGCCGCTACCGCATCGCCCTTGGTCTTGTTCATATCGAGGAGCGCCACCCTGACGCCCTTCGCCGCGAGCGCGCGTGCTGTCGCCTCGCCGAGACCGGATGCGCCGCCCGTGACGACAGCCGCGATCGAAGAATTCAGTTCCATGGATTTCCCTTCCCTGATTGGAATAGCTGAGCGAGCGACTCTTAGACCGCCACCAGCGCGGGCGCAAAGTATGCCGCTAGGTAAGCACCATCTGCGTCTGCGTGACGACGGCGACAAGCTTGCCGTCTTCCCGCGTGATCCGCGTCTGCCAGATCGATGTGCTCCGCCCGATATGGACCGGTGTGGAGACAGCGGTGACCGTGGTGCCAACCTTCGCGGCGCCGACAAAGTTCGTCTTGCTTTCCATCGTCGTCGTGCCCGCCCCCGGCGGCAGGTTCAGAAACGCACCGGTGGCGCCCAGCGTGTCGGCAAACGCCATGATCGCGCCGCCATGCAGCGTATCGAAAGTAGTGCAGATGTCCGGGCGCACAACCAGCCGGCCGACAACTTTCGACGGCTCGGCCTCCACGATTTCCACGCCGACCAGTTTCGCCAGCGGCTGCGGGTTCCGGTTCAATTCCTCGACTGTTCGCATATGAGCCCTCCGATATCCCGATCCTAGACCGAAGCTTGCGATCGGAGGATAGTGGCACCATGTCAGACGTCATGGGCATCCCGGACCCGACCATCCAGCCACCGGCCCTGATCGGCGCGCACAACGAACGCACGGTGCGCGAAGGGTTCTGGAAGAAGCTGCTGCGCGTGGCCGGCAAGGTCCCGTTCGCCGAGGACGCCGCGGCCGCCTATTTCTGCGCGGTCGATTCTGCGACGCCAGGCAAGGTTCGGGCGGTGCTTTATGCCGCGCTCGCCTATTTCGTCATGCCGTTCGACGTCGTGCCCGATTTTGTTGCGGGCCTGGGGTTTACCGACGATGCCGCCGTGCTCGCCATGGCCATCGGGCTGGTGGCGAAGCACATGACGCCGGAGCATATGCGTCAGGCTCGTGCTGCACTCGGTCTGCCTGAAGCAAAGCCGTGAAATACGCCGAGGTCGAGAAATTCTGTCTGTCGTTGCCGGGAGCGAAATTGTCCATTCAATGGGGTTCCGATCACGTTTACAAAGTTGGTGGCAAGATGTTCGCCGCGATGGGCACGCCGGAGATGCGGCCGCAAAGCCTGTCGTTCAAGACCGCGCCCGAAAGCTTCGCCATTCTGACCAGGGAGAAGAACATCATCCCCGCGCCCTATCTTGCGCGCGCGCAATGGGTCCAGCTCGTCAAACTCGACGCTCTAAGCACAAAGGAATTGAAGGCGTACCTCACCCGCGCCCACGCCATCGTCGCAGCGGGGCTGCCGAAGAAGACGCGGATCGCGTTAGGCTTGATGGAATTGTCGCCAATTCGACCGGAACAACCCGATTATCAGTGACACAGATCAGCGCGAGCGGGCTCGCCGATGCGATCACGATCAAGCGCTTGCGACGGCCGGTCACCGAGAAAGGGATTACCGCCCCACGGCCATCTTCGGGTGCAGGCGATCGGCGGTAATGGTTCCCGGCGCCCCACCGACGAACTCGATCCCGATGCCCTGCTCGTGATGGCGTGCGACGCGGCCCGCCATTTGTCCGATCAGCACGAACTCCCCGATGGGCGGGCGCATGTTGGTCTTGAGCGACACGCCGCTGACCGAAAGATCGAGCACTTCGCAGGCGACGAGCTGGCCATCGGCGCGCGTGAAACGCGCGATGCCTTTTGTCGGCGTGCGGTCGTGACGGCGCAATTCGCTCTCGTCGAGCAGATTGCTGTTCATGAGCAGGATCATCTGCTCGGCAATGCGCTCACGTTTTGCCGGCGTGCAGTTGAAGCGCACGCCGAAGCTGGCATCGGCCGCGCGGACTATCGATCCTTCGAGACGGCCGAAACCGTCGATATAGAGGACAACCTGGGTGTCGGCATCGAGAGCGAGATCGCATTCGATCGACGCCCCTCCCGGCGACAGATCGACAACCTTGCAATGGCATTCGCGCGAATCGGAGGGCACGAAGAGCCGTCCCGACAGATCGACGCGTACGCGGCGGAAGCGGCGGCGTTCCGCCTTGGCTTTCGCTATCAAGGGTGCTTCATCCTTCATGGTCTTTGCCGTTGTACTGTAGCCGGGGCCCGTTCCGCCGTGTTGAGTGTGGGTGAAAGACCGTCAATACAAGGTTACTATTTTCTCATCGGAGACGCTTTTTTCGGGGGTGTTAAGCCGCACTTAACCTTGGCCCCGTGTCACGCTATAGCAGTCTGGCCGTGCGGCCTGCGCGGCGGGCCAGGATGCCCAGATCCGGAGACCGGCATGACCTTTTCGCGTTTGCGTGTTTCTTCCATGGCAGCCGCAGCGCTCGCCGGCGCGCTTTTGTCGGGCTGTGTCAACAACACCGCACTCGACGACCTGCGCGAGACCAAGCCCACCGGTTCGGCCTTCGATACGGCACTGTTCAAGAATTACTCGGCACTGGCGCATTCCTTCGGGGAAGTGGGGGCCGCAGCCGGTGTTTCCTTCGACAGCGATGGCTCGATGCAACTGACGAGCATGGACAGCAAGATCGGCGCACTCGCGAACGCCTATGCAGAGAAGGCCTTGATCGCCGCGCGTGGCTCCGTGGTCGAACCCGAGCCTGGCGTCGACGTCCCGACTCACAAAATGCGCGACCGCCTGATCCGCGCTCTCGAACGCGGGCGCGAGACCTATCCCGCCGACTCTGCCCGCGCGCAGGCCGAATACGATTGCTGGATGATGAACGCGACCGTGCCCGCGATGGCGGCTGCCTCGCGGCAATGTCTTTCCGGCGTGCAAACGGCGCTCGCAAAAGTGGAAGCCGAAGCCAAGCCTGCGCCTGCCGCCGCACCACCGCCGGCACCGGCAAACAGCGATCAGCCGCTGGCGACTCCGAGCCAATGAGAGCCTTCGACTACATCATCGTCGGTGCCGGCAGCGCTGGTTGCGTCCTCGCCAACCGCCTCTCCGAAGATCCTGCGATCGAAGTCCTGCTGATCGAGGCCGGGGGACAGGACAAGTCCCTCATGATTCATATGCCGGCGGGTATTCCGGCCCTTCTCGGCAAGCCCAATCCATTCAACTGGTACTACGAGACCGAAGGCCAGCTGCATCTGAACGGCCGCCGGCTCTACTGGCCGCGCGGCCGCGGATGGGGCGGGTCGTCCTCGATCAACGGCATGATCTACATCCGCGGCCACGCGCGCGATTACGACGGCTGGCGGCAGATGGGATGCGACGGCTGGTCGTTTGCCGACGTGCTGCCCTACTTCAAGCGCTCCGAAACCAATGAAAACGGCGGAGACGATTTCCACGGCGGCGAAGGGCCGCTGCACGTCTCCAACGGGCGGTCCACCAATCCGCTGTTCCGCAGCTTCATCGAAGCCGGTGTCGAAGCGGGACATCGCCGCACCAAGGATTTCAACGGCGAACAGCAGGAGGGCTTCGGCCCCTACCAGCTCACTATCCGCGACGGCAAACGCTGGAGCGCTGCCAAAGCCTACCTGCATCCAGCGTTAGGGCGGAAAAACCTGACCATCGAATCCCATGCGCAGGTCGCGCAGGTATTGTTCGAGGGCAAGCATGCCATCGGTGTCGAGTATGTCCAGAAGAAGCAGTCCCACATCGTTCGTGCGACGCGCGAGGTCATCCTGTCCGGGGGCGCCGTGAACACGCCGCAGGTGCTGATGCTCTCCGGGCTTGGCGATGCGGAGACGCTGACACGCTTCGGCATTCCCATCGTGCAGGAGATGAAGGGCGTCGGCCGCAACCTGCAGGATCATCTGGATTGCTCGATCCAGTACGAATGCTCGCAGCCGATCACGCTCTACAGCCAGGCCAATCCGCTCAATGCGATGAAGACCGGGCTGCAATACATGCTGTTCGGCACCGGGCTCGCGACCGGACAGGGGCTGGAGTCAGGCGCGTTCCTGAAAAGCCGGCCCGATCTGGAAACGCCGGACCTGCAGCTCCACTTCATCGCGGCCCTGATGTTCGATCACACCCGCGTGAAGGCTGACCGCCATGGCTTCATGGCGCATGTCTGCCAGCTCCGGCCGCAGAGCAAAGGCTACATCACGCTCAAATCGGCCGACCCGCTGGCGACGCCCATGATCCAGCCGAACTATCTCGAGGCCGAGGAAGACCGCCGGGCGCTGCGTGAAGGGGTCAAGCTGGCGCGTGAGGTGTTCGCCCAGGTCTCGTTCGATCCCTATCGGGGCCCCGAACTGATGCCCGGCGCGCACGTCACCAAGGACGATCAGATCGACGCTTTCGTGCGCAAGACCGCCGAGACGATCTATCACCCTGTCGGCAGTGCCAGAATGGGAAACGACGTCGACAGCGTCGTGGATCCGCAGCTGAAGGTGCATGGAATCGAAGGCTTACGCGTGGTGGACGCGTCGGTCATGCCGGCGCTGGTATCCGGCAATACGAACGCGCCGACAATCATGATCGCCGAAAAGGCAGCCGACATGATCCTCGGCCGGGCGCCGCTCGCGCCACTTCACGTCAACATTGACTAAAACGTCACAAAGCACGCCGCCGAATAACCAACTTTGCGAAGAATGGGCGCTATCGCGGTCACAACTTCGAGCGTATGGTTGCGTTATGAACGGGATGAGATTTTCCCTTTTTGCCGCGGCGTTGCTATTCGTCCTGCCCGCCAGCGCGCAATCCACGCGCTATGACGTCAAGACGCTTAATTTCGATCTGTGGTGTCAGGAAACGGCGAAGATCAGTCCGGATCGTTGCGACAAGCGCACGCCCGAAGACGAAAAGCAGTTCGAAATCTATCGCGCGAAGATCGAGAAATACGAAGTGCCCTATCTCCAGCGCAAGGAGAAGGAGAAACAGTTCGACCAGGATGTGCTGCACAACGATCCGGTCGGAAATCCGATCTACAAGGACCCGGCACGGGAGCAGCAACTGCCGGCGCCGGATGCCTCCGGCTCAGGCCGCTAGCCTTAAGCGGCCGGCGCGCCGCCTCCAAACGTCGCGAACATCCGCTCAAGAACGTTGTTCGCGTTGAAGCGTCTGGCGCCCGGGCGATCCTGCGACACCACCAGCCTGAGATGCGGCGCGCGCGGGTGATTGCGCACGATCTGCTGGCTGGGCGGCACCACGGGCGGCGGAGGTGGATTGACGTTGGAAAGCGGCTCGCTTTCGCGGACGAGCTGCGATGCGATGAGGCGCTGGAAGGCGATAGGGCGGCCGCCGAGCTGGGTGACGTCGCTTAGGACCTGCGTAATACCGAGGAAGCGCGTCGGCTCCTCGCCATTGAAACTGATTGGCGCCAGGATCGTCTCCAACTCGACCATGCCGCAATCGGCGGTCGCGCCGATCGACGACAGGCAAACCGGCTGCCTCAGGGTCATAGCCTGCTTTAACAGAGACCCGAGCGAGGTTGCCGAACCGCCTTCCCAATGCGCGAGAAAGCTTGTGCCTTTCAGTTCGAAACCGAAACGCTCGCAAAGCCCCGTGCCCGCAAGGCGATAGATCGGACGGCTGGGATTGGTGGCGTCGAGAATGAATACCTGACTCAACACCCGCGTGATGGCGCGTGGATCGATGTCGGTCTGGTCCGGAACGTTCCTGTCCCCGCGCAGCCGGCTCCAATACCCCACTAGCAAATGCGAGTTCTTGTGTTTCATGGCCCGCTCGCCCCATCCTCAACGCGTGCGGTTGATCCAGATCGGAACGTTACCGCCAACTTCCAACTGCGAGAGAGCGAAAGCCGTGCCAAGCGGAACTGGAATGGAAAATCGACACATTGCCCGGTATTTGGCCGCGCAATGGCCATTGCCCGCCCATTAGTTCCACGGACCTGTGGAAAAATACGGACCGAAATAGCGCACGTCGCGGGACTTCAGGAACGGCGTTAGAATGAGGCCTGCGGCAAAGCCGCCGACATGCGCCCAGAACGCAGTACCTGGCTGTGTCGGATCGGCAAACGCAGCGCTCACGAGTTGCATCGCGAACCACACGCCGACCACCCATACGGCACGAATCCACAAAGGATAAAAGATGATGCCGAGAGGTATGATCACATGCACGCGTGCCCGAGGGTAAAGAAGCATGTAGGCGCCGAGCACACCCGAGATCGCACCCGAAGCACCGACCATCGGCACCATCGACGTCGAGTCGATGAATGCCATCGTGAGTGCCGCCAGGGCACCGCAGGCAAAATAGAACAGCGTAAACCGCGCATGCCCCATCGCCTCTTCGATATTGTTACCGAAGATCCAGAGATAGAGCATGTTGCCGATAATGTGCAGCCAGCCGCCATGCAGGAACATCGAGATGAAAATCGTGGCGGACGCGGATACGCCGTAGATTTTCGAGGGTGGCGTTTCCGATCCGAACAGCGTGGCCGGCGAGAAGCCGAACACGCCCAGCGCCGCATCCATACCTTTCTCGCCCAAAGAGATTTCCCACGCGAACGTCGCCACACAGGCCAGGATCAGAAGCCAGGTCACAAACGGCGCGTGATCGACGGGATTGTCGTCCGAGATCGGGATCATGCCCGGCTTTCCGGGCAAAAAAGCGTAGCCTCTGTGCCAATTCGGGGCAGCCAAATGGCCTTCCGGGCGCGTGCGCGTGGCATGGAACGTGAAGCGGGGGGCTCGGTCATTAAGGCTTTGTCCATGAACCCAGAGCGGGAGGGGCAGGTCATGTTTAGGATGATCGCCGCGAAGGAGCCATAGCATGTCGCCGTTTTCATATCGATTTGCCGTCGCCGCCCTCACCAGCTGGACGCTGGCGGCGGCCACCATCTCGCCGGCAGCAGCGGGCGGCTTCTACACCGGTGGGAATTTCGGAAATTTCGGGGGGTACGGCGGCGGTGGTGGCGGATGCCATGATCACGGCCCGTCGATCCTCAACATCAACAAGAACATCAACATCAACATCAACACGAACATCAACAAGAACGTCAACATCAACAAGAACGTGATCATCAACAAGAACGTTGTGATCGTGAAGGCGCAGGCCGAAGCGTTTGCCTTTGCCCAGGCACTCGCTGCGGCCAACGCGAATGCCGGCGCGCAGGTCACCGTCTACAATGGCGGCAGCTATGAGTACGTGAACGTCAGGCAGTCCGAGAATCTCGGCACGATCCACGCCTCCGCGCGCTGCGAGATGCAGGAAGCGACGGTCGTTAAATCGATCCACGCGGTCTGTATCACGGCGGAAGGCCGCGAATTCCCGGCCTCCCACATGACGGCGGATACCTGGATCGAATCCGCCTACGAGGGCGAAGTCGCGCGCTGTCTCCCGGGTGCCCGTCTGAAGGTCACCATAGGCGATGTCGTGCAGTCCGATCAGGGTATGGCCGGAACCTATTCCAACGGCGTGATCCTGCAATGCGCCGAGCACGAAGCCGTGCGTCACTTCAAGGACGGCATGCTGAAATGCGCGCCGGCGATGGAAGTGCCCGACTGCACGGAGCGCACAAACCTGCGCAAATTCGGGACCGGCGATATGTTCTTCACCTATCGCAGCACCGTCTGCGCGAACAGCGCGCGCACCGCGTCACGCGAAGCGGATATGGACGAAATGCCCCTGACCGGCGGCGTCGGCGACAACGGGTACTAAATCATTCGTTAAAGACAAGCGGCCCATCATCGGCGGGCAGATATCCGCCGTATCGATGTGGCCGCTTTTCTTTCGTTTCTGAACTCGGGGGCGTTTCTTACGCGCGAGCGCATCAGGCTGTGGGCAGTCGCGCTACTGATCGGTTTCGGCGTCACGCTTGTCCTGCTTTTCGTAACGGCGCACGGCCTGAACGACTATGCCGGTCGGCCTTTGGGTACCGATTTCTCGGATGTGTATGCCGCCGGCGTGCTCGCCGATCATGGTCATGCCGCCGCCGTGTTCGACCCGCCGCACCATTTCGAACAGGAACGGAAAATCTTCGGCACCGGAACACAATTCTATGGTTGGCACTACCCGCCATTCTTCCTGGTGCTCGCAGGGCCACTGGCGCAGCTTCCCTATCTCCCGGCACTGATCGTCTGGCAGCTCGTAACGCTTGCACTATACGTGCTGGCAATGAGGTTCTTGCTGCTGAACAGTGCAGCGCCAAAGCTTGCCGACGACAAGACGTGGCTGCTCCTGGCATTTGCCTTCCCCGCCGCCTTTGTAAATCTGATCCACGGGCACAACGGCTTTCTGACGGTGGCGCTGCTCGCGACCGCGCTCGCGGTTCTCGACACGAAACCATTGGTCGCAGGCGTGATGTTCGGGCTGCTCGCCTATAAACCGCAATTCGGCCTGATGATCCCCCTCGTATTGGCCGCGACCGGACGCTGGAAATCGTTGGTGACGGCAGCCGCCACCGTCGCCGTCTTTGCCGCAATCGTGACCGCCCTTTTTGGCGTGAATATCTGGCCGGCGTTTCTGGCCGGCACGCATTTCACGCGCGCAACCGTTCTCGAACAGGGTGGTGCAGGCTTTTTCAAGATCCAGACGGTCTTTGCATGGGTACGGATGTGGGGCGGCGCAGTCGGGCTTGCCTACGCGGTGCAAGCCATCGTGAGCATCGGTGTCGCCATCGCGGCCGTCGCGCTCTGGCGTTCCAACGCGCGAATGGCTCAAAAAGGCGCCGCTCTATGCATCGCAATGCTGCTCACGACGCCTTATGCGCTCGACTATGACATGATGATCCTCGCGCCCGCCATCGCACTCCTCGCTGTGGACAGCTTCGCGCGCGGCTTTCGCCCCTTCGAGCGCACACTGATAGCGACCCTTTGGTTCCTCCCCTTCGTCGCGCGCGAATGCGCCGAATACACGCGCGTACCGCTTGGCGTTCTTGTGCTGCTGCTCGCCTTTGGTTTCGTGGCGCGCGACGGACTTTTCAGAGAGCAGTCCGAGCCGCTTCCTGCTGCGGCATAGGCGGCTTTCCGGACGCTTGCGCCGGAGGGTTCGGCTGGTATTGTGCGCCGCACCGAAATCCCCGCTTGCACAGGTTTCCCCATGAATATCCACGAGTACCAGGCCAAAGAGGTCCTGCGCGGATTCGCCGTGCCGGTGCCGCGCGGCAAGGCCGCTTTTACCGTTGAGGAAGCCGTCGCGGCAGCGAAGGAACTGGGTGGTCCGGTCTGGGTCGTGAAGGCGCAGATCCACGCCGGCGGCCGCGGCAAGGGCGGCGGCGTCAAGGTCGTCAAGTCGCTGGAGGATGTGGAGAAGGAAGCCAGGCGGATGCTCGGCATGACGCTGGTCACACACCAGACCGGCCCGCATGGCCGTGTCGTGCGCCGTCTCTACATCGAAGACGGCTCGGCGATCGACCGCGAACTCTATCTGTCCGCGCTGGTCGACCGTGCGACCAGCCGCGTGGCGTTCATCGCCTCGACCGAAGGCGGCATGGATATCGAAGAGGTCGCGCACAACACGCCCGACCGCATCAAGACCTTCCAGGTCGAACCGGCCGTTGGCTACTCGCCCTATGTGGGGCTCGAGATCGCGACAGCCCTGAAGCTGAAGGGCGATCAGGCAAAGCAGTGCGGCGCAGTGATCAAATCGCTTTACGAGGCATTCCTCGCCAAGGACATGAGCCTGCTCGAGATCAACCCGCTGGTCGTCACCAAGGACGGCGAGGTCGTGTGCCTCGATGCCAAGATCAATTTCGACGACAACTCGCTCTACCGCCACAAGGATATCCAGGCGCTGCGCGATCTCGACGAGGAAGACCCGATGGAAGTCGAGGCGTCGAAGTTCGACCTTTCCTACATCAAGCTGGATGGTTCGATCGGGTGCATGGTGAACGGCGCGGGGCTGGCGATGGCCACTATGGACATCATCAAGCTCTATGGCGAGGAGCCTGCCAACTTCCTCGATGTTGGCGGCGGCGCGAGCAAGGAGAAGGTCACCGCGGCGTTCAAGATCATCGTCTCCGATCCGAACGTGAAGGGCATTCTGGTCAATATCTTCGGCGGCATCATGAAATGCGACATCATTGCCGAAGGGATTGTCGCCGCTGCTCGCGAGATTTCGCTTTCCGTCCCATTGGTTGTGCGCCTCGAAGGCACGAACGTCGAACTGGGCAAGAAGATTCTCGCCGAGTCCGGCCTGCCCATCGTCTCTGGCAGCGACCTCGCTGACGCCGCGCAGAAGATCGTCAAAGCGGTCAAGGGTTGACCGTGCGCCGTCTCGCCCTCGCCGCTCTGATTGCGCTCCTCGCGACACCCGCGCTTGCGGCCGAGCCGAATGCGCCAGAACAGTGCATCACCGGCCCGATCGAGAAGACCTATGGTGGCACCCCGTGGCTGGTCGTGAGTTGCAGTGACGGCAAGAGCCTCGTCTTCGTCGCCAAGGAAGGCAGCAAGGCCGCGCCGTTCGAATTCGACCTGACCTTCACCGGTAACGATTACGATCTCGCCGGCCATGGCAAAGGCGACAGCAAATTGACCGCCGCGGCTTACGCCGATCTGCAGAAGCTCACGGGCAAGGATGTGCTCGAACTTCTGAACGCCACAAAAGCCGTGAAGCATAAAAACTGACACTCTGGAAAGACCGCTTATGTCCATCCTCGTCGACAAGAACACCAAAGTCATCTGCCAGGGCTTCACCGGCAATCAGGGCACGTTCCATTCCGAACAGGCGATAGCCTATGGCACCAAGATGGTCGGCGGCACCTCGCCCGGCAAAGGCGGCACGATGCATCTGGGCCTGCCCGTGTTCGACACCGTGCGCGAGGCGAGAGAAGCGACCGGCGCGGATGCGAGCGCGATCTACGTTCCGCCCCCATTCGCCGCCGATGCGATCCTCGAAGCCATCGACGCGGAGATTGCCCTCATCGTCTGCATCACCGAAGGCATCCCGGTGCTCGACATGGTGAAGGTGAAGCGCGCGCTGTCGGGCTCGAAGTCGCGCCTGATCGGGCCCAATTGTCCCGGTGTCATCACACCCGGCGAGTGCAAGATCGGCATCATGCCCGGACACATCCACCGCCGCGGGAGCGTCGGCATCGTTTCGCGCTCGGGCACGCTTACCTATGAGGCGGTGGCGCAGACGACCGCGGTGGGCTTGGGACAATCCTCGTGCGTCGGCATCGGCGGCGACCCGGTGAAGGGCACCGAACATATCGACGTGCTGGAGATGTTCCTCGCCGATCCCGAAACGAAATCCATCATCATGATCGGCGAGATCGGCGGCAGTGCCGAGGAAGATGCAGCCGACTTCATCAAGCACAACAAGACCAAGAAGCCGATGGTTGGATTCATCGCGGGCGTCACCGCACCCCCGGGCCGCCGCATGGGCCACGCGGGTGCCATCATCTCCGGCGGCAAAGGCGACGCCAAATCGAAGATCGAAGCGATGCAGAGCGCCGGTATCCGCGTCTCCCCGAACCCGGCCGCGCTTGGGACCACGATGGTAGAGCTGCTGGGCGGCAAGTAGTCATTGTCCAATTGTCGACGCGCCAATTACCGGTTAGAGTTGATTGTTCAATACGGAGTCGGGGGGCTCAATGTCTGGAAAACTGAAAATCTGCGCGCTTGCGGCGCTGATGCTGACGGCCGCACCAATCTCAACGGCATGGGCTGATTCTTCGCAGACCTATGCGACGCTCCATGGCGGCGAGCCCGCGCTGGCGGTAGGAAACGGCCGCTTCTACTTCTACCGCGAGAACGGCCTGATGGGCATGGCCATCCAGCCGACGGTCATGATCAATGGCCAAAGCGCCGGCGGACGCGCAAAGCCCGGCGACTATTTCTACGTCGATATGCCGGCGGGCAGCTACGAGATCAGCACAGAGACCGAGAAGAAAGAAGCTATCACCGCGACGATCACCGCTGGGCAATCGATGTATATCCGGTTCGATGTCTCTATGGGCTTCATGGTCGGGCACGTGAATCCCTCGATCATCGATCCGCAGCAAGCGGTCACAGAGATCAAGGAATGCGACTTCCACGCGCCCAAGCCCGTCGAAGGCGCTACGGCAGCGGCACCTGCCGCACCAGCTCAGGCGCCAACGGCACCTACTGCATCAGCGCAAGCGCCAACCGCATCGGACACATCGGCCACAGCGCCCGCTGCTGCATCGGCCGCAACGCCCACCGCTGCGCCAGCCACAGCACCCGCCGCTACGGAACCGCTGAAAACGAATCCATAAGCTCTGTCACTTCGCGGTCATTGCCGCACGTATCGTATCGACCATCTTTCATCCCAATCTCCTGCCCGCCATTCGCGAGATCGGGCAAGATACCGCTGAGCACAGCATCCTTCTTCGCATAGCAGTTCGCGAGCCAGTGATCGTTGGGATCAATCTGTGTGTAGGCAGTCTCCGGCAGACCCGGAACCGGGGCGCGCCCTTTTCAATTCTCCGGTGCGAGCGATTTCTTGCCGAGCATGTTGCGCAGGAAATGCTGCATCGGCCGCTCGAAATAGTGAAACGACAGGCCGCCCAGCGTAATCAACGCGGCATAGAACAGGATCAGCGCGACCGGGTTCTCGAACGCTGCCGGGGTTAACGCATAGTGCACCGCAATCAGCGCGAGCGCGAGTTGCATGGGGAAATGCAGCATGTAGGTCGAATAGGAAATGTCCCCCACGAACGCGAAGCGGCTCCAATTGCCGCCCAGAACCTGTTCATGGAGGGCAAGGGCCAGAAGCGTGGTTGGCGCCACGATGAGCACAAAGAGCAGCAAGAATATCTTCTCGCTATTGCCGATGTAGAGGCGACCCACCTCGGGCGAAATGTATCCGCTCAGCCAATAGAACGCCGCGTGCAGTGGCGCGAAATAGGTTTCGATCCAGATGACGATCCAGAGCACAATCGCCGTGGTGACCGACCACTGGGTCATGCGCCGGGCCGCTGCGTGCGACGCGATCGTACGACTCAGATGAAATGTGGCGCCGCCAACAAAGAAGCCGATCAGCCCGCGCGCGATGAACATCTTCCACCACAGGAGCGCAATCCCGACCGCCGCGATGCAGAGGGCCATCCGCGGACCGCGCAAACCCAGCCGGCAGAAAACGAAAAAAATACCGTACAGAAGCACCTCGATCGACACGGACCAGGCCGGGCCGTTGAACGACTGCTTCAGCGTCGGCGTGAGCCAGTTCTGGGCGAAAATCAGGCTGACGACGAAGCGTTTCCAGCCATTTGATCCGTATACGAAGTAATTTCCGGTGGCTCGGTGGAAGAAGTACTGCATCGCCGCGACGGCAAGCAACGTCGCGAGATGCAGAGGATAGAGACGTGAAAATCGCAGCCAGCCAAAACGAAACGCACTGATGCGCCCTTCGCGGATGGCCTCGGCGTAGAGCCAGAAGAAGATGAAACCGGAAAGCGCGAAGAACAGGTCTACGGCCGCCCAACCCTCGTCATAGAAGGGTCTCAGGAATTGGTAGAAGGGCTCGGAGGATTTCTGCCAGCCCTGTTTCCAGGTACCGCTGACCGCAAAGAAATGCTGCCAGTGCCAGAGCACGACCGAAAGCGCGGCGAAGCCTCTGAGCGTATCGAGTGCGTAGAGCCGCTTCATGTGCACCGGTTCCGGATCAGCGGTTCGACAATTGAATCGGGTTGCCGCCGGGGTCTTTGCCGTCACAAATCTGAAGCGCGTCCCATACCCGCACTTTTCCGAAGCGCGCGCCCTTTGCTACCCGCTTGGCACGTTCTGCGGCGACATCCCTGGCATAGAACACGATCTTCGGTCCTTTCCGGTCGGGAGAGGCCGGCCCTGAATGGAGCGCGACGCACGCGCCACCGGCGGCGAATTCGCGCCAGCCCTTTTCCTCGCCAACCCATTTCAAGCCAAGCGTCTCGCCACAGAACCGGCTCATCGCGTCCATCTGCCCCGTGAACAGAATCACACGCGCCATTTTCATCGCAGATATCCCTCACTTATGTATGGATTTGGCTACCGAAACCCGCCCGCCTCCACCATTCGCAATCCCGCCTTATTGATCCCATATTAACCGCACAAAGCATTGAATTGACGGCCGTTCGGAAGTAACACGCCGTCCCCTTTCGCGGCTTGATCCGCACAGGAAAGGCGGGCCCAAGAAGTCCGCCCAACAGGTTGAAATGACGAGTCAATCCCCCCGCCTGAATCGCTCCTCCAACGACATCCTCGAAGCGACCTCATTCCTGCAGGGCGCGAACGCGGCCTTCATCGAGTCACTCTACGCTCAATATCAGGAAAATCCGGACGCCGTGGATCCTTCCTGGCGAACCTATTTTTCGAGCCTGAGCGAACAGGACCTGAACGCGACCCAGCTTGGCCGCGGCCCGGAGTGGCGGCGCGACGCCAAGCCCGATCTCGCAAGCGGCGATCTTGTCGGCGCCCTCACCGGCCACTGGCCTCCGAGGGCTGGCGGGCAGGCGAGCGAGCGCGATCTGCGTGCGGCGGCGCTGGATTCCATCCGCGCGATTCAAATGGTACGCGCCTATCGCGTCATCGGCCATTTCGAAGCCGATCTCGACCCGCTCCATCTCTCGCCCAAGACGCCCCACCCGCAGCTCGAACCGTCGTTTTACGGATTTCATACCGAAGATCTCGACCGGCCGGTGTTTGTCGGCGGCGTGCTGGGTCTGGAAAGCGCAACCCCGCGCCGCATGGTCGAAATCCTGAAGCGCACCTATTGCGGGCGCATCGGCTACGAATTCATGCACATCAACGATGCCGAGCAGAAAGACTGGCTCCAGCGCCGCATCGAAGGACCCGACAAGGAGATTTCCTTCACGCCCGAGGGCAAGCGCGCGATCCTGAACAAGCTTATCGAAGCCGAGGGTTTCGAGAAATTCGCGGGCGTGCGCTTCCTCGGGACCAAGCGCTTCGGTCTCGACGGCGGCGAGTCGACGATTCCGGCGCTGGAACAGATCATCAAGCGCGGCGGCCAGCTCGGCGTGAAGGAGATCGTGCTCGGCATGAGCCATCGCGGGCGGTTGAACGTACTCGCGAATGTCATGTCCAAGCCCTATCGCCAGCTCTTCCACGAATTCCAGGGCGGCAGCGCCAATCCGACCGAAGTGCAGGGCTCCGGCGATGTGAAATATCACCTCGGCGCATCGGCAGACCGCGAGTTCGACGGCGTAAAGGTGCATCTCTCGCTGACACCGAACCCGTCGCATCTCGAAGCCGCCAACCCGGTCGTGCTCGGCAAGTCGCGCGCCAAGCAATACCAGCTTCAGGACAACGAGGCGCGCGGAAGCGTGATGCCGCTCTTGATCCATGGCGACGCGGCGTTCGCGGGCCAGGGCGTCGTCGCCGAATGCTTCGCGATGTCGGGCACCAAGGGCTTCAAGACCGGCGGCACGGTCCATTTCATCGTCAACAATCAGATCGGCTTCACGACCGCGCCGATCTATTCGCGCTCCTCGCCCTACCCGTCGGATGTGGCGCTGATGGTGCAGGCGCCGATTTTCCACGTGAACGGCGACGATCCCGAAGCGGTCGTGCATGTGGCGCGTATCGCCACCGAATTCCGCCAGCTGTTCCACAAGGATGTCGTCATCGACATGTTCTGTTATCGCCGCTTCGGCCATAACGAAAATGACGAACCGGCATTCACCCAGCCCCTGATGTATCGCGCGATCAAGGATCACGCGACCACGCTGGAACTGTACGCGACGAAGCTCGTGTCCGAGGGCACGCTCGCCCAGGCCGATGTGAAAGCCATGGTTGGCGCCTTCAACGCGAGGCTGGACGAGGAATTCGACGCTTCGAAAGCCCATCGCCCCAATCACGCCGACTGGCTTGACGGGCGCTGGAGCGGTCTTGGCATTGCGCCGGCCGGGGATCGCCGCGGCGAGACCGCCCTGCCCGCCGACGTTCTTAGAAGCGTTGGCCACGTACTGACCACCGTGCCCGAGGGCTTTCACATCCATCGCACCGTCGCGCGCCAGCTCGAGGCGAAGGCGAAGATGTTCGAAACCGGCGAAAACTTCGACTGGGCAACCGGCGAAGCGCTCGCGTTCGGCACGCTGCTCAAGGAAGGCGTTCCCGTGCGGCTGTCCGGCCAGGACTCTTCGCGCGGTACCTTCTCGCAGCGCCATTCGATCTTCGTCGATCAGGAGACGGAGGAACGCTACATCCCGCTCAATCATCTCGGCGAAGGCCAGGCGGAATTCGAGGTCATCGATACGCTGCTGTCGGAAGAAGCAGTGCTCGGCTTCGAATATGGCTATTCGACCGCCGAGCCGCGCGCACTGGTGCTCTGGGAAGCGCAGTTCGGCGATTTCGCGAACGGCGCGCAGGTGATCATCGACCAGTTCATTGCCTCAGGCGAGATGAAATGGCTGCGCATGTGCGGCTTGGTGATGCTGTTGCCGCACGGCTATGAAGGCCAGGGACCGGAGCACTCCTCCGCGCGTCTGGAGCGCTATCTGCAGCTCTGCGCGCAGGACAACATCCAGGTCGCCTGTCCGACGACACCCGCCAACTATTTCCACGTGCTCAGACGTCAGATCCACCGTCCGTTCCGCAAGCCGCTGATCCTGATGACGCCGAAATCGCTTCTGCGCCACAAACGCGCGGTGTCGTTCCTGTCCGACATGCTGCCCGGCTGCTCGTTCCATCGCGTGTTCCGCGATCAGGCCGAATGTGTGCCAGGCGCGACGACAATCAAGCTCGTGGACGATGCCGAGATCAAGCGGGTCATCCTCTGCACCGGCAAGGTCTATTTCGACCTGATGGAAGAGCGCGAAAAGCGCAGCGAGAACCGCATCCAGATCCTGCGCATCGAGCAGCTTTATCCGTTCCCGGATCAGGTGCTGGCGCTGGAGCTCAACCGCTTCCCGAAGGCCGATCTGGTGTGGTGCCAGGAAGAGCCGCGCAATCAGGGCGCCTGGACCTTCATCGCCCCCCGCATCGAGGACACGATCTCTAAGCTGGGCGGCAATACCAAGCCCGGCTATGTTGGCCGTCCGGAATACGCGTCCACTGCCGCGGGCCTGATGAGCCAGCACAACGCCGAACTTAAAGCGTTCCTCAATGAGGCTTTGACGCTATAATCCTATTCCTGCCGCCAAGAGGCTTCCATGAGCATCGAAATCAAAGTCCCGGCGATGGGCGAATCCGTCACTGAAGCGACGGTTGCGCGCTGGTTCAAGAAGGAAGGCGACGCGGTCGCGCGCGACGAACCGCTGCTCGAGCTCGAAACCGACAAGGTGACGGTGGAAGTGCCCGCCCCCGCGGACGGCGCGATTGAATCGATTTCGGTCAAGGCCGGCGACACGGTGCAGGTGGGCGCGGTGCTCGGCGCCATCGCGGAAGGCAAAGCCGGCGCGCTGTCCGTCGTGACGGCCCGCAATCCGCAGGCCGCAGCGCCTGCCGTGCCGCAAACGCCGCCTGCGCCCAAGCCGGTCGCGACACCGGCGCCGAGGCCGGTCGAGGCGCAGCGTCCCGCGACCGATGGCGTGGCCGTGATGCCGTCGGTGCGCCGCATCGCGGAGGAAAATCGTCTCGATCCGGAAAGTGTTTCGGGCACAGGCAGGGACGGCCGCGTGACGAAAGGCGACATGCTTTCCGCGCTCGAAGCCCGTGCGGCGACGCGCGATGTGAAGCCTGCACCGGCGCCGGTCCCTGCCGGTCCACGCCCGAATGCAGATCGCGAAGAGCGCGTTCCGATGAGCCGGTTGCGCCGCACGATCGCGCTGCGCCTCAAGGAATCGCAGAACACCGCCGCCCAACTCACGACCTTCAACGAAGTCGACATGAGCCACGTGATGGCGCTGCGCACCGAATACAAGGAAAGCTTCGAGAAGAAGCATGGCGTGCGCCTCGGCTTCATGGGCTTCTTCGTGAAGGCCTGTATCGCCGCATTGAAAGAGCTGCCCAACGTCAACGCCGAACTCGAAGGCGACGATATCGTCTACAAGAACTATTACGACATGGGCGTCGCGGTCTCGACCGAGAAGGGTCTTGTTGTGCCCGTGGTGCGCGATGCCGACAGGCTTTCGCTCGCGGGCATCGAGGCGGCGATCAACGATTTCGGTCTGCGCGCGCGCGACAACAAGCTGAAGCTGGAAGAACTGCAGGGCGGCACATTCACGATCTCGAATGGCGGCGTGTTCGGCTCCTTGATGTCGACGCCGATCCTGAATTCGCCGCAGTCGGGCATCCTCGGCATGCACAAGATCCAGCCGCGCCCGATCGCAATCGACAACAAGGTCGAAATCCGGCCGATGATGTATCTGGCGCTCTCCTACGACCACCGCCTCGTCGACGGCCGCGAAGCCGTGACATTCCTGGTGCGCGTGAAGGAGAATTTGGAAGACCCTCAGCGCCTGCTGCTGGATATTTAGCGCCGCTTAGGATTACGCGACTCTGCGGTCTATCATCTCAAGCTTGGCGAGTTCGACGTGGGCGCGGAGCTCGATTTCGTCGAGTACGCCCTGCAGCTTGGGATCGGCAAACGTCTCGTGGCGGCGGCCCACGGCGACCGCGAGGCGGTTGAGCGTCGAGCGCGGAATACCGCCCGCGAGCAGCCCATCACGCACCTGGTCGAGCATGTCGAGGAGGTGCTCGCCATGCTGCAAGCCCTTGGACCGGCCGTTCATGGAATCGTCCATGCCCTGGAGCGTGAGGATGCTGTCGAGCGCGGTCAGCGGGCCGGGTGCGGAGACGGCGGCGGCGCGGGCATCGCTCGCGCCGGAGACCGTGAATGTGCTGTCGCTGCCGCTCGCGCCCTTGTTGACGCGGCGAACGACCGAGGAATCGACCCTGCCTGAGCTTTTGATTTCCACGGGCACACGTCCCATTGCGACACATCACTATCGCGCGACGTGGTTAAGGAGTGGTTACGTGTTAGCCGTCGCCCTTCGAGGGCCGCTTCGCGGCCGCCTTAGGGTGACGACAATTTGCAGATCGTCACCCTGAGGTGCCCGCCGACAGGCGGGCCTCGAAGGCGACGGCTATACCCGGTGATACGGATGGCCCGCCAAGATCGTGAGTGCGCGGTAGACCTGTTCCGTCAGCATCGCGCGCACCAGGAGATGCGGCCAGGTCTGTAGGCCGAAGGCGAGGCTTCGTCCTGCGCGTATCTTGGGAAGCGTGCCCAATCCATCCGGCCCACCGATGACGAAGACGAGATGCTTGGTGCCGGCATCACGTAGCGCGCCGATCATCTCGGCGAAATCCTCCGACGTCATACCCTTTCCTTTGGCGTCGAGCAGAACGACCTGCGCGCCTTCAGGGATGCGCGCGGCGAGGCGCTCGGCCTCGTCCTTCATACGGGTGGCCGTGTCGCGCGCCTTCGAGACGGAAATCTCCTCCACCGCGATGGCAGGGATTCCCATGCCACGGCCCATGTTCTGGGCACGGGTGACGAAATCCTCAATCAGCGGCGCTTCGGACGTACCGCGCGCATGACCGACGGCGAGGACGAGAATGCGCAAGCGTCAGCGCGCGGCACGGGCGCGCGCCGGTTCGTTCACCGACCACATGCCTTCGAGGTCGTAGTATTGGCGCACTTCCGACCGGAAGAGATGCACCACCACATCGCCGGCGTCGACCAGCACCCAGTCGCCCTGCTGCGCGCCGTTCACCGGCCGCGTACCATAGCCCGCCTCCTTCAGCCGGCGCGCCAGATGCTCCGCCGTCGAGGCGACGTGCCGCGACGACCGCCCGGTCGCGATCACGATCGCATCGCAGAACGACGCGCGGCCCGCGAGGTCGATGGTCACGATGTCCTCGGCCTTGTCGTCGTCCAGCGATTTCAGGATTCGGGTCAGCAGCGTGGTGTCGGGAGCGGCCGCCTTGACGGGCGCTTTTTTGACGGCCTTCGGCGCCTTTTTGGCGACGGTCTTCTTGGCTTTCAGGATTCGTCCTCCACTCGCATTACGACATGCGACGCGGAGCGGACGTAACTGTCACTCACAAGGACCAGTCGCACATTCCCGTCCGCGTTGCGGATGCTGTCTAGCACGGCGGCACGGCCCGGACAAAGGCTTCCTGCCGAAGGGCCGCCGCGCGGATCGCCGTTGCGCTCTGCGCATTGCGCCTGCCGTCCAGGATGGCGATGGCGGGCGGCGTGGCGGTGACGAGATCGCCCTCCAGCCTGCGTTTTGCGCCGAAGCGCTGCATCGGTTTGGCGGAAAGCATTGAAAGCACAGTTCCGGGCCGCTGGATGACCGCAATGGGGACGCGGCGCACGATGTCGGGCCAGCGACGCCAGCGGCGGAAGCTTTCCAGATTGTCGCTTCCCATCAGCCAGACGAACGAAATTCGCGGAAACCGTTTCTGCAACGCCGTCAGCGTGTCGATGGAATAGCGCGTGCCGAGGCAGCGCTCGATGTCCATCACGATGATGCGCGGATGGTGCGCGACCTTCTTCGCGTAGCGCACGCGCTCGGCGAGTGGCATCAGGCTTCCGTGGCTCTTGAGCGGATTGTGCGGCGTCACCAGCCACCACACGTAATCGAGCCTGAGCCGCTTGAGCGCGACCTCGCTCACATGAACATGACCTTCATGCGCCGGATTGAACGAGCCGCCCAAAAGCCCGATGCGCAATCCATCTGCCACAGGCCCCGGCGGCCTCAGCCAATGCGAAGCCGCCCGCTCGAGCTTCACGGCCGCACCTGGCCCGCGCCGCGAACGACGTATTTGAAGGTCGTGAGCTGCTCCACGCCCACCGGGCCGCGCGCGTGCAGCTTGCCGGTGCCGATCCCGATTTCTGCACCCATGCCGAATTCCCCTCCGTCGGCAAACTGAGTCGAAGCGTTCCACATCACGATGGCGGAATCGAGCGCGGCGAGGAACCGCTCAGCCGCGGCCGCATCCTCTGTGACAATGCTCTCGGTGTGGTGCGAGCCATAGGTGTCGATGTGGCGGATCGCATCTTCGACTCCGTCGACCACCTTAACGGCGATGATCGCGTCGAGATATTCCGTGCGCCAGTCGTCTTCCGTTGCAGGCTTCGCATCGGGAAATGCCGTGCGGATGGTCTCGTCTCCACGGATTTCGCAACCCGCGTCTCGCAGGTCTTGTAGAATGGCGATTCCAAGGCCCTCCAGGACGTTGTGATCGATCAGCAGCGTCTCCGCCGCGCCGCAAACGCCTGTGCGCCGCGTCTTGGCGTTCAGCGCAATCGCGCGTGCTTTCACCGGATCGGCCTTCGCATGAACATAGACGTGACAGATGCCTTCGAGATGTGCGAGCACCGGCACGCGGGCCTCGGCCTGCACCCGCGCGACAAGGCTCTTCCCGCCGCGCGGGATGATGAGATCCAGCGCACCGCCCAGGCCGGCGAGCATCTGCCCCACGATCGCGCGGTCGGTGTGGCGTACCAGTTCGACCGCGCTCGCCGGCAATTCCGACTGCGCGAGCACAGTTGAGATCGCGTCGTGAATCGCGCTGTTCGTCCGGATCGCTTCGCTGCCGCCACGCAGGATGCAGACATTGCCGGATTTGAGGCAGAGCGCCGCGGCGTCGGCGGTCACGTTGGGCCGGCTCTCGTAGATTATGCCGATCACACCGATGGGCGTGGCCACACGCGAAATGTCGAGGCCGTTCGGCCGACGCCACTGCGCCAGCAAGCTGCCGACGGGATCGGGAAGATCCGCGATCTCCTCGATCCCCTTCGCCATCGACTCGATCCGATTGTCGTCCAGCGCTAGCCGGTCGAGAACCGCGGCACTCGCACCATTTCGCCGGGCCACGGAAAGATCTTCGGCGTTGGCTGAAAGGATTGCGGGAGCGTCGTCGCGAAGACCGCGCGCAAGTCTGCGCAGCGCGTTGTTGCGGGCTTCGCCTGACGACTGACGCATGATGCGCGCCGCAAGCCGGGCCGCGACGCCCAGCGAACTCACGGCAGCTCTCCCGTCAGTGCGAGATCGTCGCGGTGGATCATCTCGTCGCGTCCGCGATAACCCAGGATCGCCTCGATCTCGGCTGAGCGGCGGCCTGCGATGCGTTCGGCATCCTCGGCGCTATAGGCCGCGAGCCCGCGCGCGATCTCACGACCGTCGCGGTCGCGCACCAGAACCGCGTCGCCGCGCTCGAACCGTCCGTCGATCTGGCGCACACCGGCGGGCAGCAGGCTCTTGCCCTCGCCAAGCGCTTTGACCGCGCCAGCGTCGATGGTGAGCGCACCTTCCGGCTTGAGCACGCCAGCGATCCAGCGCTTGCGGGACGCGGCCGGCGTGGTGCTGGCGCGAAAACGCGTACAGAGCGCACCGGAGCGGAGCGCCTGGAGCGCATCAACACAGCCTTTGGCGATAATGACCTCGCAGCCCGCAGCGGTCGCGATCTTCGCTGCTGCAAGTTTCGAAGCCATTCCGCCGCGGCCCACGCCGGACACGGAGTCGCCCGCCATCTTCTCGATCTCCGGCGTGATCGCCACTACATCGGGAATGTGTTCGGCACTCGGATCGCGTGAGGGATCGGCGGTGTAGAGCCCGTCAACATCGGACAGCAGGACCAGGAGATCGGCCTCCATCATGCTCCCGACACGCGCCGCCAGCCGGTCGTTGTCGCCGTAGCGGATTTCCGCCGTCGCCACCGTGTCGTTTTCGTTGATGACGGGGACCGCGCCCAGTTCGATCAATGTCCGAAGCGTTGCGCGCGCATTGAGATAACGGCTGCGGACTTCCGTGTCCCCGAGCGTGAGCAAGATCTGCGCGGCGACAATGTTTTCCGCGGCAAAGCTTTCCACATAGGCTTCCGCGAGCTGGACCTGTCCGACCGAGGCTGCGGCCTGACTTTCTTCCAGCTTCAAAGCTCCCGGTTTCAGTCCGAGCGTGCGCCGCCCGAGCGCGATCGCGCCGGAAGACACAACAACGACGGAATGCCCCTCATGACGGAGCGCTGCGATATCGCCGCAAAGCCTGCGAAGCCACTCCCGCCGCAGCGACCCGCTCTCGCCATCGACGAGCAAGGCCGAGCCGACTTTGATGACGATCAGCTGGTGTTTGGGTGCCTGAGAAGCATCATTCACGGCGTCCACACGCGCGCCGGCGCAGGGCGCTCCTTCGCGCGACGTTTGGCGATGATTTTCGCGAGCGCACGCAGCACATCTTCGACGCCCTCGCCCGTCACGCCGGAAATCATGAATACGTCATGGCCGCAGGCTTTTTCGAGCGATGCGCGCTTGCGCGACAGCATGCCTTTGGGGATCGCGTCGATCTTGTTGAGCGCCACGATCTCCGGCTTGTTCTCGAGACCGTTGCCATAGGCCACAAGTTCGGCGTGGATGGTCTTGTAAGCTTTTGCGATTTCACTCTGCGTGCCGTCGATGAGGTGCAGAATGGCGCCGCAGCGTTCGGCATGACCGAGGAATTTATCACCGAGGCCGATGCCTTCATGTGCACCTTCGATCAGTCCCGGGAGGTCGGCGAGCACGAAATCGGTGCTATCGATGCGCACGACGCCGAGCTGCGGGTTGAGCGTGGTAAAGGGATAATCGGCGATCTTAGGCCGTGCCTCCGACACGCGCGAAAGGAATGTCGATTTGCCGGCATTGGGCTGGCCGATCAGCCCGACATCGGCGATCAGCTTGAGCTTCAGGATGATCGTCTTCTCTTCGCCCGGGATACCGGGATTGGCGTGGCGTGGCGCGCGGTTGGTCGCGCTCTTGAAATGCGCGTTGCCAAAGCCACCATTGCCGCCTTTGAGCAGCAGCACGCGGTCGCCGACATTTGGCAGATCGCAGATCAGTGTTTCGCCGTCTTCCTCGTAGACCTGCGTGCCAGGCGGGACTTTCATCACCGCATCGTCGCCACCCGCGCCCGTCATCACCTTGCCCATGCCGTGCTGGCCGTTCTTGGCGGTTACGTGCTGCTGGTAGCGGTAATCGATGAGCGTGTTGAGGTTATCGACCGCCTCTACCCAGACGTTACCCCCCCGGCCGCCGTCGCCGCCCCACGGCCCGCCATACTCGATGAACTTCTCGTGCCGGAACGCGACGCAGCCATTCCCGCCATTGCCGGAGCGGACATAGACCTTGGCGGTGTCAAGAAATCTCATGAAGCCCACCATATACGCCAACAGAAGCCGGAAGTGCTGAAGGGATTTCCAGCACTTTCCAGCAGTCTGAGGTCAATGGACGGTGTTCGCTCACGCGGCCTTCCCTTGCCAGTGCTCGCGGCTCATGGCCACCAGGTTGCAATAGACGCTGTGACCGCGCGCGAGGCAATTGCGTTCGCCAGCGCCATCGGCCCGGAAACCCAGCTTGCGCAGCACATGGCCCGAGGCCGGATTGTCGTGAAACCAGCCCGCCTCGATCATATCGGCCCTCAGATTGCGAAAGGCAAAGGCCAAAACCTCACCGGCCGCCTCCGTGGCGTAGCCCTGTTTCCAATACGGCCTGCCGAGCCAGTAGCCGATCTCATAGCCCTTCTCGCGCAGATGCACGCCGCACATGCCTATGAATGCACCATCACTCTTGCGGGTGATCGCGAACGCGAAGTCCGTCGCTTTCGCGCGGCCCTCTTCCTGGCGCCCGATAAAGGCGTTCGCGTCGTCCTCGCAATAGGGAAACGGCGCACGCGAAAGGTTCTTCACGACATCCCAATCGTTCATCAGCAACGCGACCGTCGCAGCATCGCCAAGCTCCGGCGGCCGCAACAGCAATCTCTCAGACTCCAATATGAAACTTGGCATGACAGGTCCCTCCTGGTGAGGGAACAAAAAAGGGAGATGGCGGACCATCTCCCTCACCTCGTATGGGCCGCCGATAGATCGGCAGCCCCCTTTATGGACTGCCTATTCCGCCGCCTCCGGCGCCGTATTCGCATCGGTAATGACCGATACAAACGTGCGGCGCTTGTAGCCTTCGCGGAAGGTCACTTGGCCGTCGCAAAGCGCGAAGAGCGTATGATCCTTGCCCATGCCGACATTGGTGCCGGGATGGAACTTGGTGCCGCGCTGGCGCACGATGACATTGCCGCCGGAAATCTTCTGGCCGCCAAACATCTTCACGCCCAGCATCTTGGGGTTGGAGTCGCGACCATTGCGGGAAGAACCGCCTGCTTTCTTGTGTGCCATGGCTCTCTCTTAACCCGCGTGAATTTCGGTGATCTTCACTTTCGTGAAGTGCTGACGATGGCCGCGCTTGCGGTGCGTATTCTTGCGGCGCTTCTTCTTGAAGGCGACGACCTTCTCGCCGCGGCCGTGCTCGACGATCTCACCCATCACGGAAGCGCCCTGGATCAGCGGCGCGCCGGATTTGGGGCTGTCGCCACCCAGCATCAGGACCTCGCCAAAGGTCAGCGTGCTACCCACGTCGCCCTCGAGCTTTTCGACGCTCAGGACATCATCCTTGGCAACCCGATACTGCTTCCCGCCGGTGCGGATGACAGCGAACATGGCTTAAGTCCTTGAATTCTTGGGCCAAACCGTGACTACGGAGAATCTCCCGCCTCGGCCTGTTCGCGGGAGCGGCGCAATATACTGACCGACCGCCGAGGGTCAAGCACCTAGGGACAATTCGCGGCAATTTCCGGAGCGTATCAGATCGCCGGGTTCAGAGCGCAATTAAATGTCGCGCCGGCAACTCAATAGTGGCGGGCCATCCATTTCCCGGCATGTTCGGGATAAAGCAGAACCAACTGATCGTAGACGTAGCGCAAGGACCGCTTGAGGCTGTCGTAGACGGTCGGCGGCATATCGAGGCCGTTTCCCGGATGTATCGGGACTGATGCGTCCGTAAAGCGGTCTGGCAGAAATTCCAGGCCCAAAAAATCGCAAACGCCGTTCAGAACCTGGAGCGGCTTCTCGGCGATGTCGTCCATGAAGACAATGTGGAGCCTCTCCGCAGGAACAAATCTGCTCCATCTGGAGACGATCCCCGGATAGTCGGATCTTCCAAGGACACTCGGGCTTCGGGCCGCCGCTTCAAGTTCTGCCAAACTGCTTCCCCTCTGGCGGCTATCGGTCATCCGGATCTGCGACCAGCAGCGCTCGATCGGATCGCGCAGAGAAAGGATAAGCTTAACAGCCGGCGACAATTGCAGGACGTGCCGGATTCCTATTTCCCGCATGATCGAATATTCCGGCGTGAACTCGCCGCAGATTTGCGCGGGTCGGGCAAAGCCGAACAGCCGGCCATACCAGTCATCGGATATCGTATCCTCCACGAACGTTTCCAGAAGTGCGGTCCGGTTCGGGCGGCGTTCTTCGGCTGGCGTACGAGCGAGGTAGCCCCGAAGAAGAGCACCGCCCTTGTTCTGCCTGTGCGCGGACGCCCACCGCTTGTGCGATTTTATGTGCACCTCGTCGAAATAGTGAACCTCCTTGACCGGCGGCAACCAGATCTGCGGATGGCTGGCAAGATTGCGATGCAGCCAGGTCGTTCCGGCCTTCTGTGCACCAATGCCGAGGAAGTCGGGATAGCGGCGCCTCAAAAGCTTCACGGCAGGAAGCGTCCAAGCCCCGCGGCGTCACATGCCGCCTTCAACTCCGCGAAATTTTCGACGATGTCCTTGAGCGGCCGCGTGACTTTCTTGTGGCGCGGAGAGAACGGCCTGGTTCGGACGCCGCCGGCAAACTTCGCAATCGTCTCGTCCAATTCGCCGCCGCGGCCCAGTTCGAGAGAAACGCGTTCGTATGTCACCTCGATGTGGCGCACTTTGCCGAGCCATCGCTTGAACCAGGACTTCTCCGTTTCGAGGTCCAGGGCGCGGCGTACCAATCCCGGGATCGCAAGCGTGTAGGTGCCCGCTTGCGCTTCTTCGGCGCCGTTTTCCCAGGAGTGCCAAAGCGAACGCTGGTCTGCGATCCGGCCAGAAGCAACGGCCTGAACCGAATTCTCGCGAAACAGGTGAATAACGCCGATATCGTCCTGCTCGCAGAACGTGAACAGGCGCGGGCGCGGCGTTATCGGCCACCACCAACCTTCGAAATTGACGATATGACCGTATTTGATATCGACCGCGATGTTAGGGAACCTATCCAGCGTCTTCAGATGGGCAAAGTATGCGCGGATGAACTGCAGATGCCGCTCGGGTGTCGGGTCGAGAAGAAGTTTCGGATCTTGAATGATCGCATCGTAGCGGAAACGGTGAAAGGATTCGGGCGCGGAATGCGGCAGGACCGAGCGTGCGTTGCAGACCTCGTCGAACATCCTGACGCCATTGAGACTGCCCAAAAACTCGCCCAGAAGATGGCTGCCTGATCGCTCGTGGCACAAAAGGATCGTGGTGACCATGCGCTTGTGCTCGTCATTCGAGGCGGGAACGTAGACTACCGGTGCGATACCGGAAGCTCAACACACGTCGCCGGCTTCAAGTATCTGTTTGCTGTATCGCCGGAGCCACGTCCAATCCGACCGGCTTTCGAGTTCATGCCAGACAGAGGCGAAGTTGCGCTCGTGCGTTTCATCCGGCTCCAGCGCGAACGACCGGAACGCATGCCAGAGATCGCCATAGGTGCTCGCGGCCAGCGGCAGCAGATCGAAATCCTCGGCAGTATGGGGGCCGGTTTGCAATACCGACAGCGTGGGTACACGCAATCGTTCCAGTATCTCCCGGCATAAGGGCAAACCCGGCGCGCCCGCGGATAGATCGACGGCGAATTTGGGCGGCATTTCGGTCCCCTTCAATATCCGCGAAGCAAAGGCGTTCGCGCGGATGCAGGAAACGTTGCCCCACTTCGAAGGCGCGTTCTCGTTCACGCCGAAAATAACAAATGGTTTCATGCCCCAACTTTGCGCCATGCGCACCGCGACCGGCATCGCGGGTGCCCATGGCGAACCCAGTAGCGCAACGCGCTTTTCCGAACCGTATTTGTGGGGGAACATGTTGGGCGAGAGACGCAGAATATAGGGCTCCGTAGGAAGCTCGATCCCGGTTGCTGTTGCTCGTGCCACCATTTCCTGGGAATGCGCAGGCGCCACTGCATAGGTCCTGCGATAAGCCGCAACAGGGGCTTTGAAATTCGCCGAGTCCTCCGAGAAAGCGATCAGCTCGGGCCGCGTAACGATTTCGGTATGAGGGCAATGCTCCAGAAACATTGCCGAGTTCAAGGCGTCGGCGATTACCGCTTTCGGGCGATTCACCTGCAGAAAAATGCCGGTCGGTTGAACATCGACCGCCATGGTGTCGAGTTGGCCGGACAGATGCTGTGCGTGAGCGACTTCCGTTCCGACAACGATGCGCTCAAAGCGGCCGATGATGGAGGGATTTGCAACCACGTCCTCCGCCGAGCCGGCAACGACCAGAATCACAACCGTGGCAAGCTTGCGCAATCGCTCATAGGTGGACGTCAAAACAAGATTGAACACGCTGTCCGGACAAAACGCGCGCGAATCCACCGCCAGGACGATTATCCGCCGGCGGCTGACTGCCAGGTCTGCGGTTTTCCGGAACGTCTTTTCGATTTCCGCGATAGCGTGCGAATGTGTGCTTTGCGACTCCGCGGCAGCCATCTCCAGTTCGGTGCGCGGTGCGAACGCCAGATCGGCGAGCGCGCGTGCGAGCTGGGTGAGATCCGCCAGGTTTTGCAGACTGCCGCAAACTGGCAGTCCCTCGAAAGCATGCGCGGTCGAAACGACCGGAACGCCGAAGGAGATGGCTTCAGCAGCCTTGATTTTCAGGCCCGTGGAAAGCTCGATCGGGATCGCAACGCAATCGACGGACCGATAGAAATCCTCGACGTTCTCCACGGGTCCCCGCAGCTCGACGAACGGATAATTCAGATCGCTCAACAGGCTGCAGACCGAACCGGCTATAACGATCTTGATCGGCGCGAATGTCTCGCGAAACACGGGTTCTGCTACCTTCAGGAAGCGCGTGATGTTGATGAGATTGACGTTGTTGCGGGCGCCGATGATGCCGACACGCAGATAGCCATCGGGATCCGGTTCGGGGCGTGGAATTGCGTTGAATGGCTCCATATGGGACATCGTCAACACCGGCGTTGCCGTCATGCGCTGGAACGCAACCCGTTCCTGATCCTTTATCGCCCACACCAGATCGGCACGATCGAGCGCGATTTTCTCTTCGGCCTCGGTCGTATGGAAGAATTCCGGACGTATGCCGAGCGAGTCCAGAACATCCCGGCGGCCCGAGAGCTTGTCGTGCGTATCCAGAATCTTGAGCAGGGATGGTGGCGCGAATTCGAGCGCCTTGCTGAGCCAGGAATAATTGACGACGAACACTTCGAAAGAACGGGTCTTAAAAAGCCATGTCAGGAAGCTTTCGATGGCGGGGTCCCACCATTCGTCGATCTTGTGATGATGGCCTATCGCATTGGCGTGCACGATACGTGTCGGCGCGATCGTGTGATATTGCCACCATGCAAGCGCCATTGCGCGCTCGGCACTCCCCGCACCCCTGGGAACATCGCCGCGCCACTCGTGCTCCGCCGCGTAGTGAACGAACGTGATGCGCGCGCCTTCCGCGGTGAGCCGCCTGCAGATTTCGAAAATTCGCCTGCGATTTCCATAGTCCTGAGGATGCGTCGGGGTCGGCGAGAGAACAAGAACGCGCGCGCCAGCCCAGTATTGCGCCGGAAGGCCGTCTGGATTCACGACACAGCCTCGATCCCCTGAAACCCGCTCAGCAGCGCAATCGTGAAATTGTAGAGGGCCGAGATTTGCATCCGAAACATTTCAGGATCGGTTTGGTGAACATATAGCCCGCGCGGATTTCGATATTTGGGCGGCAGTCCCGCGTAGTAATCCATCACGCCATTCCAATAGCTCGAAGCCTGATTGAACTGGCGCACGGGATCCACAATATAATCCGACGTGGCTTGCCATGCCACTCTTCGCCGGAACCAGGTCTGCGTCAGCCTGTCAGCCGGCACGAGATGCTCGACGACGGCCTCGGGAACGTAGAGAAGGCGTCCGCCTTTCGCACTCATTCGCGCGATCACATCGTTCTCGTCATTCGATAGGAGCGAATGGCCGCTGCCGGTGCGGCCCAGACTGGCAGAGAAGCCGCCGGCATCTTTCAGGGCCTCGACTCGAAATGCGACATTGGTGCCGGCGACCCACTCGTCTTTCCCGGCGAAACGTGCGATCCCGCCCCAGTCGACGACCGATAGGAATCCCAGAAGATCGTCCGCCAGCCATTCGGGCCGTGGCGCCCCCCAAAGGGGATCGACACGTCCACCGGCCATGTTCGCCCGCTCCCCGAAGCGCGAAAATGCACCGAGCAGCTTGTCCAGCCAAGAGGGAGAAGCGATGGCGTCGTCGTCGAGGAACGCGATGATGGGTGCACTGGCGTTTGCGGTGGCCACATTTCGTGCGTTCGAAAGACCCGGCGTCTTTTCGGTTATCCATTTCAAATTGGCGATCTCGCCGAAGTCTTCCGAAATGTCGCGCGAGCGTCCGTGATCCGGCGAATTGTCGACGACGATGATCTCGAACTGATCGTCAGGCAGACTCTGACGCGTAAGGCTAGCGATGGCCTTGGACAGCGTGTCATAGCGATTGTAGGTGCAGATTGCGGCCGTGATGTTTGGCATGGTCATGCAAGTTACAATTTCCCGTGCGTCTGCGCGAGACCGGGGAGGTTGCACCCCTTGCGTAGCTACTGTGCCGCGATACGGTCCGAGGCGCCGTCGATATTCTCGGCTTTGCGAGCGACGATGGATAGCCGGCCAAACGCGAGGCCGAGAACACGACCATCAGCGCCGCCTGGAGGGGTGAGCACCGCAGGAAGCACGAACACCAGGCCCGTGGAACTCTGATCCGCACGCACTGGAAGGAATGCGGTCACCGCGAACCCTCCGCCATCCGGCTCGACATTCACCGGCAGCGTTTCACCGTCGACGATCAGGACGATCTTCTTCTGAACCTCGAAATCGATGCTGGTCAACGCAAACAGGCGCAAATCCGCGCCGTTGCTGCGATCCACGTAGACATTGAAGCAGAACTGAACGGACGGTCCGGTCCAGCGGAACGGCATTCCTTCCGACGTGTGCTCAACGCCGTAAAACCCGTCATGCGGCCGCAGCATGTGATCGGCTTCGATCGTCACCCTTTGGGGAAGTGACGGCGTCGCCGTGACGGTCGGCGGCTCGAGAACAAGCGCGCGCGAAGATCGAAAATCGGCGAGCGCGGCGACTTCGCTTTTCAGCGCGGCCAACTCGCGTTGCAACGATACGATTTCGTCGGTTAGTTCTTGAACCAGTTCCTCTCCGCGCTTTTCAGACACATCCTTCAGCCGTTCACCGGCATCCTCATCATCCATTCCTTGAACCTGCCTCCGACAACGCCTCCCCCGGCGAACGCAACTCTGTATCAAAACTGTAATGCGTCTACAATCTGGCGCCCGAGCCAGAGTTACTGAATTGCCATGCCGCAAGCGCGAGAACCAACCAGCCGGCGAAACACCCGGCAACGACCCAAAAGCCGGACAACAGCCAGCCGGACAACACGGCAACCGCCCCGGCCGACAATTCCATCGCCGGGTAGAAGCTCGAAAGTTTCGCGCTGCAGCTGCGGCATCGGCGCAGCTGGATGACCCAGCTGATCACCGGAATCAGTTCCACCGCGGTCAGTTCACGCTGGCAATAGGGACACGCAGATCGCGCCAAAATTACAGGCTCACGCAGCGGCATACGCAGTACGAGCACGCCCAGGAAGCTCCCCACAATCAGGCCGAGCACGAAGAGCAACAGCAGGTTTGCGAGCATGTCGGGCAAGCATTATCCGCGCCGCTGCAACGTAGTCAGCAGCTTGGCGCTGGACTTGTTTTCGCCGTCGAGCGCCACGGCCTTTTCCGCATATTGCCGCGCCTGGCCCCAACGCTTTTCCTGCGACAGCGCCAAGGCCAGAAAATGAAAGGCGCGCTGATAGTCGGGCGCAACAATTGTTGCGAGCGAGAGCGCGGTCACGGCATTGACCACCAAATTCTTGTCCAGACAGGCCTGACCGAGATCGGTGAGCAGCGCGGCATTGTCGGAACATGCCATCACTGCATCGGGGGTCAGGACCGATTCCGGGATCGGAATATCGCTTTTCTTGCAGGTCGAAAACAGAAGGCGATACGCAGGTGTGAAGAACGGGCTGTGCCGGATCATCGCCTCGAGCCGCTTCACCGTGCCGGCGGCGTCTCCTTCCTTGATCGAACGCTGGACGATCCGGCGCTGGATCTCGGGATGATCGCCCGCGCGCTTGGACGCGGCTTCAAACCGGTTGCGTTCGCCTTCCGGCAGCGGCTCCTCCGGATCGTTCAGCAGGATCAGACCGTAAATCAAGCTGTCCTGATACGATCCGCTCAGTTCGCGGCTGTATCCGAAGGCCGGCGTGCGCTCCAGAATCCACGCCTCGAATGAGCCAAGCAATTCGGCGTCAAAGTGCGGGCTATCCTGAATCACGCGTGGCTTGAAGACTTTCCCTTCAGCCTTGGCTTCGGCAGTTTGCGGCACGCTCACGCGTGTGGAACTCGCCTGTCCGATCACCTGCGCCAGCCGCGCTTCGTCGACAGAGCCGGAAGCCCAGCTGATGACGGGACGTATCATCGCTTCCGGATCCTTCGACAGATCCGGATAGTCCATATAGACCGCATTCGGCGTTCTCTTGACCATCCACTTGTCGTGGAATTTGCGGTAGTAGATCGCCTTGGTCGCGAGCCAATATGCGTAATTGTCGCGCGTTGCCCGATAGGCAAGATTGCGTCGTCCCAGCCCGTCCCTGAGTTCCAGTTCGCGGTCCGACAAGGCCTCTGGTACGGGATGGCGATACTGAATCAGATAAAGCGAATCGCCGATATCGGTCGGCACCTTCAGGTCGCGGTCGTGGCTCTTCTGAAAGATGACACGATAGTTCCCGCGCATAGTGCAGGGGACGGACTTGCAGCACCCGGGCGGTGTGTAGAACTCGCAATAGTGCATGTCCTGGCCGTAGTAGGACGTCAGCAGGTTTTGCAGAAAATGATGTCCGGAACGGGGAATCGATGCCCCAATGAGGATTTTCGGATCTTGTGGTGTGCCGCTCGCCATAGGAACCCAACTGTGAAATCGCGCATACGCCAGCCGTCGGGCAGGCGCCGGTGCTTCCTAGCCTTAGACGCCGCGAATCACAATCGACAGCCGCAGCTCAGTGACGCCGGGTGGTTCCTTCATAAAGCTGCCGAAAATCCTCGCCCACGAGCAGTTTCCTGCGCAGCGCTTCGGGGGTCGACGATTCCTGGAGGGACTGGATTTCACTGCGCGAGCGCGGCTTGCGGCCGAGAAGCCAATAGAGCGCCGAGATTGCATCCTCCAAGGTCAGCGGCTGTTTATCGGCTGGAAGCTCGGCTGCCTCGCCGGCGCGCAACTGCTCATAGAATGTGCCGAATTCGGGAGACCGCAGCAACGTGCTTCTCAAGTCCGCGTCGTCCTGGCAGCGGATATGATTTTCGATGACGGCGTCGTTCTCGGGTAGCCTTCCCAATATCCACCGGAACCCCTCCGCGACGGCATCGGGCGTAACGGACGGTCTTTCGACCTCCGGAAGCTCCGCCAGAAGCTCGGCGTCGTATCGGTTGCGTTGCAGGAAATCCCGCGCGCGCTGGAGCTGATCTGTCTTCTCGATACCGTCGTGAACGAACGCGCGGGCCGCTTCGATCTCACCGGCCTTGTAGGCGCGCTGCGCAAGAATCGCATATGGATCGAAATAATCCTTTTCGTCGCGCATTAGCCGGTTGAGTACACTTTGGCCTTCTTCGTCGCGACCGACCTCGAACATAGCCTGCGCCAGCATGATCTTGACGTCACGCGTAACCTCGTTCCGCGCGACATGGCGCTCCAGAAGCGCAAGCGCGCCGGCGAAGTCCCGCACGCCAAGCGCACGGCGGATGCGATAAAGCGATGTCACCGGACCCGAAGCCTCGCCAGGCTCCTGCCATACGGGGTAACCCATGTAACCGATCTCGGCGTGAAGCAGATTCAGGAATTCCGTCATGTAAGACGGGACGAAGTACGGACTTTTGCCGAACTCCCGTGCCTTGAACGGCGTCGAGCGGTCTCTTGACGAAACCTTGACCTCGCCGACGGCTCGCGCGAGCGCGGCGTCATCCAACTCTTCGCCAAGTGCGCTAAACACGGCCTTGAATGACTCCGCGGGCTCGGCGAGGAAATCTTCGTATCGTAGGATCAGACGGTGCTCGAGCGCCGGCTCCAGCCATTTGCGCCAGAAATCGACCTGGTAGATCACCTCGTTCGCGAGCCATATCTGCAGATAGGGAAGCGAGTGCTCCCGCTTCTGGGATTCCAGATCGAGCTCATAGTTGGACATCGCGCGAAGGGTCGGTTCGCGGATTTGCACGAGAATGAGATCGCTCGACCGCGGAATCGGATCGGTCAGCTGATGATCGTGGCTCTTCTGCATGAAAAGGGCGTAGCCGGCCGTGGCAAACTCGCCAATGCGCGCACAGGGAATGGTCTGGCAGCAATTGGGTTCGGTGTAGAACTCACAATATCGGAATGCCGGTCCCAGCGCCGCACGCATCATCATCTCCATGACATGATGACCGGCCCGCGGCTGCGATACCGAAAAAATAGACTTCATCTCGACTAAAGCTGCTCCTCAGCTGAACGACTTCGTGTCGTCCTTTAACGTCCCAATTCGGCAAACCCGGCCCCCGCGCCGAAAAATATCGCTGCCGCTTCGCCTATGACATAAAACTGCTTTGTAAGCGACAGACTGTTTTGTAAGAAACAACCCAGCGTATGCAAGCGCCACGCAGCCGTGACCGCGCGTTGTAACGTCACAGCCGCGCTCAAAAGCAAGGACTGCGTCCGGTTTGCAGGAGATATTTGACAAGAATTGCTGCCTTTACGATACTTTGTACAGCGGGATTTCCGAAAATAAACAAAGAGATGTTGAACCCATGAGTTCGGCCACCAAAGACATTCGTGCGGACGAAACGCAACAGGTAGACGCGGCTTCGGAGCCCTCGGCAAAGCAGCAGGAGATCGATTCCCTCCTAAAGCGCGCCGACGAATCCCGCGACGATAAGTTGTGGACAATTGCGGCCGAGGCCTATGCCGCCGTGGTGGAGCTGGCGCCGGAGCTGGCCCCGATCTGGGTCCAGTACGGGCACATGCTGAAAGAGGCAGGCAAAAGGGAACTGGCGCAGAAGGCCTATGAGAAAGCGCTGGAGATCGAGCCCGAAAATGCCGACACCCATCTGCAGCTCGGCCATCTCCTCAAGCTCATGGACGACAAGCCGGCCGCGGTGGAGATGTACCGGCGCGCGCTTGAGATCGATCCGATGCTCACGGACGCGATTGCGGAGCTGAAGCGGCTGGGCGTGAGGGCGCGTCCCTCGAATCTCGTGCGCAGCGCAAAGCCCTCTGCAGCGCGAAAGCCGGTGCTTTATTTCGACATCACCGATCTGCTCGTCTATTTCCGCGACAACCGCACGCCGACCGGCATCCAGCGCATCAGTCTGGCGGTCACGGAGGCGGCTCTCGGCGACGGGGCCGAGCGCGATATTGGCCTTTGCGCCGTCGATAGTTCGACCGGAACGTGGAAAGCGGTCGACTCCAAGGCTTTCCAGTTCGCCTTGATGCTGTCGCGCGAGGGGGCGGATCATTCCGATGAAAGCTGGCATAAAGCACTCGACGGCCTGCTCAAAGATCTAAGCACAGCGCCTGCCCTAGGCTTTGTGCCGGGCAGCACGATCGTCAACCTCGGCTCGCCTTGGGGCGTTCCCAACTACTTCGTCGCGGTGCGCGAGGCGAAACGTCAGTACGGCGTGTTCTATGTCGCGTTCGTACACGACACGATCCCGCTGCTGTTGCCGGAATTCTGCGAAGGCACGACCACGAACGTCTATACGCGCTGGATCGCGGGCGTGAACATGCACGCCGACCTCGTGCTGGCCAATGCGGAGAACACCAAGCGGGATTTCGCCAAAGCAATCGCGCGGTTCTCGGATCATCCGGTCGAATGCGAGGTGGTTCATCCAAACGGCGATTTCTCACTGCTGTTCGAAGACGCGTCCGAGATTTCACAGGATGTTCAGGCCCTGCTCCACACGAAATACGCCCTGTTTGTCGGCACGATCGAGCCGCGGAAAAACCATCTCATGGTTCTTTCCGCATGGCGGCGGCTGCTTGCGGAACTTGGCAGCGGCAAGGTTCCTACACTGGTATTTGCCGGCAAGATGGGCTGGCACAGCGAACAGGTCACGGACTTCATCCGCAAGACCGATTACCTCGATGGCAAGCTCAAGGTGCTGAACGACGCATCGGACGCCGACCTGCAGGCGCTTTATCAGAACGCCGCTTTCACCGTTTACAATAGCCATTACGAAGGCTGGGGTTTGCCGGTCACCGAAAGCCTTTCCTACGGAAAGGTGCCGGTGGTCGCGCGCAATTCGGCGCTGACCGAGTCGGGCGGAAAACACGCGATCTTCTTCGATTCGAATTCCGAGGCGAGCCTCCTGAAAGTGCTGCGGAACCTGCTGCTACGCCCGGACGTGCTCGCGAAGCAGGAAAAACTCATCGCTAGCCAGCCGCCGGTGAGGCCATGGCACGATATTTACGTCGATATCGAAAAGGCCATTTCGAAGAAGTCCGCCACACCCGGGGAGAAGCCTGCGCGGGTCGTTGGCATCGAACTTGGCAAGATCTATTGGCTGGGCACCGACCGGGCGATGCGCAATCCGGCCGATTTCGCGCGCTGCGAGGCTGTTCGCGCAGGCAATGGCTGGCACTCGCCCGAGGATTGGGGTGGTTGGACCGCACGGCGTTCGTTCCAGATGACATTCGATATCGACTACGGCGATATCCAGGCGGGTTCGAATGAGGATGTTTTTATTCACATCCAATTCAGCGGCCATCGGGAGGGTAGCCGGCTCCGCATTGAACTGAACGGCGAAGCATCGCAGGCTTTTATTGTCCATGCGGGACGAGACACGATCTTGCGCCTCGGCTTTTCCGCGGATCAGTTCAAGCAACAGGCTATTGTACTGAGCGCAGACCAATCGAGCATGACGTCGCTTGCCAAGGTTACGGAGGGTCGCGACACGCGCACGATCGGCGTTGGCATAAAAGCCTTCATGATCTGCCGGGAAGGCGATTTGAAATCGCGTATGCGGTTCATGGAGGAAGTGGGCCTGGGCTATGCGATCGCAACGGCAGGCGTGAGCGAGATGATTCTTTCGGATTCGGGTACGCCGAACGAGGCTTTGGGTATGGCGGAGACCGACGCGCCGTCACCTTCGCCACTACCAGCGGGAGCGGAAGCGACCGCGGACGCCTGACGCTATTTCCCTCGCGCGTTCCGAACGGCGAAGTTCGCCACGGCGTTGCTGCCATCGGAGAATTTGAACATCACGGAAACGCTGTTGCCGGGCTTCATCGCTGGCGTCGGGTTCATGCACATGAGGTGATAGCCGCCGGGCGCGAACTTCACCGTTTCGCCCGCGGCCACCGGCACACTCGCGACATCTTCCATGCTGCTCATGCCGCCGGACTCCGTGCTTCGGTGCAGCATTAGCATTGAGCAGGCGGGCGATTGTGCACCCGTCAGTGAGATTTCCTGAGCACCGGAATTGTGCAGCACGAAATATCCGCCGGCCGGCACGTTCGCCGGCAAGGAACGGAACCAGGCCTCGTTCACCTGCACATCGCTCGCGGAAGCCGGTGCTGCCACCACCATTGCAGCGAACACGATTTCAAATCCCCTGACGCGCACGCTCTTCCCTTTCCTCGTTGATCCGCATCACGACCAACACCGCG